>ERZ777003.150-NODE-150-length-141418-cov-18.066686_pt1 | contig 141418 bp, 97 predicted proteins | sample MGYA00374956_ERZ777003 | MGnify/ENA primary metagenome ERZ777003 (study PRJEB29302, sample SAMN06268252) | bioreactor metagenome | isolation source: Joint BioEnergy Institute, California, USA | place: USA:Joint BioEnergy Institute, California, USA | collected... | reverse complement strand
CTAAGGCTCGACAACAAAGGCGACACGGTTCGCCTGTACAATGCCCAGGGCCACGTTGTGATGATTTTTCGATACAACGGCTCCAGCCAGGGCCACTTTATCCTCGCCCCCTGAGCCCTCTTGTCATACCCAGCCTGCTTCGGCAACGCCTGCTCACCGTTACGACATCGTCTTCCCTGGTCTTCACATCGAGCGATGCCGTAACGGTTATTTTATGGATACCATCAAGGAACACATTGATCGATCACAACAACATCCAGGCCACGCCAATCGAACTCTAGGCAGCGATCCATATTGAATCGACTTTCATTCGACGGGCCGATCAATCCTCAAGGCACTCTCGCCTTCATTCAGCACCGCTGCGGCCCCTTGGAGTTCAATCAGACCGTGGTGCAAATCTTAGAGGATCGTTAGCTGCCTCCCCGCGGGCGAGAGATTCCTTCTCGGGGAGGATGGTGATTAGACACGCAGCGGTGGGCGGTGGCGCTGACCGTGCAGGGAGGAAACAGCGAAGCCAGGCTCTAGGCCCCTTCGTGCCAGGCAAGGCCATTGGGCAGCGAGAAGCCGGCATACTCAATGTGCAAGATGCGGCGGAGGCGGGAGCCGGTCGAACGGCGCGAGGCGTGCAACAGCAGCGGCCGCATCAGTAGCGCATCGCCCGCGGCGGCCGTGCAGAGATGCTCAGGCTGCCGCGCGCAGAGCGATTCGATCTGCTCTTGCGCAAGGCGGCCCACGCGGTGTGAGCCGGGCAGCAGGGCAAAGCCGGCGCGTTCGATCTTGAAGGCTACATCGCCCAACCCGTACGGCACGGCAATCCCCCCAGGTCGCGCCGGGCGTTCCACATCGTCACATGCCTTACGGCGTCAAAATATGGCGCTGCGATTACGGCGCCACAGCGGCTTTAGCAGCCCGCGACATCGGCTTGCTTTGCTGCTCGGCTTGGGCCGTCATGGGCTTGTTCTCCGCGGCCGATTCCGACGAGCCTTGCTTCTGCTCGGCCACCAGCACTGGCTTGGCTCGAGGCGTGCTGCGCCCGGCCGCGTGCCGAATGGCCGAGAGCACCATCGGCCGAAGCGAAGCCGATGATTCGGGATGAGGGCTGATCGCGATCACGCGTCCCTTGCCGTAATCGGCACGGATGATGGCCGGCGTATTGACCATGGTGCCTTCCTGCGGCGGGTACAACACCTGCTCGCTGCGGAACCAGGCCAGCGTGGTGTAGCCCGGCTCGCCTTCCGTCAACGGCCGGAAGATCGGGCCGTTGTGGTAACGCACGTCGGTCAGCTCAGGCACTTCGCCCAGCACTTGCCGAGCTTCGTTGGTGAACTGCATCTGCACCGTGGTGGACTCACCGCGATACCACATGGCTTTCCGGCCAACACCGGGAACCTCGCGAACTTCGGAAAACACCTTCACGGGCACCAGCCCCAGCGACCAGGTGTAATTCGCCGAGCAGAGGTAAGCCCCCGCGCAGATGCCCACGTACCCGCCGCCGTTCTCGACAAACTCGCGGACGGCTTCACGGCCGGCAGGACCAATTGCCGCGGCCTGGCGGCTGCCGCTACCGCCGGGGAAGATCACCACATCGAACTGCTGGAGCACTTCCTTGCGAAGGTCGGCAGGGCCCAGGTGCCGCACGATGGTGTGCGGTTCTTCGTCCAGGATCGCAGTCAACGGGTTGGCGCCGGTGCCGGGGCCATCGTACAGGCCCACACGGATCAGGCTGTCTTGTGAGCCGGTCGGTGTGAGGATGTCGACACAGTCGCCCTCAACCATCTTCAGGTGCTGCATCACCACCTGCACCAGCGTGCGATGCTGCCGGGTGCGCAGCGAAAGCGGCTGATCCTTGGTAGTAGTTTCCAGGATCATGGCCGGAATCTTCAGATACTCGATGCACGCCCGGGCCAGCGTGGTGGCCAGGGGGGCGTTGCCGCGCAGCACGAACTTGCGATCGGGATTACTGATGCCGGCGTTGACGGCGCTCAGCATCTGTTCCGCGAGCGGATCCAGTTCCGGGCTCGACGGGTAGATCACGGTAGAGCCTACCGACTTCTTCTTGCCCGGCGGTGGCTGGTGCGAAATGTGGAACTCGTAGCCTTCGTGCAGGTCGATCACCCAGTCGGGCTTCAGTTCCTGAATAAACTGCCACAGGGCCGTGGCCGCCTCGCCGCGAGGCTCGTCGGAAACATCGGGATAAGGGAAGTTGCGGTTCAGGTCGCGGAGCGACGCATCGACCTTCGGCATGTACCGGATATTGGCCTTCAAGCCCGGCACGTTGGCCTGCGGGATCACCACGAGCCGGCCACGGGCGATGGGCCAATGCCGGATCTGATCGGCAGCCCGGTATCCGGACGGCTCATTGCCATGCACGCCGCCAACGATCAACACTGTGGGGCCAGGCACGCCCGAGTCGTGGACATAGTAGGCGGTTTCCCAACGCGTGCCGGCGGCGATCCGGCCGGAAGACAATTGCGGCTGAGCCCACAGCGAAGAAACGGTCAGCAGGGTCGCCCACAAAGCAGCCAGAGGCATCAAGTATCGCATGGAGATCGCTTCTCTAAGGCAGGTTTGGCCCAATGCGCGATTGCGGACGCCGCAAACGATGGCCAGCAGCGCTGGCCGCTCATCTGCTGTAGCTCGGTACCGCGTGCGCTGGGGCGAGGGCTAGAAGGCAGGCTGGGAAGGCGTGCGATTCTGGTCGGTGACCAACCGGAATGTTCGCCACCAGCATAACAAGCGTTTGATGCCGATTGCCAGCGTTTTCGGCGGGGGGACGCTACGGCACAAACGCGCAAGCCCCCCCAAAACTGCGGTTGCTCGAGGGCAAACTTGCAGAACAGCGACTTTATCGCCTGCCCCCCAACCTGCCTGGTCTGTCCTCAATCGACGCCCCCCCTGCGGCTCCACGAGCCACACCGCCAGAAGCAATGCTTAGCAACACAGGAATGGAGCGCAGCCACCTTTGTGCGGCGGCCGCACACACAAGCGCCCCCCGAAACGGTCTCCCCCATGCCGCCGGGCGAACTCCACGCGTCCTGGTGCGGGGGAGCCGGACGGCCATCGCCGCGTGTCGGCCGGACCGATCAAAGCGGTTATCGCGGTCGCGTTAACGGCCATTGATCTTTCGGCCAAGGCCGCAGTTCTGACATCTTCAGCATGACGCGTTTGCCCGGCGCGGCGTTTTCCGAAAACGCATTACAAGCGGCATTTTGCGCCCTGGAATCGGCGGCAAACCATTGGGCGCAACCGCCGGGGACGCCCGATCTTTCGATGCAGAGGAAGCACCGAGTCCTTGGACAGGGCAGCCAAGGAAACTCGCATCGGGAGACGGAGCACCATGTCCTATCGACGTTCGCGCGCAACGTATCTTGCCTGGCTGGCAATCGCCGGCCTGGTTGTGCTGTCCTGGGCCTGGCCATGGCCCAGTCAGCAGCCCGGCTGCACGCCGTACGCCTGCCGCGATCCGTTCTCACTGCAGCCGCTCCCCTACCGGCCGCATATCGCAAGCCACCGCCGCCAGGTGGCCGTGGTGCGCAGCCCTTCAAGCTCGCGCCTGGGCAACCAGTTCGATGTCACCGATTTCCTCAATCGCCTGAACACGGCGGCCAGGATCGACGATCACCTGCTGAACGCCCCCGCCGCTGCCCCGTCGAAGGGCGAGCCTCCGGCCGCGCCGCAATTCACCGGACCGCAACTGGCTGAGATCGATGCCGGCCCCAAGTGGCCTGAGCTGCGCGAACGCATGCAGCAGGAAGCGACCGCGGAGTCGGGCGAACCGCCCCTGGTGCCGCAGCCCGATCCCATGACGTCGCCGTCGTGGACGATGCCGCACACGTTGCTGGAACGTCTGGCTCGCCTGGAAGAGTACCCGGCCAGCCGCGATTGGGCGATCGCCACCGCCGCGTGCATTCGTAACCTGGCCGAGGGCGACGACTCCATCCGCACGGCCGCGTTGCACCTGGTGCAAGAGAAATTGCGCGAGGCCGACCTCATGATCGCCGCGCTGCGCGATGAGCAACTGGCTAGCCAGGCGCGCCGCGCGCGGTACGCCCTGGAGCGTCACGTGGCCGTGTGGTCGGGCCTGGCGTCGCTGGAAGCTTCGCGCAGCGGTGCCGTAGCTGTGGTGCATTACGACTCGGGCACGCTGGTGCCGTACCTGCGCGACGTGGCCGCCACGCTGCGTGGCTCCGAGCACGAACAAGGCTGGCGGCGCTACCTCCTGCTCGACGCGCTGGAAAACGTTGCCCTGCACGTAAGCATCGATGACAATACAGCCGCCGTTGCCCGCAGGGCATTGCGGCGGATCGAGTCGCCTTATCTGAATGCCGAGCAGCGGGCCTTCCTGCAGTTGCCGCAGTACCAGGCCCTGGTCGCTGAACTGCGGCGGCTGGCCGATGAGCCGATCGACGAGCGCGAACTGCTGGCCAAGCTGGAAGCCTACGAAAGTTCGGGGCGAGCCAGCCTGGGCTCGCTGCTGGGCGAAGATCTGGACCGCATGCGGTTCAGCCCTCGCGCCGATGAGCGCGCGTTGGCCCAACGGCTGGAAGCCTACTTCCGCAATACGAACGTGCGGATGAGCATCAGCGAATCGTTCCTCAACAAGCTCGTGGCCGACCAGAGCGAGCAGGTAGGCCCGGTGTCGGGCGTAATGTTCGGTGTACCGTACCGCGGCTGCCAGAAAGCCCAAACGGTGACCACGCTGAAGATGCTGCCGGGCAACAACCCGTTCCAGGTGATGCTGATCACGCAGGGTACGGTGGTTGCCAATACGTCGGCCAGCCAAGGCCCCATCCGCACGATGGCCCAAGCGACGTCGGACTTCACCATCCACAAACGGATCGAGTTTCGCCGCGATGGTATCCACGCGCTGCCGGCCGAAGTTACCGTGCGGTCGCGGCAAGCGCTGTGCGACACGGAAAGTGCCTTTGACGGCGTGCCGGTGATGGGCGGCCTGATGCGTCACATCGCCGAACGGCAGTTCGACGCGCGGCGGCCGGAAGCCACGGCCATCACCGAACACCGGTTGCGGACCGAAGCCGCGGCCAATACCGACGCCGCGGCGGATGCCGCCCTGGCCGAGTTGCAACGCAGCCTGCAGCGGAACCTGCTGCTGCCGCTGGAACGACTCGCGCTGACGCCGGCGGCGGTGGTGGATCGGCCGGACGACAACCAGGTGAACGTCCGCGTGCGGCTGGCGACGTACCGCCAGTTGGGCGCCCACACGCCGCGTCCCAAGGCTCCCGGCGACAGCCTGGCCAGCATCCAACTGCACGAAACGGCGCTGAACAACGTGCTGGAACGGCTGCGGCTGGCCGGGCGCGAGGTCTCGCTGGCGCAGTTGTGGCAGGCGGCGTCGCCCCAATCCGTCCAGGGCAATGCGAGCGACGGCATGGACGTCCGGCTCAAGTTCGCGCCGTACGATCCGCTCCAGGTGCAGTGCCGCGATGGTCGCGTGCATGCCATGCTGCGGCTGGATGCCCTGGATGCCGGCGGGCTGCACCTCGAACGACTGGTGGTGCACGTGGAGTTCAAGCCGGCGCGTCGCGATCGCAACGTGTACCTGGAAAAGGTGGGTCAGGTGGTTGTGACCGGCACCGAGATCACGTCCTCGCAGAAGGCAATCCTGCAGACGGTCATCGGCGGGTTCCTGGCACGCAGCGGCGGTTTGCCGGTGGTACCACCGGGGATGCTGGAGCTGCCGCGGCTGAACGATGTCGCCGTCACGCAGTGCGACGTGGTCGATGGTTGGATCGCCGTCGCCCTGGGGCCTACCCAGGCCGACGCGCGGACCGCGCAGCGCGGCACGCGTGACGAGGTACGCTGGGAACGGTAAACAGCGCAGCGGGTATTAGCCGGCGGCGAGCACCAGCGCCGCCGCCTGGCCAAACCGCGTGTGGTTTAACAGCAGTGCCGTGGGATGGGCAGCTTGCGCTGCCTGACCGTGGACGACCTGGATTGGGCAATCGTCGGCGGGCCGCTGGCAGTTGAGCACCGGCGGAATGATGCCGTCCTGCAGAGCCAACACGCTGACGGCCATCTCAACCGCCCCACCGGCCGCGCACAAGTTGCCGAAGTAGCTCTTGGGCGCAGTCACCGGTACGTCGCCCAACAGTTCGGCAATGGCCTCGGCTTCGCGGCGGTCGTCACAGCGTGTGGCCAGACCGTGAGCGTTGACGTGCCCAATTTCGCGAGCGCTCAGGTGAGCCCGGCTCAGTGCGGCAGAAATGGCCGCGCGGATGCCTTGCCCGGTGATGGCAGCCATGCCGGGGAAGCGATCATCGTTGCGGCGGCCATCGCAGCCGGCTCCGCTGCCCAGCAGTCGGGCCAGCACGTTGGCGCCGCGGGCTTCGGCAAACTCGCGCCGCTCAAGCACGAAGGCGGCACAGCCTTCGCCGCGCACCTGGCCGTCGCGTTCGGCATCGAACGGCCGCGGCGTGCCGCCGCCATCGCCGTTGCGGCGCGAAACTTCGTCCAGCGCGCACATCCGAGCCAAGTCGAAAGGTTCGAGCATCGAGCTGGTGCCACCGGCCACCACCACGTCGGCCCAGCCACGCTGGATCACGCTCGCCGCCTCGGCAATGGCCAACAGGCTGGAGATCTCGCCCTGGTGCAGTGTGTTGTTATGGCCCTGGGCATTGATGCTGATCGACGCGTGGCAAGCCGCCATGTTCGGCAGCGTGGCGAGAAATCCCAGCGGGAACGACCGCGACATGTTCTCGCGCCAGCGGTCGAGCACGATCTTGCCGTCGCTCCCCCTGCAACCGTAGAAGTTTTGCTGCCATGAATCGGTGGGCGGCGTGATCGGATCAGCCCCAAAGACTACGCCGAGTCGCTCGGGATCGACGGCGCCCTCACCCAACCCCGCGTGCTCCATGGCCATGCGTGCGCACGCCACGGCGTACGACATATCGGGGCACATGATCTTCAGGCTCTTGCGCGGCTGCACGTATTGCTTGGGATCGAAATCGCGCACCCGAGCCACCATCCGCACTGGCAGCCCGCTGGGATCGAACTCGGTGATGGGCCGCACGGCACTGGTGCCACTGTTGATACCGTGCCAGAGGACCTGCAGGCCCACGCCGTAAGGGCTGACGACCCCCATGCCGGTAATCACGACTTCAACACTCGACATTGGCTTGCTCTTGCTGTCGGTCTAAAATCGCTTCCATGCCGGTTGATGGGTTCTTCCCTTGGCCGCGACGCCTGTCGTCTAACCTGAGCGCCAGCTGTTAATCTGGCGAAACCAGGCAAAACACTACTTGTAGCGTGGATTGCGACAAACGCCAATGGGGGGGATGCCGAGGGGGAGACTTTACCATCCCACCCAATCGGGTGAAATTGAACGTTCCCGCAAGGACCTCAGAGACATCCATTCCAAGCCGGCATCCGTAGCCCAATGGCCACAGGCGGATAGGCGTTTGATACGGTTCATTCGGGGGAGGCATGTGGCCCAGGTACCGCAAACTTTTGGCGGAGTGTAAGCTCCCGCACTGCGGTGTGGTTTCCTAAATCGTTAAGCTGCCGCGGTTGTTACAATACGCAGGTTTGAATGCCGGCCGTGCAGCACGCCCGGATGCACGCCCCCCAAGCACGCCTCCCGCTCACACCTTTGCAATAACCGCAACCTGCCAGGAGGTTTAGAATGCCCCGACGCGTTGTGCTGGCAGTCGCGCTCGTAAGCCTGGTGCTGGTTTTGCCCGCACTATCTTGGAACCTCCTGGCGCCCGGCGATGGTGCCAGCGCGGTTTCGCAAGTTGTGGCCGCCGAAGGTTCTGGCTCGGCGGATGCGAGCGCCGCCAACCTACCCAAGCAGAAAACGGCCCAGGGCACCAACGATCCGTCCGGCGAGAACCCGCACCGTTCGCCGCAAGAAGTGGCCATCACGCCCGACGGCCGCTACCTGGTCACAGCCAACTGCCTGGGTCATAGCGTCTCGCTGATCGACGTGAAGGCCGGCAAGGTTCTCCAAGAACTGCCGTGCGGCGAGCGTCCCACGTCGGTCGTCTTTTGCCCCGATGGTACGACGGTGCTGGTCAGCACGTCGTTCGGCGGCACGCTCCACCGCTTCACGTTGAAGGATGGCCGCCTGCACGACGCCGGCTCGCTGAGCATCCCCGGCGAACCGCGCGGCATCGCTGTCGCCCCCGATGGCAAGCTCGCTTACGTGGCCCTGTCGGGGCTCGCCCAGATCGCCGTGATCGATTTGGACGGTTGGGCAGTGGTCGATCGGATCCAGGTGGAAGCCTGGCCCCGACACCTGGCGATCACGCCCGACGGCAGCCGGATGGCCGTGGCCACCAACAGCAACCGCCGCATGTCGGTGATCGATCTGGCCACGCGTAAAGAGCTGTTCAGCGAGTCGTTTGGCGGCATTAACGCCGGCCAGATGCAGGTTTCGGCCGACGGCACCAAGGTTTACTTCGGCTGGATGGTCTATCGCCACAACCCCGTGACCGTGCGGAACGTCAAGCTCGGCTGGGTGCTGGGCAGCCGCTTGGGCTACATGCGAATGGACGAGCAGGCTCTGCGGTTTGCCATTACCACCGATGAGCCCGGCCTGGCGGTGGCCGATCCTTACGGCGTGGCCGTCAGCCCCGATGGCACCTGGATCGTGATGGCAGCCGGCGGCAGCCAAGAGCTGCTGGTGTACCGGCTGGAAGGTCTGCCGTTCCAGGACGTGGGCGGCCCCGGCGACCATATCGATCCTGCCTTGGCTCGCGATCGCAACCGGTATTTCCGCGTTCCGTTGGGTGGTCGGCCGCAAGGCGTGGCCTTCGCGCCCGATAGCCGCTACGTATACGTGGCCAACTACATCAACGACTCCGTCCAGGAGGTCGACCTGAAAACGCGGAAGGTCTCGCGCACCTTCCACCTGGGCGGGCCGTCGGAGCCATCGCTCGCTCGCCGCGGCGAGGCCCTGTTCTACGACGCCCGGCTCAGCCTCGACCAGTGGTATAGCTGCCACACCTGCCATTACGAAGGCGGCGTGAATGCCGTCACCATGGATACCCGTAACGACGGCACCGACTACACCTTCAAAACGGTGTTGAGCCTGGTCAACGTGACCCGCACGCCCCCCTGGACCTGGCACGGCTGGCAGCAGGACCTGAACGAATCGATCCATAACAGCATCACGAAGTCGATGCTGGGCAAGGAGCGTCCCCCGGAGGACATCGAAGCCATCCGGGCGTTCCTCGATTCGCTGAAACTCCCGCCCAACCCGTACCGCAATCCCGACGGCTCGCTCACCGAGGCGGCCGAGCGCGGCAAGGCGCTCTTCAACAGTGCCAAGGCTGGCTGCTTCAACTGCCACAGCGGCCCCTGGTTCACCGACGGCAAGATCCACGATGTCGGCCAAGGCTCCGAGCGCGACTACTACAAGGGCTACAACACGCCCTCGCTGCTTGGTGTATACCGTCGCGTGGCCCTTATGCATCACGGCAAGGCCAAGAGCCTGGAAGAGGTGCTGACCGAGTACCATAAGCCCTCGGAAGTGGCCGGCGAAGGCGACCTTACCCCGGAAGAGCTCGCCGATCTGATCGCCTATTTGAAGTCGCTCTGAGACGGGCCCGGTTCAAGCATCATGCCTAGACGGCGTGCTTCCCTTAATCCCCGGCATCGCCCGTTTGCAAGCCCGGCTTCCCGCGGTGCGGAAGTTCCGTTTGCGGGAGTGTCCTGCGCTGATGCGGTGCGTTGTTGAGCATGGCCCCCTCAAGGCCCGCTAAAGCGGCTGGCACCGCTCGCATCGCGAGCGCAGCACGTTGTGCGACCCGGTGATCGAACCCCTCCGCGCTGCTGAGCTTGAGTCAAATGCGGGCCAGGGATATGATTCCCGCGGAACCTGCTGACGGTCGGCCTCCGATTGTTTCAGGCCGCGGCTGAGATGGTTCGTGGTCCGTCGCCGTGAGCCCTTTTGCTGCCCCCGCCGCCGGCCACGCCCTCCCCAGCGTCACTCCCACCCCAGCATTCCGCCTTCGTCCGCTACGGACCACGTCCACTCCTCGCACGCTTACAGGGCGATTGGCATGCATGCTTTTGAGGGCACCGAGTTTTACTTCAACCGGGCTGCCGACCACCTCGATCTTTCCCGCAACGTTCGCACGCTGCTGCTGACTCCCAAGCGCGAAGTGCAGGTGCAGGTATCGATCGAGCGCGATAACGGCGAAATTGCCACGTACATTGGTTACCGCGTCCAGCACGATAACTCGCGAGGCCCGATGAAGGGCGGCCTCCGCTACCATCACGAAGTGGACCTGGACGAGGTCCGCTCGCTGGCCGCGCTCATGACCTGGAAAACCGCCGTGGTGAACCTGCCTTACGGCGGCGCCAAGGGCGGCATCGCGGTCAATCCCCGCGACCTCTCGCACCGCGAACTGGAACGCATCACCCGCAAGTTCGTGGACGAAATCCACGACCTGATCGGCCCCGACACCGACATCCCCGCGCCCGATATGGGTACCAATGCCGAGGTCATGGCCTGGATCATGAACCAGTACTCCAAGTACCACGGGTTCAATCCGGCCTGCGTCACCGGCAAACCGGTCGAACTGTACGGTGCCCCGGGCCGAGAGGAAGCCACCGGCCGTGGCGTGGGCATTCTGACCGTCAAGCTGTTGGGACGCCTGGGCCGCCGCCCCTCGCAAACCCGCATCGCCCTACAAGGTTTCGGCAACGTGGGCTCGCACGCGGCCAAGTTCCTGCACGAATCGGACTGCAAGATCGTGGCGGTCAGCGATGTGACGGGCGGATATTACCGGGCCGATGGCTTGCCCATCCCCGACATCCTGCACCACGTAACCAAACACGGCTCGCTGGCCGGCTTCACGGATGCCGAGCGGATCACCAATGACGAACTGCTCACGTCCGATGTCGACGTGCTGATCCCGGCCGCGCTGGGCGGTGTGCTGCACGCCGACAACTGCCGCGACGTGCGGGCTCCGATCATCATCGAGGCCGCCAACGCGCCCACCCGGCCCGAGGCCGACGATTGGTTCGATAAGCAGGGCAAGATCGTCCTGCCCGACATCCTGGCCAACGCCGGCGGTGTGACGGCCAGCTACTTCGAGTGGGTGCAGAACCGGCAACACTACCGCTGGGGGCTGAACCGCGTGCGGCAGGAGCTGGATCACATCATGACCGAAAGCTTCGAGGCCGTGTGGGAAACCGCCCAAAGCCGTAACGTCAGCTTGAGAACCGCCGCTTATATCCTTGGCATCAGTCGCGTGGGTCGGGCAACCGTCCTGGGAGGCACCGTATGAACGCAATGGCCGACGTCTCGCTCAACCGGCTCCGCAATATCCCCCTGCTGGCCGGCTTCACCGATGAAGAACTCCGCCAGTTCTCCGAGGTCGGCACCATCCGCACCTACAAGCCCGGCGAATGGGTGCTTCACCAGGGCCGCAGCAGCCAGAACTTGTGGATCGTGCTGGAAGGCGAATGCGAGGTTGTCCGGCACGGTGAGAACGGCGACGGCAAGGAGGTGATCCTGGCCACGCTCGCTCCGTACGATCATTTCGGCGAGATGTCGTTCTTTCACGAAGCCCCGCACTCGGCCGGCGTGCGCGCCAAGTCGCCGCTGAAGCTGATTCGCATTTCGCGGTCGGCTTACAACGAGCTGATTGCCGACGGGGCCATGATGGCCTACAAGCTGGCGACCAACACCGTCGAAAGCCTGGCCGATCGCCTCCGCCGCATGGACGACTGGGTCACCCGCCTGGTGGCCGAAAAATCGACCGACCACCGCGAGCGTGAATGGAACCAGTTCCGGCAATCGATCTTCAGCAACTGGAACCTGTAAGGTTCGGCCCTCAGGACCGCTGACGCGCCAGCACTCGCGGCAACAAATACGCATCTGGCCGCAATTCACACACCTCGCCGGCCACCCTGCACACATCAAGAAATAGCAAACGCCCGGGGCGCAAGGATCGTCACCGGGCGTTTTGCTTCACAGCACGCGTAGCCCGGGTGCAACTCGTAGAGTGGTTGCTCGCAACCACCTTAATGGCTTGATGGCCGGATCGAACTGGGAATACAACCAACTCGATCTATGCGCCATACCACGACATCGGCCACTTCATAGCTCCAGAGGCGGGTCTCGGAAGATTGCAGCTCGATAGCTGATTCGTTCAAGAGTGTAGCCGGCATTACTTCAGGTTCCCGTAATTGCCGCAAACAGGCATCGAAGAACTCTGGTCGGTACCACGTGCTAGGGCCAGTTTGAGCAGGCGACAGGCACTCAATTGCCGGAGGATTATCGTGAATTGCTGGTCCCTTGTAACGGTGGATCCCTGGGTGGGTCGCTACGTTTTACTGCTTCGAAGCCAGGCGGAAACGCTATTAATGTGTGCATTAACCATATAGGTCGGTTTCGCGAAGAGAGCTATTTTTCACCTGAGGAGGCGAGGGCCGTTTACCAGCGTTATGAAGTGCGCATTCCGACGGCCCTCATCTGGATCATGGATGCCCCGTTTGGAAATGCCATATGCCTTGGCACTCGGGGTGAGCATCGCAGGCGTGTGTACTTCTGGGATCACGAAAACGAACCAGCCCCCGAACGCTGGGACGGACGGGTGGAAACGGCCGGTAACTTTGTTCTGCTGGCAAGTACGTTTGTCGATTTCATTGGCGAACTTGCCCCGACGCCCAAATGACGCCCCCTTCGCAAGCTTAGAGCTTCGGACAAAACAGATCTGTCCGGATTCAGCCCATCCTGCGTTGATGCAGTTACCCAAGGAGGAACCGCAGGCCTGCTGACGGATGAGCATTGACGGCGGAGTTGAGCTCGACGCCGGGATGGCACTGTCGGCTGAAGTGCTTCTTCGAGCCCCACAGGCTTTGCCAGTGTGAATGGACGTCGACGTGCGATCCAATAAGCAGCGTCAAGAGGGGGCGGCGACAATGTTGGGGCAGCCGATGGCCATTGGCTTCACATCATCCGGCGGTACGGCGGATCTATCTGAAAGCGCGGCGACGAATTCGTCGCTGGATTCTTTGCCACGCCCGCAGAGTCACCGCGTTGTTATCGCAAAAACGTGCTCAGTGAACGCGGCAGTTCAACGGCACCGGGGGCGAGGTTCCTTCAAACCCGCTGGAATTTCACTACATGAGAATCCACTAGTACGGGCTGTGGGTAGTCAACCTCCCCGTGTATGTTGAAGAACAAGCATTGGCCGTCGAGCGAGACTAAGGCCTAGCTATGGCTGGATTGGCGGCAGTACAGAGGCAGCCGCAGCATGAGGTTCCTGTTGGCTGTGGCGAAACGGCCGGTTTTGTGTCCGGTGTATCCGTTTTGCAGTCTTGCCTACAGGCCCCACTGCCGTGCTGGCAGGTACGCAAAGTCTTGCGTGGCCTAGAGATACGAAAGTGGAGCCGAGGGGACTCGAACCCCTGACATCTAGCTTGCAAAGCTAGCGCTCTCCCAACTGAGCTACGGCCCCGTAGCGGCGGCATCTGGAACCCAGCGGGGAACCTTCGGCAGCCGAACAAGCAAGGCATCGCGATGCGGCGTTCCGCAGGCAAGTTGGCCCGGCGGCAAAAGTTACGGCGAGCCCCCATAAGGCAGCCGGCCGTCGCCACGCGCTTTCATTCCGCACGTTTGGATTATATCTTCACCACTGGGGCCCGCAAGGCGGCTCGCTCCCCAGTCGGGGCAAGCCGCAAGCGCATTGGCCACCGGGACACCATCTTCACGTCAGCCCACGAGGCCAGAGATGGGCAATCTACTTCGTGTGAGCAATCGGCCGGGTCTGATCGGGGGCCTGGCAACCTGGCTGGTGGCGATTGCCGCGGCGGGAGCCACCCAGGGGCAGGAGTGGACGCGGTTTCGCGGTCCCAACGGGACGGGTATCGGCCAGGCTAAAGGGCTACCGGCCGAGTGGACCGACGACGATTACCTGTGGAAGGTGGAGTTGCCGGGCCCTGGCCATTCGTGTCCGGTGCTGTGGGGCGACAAGCTGTTTTTGACCTGCGGCGATGAAGATACCGGTGAGCGGTTGGTGCTGGCATTCGACGCCAACACCGGCAATTCGCTGTGGACACGTCGCTTCCCTTCGCAAACGCACCGCAAGCACGCGCTCAACAGCCTGGCCAGTTCAACGCCCGCCGTCGACGAGCTGGGCGTGTACGTCGCCTGGGCCACGCCCGAGGAATTCATTGTCCAGGCGATCGACCACGCCGGCCAGCCGCTGTGGCGCGTGGACCTGGGGCCATACAAGTCGGGGCACGGTTTCGGGGCGTCGCCCATCGTGGTGGGCGATGCGGTCATCGTTCCCAACGAGCAGGAAGGCGATAGCTTCTTGCTCGCGCTGGATCGACGCGACGCCAGCACCCGCTGGCGCATTCCCCGCGATTCGCGCACCACTTACACCACGCCTTGCGTGCGTAAAGCCGAAGACGGGCGGACCGAAGTCATCTTTACCAACTTCGAATACGGCATCACGGCCGTGGATGCCGCCACCGGCGAGGTCCGGTGGGAAAAGGCCGTCTTTCCCAAGGAACCGCTGGAAACGGCCATCGGGTCGCCCATCCTGGCCGACCAACTGGTGTTTGCCACCAGTGGTTGGCTGGGCCGGTCAGGGCATGTGGTAGCCGTGAAGATGCCTGGGGGCGATCAGCGCGAGCCGGCCGAGTCATACCGTTTTGATCGGGCAACCCCGCTGAGCACGACGCCGCTGGCCGTCAACGGCCTGGTGTTCCTCTGGGCCGACGAAGGCATCGTCACTTGTGCCGATCTCAAGACGCAGAAGATCCATTGGCGACGCCGGGTGGGTGGTACGTACTATGGTTCGCCGATCTATGCCGACGGCAAAATCTACTGCGTTTCGGCCGATGGCGAAGCCGTCGTCCTGGCGGCCTCGGATCAATATCAAGTGCTGGGGCGCACGCAACTGGGCGCACCCAGCAACAGCACGCCTGCCGTCGCGCACGGGCGTATGTATCTGCGCACCGTCAAACATTTGATGGCGCTAGGCCCCAAGGAGTAGCCAGGCTGCGGCCACCCCGCGGAGCGCTTTGGCGTTTGTCATAACGGATCACCTCGGCCGTTCATCAATCGTTCAAGAGCGTTCTGCTGCCGCTGCATCTTTTCTCAATACCAATTTAAATCCATCATCCTTGCCCTTTTTCATAATGCGCTGCTGGCCGTGGTTGCGGCCCAACAGCAGCGTTTTCCGTGGCACGCACAATCGAGTTTCATCCCAGCCCCGGGGCTCTTCCGATGGCATTTCGCGTTTTACTGGCCGGCCTGTTTCATGAAACGCATACGTTCCTGGAAGGGCTGACGCCGCTGGAAGCCTGGGAGATTCGCCGCGGCAACGAACTGTTCCAGGCCGAGGGCGACGGTTCGCCGCTAGGCGGTGTCCTCAAGGTGGCCAAGGAAGAAGGCTGGAAGGTGCTGCCTACCATCGATATGCGCACTGCCCCCAGCGCGCTGGCGACCGACGACGTGGTGGAAACCTTCTGGGAAGCGCTTGCCCAAGGGGTAGAAACCGCCAAGGCCGAAGGGCTCCACGGCATTTACCTGGTGCTGCATGGGGCGATGGCCAGCCAGTCGTACCCGGATGTGGAAGGCGAGGTCTTGGAACGTCTGGCCAGGTTGGTCAACGATCCCAAGATCCCGGTTTGCGGCGTGCTCGATCTGCACGCGAACTACACTGCCCGCATGGCCCGCTACAGCCACGCCCTGGTGGCGTACCGCGAGAACCCACACGTCGACGCCGAGGCCGCGGCCATCGACGCCGCTCGGATTCTTGGCCGGTTGATGCGTCGCGGCGAACGGGCAACCACCGTGTGGGCGCAGCCGCCGGTCATGTGGCCGCCCACTGGCGTCGGCACCGCCGACGATCCGATGCGCACGCTGGAAGCCATGGCACGGGCGATGGAGCGGGAACATCCGGAATTGCTAGCCGTCAACGTGTTCGCCGGCTTTGCGTTTGCCGACACCCCGGATACAGGCGTGGCATTCTCGGCTTCGACCGTGGGCGATCCCGAAGACGCGCAACAGTGCGTCGATCGGCTTCGCGATTGGGCGGTGGAGCACCGTGAACTGGGCAATGTGGTTGATCCGGATATTGAAAGTGTCATCGGCGAGGCCTTGGCCAAAGCGGCTCAAGGTGGACCGGTGCTGCTGGTTGAGCCATCGGACAACATCGGCGGCGGGGCCCCAGGCGATGGTACCGGTGTGCTCAAGAGCCTGCTGGCACACGGAGCCCAGAATGCCGTGGTGGTCATCAACGATCCTCAGGCGGTGCAGCAGTTGCAGGATGTCGCCATCGGTCAGAAACGGCGGCTATCGATCGGTGCCCGGGGCAGTTCCCTGAACAGCGGCCCGGTGGAAGGCGAGTTTGAAGTACTTTCGCGCAGCGACGGCCGCTTTGAGCTGGAGGACCGCAACAGCCACCTGGCTTCGATGTGCGGTATTCATATCGACATGGGCCCATCGGCAGTGGTGCGGATCGGCGGCGTGCGCGTGCTGCTCACGTCGCGCAAGACGCCGCCATTTGACTTGGGGCAGCTTCGCAGCCAAGGCATCGTGCCGGAGGAAGCGGCGATTATCGGGGTGAAAGCGGCAGTCGCTCACCGCCGGGCGTACGATCCGATCACCAAGGCCAGCTACACCATCGATACGCCGGGGCCTTGCTCCAGCAACTTGAAATCGTTCCCATATAAGAAGATTCGCCGGCCGATCTATCCGCTGGATGACGTGATTCCGTAGCGGCCGGCAGCCGGACCAATACGCCGCCCCCCATGACGAACATTCGCCCGCTGCTCGAAACCGCCGTCGCCCGCGGTGCCTCCGACGTTCATCTGCAAGCCGGCACGCCGCCGATGCTGCGGATTGAAGGCGATTTGCAAAACTTTGAGGGTGCCCCGCCGCTCACGCACGACGAGGTGCTCCAGTTCATCGCCTCGATCGTGCCCGAACGCGGTCCCGATGAACTGCACGACTCGATCATCCGTGGGCTGGACTTTGCCTGGGACGTGCCCGACCTGGCCCGCTTCCGTTGCAGCGCGCACCGCCACCTGGGTTCGGTGGGCATCGTCATGCGGATCGTGCCCCGCAACGTGCCGCTGCCGGGTGAGCTTGGGTTGCCGGCGGCCGTCGAAGAGATTGCCCGGTGCCAACGCGGGCTTACGCTGGTGACCGGCACCAGCGGCTCGGGCAAGAGCACCACGTTGGCCTCGATGGTGCAAACGCTCAACCAGTCGGTGAAGGCGAAGATCATCACCATAGAAGACCCGGTCGAGTTCGTTTATCCGCAGCAGAACGCCCTGATCACGCAACTGGAAGTCGGCAGCGATACGCCCTCGTTCGAACAGGCGCTGCGTCAGGCGCTCCGGCAAGATCCCGACCTGATCCTGATCGGTGAGTTGCGCGACGTTGAAACCTTGCGGATGGCCCTCCGTGCGGCAGATACCGGGCACCAGGTGTTTGCCACGCTGCACAGCGCCAATGCGGCCCAGGCCGTTGAACGCGTCATCGCCATGTTCCCGGCCGAGGAGCACAAACTGCTGCTCTCGCAACTGGCCAACTCGATCGAAGCCATCCTGTCGCAACGGCTCGTCCGCGGCAAAGACGGCCGACGCCGGGCAGTGGTCGAGGTGCTGCGGGCCACGCCGGTCACGAGGAAGTTCATCCTCGAACAGCGGGTGATGGAACTGCGCGACGCCGTCGAAAGCCGCGAGGCCGGCATGCAGAGCTTCGATCAACACCTGTTGGCGCTGTTCGACGAAAAGGTCATCAGCGAAGAGGAAGCCCTGCGGGCGGCCACCAGTCCTGAACGCCTGTCGATGGAAATGCAGGGCATCCACCGTACGATGGGTGGGCTGCGGTCGACCTGGTAAACCGGTTCCGTCCTCAAGCGAAACGGCGGCGTGCGATCCATCAGCAAACGCCGCTGGATTGCCGCGTTGCCCCCTGCGTCGCGTACTTGTCACTGCCGCAGGTCCCACCTAGGATAGCAGCCGGACCGGGTAACCGTTGGTTGTGGGAGCTTACCGAAGCTACTGGGTGGCGGTGCGCGCCGCAGTAGGTGCCGCAGCTTCCATGTCCAACTGCGTTAGAATTAAGGCAGGCGCCGCCATGCCGGCAGGCCACGTCATCGTGTGCGAAACGGAAGGTCACTGGGCGGTGACGTTTCGCGCGATGGGGGGCGATTCGCTGCCGCTGGTAGAAACGCGGTCGGTCGCCGAATGTCGGGCTCGTCTGCGCGAGGCCCCCGCCAGCGTGCTGGTGCTGGAACTGACCGAGTCGCGGCTGGCCGAAGTGGCGGCCCTGGTGGCCGATTTGTACCAGTACCCGCTGGCCCGGGCGATGGTCGTCGCCGCTCGCCCGTGGCAACTATACGAACGGCCATTTCGCGAGCTGGGCTGCATGGCGTTTACGACCTCCCTGCTCCAGGTTCGGTCCCTGGTCACAGCGGCGAAGCGGCGGCTGGAACGCGTGGCCGCCCCGCCGGTCGGCTTCCGCGAACGCCTGCTGGCGCGCGTGCCCGGTGCCGCACTCCAGCAGAAGTCACCCGCCGCGGCCCCGCCCAACCGGTAGAATGCCATCGGGCGGCAGTGAGCGCAGCGAGGCCATTGCGGCCATCACTTATTGGATGCTTGTTCGCTCGGCCCAACCGGCCGAGCTACGCACATACGGGAAGGTTTCATGGAGATCAACCAGGCCAACGTCGAGCAGGTGCTCAACGGCTTCCGCGACCCGGAGACGGGCCGCAGTGTCGTGCAGCAGAAGCAGGTGCAGCAGATCCAGGCCGACGGCAACCGGATCGCCGTCACGCTGGGGCTGACCACGCATTCGGCACCGATCTGGGAAGACACCCGCAAGGCGGCCGAAGCCCTGCTGCGCGAGAAGTTCCCTGCCGCGGAAAGCGTGGAGGTCACGCTGGCCGTCCATGATCGCCCGCCAATGAAGCTGGGCCAGATCGGCCTGACCGCCAAGAGCGTGATCGCCGTCGGGTCGGGCAAGGGCGGCGTGGGCAAAAGCACCATGGCCACCAGCCTGGCCTTGGGACTCAAGCGTGCCGGCTGCCAGGTTGGCCTGATGGATGCCGATGTTTACGGGCCCAGTGTGCCGCATCTGCTGGGGGTGAATCAGCGGCCCGCGGTCGAAGACGGCCGCATTATCCCCATCATCGCCGACGGGCTCAAAGTGATGTCGATGGGCTTTCTGGTGCCGCGGGGTGAAGCCGTGGTATGGCGTGGCCCAATGCTGCACGGCGCCATCACCCAATTTCTCCGCGATACGGCCTGGGGCGATCTCGATTACCTGATCATCGACATGCCGCCCGGCACCGGCGATATCGCACTGACGCTGTCGCAGATGCTGCCGCTGTCCGGCGCGGTGGTGGTCTGCACGCCACAGGATGTGGCGCTATTGGACGCCGAAAAAGCCATCGCCATGTTCCGCAAGGTGAACATCCCCGTGCTGGGCATGATCGAGAACATGAGCTACTTCCTCTGCCCGGACAACGGCAAGCGGTACGACATTTTCGGCCACGGCGGCGCCAAAAAGCGGGCCGAGGAACTGAACGTGCCGTTCCTGGGTGAAGTGCCGATCAACATCCAAATCCGCGTCAATGGCGACGAAGGGCAGACCGAGCGCAACTTTGAAGAGAACGCGACGCGCGAGTGCTTCGAGCAAATTACGTATCGCCTGGTGCGGAACATGGCGGATAAGCTAATCGCCGGGCAGGAACCGCCCCCGCTGCCGTCGCTCACGGTGCTGTAGTCGCGGCCCCGTGGTCTGCTCGGTGCGTACCACGGCTCTGCGCGCCGTGCGAAGCGAGAACCAACGCATAGTTGCCATGGCGCTTTGAGCCGTACCGAGCAGGCACCAACGCCATGAACGCCACGAACAAACACCTAACCGCGCGGTAGTCTACCGTATTCCCTGGTCCCTACGGCGGCCTTTACCGCAGGAACCAACACGCCAGCCGTTTGCCATGACGCTCGCTTACGATCCCGACGACGCCGTGGCACACCTTCGCCGGGCCGACAAGCGTCTGGCGAAAGCCATCGACGCGGCCGGCCCGTTCGCCCTGCGGCCGCGGCCGATGCAAAGCCCCTTTGAGGCGTTGCTGCGGTCGATCGTGTACCAGCAGCTCTCCGGCAAGGCGGCGGCCACGATTTATTCGCGGGTGGAAGCCCTGCTGCCCAAGCGTCGTCCCTCGGCATGGCCGCAAACGATCCTCGATCTGGACGAAACCACGTTGCGGTCGGCGGGTCTGTCGCGCAACAAGACGGCTGCCGCCAAGGACCTGGCCATCAAGACGCTCGACGGCACCGTGCCTACGCTCCGCAAGCTGCGGACAATGAGCGACGAGGAGATCATTCAGCGGCTGGTCACCGTGCGGGGCATCGGCGTGTGGACGGTGCAGATGCTGCTGATCTTCCGTCTGGGCCGGCCCGACGTGTTGCCCCTGGCCGACCTGGGAATCCGCAAGGGTTTTCAGCGGGTGTACACCTTGGACCGGTTGCCCACCGCCGACGAACTGGCCGATCGCGGCGAAGCCTGGCGTCCGTTCCGCTCGGTGGCCAGTTGGTATCTCTGGCGGGTGTTGGACCAGCCAGGCCCGCTCAAGTGAGGCCTGGCCGAGCGGCGCCTGCGGGGTGCTATCGGTGGAATGCATTCGCCGCCCCCAGGGGCGCGTCCATCGCCGGGGCTGGGCCGGCTTCTCCGGCGCGCTATAATGCGTCGAACCTCACGATCTACTCCGCGATTCCCATCTGCACATGAGCCAATACGCTGCCAAGCCTACCAACCTGCGCCAACTGCGCGAAAGCGGCTGGAAATCCAAGACCGTCAAAGAGGAAATCCGCGATAACTTCCTCCGCGCGCTGGCTGCAGGCGAAGACCTGTTCCCCGGCATCGTCGGCTACGAGAACACGGTCATTCCCGAGATCAACATCGCCCTGTTGGCCGGGCACGATATGCTGTTCCTGGGCGAAAAAGGGCAAGCCAAGAGCCGGTTGATGCGGCAGCTCGTCCGCTTTCTCGATGCGGAGATCCCGTACATCGACCTGCCGGACGCCCCCTTCCACGACGATCCCTACCGGCCCATCAGCAAGGTGTGCCGCGAGTTCGTGGCCACGCACCGCGAGGAAGAAGTGCCCATCGGCTGGTGGAAACGTGAGGATCGCTACGCCGAACGTCTGGCACCGGGCACCAAGTTCGCCGACATCATCGGCGAGATCGACCCGGCCAAGCTGGCCGGCGGTACGAGCATGTCGGCGGAGGACGCCCTGCACTTTGGGCTCATTCCCCGCATGCACCGCGGCATCTTCGCCATGAACGAGCTGCCTGAACTGGACGAACTGGTCCAGGTCGGCCTGTTCAACATCCTCGAAGAGCGCGACGTGCAGATCCGCGGCTACCCGATCAAGTTCGATATCGACGTGTTGATCCTGTTCTCGGCCAACCCGTCGACGTACAACCGCAGCGGCAAGGTGATCCCGCAGCTCAAGGACCGGATCGGCGCGGTCATCCACACGCACTATCCGCTGGAGCGGGACCAAGGCATCCAGATCATGGAACAGGAGGCCGGCATTTCGCTCGACGGCGAATATCCGGTCGCCGTGCCGTACTTCATGAAGCAGATCGTGGAAGAGATCACGATCGCCGCCCGGCGAAGCAAGTACATCGACCAGCAGTCGGGCGTGAGCGCGCGGTTCAGCATCGCCAACTACCGCACCATGATCGCCAGTGCCCGCCATCGGGCCGCAGTGCTGGGCGAGAAGCCGGCCGTGCCGCGGATCAGCGATCTGGGGCACCTGTATTCCTCCAGCCTGGGCAAGCTGGAACTGGACATGATGGGCAGCCACCAGATGTCGGAACGGCAGGTGCTCGACGCCCTGATTGCCGAAGCCATCCGGACCGTGTTCGAGGAGTATGTCGAGCAGCACGGGCTGGCCGAAATCGCCGAGATCTTCTCCAAGGGCGTCCGAGTCGAAGTGGGCGACATGCTGCCTTCGCGGCTGTACGCCGAGCGGCTCAAACGCGTGCCGCCCGCCTGGGAAAAAGCGTTCGAGGTGAACGCCTCGACCGACGATGCCGTGCGGGCAAGCTGCGTGGAGTTTGTGCTGGCCGGCTTGTACGCCACGGACCGCATCTCGCGGAGCCAAACGCACGGGCGGATTCAGTACGAGCTTTGAGTGGCGACGACTGGGCAGACTCCGTTACTGGCATGGGAGACTGGGCGTGACTGAAATCGCCTTCTTCATCAATGCACGCCAGGATGGCGGCCTTCGCACCGGCATTGATGTCAATGGAGAAACGATCTGGCACCACTTTATCCCCGGTCCGGAAGACGCGGATCCGGCGCTGCTGTGGTGGGTGGACGTAACGTGCAAGGGGATCTACCGAGCGGTCCCGATGCCGCGCGACAATGGATGCTCGATCAGTCGGACCTGATCCGCAATGCCTTGAAGCGAGCCGCAGATGACATCGATCCCGCGAGGTTCGACGTAGAACTGCGTCCTTAGAGGGCGCGAGTACTCCTCCGGCGGTGTACGAGTCGTGATCGTCGCCTCAGCCATCCGGCGCATTCAGGCACGCGAGATGGGAAAAGTCTTGGAGGATCTAGCCCACCGCTGGTGGAACTTCTGCGGGAACCGGAACAGCCCTCGGAAGTGTGAGTGCTGCTCCCATGCGAAAACGCATCCTCGACACGAGCGTACTGATTCGCTACTGGCGCACTCAAATCAAGGAACAAGGGCTAGAACGGGCCACTCCAGCCGATGCTGAGCAGTGGGCACAAGATCTGGCCAGGCTCCACCGGGCCAATGCAATCGCTACCCCAGTGGTCATTGAGCTCCTCGCCGGCACGAAGAATAGCCACGAATTGACCCTGGCTCGTGCATTCCTGGCCCAGTTCCACGTGGCCGACGCTGGCGACGTTCGAGCGGCCGATTGGGGGGAATCGCGACGTCTGGCGGAGCGAGTGCCTCGTCAAGGCCATTGCCAGGCGGCTGAAGTACGATGTGCAAACCTTCGATCAGCGCTTTCCCGTTTGACGCAGGGACATGAGTTGCCGCTGCCGCCTATTGTCGCAACAAAGACGTGGAAGGGCCGCGCTGACGAGTCGTAGAGCAGCGGCATTCTGCCCCAAGCAAACCAACGCGGCGGGGTCGGCACTTCGGTTCCCCCACTGGCTCCCTGCCTGTCCGGCCAACTATAATCGAATGGGTTGGCTCGACCGATCCTCCGGCTGGGGCTGGCCACCGGATCGGCCCGGCCCGGTCGTCGCCCCCAGGCACTCCCCGGGCGTTCGTTGCTCCTGATTTTCCGGCGTCTACACAAGGTTTACCGGCCATGCCCGTCCAGATGGAGTTGGCGAGAATCATCATCAGCGAGATCAACGACCAGCAGGTGATCTACCTCAAAGAGGTCGATGGTGATCGCTCGTTTCCAATCCTGATCGGCATCTTTGAAGCCACCAGTATCGACCGCCGGGTCAAGGGCTACGCGTCGCCCCGTCCCCTTACGCACGATCTGCTGGTGAACACCGTCGAGGCGATGGGCGGCGAGCTGCACAGCGTGGTCATCAACGAGCTCAAGGAGCACACCTACTTTGCGCGGCTGCGGATCATGCTCGATGGCGAACTGATCGAAGTCGACGCCCGTCCGTCCGACGCCATCGCCGTGGCCGTTACCTGCGATCCGGTGCTGCCGATCTACGTGTCCGAGGACGTGCTCAACGACGTGCTGGGGGCGTGAGCCTCGGCGCTTGTGCACCGGCAACGCATGCTTTGCGCATGCCGCAACAAAGAAGCGGCCCGCTAGAGGGTTGCCAGCTTCCAGACGGCCAATGCCGTCGTAATCGCGACCACGGCCGCGCCGGCCAGGTTGGCTGGCCAGCCGTTGGCGTAGCGGCCCAACACCGAGCGGCGGTTCACCGCAATCAACAAGAAGATGGCGACCAGCGGCAGCAACAGGCCGTTGGCCACCTGGGCGATTACGATCGTTTCGGTGGGACTTCGGCCCAAGCTTGCGGCGAGGATCGTGCCGGTCAGCAGCACGGCCAGGCTAACGCCGCGCACGCGCCAACTTGCCAGCTCGGCAGGCCATCCCAAGGCACCAGCTACGGCAAACCCGGCCGCCAACGGAGCGGTCACCGCGCTGGTCAGCCCCGCCGCCAAAAGGCCCAACGAAAACAGCACGGTGGCCGCGGAACTGCCCAGGCTGGGCGAAAGCTGCCGGGCCATTTCCACGGGCGTGACCTGTCCATAGCTGGGATAGAACGCCGCGGCAGCCGTGACGAGAATGGCCGCCGTGATCATGCCGCCAATGATGATCGCCAACACCGTATCGAACCGCGACTCCGCTAGTGCCTGATCGCGCGGTACTTCGGCCGACCAATGCTGGCGAACGCTCGACGCGTGCAGAAACAGGTTGTACGGCACAATCGTGGTGCCAATCAGGGCCACAATCGCCGTCAGCGAGCCCGGCGGAACCCGCGGGATGAACGCCCCCGAAATCGCGGCTGCCGGATCGGGGCGGACCAGAACGGCCGTCACCACGAAGGCCGCACTCATGCCGATCACCATTGCAATCAAACCGGCTTGCAGCACCCGATACGCGCCGCTGAACAGCAGCACGCCGGCCACGCCCCCCACCAGCCACGACCAGGTGGCGACCGGAATGCCGGTCAGAATCTCCAGGCCGACAGCCGATCCGGTCACGTTACCGGTTTGATACGCGGCGTTGCCAAAACCGATCGCGACGACAATCAGTCCGCACGCCGCCAGTCGCGCCAACGGCCAGGTAAACGTGGTGCGAATCGCCTCGCCCAGCCCTTGTCCACTGATCAGGCCCAATCGGGCTGCCATCTCTTGCAGCACGATCGTGGCGACGATGGCGAACACCAGCGCCCAGAGCAGGGCATAGCCAAAGCCGGCCCCCGCCGTCGTGGCCGTGGTTACGGTGCCCGGCCCAATGAAAGCCGCCGTGACCAATAGCCCCGGGCCAATAGTCCGGATTCGTTGCAGCAGCTTGGCCTTGGGCATAACGGCAGGCATAAAGAGCAATCAAGTTTCGGCAACCGGTCGACCACCAACTTACCAGCGGTCGACCGTCTTGGCTTCAATATACTTGCGGTGGCTGTCCAGATAGCAATCCTGCACCAGGGCCCTGGCTTCGTCGGGCGACGGGAAGGCATCCGAAAAGCCCGGCACCTCCGGATCGATCGCCAGTTTGGCCGCGTTCACCAGGTGGACCAGCAGATCGCGAGGATCTTCATCGCCTACGGCCACGCGGATCATCGTCGGCGGGATGCCCGCCTTAGCCAGGTCCTCCGGCGAGAGTTCCGAGTGCGTGGTCAACGCCGGGCAGCTCACGATGGTATTGGACTGCCCCAGGCTGATCATGTGGTCGAAGGTCGGCGACAGGTTATCAAAGAATCGCTGGAACGCCACCGGAGGAATGTTGGCTCCCTCAAAATCGAACGTGAACAGTGGCGCCGGCAGTCCCAGGTGCAAGTGCTTCTCGCGGAGCGCGTAGTTGGGATCGTGCGGCAGTTCGTTGCAATGCACGTTGATGCTGGGATGTGCCGCCAGGAACCGGGCGAGAATCCGCGTGTTGATGCACTTGGTCAGCATCCGAACTTCGAGCGTGCGGATGCCTTGCAGCACTTCGAAGGCGGCGTCGGCGTTGAGGAACGCCCCCTTCACGTAATACACGTTCCAGAACACGGTCTCCTGCCAGGAGCGGCCGTTGTGCTTCTCGCCCTTGGGCAGGAACATGTCCTCCGCCTTCCCGATCAGCACGCCGGCAATCACTGAGCCGGTGCCTGAGAGGTCCTTCGTATAGCTGTGGACGATGAAGTCGGGACGCTCTGCCGGATCGTCGCGCTGTAGTGGTTTCACCAAGAACGGCGTGCCTACCGTGGCATCGAGAATCACCCGCAAACCGGCTTCGTGCGCTCGGCGGCAAATGGCCGGCAGATCCAGCACGTAACCGTGCGGATTGCAGGGCGACTCCAGGTACAAGTAGGCGTTTAAGCCCCGGGCAAACCGATCGGCGTGCTTCTCCTGGACCTGCTGCCAGCACTGTTCGAAGGCAGCCGCGTCATAACCGGCAAAGCTTTCGACAGCGATATCCAGATTGGCCGACTTGCCGTACCAATCGTGGATCAGTTGGTGCGCGCCGCCATAGATGTTGCGGCTGACGATCAGCACGTCGCCATGCCCTAGCAGGTGCGAAAGCACCGCATCGATGGCCGCCATACCACTGTTGAAGTTCCAGGCAAAGTACTCGTGCGAGTATGGCCCGGCTTCCAGGTCCACGATATGGTTCGCCAGCGCGATGGCCGTGGGATTGAGCAGCCGCGAGTAGATCTCCAGCAGCAGTTCCTTGCCCTTGAAGGCGTCCTCGATCCACTCGGCGCAGGCGTAAATATACGTGGCCGTGCGGGCGATCACCGGGTTGGCGGAGAAGATCGCCGTCACGTTATCGAACACCGCGTACGGCCCCTTGGCACACAAGGTCGTCGGGCTGTACCGCAGGTTCTGGTAGCTGCGGCGTGACGGGTTCTGCAACGTGTCGAGCGACTTGGCCAACTGGAACGACAGAAACTTCTTGGCGTTGAAGTAGGCAATACGCTCGGTGCGATTGAGCCGGCTGGCCGTGTCAAACGTCAATTGCCACAGCCGCTCCAGGTCGCCCTGGTTTTCGTACAGCCGGGTCGCAATGCGGGCCATCACTTGCCCAACCTCGCTGCCGGCATCGATTCCGAAGTGGGCAAGCTGCTCGGCCACCAGTTCCTCGATGCTGGTTGCCGTGGTGGAGTTTCGCCGCGGCGACAGTCGTTTCTGCGATTCCAACATGGCGTACACCTGGCGCTTCCTGAATGCCAAGGCCACTCGGCGCGCGGGAAGAAACGTTCGCCGGATGGATGTTGTTGCGAGGCCGCACGTGCGGGCAGCTTCAGTACCCCCGCGGCATATCATTCTTGCAAGCCGTCGCTGCGGCGGATAGCCAGCAGGGGGCCAGTTCCCTTGGTACGGCTGCTATTGCAGTCTGCGAACTAGCCTGCTGCCAGCAAACGACCAAGACCATCAACTAGTGCAAAACGGTACCATTAACAACTGCCCATAACTGGGGCTTGGCTAGATAAAGCTCGGCTCCCGACACCCGAAGCTCGAACACGTAAAGACGGTTTCGGTGCGGCATGAGGAACAACTGGCGACTCCACTGGCCCTCGCGAAACGCACAAGCGACTCCCACTTTGTCACCAACTCGTAGCGGCGAGACTGGTTCGAGCAGTTCGACCTCTTTATCAATCGCCCGGGGTTCAAGCTGCTTGTACAGCCAACGCGCAAGCATGTTTACAGCAACACTGCCTTCCGATGTAGTGGCAAAGGGCAGGTTTTGTGCTGCCACATAAATCTCAGCCTTAACGGCTTCGGCGCGAGGATTTCGAAATACAGCGGCCGCAATATATGAAGCGCCTTTGTTCCATCGGTCGCGAGCCCGAAACTGATCGAGCGCACGAGCTTCTACCAGGGAAACACCATGCCAATATTTCAATGGCAACGGGATTGTTATCAATCCACCGTCTAAAGTAGGGGTGGTTTGAGCATCTTGGATGGTGGGCAACCCTCGCAGCTCCGCTACAGGCATGACCATCTCAGACTCAAAATCACCATTAGTATGGCTTACCCAAGCCAGCTCTTTGGCATCGGCACCACTTCTTGGAGAGAAAACGTTATTCGTGCCCCCATGATGCAATCCGAGCAAATAAGCAAGCGGGCCAACTACCAGTCCACTGGTAATTGCTATGCGCAGTTTCACTTGAAGATCTAAGCGGCTCCGGCTGAGTTCATGCGACTTATCACCGGAATTAGCCGGCGTATCCTGGGTCCGACATCCGTCTGTTTCAACTTCGCCCAAACTCGAAGGCGAAGCGTCATCCGTCGCGGAGGGCTGTTCCGTCAAGTCGCTTATGCTGCGCAACTGCATAACAGATGAAGGCGCAGTTGCCGTTGCATCAGCAGTTGCCTCCTGCTCCATCGCGGGATGGTTCACGTCCGATTGCAGTGCTATGTGCCCGTTAGCAGTTGTAATCGCAGCGTGATCATCACCTACTGAGACCGCGTGCGCTAACTCTACCTGCTCGATTGGCAAACTCGTTTGGCCATCGCCGGCAGCCGCGCTGTCTTGTTGCGCATCCTCCGGTTCCTTTCCCTTGGCAATTAAGTAGTCCGCGATTCTCTTGTCGATTCGAAATAACGCACCGCACTCATTACAGCCAAGATAGTACGCCTTAAAAAGTGCGATTGTGGTCTTTTCGGTGAACCAAGATACGATCGGGACTCCAAGAGCGGGCCCGGCCTTGTGCCAGCAAAGCACGAACTCGCTGACGCTGCCACATGCGGGACAACGCTGCTTGAGCCTTGCGGCAGTCTGATGAACGTGCAGACTAACCTTGAACCACATGGTTCCCCCTTCGTCCGCCCCCCCGAATCGCGGTGGGCGGTCGTCTCCCCCGTGACGCCGCAACGTCCACACCGCATCTGCCGACAGCGGCTGGTGTCACACGTCATCGCAACCGCCAAGCGGATCGTACAAGAAAAATGTTTACTTGTCGTCCAGCGGCGAGAAGTTGGGAGCCGGGCCCATCGGCAGGCTGGTCAGGGCCTCGGGCAGTTCGTAATCGGCGTCGGCACCGGCCGGAGCGGCCAGTTCATCGGCAGCGCACATCAGCCGCATGTAGACCAGGTAGTCGATCTGGGCTGCCATGTAGGTGTAGCGGCCGCTGGCGAACAGCACCGGGGCCGTCTTGGGGAAGCGGCTGCAAGGACGCGCCAGCAGGTAGGGGTCGCTCACTTCCCCCTGGGCTTTGCCATTGACGCGGGCCACGGCCGGCGGATCGAGCGTCGGCAACCAGACAAAGCCGACCTGCGGCTCCTGCGTATCGGTCCAGTTGCCGGCATCGATGTTCTCGGCCAGCAGCAGCGTGGTATCGAGCCCATCATGCGACTGCACGTACTCTTCGCTCACTTCCGACCGCGCCGCCAGCTCGCCATCGACTTCCTGCGGAAAGGCGTCCTGGAAGATCCCGTTGGCCGGCCAGTCGGCGGGGATGGTGGGAGTCGCGCGGCCGTCGGGAAGCGCCGCGTTCACCACAAAGCTCAGCACCGGCCCAGGCCGCGAGGTGCCGGGGGCGATGAAATCGGCCAGGCGGATATCCGGCTTCCGGCCGCGCGTGGCGTCGGAGCCTTCGGAGCCGTACTGCAGATGGATCGCCTGGGCTTCGGGGTTATCCAGGTACGGCAGGATCGCGAAGGCCCAACTGGCCGGCACCGGCTTGCCGGCGCTGTCGATTGCCTGCGTCACACGGTAGCCGGGATAGACGCCGTGCGTGGTTTCAAACTGGTCGATCGCCTGGTACAGCAGCACCATCCGCGTGGTGGTCGCCTGCTGTTGTGCCGCCCAGCGCTGCGTCGCCACGTAGTACATGAACAGCACCAGGCCGAAACACACGACCAGCAACACCACAACGACGTTGAGCAGGGTGAACCGTCGTGCTTCTACCATGGAGCCGTGCAGCCGCTGTGAAATGAATGGCGTTCAGGAGGCTTTTTCGATTTCCACGCAGATTCCTCCGGCGCGGAGGAGCCGGTGCATGGCGGTAAACCATAGCTCCTGCTTCCAGTGCAAGCCTACCTCGTGACAGACGGCTTGCAGCTCAGCCCGATTGTACGTGCGGCACCGCCACAGCGCGCTGGTCAGCGCGCCGCCGAAGTTGTCTTCGGTGGTCAAGAGCAGCATCCGGCCGCCGGGCATCAGCACACGGGCCAGCTCGGTCAGGCCCAGCCGCGGGTCGGGCAGGTGCTCCAGCACATAGCCACAGGTAACGCAGTCAAAACTGCCATCGGCAAACGGCAGCCGCGAGAGATCGGCCACCAGGAAGTTGGGCACGTTGCTGCGCAGCCGCCGAATGGCGCGGCGGACCATGCCCACGGAAAGATCAAAACAGGTGATGCTGGCGTCGGGGTCCGCATACTTGAGCAGATGACCGGCGATCTGCCCGGCCCCACTGCCGACATCGAGGATGCGCTTGGCACCGCGGAGATCGAACTTGCGATGGCGGAACAAGCGCTCGCCCAGTGGAGCGTGCAGCGAGATGGTGCTACAGGCGTAGAGAAACGAGCCCTGGGTGCCGTCATACACCTCGCGAACCCGATCCCGATACTCCTTGTAGCTGAGCCGGTCAATCATCCGGTTCTCGACAATCCGGTTCAAAACCTTCTTCTTAGGCTTGGCCTTTGAACCGTCTGCGGGGAACTGGGATGGCTGCTCTTGAGTTTGAATGCCCATCGCACCTCTTTCACGCCATGCAACACAGGAAGGGGGCAACCTTCGGCTGGCCAAGTCACGAACCCGCACCCCCCACGGGCATCCGCTCTTGTTCAGCCGCGAAATGACGCCAGCTGGTCAGGCATCGGCTGCCACAATGCTGCAAGTTTGGGGCCTTGGCGGCATGTTCTTGCTTAGCCTGCGTGGGCGGCGGGGGCAAACCACGGGAACGTTTGTGCCCCCCGCCAGTCCGGTCGCGGCAAGTTACAAATATACACGACGATTGTAGATATACCACTCGAACAGCAGCACAAAGAGCGCGGCAAGCAACAGAATCTTCCAGCCGGCGCGGGGCTGAGGCCGCGTGTCAGCGGTCGCCTGAACCTTGTTCCATTCGAAGTCCAGTTCCGCCCGAGGTTTGAGATTGCTCTCCTGGCTGTCGAACAGATTGACGGCAAACCGTTCCACGGTGTTGCCCTCGCTCCGCACGTCATAAACGCCCAGTTCGTCGGTATCGAGACAACGGAAGATATTGCCGGGGGAACGCGGCACAGTCACTTCACGCCCGGTTGGCGTCACAACCGTTACCTGTTCCCCAGCCGTTGCAACCTGTAGTTCCACCGGCTGGCCCGGCCGCAGGCTCTCGGCGCCCCCCTGGTTGGGACCACCAGCCAGGTACTGCAGCACGTTGAGCACCATCACCGCGAAGCTGCGGCGTTTGATCCAGTCGGTATTGGCGCTGCCATCGTCGGAGATGATTTCAAATGCCAGTACGGCGTCTTCGTACCCGCGCCGCGGCGCGATCACAAACACCGGTACCTCCACCCGCTGCGGTTCACCGTTGCCCTCGGCTGCTTGCAGGGCGATGGCATCCATCAACGTGACCGATCCAGAGGGCGGCGTCAGCACCGTGGCCTGGGCAATCAGCAGCCGTTCCACGTCCAAAAGCTGCATGATCGGGTGAGCCCGTTCCAGGTCGATGATCTGCGGTCCCACGACCTTGTTGGGCGGCCAGGCGGCACCGGGTTTCCACCCCCACTCGGGCAACTTGGGCGGCAGCCCGATGAACCAGCAGTTGGACTGGGGCATCGGCGTGAGCGCGTCGGTCGAACCTGCAGCCGGCTCCGGTAAGCAGCGGTCGTAAATGATCAAGTCGAACAGCCCGGCTAATGCCGCCTGACGATACTCCTCGGTCGACAGAAAATCGGGCGACTCGATCAACAGGTCGGCGATGGCCTGGGCCCTAGGCGTTTGCAGCGCGAACTCCAGCGGCCGGTTGCCCGGCGTCACCAACAGCACTTTGCCGCGCCGCGGCGGATTGATCACCGCCCAGGCTGCGTTGTCCGCGGCCAGGGCATCGTCCACATCCAGCCGCATCTCCAGCACCGCGGTCTCCGCCTGCCGCAGGTTGAACACCACCCCAGCGCTCTTGCCGGCCGGCACTTCCACTTGTTGCACGTCGACGGGCTGACCGTCGACAAAGAGCTGAGCCAGCGTGGTACGATCTTCGCGACCGTGATTCTCTACGCGGCCAAAGATCTGCAATTGTTCGGAGCGATCATCGGGACGGCTGGCGCTGAAGGCCACGATGGCCAGGTTCTCGACGTCGCTCTGGCCCAGCGGCACGTAGCTGGCTTCGAGATTGCCCAGCGGAAAACTGGGAGCCGTGAAGTTGCCATCGGACAAGATCCACAACTTGGCCGAGAGCGGCTCGGGAGCCTGCTCGTCCTCGGGCACGTCCGACGCCCGAGTAGTGTTGACCAGGCCCGCCGCGTAACTGAGCGCATCGTTGATCGAGGTGCGGCGGCTGGTGGGCTGAATGCGCTCCAGCGCTGCCAGGCATTCGGCCGCACTGGTGGTGAACTCCTGCACGACCCGCGCGGTGTCCGAAAAGCTGATGATCATCACCGCGTCTTGCGGACGTTTCTGTTCTTCCAGAAAGCGATTGAGCTGCGATTTGGCGGCGGCCAGCCGCGATGGCGCAACGTCGTTGGCCGACATGCTGGCCGAGTTATCGACCAGAAAGATGTAGCGCTCGCCCGAGGTGGTGCCTTCGCCCCAGTAGGGAATCAGCAGCGCCAGGATGGCCAGCAGCAGCACCATCAGTTGCAGAAACAGCAGCAGATTGCGCCGCAGCCGTTGCCAGATGCTGTTGACGTGCAGGTCCTCGATCGACTTCTTCCACAGGTACGTACTGGGAACCTCGACCGGCTGCCGCTTGAGCTTGAGAAAGTACAGCAGCACCAAGAGGACCGGCAGAGCGGCCATGATCGCCCATTGCCAGGGAGCCAGCAGCGAACCCCATTCGCCCATTAACGCACCAGCCCCCGCCGTCTCAGGTAATTCACCACCAACTGTTCAGGCGGAAGCTGGTTGTGGGCCAGGATGTGGGTCATCCCGCGCCGGCCACAGAACTCCCGCACCGATCCCACGAACGCGTCGAGGGTTTCCTTGTACCGCTTGAGCAGCGGAGCGCTGACGGTGATCTCGGCAATATCGCCATCTTCGCTATCGACCAGCTTCAGGTCGCCGACCAGGTCGGGATCAAGCTCTTCCTGCGAAAACACCTGGATCACGTACGTATCCATCTGCCGGGCGACCAGGTAGCGCAGGGCTTCTTCGTAGCCCGCCTTATCCAGCAGGTCGGAAATCAGCACCACGACGCCTTGCCCCTTGTTGCGCAGGCAAAAATCGCGGACGCCTTTGGCCAGAGGCACGCCATCGCCGGGCTGAACCTGATCGAGGTAATCAAGCATCCGCCACACGCTGGCGCGGCCGCGGAGCGTGGGGCCCGGCCGGGTGCCGGCCGATCCCAGCGTTTCGATCCGCACCCGGTCGGCTCGAACCAGCCCGACAAAGCCCAAGGCCGCCGCCAACTGCTTGGCATAGTGCAGCTTGGTCGGATTGCCAAAATCCATCGACCGGCTGGCGTCGATCAGGGCATAGAAATGCAGGTCCTCTTCCTCCAGGAACATCTTGAGGAAGAGGCGATCGAGCCGGGCGTACGTGTTCCAGTCGATGAACCGCAAATCGTCGCCGGGCACATAGTTGCGGAAGTCGGCAAACTCCACGCTCTGCCCCTTGCGCTTGCTGCGCCGCTCGCCTTTCATCCGCCCGCGAAAGACCTTCCGCGTAACCAGTTCCAACCGCTCGAGCTGAGCGAGGAAGCTGGGCGAAAGCAGAGGCGCGTCGGTAGGCATACAGCAAGGTGATCCGCGACGAGGAACGGTAGACGGGGAACGCGGCAAACCGGGCTGGCCGGCCGCAGGCGACGGCGAGCAGCCCCCCAGGCCCTAATTCTCCATGCCCAAATTCTAGCGAGCCGCCCCGGCGGTCGTCCTTGTCTAGCGGCCATTTTTCGCCGGCGGCAACTTGCCACCGATTATAGACGTGCCTGCGGGAGCCTGTCAGGGAAGGCCGTCTTGCCGTCTGGCAGACCAGGACAGCTCAAAATTCTGTTATTCGGCCGCAACTTGGATTAGGATCGGTGGGCAATTAGGGGTGATACGCCGATTTTAGGGGCGGTTCGTCACCATCGCGTTCACAACTTTGCTGAAGGAACTTCGATGATGCTCGCTGGTCCTCTGGCGCGGCTGGCCGCCGCGCTGCTTGTGGTGCTGGGCTTGAATGCCCATTTGGTGGCGCAAGATCGCGCGGTTGACCCGGCTACGATTGAAAGCCGCGAACTTCGGGCGGCCCTCGCCGCGCACCATATCTGCTCGGGGCTATGGGTAGTCGGCAAACACTACAAGCGCACGCCCGAAGAAATCATCGCCCAGGACCTCGCGCCGTTTAAGTATGCGGCCTGGGAACCCGACTTCAAGGTGGAGGTCGACTACGACCGCAAGACCGTAACCGTCACCGCCCCCGGCGCTCCCCCGCGCACCGCCAAGTACAACGGCGACCAGGGCAGTGCGATCCTGCCGATCGGCGCCAACGACGTGTTCTTCAAGCCGGTGCCGGTCCCCCGCAACCTGCCCGATGCCGACAAGACGCCCTGGCCGATGGGCGACGTGGGCGCCACCGATCCGGTGCCCGGCGTCGATTACAAGGCCGTGAACGCCGCCCTGGATTGGGCCATGGAGCAGAAGGACTACAACACCCGCGCGTTCGTGGTGGCGTACCGCGGCAAGATTATCGGCGAGCGCTACCTGCCGGGCTGGACCAAGGACACACCGCAACTGAGCTGGTCGCAAGGCAAGAGCATCACGGCCGCTTTGGTGGGGGTGCTCGTGCAGCGGGGCCTGCTCACCCTCGATCAGCCGGCTCCGATCAAGGAGTGGCAGGGCGAGAACGACCCGCGCCGGGCCATCCGCATCCGCGACCTGCTGTGGATGAGCAGTGGCCTGGACTTCATCAACAAGGGCTTCAACGGCGCGCAAATCTACACGCGCGAAAACGAACACTTCCGCGTGTACTTCGACTCGCTCAACGTGTTTGAGCACGCCGTGAATCAGCCGCTGAAGGTGGCCCCCAATACCCGCTGGAGCTACCTCAACAGCGATCCGCTGGCGCTCAACAAGATCGTTCGCGACATCGTCGAAGCCCAGGGCGAGGAGTACCTGACGTTCCCGCAGCGGGCGTTGTTCGACAAGATCGGCGCTCGCAATTACGTCCTGGAGACCGACGCCTGGGGGAACTTTATCCTGTCGGGCTACGACTACGGCTCGGCCCGCGACTGGGTGCGGTTCGGCCTGCTGCACCTGTGGGATGGCGTGTGGCAAGGCGAGCGGATTCTGCCGGAAGGCTGGGTGAAATTCATCTCCAGCCCGGCCCCGGCCGCCGCGCGGAAGCATTACGGCGGCCTGTTCTGGCTGAACCAGGACGGCCGGATGGACCGCGTGCCCAAGAGCGCCTACTGGTCGGCCGGCTTCATGGGTCAGGTGACGATGGTGATTCCCACCCACGATCTGGTGGTCGTGCGGCTGGGTCCCAGTGACATCAACGTTTACCCGTACCTGAACGAGGTCATCGGCCAGGTGATCGAGGCGCTGCCCAAGGACGCGGCCAGCGAGTAACCCCAGAACCTGACAACCACTCAAGGGGGGGCGAGGCGGCACTCAGCCGTCTCGCCCGGCTCTTGGAGCAATGCTCGCAGAAACGAAAAAAGCCACCGCTTAGAGGCGGTGGCTTTTCTTTTTGAAGTGCGATGTTTGCTGTCCTAGGCCGGCTCGGCTAGTCCGACGAGCCTCGGCAGCAAGGCCTAACCCATTGGAACTCAAAGAGTTAGGCAAGTGCCCCCTCATGGACTCGAACCATGAACCCTCTGATTAAGAGTCAGATGCTCTGCCAATTGAGCTAAGGGGGCGTGGTGCCTGTCTGGCAATGCCGACGGGTGAGTAAAGGTATTGTCGGCAAGTTGCGGGCTAAGCGTTAACCGCAACCACTTGGTGAAGTGTAGATACCTGCCGCCGCCGCGTCAATTGGCCCCCACCGCACATTTCCGCGCTGCCGCAAACTCGGCAGCAGCCGGTCCTTTCATCCCACATTCGTGGCCGCGGGCGCGTGCTGTGCACCACCGCCACCGGCAGTACAATGGGGAGGAAGCAAGTCCGTTTTCTGCGGGTCCGCTTGGAGAGGTGGGACTACCGTGCTCGACTTCGACAGCCTTCTGGTGCCGATCGATTTCTCGCCCATCTGCACCGAGATCATGGATCAGGCCATGCGTCTGGCCAGCGGCGAGGAGCCCCTGGTGATCCTGCTGCACGTGCTGGACGAATCGCTGGCCGAGTTTGCCGCATCGCACGCCCTGGGCACGCGAGAGCAGGTGCTACAAACCATGAAGCAGCAGGCCGAAGCCGCCATGGCCGAGCACAAGCAGCGATTGGCGGCCATGGGCCAGGGCCGCGTCGACGTGCAGACCATCATCACCGAGGGCATCCCCTTCCTCGAAATCCTCCGCAAGAGCGAGGAGTTCCAGGTGGGAGCCATCCTGCTGGGCAAGCAGTCCGGACGCGGCGGTATCGAACGCCTGCTGTTTGGCTCCACCGCCGAACGTATCATCCGCGGCAGCCGCCGGCCCGTGCTGGTGTTGCCGGTCGACGCCCAGCAAACCGCGCCCGAGGCCGGCGATACCACGCTGGGCCAGGACGTGCCCCGGGCCGATGACGTGGGCGGCTAAGCTTCCACGTAGGCCTGATTCCAGGCAGGCATCTCTACGCCCCCATCGGGCGGTGGCATCCCCCGCCGTGCCCTGGCATACTCGGTAATCGCCAACCTGCCGAGTACGCACAAGGAAGCACGCCCATGGCCAAGATCGTGGTCGACATCCGCATCGATGCCCCCGCCCGGGAACGCCTGGAAAAACTGGGCGACGTGTACGTGGCCGACGATCCCGCAGGCTTCTTCCTGCGGCAGGCCAAGCCGCTGCCTTCGGACGTGATCCGCGAGGCCGAGATCCTCGTCTTCACCGTTCCGCCGACCAACTTCGAAGAGGCCCAGCAGGCGCGGCTGATCCAACTGGGATCGGTGGGCTACCAGCAGCTCTATCCGCTGAAGCTGGCCGACCGGGGCATCCGCGCCTGCAACGCCCGCGGCGTGTACGATACGCCCATCGCCGAGTGGAACATCTCGATGATGATCAACCTGGCCCGTGACCTGCGGACCATGCTCCGCAACCAGGATCAGGCCCGGTGGGATATCAACGGGCGGTTCCACGAAGAAATCCGCGGCCGCACGGTGGGGGTCTGGGGCTACGGCGGCATCGGTCGCGAAACGGCCCGGCTGTCTAAGGCCCTGGGCCTGAACGTGCATGTTTACGCGCGGCACGGCGTCGGGCCGCGCGCCAACACCTATTGCGTGCCCGGCACCGGCGACCCCGAGGGCAAACTGCCCGATCGGGTGTTTGGCCCCGGCGAGGAACTGGACTTTCTGGCGTCGATCGACTTCCTGGTGCTGGCCCTGCCGCAAACGCCGACCAGCACGGGCTTGATCGGTGAGCGCGAGCTGCGGGCGATGAAGCCCACGGCGTTTCTGTTGAACCCTGCCCGCGGCCCAATCGTGCAAGAGGAACCCTTGATTCGTGCCTTGCGCGAAGGCTGGATCGCCGGCGCCGCCCTCGACACGCACTACTATTACCCGATGCCGCCCGAGCATCCGTTCTGGTCGATGCCCAATGTGATCATGACGCCGCACATCTCGGGCTCGGACCGCGGCCCGCACTTTGTAAGCCGCATCTGGGAGATCGCGCTGCACAACATCGAGGCGTATCTGCAGGGCCAGCCGCTCTGGAATGAACTGACGCCGGAAGAACTGCGCGGCGAGCGGTAAGTGGCCTGCCGGCGACCGATCCATCCGCGTTATTGGGCAATCGCGCCCAGCGCGAAGCCCAAGGCCATCAGGCCCCACACGGTGATGATCGAAACCAGCAGCGGCAACACCGTCCTGCGGTGGGCCAGGTCGCCGGGCGTATAGCGTTTCCAGAGTGCCAGCCAGGTGCAGGCCGCCCCGGTGCTGATCGGAACGCCGAAGATCACCCAAAACATGGCCGCGGTTGTTATCAGCTCAGGGACCGGCCAGGGCCTGGTGACCGTCAGCATCAGCAGGCCGTTGACGACGACCAGCCCCCAAATCAGCCGCCAGCCCCAACGGGGAAAACCATCGGTCGGTGGAATCTCATACTCTAGCGCTCGCGGCGCGATGTAAGGGTTCGCACGATTAACGCTGTGCGGGTCCGAAGGCGTCGGCGAATCGTGCTGCGGCTTGGGCAAAACAGGCAACCTCGATAATCAGAAGTAATCGGCGAAGTTGCGCCGCCTTCTGTTCTCTCCTCGCTGCACTCTATCCCGCCTGGCACCCTCCCGTCGAGCGCGCCAGCACTGCATCTACCCGGGCAAATCGCCGCGGTAATGCCCCCTCAGGCCGTGCGCAGGCCGCAACCTACCTTCCCGAAACGACCGGCTCAGGCTGCTAGCTACGGAAAGCTTGCGTCGACGAAGGCGGGCCGAGAAGTAAAGACGACGACGCAACCACCGAAACTACAATACCTTGCGACAAACAGCACCAGCCAGCAGTTCCGGCGTGGGGGACAGAAAAGCGCAAACAAAAAATTGCCAAGGAAGCAGAGGATTGTTTGTTGCATCCACCGAAATTGATTATACTGCCGGTCCCTGCCCCCCATTCCTACGCGAAAGCGCCCGCCATGATTCGCTTGATCTCCAAGACGGTTATCGCGGCCCTCGTCGCGGCCCAATTATCTGCGGCCCAGGCAGCTCCTCCCACTCGGGAAGGCATTGCGTTCTTTGAGACCAAGATTCGCCCCATCCTGGCCAAGCACTGCTACGAGTGTCACGCCGAAGATGCCGCCGAGGTCGGCGGCAAACTGCGGCTCGATAGCATGCACGGCATGCGGCGCGGCGGGCAGTCGGGCTTGCCCGCCGTGGTTGCCGGCAAACCGGACGAGAGTCTGATCGTCCAGGCTCTGAAGTACGAAGGCCTGGAGATGCCGCCCGATGCCCCGCTGCCGGAGTCGGTGGTCAACGATTTCGTGAAATGGATCGAGATGGGGGCACCCGATCCCCGCAACGAATCAGCGCAGCCCCAAAACGAAAAAAAGGACACCGTCGAAACCGATCTCTGGTCGCTGAAGCCGATCCTTGATCCGCCGCTGCCCGAAGTCAAAGACCGTTCCTGGCCGCGCGATCCGATCGATCGGTTCATCCTCGCCCGCATCGAGGCCGAGGGCCTAAAGCCTGCCGCCGATGCTCCGCCCGAGCGGTTGATTCGCCGGCTGTACTTCGACCTCATCGGCCTGCCGCCCACGTTCGAGCAGATCGAGGCGTTCAAGGCCGACTACCGCCAGCATGGCCAGGCGGCCGTGGAACGCGTGGTTGACGACCTGCTGGCCCGCCCGCAGTTTGGCGAGCGTTGGGGCCGGCACTGGCTCGACGTCGCCCGCTACGGCGAATCCAACGGGAACGACGGCTTGGGCCGAAACCCCACCTTCCCGCACGCGTGGCGGTATCGCGACTACGTCATTAACGCGTTCAACGAGGACACGCCGTACGATCGGTTCATCACCGAGCAGATCGCCGGCGACCTCCTGCCTTACGACACGCCGGAGCAGTACGACCGGCAGGTGATCGCCACGGGTCTGTTGGCGATGGGCTCCAAGCCTGCCAAGGCGATGAACGCCAACTTCGACATGGACGTCGTGGCCGACCAGATCGACGTGATCGGCCGCGGCTTCCTGGGGTTGAGTGTCGCCTGCGCCCGCTGCCACGATCACAAGTTCGACCCGATCCCCACCCGCGACTATTACGCGCTGGCGGGCATCTTCATGAGCAGCGACACGATGTGGGGCCTGGCGGCCAACGAAGGGCTCACCGCCCCCAAGACCGACCTGCACGTGCTGAAGGCAGCCCGGTACATTCCGCCTCCGCCCGGCTTCGTCGAAACCGTGTTGGTGCTCAACTCCAACACCGGCCAGCCCCGCCCGGTGCCCAAGCCACCGTGGCCCGAAGGCACCCCGCTGGCCATGGGCCTGCGCGACAAGAAGAAGCCGGTTAACACCAAGATCAACATCAACGGCGAGTCGAACAAGCTCGGCGCCGAAGTGCCGCGGGGCTTCCTCTCGGTCGTGTCGCTTTCCAGCCCGATCGAAGTCGATCCCCAACAGAGCGGCCGCTTGCAGTTGGCCCAATGGCTGACGCATCCGGATCATCCGCTTACCGCCCGGGTGATGGTCAACCGGCTCTGGCTGTACCTGTTTGGCGACGGCATCGTCCGCACGCCCGATGACTTTGGCGAGTACGGCGAGCGGCCCACGCATCCGGAACTGCTGGACCACCTGGCCGTGCGGTTCCGCCGCAGCGGCTGGTCGATCAAGCAGATGATCCGCCAGATTGTGCTGAGTCGTACCTATCAGTTCGACAGTCACGCCGATCCGGCGTTGTTCGAGGCCGACGCCCTGAACCTGCTGCACGCGCGGCACAACCGCCGCCGCCTGGAAGCCGAGGCCCTGCGCGACGCCATGCTCCAGGCCAGCGGCCAGTTGAACCTCCAGCCGCGCGAAGGCTCGCTGATCGGGCACCGCGACATCCTGGTGAACCGGGCCGGCAACCTGCACGAGCCCAGCAGCCACCGTAGCGTGTACCTGTGCTACCTGCGGCACTCGCCGCCGCCGGAACTTGCGGCGTTCAACCTGCCCGAGTTCACCTCGGTGGTGAGCCGCCGCGACGAAAGCACGGTGCCGGCCCACGCGCTGCACCTGTTCAACAATCCGTTCGTGGTCGATCAGTCGGCCGCGTTTGCCCAGCAGGTTATGGCCTCCGGCAGCGATGCCCAGCACCGCGTGACCGTGGCCTGGAAACGGGCGCTTGGCCGCGAACCTCGGGCGGAAGAAGTCACTGCGGCCGTGCAATTGGTCGACGAAGTGAAGTCGCAGGTATCGTCCGAGGAGAAGGCCTGGGCCGCGCTTTGCCAGGCGCTGCTGATGGCCAACGAGTTCCGGTACGTGGATTGAGTGGAATCAATCGCGGGATTCACACCGCTTTAACGGGATTTGAACACCAAACGGCTGCCGCACGTGGCCTCCAGGGGGCTGTCCGCGGCGTTGGCGTCATTCCAATAGAGGAACTTCACCATGCAACTATCGCGACGCAGCATGTTGCAAACGGTCTCGTGCGGCTTTGGCTACCTGGCGCTGCAAGCGCTGGTTGGCAAGCCGGCAGCAGCCGCCCCGGCTGGTCCCTCGGCCAAAAGTGCCCTGGCCGCTAAGGTTCCGTCCATTGCGCCCAAGGCCAAACGAGTTGTTTTCTTGTGTATGAGCGGTGGCCCGGCCCACCTGGACACCTTCGACTACAAGCCGCAGACCGGCAAAAAGCCGCACCCCGGCTCGGTGTTCAAGTTTAAGCAGCACGGCGAGAGTGGGCTGTGGATCTCGGAACTGATGCCTGAGACCGCCCGCCACGCCGACGAACTGTGCATCCTCAACGGCATGTATGCCGATACCGGCATCCACGCCCAATCGTTCCTGCAACTGCACACCGGCGACCGGCTCCGCGAACGGCCGAGCCTGGGCTCGTGGGTGATGTACGGCCTGGGCACCGAGAACCAGAACCTGCCGGGCTTCATCAGCTTCAACACCTCCAAGAGCTCGGTCTACTCCAGCGCGTTTCTGCCGGCCATCTACAACGGCACGCCGATCGGCGTGAACGGCGAGCCGATGAGCAAAGCCACCATCAACAACGTGGCCAGCGACCACCTGCCGCTGGCGGCCAAACGGCGGCAGTTGGACCTCGTGCAGATGCTCAACCAGAACCACTTCGCCGACCGTCCGTACGATGCGAATCTGGAAAGCGTGATCCAGTCGATGGAGTTGGGCTTCCAGATGCAGGCGGCAGCGCCGGAGATCCTCGACCTGAGCAACGAAACGCAGGAAACGCTCGATCGTTACCGCGTTGGCAAACAAAAGACGGTTGGCGTGTCGCGGAACTCCGACTTTGGCCGGCAATGCCTGTTGGCCCGGCGATTCCTCGAAGCCGGCGTGCGGTTCGTGGAAGTGAACCAGGGAAGCTGGGACCAGCACCAGAACCACCGCCGCGACCTGAAGGCCAACTGCGAAGCCGTTGACGCCCCCATCGCCGCCCTGCTCGACGATCTGCGGATGCGGGGCCTGCTCGAAGACACCCTGGTGGTCTGGGGCGGCGAGTTCGGCCGGCCGGGTCTCACTCCGGACGACGGCAAGGACGACACCGGCCACAACTACCGCGGCTTCACGTTCTGGCTGGCCGGCGGCGGCGTCAAGGGCGGCTACGTCCACGGCAAGACGAACGAAACCGGTTCGGTGGCCGTGGAAGGCAAGGTCCACTTCCGCGACCTGCACGCCACGATCCTGCACCTGCTGGGCCTGCCCGCCAACGACCTGACCTACGAGTACGGCGGCCGCAAGCACCGGCTGACCGGTCCCGAGGGCGGCCGCGTGGTCGAAGAGATCATCGCCTAAGCCGTCGGCGGCTCAGGCCGTTTTGCGGCATACTTCGAGCCGCCAGAACGACGCAAACGGAACCTTCCCAAGTCGATCGAACCCAAAAAGAGGCCCGGGTGCATGGCACCCGGGCCTTTTGTGTTTGTCCGGTTGGTTCCGTCGCTGCGGGGCGTGCGCCCGGCCTGCGGCTTTACGCAGCCTGGCCGCCGCCCGTCTTGGCATCGTGCCACAGCTCACGCAGGGCCACGAAGAAGTTGGGCCGGATCGTGCTGTGGTACGGCGAGCCCGGCGGCAATTCGGCCACCAGCCGGCGGTGGGCCTTGCCCAGGTTGTGGTACGGGATGCCCGGGAACAGGTGGTGCAGGGCGTGATACCGCAGGCCCAGCGGGAACAGCAGCTCGGTCCACAGCGGGTGGCCGGTGATGTTGATCGAGTCGGTCAGCTGTTCCTCGTGGCTCATCGGCTTGCCGTCGTTGCGGTAATGGTGGGCCACCAGGTTCCGCGTCCAGTTCAGGCCGATCACGTACATGGCGATCAGGTACAGGCAGCCCCAGCGCGAGAACGGCACGGCGCCGACAATCGGAGCCAGGAACATCGCCCAGGCCCGCAGGCAGCAGGCAATATCGGCCCAGGCCCACCAGGCGTGCGGCTGGCCCGGCTGCAATTGCCGCTTGTATTCGGGGTTCATCACATAGCTGGAGGCGTTTTCCAGCACCCAGCGACGCAGCTTGGGATGCAAAAAGCTGATCGGCGTCAGCAAAAAGAAGCGGAAAAACGCCAAGGCCGGCAGCACGGCAATCTGCAGCAAATAACCGAACAGCCGCCGCACCGGGCCGCGGCCCAGCGGCAGGTATTCGCCGTCGCGGCCGGTGCCGTAGTGCGGCACGGCGTGATGGTCGATGTGGCACTCGTACAAGAACGAGGGCATCAGCATCGGAATGCCGCAGCACAGGTTCCACAGCACCTTGAACGGCGTCATCACGCCCTGGCCCATATGGACGATCTCGTGGATGAACGAGCCGGCGCGGAACAGCGCCAAACCGCCCACGATGAACGCCAGCACCTGCGTCCAGTGCCAGCCCGGCTCCATGAAGTAAATCACGCACGGATAACCAATTGCGAGCGTGATCAGCAGATCGGCGGCGTAGAGGGCCGGGCGGCGCGCAAACAGGTCACCGATGATCAACCGGGCCTGCCGGATGGAGAAAGCCTGCCCCTCAGAAGCTGCCGACTTCTGGGCACGAGAAGACGCCAACGTAGACATACCAGGACCCTATGTGCTGCCCGCACTCCCGCAGCCACTGGCGAACTCCCATTTAGCCAGCCAAACCCGGAGGCGGACAATAGCCATCGTGGAGTCAACTTGGGATGGATCAGCCGCAAAACTCAGCCTTGGCTGTGGAAAGCTCCCTTCCACAGGCGCCCCGCCGGCACCTGCTACAAGGTGGTGCGGGACCATACAAAATAGCTAAGATGCGACACCCAGGAAAGCATTTAGTGTCGGAAGGGAAATCGTCGCACTGCGGGCCCCCTTTTGAGCCATCAGCGCAAACATCCGGATTTTCCAGAGTTGCAAGTCCTGCAGCAGTTTCCGGCCAAGACCGGCGGAAGCTCGCCCGGCTGACCTCCCTCCAGGTTTCATAAAGCGCGCAGATCACGCGACACTTGAGATGCCTTCACCCCAGAGCGGCTAATCCCGGCCGCCGCGGCCGCACACCGCATCGTAATGGGCGATCAGGGTTTGTGCCGCGCGTTGACGTGAGAAGGCTGCTTCAGCCCGTAGCCGAGCCTTCCGGCCCAGCTCCTGGCGGCGTGCCGGATCGGCCAGGAGCCGTTCGATGGCCGCAGCGAGAGCGGCCGGATCGTCGGGCGGGACCAGGCACGCCGACTGCGACGGCTCGGGAAAGATCTCTTCTGTTCCGCCGACTGCGGTGGCCACCACCGCCACGCCTGCTGCGGCCGATTCCAGCAACACCCGCCCCAGCGGTTCCTGCCGCGCAGGATGAACCAGCAGAGTGAACTCGTTGAGCAGCCGCGGCACGTCGGCCCGTGGCCCCAGGAAGTGCCCTCGCCCGTCAAGCGGCTCGCGTTCAAACGCCGCCCGAAGTGCCTGGTAGTGGGTCTGCGACTCAGCCTTTTGCGAAGGACACTCGCCCACAAAAACATAATGCGTCTGCGGCCAGGCCGGAGCCAATTGCGCGGCGGCCGCAACCAGGATGTCGTGCCCCTTCCGGAGCACCAACTGCCCCACGGTACCAATGAGCAGCACGTTGTCCGGCAGCCCCAATTCGCGGCGCAGCCAGCCCGAGGACGGGCGAGGGCAGAACGTTTCCAGGTCCACGCCGTTGTAGGCTACATAACAGCGGTCGGCGTCGAGGCCTTGCGCGATATGGAACTGCCGCGTCGCTTCCGACACGGCCAGCAGCCGATCCCAAGCATTGAGATCGGCAATCGCCTGGCGGCTCAGGCCGACGATGTCGCGCAAGTGGCCCAACCCCGGCAGGCGGAGCTGTCGCACGACCGGGCCGGCCAGGCGGCTCATTGAGAGGCTGTTGGCATGGACCAGGTCGGGCCGCTGTGCGGCCAGTAGCGCCGCCAGCTCCCCGCGCAGCTCGGTCAAATCACGGCGGCGATCCGAACCAACAGGACGCCAGTCGATGGGGTGCAGCGGCACATCGAGCCGCCGCAGTTCGTCGGCCAGGGGACCATCGGCAGGGCAAACGGCCTCGGGGGCGTAACCGCGCTGCCGCAGCGCCGGCAGGTTCGACAGCAGCGACCGCTCGCCGCCCAAGAGCGTCGGAAACTCAAACAACCAGAACACGCGGCCGCTGGTCACCAGGCATCCATCCTTCGTTGCCAGGAAAGGTTTTGCCGGCTGGGCTCATTACAGCTCGGGCGGCTGCCACGCGGGAATGCCCTCGGTTTGAAGCTGTTTCTCGTACCACACGTGATACGGCCGCTCGGGGGCATCGGGCACCTTTTCGTTGACCAACTGCGGCTTGATGCTTTCCCACCAGGCGTCGTATGCCTTGCGCATGGCCTCGACGACCTCGGGATGCCTGTCGGCCACGTTGGCGGTCTGGCCCGGATCCTGCTCCATGTCGTAAAGCTGCGCGTGGTTCACCAGACGGAACCGTTGGCTGCGCACGGCGCAGCGATCGTACCGGTGTTGCTCAGGGTCCGCGAACTTCGGCCACCGGCCCACGTGGAAGAACAGGTAGCGGTCAGGCCATGCCGTCTGGCTTCCTTCCAGCAGCGGCACCAGGCTGCGGCCATCGACCTGGAGCTCCTCCGGCACCTTGCCTCCGGCGATCTCCACCAGCGTGGGCAGCATGTCGATATGAGCTACCACCGTGGGGATCTCCCGCCCGCTTTCGAGCTTGGCCGGCCAGCGGAAGAAAGCCGGCACGCGGGTGCCGCCCTCGTCGGGCGAACCTTTGAGGCCCTTCATCCCGGCGTTGTACATGGTGAGCGGTTTGCCGTCGGGGCCGGTGCCCAGGCCGGGCCGTCCCAAGCCCGTGGTACCATTGTCGGAAAGGAAGATCAGCAGCGTGTTCTCGCTCAGGTTCCACGCGTCGAGCTTTTCGAGCAGCTGGCCGACGTTGTCATCAATGTTCTCGATCATGCCAAAGAAGCCCGCGGCCGCATTGGTCAGCCCCATCTGTTTAAACCGCCGGGTATAGCGTTCCGGCGCCTGGTACGGGCCGTGCGGGGCATTGGTCGTGATATAGGCGAAGAACGGCCGGCCGCTGTCGCGCTGTGCTTTGATCCAGCCCAGCGCCTGGGTGAAGAACACGTCGGTGCAAAAGCCCTGCGTTTTGACGAAGCGGCCGTTGTGGCGGATCACCGGGTCAAAGTACGTGTTGCCGGGTGCGTCGGCGCAACTGCACTCGTAGGCCTGGCCGATGCCGCCGGCGCCGTGGATGAAGACTTCGTCGAAGCCGCGTTTCTCGGGCTGGTAGGCGGCTTCATCGCCCAGGTGCCATTTACCGAAGATGCCGGTGGTGTAACCGGCCTGCTTGAGCAGTTGGGCCACCGTGGTGGCCGACAGCGTCATCCGCTCGCGCTCAAGAATGGTGTGCGTGACACCGTTGCGGAACGGGTAACGCCCGGTCATCAGCGCCGAGCGGGTAGGCGCACAGGTGGGATCGGCCTGGAAGCGGGTAAACCGCGTGCTGCTGTGGTACAGCCGGTCGAGATTGGGCGTTTGGAGAAAAGGATGACCGTGTGCGGCTATTTGGCCGTAGCCCTGGTCATCGGTCATCACGAGCACGATATTGGGCCGGCTCCCGGCCAGCGCCGTTTCGCCGGCCGGGGCCGCCGCTACCAGGCCCAGCAGAACTCCAACGGCCAGGCAACCGGCGGCGACCGGCAACATCGTGCGGGGCTTTCCGGCGTGTCCCGGAACAGCGTGCGGCTTCATGGCGGCGTTCTCCGGCTACAACGTGGCAACACGAGCGCCATTGTTAGCCGGACGGCGCGGCGATGCAACCAAGCCGCCGCGCCGTGCTCGCTGCGCCGCTTTAGTCCTTCGACGAGCTCTTGCTGCCGCTATCGGAGGAGCCGCCGCTTTCGGCCTTCTTGTCGGCCGCGGCCGCCTTCTTGTAGCTCTCGCTGCGGTAGTCCGTCTGGTAGAAGCCCGATCCCTTGAACACCACGGCCGCGCCCGTGCCGAACAGCCGCCGCAACTTCAGGCGTTTGCACTTGGGGCACTTGCGGATCGGGTCGTCCTTCATGCTCTGGAACAGCTCAAACTCGTGCTGACAAGCGTCACAAACATAGTCGTAAGTGGGCATGGATAACCTCAGGGGATCGACACGTGTTGCGGGAAGGCAACTGGGGTTGCGGTGAATCGTGCGGGGGATGGCTGGCGGAGTTCATTCCTGCGGGAACCGAGGAACGAACCGCCGGGGGCATGACCAATCGCGGTAGGGTACCGGGGGGTGCGGCGGAACGTGCGCGGCCGCACCGTGCAACTGCGCGACGCGGCGGTATCCGCGCGATCGCCGCCGCTAGCTTTCTTCGGGCGGACCGCTGGAAACCATCACCAGGGCAGGGCGGACCACCCGGTCGTGCAGCATGAACCCGGTTTGCGCCAGTGCGGTGATGGTGCCGGCGGGATGCTCGGCACTGGGCTGCGAGCTGATGGCTTCGTGCCGTTCGGGGTTGAACGGCTCGCCAACGGCCGCGATCTCCTGGATGCCGTGCTGCTGGAACACGTTATCCAGTTGGGTAGCGACCAGCCGCACGCCTTCCAGCAGGGCGCTGGCTTCGTTGAGCTTCTCGGCGGCCTCGATCGCCCGCTGCAAGTTGTCGCGCACGCTCAGCAGATCTTTCACCAGCGGCAGCGGCGCGTACTTCTGCAGGTCTTGCAGCTCGCGGGCATGCCTGCGGCGCAGGTTCTCCAGTTCGGCCTGCAAGCGCAAGGACCGATCTTGGGCGGCGGCCAGCTCTTGGCGCAGGCTTTCCACAACCTGCTCGGCGCCCGCCGTCTGCTCCGCGCCTTCGGCACCCTGCGACGGCTCAGCGGCCTGCTGCGGCTGCTGGGCATCCTGCGGTTGCGACTGCGGATCGGCCTGAGTCGCGTCGCTGCGGTTCTGCTCCTCGGGAGTTTGCATCGCTGTCATGCTTGGTGGTTAATGACTGCGGCGAGGGCGGCTGCCTGGCCGCTGAAAGTTCTCGGATACCGGTTGTTCTTTTGCCCTGGGGCCGCGCGGGCTGGAACCGGCGCGCGGGCCTGTGGCATTGTACGGCGGTGGCTACTGCGCGGCCTCTTCTTCGCCGGGCACGAAGAAGTCTCGCAGCTTCTCCAGAAAGCCCTTGCGGCGAGGCGAAGCGTGCTGCTCCTCCAACTCGTCGAGCTGCCGCAGCAGTTCCTCTTGTTGTTTGGTCACGTGCTTGGGCACTTCGATCACGATCTGCACGAGCAAATCGCCGGTGCGGCCGCCACGAGGACTGGGGATGCCGCGGCCGCGGAGCCGGAACACCTCGCCGGATTGCGTACCGGCGGGAATCTCCATCTTCTCCTTGCCTTCCAGGGTGGGCACTTCGATGGTCGCACCCAGGCAGGCCTGCGGATACGTGATCGGCACCTGGCAAATCAGGTGCTGCCCGTCACGCTCGAACAGCGGGTGCGGCTTGATCTGGAAGAACAAGTAGCAGTCGCCGTTGGGACCGCCGTTGGGGCTGGCGTCGCCCTCGCCTTCCAGCCGCAACCGGGTATTCTCGTCAACGCCGGCGGGAATGCGCACTTCCTGTTCGACCGTCCGCTCCACCAGGCCCTGGCCGCGGCACTTCTTGCAGCCGTGCCGAATCACCTCGCCTGCGCCGTGACACGCGGGGCAATCGGTGGTCATGTCGAAGATGCCCAGCCGCTGCCGGACCCGGCCGTTGCCGCCGCAGTAGCTGCACGTCTCGGGCTTGGTGCCAGGCGCTGCGCCGCTGCCCTGGCATTCCTCGCAGCGTTCACGGCGGCGGAACCGCACGGTCTTTTTGACGCCTCGCGCGGCCTCGAACAGTTCGAGTTGCACCTTGCAACTGACGTCGGCGCCGCGTTGGACCCGGGTGCCGCCTCCGCTGAAGTATTCGTCCAAGTCGGCGCCAAAGAAGCTGCCGAACACGCTGCGGAACAGGTCGTTGGGGTCGACCTGGCGGCTGCTTCCGGCACCCACGCCGGCGTGGCCGTAGCGATCGTAGCGAGCTCGCTTTTCGGCGTCGCTGAGGACTTCAAATGCCTCGGACACTTCTTTGAACCGCTTGGCCGCTTCTTTGTCGCCGCGGTTCTTGTCGGGGTGGTATTTGATGGCGAGCTTGCGGTAGGCCGATTTGATCTCGTCGAGCGAAGCCGTGCGCTCCACGCCGAGCACTTCGTAATAACAGCGTTTGGCTGACATCGTCGCCATGGTCTGGTGAATTGCTTTGGGTTGCAGGGCTGGCCGCGGCTGGTTGCGCCGGCAAGCGGTGCCGCGCCGCAAAACGGCCCGTAGCTGTTATTTATACTCGGCCGGGTGCATTGCGTATGCCCCTGTTTTTGCCAGTACGGCCGCCCCTGGTTCGGGCGTGTTTGCCGTCTGGTGGGGCCAGGAAGTTTACTCCGGGTTCGTGGGGGGAGGTGCCTGGTGCTCCACCGGCACTAGCCACACAACTCGCCCTCGGCGCTAGCTGCTGGCGCGCGGTTTGGCACCTAGCGCTGAAAAACGGGCCACTCCGAGCAGCCAGCCCGAAGTGGCCCGTTGTAAGCGACTTGTTTGCCGCCAAACGCCCCCGTTGCCTGCCGCCACTGTTTCGGACGGTCCTGCAACGTCTGCGGCGTTTGCCGGGCCAGTTACCGGCACAAGGCCGTTACCGGACGACGTCGTTACCGGACGACGCCTTCGGGACGGCGAGCCTTGTCTTCCTTCTCCAGGTTGGTGACCATGCACTCGGTGGTCAGCATCAGGGCGGCGATGCTGGCGGCGTTGGACAACGCGCTGCGAACCACCTTCAGCGGGTCGATCACACCCGCCTTGAACATGTCCACGTACTGGCCGGCGTAGGCGTCGTAGCCGTGGGTGGTCGGCTTCTGGCGAACTTCGTCCACCACTACCGAGCCATCGATGCCACAGTTGTCGGCAATCTGACGCATGGGGGCTTCCAAAGCCCGGCGGACGATCTCGGCGCCCACTTCCTCGTCGCCCTTAAGCTTCAGGGCGGCGATTGCATCCTGGCAACGCAACAGCGCCACGCCACCGCCGGGCAGGATGCCTTCCTCAACCGCGGCGCGGGTAGCATGCAGGGCGTCTTCCACGCGGGCTTTGCGCTGCTTCATGTCGGCCTCGGTGCTGCCGCCCACCGAGATGATCGCCACGCCGCCGGTCAGCTTGGCCAACCGCTCGTCGAACTTCTCGCGATCGTATTCGCTGTCGGTGGCTTCCCGCTGGTTGCGGATCTGCTTGACGCGAGCCTGGATCTCTTCCTGCTTGCCGGCGCCCTGCACGATCGTGGTCGAGTTCTTGTCGACGGTGATCTGCTTGGCCTGGCCCAGATGCTTGAGGGTGAGGTTCTCGAGCTTCAGGCCCAGGTCCTCGCTGATCAACGTGCCGCCGGTCAGCACGGCGATGTCGCCCAGCATGGCCTTACGGCGATCGCCAAAGCCCGGCGCCTTCACAGCGCACACGTTGAGCACGCCGCGGAGCTTGTTCACCACCAGGGCGGTGAGGGCGTCGCCTTCCACGTCCTCGGCGATGATCAGCAGCGGCTTGCCCACCTGGCTGACCTGCTCCAGGATCGGGATCAGGTCGCGGAGGTTGCTGATCTTCTTCTCGTGGATGAGGATGTAGGCGTTCTCCAAGACGCACTGCATCTCCGCCGGCTTGTTGATGAAGTACGGCGAGATGTAGCCCTTGTCGAACTGCATGCCCTCGACCAGCTCCAGCGTGGTCTCGGTGCCCTTGCCTTCCTCGACGGTGATCACGCCGTCGCGGCCCACACGCTCGAAGGCGTCGGCCAGCAGGTCGCCGATCACGCGGTCGCTGTTGGCGCTGATGGCGCCGACCTGGGCGATCTCTTCCTTGCTGTCGACCGGCTTGGCCAGCTCGCGGAGCTTGGCTTCAGCGGCTTCGACAGCCTTCTCGATACCGCGGCGGACGGCCATCGGGTTGCAGCCCGAGGCAATGCTCCGCAGGCCGCCCTCGAAGATGGCCCGGGCCAGCACGGTGGCGGTGGTGGTACCGTCGCCGGCGACGTCCGAGGTCTTGGAGGCCACTTCGTTCACGAGCTTGGCGCCCATGTTCTCGAAGCGGTCTTCCAGCTCGATTTCCTTGCTGACGGTGACGCCGTCCTTGGTGACGGTCGGGCCGCCGAACGACTTGTTGATGATGACGTTGCGGCCGGTGGGGCCCATGGTCACGGCCACGGCATCGGCCAGCTTGTTCACGCCCTGGAGCATCTTGGCCCGGGCGTGGTGGTCGAACAGAAGTTGCTTAGCCACGGTTAGCGGCTCCTATATCTCTGCGATCGATGGGTACGGGACGCGGACAGTTCTGGCCGGGGAACAGTCGAACTACTTGACGACCTTGGCCAGGATGTCGGTCTCCCGCATGATCTTGTACTCTTTGCCGTTCACTTCGACGTCGCTGCCGGCGTAGCGGCCGTAGATCACCTCATCGCCCTTGGCAACCGACATCTGACCGCGCTCGCCGCTGTCCAGCAGACGGCCCGGGCCCGTGGCCACCACGGTGCCGCGCTGCGGTTTCTCCTGAGCGGCGTCCGGCAGCACGATGCCGCCAGCGGTCTTCTCTTCAGCGGGCAGGGGTTCGACGACGACGCGATCTTCCAGAGGACGCAGATTCATTGGCTTGTTCCTTCAAGGTATTTGGTGTTGGAGGGATGTACGCAACGTAACGAGGTCAGACGTACCAGTGTCAGCCACGGGCGGCAGCCGGCCGCAAGGGCCGGCACACCGGCCGAACACCGGCCGATGTGCCGAAGGTATGCGGGGCCGGCCGACTAGAAGTCCATGCCGCCCATGCCACCCATGCCGTGGTGGTCATGGTGATCATGGTCGTCGTCGGACTCGTCCTTGGGAATCTCAGTGATCATGCAGTCGGTGGTCAGCAGCAGCGAAGCCACGCTGGCGGCGTTCTGCAGCGCGGTGCGCACCACCTTGGCCGGATCGATCACGCCGAACTTCAGCATGTCGCCGTAGCGATCCTTGTCGGCATCGTAGCCTTCGTTCTTCTCCTTGAGCTGACGCACGCGGTTCACCACCACGGCGCCGTCCAGGCCGGCGTTCTCGGCAATCGAGCGGAGCGGGTAATCCAGCACGTTCTCGATGATCTTGGCGCCCAGAGCCTCGTCGCCTTCCAGCTTGAGGTTCTTGAGGGCCTTGCCGGCACGGATAAGAGCCACGCCACCGCCGGGCACGATACCTTCTTCCAGGGCAGCCTGGGTAGCGGCCTTGGCGTCCTCGATCAGGGCCTTGCGCTCCTTCATCTCGGTTTCGGTGGCGGCGCCTACGTTAATCTGGGCCACGCCGCCGGCCAGCTTGGCCAGCCGCTCCTGGAGCTTCTCGCGATCGTACTCGCTGTCGGTGGTCTCGATCTCGCGACGGATCAGCTCGGCCCGGCCCTCGATCGCCTTCTTCTCGCCCTGGCCGCCGACCACGATGGTTTCCTCGGCCCGGACAATGATCTTCTTGGCGCGGCCCAGGTCTTCCAGCTTGACCGACTCGAGCTCGATACCCAGGTCCTTGAAGATGGCCTTGCCGCCGGTGAGGATGGCGATGTCTTCCATCATGGCCTTGCGGCGATCGCCGTAACCGGGGGCCTTGACGGCGCAGGCCTTGATGATGCCGCGCATCTTGTTCACCACCAGCGTGGCCAGGGCCTCGCCCTCCACGTCCTCGGCGATGACCAGCAGCGGCTTGCCGCTGCGGCTGATGGCCTCCAGCAGCGGCACCAGGCTCTTGGCGCTGCTGATCTTCTCTTCGAAGAGCAGCACGTAGCACTCGTCGAGGACCGCTTCCATGTTGTCTTCGTCGGTGACGAAGTGCGGCGACAGGTAGCCGCGATCGAACTGCATACCCTCGACAACGTCGACGCGAGTTTCCGACTGCCGGCCTTCTTCGACGGTGATCACGCCGTCCTTACCGACCTTGAGGAAGGCCTCGGCCAGCACGTCGCCGATGGCCGGATCGTTGTTGCCGGCGATCGTGGCGATCTGCTTGATCTCGGTCTTGTTCTTCTCGTTGATCTTGGTGGCCAGCTTGCCGATGGCATCGACCACGACTTCCACGGCGGCGTTGATGCCGCGGGAGAGGGCCATCGCATCGGCGCCGGCGGCGATCATCTTCAGGCCTTCGCGGTAGATGGCCTCGGCCAACACGGTGGCGGTGGTGGTGCCGTCGCCGGCCACCTCGTTGGTCTTGCTGGCGGCTTCCTTGATCAACTGAGCACCCAGGTTCTCATACGGGTCTTCCAGCTCGATGTCCTCGGCCACGGTCACGCCGTCTTTGGTGACCTTGGGGGAGCCCCAACCCTTGTCCAACACGGCATTACGGCCGCGCGGTCCGAGCGTGCTGCGCACCGCCCGGGCCAGTTTCGAGGCGCCAGCCGCCAGCGCTTGGCGAGCCTCTTCGTCGAACACCATTTGTTTTGCCACCGTGGATTCCTCCTCAAATTGGGCCTACGGCATTTCGCATTTCAATGGGGCCGGCAGCCGCGCGGCGACCGCCGCTGCGACACGCCCGACCAAGATTGTCTGGTGCCTGCCAGGACGCCGTCGCATGCCAGGCTTGGCCGAGTCCGCCAGTCTGCCGCTGGCGATAGAAGCCTGTCAAATCGGGACGTACCCCGAACACTTTCGGCACGCAACAGCCGGCCCCGGCAAGGTCAGCAAACTGCGCGCCGGGAGCAAAAATTGGCTGCAAGCACAAGTGGCATAAATGCTTGCGAAGAACCACGTCGATCCAGAGCCCGCTCGACGCCACCCGGCCGTTTTCTGCCAAATTGGCAGTTGGCAGTCGAAGCCGGCCGGGCAGGGCAACTCGCGGCACCGGGGGCCATTCGCAATTAGTCGTTAATCAACAAGACTTTAGCGCCGGCAACCGAGCCCCGCTTCAGCTCCACCAGGGCCTGGTTCGCGGCCGCGAGCGGGTACGTCGTCACATGCGGCATCAGCGGTACGGACGCCGCAACCGGCAGAAATTCGCGAATGTCAAACTGCGTGATGTTTGCTACCGTTTTGATCTCCCGCTCCATCCATAAGTGGTCGTGGTAACTGAGATCCAACAGGCAGGCCTTGTCTGCCTCCTCCTTGCGGATGGCGTTAATCACCAGGCGGCCGCCGGGAGCCAGGTTCGCCATCGCCTCCACCACCGGCTTCCAGGCAGGCGTGGTATCGATGATCGCCCTCAGCCGCACCGGAGCCCGATCCGTGGTATCGCCCGCCCAAACTGCTCCCAGTTGCAGAGCCAGGTGCCGCTGCTGCGGGCTGCGGGCAAAGACGTAGACCTCGCTGCGGGGAAACTGATGCCGCACCAACTGGAGCACCAGGTGGGCCGAACCGCCAAAGCCGGTCAGCCCCAGTGGCTGGCCATCGACCAGCCCGGTAAGCCGCAACGCCCGATATCCGATCGCCCCCGCGCATAAGAGCGGCGCGGCCTCGGCGTCGGAGAACACCTCGGGGATCGGGTAGGCATACGACTCGTTGACCACCGTGTACTCGGCATAGCCGCCGTGGGCATCGCGGCCGGTGGCGCGAAACGCCGGGCTGAGGTTCTCGTCCGGCTCGCCCGTGGAACCGTGAATCCACCCGACGCCCACCCGCTGCCCCAACTGCAGCTTTGTAACGCCGGGCCCCAGCTCATCGACGTAGCCCACGATCTCGTGGCCGGGAATCATGGGAAACCGCTCAGGCGGCGTGCGGCCCTCGATCTCATCCAGCTCGGTATGGCAGACCCCGCATGCCGTGACGCGAATCCGCACCTCGCCGGGGCCCGGCACCGGAACCGGAAAATCTTCCACGTACGCCAGCGGTGCGTCGTTCTCGGCCAACGAAACCACCTGGTTCATCAGCATGGCACGCATGAGCTTTCCTCCGGTGCATTCGCATCTGCGTCCGCGGTCAACCTGAACAGCTTCGAGCGACACGTCGGCTGCGCCATTGGTATGATGGGCAGCACGCTACACGCCCCCCTCAGTTTATCCGCGAACAGGTACGCCATGATGCGTTTGATGGTAACGCTGACTCGGTGGGCCGCCACCTTCACTATGTTTGCCGCCGGACTGACTGTGGCCGACGATCGCCAACCTGCGAAGTCCACGGCCAAGCCGCAGCAAGACGCTCCCGCGATTACGCGGATTTGGCTTTCGCACCGCAGCCACGATCCCAGCCGGATCGTCATCAATTGGCTCACCGACAAGCCGGGCGATTCTGTCGTGCGGTACGGCCTCACCAGCGACTACGATCAAACCGTGCGTGTGGAAGGCAGCCGGCGGCTCCATCACGTGGAAATCCCGCTGACCGCCAAGGACGCTGTCTACCACTACCAGGTGAGCACCGGCAATCAGCGTTCGGCCGACGCCACGTTCAAAGCCTATCCGACCGACGTGCTCCGCGTGGCCGTGGCTTCCGACTGGCAGCGCAAGCCGGACCTGTCGGCGATCTTGCGCGACGATCCGCACCTGCTGCTCACTGGAGGCGACCAGATCAATTCTGTGTACGAGTTGTGCGGCGAGGGCAAAGCCGACTGTATCCAGTCGTATGTGGCCCTTATCGAACGTTACCCGGAACTGTTCCGCTCGGTGCCGTTCATGCCGGTGTTAGGCAATCACGACCGGCAGATTCGGCCGCGTGGCACGGCCCCGCCGGCGGAGCCCGTTTACGATATCGAAGCCACAGCGTTCCGGCGGTTCTTCGAGCTGCCCGACGAAGAATGGAAGTGGTATTTCGATGTGCCGGAATTCGACGTGCGATTTATCGGCCTGGATTTCAACCATATCTCCGATTTCGGCACCACCTGGCAGACCTGCCACCCGTTTGGTCCGGACTCCGAGCAGTTGGCCTGGTACGAGAAGCTGATGCAGAACCCGGCACCTTTTGTGGTGACGCTGTACAACGAGCGCAATGCCGGCATCCGCAGCCAGGCAGGCGGCCGTTGGCACCAACTGTTCCGCCGCGGCACCGCCTGTATCACCGGGTTTGGATACTTTGCCGAACGCGCCGTCGTCGACGGCTTCCCGTACTACAACACGTCGCTGAGCGGCAAAGGTGCTCGCTATCCCGATCCGCACTCGGTGTTTCTGGCCAGCGAAGACTCGTACATCCTGCTGACGTTCGATCGCAAATCCGGCACGATGACCGCGCAGATCAAGAACCTGGCGGGCAAAGTGCTCGACGAACAGGTATACCGCAAGCGTTAATCCCGCGAGCCCGCGACGCAGTCGGCCAGCCGTCGCCGCACGGCTGCCGCATATGATTAGGGCATGAGATACCGGCCAATCGCGCCGCGGAGAACACCACATGCAACCTACCGACTGCGATCTGGATACGTCGGTGCCTGATTGGCTGATCGATCATCCGGAAACGGAACCGGTGTTTCGCCGGCTCGGCATCGATCAATCATGCGCCGGCAAGTCTCTGCGCTACGTGTGTGAGCAGCAAGGTGTGAACCCGACCACCGTTCTGGCCGCCTTGTACGAGGCCGTGCAGAACCACCGGCGGTAATCTGACAAGCCGGCGTAAACAGTGAGCTTCTTAGCGAACGCTCGATAGCGACGCGTCGGCAGGCTCTTCGAGCAGGTCTTCCTGCGTTTCGTCGGACGCACTGAGGGAGATGTTGCTGGCCGCCGGCGTCGCGGTCGGCCGCTGCTGTTCGCGCGCGGCCTGGTTGCGCACGGCCTGAGCCATCATCGCACGGTTGGCCGCATAGTACACGGCTCCGATCAGCGCAATCAGTATCGTAACGCCCCGGTAGGTCAGGCACACCAGCAAACCGGCGCCGGCAGGCACCGGTTCGGGCGTCGGCACGTGCGTGTACATGAACTCCACCAAGGCTTCGGTCGCGCCCAGGCCGCCTAGCGGCAGCGGCGTTGCTCCGGCCACGATGCCCAGCGGCACGATCAAACAGTGGTCGGCCAGCGTGGGGGCGTTTCCAGGAAGCGCCATCGCAATCAAGAAGTAACTGCCGGTCGACAGCCCATGGATCACAAAACTGATCAGCAGCGAGGCCAGCAGCACGTACTTGCGTTCGCTGTAGATCCGCACGGCCGTCAGCAGACGGACCGCCACGGGGCCCACCTTGGGCAACCCCGCCAAAGCCCGCGACAACCGCCCGCGGCTGATATCAGGCGTCAACACCATCACCACCGCGATCGTGCCGGCCACCGTGCTGCCGACGGTGATCTGGCAGATCAGGCGGATCTCCGGCTCCGGGCTGAACAGGCTGCCGGTCCACAAGATGGCCGCCGAGGCCACCAGAAACACCGAGTACAGACCGATCATCCGGTCGATCACCACCGTGGCCACGGCTTCGGCCCGGCGCCCCGGCTGCTCGCGGGCGACAAACACGGCTTTGAACAAATCGCCGCCGACGCTGCCCAGGCTGACAAAGTTGAATAGATATCCAACGAAGCCCAACCGGAAGGCATCACGCATCGTGAACGGCAGATCGAGCGCCCGCACCAGCCAGTACCAGCGGACGAACGACGCGCATACGGCCCCAAGCCCTACCAGCGTGGCCAGAGCGAGCAGGCTCCAATCCTTGGGCTGGTTCCGCAAGTCACTCAGGCTTTCCTGGGCACCGTTGAACAGCACAGCCAGGATAGCGACCGAGATGCCGATCTTTACCAGGTTGATGAGCAGCCGTTTCACGCGTGTTCCTTGATTGGGGGCCGGAGGCGGCCGGACAAGCTGGTAGCGGCTTCCAAGCCCACCCTGCTTGTGGCTGGTGTGGGAGCGACCTTTCCGGGACGGGACGGTCGCCAACGGCGGCGGGAACGTTCGTCGGGCGCGGGGGGCGATCCGTCGCCTGGGTTGCCATCCCCCTGGTAGCCGGGCATGGCGCGCCGGGGTTGGCTGGGTATCATACGGCGGTTCGCGAGGTGCGAACCAGCCCAGCTTACGGGCTGTCCTACCTGAAGCCTACCTTGAGGCGAAGGGGTAAACTGGGCGAATTGCGGCAAAAGGCAATCGGCCCAGCCTGCCAGCAGAGGCGGTTTCGCCCGCAAATGCCGGAGGTTTTCGACCTGCGGCGGGCAGTTTTTGAAGCCCGCTTGACAGCACCGGCACTGGGTGATAATTTTCTAAGTCTACTTTCCAACGGCAGTAATTACCGATCGTTACGGGGGATTAGCTCAGTTGGGAGAGCGTCTGGCTGGCAGCCAGAAGGTCAGGGGTTCGAGTCCCCTATCCTCCACTTTGAAGGCCACTAGGCGGCAAATGCCCGGTGGCCTTTTTCGTGCGCGCACGGCAACGACGCCGACTGCCGTGTTCATCTCAACGCAACCTCGCCCGACTCTTGCGCGGCCGTATCGCACGCTGGCGTTGCCGCCGCCGCTGGCAGGGCGCCGCTAGCCACCACGCCCTCTACTTGGACGGCCTGCGCTACCCGCCGCCTGGCCGGAAACCCGGATTCTCGCCACTGCTATCGCAGGCACGATAAAGTCCCATCGCCGCTGCGCCCGATTCTTGTCAGGGAGTTGGCACCGGCGGTTTGCAACCGTTGCTCGCAGTGCTTGCACACAGCCGGAACCAACTCCGCATCCGTTTACGCACAGCCCAAAAGCGAACCGACGAGGGAGATCTGAATGGCGCAAGAGGCCCAAATTCCGGCCTTGGGTTTCTTAACGGTGGTGGAAGATGCCGAACACGGCCTGTTCGGTGGGTATCTGGTGCTGAACCTGATCGGGCGGCCGCTGGAGTTCCATTGCACCACGCCAGTGAAGGCCAATCGAGCCCAGCAGATCCTCTACGGGCCCACGCTCGCGCCGTACCTGTACGGCGAGCAGATCGCACAAACCTTGATTCGCAAGGGAGCCGTGAAGCCCCGGGCTGTGTTCACCGATCAGGCCGCCGTGCTGGCCGCGCGCCAGCATGTCGACGTGCCGCTGGTGCTGGCCGTCGATGAATCGGCACCGCAGGCCAACGGCGAGACCACCTGGCGGATCGATCCGCCGCAAACGGTTCTCAAGCGGTTTGGCTGGGGCCGGCAGCCGCTGGCCGTGGACGCCGCCAGCGCGGCCGACGAACAGCTGGTCCTCGACCGATTGAGCGACGTCGCCGAAGACTTCGATTTGCTGGAACCGTTCGGGCGGATTCGCGAAGCGATTGCCGAAGCCAGCCGCAACTGACGCTGCCCACCAAAGCCTCGCAGACCACCTGCCCAGTACGCCCGAGTTCGCCCGGCGACGGTAAACCCACTACGCGCCGCTTTTTCGCACGCCGCCCACCTGAGAAGGGACCATCGTGAACTTCTGGGAACCGCGCGACACGTACGCCGATCCCGCCATCGGCCCCACGCCGGCCGACGCGTTCAGCCCTGCGCCCGATGTGCTCCCGCCGCCGGAGATCAGCCCTCCCGAGGTCATTTCGTATAGCGCCGCCGAACTGGCCGTGCCGTGCGACATTTACCCGCTGGGCATGCAAGCGGCGCTGCAACGGGCACCGCGATTCAAGGTGCGCACGGCCGTGCTGAACGCGGCGGCTCCCAAGGTGGTTTCCATCCCGATCAGCCGCGCTCCGGTGAAGGTGCGCAGCTTTTTGTTCCCGGCGTTGACCGAAGCCTTGCTGGCCAAGGAACGCGGTCAGCAGCAACCTCCGCCGCCTCCCAAGCCACAGCCCAAGCCAGCCACACCGAGCAGCGAAGGCGGCCAGGCTCGCGATACGCGCCGGGTGCGGATGCGGCCTCCGCGCGACATCGTCAAGCTCGAAGACCGGCTGATGTACCTGCTGGAGCCGCCGGTTGAAACCTGGCTGGCGCGCGAGTCGCTGTCGTTCCCCTTCCAGCCGTTCCCGTACCAACTGGAAGGCATCGCCTTTCTCTATCCTCGTACGATGGCCGTGCTGGCCGACGAAATGGGGCTCGGCAAGACCATGCAGGCGATCACCTCGGTGCGGCTGCTGCTGCACAGCCGCGAGGTATCCAGCGTGCTGCTGGTCTGCCCCAAGCCGCTGGTCAGCAACTGGAAGCGTGAGTTCGCGCTTTGGGCTCCCGAAGTGCCGGTGGTGGTGATCGAAGGCGACCAGGCCAAGCGGCGTTTCCAATGGCTGCTGCCGGCCCCCGTGAAGATCGCCAATTACGAACTGCTCCAGCGCGACCAGGAACTGGTGCTGGCTCCCGACCGGCACTTCGACCTGGTGGTGCTCGACGAATCGCAGCGGATCAAGAACCGCAGCAGCACCACCTCGCAGATCGTCCGCAGCATTTCGCGCAACCGCAGTTGGGCGTTGACCGGCACGCCGGTCGAAAACTGCGCCGAGGACCTGATCGGCATTTTCGAGTTCCTCTCGCCTGGCTACCTCGGCAACCACATGACGCCGCGGCAATTGGGCGACGCGGCCAGCGAACACGTGCTGCGCCGCACCAAGGATAAGGTGCTCACCGACATGCCGCCGCGGCTGTTCCGCGACGTCGAGATCGACCTGGGCCCCGAGCAGCGCGAAAGCTACCGCCTGGCCGAGGAAGAAGGCGTGCTGCGGCTTACCGAGATGGGCGACTCGGCCACGATCCAGCACGTGTTCGAGCTGGTGTTGCGGCTCAAACAGATTGCCAACTTCGACCCGGCCACCGGTGAAAGCGCCAAGCTCGACCGCCTGAAAGCCGACCTCGAAGAAGTCGCCGCCAGCGGCCGCAAGGCGATCGTATTCAGCCAATGGGTTTGGACGCTCCAGCGGCTCGCCAAGGAACTCGTCGCGTTTAACCCGCTGGAGTACCACGGCAAGATCCCGCCCAAGAAGCGCGACGGCATCATCGAAGAGTTCCGCAACAACCCCAACCGGCACGTGATGCTGATCAGCTACGGCGCCGGCGGCGTTGGGCTGAACCTGCAATTCTCGCAGTACGTGTTCCTGTTCGACCGCTGGTGGAACCCGGCGATTGAAGACCAGGCAATCAACCGCGCGCACCGTATCGGCGCCGCTGGGGCGGTGACGGTCAGCCGGTTTCTGGCCGTAGGCACGATCGAACAGCGGATCGACGAGATCCTGCGTGAGAAACGCGAACTGTTCGAGACGATCTTCTCCGGCACCGAGCCGGGCCGCAAACTTGGCCTCACGCAGGAAGAAGTCTTTGGGCTGTTCAAGCTCAAATGCCCCACCGGCCCAATCAAGTTTGCCGCGTAAAGTAGGGGCCGCTCTGCCGACCACGAAAACTGACGCCCTTCGCTCGCGGCCACACGTGCGCGTGCCACAACCGCGCGTGCCATGGCTCTGCGAGCCGTGCGTTCCGAACCATGGCCCAATAACGGGGCCCTAACGCCTATTACCTTTGAGCTTCGTACACGTCATACAGCTCAAATAGCAGTTCCCGGCAGTTGCCCTGATGCCGGGCATACGTGGCCGCCGCGTGGTCGATGAGCGCGCGTCGAAGTGTCTCGTCGATCGTGTCGGCATGTTCGCTCAAGAGCCGTTCGACTACGGCCAGGGCGATGGCCTGGTCGCACTGGGTGCGGTACAGCCAGGGCAAGCCCATATCGGCATGGGCGGTAATCAGCAGCCCCAGCCCCTTGCGGCGGCAGTACCGGCGCAACCGCCAGCGGTTCCAGCGCGAGAGCTGTTCGTATCCGTCGACCACGATCAGCGTTGTGCCATCGTCGGCCAGTCGCCGCAGCGGCACATCCAAACCGTGCTGGCCATCGTGCAGTTCCAAGCAGCGTGGCCGCTGTTCCGCCGGCAGGTTGGCCACCAACTCGGCCAGCAACGTCGACTTGCCCGAACCGTGGGGACCAACGATCTGCCCCCACCAGCCCTGGGCGGCCAGCCGCTCGATCAAGGTTTGCGGCGATTCGCCCTGGCCCCACAGAAACGGCATCGCCCCCGGCCGCACGAACGCGGTGGCGAAAGGATTGCGAGCTGGCAGCGGGGATTCCAAATGCGTTCCCAAGAATGAACGGCGGCGAATATCCAGCGGGTGGCGCGCACCACGCAAAAATGCGAACTCGGTGCGGCCTTCTCCGCCACTATGGAGAAGCGGCTTTCGCCCGACAAGGGCCAACGCGCCGGTGTGAACCCGCCATACGCGATACGCCGAACTTGCCCCCCGAACGTCCTTGGCAGCCCGTGAAAGCTGCGCGGCGCTCCCCGGCTGTCACGCGGCACGCGCTGGGCATAATACCAGAAACCGCACGGTTGCCGTGTTGGCATTCCCCGCACGCTCCGCATACCCCACGCCTCGCACACCCCGTAAGCCACTTACGCGATCACCTACCGTCCGCACGATGCAATACCGACTTCTGGCAATCGATATCGATGGCACGCTGGTCGACAGCCGCGACCGGCTCAGCGACGAAACCAAGGCTGCCCTGGCCGCTGCCCGGCAAGCCGGCATCGAAGTCGTGCTGGCCACGGGCCGCCGGTATGCCAGGGCGTTGCCGCTGGTGCAGACCCTGGGGTTGAACGTGCCGCTGATCTCGGCCAGCGGAGCGCTGGTCAAGCGGCCGATGGATCACGTCACGCTGTACTGCGCCAGTTTCGAGGGCGATTCGCTGCATCGCATGTTGGGCCTGGTGGCCGACGCCGGCTACGAGGCCGTGCTCTACGCCGATACCTACCACGAAGGCTTCGATTACTACTGCGTCGACATCAACACCACGCAGCCGGAGCTGGCCGAGTACTTTCGCAAGAACCCCAATCGCGAGCGTGTCTACCCCGACCTGATGACCAGCCCTCCGCCGGGAATCTTTGCCGGGTTTGCGATGGGCACGCGTCCGCAAATGCTCGAACTGGCCCACCACCTGCATCAGCAACTACCCGGCGTGCTCGAAACCCACGTGCTGCGCAGCCCGATGTACTCCGGCTTCATGTGCGAGCTGCTGCCGGCCGGCACAAGCAAATGGGCGGCCATCAGCAACCTGGCCAACGAATGGGGCATCGATCCGGCCGAGATCTGCGCCGTGGGGGACGACGTGAACGATATCCCGATGCTGCGAGGCGCCGGCCTGGGCGTCGCGATGGGTAACGCCTGCGACGAAGTGAAAGCCGCCGCCGACCGCGTCACGCTCTGCCACGATCAACACGGCGTGGCCGAAGTCGTCCGCTGGCTGCTGGGCGACTGAGCCACGGATGCCGGCAGCCAATTTCCCACGGTTGGGTTTGTCCATAGCGCAGCCTCTGCGCACGCGTCACACACCCAGGCACCGTTACGGTTTACCTGAACGGCTCTTCTCGCGGGCGATGTTGCTAACCGTTGCGTGGCCGCCTGGCATACCGCGGCAGCCTAACCTGGTACCCCGGCGCGATTTGCTCGTCGCAGCCGGCAGGCACCACTCCAACGTTCGGTCGCTGCGGCTGCCATCGCAGACAAACCAGCGCAATCGCAGCGTTCTTGCACCCGCTGCTTGACGCCGCCTGCATCCTGCTGCAACACTCAAACTCACCACCCATTCGCGGAGTCCGATATGCTTTACGCATGGGTGGTTCAGCCCGGGCGTCTTTTCCGCTTGCACGTTTCCACCTGCACGGGGGCAAATACCGTGGGTGTGCTGCTGGACTCGCTGGCCGAACTGCTGCGCCGCGGCGCCGACCACGTGGTTGCCTACGCTGTCGGCTTCGTCTCGTGTTTGTTGATCTGGCTGATTTGGCTGCGGCCCGCACAGCGACGGCGCCGGGCGCTTGAGCAAGCGCTGCACCAGTCCCGGCTCGACGCGGCCCGTTGCGAAGCGCGACTGGAAACCCTTGAAGCCGAAGTGCCGGCTCTGCGTCAGCAAGCGCAGCACTGGCAGGAAGTGGCTGAAACGGAGCGTACCGAAACCAACTGGTACAGCAGCCGCGTGATGCTCCTGGAGCGAAAGGTTGCCGAACTTCAGAGTCAATTGGAGCAAGCTACGGAGCGCTGCAGTGAGCTAACCAGGCAACTGCGAAGGGCCCAAAGAGCAAGCGACGCTGCCGAGGCCGAACGTCGCCGCCTGCAAGCGCACTTCACCACCGTCAACGAAGTGCTTTCGCAGGATCTTGAAGAGCACCGAGCCGAGCTACTCGCCTTACAGCAGGCGCTGGAGAAAGCCCGGTCCGACCAGCAGCACTTGCAGTGGCGGATCGACCAACTGACGGCCGAGGCCGAAGATCAGTCGACGCAGTACAGCGAGGTGCAGCTCAAGCTCGACCAGGCGATCCAGCAGCGCGACGAAGCCCAAAGCCTGCTCGACACGATCACCCGACTCGACGGCAACGCGTGGCGTGCCCCGCCCGAGGGCGAGGTGCCGTCGTTCCGGCCGCTGGTTCACGGCGTGGCCCCGATCATTGCCGTGGTCAACCTCAAAGGCGGCGTCGGCAAGACCACGCTTACCGCCAACCTGGCCGCCACGTGGTTCAACTCCGGCAAGCGTGTGCTGGCGATCGATCTGGACTACCAGAACTCGCTGACGCACCTTTGCCTGCCTCACAACGAGGCCATGGATCTGCGGCGCCAGCAACACGGCATTGAGCAACTGCTGGCCAATCCCAATGCCACGGCAGACCATCTCACGGCGTACGCCAGGCAGATCGACGGTGGCGAAGGCGAAATTATCGCCACCAGCGAGAGCCTGAACGACGTCGAAAGCGACATCCTCACCCGTTGGCTGCTCCGCCAAACCGACGACGACGTGCGGTTCCGCTTGCGTCGTCTGCTGCACGACGACCAGGTGCAGCGGAAGTACGACTACATCCTGCTCGACTGCCCTCCGCGGCTGTCCGCCGCCTGCATCAACGCCCTGGCATGTGCCGACTTTGTGCTGGTGCCGGTGCTGCTGGATGCGCTGTCGAGCGACGCGGTGCCTCGCCTGCTGGGCTGGCTGCGGATGCTCAAGTACGAGGCCCGGCTGTGCCCCGACCTGCGCGTGCTGGGCCTGGTGGCCAACAAGGTCCGCTATTATGGCGGCCGCCTGGTGAGCGCGCAGCAACCGGTCTGGGATAACCTGCCCGGCCGGTGCGTTGGCCCCTGGGGCGAGGCCGTGCACCGCTTCGACGCCACGATCCCGCTGAGCAATCAGTTCGGCATTGCCGCCAACAACCACGAGTTTGCCGCCGATGGCGACGTCGGCGCCCATTTCCGCGACCTGGCCCAAGAAATATCGCAGAGGATACGGCTCTATGAAGGTGGCCCAACTCCAGTCTTACTTCGATAACCTGGCTGGCCCGGTGGAAGCCGCAGGCGGCAAGACCTGCGCCAACGAACTGCGCCGCGTGGCCCAAGGCCTGGCTCCCTTTGCCGAGATGACGATCGCACAGTTCGCCGATTTTCTGGCGGCTGCCGACACCTATGCGCGGACCGGCGTGGTGCCGACCACCGGCGGCCGGGGCCGCAAAGCCCAGGGGCCCGCCGTCGATCGCGACAAGGTCACCGCCGCCGCACAGGAGCTGCTGGCCCTGTACGAACAGGCGCTCGATGCCGACTTGAGCTATACCCAGATTTCTGCGGAAATCAAGAAGATCGGCGGCCGGCTGAACAAGGACGAAACGATCGCGGCAGCCAAAGAGGTTGGCATCACCCACACCCTCAAGACCAAGAAACACGCCCTGGAAGAACTGGAGCGCAAGATCGTGGAACGCAAGGAAAGCCTAGAGAGGGCGACCTTTTAGCTCCTCGTGGGGAGGCGGCAGGTTAGTGCGCCCCGACGACGGGCGGCATAAACGGGCGGTTTTCTGCGGCTGCCCCCAAAGACAGCCAGTGGCTTCTCAGGCACAATGACGGTGGCCCCGCGCCCGGCCTGCACCGGCTGCCGGGGCCAGACGCTCGCTCGATGGTTGCCGCTTGCCGCCTTCTGCCCCCCATGCCTGAAAAGTTGACTGGTGTTGTCGATCGCGTAGCCTTCCACAACCCGGAGAACGGCTTCGCCGTGTTGTGGGTTCAGCCGCGCGGCAAGCGCGACCTGGTTGTGGTGGTGGGTGAGGTTCCGTCGGTCTCACCGGGCGAGAACGTGGAAGCCGTCGGCGACTGGACCGTCGACCCGCGTCATGGTCGGCAGTTCAAAGCCAGCCACCTGGAATGCACGCAGCCGGCCACGGCCGAAGGCATCGAGAAGTATCTCAGCTCGGGCGTGGTGAGCGGCATTGGCCGCAAGCTGGCCGCCCGCATCGTCGCCGCGTTCAAGGAACGCACGCTCGAAGTCTTCGACAATACGCCCGACCACCTGTTGTACATCCAGGGCATCGGCCGCGACCGCCTCAAGACCATCATCGCCAGCTGGACCCAGCAGAAAGAGGTCCGCAAGATCATGGTCTTTCTGGCCCAGCACGGAATCACCTCCGGCAAGGCCACGCAGATCTTCCGCGTGTATGGGCACCAGGCGATTGCCCGCATCAAGCACAATCCCTACCAGCTCGCCGAGGACGTGCGGGGCATCGGCTTTCAAACCGCCGACGAGCTGGCCCTGCGGCTGGGCCTGGCCCCGGACAGCCCTCACCGCGTGCGCGCCGGCCTGCGGCACATGTTGCGCCGCTTTGCCGAGGAAGGGCACTGCGGCTACCCCGAGCAGCAGGTGATCGATGCCACGGTGCAGTTGATCGCGGTGGACGTGATGCTCGTGGAGCAGGCGATTGCCGCGTCGCTGGCCGACGGCAGCCTGATCCGCGAAGACGTCGGCGGCGAACCGTGGCTGTACCTGTCCGCACTGCACCAGGCCGAGTTGGGCGTGGCGCACAGCATCCGGTTCATTGCCTCCGGCAAGGTGCATCCACTGCCCAAGGTCGATGTCGATAAGGCCCTGCCGTGGATCGAAAAACGGCTCGGCATTTCGCTGGCCGAAGGGCAGCGTGAAGCCATCCGCCAGGCCTGCCGGCAGAAGTTTCTGGTCATTACCGGCGGGCCAGGCGTCGGCAAGACCACGATCGTACGCAGCATCCTGGAGATCTTCACCGCCAAGGGGCTCGACTGCGTGCTGGCGGCCCCCACCGGCCGCGCCGCCAAACGCCTGGCCGAAACGACCGGCCGCGTGGCGAAAACCGTGCATCGTCTGCTGGAGTACGATCCCACCTCCGGCCAGTTCAAGCGCAACCAGGACCGGCCGCTCAAAGGCGACCTGTTCGTCCTCGACGAATGTTCCATGGTCGACGTGCTGCTGGCCAACCATCTGTTCCGCGCCATCCCGCCGGAAGCCTGCGTCGTCCTGGTGGGCGACGTCGACCAGCTCCCCTCGGTGGGCCCAGGCGCGGTGCTGGCCGATATCATCGCCTCGGGCCTGGTACCAGTGGTGCGGCTGACCGAAATCTTCCGCCAGGCCAGCGAAAGCCGGATCATCACGGCCGCTTACGATATCAATGCGGGCCGTGTGCCGGACCTGGCCGCTCCGGAGGAGCTGACCGACTTCTATTTCATCGAAGCCAACGACCCGGCCGGCATTCAGGACCTGCTCGTGCGGCTGGTCAAGGATCGCATCCCCGCGCGGTTCGGCTTTGACCGCTTCGCCGATATCCAGGTGCTCAGCCCGATGAATCGGGCGGAACTCGGTGCCAAGAACCTCAACCACATCTTGCAGGAAGCCCTCAATCCCTCGTCCGGCAAGCCCGAGGTGCAGCGGTCAGGCTATACCTTCCGCCAGGGCGACCGCGTGATCCAGATGGAGAACAACTACGACCGCGAGGTGTTCAACGGCGACTTGGGCACGGTCGACTTCATCGACCGCGAGGACCAGAAACTAATCGTGCGGTTCGAGCACCGCCTGGTGGAGTACGACTTTACCGACCTGGATGAACTGGCCCTGGCCTACGTGCTATCCATCCACAAAAGCCAGGGCTCGGAGTTCCCCTGCGTGGTGATTCCACTGCATACGCAGCACTTTATGATGCTGCGGCGCAACCTGATCTACACGGCGGTCACGCGCGGCAAGAAACTGGTAATTGTGGTTGGTAGCCGCAAAGCGTTAGAGATGGCCATCCGCCGCACCGATACTTCACGGCGTTTCACCGCCCTGGATCGGCGTTTGAAAGACGCCCTCTAGGAGCAAGGCCGCGATCAGGGAGCCGCGCGCGGGGCACGCAAAATGATCACGGCCCGCCGGCTTGCCGCCTCGGGAACCTGCGGTACGTTCCCCATTTGTGGCGAGGCCACCGGTGCGCTAAACAGCTCGATGCCATCCGGTTGTGGTTTGGCGGTACCGCGGTTCACCACCGATGGCGTGGCCAAGGCTCGCACCTCGCCCGATGGAATGCCCGCTCCGCTGCCCGGGTCCGCATGAAGCGGTCCGCCGATCGCTGCTGAAGCCGCTTGCGGCGCCGGCAGCATGCTTTCCCGCAGCAACGTATCAGGCAATTGCTGCAGCCGTGCCTTGAGCCGCGTCAGTTGTTCGTCGCTGGCTTCGACGACGTATACCAGCACTTCGTCCGGGGCCGCCCCAGGCTGCTGTGCCCGCTGGCGATTGCTGCGCACCGCCTCGCGCTTGGATGCAGCCGCATCTTCGCTAGCGCGTTTGTCCCGTGCCGTCTCGCCGGCCTGGGCGTGTGGCGAGGCCAGTACGATCGATTCCGCCGCAAGCGCGGCTTCGAACTGGGCAATCAGCCCCTCGGCATCGCCCAGCGTTTCGCAGATCAACACTTCGCCGGGCGGAGCCGTGGCCGCCGCCGCAACGCCGGCTCCCCTGGGCACGATCGCAAGCGATGCTGCGTCGGCCGGTACCGTCATCGTTTCAGCCGCTTCCGACGGCGCGGCCATGGTGCTTGCCGGCGCGTATGGCTCCGCCCGAAACGGGGCCGCCTCGCGCGCGGCGGCCGGGGCGGGCATCCGGGCTCTATCCTGAATGACATTCCTCGCCTCCGCCGGATGCTGCGCAGGGCTGAAACCCGATGGCGCGTTCAAGCCGTGCGACGCAGCTTCCATCGCGGGCTTAGCAGTCGGCATCACGGCATTGGGTTCACCCAATCCGCCCGCGCGCGCCGGCAGCGACTGGATGCTCGAGATCGCCGCATCGTCCATCGCCGGAGCGTCCGCCGCCAAGGGCTGGAAGACCTCGACGGTTTCCGCGCGGCCTGCCTCGGGAACGCGTTTCGCCTGTGGCGCCGCTGCGCCACCGCGCTGCATCGCTACAGTTTCACTCGCAGGCTGTTTCGTCGATTCGCGCCCAGCCAGGCTCACATAGATACAGACGGAAGCTGCTATGGCGATCCATAGCGGAGCATCCCAGCGAGCCGAAGAACGGCCATTTCGGGCTGCGGCTCCCGTGCCTTCCACGCCTGAGCCGCCGGCCCCACCGGTACTGTCCTGGGGCGCAGCCGGCTGCGGAGTCGGTTCGGTTTCGGGCGAAACGGCCTGATCATCTGCGGGCGCCTCGGGCATCTGGCCTTGCAGCGTGGCAATTTCGGCCCGGCGCAACACCTTTTGGGCAAAGTCGGCCTCCAGGCGGTATTTCGGCAGCGAGCCCAGCGCACCGCGCATGGCCTTAAGCTGCTGATACCAGCGGCGCAGGTCAGCATTCTCGACCAATAGACGTTCCGCCTCGACGCGAGCGTCTTCCGGCAGCTCGCCGTCGAAGTAGGCGCTAATCAGCTCGTAGGCGGAAACATCGTTCATCGCGGTAAGTCGCGTTTGATCATGCAATGCGAAGGCGGTTCGGTCGCCGCGTGACGGGCCCAGCCAGGTCCGCCACGGTTTAGACGCCGCCGGATTCCGCAAGTTCCCGGCGATGCGTGCGTTCTACCTGCCGACAGCGGCTTCGCCCCCTATCGGTCCATCGGACCAGTTTCGGCCGGCAATCGACGCCATGTGCCTATTTTACCCCGCGTGCTAGCGATGGCCGCACGGAAACTCATCCACCAGCACACAGCATAACCATATCAGTATCCAGAAGTTGCGTTCACCGGGTCCGCCGGCCCCAGCAGGTGCCAGGCAATGACCGCCGCGCCCAGTGCAAAGCACCACCAGGCGAACAGGTACAACCGTCCCTGCCGCAGCCAGCGGACCAGCCAGGTGAGCGCCAACAGGCCAACCCCCATTGCAACCGCGGCCCCAATCACAAGTTGCGTGGTCTGCACGCCGAGCTTCCCGGACTGCAGCAGGTCGTGGCCTTCCACCACGGCCGCTCCGCCGATCACCGGGATGGACAGCAAAAATGAGAACGTGGCCGCCGATTCGCGCCGCAGGCCCAAGGCCAGCCCGGCCACGATCGTCAATCCGCTGCGCGAGATGCCGGGCAACACGGCGCACGCCTGGGCAAAGCCGATCGCTAACGCCTTGGCGTAGCTCATGTTGTTGTAATCGACCTGGCCCTCGGGCAGCCGCGCGCTGGCCAGCAGGATCAAGCCCGTCACCGGCAGCAGACAGCCGCTCAAAAGCGAGTTGGTCACAAGCTCGGGGATCAGCGATTTGATCGCCAGCCCCAACACAGCCGCCGGCAGCGTACCGACAAAAAGCAACCCGATCGCCCGCCGGTCTTGCGTCAACAGCCGCATAATCGGCCGGAAATAGAACACCAGCACCGCGAGCAAGGTACCTAAGTGCAAGAAGATATTGACGGTTAGCTCGGCTGCTTGGTCCGCAGGGCCGCGGCCCGCCAGCCAATCTTCAATAATGACCAGGTGGCCCGAGGAACTGACGGGCAGGAACTCCGTCACCCCCTGAACGATGGCGAGCACGATGATTTGGAACAAGTCCATAACGTTCCGGGGGTTAAATGATCAGGCGATCGTTCACGGAAGGGAGCTGCGCACTTCGCAGACCACTCCCAGCGAGGGGAATGCGAACGGCAGAGTATAGAACCGAATGCCCCCGGATCGAATGGCGGTTTATTCCTTCGGAGCCGAGCAGCCGCGGGGGCTGTCCGTAGCGTTTGACCATGGCCGCCTGCCCGTCGATACTGGGGCGCGGCTGCCACCATCGGGCAGCGTCGCAACGGTTACCGCCAGCATCAAGGGACAAGCATGCGGAACGCGCAACTCGGCTCGCAACCATGGGTTCACGCCCAGCGGCCGCTCGGTCGCACCGGGGTTGCCATCGCGGCGCTGGTCCTTCTTTCCTTTTACCATGCTAACGTGGCGGCTGCCGAAGGCATCCCCGCGCGCCGCCCGAACATCATCCTGATTGTGGCCGACGACCTCGGCTACGGCGACCTGGGCTGCTATGGCCAGAAGGCCATTCAAACGCCCAACCTCGACCGGCTGGCCGCCGAAGGCATGCGGTTTACGCAGTTCTACGCCGGTTCCACGGTGTGCGCACCCAGCCGCTGCGTGCTGATGACCGGCCTGCACACCGGCCATTGCCATATTCGTGGTAACGGCGGCATAGCCTTGGAGCCCGAACACGTGACCGTGGCCGAACTGCTCAAAGAGCAGGGCTATGCCACCGGCCTGGTCGGCAAATGGGGGCTGGGCAACGAAGGCACCACGGGCGTGCCGACGCGGCAGGGCTTCGATTTCTTCTTCGGCTACCTGCACCAGGGCCATGCCCACAACTACTACCCCAGCTACCTGATCCGCAATGAAAGCCGCGTTCGGCTCCAAAACGTGGTGCCCAACGAGGGCCGCTTCGGGCAGGGCGTATCCAGCAACAAGGCCCAGTACAGCCCTGACGTGATGTTCCCGGAGATCGTCCGGTTCACCGACGAACATCGCAATGGGCCGTTCTTCCTGTACCTCGCGTATACGCTGCCGCACGCCAACAACGAGGCAGGCCAAGCTGGCATGGAAGTGCCCGACTACGGCATCTATGCCAAAGAATCTTGGCCCGAACCGATCAAGGGCCATGCCGCCATGGTCAGCCGGCTCGATTTCGAGGTCGGTGAAATCATCCGGCAACTCAAGAAGCTCGGCATCGACCGCGATACGCTGGTGCTGTTCACGTCGGACAACGGTCCGCATCGCGAAGGCGGTTTCGATCCGGCCTACCACGACTCCAACGGCCCGCTGCGCGGCATCAAACGCGACCTGTACGAAGGCGGTATCCGCGTGCCGCTGATTGCCTGGTGGCCAGGGCATATCCGGCCCGGCCGCACCAGCGATCATCTCGGTTACTTTGCCGACATCCTGCCGACACTGGCCGAGTTGGCCGGCGCCAAGACGCCCAAGCTTTGCGACGGCATCAGCCTGGTGCCTACGCTCCTGGGCCGCCCCGAGCAGCAGCGTCAACACGAGTACCTGTACTGGGAGTTCTACGAGAACGGCGGCGCCCAGGCCGTGCGAGCAGGCGACTGGAAGGCCATCCGCCAGCCGGCCTTCAACGGCACCATCGAACTGTACAACCTGGCCGACGACCTCGGCGAACAGCACAACGTGGCTGCCCAGCATCCGCAGATCGTTGCCGACATGGCCCGGTGGATGGACCAGGCGCACGTGCCCAGCGACCTGTGGAAGGTTCGTGGGCGACGCCGAGCCCAACAACCCGCAACCCCGTAACGCACCTTCTCCCCGCATCACGAAGAAAGCATCAGCAACCGCTATGAGCGCAAACGAACACGTCCTGGTCGTGCCGACGGCCGCGTTTCACGAGCTAGGGCATTTCCAGGGCTTTTCGGGCGATACCGACCGCTATCTCACGCGGTTGCTCCAGCCGCAACTGGTGAGCTACCGGCCCCGGGCGGCGATGGAAGAAGATCCCTCGTTCAAGCAGCTCATCCCATACGTGGTGTTCCGCTATCAGAATCCCGCGGGCGGTGTTGAACTCTTCCAATACACCCGCGGCGGCGGACAAGGCGAACGCCGATTGCATAGCAAGCGGAGCATCGGCGTGGGCGGTCATATCTCGTCGGACGATGCAGCGACGCCGGCGGCCGATCCTTACCGCGAAGGCCTGCTCCGCGAGCTGCAAGAAGAAGTGGAGATCGCCACCGACTTCACAGAAAGCCGCGTGGGCCTGATCAACGACGACGAAACCGAGGTGGGCCGCGTACACCTGGGCGTGGTGCATATCTTCGACGTGCGCGAGCCGCGCGTCAGCCCACGCGAAGACGACATTCTCGACGCCGGCTTCCGGCCCGTGGAAGCACTGCTGGCCCAGGTCGATGGGTTTGAAACCTGGTCGCAGATCTGCTTGAAGGCGCTCTTTGCCTGATCACGTCGGCGCTCGAATCGACATCGCGCTAATAAGCAGCGCGTAGGGTCCGCTGTACGGACCGAGATGGATATACGCGCCGGTTCAGGCTGCGCATTCATAAGCGCATCAATTGTTGCGTAGCATGACGGCAATTCACACGGCTCGCAGAGCCGTGGCACGCGCATCATGCCAGTTGCTTGGCGCCGCGGGGACCGACACAATGGCGGTCGCCGTTGCCGCCGCTGGGCCGGCGTTCTTCCCCGCACCTGCTTCGAGCTACATGTCATGGCTAACGAGCTTTGCTTTCTGACCGCCGTGGAACTGACGCGGCGCATTCGCAGCCGCGAGGTTTCCGCCCGCGAAGTGATGGATGCCCACCTGGAACAGATCGACCGCGTCAATCCGCAGGTCAACGCGATCATCACGTACCTGCCGGAGCTGGGACGTGAGGGTGCGGCGGCGGCCGACGAAAAGCAAGCCCGGGGCGAAGAACTGGGCCCGCTACATGGCCTGCCGGTGGCCCACAAGGACCTGGTCACCACGGCCGGCATCCGCACCACGTGGGGCTCGCCCATCTATCGCGATTTCGTGCCGGACCAGGATGCGTTGATCGTCGAGCGGCTCAAAAAGGGCGGAGCGATCACCATCGGCAAGACCAATGTGCCGGAGTTCGGGGCCGGCTCGCAAACGTTCAACCCGGTGTTCGGGGCCACGCTCAATCCATACGATCTCACCAAGACCTGCGGCGGCAGCAGTGGCGGCGCGGCGGTCGCCGTGGCCTGCGGAATGATCCCCATCGCCGACGGCAGCGATACCGGCGGTTCGCTCCGCAACCCGGCCAACTACTGCAACGTGGTCGGCTTTCGGCCCTCGCCCGGCCGTGTGCCGATGTGGCCAAACGAATTAGGCTGGTACCCGATCTCGGTACAGGGCCCCATCGCCCGCACGGTCGAAGACATCGCCCTGATGCTGACCGCGTTGGCCGGGCCCGATCCGCGTTCGCCGATCGCCATTACGGAGCCGGGCAGCCGCTTCGCCGAACCGCTGGAGCGCGATTTCAAGAATGTGCGCATTGCCTGGAGCCGCGACCTGGGTGGGCTGCCGGTCGATCCGCGCGTGACCGAGGCGATCGAAAGCCAGCGTCCCACGTTCGAACAGACGCTGGGCTGCGTGGTCGAGGATGCTGATCCCGACTTCACCGATGCCGACGAAATCTTCAAGGCCTGGCGGGCGTGGCGGTTCGAGCTGCGGTTCGCCCCCCTGATCGAAAAATACCCCGACCTGATCAAGGACACGATCCACTGGAACGCCCAGGAAGGCGCTAAGCTCACCGGGCCGCAGCTCAGCCGCGTCGAGAAGAAACGCACCGAGCTGTATCACCGGTTGCGGGTGTTCATGGAGAAGTACGAGTATCTCATCTGCCCGGTGAGCCAAGTGCCGCCGTTTGATGTCACGCAGCCGTACATCACTGAGATCAACGGCCAGCAGATGGGCTCGTACATCGATTGGATGAAGTCGTGCTACTACATCACCGTCACCGGGCATCCGGCCATTTCAATGCCGTGCGGCTTTACGCCCCAAGGGCTACCAGTCGGCGTACAGATTGTGGGTCGGCACCAGGACGACTTCGGCGTGCTGCAACTGGCGTACGCCTTTCAGCAGGCAACGCGTGTCGCATGGCGGCATCCGGAAATTGCGCTGTAACGGCGTGTCCGCTTACGCAGCCGCGGCGGCAGTCAACTCATAGGCGGGGCCTGCTGCGTCTTATTAAGGCGATAGCACAGCTTGCCGCAATTCAGCGGCGTCGCTTGTTGGCCAACGGCCAAGCGCGGTATGTTGCAGCCGGAGTTGGTCTGCGCGGCCCCGTAACCCGTACGGGCAACCAGCGGCCCCCCGCGCGGTCCAACCATCTGCAACTTTACCAAGGAATGCCACATGTTGAGGAAATGGAGTTACCTGACCGCAGCCTTCATGCTGCTGGTCGCCGCAGGCTGTGGAGGCAGCGACCAGCCGGGCGGACCGCAGCAGCAAGCCGCGGCCATCGACACCCTGGGCACCAGCTATATCCAGCCGCAGCACCAAGGGTTCCTGCTGATCCGGCCCAAGCAGATCATCGAGTCGCAGGTGGTGCAGTCGCTGCTGCAGATGGCCCCCGAAGACGATGACATCGTCGGCGACATCCGCAACAACCTGGGCATCGATCCGCGGATCATTGAAAGCATCGTGTTGATCGGCGGCGGCAAGCCGGAAGCCCTGCGCGATGTCGCCGGCAAAGTCGTCCAGGGCGGCGTGCCCGAGGGTGAGCAGAAAGACATCAGCGGCTGCATGGTGATCCACGCCAGCGAGTCGCTCCAGGAGATCCTGCAGGATCACCCGGGCCTGGAGGACCATACCGAGGCCAAGCACGGCACCGCCACGTACCTCAAGGCGCCCGACGACACGAAGCCGTCGCTGTACTTCATCGATCCGCAAACGGTGCTGCTGGCTGCGGACTTTGAGATCGGCAGCTACATCGATCACCCGCCCGCCGCCGGCCCGCTGTACGCCCTGGTGGCCAAGACGGATCTGAACCACGACATCGTCGGTGTGGGCGTGACGGGCGAGCTGGCCGCGCTGGCCGAGAATCCTCCGAACGCATTGAACCTGCCGGCCCAAGCCAAGGCGATTCTGAAGCTGTTGGCCGACGTGCGCCACGGTAACCTGGTGATCGACGTGGGGGGGGCTCCCGCCTTCCACTGCTCGATGAACTTTGGTCAGGAAACCAATGCCGACAAGTTCACCAAGCAGGCTGATGCCTGGTTCCAACTGCTTAAGACGATGGCGCAGTTCTCGCTGCCCGATATGGATTTCCCGCCGCAGGTGGACAAAACCGCCGCGGTCGAACTGATCCTCGAAACGGTCAACTCGCTGACCGTGAAACGCCAGGATCTGGTGGTGACGCTCTCGGGCGGCACGCCCCAGGATTTTGTGCCGCGGCTGGAAGACATCTTGCGGGGCGTCGTGGAAGCCCAGCGGCAGGCCGCCCTGAAGGCTCGCCCCCAACAGCATTTGCAGAACCTCGCGCTGGCGGTGCATCAATACCATGCCGACCATGGCCGGCTGCCTGCGGACATCGTGGCCGCCGACGGTACGCCACTCTTGAGCTGGCGCGTGGAACTGTTGCCGTACCTGAATGCGCGGGAACAGTACGAACAACTGCACCGCGACGAACCTTGGAACAGCGAGCACAACGCCAAGGTGCTGGCCCAGATGCCCAAGGCCTTCGCGCTGAGCGTGGACGAGACCGGCGGGATGACTGATGCCTTGGCACCAAGCGGGCCGGGCACCTGGATCGACAGCAAGACGCCGGTAACGCTTGCCAACATTACCGACGGCGCCGCGACGACCATCCTGCTGGTGCAAGTGCAGCCGGAGTACGCGGTGCCTTGGGCCAAGCCGGGCGATTACACCTTTGACGCCAACAACCCGGCCGCCGTCTTAGGAGCCAGCGCCGCCGATGAAAACGTCAACGTGGCGTTTGTCAGCGCGTATATTGATACGCTGCCCAAGTCGCTGAAGCCTGAGCAGTGGCTGGCGTTGTTTAGCCGTGCCGGAGGCGAAGTGATCGACTTTCTGACCGATGAGAAAGCCGCATTTCGCGAGCTGCGCTCGCTGCCGCCGGTAACCCCCGAGTCCACCCTCCCGGCGCCAGCGCCCCCGCTCGCCCCCAACTAACCTCGCCGGCGTGGCGTGCGACCCGCATGGCGATTCGAAGCGATCGCCTGGTTGCCTTCTCCATACACGACCAAAGCCCGGCCGGTTGATCTACCGCGCCGGGCTTTTTGATTTTTGGGGTGGTGCCTGGCCGGCTCGCGACACAGCGCCGCAACCGCTAACCGTGAAAAGGTTCGATCAAGCGCGAAGGTGCTCCTTGGCCACGGTCAGCCTGGCCAATCGCTGGGGATTAGGCGCCGCGCCGACGCCCGGCGATTCGAGGGCAGCCACGTGCGGCACACCGTCAGGGCCAGGCGTCAGTTCCAGCGGCGGATCGGCCAGGTCTTCGTGATAGAACCGGCTCGACGGGAAGATGTCGGCCGGGTAGGTGAAGTTGTCGAGCATGGCCAAGGCCGCGCAGACGCGGGCTCCCACGGCGCTCTCGAGCATGCCGCCGACCCAGCAGGGGATACCGGCCTGCTGGCAGGCGTTGTAGATCGCCACCGCCGTTGTCAGCCCGCCCACTCGGCCCGGCTTGATGTTCACGTACCGGCAGCTTCCCTGCTCGATGGCTTGCCGGGTGCGATCCAGCGACGTGATGCTCTCGTCGAGGCAGACTGGCGTGCGAATCGCGCGTTGCAGCCGCGCGTGATCGAGCACGTCGTCGTGCTGGAGCGGCTGCTCGATCATCGCCAGGTTGAACGCATCGACCGCGCGGAACAAATCCACGTCGCCGATCCGGTAGCCGCTGTTGCAATCGATGTGGAAGGTATGGTCGGGGAACTCCTTCCGCACCGCCTCCAGCACCGGCAGGTCCCAGCCGGGCCGGAACTTGAGCTTCACCCGGGGGAACCGCTGCTCGACGGCGCCACCGATGCCGGCCAGCAGGTCGTCGAGCGAATCCATCACGCCAAAGTCGGCACCGACCGGGGCCAGGTTGCGCGTGGCGCCGAGCAACCGGTGCAGCGGCTGCCCCTGCTGCCGCGAGTAGAGGTCCCACCAGGCCGTATCGAGCGCGGCCTTGGCGAACGGGTTGCCTTTGAAGTGGGCCAGCCGGGCTTGCAGGTCGTCGCCGCTGGTAACGTCCTGCCCCAACAGGGCCGGCGCCAGCCACCGCCGCACGCAGTCGAACGCACCGGCCGCCCATTCGGGGCTGTAGCACGGGGCGGCGAAGGGGGCCGCTTCGCCCCAGCCCTCCAGACCGTCGCTCCGCATGCGGACCAGGACGCTTTCGATGGCCGCGTCCTCACCGTAGGCGGTCCGCCACGGATAGATCAGCGGCATGGCAACGTGGTAGATGTCGATGGCCTCGATCCGCACGGTATCTCCTTAACGGCTGGTAGGGCGGGACAGCGGTAAGCCGTTACTTGTCTTCCCACACCGGCGGCGGCTCGATCTCGTCGGCCGGACGATTGCCGCAATCGGCCCGTCCGCTGCCTTCCAGGCGGCTGATCGCCCGCACGGTCATGTCGCCTTCGCAAAGGATCTGGCAACTGAGCCGCACGCCGGAGAGCCCCCGTGCCTTGAGGACTTCTTTCTCGGCGACCGTCATCCGCTGGGGCTCGCCTTCGATGAATTCCACGCGGCAGGTCGTGCAGCGGGCGTGACCGCCGCACGCGTGCAGTTGGTCGATCCCGGCCTCATCGCGCAGGGCCAGCACCAGCCGCTTGCCTTGGGGAACTTCGAACGTACCGACGTTTTCAACCGTCAACTTGGGCATGGTGATCCTTCCAGCGATGTTTGGGTAGCAATCGCGTCGCGCCGGCCAATGCACCTAACCGGTGCGTGCCGTGGTTATTTCCGCGCCGCCATAAGCGGCCTTGGCATAGATGGTACGGCGCTGGGCCGAAGTTGCAATGGAACGCCCGGTAAGGCCCAGCCGCGGCGACAAACCCGGGAAAAAACCGGAAAATTTTTCGGGAGCCTGCGGCGGCCTCCAAAACCGTTCAACCTTGAACGGCAGTCTCAGCTCGGCCGTAAAGCGGCCCGAATGCGGCAGATGAGCTTACCGCACGGTGGGGTGCTTTGAGACCGCGAGTTGTAACCCTTTCTCAACACGCAAGATGGGCGTAGCACCGCGGCGATTTGCCATTTGCAAACCGTTGGTACGCCCCTAAGATTCGAGCGCCGCGGCCAAGGGAACCGGCAGCCAGTGCGCGCCGTCGGGCGCCAACTGCCACGGGGCCTTAACCAGCGGCTATCTCGGCCGGGCACCAGTGTGGTCCGGCAGGACTCACCTTTCGAGATTCACCGACGCCACGTACGACTCAAAGGAAGCAGGGGCGGCGCCCCGAGCGCTGCCCCCTGTAAGCGTCTGCTGGAGCGTCCTGCGGCCCCAAGGCCTGCGGGGCGGCTGGCCCCCCCAGCGGGCCAATTGGCAGCCCCTTTGCACGTCACGCAGCGACCGCCCTGACACCGTTGCGGAGCGAACCAGCGCCTCCGCGTCCCAAAACTGAGGAACCGAACGATGAACGACAAGTTGATTGCCAAGTTGAACGCCTGCCTGGCTCACGAGTGGACCGGCGTGGCGCAGTACAGCCAGATGGGCTTCATGGTCAGCGGCTTGTGGCGTGAACCGTATGCCGAGATGTTCTTCGAGAGTGCCAAGGAGAGCTTCGGCCACGCCCACCGCATTGGCGACAAGATCGCAGCCATGGGCGGCGTGCCGACCCTGGAACGGAACAAGGTGCAGGTCGGCGACGACATCCACGGCATGCTCCAGCACGCCCTGGAGTTTGAGCAGGCGGCCGTCAAACACTACATGGAAGCCCTGGAGATGGCCGACGGCGTGGACCGCCCGCTGGTGGTCCTGCTGGAAGAAATCCTGCTCGATGAGCAGGACGGCGTGGACAAGCTCAGCCGCATCATCCGCGAGCACGGCGCCGCAGCCGCCGCAGAAGGCCATAAAAAGACCAAGACCGGCTGATCGCCGGCCTGGGGAATATTCTCAGTCAGCCAGGTTGAATCGAAGGCCCGCTCAGGCCGATTCGGCCCGGCGGTAATCGCTGAGCGAGATAATCGCGGGGGTGGCTTCGGCCGCCCCCGTTTTTTGCGCCGAACGCGCCGCGCTGGGGCGGGCAGGCATCGGCCAGGTAGCCACGCAGGCGCCCGTTCGGCCGGCGACGCCGCGTCCCAGCGACGCCCGCAGCATCCCCACCTGCTCGGCGGTCAACTCGATCGAGGTCTGATTGAACCAGCCGGTGGTTTCCGACCACGACTGCTGCACCAGGGCGAGAGCTGCCCCGGGAGTCTCCGACATCACGAGCAACAAACGATCCCGCTCCGTGGAACCGGGAAGCACGGCCAGCACAAGTTGGTCGCTCATAGGGGTGGGCAAGTGTGGCGGGGTAATCGCGGGCGTTTCGTTCTTGAGAATGATTCTCACTTGCAGCATCTTAAAGACCGCGACCAAGCACTGTCAAGCTGCTCGCTCGGGATTTCCCCCACTTGGTTACGGTGAGCCGTACCGCGGGGGCTCCCCCAATCGCTAGCGTCCATAAGGCCTCCCGCGTTACACGCCAGCCCGCCACGAACGCTCCCGCGTGCGGTCGACATGATCCTCTTACGCCCTAGTGCTGGACCGTGATTTTGTCGGTGCCGGTTCGCTGCCTGCGCGTAACTGCCGACCAGATTGGTACCTAGAGAGATGGCCGATCCGATTTTCCCGCGGGCCGCCGCCCCGGCCAACCGGCGAACCAGTAACGTGCCAGGAAATCCCCCTACTCTGGCCGGCATCACACGCAGTTTCGGCCTACCTTTTAAGAAATGAGGGGAAACGGAACGCCCCTTACGTGGGGCAGGCGTCCGGACTTCCGTGGAACGACGTGCACTCCTGCTCAGTTCACGCCCAGCCCATTTGCAAGCGGAAGCCGAAACCATGGCTCAGTGCACCGCCTGCGATGCATCGAGCAGTGTCCCTGCCAACAGCGATACCTTGATGAGGCTCGCGGTCCAAGCGGCCGAGCAGCCGATCGTGCTGCTGGACCTCCAGGGCACCATCGTTCATTGGAACGTCGCCGCCGAACGGTTGTACGGCTACCCGGCCGAGGACATGGTCGGCCAGATGGTCTGGCGGCTCTGGGGCGAGGGCGACCAGCACAAGGAGCAGATCGAGCAGTTGCTCCAATCGGCCGAGCGGACGGGCCTGGTTACCCAAACCGCGTTCCACCCGCGCCACGACGGCCGGGCGCTCGCCGTTTCCTTGCGGTGGACGGCCCTCAAGCAGGCCGACGGTTCGTGCGCCGGTTTCAGCCTGCAGATCGAAGATCAGGCCCTGCCGGCCATGGACGAGCAGTTTCAGCGGCTGGTCGGCAGCGTCAGCGATTGTGCCATCATCACGCTCGACACGCAGGGGCACATCCAGCATCTCAACCACGGGGCCGAGGCCCTCTACGGCTACCCGACGGCCGAAGCGGTGGGCATGCCGTACGACTCGCTGTTTGATCCGCAAGCGGCTGCCCGGCAACTCCCCCAGAACGTCCTCGACGAAGCAGCCCGACACGGCTCGGTGGTGATTGCCGACTGGCGGGTCCGCCGCGATGGTTTCCGCTTCTGGGCGCGCGGCATGCTCACGGCCTTGCGCAGTGCCAGCGGCCAGCTTCGCGGCTACGCCGAGGTGTGCCGCGACGACTCCGGTTGCCGATGGAACGCCGACGCGCTGTCCGAGCATCCGTTCGCGGGCGCGCTGGCGGAAGCCGTGGCTGCCATTGTGGCCGAGGCCGACTGCGAACACGACATGCTGCAGAAGTGCGCCCAGTTGCTGGCCGAACGGCTCAACATGGCCACGGTCCGCGTCTGGATGCTCGACGAGCGCCGCACTGAACTGCACTTGCAGGTCAGCGTTGGCCTGCCCATCCGGAGCAACGATCCGCAGGTCCGGATCCCCGTCGGCAGCCGGATCGTGGGGCAGGTCGCCGCCGAACGCAAGCCGACGATCGTCACCGGCCAGCAGCTTCAGGCCTGGCTCAGCGACATGCCGGCCGGCGCCGCCGATGGGTTGGTGGCCTTTGCCGCCTGCCCGTTGAAGGTTCACCATCGCGTGGTCGGCGTGCTGGGCGTGTTCGCGCGGCATCCGCTGGGCAATCCCACGCTGGATCATCTCTCGGTGACGGCCGCTCAGCTCACCAGCGGCTTGAATCGGACGCGGTCGAGGCGGCAAGTGAGCGAAAGCGAAGAACAGTTCCGTCGCATGGTCAACGCGGCGCCCGTGGTGTTGTGGCTCACCAACGCCGCCGGCAACTGCGTCTTCATGAACGACGCCTGGACCAAGTTGTCGGGCCAGATGCCCGAGGATGCCAGCGGCAGCGGCTGGCTACACTGCCTGCATCCCGACGACCGCGAGAGCGTCCATCGCCGGTTCATCGAGGCCAATCGCCGCCGCGAACCGTTCCAGTCGGAGTACCGGGTGATCAACCCCGACGGCGAAATCCGCTGGGTGATCGACAGCGGCCAGCCCCGCTATTCGCCCCTGGGCGAGTACGAAGGCTACATCGGCTGCGTGATCGACGTAACGCAGCGACGGGCCCTGGAAGACCAGATGCGCCAGTCGCAGAAGATGGAAGCCTTCGGCCAGCTGGCCGGCAGCGTAGCCCACGACTTCAACAACCTGCTGACGATCATCTCCGGACACAGCGAGATCCTGGCCGACCTGATCGCGCCGCACGATCCGCTCCAGGAGTTCGTGTCCGAAATCGCCAAGGCCGGTGAGCGTGCTGCCTCGCTCACCCGGCAACTGCTGGCCTTCAGCCGGCAGAATCTGGTAGCCCCGCGGGTGATCAGTCTCAACGATGTCGTCAGCGAAACCGAGAAGCTGCTGCGGCGGTTGATCGGCGAGGATATCGTGCTGCAGATCCAGCTTCAGCCGGATCTGCCATCAATCCGGGCCGATGCCAATCAATGCGACCAGGTGCTGATCAACCTGGCCGTCAACGCCCGCGATGCCATGCCCACCGGCGGCACGCTCTCGATCCGTACCGCGAGCATTTACGTCGACGAGCGTTATGCCGAGCGCCATGCAGGCTTGGAGCCGGGCGTGTACGTACGGCTCAGCGTCAGCGATACCGGCTGCGGCATGACGCCGGAAGTCAAAGCCCGGCTATTCGAACCGTTCTTCACCACCAAGCCTAAAGGCAAGGGCACCGGCCTGGGGTTGGCCGTGGTCCACGGGATCGTCCACCAGAATGGCGGCCATATCGATGTTTCCAGCGAGCCGGGCTACGGCACGGTCTTCCACATCTATTTCCCGGCCACGCAAGAAGCCGTCGGCAACACCGAGCCGACCGGGCCTCACCGGGTGCTTTCCGGCACGGAGTCGCTGCTCCTGGTCGAAGATGAGCCAGGCGTGCGCAAACTTGCCCTGCACGTGCTCCAGCAGCACGGCTACCGGGTGCTGGTGGCCAGCAACGGGCGCGACGCGCTGAACCTGGTCGAAACGTGCGCCGCCCCGATCGATCTCTTGGTGACCGACGTGGTGATGCCGCAGATGGGCGGCCCCGAACTGGCGCGAGAACTTCAGGCCAGACGCCCCACGCTCAAGGTGCTGTTCTTGAGCGGCTACACCGACGATGCAATCATGCGGCACGGCATCGTTCACAACGAAGTGAGCTTCTTGCAGAAGCCGTTCACGCCAATGGACCTGGCCAAACGCGTGCGCGCGGTGCTCGATAGCGAGTAGCTGCGCCGCAGCCACGCTGCCCGGATGCTTCACAGCCGGGCTATGGATGTGGCGATGGCAAACGTGTGTTCCACGTTCACGCGGCTCAAGGAGCCGTGGCACACATCCCTACCTATTCAGACCGCTCACAGAGCCGTGGCACGCTTAGATATCCGCGCTGCTCGTAGAGTCATCAGTGGCACGATTGCCGCATCGCTTTACGGCGCGAACACGAACTCCGGCGTGTTTGTCAGGGCCCACACCATGTCTTCCAGCCGCTCACGCCAGTCGGCCTTGAGCCGGGCGGTCGGTGGATCGCCTGCCCGGGCGAGCTCCTCCAACTCAAGCTTGATCGTGGTGGCGTCAGCATGCAGGTGGTTCGTCCAGCTCACCGCATGGCGCGGCTTCACCGGCAACACCAGCTGGGCACCGGGCACCTTGCGATCCTCGTACCCTTCGCGCAACAGTTCGTAGAACATGTTGCGTTCGGACGAGGTGGGGTGCCGCGTCAGCACCTGCAAGAACAAGCGGTCGATCAGTTGTTCCAGCGGCTGGTCCTCCAGCGCCGTTTCGACGATGGTGCCGTTGTCTGAAACGCGCGTGAGCCGGTGGCTCAGCACGCCGTTGGCCAGCACCAGCGGTTGCAGCGGCATCGGCTCCGTTTCGCGGACCGTGATCGGGTCCTGCCGGCTGTCGCGCCAGCCGAACATCAGGAGCACGTCGACCACGCTTTGGGCCACAGGTAGCGCCAGAGCCGGCCGGTCGCGTTCGTTCGAGAGCGACGTGAATTCCCACGACCGCCGCGGCATGCCAAAGTTCATGAAGGTATCGGCCTTCCGCAGGTTGTCGGGGTCGAAGGTCAGCACCTCGGTGTCCATCGCCTTGCCGACGGCTACATGCAGCGAGTCGACAATCTGCTCGGCGTCCAAACGCCGCCGCTCCGGTCCGGTGAACAACGGATCATCCGCGCGGCGAGTTTGCCGCTGGTACAAGTCGCTGGTGAGGATCAGCCGGGCGACGTGCTTGAGGTCGTAGCCGGAGAGCACCAGCTCGCGGGCCAGGTAATCGAGCAACTGCGGATGCGGCGGCTCGGCATCGAACCAGTCGTCGACCGGTTCCACCAGACCGCGGCCCAGGTACCGATGCCACAGCCGGTTGACCATCACCTGGGCGAACCGCTCATTGGCCGGCGCCGTAAGCAGAGCCGCGAAGCGGGCACGGCTATCGGCCGGATTGGCGACCAGCCCTTCTACCAGATGCTCCTGAACCAGTTCCACCAGGGGCCATTGCGGCTGCAAGGCCTGGCCCGGCTTGAGCGAGACCTCGACCAGCGGCTTGCGACCACCTTCGACCATCGACACCGAGCTGGACGATGGAATTGACTGAGGCCCGCGCTGGAGCATGGCCGCCATCTGGAACGTGTCGCCCTGCTTGAACGGGTGATACGGCGCGTCGTGGCAACGGGCACACTTGAGGTTCACGCCCAGGAACGCCTTGGCCAGCACAAACGCCTTCTCGGCCATGGGGGCGTCGTTCTGCGAGGCCATGGCAAAGCCGGCCGCGCCGCCGTAATACGTGCTGCCCTGCATCATCACCGCTTCGGTCACAAAGCGGTCCAGCGGCTTGTTGTCGGCGAACGACTCGTGCAGCCAGTAGCGGAAGGGGCCGGTGTTGTTCAGCTTGGGCTTGAGCAGGCCCGGGTTCTCGGCCAACACATCCTGCCAGTAAGGCACCCAGTGATCGGCCCAGCGGGGATCGGACAGCAGCCGGTCGATGGCTAACGCCCGACGCTCCTGGCGTGGGTCGGCCAGAAACGATTCGATCTCTTGCGGCGAAGGAATTACGCCGACGGTGTCGAGCGTGACGCGCCGCAGAAACGCCAGGTCGTCAAGCAGCGGACGCGGTTGGGCCCCTGCTTCCTGAAGCCGGGCCAGGATGAACCGGTCGATCGGATGCGCGACGCCGGGCACCTCAGGCAGCTCAAGCTTCGGCAGGCCGGCCACGTAGTTGCGGGCCGCCTCGTGCCGCCGTTCCCAGTAATCGGCCGTCCGCTTTTGCTGCTGGGCGCGACGCTCGGCGTTGATGCGTTCCAACCGCTGCCGCTCACGCTGGGCAACTTCGGCCCAACCGGCTTCGGTATGAACGACCCGCTTCTCGCTCACCGCCGCATCGCCCGGCGCGACAAAGGCAAATGATCCATCGGCCCCGGCCACGTTCAGCGAAAGCTCGCCGGTTTCCAGCCGACGCGACTGGCCGCCCACCAAGGCTTCCAACCGGAACTCGTGCGGCTTGCCGTCCAACTCCACCTCGACCAGCGACTCGCGATGCCCAAACGGCACCGGACGCATGCCGGGCGTCGGCGGCGGGGGCAGCTCGGGCACCGGGTTGTGACCGCCGGCACCGCGCAGCGGGAAACCGGTCTGCACCACGTGGCGGCCATCGATCAACAGCCGGGCAGAGCCCATCGAACGGAACAACAGCTTGTGCGTGCCGGCGGGCAACTGCACGATGCCGGTCGCCCGCAGCAACACGGCGGGGCTGCGATCATCGGCAATGCCCTGCTCGTTGTACTTCTTGGGAAGACCGACAAAGGCAAACAGGTCGGTGATATAGTATTCGCCGGCCTGACCGGCGGTGAAGTCCCACGTATCGGCCATGGCCGGAACACCGGCCTCGAACAGCTCGACCACCACTTCGCCCGGGCCGGGCGTCTTCAGCGGCTTGGCGACTTCCGGCCGCGCCGTGTACCGCTGGGCCATGCGCTGGGCCGGTAGGGCCGTGCGGAAAATGGCAACCTCGTCGATCTGGCCCTTGAAGCTGTTACCGGGGCTGCCGCCCATCGACGAGCCGATCCAGATTTCGTCATCGTCTTGCACAGGCGGGTCCGCGGTAGGCCCGCCCATGTCCCAAGTACCCTCGGTGGGCTTGCCGTCGATGTAGCCGCAGATGGAATCCGGCTTGCCGAAGGTGTACGTCACCGCCACGTGGTGCCAGCCCGACGCCAGCGGCATCGACGCCTTGCTGGTCCAGCGGTGCCAATCTTTCTTGCTGCGGAACAAAAAGCCGACGGAGGCCCCGCCCCCCTGGGCGATCAGCCGCAAGGCGTAGTTCTGATTGTTGCGGCCAAAACCTGGGCAGTGCGTGCGTCCCTTGCCGACGAGGTACACCTGCTGACCGCCGGCCAGCGAGCGGGGGTTCACCCAGGCTTCGATGGTGATCGAATCACCGTTGCCAAAGTCCAGCGGGCTATTGGCCCCCGGATCGCTCACCCGGAGATAGGTGTAGTTGCCGCTGAGTTCAACCGCCTGGTTGTCGGGCGTAAAGCCAGGGTAGCCTTCGGGCCGCGGGCCTTCGACCACGCGCACCTCGCCGACGGTAACCGCCTTCAGCGATTCGTTGCCGACCGAGGCGAATTCGGTTGCCACGTCGCCCTGTGAGAATCGCCAGTACGCCACCGGGCGATCATCGAGCACCACTTGGGGATAACGAGCGACCGGCTCGGCCGGCTGCGGCTCCTCGGGGGCTTCCACGGGGAGCGTTTCGCCCAGGCCTCCGGCAGTATCCGCCTGGACCTGCGCGACCTTGGGCCTGGCGGCCAGAAGCGGAGCCACGCAGAGAACGGCGCCAGCCACCAAGGCCGTCAGGCACCATACAACCACAAACCAGCGACGAGGGCACACGTTCATCCGTGCCTCCGGGGGCAGGGTGGCAGGCGAGCAGGCCGAGCGATACGATGGGTGGAGATGGCTGCCATCACCGCCGCCGGGCGAACGCGAAAGGCATTGCGCGGCTCGTTCGGCCGAAAAGATCAACGGCCCCCAATGTACCAATAGGGGGCGGGCAACTCAACTAAAGGGGGCAGAACCACAGGCAGCCTAACCGCCTGTCGCCCTTGCGCTTGCAGCTGTTGACGACGGCGACGAGCGATTTTTGCCCCCCCCCGGTCTACCGGTTCCTGACGCCTGGTTTCTCCGCGCCGCGTTTCATGTTTTCGCCCGACCAGTACCAACTGCTCGATTTTGGCCAAGGGCGAAAGCTGGAACGGTTTGGCCCGCTGGTCCTCGACCGGCCTTCGCCGCCAGCAACAGACACCCCGCCGCGCAAGCCGCAGCTCTGGTCACAAGCAGCGAGTCGGTACCACCGCCGCGGTTCCAGCCTGCAAGGTGTTTGGGAGCCTGGCGACCTCTGGCCTTCGGACTGGTCGATCCGCTGGCGCAGCTTGGTCTTTGAGCTCAAGGCCAATCCGTTTGGGCACCTGGGCGTGTTCCCGGAACAGGCCACCAACTGGGATTGGCTGGCCCGCCTGATCGCAGCCGGCTACCAGCAGCAGAACCGCGGCGACGATGAACCGGTGCGGGTGCTTAACCTGTTTGCCTACACGGGCGGTTCGACGATGGCCGCCGCGGCCGCCGGGGCGCACGTGGCCCACGTGGATGCTGCCCGCAATGTGGTGGCATGGGCGCGGTCTAACGCGGCCCGCTCGGGCCTGGCCGAGGCCCCCATCCGCTGGCTGGCCGAAGACGCCGCCCTGTTCGCCGCCCGGGAACGCAAACGCGGCCGCCGGTACGATATCATCGTGCTCGACCCGCCCAGCTATGGGCATGGTCCCAAGGGGCAGCCCTGGCAGCTCGAAAAGGATCTGCCCGGGCTGCTGGCCGATTGTGCGGCACTGCTGTCGGAGCAGCCGCTGGGCGTGCTGTTCACCTGCCACTCGCCGGGCTTTGATGAACACGCCATGCAGGCAGCGCTGGTGGAGACCGGTTTCCCGCTGCGGCGAGGATCCACCGACGGCGGCGAGCTGACCTTGGCCACGGCCGAAGGCCGTAAGCTGCACGCCGGCTGGGCCGTCCGCTGGTCGACCGTGGAACTTACCTAGGAACTGTTGGATAGACGCGGCGATTTCGTGCCCGCGTTAGCCACCCCGACAATCTGCTTCGTTCACTCAGCGTTGATAGAAAGCCTGCCACATGGCCGAGCTAAGCCATTTTGATGATTCCGGAGCCAGCCGGATGGTCGATGTATCGGCCAAGGAAGCCACGCGGCGCGTTGCCAGGGCCAGCGGCCAGGTGACCATGCAGCCGCAGACGCTGCAACTGATCCGCGATCGCGGCCACGCCAAGGGCGACGTGCTGGAAGTGGCACGGCTGGCCGGCATCATGGCCGCCAAGCGGACCGGCGACTTGATCCCGCTGTGCCATCCGCTGCCGCTGGAAAGCGTGCAGATCAACTTCAGCTTTCCCAATGAAACCACGGTGGCGATCGAAGCCACGGCCGTGATCACCGCAAAGACCGGCGTGGAGATGGAAGCCCTGACCGCGGTCTGTGTGGCCGCCTTGACCATCTACGACATGTGCAAGGCCGTCGATAAGGGCATGGTCATTACCAGCATCTGCCTGGAAGAGAAAACCGGTGGCAAGAGCGGCCACTACGTGCGTCCCCAGGCTTAACGCACCGGCCCATCGTTACCGTCGCAGTTGAACGTCCATCGCGCAGCAACAAAAAACGGCACGCCCGCCTGACCACAGAGACCAGGGGCGTGCCGTGTTCGCTTTTGCGTTTTCTTATTCAGCCCGAGCTGCGGTTTAGTACTCCAGCCGCTTCAAGCCGGGCTGCGGCACCGGATAGCGGCCGTTGGCATCGGCCAGCAGCGGTGCGTCGGAGTCCATGGTCAACTCGGCGACCATCGGGGCGAACTCGTGCTCGCAGTTGAGCATTTCGTCGCGGGTGATGACGCGGCCGGTGTGCGCGGCCATGCGGCCCATGGCGGTAACCAGGCTGGCTTCCACACCCCGCTCGACCTCGTTGTACGGCTTGTCCTGGCGGATCGCTTCGATCAGGTGGTCCCACTCCAACTGGTACGGGTTGCGTTCCGGCTGCGGGTAGGCCCAGACCACGTCGCTATCGACGAACTTCTGGCCCTTGAAGATGCGGCTCTTGGCCGGAGCGTGGCCGGCGGTGCTGATGATGGCCGAGCCCTTGCTGCCGTGGGCATAGCTGGCGAACTCATTGTGGCAGCCCGGGATGCAGCGGCCTTCCAGGTACAGCTTGCTGCCGTCGGCAAAGGTGAACTCGGTGGAGTAGCTGTCGAAGTTCTGGTCGACGTAATCGCCGCGGTAGTGACGGCCGCCGGAGCTCTTGGCTTCCACCGGCCAGGCGTTCTTCATCCAGCAGCACTCGTCGATGTTGTGGATGAGGAAGTCGCTGTACGCGCCGCCGCTAGCCCACAAGAACGCGTGGAACTCGCGCACCTGGTACAGCAGCTCGCTGATGTTGTCGGGCCGCGGGCCGGTGAAAGCATGCCCGGTGGGGCCCGCCATGCGGTACGCCCGAAGCAGGATCAAATCGCCGATCTGACCATCCTGGATGCGGTCGAACAGTTCGCGGCGGGCGTCGCAGTGACGGCACATCAGGCCGACGCCGACCTTGAGATTCTTCTCCTGCGACTTCTTGCCCAGCTCGAACATGCGCCGGCTGCTGGGGCCATCGACCGTGACCGGCTTTTCCATGAAGACGTTGAGATCGCGCTGGATGGCGTAATCGAAATGCCCCCAGCGGAAGGCCGGCGGGGTGGCGAAGATGGCCACGTCGCCCGGCTTGAGGCAATCCATCGCCTTGCGGTAGGCATCGAAGCCGATGAACTGCCGATCCTTGGGCACGTCCACCTTGTCGCCGAACCGCTTGGAAAGCATCTGGTAACTGCTGTTCAGACGGTTCTCGAACACGTCGGCCATGGCGACCAGCTTGATCGGGCCGCTGGTGGTGCTCAGGGCGTTCACCGCGGCGCCCGTTCCCCGGCCACCGCAACCGATCAACGCAACCTGGATCGTGTTGTCTTCGGCCGCATGGACGGCGGGCACCATGGTGCCGGCCAGCGCTGCCGCGGCGGCTACCTTGCCGGTCGACTTCAACAATTCGCGGCGCGACATGCCACTTGGGGTGTTCTCGTGTGCCAAGGGTCCGTCTCCTGAATGGGAACTGTGTAGCGTGCGACGCAATGGCCCGTGGCCGGCACCGGTCACGGCCCCGTCGCCTGCGGACATTGCGCTTGATACCTGGCAACCGGCCCTCGCCGCGCTCACCTGGCGCCGACAAGGGTGATTGATCCCTGCCACGTCGCCGGTTACACGGCCGATTGGCCCGCCGTACCGCCGGACGTGCGGTTGCACCCCAGCTTAAGTTCGAGTTTACCGAACCGCCAAGTGCGATTGCAAAAGAGCCCCCTCGATGGACGGCGGGGGGCAACGGCACCAATCGCCCGCGGTTGGCGTTAACGTGTTGCTACTCGATCGTTTCGACCTCCACCTCGGCGATGATCTCGTTGCCAAAGAAGATCTGCACGTCCTTGTAGTCCAGGTTCGGCCCGATGCGTTCATACTTCACCTGTTTCCATACCAGCATCGGTATCGCGATCGTGTTCGGGTCGTAGAGAATGAGCTGCAATTGCAGGATGCACGGATTGATGCCCTGCGGTTCTCGCTGCAGCAGGGTCACTTCAACGCCCGGATTGGGCACCTTGACGTCGCCCACGATGTAGAACGTGTTGGGCCGCGGCGGCATCTTGTTGATCCACGCGTACCAATCGCGTGTTTCTGGCGCTGCGGCGCACGGCTGAACGGGATCGGCCTGGGTATCCATGTTCTGGCCCCTGCAATCAGGAACTGAAAAGATGCGCCCGCGTGCATGTGCTTTTTCGATGCGGACACGTCGGGAACGATGAGACTCATCGACCATGCGGACGTTACATTGGCACCAACCGCGCAATGGCCTCGCGCCCGACTAGTTGTTCTTCGCCGTCAGGCGGCGGCGCACGGTGGCCCCGTTATGCCGGCTGCGGGAAGAGACCGCATGCCCCTTGGCGCGTGCTGTGGCAGGGGGCGGCACTTCGCTGCAGTGCGCGGCGGCAACCACCAGAGCCAGCTCGCGAGTGATCTCGCTGAAGATACGCAGCGGCACCGCGTCGCAGGCGATCGTTTCGCCGTCAGGCGTGCGAAACGCCAGCGTTTCCAGCTCCACGGTATCGCCGTGATCGGCGCACCAGTGGATCGTGGCCGTAACGCCATCGGCCGGGAACGCCTTCATCGGCCGGCCATGTTCGTCCAGCAGCCAATCGTGGCGGGCCCAGGCGGCCAGCGCCGCGGCCCGCTTGAGACGCTTGCCGGCAAACCGCCGCGAAAGCCCAACCGCCGCAAGGTCATCTTCGCCCGGCGTGTGCAGCTCGCGGAACAGTTGCTGGAACGGTTGCTGCCGCTGGGCTTGCAGACATTCCTGCTGCCATGCGGCCAGATCGTCGATCGCCGCGATATCGGCCGGATGGGCAATCCGCAGCCGCATTTGCGGCTCCAGCGGCCATTGCTGCCCGGCGTAATCCTGCAGCATGGTAGCGCCAGCCACCGGATAGCCCAGGCGATCTTCGCACACCAGCACCAGCCGCGACAGCCGCGGCCCCAGCGTGGCATGCGCGGCCCAGTGTTGAAGCTGCTCGGCCGTGAAGCAGTCGCCGCGGCACATGGCGGCTTCCAGCGAAGCGGCAATGCCCGACGCATCGCGCCGTAGCCGCATGGCCCGGGACCGCATGGCCACGATCTCCGGCACGCTCTTCATCGACCGCGGCACGGTCTTGAGCAGCCGGCCCGATTGCCGGATATCAAACCGCGGATGCCCTTGCGGATCGACAAATAGGCCCAGCGTGAGGTCGTCGTAGAGCAGCCGGGCACCGTTATCCAACCAATCGGCGACCGATGTGGCTTCCAGCGCCAGCCGCAGCAGCAACTGATCGGGGTAGCCGGCGGTCGCCGCCAGATTGCGCAGCCCAACCGTCAGGGCGCTGGACGCTTCACGCCGCGCGCCGTTGTCCAGGCTTTCCAGGTGGGCACGGTAATGCTGCATCACGCGGTAGCGCGCGAGCAGTTCGTCGTGACGTCCGTCTTCCGGCCCCAGCGGCAGCAGGCCCAGCAGCCGCACGTTCTCTTGGATGTGCCGCCGTTCGATGCCTTCGACCAGCGTTTGCCGGGCGACGTTGCCGCTGAGCACGTCGAAGATGAACATGGCCCGTTGCACCTGAGCCGGCGAGGCTCCCCGGTGTGCGGCGGCCAGGAGCGATTGCCACCGCTCGGGCGAGAGCGTCCGGCGGACGCGGTGGAACCACGCCACATCGACCACGCCCTCGGCGCGTTCGACCGCAGTCAGCGAGGTCCGCTCACGGATGGGGCGTTCCCAGCGCGACAAAGGCTGCGGCACGGCCGTTCGGGCGGCGACGTTCGCTCCCAGAGAATCAAGATCGTCTTCGGCGTGCTGCGGAGGGCAGGGCGGCTGCACGCCCCAGATGTAGCGTCGATGCGCCAAGGCCCAGTAGTAGGCATCGGCCAGGCCCGGCCAGGCAATGGCGGCCGCTACGGCCTCCAGCCACTGCGGAGCCACAAACGGCAGCTCCAACAGCCGCTGCTGGCTCAGCTCGCCTGAAGTGATCGCTTCCCGCAACACCTCGCCGCACTGCTGGGGTGTTTCGTTCGCGGCCGGGTACGTGCGGGCAATCAGCGACGTGATCCGCGAGCGCGGACTGCCATCGCCCTCGGCGTGCGCGGCGTAACCGTTCTCACCGTGCGCCGTGAGCAATTGTCGCAGGTGGTTTACGCCGCGAAACGCCAGCACCGCGCTGGCCGCCTGGTGGATTGCCGGCGTGGCTTCGCCGCTCAGCCCGATCTGCAAGAGCCGCGAGGTAACGCGGTCCACCAACTCGGCGACGGCCGGCTGCTGCAAGAACGCAACCAGCTCTGGAGCCGGCTCCGGAGCCGTGACATGCGCCAGCGAACTGAAGCTGCTCGACCAAGGCATACCATGCAGCGGACGCGGGCCCAGCAGGTGATCGGCCACGTCGTCGATCGTCGCCTGCTCGGCCAGGTACGCACGGACCAGCCAGGCGAGCGAAGGCCGCTGACGAGGCACGCCGGCAACCGGCTCATCGAGCCACCGCAGCAGCCGCCAGTAGCGGCCCACCTGCTGGTTGCTGGGCGGCAGCAACGGCAGGTCGGTCAGTTCCTCGATGGCCGCGGCCCAAACCGAAACCAGTTCCAGCTCGCGCCAGTCGGCGTGCTCGGCATCCAGAGCTTCGCCATCGGTCGAAGCTGCCAGCGGAGCGACCTGCCACAGCCGGGCGGCCACGGTTTCCAGGCCATCGATCAGAAAATCCAATCCGCCCGTCGGAGGATGCACCAGCAGCAGCCAATCGATGAGCGTCTGCAAGACCGGAGCATACTTGAGGGTTGGCCGATCGGCCTCCGGCAGGAGTTGCTTGATCAGCTCCTGCCGTTGCGGCGAGCCCTTGCTCCACGCCTTAAGCGAGTTGAAAACCGCGGGATCGATCAACTTGAGGTAGATGGCCGCGCGCAGCAGATCGAGCTCCTGGGCGTCGCCGTCTTGGCCGCATTGCGACTCGTACCAGGCTTCCCACTGCGCGGCCAACGGCAGACGGCTGAGCTGCCCCGCAGCCGGGCGCGAGAAGTCGGGCGCCGGGAAACGCCAGCCGCTTTCGCCCAGCGGCACCCGTTCTCCATTCGACCCCCAATCGTTGCAGGCGATCGGCTCCTGGCGGTGCTTGTGCACCAGTTGATCGAGCGACTTGAGCAGCCGCAGCACCGTGGGCGTGGCCAGCTCCAGCGGGCGCTGCATCGGCGGCTCGCCACGGCTGCGGCCAGCGGCGTTCATCAGCCCTAGTGCCGTATCGAGAGTGGCGGGCGCCTTGGCCGAAGCCAGAATGGCGTTAATCACTTGCTGCTCGCGCGGCTGATGCCGGCGACGGCCCCCCAGCCAGGTTCGCGTGACCGCAATGCACTCGCCGCGACGGCGGTCCGCCTCGGCCAGCTCTTGCAGTAGGCACAGCCCCAGATACCGCTGATCGCGATTGCGGGCATGCAACAACCGGATCGCGCTGGCGACGGCAGCATCGTCGGGCAGCGTCAGCAGCAGTTCGATCACCATCGGCTGCAGTTCTTCCGGCAGCCACTTGGCGATGCCCTCCAGCTTGATGGCATCGTCGGGCGAGAGGCCGGCCCGGGCAAGACCTACCAGCGCCGCCTGGGCCACCTCAGGCTCAGCGTCCGCAGCCAAACGCAAGAGCGTCCAGCGGGTTTCTTCGTCGACCGGCTGTTGTTCGGCCAACCGCTCGACCACCACGCGGCGGTCGCGAGCATCGAACGATTCCAGATGCGGGATCAATTGCCGCGGCGAGCGCGAGCCCAGGGCAGCCATCAGCTCGCGGGCTACCGTGTCGCGCCGAGCCATGCAGCCGGTCCACGGCCAGACCAGCGGCTTGAGCGCAATGGGACTGGTGGGCATCCGCAGCACCAACCGCTCCAACGATTCGAACATGGCCGGATCGGTGGCATACGCCGGGCCGGTGCGTCCCGAGGGCAGCGCTCCGTGCAAGCCGCACAAGGCGACACGCAGATCGACGTCGTCCAGCGCGCGGCAGCGAGCCGCATGGGCTTGTGGCAGCGGCAGCCGGGCCAGATGCCAGGCTGCGGCGTAGCGCAGTTCAACCTCGGCGGCCCCCAACAGCGCTTCGGCATGGGTCACCGACTGTACGGCATCGCGGCATGCCATGGTCCACAGGGCAAGATAGGCCCGGCGCGCCCGTTGCTCGGCCGTCCCGGTGGCAGGCCGCAGCACGTCGGCCAGGTCGCCGTGGTGGTGCCACAGCGAAGCGAGCTCCAGCACGGTATCGTGCGCGTCTTTGCTGCCGGGCGTTGCCCAGGCAAGTCCCAGCCACTGGTCGAGCAGCTGCACGACCTCGAGATGCCGCACCAGTTGATGTTCGGCAATGGCTTCAAAGATCTGCGAGAGGGCGCCGGGGTGCGCATAGCGCATGGCCGCCAGCACCGGCTGCGGCGCGGTGTCGAAGCTCTTCGACATGGCCAGCCACTGCCGGACTTCGTGCCAGCCTTGTTCGCGCGAGGCATACAGCAATGCCCGAATGGCGTGGCCCGCCGCACCATTGGCCGACGCCGTGCCTAACTGCTGTGCGGCAAGCGTGCGCAGGAGGACAGCGAACACCTCGTCGCCGTCAGGGCCGCCGCCGTCGATTACGGCCGCCAGCAAGAAAGCGATCGGCTCATCCAGCGAGCGATCGAACTGGGTGCTCCAGGTCGCCAGCCAGGTTGGTGAAAGCGTGTTGCCTTCAAAGGGCGCGGCCAGACCGATGATCCGCACCAACCAGTGCCAGCGGTACGCCAGCGACCACTGCTCGAACTGCGACAACTCATCGGCGGCACGCTCGCTGGTTAGCGGCGTGCGGAAGGGTGCCTCGCACAGTTCGGCCGGGAGCGGCAACGAGCGCATCCATTGCCACGCGGCTTCTGCCGGTTCAGCGATGATCCCCAACAAAGCTGATAGCAGCCGCCGCAAGCGCGTGCGGTCCAAGCGGTCGAGCGCGACCGCCTGCTCGATTTGATAGGCGCGCTGCGTGGCGTGATCCGGCCAATCGCTATGGCCGTCCGCATCGCAGCCCAGCAGCGCGTACCCGATTTTGCGCAGGTCTTTCGGCAGTTTCTTGATGGAGGGGAGCAGGCAGTTGGCAGCGCTGCCCTCGCAACTGCCCCACCACTCCTCCGGAACTCGGATCGTTGACATGTGCCCCAACATGTGTCTCCCCAGTGCAAATAGAATTCACTGGACTGGTCGAGACCACGACCGGTCTCGGCGTACTTCCTGCGAAGTGCTATCGTCCCGAGAATTGCCATTTGAACGGCAAAGAGCAGCAGCGCAGGGGGTCAGATCAGGGAGGACAAGCGTCTATGCCGAGCTTCTTCTCTGCCCCGAGGACGAGGAGATAGGTTCTGCTCGAGGCAATTCCACATGATCCTTAACGGTTCATGCCCAAAATGCAACCAAATTTTGGCACCGCCGCGAAACAAAATGGATCTAAAAGTTTTTAGTTTGAAAGCTGTAGCTATGCATGAAGGATTTTAACTCCAGGAAGCACAAAGCATTGAGTGCGCGGCGCGGCCTCGTGCCCCTCCTCTAGTGCGTCTGTTCACGCGCAAACCTCCCAGTTTTCCGGACGCGCATAATCTGCAATAGCCGCCGCGGGGGCATTCCCCAAGCCCGCCTGGAATCGGCCGTAACAAACCACGGCAACTTTCGCCCAGACAGGGACCGATCACGGCGAGCTAACTTTGCGGAGAAACGAACGATGCAGCGTCACCTGTTCCTGGCATACGGCTTGGGATGCTACCTGTTGTTTCTGGCGACGTATGCCTGGATGGCCGGTTTTGTGGGCGGGCTCTGGGATCGCTCGATCGATGGCCCCGCTGCCGATCCGCCGGCAGTCGCCGCCGCGGTGAACCTGGGCTTGCTCCTGCTGTTTGGCCTTCAACACTCGCTGATGGCCCGGCCGGCTTTCAAACGCCTGTGGACGCGGCTGGTGCCCCGGCCGATTGAACGCAGCACCTACGTGCTGCTCTCGTGCGGCGTAACCATCCTGCTGATGTGGCAGTGGCGGGCCATGCCCGGCGTGGTTTGGCAGGTGACTTCGCCTGCAGGCCGGGCTGCCCTGTGGGGGCTATTCGCGGCGGGCTGGTTGATGGTGCCGGTGGTCAGCTTGATGATCCACCACTTCGATCTGTTCGGGGTACGTCAGGTGTGGCTGCACTATCGCGGCGAGCGTTACCAGCCGCTGCCGTTCCGCACTCCGTACCTGTACAAGCGGATCCGGCACCCGTTGTACGTCGGTTGGGCCTTAGCCTTCTGGGCAACGCCGACCATGACCGCGGGGCATCTGCTGTTTGCCTCCACGCTCACCATGTACATGGTGGCCGCGGCCGTCATCGAAGAGAAAGACCTGATCGAAGCGTACGGCCGGCAATACGAGGAATACCGTCGCCACGTGCCGATGTTCATCCCACGGCTGGGACGCCGCAAGACCAGTGCAGTCCATCCGCTTGGCGGCATGAATGCGTAAGGTCGGCCAAGTCTCCAAGATCGCCCGGCAAACCACCGAGCCGATACGGCGTCACGCGACCGCGGCCAGGCCGTTCAGCTCCCCTGGCAGCACCAATAGCGCAGACCTTCAAGCACACCGCCGGCAAAGGCACGGGCAGCGTGATACACCCGTTCGGAACGCAAGGCTTTCAACTCCGGATGGGCGTTGGCCACCACCACGCCGCGCACGGCGGGTTGCTCGAACATCGCCAAATCGTTGCCCGAGTCGCCGCACACGATCACCTCCTCGGGCTGAAAGCCAAGCTGCTGGGCCAGAAACGCCGCCGCGGTTCCCTTGTTCACCCCTTGCGGCAACACATCCAGGTCGCGCTGCGAACTGTAGATCACGTCGGCCGGGTAGCCGCGATCGTGAAGTTGCATTTTCAGATGCTCGATGAACGCCGGGCTAAGGTCATAGCCGTAGTAGCTCAGCTTGTAGTCCGACTGCAACGGCTCCGGCTGCGGCGTCAGTTCGCGGTAGGCTGCCATTACAGCGCGTATGCCGCGCGGGTCCCAATCCTGGAAGCCCTCATGCCAAGCCCGCAACGGCGCTTCCTCGCCAAACAGATGCACATCGGTGCCTACGCCGCCAATGATGGCCGCGGGTTCCGGCAATAACGTCGAGCGGATCGATTCCAGAATCGAGTGATAGAACCGCCCAGAACTGTACACTAGGGTGAGCGCATCGCGGTGCCGGTCGTACCAACGGCACAGTTCAGCCAGTGCGGCGTCATCGCCCAGGAGCGTGCCATCGACATCGCTCACCACCAGGTGCCGACGATCCACCAAACCACTCCCTCTGGCCGCCGTGTGCTTGTGCGACATGCTTGTCAAACGGGCCGCACCGAGGCAATCGCTTCGGCCACAGCGCGACGGCCGGGTTCATACCGCCGGCACGGCGACACGTTGCCTGTCTCGATCAGGTTCAGCAGTTGCTGGGCGATACCGGTCCAGGTGAAGCGAGCTCTCGCTTTTTGCGAACCATGCCGCGCCAGCCGCGAGGCCACTTCCGGGTACATCAGCACCGAGGCAATGGCGTGACCAAATGCTTCAGGATCGAACGGGTTGGCGTACAACGCCTCGCTACCCCAGACCACCTGTTCCCATAGTCCGCCCTCGGTTGTCACCACGGTGGGTGTGCCGCAGGCCATGGCTTCCACGGCCGTCATGCCGAATGGCTCGTAACGGCTGCTGAGGGCAAACACGTCGGCCGCGCGGTAGTAGTCCGCCAGCCACTCGTCGGGAATGTAGTCGCGAAAGATCACGCGATCGGCAATGCCCAGATCGGCAGCCAACTGCCGCAGTTCCTCAACCTGTTCGATCTCGCGTGGGCTGGGTTCGCTCGAACCTACGGCCAGCAGCAACCGCGCTGCCGGCACGCGCTGAAACACCGTCGGCATCGAGCGGAGCAGCAGATCGTAGCCCTTATTGTGAGCCATGCGGCCGATGGCCATGACGATTGGGCCTTCCAGGTCCAGTTCCCGTTTGATGGCCTGGCGGCTGGCGAGCGAAACCGGGAAGAACCGCTGATCGTCGTAGCCCGGCGGGATGACGTGCACTTTTTCCTTGGGCACGTCGTACTCACTGGCCAGCACGATCTCCCGCTGCTTAGGCGTGGTGGCGATTAGTTGATCGCACTCGTCGTAGATGACCTTTTCTTCACGGATGCGGCGTTTGAAGTTGTAAACCCGCTCGTTCCGCTCGGGGTCACCGTCCATGTTGTCGCGTTTCCACGCACCGATGGAGTGCGGCGTATGCAGATGCGGAATGCCAAAGCGATTGGCCAAAGCCTGACCGGCCAGACCGGCATCCCAGTAGTGGCTATTGATGAAGCTGTAGTTGATTTTCTTGGAACGAATGAAGCGGGAAACGTTTTCCACCCACTCAGGGATGCAGTCACAAAGTGTTTCCTTGGGGATGAAGTCTTTGCCGCCGCAAGGGAACCGCAGCACGCGGACTCGCTCGGCCACTCGTTCGGTTGCCGGCTGGTCTTCAAACCGCCGCGTGAGGATGTCCACCCGGTAGCCCATCCGTGCCAGGCATTTGGCCAGTTCCAGCACGTAGACCACCTGACCGCCGGTGTCGGGCTTGCCGAATTCAGGCTCGGCCGCCACGTAACCGTGGGTGGATATCATCATGATCCGTTTGCTGCGCGTGGGTCCCATGGTGATGCTCCTTATGGCGATCCGCTGCGTGCCAGCGAACCCGCCTCGGGGATCCCGCCGCCCGAGCAGCTTGCGGCGGCGGGGAAATAGACAGCGAAAGCAGCCGCGCTCGTGGCATGCGGCCATATCGAGCGCGGCAGCGCCCTCCGTGCGGGAGGGAACATGTCGAACGTGGTCGATTCATGTGGCAACAGCCGCGGGGGCTACCTGCCCGCCGGCTTGGCTTGAGAACCCGCCGACGCCGCAGAGGACACCTCACCGCGGCGCCCGCTGGGGGAAGTTGCCGTCGACGATTGAGTGGCCTGCGAAGCCACAACGTGGGTCAGCATGTTCCAACGAGCCTGTGCATCGGGGTGCATCGGAAACGGCATTTCCATCCTCCAATTTGAACAAACCAGTCAGAACAACGCGGTGCGGCAGGCGTGCGCGTGCGGGCGCGCACGATGCCAATCGCCTCCAACAGCGACTGCTTTCCCCCTTAGGGCACCCTTAGGGCACCAGGCCCCGCGGGGTGCCGCACCTTGACCCATGGGACCGCCACTACCGGTCCCAGGCCGCCGGCACCATGCCAACGGCCGACCATCGATCGTCGAAGTACCGTCGTGTTTCTGCGTTTCTCCTTTAAGTGGTTGCCTCATGATCCAATGAGGAACGCTCCGGGCCACCCGGCGCTGCTTGGCCTGGGTTAAGCTGCATAGGTTCTTCACAGCCAGGCCGCGGCAGGGCACCGGTTACCTGCTGGCTGCCGGACCAGGAATCGGCGCCTGCTGGCGGCGATAGCTCCCGCTCGGCAGGCATGCTTGCGACAGGCACGCTTGTACCCGTATCGCTGGCCAAGGCTTGGGCGGCGACCACCTCAGCGGACACTCCAGCGGCCCCCGCATCGCCGGACAGGGGCGACGGATCGGGCAGGGCGGCTTCGAGCATCTCTTCCTCGTCCGCAAGCCCGGCATCCATCATCTGGGCCAGACGCTGCAAGCTGGACAGCAGTTGGGTCTGCTCCCAGTCCTGCATCTGGCGGAACATCTCGCGGAAGCGGGGAGCCAGCAACGATGGCGCCTTCTCCAGCGCCTGTTGCCCCGCCTCGGTCAGGCTGATGCTGATGCTACGGCGATCGCGCTCCCCCCGAACCCGCTGGATCCAGCCGCGGCGTTCCAGCCGGGAGAGGATGCCTGTCACTGTCGGTTGCCCCAGGTGGACCTCGCGGGCGACGGCGGTTGCCGTCACCGGCTGCAATCGTGCCACTGCCAGCAGCGTGAGAAGCTGTGGGGTGGTCAGTCCGTAGTCTTGCAGCAGCATGCGTGAGCGCAGGTCAATCGCCCGCGTCACGCGCCGCAGCGCAACCAGGATCTGGTCCTCAATCAGGAGGGCCCCGGTCACAATCCGTTCCTCGAAAGCAAGTCATCGATCAAGCAGCTATTTTGTACACAAACCTTCTTTCTCCAAGACGTAAAACAGACTTTCGCCCCAAGCCCCGTCTCCATGGGGGATTACGGCAAGCATTATCGGCTACCGCGGGGCTCATCGGCCGTGACAAGTCTGGAAGCGTCGAACTGCTAACTCTCACCGCCAGCACATGATGCCGACGGGATTGCTCGTGCTTGTTTCTTCCAACCATGGCCCCAACGGCAGCTCTGGGGGAGGCCCTGAGGGGGGCCTGGGCAAACTTTGTATACGAAGCATATGTCCGCTTGGTTTTGCCGCGGGGGGCGGGGCCAGAACAGCCGGCGAGGCTAGGTCATCGGCTTCACCACGCGGGGTTACTTCGCTACCGGTGCCCCCGGGGAACCCATGGAGCGGCCCTGGTGCCGCTCTGCTGGCAGGCCTTTCAGCCGTCAGCCAGCAGCGAGAGCGTTCCCCCGCCAAGTGGTGACGGCACTTTGGGTTGTGATTTAGGCAATTCGTCAGATGGGCGCCGGTAGCGGCCGCGACCTGCCTTGACCCATGCCGGAGCCACCCTATAATCCGCCCCCGATTTGCTCGGCGGCCTGCGCGCCGCACGAGGCCTTTCCCTTGAGATATCACCGGCAATCCGGCACCACGGCCGGACTTCCCACGCTCGCAGCGGATTCTCGCTTCAGGCGTTCTGCCTGCGGGGAAGCCCAGCCACCGGCTGCTGCCCTTTCCGCCAAGGATGCGACCCCTGTCCGATTCGACGAAGGAACGTCGAGCCGCCAAGGCTGCCCAGGCGCCACTGCGCCAACGGCTCCTGGTGTGCGCGGCCATCGCGGCCGCCGCGGTGGCGCATGGCCTGGCGGCGACTTCGGCCAGGGCTCAAGGTCCGCAACCGGGCCCCGCTCCGCAGCCGGCATGGCAAGCCCGGCCGCTCGCACCACAAGCTCCGGCTCCGCAAACGCCTCCGGCCGCGATGCCTGGCGCCGGCGGTCCGCCAGCAGCTCGGCCCTGGCAACAAGAAATGCAACCGCACGCTCCGCGCACCGCGCCGCCGGGCGAGGTGCAACGGGCCGACGCCGTGGAGCTGCGGCCGCATCCAGTGATTCAGATTCCTCCGCCCGACAAGCATCAGCCGTTCTCGGCCCGGGCCGCGCAGTCGTACCACTGGCGGCATGATAAAGAACAGATCTGGATGCTGACCGGCGGCTGCGAGCTTCGCCAAGGCGGCCTGGTGGCCAAGGCGCGCGACGCCGTCATCTGGGTACGGCCCGACCGCTACGAATCCGCCCAAATCACCGTGTACCTCGAAGGCGACGTGCACGTCGTCAGCGAGAACGAAGTCAACGGCAAGCGCGAGCGCGCCGAGCTGCAAGACGATAGCTGGTATGCCAACTTCGTCACGCTGGAAGCCGTGCAGATGGACGGCCTGATGCCGCAGGGCGAGCCGCTCCAGAAGCCGCCGTTCTATGCCCGAGGCCTGGCGCGCAAAAACGCCTACAACGAAGGCCTGGTCAAGCGCACCCAGTTCCAGGCGACCGTCGATCCCCCGCCGGACACCAACATCGTGGGCGTGCCGCTGGTGGCCGACCCGCTGCCCGAGGGCACGCGGCGATTGCGGGCGTTCCCCCGCAGCACCGCGCCGGTGGTGGCCACCTGGTATCCGAGCGAGGACGGCACCGAATGGATCGCCGTGATCGACTCGGGCGTGAACCTGATCATTGAAGGCGTCGAAGGGCTAGGCGCGATCGATGTTTCGACCGATCGCCTCGTATTGTGGACCGCCGCCCAGGGCGAATTGGACCTCAGCGGCGGCACGCCCCAGCGGGCGGACACCCCGCTGGAGATCTACATGGAAGGCAACGTGATCTTCCGCCAGGGCGAACGGATCATCCACGCCGAGCGGATGTATTACGACGTAACTCGCAACCTCGGCACGATCCTTCAGGCCGAGATCCTCAGCCCCGTGCGCAGTTTCCAAGGGCTGGTACGGCTCCGCGCCGACGTGATCCAACAGACATCGCCCGACCACTTCGTGGCGACCAATGCCTACATCACCTCCAGCCGGTTGGGGCGGCCCGGCTATCGCCTGGCGGCTTCCGACATCCTGTTCGAGGACGAGCAGGTGCCGGTCATCGATCCGGCGACCGGCCAACCGGCCGTCGATCCGTTCACCGGCGAACCGATCATCGAACATCGCCGCCTGGCCACCGCGCGCAACAACGTGCTGTTTGTGGAAGAGGCTCCGATCTTCTACTGGCCGGTGATGAAGTCGAACCTGGAGCGGCCCGAGTTTTACCTCCGCCGCTTGCGGTACCGCCACGATGAGATCTTCGGCCACCAGGTGATGGCCGACCTGGATCCGTACCAGATTCTGAACATCGATCCGATCCCCGGCACCGACTGGGAGGTGAGTGTCGATTACCTGAGCAAACGCGGCATCGGCCACGGCACGCGGTTCGGCTACAACCGCGCCGACTTCGAGCTCTTTGGCATGGATGCCCCGTCGGCCGGGTTCATCGACTACTGGGGCATCAAGGACGACGGCGTCGACGTCCTGGGCGGTATCCGTAACTACATCCCGCCCGAAGTCGATTATCGCTTCCGGTTGTTTGGCCGGCACCGTTCGCAATTGCCCAACGGCTTCCAACTGACGGGCGAGGTGGGCTGGATCAGCGACCGCAACTTCCTTGAGCAGTACTTCGAGAACGAATACGACACGCTCAAGGACATGACCACCGGCGTGGAACTGAAGCAGGTGGTGAACAGCATGTCGTGGTCGATCTTCGCCAACGCCCACGTCAACGACTTCTTCACCGAAACGCAGTGGACGCCGCTGTTCGAACACAACTGGCTGGGCGTGTCGCTGTTCCAGAACACGTTCACCTGGTATTCGCATGTCAGCATGGGCTACGCCGATTACGGCGTGGCGACCACGCCCACCGATCCGCAGGAAGCCGCCATCTTTGCACCGCTGCCCTGGGAAGTGGATCGCAAGGGCGAACGGTTCCACACCCGGCAAGAGATCGACCTGCCGCTACAGGCGGGGCCGTTCAAGATCGTGCCGTACGCGCTGGGCGAGTTCGGCCACTGGGGTGAGGACCTGGCCGGCAACGATTACGACCGGTTGTACGGCCAGGCCGGTATCCGCGCCAGCCTGCCGATGTGGACGGTGGATACCACGGTCGAGAACCAACTGTTCAACCTGCACGGCCTGGCCCACAAGGTGGTGTTCGAGATCGACGCCAACTACTCCGACGCCAACCAGGATCTGTTCGATCCCGATGATCCTACGGTCGGCCTGCCGCTGTACGACGAGCTGAACGATACCAACATCGAGAACTTTGTCCGCCGGGCGCAGTTCACCACGTACGACGGTTACATCCCGCTGCGATTTGACCAGCGCACCTACGGCATCCGTTCGGGCCTGCAAGATTGGGTGACGAGCCCCTCGGCCGAAGTCGTCGACGACCTGGAAGTGGTACGGTTCAACATCCACCAGCGCTGGCAGACCAAGCGTGGGCTGCCCGGCCAGCGGCGGATTCAGGACTGGATTGTGCTCAACACGGGCATCACGTACTTCCCCGACGACACGCGCGACAACTTCGGCGAGCCGTTCGGCCTGGCCAATTACGACTTCCGCTGGCACCTGGGCGATCGCACCACGATCACCTCGGGCGGTGTGTACGACTTCTTCCCCGATGGACAGCGGTTTACCCGCGTGAGCCTGCACCTCAGACGGCCGCCGCGGGGCAATTTGATGATCAGCTTCAGCGACCTGCACGGGCCGATCAACAGCCAGGTGGTGACCTTCGCGTACAGCTACCACATGACGCCCAAGTATGTTTCCTCCTTCTCCACGTCGTACGACTTTGGCGAGAAGCGCAATATCGGCCAAAGCCTGACGCTCACCCGGATCGGCGAGTCGTTCCTGGTCAGCTTTGGTTTCAACCTGGACGAAGCCAAAGACAACTTCGGCGTGAGCCTGTCGGTCGCTCCGCGGTTCCTGCCGAGCTTGCGGTTCGGCGATGCCGGCATGACGAACGTGCCGATCGCCGGCCTGTATGGGCTGGAGTAACCAGTCCCACATTGATGTTCCCGGGCAACGCCTGCCAGGCAGTTCGCGCAAACCTGGCAAAGTTTGCCGTCTCACAGACCGTTTTACCTCTTGCGCACAGCCACACTCTGCGCTACGGTCGCTGCCAGCATTGTCGCTGAATACGGATTTTTTGCCGCGGGGTTGGCCACGGCTGGCGTAACCAAGCAGGTCGCCGGGCCAAGAGATACGTGATCGCCACCGCTGCGCTGCCAAGCCGCCCCCTCGGGCGGGTAGCCATAGTGCCCAGCGCGCGATTGCGTCGGGCCGCCGCGGCCCGATAGAATATCAAGACCCGCTGATGCGTCGCTCCGCGACGGTTCGGCGGGCGGCTTGCCGCGTTTGTTTCCCACCGCCGATCACCAACCATGGCGGCAGGAACCTGCGGTCCGATGGATGACGCCTGGTTCCTGTGGCCCTTGCCGTACTTGTCCTGCCAGGAGACAGCCACCATGCTCCAGATCACCCGTGGCAGCAGCACCACCAACTGCCAAGGCATGACGCGTCGTTCGGCTCTCAAAGCCGGGTTCCTCGGATGCCTGGGTCTCTCGCTGGCCGATCTGCTACGGCTCCGAGCTGAAGGCAAGGCCGCCCGCAACAACAAGTCGGTCATCTTGATGTGGCTTGACGGCGGTCCCAGCCAACTGGAGACCTACGATCCCAAGCCTGAAGCGCCCGCCGAGTACCGCGGCCCCTTCGGCGCCATCCAGACCAACGTGCCCGGCATCATCATCAGCGAGACCTTGCCGTTGCATGCCAGGCATGCCGACAAGATGGCGCTGATCCGCTCGATCCACCACGACAACGGCGACCACTTCGCCGCGGCGCACTGGATGCTCACCGGCCGTTTCGGTTCCACCGCCGCCGACAAGAGCCAGAAGTATCCTTCGGTCGGTTCGTACGTGGCCCGCGTCAAGGGTGCCAACGCGCCGGGCATGCCACCTTACGTGGGCCTGCCGGCCGCCGAGAGCGTGTACCTGTTCCCCGGCTACCAGGGCGCTGCTTACCTGGGCAACGCGTACAACCCGTTCCAGGTGAACATGCAGCAGAAGTACCTGGCCGCCACGTACAGCCAGCCGATCCAGCGGCCGGAGTTTCTCACCAGCCTGGAAGGGACCGACGCCCAGCGGTTGGACAACCGCCTGAGTCTGCTGAGCCGGCTCGATCGAATCCGCCGCGATATCGACAACTCGGGCACGATGGACTCGATGGACCGCTACCAGCAGCAAGCGGTCGACATGCTCAGCACCGGCCGGGTCCGCGAAGCCTTGGACATCGAGAAAGAAGATCCCAAGCTGCGTGACCGTTACGGGCGTGGTCCTTGGGGTCATTACACGCTGATGGCGCGGCGGCTGGTCGAAGCCGGCGTGAGCTTCGTCACGGTCGATATGCCGCACTGGGACAACCACTCGCGAATTGAGCAGGGCCACGGCAGCAAACTCAAGGTGGTGGACCAGGCCGTGGACGCCCTGCTGACCGACCTCCAGGAACGCGGCATGCTCGATGACGTGCTGCTGGTGGTGATGGGCGAGTTCGGCCGTACGCCGCGCATCAACAAAGGCTTGCCCAACGATCCCACCCCCGGCCGCGACCACTGGGGTAATGCCATCTCGGCCATGGTAGCCGGCGGCGGTCTCAAGGGAGGCGTGGTGGTCGGCGCCACCAACGGCAAGGCCGAGCACCCGGTCGATCGGGCCCTCAAGCCGGGCCACCTGCTGGCCACGATCTACCACGTGCTGGGCATCGATCACACGCTCACGTTCCACGACCACGCGGGCCGGCCGATCCCGATTCTTAGCGAAGGCGAACCGATCGCCGAGCTGCTGTAAACAGCGGGCAGCCGGCTACTGCTGCTCTTGCCACCACCGCACGGCGGCTTCGATCGCCTGCTGCGGCGTGGCGAGCTGCCCATCGAGCTGCGCGTCGCGCACGCGGCGCAGAAGCTGCGCATAGATCTTGCCTTGGGGGATTCCGGCTGCCCGCAAGTCGTTGCCCGAGAGCAGCGGCGGGGGATCGAGTTCTTCCTGGGGCAGGGCCAGCTTCGCGCGGCACCAGGCAACAGGGTCCGTGCTCTGCCCGCGCGCCAAAGCATCGGCCTGAGCCAGATTGCACAGGTCCGCCGCCCAAGGGTTCACCAGCACCGGCTGCACCCGCGACCACGGCAGCGTGGGCGCTTGCGTAATCACGTCGAGATGCTTCAGCAGCCAAACGGCTTCGTCGGCTTCCTTGTTCGAGAGCCGCCAGCGCTGGCCGACCTCGGCAACCGCGTCCGGGCCAAGTTCCAACAGCCACGCCGCCAGGGCCGCGGCAAACGGCGGCTGCTCCAGATGCTCCAACCGCCGCAGCGTGGTTTCCCAGCGAGCCGGGTCGTTCAGCACGGGCTTCAGCTCCGGCACGAGTGCCAATGCCAGGCTGGTTTCGCCCATCAGCTCCACCGCCTGGCGGCGGTTGGCGTGTTCGAGCATCGGCCGCATTTCCTGGGCGATGCGTTCGGGCGCCACGGTCCCCACCTGGTCAGACATGGCGGCGATGGCGTCGCGCGTGCGTTCTTCGAGGCGGAAGCCGAAACGTGCCGCGAACCGTACGGCCCGCAGCAGCCGCAGCCTGTCTTCCGCGAAGCGGATGAAGGGATCGCCGATGGCGCGAATGACGCCGGCGGCCAGGTCCGCCTGCCCTCCTACGTAGTCGATCACGCGCTGTTCGATCGGATCGTAGAGCAGCCCGTTGATGGTGAAGTCGCGGCGTTTGACGTCCTCTTCAGCGGTGCCGAAGGTCACGCTGTCGGGGCGGCGGCCGTCACTGTAGGTGCCATCGCTGCGGAAGGTGGCCACGTCGACCTGGCCGGCCTTCCGCCCGCCCACCACCACGATCACGCCGAAGATGGCGCCCACCGCCAGCGTGCGTTTGTAGCCAAACAGCTTGCGCACCTGATCGGGCGTGGCGTTGGTGGCGACATCGTAGTCCTTGGGCGTTTGCCCCAGCAGCATGTCGCGCACACAGCCGCCCGCCCAAACGGCTTCAAAGCCCGCTTGGCGCAGCGTTCGAACAATCTGCTCGGCAAATTCGCGTTGATGCTCAGGTGAATACTGCACGGATACACGCGGTGGAAGGTGTTCGCTCCCCCCGGCCGGTTCTTGTCAACCGGGGAGCAGCAGCCTGGCCGGTTAAGACGTGGCCATCAATCGGTGCCGGCCGCCTGCAAAACCCATTGGGCCATGCTTTGGCTGACCTGTTGTATCATCCGCGCGCGATCCTGGTCGGTAAAGGTGAACGCGTACTCTTTGTCCAACCGCAAGAAGTACAACGAGGCCGACGCCGGACGCACGCCCAGCACCTGCTCCACCGCCAGGCTATAGACGAACATCTGCATCTGGTAATGCCGGGCGACCAGGTCCACCGTCGCCTCGGTGACGCGGTTGGTCTTGTAGTCGAGCAGATGCCAGGCACCGCTCTCATCCTGATACAGGCAATCGATGAACCCGCGGAAAAACCGCGGCGATTCCTCCCCATCGCTGCCTTCCGGCGGCCAGGCCAGCAGGAACTCGATTTCGCGTTCCACCTGTTTGGCCTTGGCCAGCGTCTTGGCGCGTGGCGACTTCAGGAAGCGGCCCACCAGGGTGATGGCCTCTTGGACCTCGGGCGGATCCTCGCCGGCGCCCACCGCGTGCGGGTTATCAGGGTTGAGGTATTCGCCCGCCAGACGCTGAATCATCTTGGATAAGTCGGTCGGGCTCGGCGGCTTGTTGAAGTCGATTGCCTCCAGCGCCGCGTGTACCAGCGTGCCCAGTCCGCGCGGGTCGAACAGCACATCGCGATCCAAGGGCGCCGGCTTCGCGGCTTCTTCCTCGGCAGCCGCAGTAAGCGTCTCCACGGCCACCCGCTCGGTATCGCTGACGGCACCGTTCTCGGACCGACTGACCTCGTCGCGCGGAGCCAGGGCCTCGAACAGATTGCTCAGCCGCGAGAACGAGAACTCACGCCGCGCGGCCGCATCGACCTTCACCGGCCGCACCGAATCCAGCGGCGGAAACGCCTGCGCATCGACGGCTTCGGCCGCCTGCTCGATCAGCCGGTCCAGCTCCGGCCGCTGCCGCGTACGCGGCGGTCCGCCTGGCTCGGGCCGCTTCAACGTCACGGTAATTCGCGGCGGCTCCCGGCCGGCAACTTTCTCCTTGAGCTTGCCCGTCAGCAGGTCAAAGGTCGCGTCAAGCGTTTTGAGCCAGGGCGACGTGGCCTGGCCGGGCTGGTTCATGCTGCTGGAAAGGATCAGGTAATCGGCCGCCCGCGTCGTGGCTACATACAGCAGGCGATTCCGCTCGGCTTCTTCCTCGAGCTTCTCCTGATTGGTGAAGAAGTTGAGCCCCACGACGGCATCGTTGCGGGGCAGCCTGGTCAACGGACCAAGCTGCGGATCGAACGCCACACTGACGCCGAAGTTCCGATTGGGCCGCCCCAGGTCGGGCACGACCACCACCGGGAACTCCAGGCCCTTGCTTTGGTGGATGGTCATCAGCCGGATCACGTCGGTGTCTTCCGGGTGCGTGGCAGCCAGCGGCTCGTCGGGCTGCTTGGCCACAAAGTCGGACAACTGCGTGATGAAGTCGGCCAGGGTCAGCACGCCCGAGGCGTCGAACTTGCGCGCCAGGTCGATCAGCTTGCGGAGGTTGGCCAGTTTGCGTTCGCCCAGGAACTCGGCCAGCAGCGTGGCGTCGTACCCGGTCGCCGCCAAGGCGTCTTGGATCAGTTCCGCCACCGGCATACGGTCCTTGGCTGCCCGAAGTCTGCGCAGCGTTTGAGCCGCGAACAGCACGCGTTCCGTTTGTTGACGGTCGAGCGTGCGCGGCGGCCTGGCGTCGAACAGCCCACCGGAAATGCCCTGCCGATGCTGAGCCAGCCAGAAGATCGTTTCGTCACTCAGTGAGAAGAACGGGCTGCGGAGCACGCCGACCAGGCTGACCAGGTCGCCGGGGTACGCCAGCGACCGCAGCAGATTGAGCAGGTCGAAGATTTCCTGCTGGGCATAAAACGCATGCCCACCCACCAGGTAGTAATCCAGCCCATAGCGCTCCAGGGCCTGCTCGTAGATGGCCACGTCGGAGAGGGCGCGGAACAAGATCGCGATATCGCCCGGCCGAACCGCGCGCAGGCCGGGTTTACCGTCCGGGCCATCGGCCGGCTGGTACACGATCTTGGCCTGGTCATCGAGCAGTTGCCGCAGCCGCCGGGCAATCCAGTCGGCTTCCAGCTCGCGCAGCTCCGCGGTCGAAAGCGAGGGAGGCTGGGCCGCGCCCTCGTCCGGAGAGCCGGGACCTTCTTCGTTGCCCTGCGGCGTTGCCCACATCAACTCGATGCACGGGCCTTCGTTCACCTGGCCGCGGTGCGACGTGAGCGGCTCGTAATCCTGGCCGAAGACGTTCGAGAACAGGCAATTGACGAATGCCAGAATCTGCTCCTGGCTGCGGAAGTTGCGGGTCAGCGACAACCGGCCCTTCTGGGGCGATTCGTGCTGCAACTGCCGGAACACGCGCGGATCGGCCCGGCGGAAGCGATAAATCGACTGTTTGAAGTCGCCCACAAAGAACAGCTTGCGGGCGGGGAACGAACCTGCGGCCTCGAGGTGATCGTGAGGAGGCACGTACCCGGCGGCCTCCAACTGGTCGGCGCACAGCGCGCGCACCAGGTCTACCTGGAGCGGGTCGGTGTCCTGGAACTCGTCGATCAACAGCGCCTTGATGCCCGAGGCGATCCGCAGCCGCAGCTCGCGCTGCTCAGCCGGGCAAATCAGGTCGCGCACGCGGACCAGCAGGTCGTCGAAATCCAAACCGCCGACCTCGCGTTTGCGCTGATCGAACCGGCGGATGATCGGCTCGGCGAAACGCAGCAGCTTGAGCCCCTGCTCCGCGGCCGGCAGGGCCGCGGCGGGGTCGAAGCCCAAACCATCCAGCGCACCTTCAAGTTCATCGCGAAGCGCGCAAACCGCCTGGTAGATGTCGGGGTACGCCTCACGATCGTGCCAACCCGCGGCGGCGCCGCCGTGTTGGAAGGTGCAGTGCGCCCGCAGCTGCGCGATCGCCTTCACGGGATCATCCGCCTGCGCCAGCTTCGGTAGATGTTCCAGAATGTAGGCGCGACGTTCGACCATCTTCGGGTTCTTGGCCTGGTTGTCGCGCAGCAGTTCGAGCACGCGACTGGTTCCGGGCCACTGGGTGATCCTGGCCACGGCTGCCGGTATCAGCACCTGGTCGTGATACTCGGCCCAGACATCGACCACCTGCTGCGGCGTGCGCGCAAGCCAGGTGGCAAAGTCGATCCGGTCGCGCTGTCCGACAAGCGTACGGACCATCCCCCGCACGCCGTCCAGGCCGTAATGCGCAACCAGGTCCATGGTGTCATCGTCGCGGGCGGCCAGCTTCTCGCGGAAGTGATCGTCGACGACCTCGGTGAACAGGGCCGTGCTCTCGGTCTCATCAAGCTGGGTAAAGTGCGGGTCCAGCCCCGCCTCCACGGCGTGCGAGCGCAACAGCGAACCGCAGAACGCGTGGATCGTCTGGATTCGCGCGCTTTCCAGGTCGCGCACGATCGAAAGCCAGTAATCAGCCAGCGCATCGGTGGGCGCGGCAAGCACGCGCTGCTGGCACGCTTTGCGGATGCGGTCGCGCATCTCGCGCGCAGCCCGCTCGGTGAACGTGATGGCCACGATCTCGTGCAGCCGTGCCTCGGGCTGACCGGTGGCAGGATCGGGCTCCAGGTACGACAGGAACCGGCGGGTCAAGACAAAGGTCTTGCCGCAGCCGGCACCAGCCGACAAGGCCACCGGCACGTCGCGCGTACTCAGGGCCGCTCGCTGTTCGGGAGTCAGGGAGCTTGTGTTGGCGGCCATTGCTTCTCCAACGCACGAACCTGGTTAACGCGACAAACCGTGTGAAACGCGCAGCGGCCGGTGCAGTTCTCGTCGAGCGAGTACACGGGAAACTGCCCCGACTTGATGCCTTCGACCAGTTGGAACACCCGGGCTACGATCTGCTGCCGCCAAGTGGCCCAAAGCGGCTCGCACCGCGGCGGCTGGCCCGGCCCGGCAACTTTGTTGGCCGTGATCCACTTGAAGAATCCGCCGTCGCGACAGTGCCAATAGCCCACGTCGAGCGCCGCGGCCTGACCTCGGAACAACACTTCTTCTGCCGCCAGGGCGTACAGTTCCAGTTGCAGGTTGGTGCCGTCGGGCAACCGGTCCTCCTTGGGCACATCGGCCTTGCGGGGCTTGGAACCGCTCTTGTAGTCGATGATCGAAAACACCTGCTGGTTGCCTGCCTGACCCACGTCGATGCGGTCGATCCGGCCCGACAGCCGCAGCTCGTGATCGCCGTAGCGAAGCACCAGCGGCTCCGGCGTCGAAAGCTCGTCGGCACCATCGCGCACGGCCTGCCCGAACGAAACCTCAAAGTGCTTGGGCCGCATCGGCTGATCGAGCGCCGACCAGCTCTTGTCGTACGTGACGTGTTGTTCGTAGTACTCGCGGACCCATTGGCGAATCTGCCGCAAGTCGATGGTCCGCAAAGCCGAAGCCACGTCGTGACCGCGCGATCGGGCTTCCAGGTCCGCGATCACTTCTTCGCAGACTTCGGCCACGGTATCCGCATCGAGTTCTCCCGGAGAGACGGGGTGCCCGTACCGCTGGTTGAGCGCATCGTGCAATCGGTTCATCACCTCGTGCAGCAGCGAACCGCGGCTGGCAAAGTCGGTTTCCAGGGCCAACTCGTCCAGCGGTTCGATCCGCAGCACCCGTTCCAGGAAAAACTGGTACGGGCACGACGCGTACTGCTCCAGGTGGCTGGCGCTCCACGGCCGCTCGGGATGAAACCGCTCGCCCAGGCAGTCGCGCACTTCCGGGTGCTGCAAGACTCCTTCAAAGACCGAGAACTCCGCGCGTCGGCTCCGCATCCGCATCGCGCTTAGGGCATCAAAGACGTTGGAGAGCACGTCGGGCGAGCAGATCACCGCCACACCGGCCAGCAAGCCCACTTCGCCGCGGAGGGCTTCGTGCATACCGCGAATCCGCAGTTCGCGTGGCGAAGCCGGCTCGTGCCCGCGCGGCACCGGACTCAAATCGGCAACCTCGGTTCGCTTGAGCTGGGTGTGGCCAGCCGCGCGAATCACTTCCTGCAAGAACGGGCTGGGCAGCAGCGGTTCGGCCTTTTCGTTCATGGCCGGGTAGCTGAGCCACAGCCGACGCGTGGCCCGAGTGAGCACCTCGTAGAACAGCAGCATCTCGTCCTGGCCGCGCTGGTCGCGGGTAGGCACCGGCAAACCGGCGTCGCGCAGGCGATGGTACTCGGCCTCGGAATACAAACGGTCGGCCCGTTCAGGCGACGGAAACGCCTTTTCCGACAAACCGGCAAAAAACAGATACGGCACTTCCAGCGTGCGCACGCTCACGGCATTGAGCACGCGGACTCGGCCCACGTCGTCGTGCCAGCGAGGTAGCTGCTCGGCCCGCAAGACCTCGGCCAGCAAATCGACCAGCCCGCCAAGCTGCACAACCGGCGGCCGCTCGCCCAGGCTTTCAAACAGCCCGTCGCCTGACCCCAGGGCCGCCAGCAGCCGCGTCCAGGCTGCCAGGTCGCGCGCGGCGCGCTGGGGATCTTCGTCGTTGGCAATCGCCCGGGGCAGGCCCAACTCGTTGGCCAGGTTCTCCAGCGCGACACGCCACTGGTTTTGCGTACCTTGCCGGGGCAGCCTTTCGAGCGCCTCATGCAACCGCTTCAGGTAGGCATAGCCCATGTGGTACCACCGGAAGGCGGCCAACGTCCCTTGAGCTACGTGATCGTCTTCCGCCGGTTCCGGCAAGCTGTCGGCGTCGATGGCATCCAGGTCGTCGACCGCTAACCCGGCCTCGGCCGCGGCCTGCTGCACCTTTGCCCGCGCGGCTTCCAGCAGGGCCTCCGCACCCGAGGGCACTTGCAGTTCGCGCACCAGGCGTTCGGCCGCCTCGGCGCCCTGGCCGTCGGCCCACTGGGGCCAATCGGGGCAGATGTAGTTGTTGCCCAACACGGCCAGCACGCTGCGGAAGGGCCAATCTTCGGCCGCCAGCGACAACAGCGACATGAACGCCCGGCACACCGGCACCGTGTCGAGCGTGGGCGACGTTTCCAGCGAGAAGGGAATGCCCAGGTCGGTAAAGACCTCGCGGATCAGCGCATCGGCTCCGCGCAGCGACCGGTACACCACGGCGATCTCGCCTGGCCGCACCGGCTGGTTCTGGGATGCATCACAGCCATGAAGCAACAGTTCCTTGATGCGGTGGCCGATCAGTTCCACTTCGCCGTATTCGCGCGAGGCAGCCAGAATCTCCACGCCCACGCTGCTTGGCGCGTCGCGTGTCACGCGCGGGTTCTGGAACAACTGCGATTCCAGGTGATCCATCAGCGGCCAGGGGCTCCGCCGCCGCGGCATCGGTTCTTCGATGGCGTCCAGACCTTCGCGCAGCTTGGCCAGCGTGTCGAGAGACTTGGCAAACAGGTCGGCCCGCCGTGGCTCCTCTTCCAGCGGCAGGCTGATCAGCATCTCCTCCACCCGGCCAGCCAGGATCTGCAGGATCTCGTGCTGCGTGCGGGTGAAGTCGGTAAAGCCATCGACCACCACCAGCTTGAGGCGGTCGACTTGATCGTTGACTTTGCGGCTTTTGCCTTCGCGAAGGATTTGCCGGGCGTTCCAGAAACGGCCTTCGGCGTCGTACAGGCTATGCTCGGTCAGCCGGTTTTGATACCGCTGATAGATCTCCAGCAGTTCGATGTCTTTGGCGCTTTGGCCGCGTTGGCGGCACGCATCGCGAAAATGCTCCGGCCAGATTTCCAGCCGCTTCAGTTCGCTGATGAACTGGCTCACTAGGTCGACCAGCCCCACGGTGCCGACAATCGGGGCAAAGTACTTGAGCTTGCCTTCGGCATGGACTTCATCGATGAGAAAGCGCAGCAGCTCGCGCTTCATCAGCCGCGAGAGCGGGCGCACCTTCTGGTCGGTGGCTTCCAGCACCTGTTGGGCGAAGCCTTCGAAGGTCATCACGCCGGGGCTGAAGCAAGCCCGCAGCTCGCGCGAGAGAAGCCGGCTTAACACATCGCTCACAGAACGATAGGTGGGAGCAAGCCACAGCACCGAACGGGGCGGGTATTGGGCCAACGCCTGCCGGTAACGTTCCAAGAGCCGGCTGGTCTTGCCGCACCGGGCTGGCCCCGTGATGACGGTAACCAGCCCGCGTTTGCCCGCCTGCTTCGCTGCTCGGCTGGTTGCCATCGGGCAAAAACCTCCCCCACATGGTGCGTGCCAAAAGTTGCGGCGCCGCGGCGTTCTCCCCCGGCCGTCGTGGGGAGCCGGCAAGCCTGCGTGGCACGTAAGTAACGTGGCCCCAAAGGTTTTAATTGTCGACAGCGCGAAAAGGCTGTCAACAACATGATCTGTACGAATGTGCGGTAACCGCGGCCGATGTGGCCCCGCCAAGCCGTGGTTTGTCAGGTCGCATTCGCCCGCCCGTCTGCCCGGCATCACGACCGTTCTGCCCCGGGCCTCGACAGACACCCCAAGTACGGGCAGGTTCCCCGGTTTTTGGGTGGACCTCAGCAGCCCCCACCAGAGGGCTGTTTCGAGGGGCATCTTTCCCGGCAAACCTGGGTCAGTTCGCTTTGCACCAGGATCGCGAACGCATTAACATGGGTGCATGATTGGCGGCCCTTGATGCGTGAACCATGCGCACCGGAGGCGCGACCAATCCAACCCGACCTGCCTGACAACAGCCTGACGTAGGGAGTTCGCTCCCGGCAAGCTGGGCAAAAGGATCAACCTCGCGGCGGGCCGCATAGTGCGGCATGCGACCGCGACCGCTTTGTCCCACTCACTCAGGCTCCCACCCAATCGATAGCGAGAACCGACGGTGCGACGCCCCTTCGCTTCTACCTCGTTTGCTCCTCTGGGGCTGGCGGTGCTGCTCGCCGCCGTGGCGCCTGCCCTGGCACAAGCCCCGGACGCCAATGCTCCCACGATTACCTATTTGAGCCCGATGGCGGTGAAGCCGGGCGAGGCCACCGACATCACCGTGGTGGGCACCAATCTCAACGGCGCCAAGGCCGCGTGGACCACCCTGCCGGCTCAGGTGGAGTTGGCACCGATCGAAAAGAACGGTACCGACAAAACGAAGGTCGTCTACCGGGTGACGCTGCCGGCCGATGCCGCACCGGCGATTGGAGGCCTGCGTATCGCCACCGGCAACGGCGTTTCGAACCTGCGTCTGCTGCTGGTCGATGACCTGCCGACGGTCGCTTCCAATGGCAAGAACCGCAGCCCGGAATCCGCGCAGACAGTTGAGCTGCCCGCCGCCATCGAAGGCGCGTGCGAACCCGAGAGCTTCAACTATTTCCGCTTTGAAGCCGCAGCCGGCGAGGAACTGAGTTTTGAGGTGTTCGCCGCCCGGTTGGGTTCGGCGCTCGATCCGGTGATCCGGTTGCTCGATGCCAACGGCCGCGAGCTGGCGTACAGCGACGACGAAGATGGCCTGTTTTCCGACGGCCGGTTCCGCTACCGCTTTGATCAGGCGGGACAGTATCTGCTGGAGATTCGCGACATTCGCTATGGCGGCGGCCCTGGGCATCGCTACCGGATTCGCATCGGTGATTTTCCGCTGGTGAACACCGCCTACCCGCTGGCCGTGAGCGCCGGTTCCTCCGCCTCGCTGCAAGCCGTGGGCAATGCGGGCGATCTGCCAGCCGCGACCGTAACGCCCGCAGCCGCCGATGCCGGCCGCCGCTGGCTAGCTGCTCGGGCGGAGAACGCCGCCGGCCCCAAAGCCGCGGCGGGCTTGGCCGCGTACGAGGTTTCGTCGCTTCCTGAACAGCTTGAGCGTGAGCCCAACAACGAAGCCGATGCCAAGAGCGGCGAACCGTTCAGCATCCCCGGTGGTTGGAACGGCCGGTTCGACGAACCCGGCGATCGCGACCACTTTGTGTTCGAGGCCAAGAAGGGCCAGCAGATTGTTTTCCAGGGTCAGGCCCGCGAACTGGGTTCGCCAGCCGACTTGTTCCTGCGCATCTACCGGGCCGACGGTACGAAGCTGGCCGAGGTCGACGACACCGGCACCGCGGAAGGTCGCCTGACGTTTACGGTACCTGCTGACGGCCGTTATCTGCTGGCGGTGGAAGATCTGCTGCGTCGCGGCGGCCCGGCGTTTGCCTACCGGGTGATCGTTGAGCCTAACCAGCCGTCGTTCAGCCTGGCCCTCGATGCCGACCGTTTCACCGTGCCGCAAGGCGGGGTGTTCGTGACCAAGGTCACTGCCACCCGCGCCGGCTATAACGGCCCGATCACGCTGTCGCTGCGGGGCGCTCCCGAAGGCACCAAGCTGGCCGACAACGTCATTGAAGAAAAGAAGAACGATACCACCCTGCGTGTCACGCTGCCGGAAGAGGTACCGGCCGGGACGCTGCTCACGTTCCAGATCGTGGGGCAAGGCAAGCTCAAGGACCAGGAATTCTTGAGCGCCGCCAATAGCCTGGCCGTGTGGCGCACCGCCACGCCGCGGGTACCGTATCCCAGCAGCGAACTGGTCGAAACGGTTGCCGTGGGCGTGGGCCCCAAGTTCCCCGAGTTCTTCCAACTGGCCGCCGACAACGCGACGGTCAACGTGACGCCGGGCCTGGGCGCGGCCACGCTGAAGGTTTCTGCCAAGCGGCTGAACAAGTTTGCCGATGCCGTGACGCTCGCCGTGCAGGATCTGCCGCAGGGCTTTACGGCCAAGTTGGAACCCATCGCCCAAGGCAAGAACGACGTTGCCGTGACCATCACCGCCCCGGCCGATGCCGCGCCGGGCGAGCACAGCTTCAAGCTGGTCGGTTCGGCCACGTACTTCAACCAGCCGCAGGAGTTCACGCTCGACAAGCTCGTGCTGAAGGTGACTCCGGCCGTACAGCTCGAACTGGCCGGCCCGGCCACGGTGGAACCTGGCAAGACCGCCAAGCTCAAGCTCACCCTGAAGCGCAGCGCCGAACAGGTGAAAGAACTGACCTTGGCCGTGACGAATCTGCCCGCCGGCGTGACCGCTCCCGAAAAGCTGACGGCGGCCGCCGATCAAACCGAGTTGGAAATCGAACTGAAAGCTGCCGACGACGCCGTCAGCGGAACCGCGGCCCAGGTGCAGGTAACTGCCCAGGCCACGGTCGGCGACAAAACGGTTTCGGCCAGCAGCAATGCCGTCGAGGTGAAGGTGCAATAGCCAGTAGCGGCGTGCGGATGCCTGGCGGATGGAATGGTGTCCGCCGCACTCCCTTCAGCTCCGCTTCCTGAGCCACCCCATCTGAAACAAGGGATGTCCTGCCATGTTGATCCTCGAAACAGTCGGCAAGGCCCAGCAATACGGCAAGGCTCGTTCCGTGGTTCGCCGGCTTGGGATGTCTGCCGTTTGGGCAGCCCTGGTTTGCGGCGTGCTTGCTTCGTCGGCCTGGGCGGCTGAAGGCGAAACGCCCGCCGATCCCGAACAACTGCTGCCGATCGAGGTCGGGCAACCGACTCGCATCGAGGTGCATCCCCAGAGCTTCAAGCTCACCAGCCCTCGCCGCACCATGCGGCTGGTGGTGACCGGCCACTATGCCGATGGCCACGTGCAGGATCTGACCCGGGTGGCCACGTTCCGCTCGGCCGATGACAAGGTAGTGCGGCTGGAAAGCGGCATCGCCCATCCGGCCGGCAACGGCAAGACGGCCGTGCTCGTCGAGGTTGGCGGGCAGCAAGCCTCGGTCCCCGCCGAAGTCACCGGCTTTGAGCAGCCGGAACCGATCTCGTTCGCGTTTGAAGCCCTGGTGGCGCTTTCCAAGCACGACTGCAACTCGGGCGCTTGCCACGGTTCGCCCAGCGGCAAAGGCGGCTTCCGGCTGTCGCTCCGGGCGTACGATCCGGTGCTGGACGAAGAAACCCTGATCCGCGAGGCCTTCAACCGCCGCACCAACGTGCTGGAGCCGGAGCAAAGCCTGCTGCTGCGCAAGCCGCTGATGGAACTGGCTCACGGCGGTGGCCGCCGGATGCGCAAGACCGACGTTGGCTACAAGATGCTGCGCGACTGGATCGCGCAAGGCCTTAAGACCGACCCGGTTGATACGCCGCAGTGCGTCAAGCTCGAGGTGTACCCGACCGATCGGACGCTCCACTTCCCGGCGCACACCCAGCAATTGAGCGTGCTGGCCCACTTCTCCGACGGCAGCGTGCGCGATGTCAGCGACCTGGCTTTGTACGCCAGTTCCGACGATAACGTTGCCAGCGTCGACACCACGGGCTTTGTCTTTGCCCACGACCGCGGCGAGGCGGTCATCATCGTCCGCTACCTGGACAAGGTCGAAACGGCCCACATGACCTTCCTCAAGGACGTGCCCGGCTTCCGGTGGCCGTCGCCTCCGGAGGTCAACTACGTCGACCAGGCCGTGTTTGCCAAGCTGCGGCTGATGCAGATTGCGCCGTCGGACCTGTGCACCGACGAGGAGTTCATCCGCCGCGTGTACCTCGATGTGATCGGCATCCTGCCCACGCCTACCGAGGTGCGAAACTTCCTGGCCGACCAGGCTCCGGACAAGCGGTCCAAGTTGATCGACCAGTTGCTCGAGCGGCCCGAATATGCCGATTTCTGGGCGCTCCGGTGGGGCGATCTGCTGCGGGCCAACAACAAGCAGGTCTCGGCGTCGGGCGTGCACAAGTTCCGCCGCTGGATCGTGGCCTCCATCCGCGACAACAAGCCTTACGATCAGTTCGTGGCCGAGCTCCTCTCAGCCGAAGGCAGCACGTTCGATAACCCGCCGGCCAACTACTTCCGCACCGCCGCCGACATGGAAGACTGCGCCGAAACCACAGCGCAAATCTTCCTGGGGATCCGCATCCAGTGCGCCAAGTGCCACAATCACCCGTTCGAGCGCTGGACTCAGGACAACTACTACGGCATCGGCGCGTTCTTCAACCGCGTGCAGCGCAAGCCCAGCCCTGAGCCCGACGAAATGGTGATCTGGGTGGCACGGGCCGGCGAAGTCACGCAGCCGCGGACCGGCAAGCAGATGCAGCCCTGGCTGCCGCTGACCGGCAGCATCGATCTGCCGGGCGAGGACGATCGCCGCAAGGCGTTCATCGAGTGGATGCGCCGCAAGGACAATCCGCTGTTCGCCCATGCCGCCGTGAATCGCCTGTGGGGTTACCTGTTTGGCCGCGGGATCGTGGAGCCGGTGGACGACTTCCGGGCCAGCAACCCGCCCTCGAATGCCGAGCTGCTCGAGGCGCTGGCCCAGGATTTCATCGAGAGCGGCTTCGATCAGAAGCACATCATCCGCACGATCCTCAACAGCCGTACCTACCAGCTCAGCTCAAAGAAGAACGAGTTCAATGCCCACGATGACAAGTACTTCTCGCACGCGGGCACGCGGATGCTCTCGGCCGAGCAACTGCTGGACGCCATCTGCCACGTGACCGGCGTGCCGGAGAAATTCGCCGGCCTGCCCGCCGGCACCCGGGCGATTCAGCTCCCCAGCCCGGACGTCGACCACCAGTTTCTCAAGGTGTTCGGCCAGCCTGCCCGCGAAATGGCCTGCCAGTGCGAACGCTCCAGCGAGTCGAACCTGTCGCAGGCGCTGCAGATGATCAACGGTCCGGTGGTCCACGACAAGCTGCGGGCGGAAAACAACAACATCCGCAAGGCGGTGGCCGCGGGCAAGAGCAACCGTGAGATCATCGAAGAACTGTACCTGCTGGCGATGTGCCGGCTGCCCAGCGAGCCCGAGGTGGAACGGGCCCTGGCGCACGTGGAGTCGCAGGAGGACCGCGTGGCCGGGCTGGAAGACGTGTGCTGGGCGCTGCTCAACGCCAAGGAGTTCTTGTTCCAGCACTAAAGCGTCGGCTCAGGGAACACGTGCAACCGCCAATCAACGCTATGCGTTGTCGTTGGCGGCTGCGGCTTCCCAGGGGTTCTTCCAGTCGCCCCAGCGGTTGAGATATTCGCGGTAGGCAGGCACGGCTTCGGCCGAGGTTTCCAGGTATTCCTTGGCCGCGGCGATGATCTCCTGCTCCTGCTCCAGCGTGATCTTGCCGATCAGCACCCGGCTGCGCAGAAACACAAAGTACGTATCCAACACGTCGCAGCGGCAGTAGTTGTTGATCTCCAGCAGCCGCCCCTGGTCGTACATGTCCTGGACCATGTAACCCTGCACGTCCATCTTGCCGGGCTTGCCCAGCACGCTGGCGGCCAGGTTCAAGCCGCCGCTGAACCGCGCGCTGCCAAAGTTGGTGAGCAGTTCCTGCACGTCAATGTGCGCGCGGGTGTTGTAGCGGTTGCGGTTCTGCTCGTAAGCCGAGCTTTCCAGGTTGAACCACGCCGGCACACTGATGCCGTAGCGAAAGGCCGCCAGCTCCAACAGCGGCAGATCGAACGTGCGGCCGTTGAAGCTCACCAGCGTGGGCCGGCCGTAGCGGTCCCAACCGCGCCAGAAGTATTCCGTAATGACGTGCGGGCGGAACTGCGGTTCGTCGAGCACCACCAGGTCCAGCAGGCGGTAGTCGGCGCCCAGCTTGGCGATCGCAACCGAAATCGGAATCTGGTAGGTGTAGGGAATGAAGTCCGTGTCGTACTTCTCCATCAATTCCTGCCGGTACTGGGCCACGGCTTCCGCCGCCGACAGGCCCTGCCCGGCGTAGCGAATCTTGGAGATCAGTTCGCCGTCGGCCACGCTTTCGACGTCGAACACAAAATAACGCGGACTTTGCATGATCTCTCCGCCAGCAACCTTTTTGGGTTGGCAACGCCCGCACGAGCGGGCACCAGCCGGTTCGCGCTCTGGAAGTGACGGCGGCGTGCATCGCTCGCCGCGTCCACCCCGCTTACCAGGGCTGCCGCATTCTACTGGCTGTCCGGCAGACCGTCACGCCGCAGCAAACGTAGCGGCCAGGGGGCTAGCGTTTCACCACCTGGGGCTTGAGGCCGCGCTCATACATTTCCTGCCACTTCGCACTGCCGTCGTTGGGCACCAGTTCGGTATGCACGCCGCGTTCGAAGTACGGCAGGCCGGGTTGCCGGAACAGGTTCAACATGAAGTTCACTTCGCCCGTGTTGGACACCAGCAGCTCGCGGCCGTCGGGCCAGGTGGTGCGGATCAGCCGCTTGGGCTCCGGCCGCCGCGGCGGTTTCTCCACGCGGAATTTTTCGACCATGTCGCGGTTGAGTTCAAAGCCCAGGCCCGGCCGCTGAGGCACGGCCGCCGTCCCGCCCGCCACCTCGATCGGCTCGGTCAACAGCCGGTGGGCGAACAACTGATGGCAATTCACGGCCGGCCACGTGGCATGGCTCAGCACGCCGCCGAAGTGCAGCGACCAGGCAGCCGAAATATCGGTGCCGACGATCTGAAGCCAGAACGGCATGTCGGCCATGGCCGCGACCGTTCCCCGCTCAAGAATCCGGCTGGCACCGCCGCCGATCACAAAGCCGTCGCACACCTCTTTGGTGATGACAATCTTGGCGTCGGGCCTGCCGTAATGAAACGCAATCGGCACCCGCGTCGCCGCCCGGATCGCCTGGTTGCCGGCAATATCGGTCTGAAAGATGGGCGACTCGTAAATGCCGATCTGCGGATACTTCTCCAACTCCTTCAGAATCGGGATCGCCTTGGGCGCGGTCAGCAGGGTGTCGTTGAAATCCATGTCGATCTTGAAGTTCTCCGGCACCACCTTCACCGTCTGCTCAACCATCGCCCACAGGTCGAACCACGGCCGCCCCTTGGTCTTGTAGGCCAGGTAGCCTTGCTTCAGGGCTTCGCGGCACTCGGCCACCATGTCCTCAGGCGAGGTATCGATGTTCCACCAGCTCAGCGGCGTCCGCTGGTACACCTGCTTGCCCAGCAGCGCGTGCACGGGAACTTCCAGCGAGCGGGCCACCGCATCGAACAGGGCCATTTGCAGGCCGGCCCCCAGTTCGTCGTCCCACATGATCTCGACGGCATTGGCCCCCAAGGCCCGTCGCACGTCGTTGTCCTCGGTGGCGCCCCAGGTGTAATAGAGGAGCGTTTCGCCAAAGCCGGCCTGCCCGTTGCGGAGCGTCACCTCCACGATCTCGGAGTACCGCCAGTGCGGGATCTCGCGATCCATGTTCCGGGCGGGGATCTCGCGGAACGGCAACTTCACCGTGGTGCGGTCGATCTTGACGATGTCCAACTTGCGATTGCCCCGGGCGGCGGCCAGCGCGCGGCGGCTCAGGCCCGGCATCAGCCCGATGGCCGCCATGCCGGCCGCCTGGCGCAAGAAGGTTCTCCGCGTGGCACGGCGGGCAGTCAAGGCATCGCGGCTCAAACGACCCGGGCCCCAAGCGGCAGGTGAAAGCATCGTTGGATTCTCCCCGGCAGGTCAGCGTGGTGGGAAGCAACAGGGTGCGGCCGGTGGAGCGCCGACGGCGCTCGCATCAACGGACGCTATTGTAACCGCCTGAACGGGGGCAGGCGGACAAGATTTGCCGGGCTGGTCGGCCGCTTATTGACAGCCCGGCGTGTCGCATTCGCGCTAAGCTGTGGTCCCGTCAGGCACTTGCGACGCCTGCGTTGCCGTCGCCGACGGCACGATCCTGCCAGCACGTTTGGCCGCGATAGCAGCTACCGTCCGACGATCCGTGCTTTCCGGCGAAATTCGTCAAACCTGCAGGATGCGACCTGCCGATATACAAGGTGCCGATGGGGGGACAAGCGAAGAGGCAAAGCCCCGGACCTCGGGGAGGCAAAGGATAACTGGCCTGCGGCCGTGCGAAAGCACGTGCGGCCGGCAACGAATGGATTCGTTACCCGCCTTGTCTCGGCGCTTGCGGTCAGTTGTAGCCGCGGCGCATGGACGAGGCTGACTGCGGCTGAGCCGCGTTAGAAAGGCCCCCGGAAATGATTCAGAATCGCCTGCGCGTCTACTACGGCCCTCCGACCGACGTGGTGACGGAAACGATCCACGTAAACGAGAACACCGTGGAGGTGCCGCTGGGAGAGATCCTGCCGCTGCTGGTCGATGCGTACCTGAGCAAGCGGACCTGGTTGAAGGATTTTGACAACGAGCCCATCACCATCTCGACCGATCTGCACGAAGTGGTGTTGGCCTACCAGCATCACCGCCGGCCCTCGGCCTAAGGCGGATGGATGCCTGCCGTTGCCGTGCCCGCCAGGCACTGCAACCCCGGACTTTTGGGAAACAAACGCTAGCGCGAGAATTGCTCCGTCCATTTCGAGTTGGGTGCGCGGCCTACCGCTGCGGCCGTGTGCCAGCTCTCAGGACACGCCACCGCCGGCCACCTTTGGTCGGCGGATTTTTTGCGCGCATGCAGAACGGGGCTGCCTCCCAGCGCCTGTGATGGGGATTCCCTCACACCGCCATCACATCATGCCATCCGTGGCAAACACCTGCCGGGCGACGTCGAGCGATTGCGCGTGGATCGAAACAATGTCGTCCACGTTGGGCGCGTAACCGCCGCCGAGCGTCAGGGCTACCGGGATGCCCTGCTTGCGGCAGGCGGCCAGCACCATGCGATCGCGGGCAGCAAGTCCCGGTTTGGTTAACGCCAGACGGCCCAAGCGGTCGCCCACATACGGATCGGCTCCGGCAATGTAGAACACCAACTGCGGGCGGCCGCGGCTGAACACTTCTTCCAGGCCGGCCTCAAGAGCAGCGAGGTACCCCGCGTCGTCGGTACCATCGGGCAAAGCAATATCCAGGTCGCCCTCGCATTTGCGGAACGGGAAATTCTTGGCTCCGTGAATGGAGAACGTGAATACACTGGGATCGGCGGCGAAGATATGAGCCGTGCCGTTGCCCTGGTGGACGTCGCAGTCGATCACGGCAATGGAGATCGGCCCCACGGTGCGCTGCAAGACACGCGCGGCTACCGCTACGTCGTTGAACACGCAGTAGCCTTGCCCACTGTCGGAGAAGGCGTGATGCGTGCCGCCAGCCAGGTTGGCGGCGAATCCCCGCTGCCAGGCAAGCTGCGCGGCACAGATCGTCGCGCCCACCGAACGCCGCGAACGCTCGACCAGCTCAGGCGACCACGGAAACCCAATGCGGCGAACCTCCAGCGGCGTTAGCTCGCCGGCCGCCAGTCGCGTGAGGTAATCGCGCGTATGAACCAGTGAAAGCTGCTCATCGCTGGCCGAGGGCGGAACCCGCAGTTCAAATGCCCGGCCCTGCTGCTGCGCCCACCGCACCACGCCGGCATACTTGGCCAGCGGGAAGCGGTGTCCCGGCGGCAGCGGCACCGGGAACAGGTCGGTTCGAAACAGCGTCAGTCGCATCGGCATGCGGCCAGGGCTTGGTCAGCCCACCTGCGGGGCGATATAAGGAAACGGTCGGAGCACCATTCTACACGGCCATCGGCCGGCCAACGCAGCCGACGGTGAGCCGCAGTTTACGCCCACAAGGTTTCTGCACTCCAGCCGCAGAAAGGGGAGCATTGAACACCTGGCGATCGTTTGCCATCGTGCCTGCGGCTGGCCGCAGCCGCCGGATGGGCACCCCCAAGCTGCTGCTTCCCTGGCGGCACCACACCATGGTGGAAGAAGTGCTCCATCGCTGGAAGGCCGCGGGTGTTGACCACCGCATCGTGGTCGTGCATCCGGCCGATGCCGAGCTGGCCCAAATCGCTCGGGCCGCGGGGGCAGAAGTCGTCGTCGCTCCCGAACCGCCGCCCGACATGAAAGTTTCCGTCCGTTTGGGTCTGGAATACGCGGCCGGACGCTGGCAGCCGCAAACGGCCGATGCGTGGCTTTTGGCCCCGGCCGATATGCCGGAGCTTTCGCCCGAAATCGCGCGCCGCCTGCTGGCCGAACACGAAACACATCCTGAGGCGATCGTCGTGCCCAACCACAACGGCCGGCGAGGTCACCCGGTGCTGTTTCCCTGGCCGCTGGCTGCGGCCGTTGGGCAATTGCCTGAAGATCGAGGTGTGAACGTGCTCGTCGAACGCGGACCGGTTGTCGAAGTACCGTTCGATCTGCCGCGTGCCGCCGACATTGATACGCCGGACGAGTACGATCAGGCGAGGCGTGCCTCGGCGGCCGACAGCTAAGGCGGGGGCATATCCATCGCCAACCGCAACGCCACGGCCAGCGACGAGGCCAACTCCACCGCCGGACCGGCGCTCCAGCGTGCTTCGTGCAGCCGCCGCTCCAGTACATCGGCCAAGCGGCGGACCACTTGCGGCAGCCGGTCGAAGCCGCAGCTTTCGCCCCGGACGGCCAGCTCCTGCCACTGCCGCACCACGGTGGCATCAGCACGCCGGGCTCCCAGCAACAACAGCTCACCGAGCAATGCCGAAGCGTCATCGGTCCATGCGGCAGGTTCGTTATGCCGGCCGGCCGCGTGCTCGACGTGTTGCGTGCCGGCAGCTTCCTCGCCCGCCGAAACCTTGCCCAGTGCCGCCAGAATCCGCTGGGCTTCCGCAGCCGTATCCACCCAGGGTTGCAGCCCGATGCGTCCCTGCGGCGTTTGAAATACCAGGCACGTGGGCGCAATCACCAGGCCGGCACCGCTGCGCTGGACGCGACCGGCGACAAACTTCACGCCGTAGTTCACTCGGTCTCCAGCCGTCGGACCGTTGCCGCGGCTTGCATCCACGGCCTCCAAGACGGCCAGCAATGCTTCAAAGCCGGCCTGGCCGCCGGTGGTATACGGGTGACGCAGTTGCGCCCGGCCGCCTTGGGTATCGAGCAGCGTGGCATGAATGGTTTGGGCAACCGGGTCGTAGGCGACATCGGTCACCTGGGCGACATCCAGCACGTAGAGGTCTTCGGTCACGCGCCGGGGCCGCAAGGCCGTGGGCGGGAGCGTCGCCCGCTGGGCATCGAGCGCCGCAAAGTTATCCACCAGCACCGGCGGACGCAGCTTCTCCCAGGCATAGTTTTGACCGTGCAACACCGCGGGCCGGCGCCCCAGCACCAGACGCCGATTCGGCGTACGTTTGGCCCCTTGAATCACCAGGTTGCCTGCGCCGATCGCGGCCAGCGACATGCCCTTGGTGATGGAGTACCGGCTCAATCGGGCAAAGTCGGGCTGGGTTTGTACATCCGCCGGGTTTTCGAAGTTGCGGCTTACCGCGACCAAGGTGCCGGAGTCATCGTCCTGCAAGAAGGCGAACATCTCGATGCTGCGGCGGTGATGAACCACCCAGCAGCCCAAGCCAATCAGCCGCGCGGAAGCCACCTCGGTGAGCGTGTCGTTGGTTGCCCCGCGGATCAAGAGCTGCGGCACCGTGGGCGGTTGGCTGCGGACGGCGTCGCAGCGAATCAACAGCTCGCCCACCAGTACGGCTAACGTCTGGCTGTCGAACAGCGCGCTGTGCTCGTGATACTGCTGATGCAGATGCAGCAGTTCCCCGATGATCTCCGCTGGCCAGAGCAGCCCCTCTTTGCGACAGCGCGCAGCTGCCCGGTTCAGGCGGTCCTTCCAGGCCGATGGCACATTGCTGAAACCGGTCTCGATCAACTCGGCCAGCAAGCGCTCAAGATCGTCCAGCAGATTCGTCGGCACGGGGTGAGCGACCGATTGGGTTGAAACCAACCCTGCCGTGCAATCGGACGGCAGTTGCCGGAATGCCCAAATCGCCAGCGGCGCGCAACTGCACAGGTCGTGTTCGGCACAGTCGCAGTGGAAGTACCGCGGATCGCCCGGCACCAGAAACCGGATCGTGGTCGACCGCTGGTGGAAATGCGCCTGCGGCTTGGGGCCGCGGATCAGCTCGACCAGTTCGCCTTGATCAAAGGCCTTCCGGGCTTTGGTGAGCAGCGTCTTGGGGAAATGCTGGGCGAGTTGCTCATCAGTGATGCTGCCAGGATCCCAGGGTTCGTTGACCACGCCCGGGGCCGCAAGCGTCGGGGTCGCCGTCGCGGCGGGCAGTGACTCCTCGGCAGCGGTTTGATCCTCCGGCGGAGCAACATCGGCGATAGGCGTGGGCTCCGGCGCTGCCGTCGCCTCGGCAGAAGGTGCTGCCTGTACGACTGGGGGAACCCTCGCGGCTCCGGTGGAAGCTTGCTGCTGGTAGGCCAGCACGGCCCGAACCAGGCACCGACAGATGCCGGCAGCCGCGCACGTGCAGCGGCCCTCGCGGAGCGTACGCTGGGCCGGCAGCGTCGACACGCGGCCATCGCTCCAGCGGAAGGTGACCTCGCCCTCGGGCGTTTCGTCGATCGCGACGCTCACAAGGTTTTCGGTCACTTCCTTCAGGGCACGCTTGACCGTTCCCCGGTTGCTGAACGCGACCAGGTCATCGAGCGACAGGGCAAGAATATCGGTGCGGGCAAATGGCAAGGGCAAGCCAACTCCTGGGGGTACTTCGTCTGTCGGCGGTGATGCGTGCCTACTCCGGAGCCGCCGGCGGCAAGGGTGTCTCAACAGCCGGGGTAGCGGCACTACTCGCCATCGAAGCCGCCACGGCTTGCTCCGGCTTGAGCAATTGATCCACGATCTGGAGCTTCTGCCAGATCCGGTTCGCCAGACCGCCACAAAGGGTTTCAATATCGTCGACGGCCGTTACCGCCAGCGGGTCAGGAAGATCCTGAATATACAGCGAGGTGATCTTGCTTCGAGGCCAGCATCACCAGCATTGCTGCGGCACTCAGCACCAACAGCCCCACGACGATCCGCAAACCGATGTAAGGGCGGCGGATTTCGTCGGCCCGCTGCGCGGCCTGCTCGGCCACGGCTTCCAACTCCTTGGCCACCTTGGCCAGGCCCGCATTGGGAAACCGCCGCTGAATGCGCAGCGTAATCCCACACAGCGTGCTGACAATGCGCCGGGCATCCAGTCGCTGGTAGGCCATGGCGGTTGTGGCCGTTGGCATCGGCCGGGCTGCGAAGGGTTGTCGCTGCACCGCACACGGCGGCATTGGGCATTCCCGGCAGAAACACCGCTGCCGGTGCCCGTGACCGTACCGCGACCCAGGGCCAGAAGCAACCAGCGGCCGACCACCGCGCAGGGTGATCGGCTGGCGTTTCTCGGGGTGAGAACGCGGCAAGCTCTTTTGCCGCAGCGCAGCCGAGCCGGCCGCGTCGGCCGGCGAAAGCAGGCGGGCAGCATCGACACGCTGCCTGGCGAAACAAGAAAAAGGCACCCTCCCCGACTTCCGTGAAACTGGGGATGGGAGGGTGCTTGCAGTGTCGTGTCACCAAAGTGACCAGACACGCTGTTCGCAGCCGGAGGCCTCTTGCATCCGTACCCGCAAGACACCGCCAGGCTCGCAATGAGCCTGGTGAGCAATAGTCGGTGGCCGCAACCCATTGCTCACGTTCTTACGCGTGGCGAACAAACGGACGGACGTCGCCTGCTATACGCTTCTCCAATCGCTCCCGGGCTGGTGTCTCGGCCAGGCGCTGCGGCGTGCCCGGCGGAAACGGCCCTGCATGCTGGAAATAGTGATCAGGTGGAATTGGGTTATTTCAAAGCCGACTCGGCGAGGCTGTCGTAATCGCCACTCTTGTCGGCCCAGTACGCCTGCCACTGCTGCAAGTCCCAAAGTTCGAGGTGATCGCGGACTCCCAGCAGCATCACGTCCTTCTTCAACTTGGCCCGTTCGGCAAGCTCCGGCGGAATGCGGACTCGGCCTTGCTTGTCCACCTCCACCCGGTGCGCCTGTGCGTAGAACAGCCGCATGAATGCCCGGACGTTCTGTTGGGTGGGAGAGCTGGCTTCGAGGCGTTGGGCGAAGCGGGCGAACTCCGCTTCGGTGAACAACACCAAGCTGCCGTCGGTCCCCGGCGCCACGTACATGACGCCGCCGGGTTGCAACGCGAGGACGTCGCGAACCTCCTTGGGAATAGCCACGCGCAGCTTCTCATCGAGCGAGCGGCTGTAGCTTCCCGTCAGGATCATTCGGTTCCCACTTGTCCCCACTCACTCCCACTGAAGCCCAAATCTAGTGCGTTCTGGGTCGGCGTCAACTACCGAGTTGAGCGGATGCCACGTTGCGGCAGGCGCGGCTGCCCTAGGCCATTGCAGGTAAGGAACTTGGGAGACATGCTGCAGCCGCAAAAGGCCGAAAATTTTTGCCTGCCGGCATCGCTTCGCACCCGCCACGAGCGAGAAGTGGCTTGGCGTGGGGAAAAACATGTCTTTGTAAACCATTATATAGAAGCAACTTACAAAATGCGTCCTGTCACCCGCGGGCAAAGCGGGGCGTTTTGCTCGGCTCATCCCCACAGAGCCCCACGGCCAGCGCGCAATCGATCCGCAACGGGCCAACTGGGGGCTTTAACAAGACCAGCGAGAATACCCAGAGGGGGCGGTCTGCCGTTTAGAAGACAAACCGATGGTGATGCACCCCGGCGTGGGGGCCGCATGCGGGCAAGAGATTCCCCACGGCCGCCAGGGCGGCTCGCGATCCCAGTGAGCTACCTTGGGCGTGCAGTCAGATTCCCCACGGCCGCCAGGGCGGCTCCCTTAGGAAGCAGGTCAGCAGCGACCGACTAGCGGGCGCTGGGACAGAACATGAACTCCACCACGCGGACTTCCTCGCCTTGCGAGGCCAGCTCCGCGGCGCGGGCTTCGGCTTCTTCGGTCCGGTGGTAGACAGCAATCAGCTCCCACTCGTCCGAAGCCTGGAGCCGGCGCTGCAAGCGAACGTGGCGAGGCTGGCCGCCCACCGAGCTCGCAGCCCGAAGGAACCGGGGCTGCGCAGGGCGTTCGACGTGCGGAACGGAAACGTACGTGGACATCGACTCACAACCTTATGCGGGTGCGACGTGGCTGCGGAACACGCCCCCGGTTTTGCGGCCCCCCAACAGGCAGGACGCCGCGGCTCAGGCCATACGCTGCCGGCACGTTGCGGCCGGACGCGGTGGCCCTTCTTCCTCTGTTCTTCGTACCGCGGGCAGGAACGCGTTGAACCAAAAACACGAATTATCGGGGATCGGGAGGTTGTGCGGCGGCAGTGGCAGCGGCGGTGGCGTGGAGTACGGAAATGACGCGTTCCAACGCTGCCAGCCATGACTGCCGGGCCACAACATCAGGCGGCCCCAACCTTGTGAGGCGGACAATCGCTGCAGTCGTTACATGCAGCGGCCGCCTAAAGGAAAGAAACGCAGCAGGCAGTAAAGTTCGCGCCCAGTTGCCAGGCAAAGCGTGCATACGATCAGCGGCGCGGACTCTAGCGTCTGTTCCTTGCTCAACAGATCAGCAAGGACGAAATAGGGCAAGTGACATTTTGTCGCACACAAGGTGCGTTCGGCCCTGCAAATTGCGATACCACGCGAAAACACCGCAGCGCAATCTCAGGCGCCGCCATGTGATGGCCGCCCATCAATCAGCAAGATCGTACGCCCATTGGGCCGCTGAGCAGAAATGCTTGGTATCGCTCTAGGCAGCTTGATGCTGCTTGGCCTGGCGGGCGGTGCGCCACAACTGCCGCAGCGAAGCCCACAAGCTCGGCGATACCGTTTGCCGGTACGGCGAGTCGGGCGGAAGCTGCTCCATCAGCCGCCGATGGGCCTTGCCCAGCGAGTGATACGGCATCGAGGGAAACAGGTGGTGCAGGGCGTGATAGCGCAGCCCAACCGGTCCCCATAGCGACGAAATGATCGGGTGATAGGGATAGTTCACGCTGTCGAGCAGTTGCTCCAAGAACGTGACTTCGTGCTCGCGGGTAAACATGTAACGGTGAGCCCCCAGCGTGCGCACCGCATTGAGGGTGATCACACTCACCGCCGTCGCATAGGCCAGGAAAAGCCACTTGATCGGCAGCACGCCCGAGATGAGCAGCGTGGCCATCGTCAGGCAGTAGATAAAGCACACGGTCTCCTGCCGCCGCCAGAGCCGCATCTCCTTATCGGTGGGCAGCGGCCGCACGTACGCCGGATCGACCACCATCGACGAGGCGCGGGCGTTCACCCAGCGGGCAATCGAGGGATGCAGCCACTTGGCCGGGGTGAGCACCAGGAACCGCACGGCGGCGATCACCGGAATCACAAAGCTCTGAGCCAGGTAACCGATAATCGCCCACACCGACGAAGCCAGCGCCAAATACTCGCCATCTTCCTTGGTGGCGTAGTGCTTGCGCATGTGGTGATGGACGTGGGTTTGATACAAGAACGACGGCATCAAAAACGGCACGCCGCACAGCATGTTCCAGGCCATGCGGAAGCCCGGCACCGCGTTATCGCGGAGATGGACCAGCTCGTGCGTGAACAAGGTGGCCCGATAAAACGCCAGACACATGATCACAAACAGCGCGCCGGAGCAGCCCCAGTAGAAGGCGGCCGACTCAATCCCCAGCCATCCGGCCAGCCGCGGCACAAACAGCCCGCGTAGTAGCGCCGTGAAGCAGAACGCGCCGATCCCCATCGAAACCAAGAAGTCGGTCCAATAGATGGCCGGCTTGGCTTCGAACAGATCGCGGACAATATGCCGCGTTTCGGCGATCGAGAATTCAGCAGTAGCCCGGTGCGTCTTCGATTCCGATGAGCCCGAAAACGACGAAGCAATGTGCTCGGAAGAATGGGCAATGCTCATGGCGGAGTGTTGGCTTGAGCTTCCAAAGTCCACGGACGGTGGACGCCTAGATGGCTGCCCAACCACCCGGAAACGTGTGCCGGATACAAACCCCGACGCGGCGACCGCCGTCGCTGGCGGCCGCTGAAGATCAACGGGCGAAGCGATCAACGGCAGGGGGCACCAATGCACACCCAGGCGCACCGCACCGGCCAGTTATCCTTTTCGCCCCAAACTCAAGTTCCCCTTCACAATAGTTTGGAGAGGCTTGGAGGTCTAGAAAAACAACAACAAACCTTCACATGGCACAATCTGCGTAAGACGTGCCAGCGGACTCTCAAACTTGATGGGTCGCTGTCGGTTGCCCCCGCGCCTGAGCGCCGCAGGCCGGGGCCGGCTTCCCTTGAAGGCCACCGCTTTGCGGGGGGCGAGGTTGTGGAAATGGGACCGCAAGTGGATCCGGGAGCCTTAACGCTGAATCCCCTGTAGCGTTGGCGGAAAACCGTGGCGATTTGTAACGAGGCTACCGACCAGGCGATCCTCCGGGAAGTTTGCCAGAACGTAAGTGTTGGCGCCATCAACGATTTGAACCCAAGCCGTGCCGCCGTTGCCGGAGGTGACGCCGCCGTGGTCGGTACGCAGGCTGATCTGGTGCATGCCCGCCGGCAGTTCCAGACGCAGCACCTGGATCTTCGCCGGTAGCAATGCCCAGCACCGGGTATCGGCCGATTCGGTCGCATCCCAGACGATGTTCCCGATATCCAGCAGGAACCCCATCGCGCGATCGTCCACCGCCTCCTTGGCCGCGTAAACGATCGACTTTTTGACAACCCGGCGGGCAATTGCTCGGGCCACGATCTGTGGATAGGCCGCGTCGTACTGTTCCTTGGCCATCTTGGCGACGTCGGTAATGGTTTCGGTCCGCCCGCAGTCCCGCCCGTTCACCGAAACCACCACGCTCTGCACCGAGCACGGCGGAACCACCAGGGCAGGCACTTTGACCGGCGCGATCGATGGCGGCATCTTCTTCATGCCGCTCGCCCTCAAGATGTGCTCGGCCAGGATCAATGAAACCGAACTGGCGACCTCGATCTTTTCTTCCTTGTATGGCCCGCGTCCCACCAGCGCGAACACGTACAGCACGCCATTACCGGGCGCCGAATGGCGGCCAAACTGAGCCCGGTGCAAGTCGAACCGTGCGGCCGAGAACTCCGGCTGCCACGAGGCCACGTGCAGGTAGCTGCGGGCAGCCAGGTCGTAGTCGCGGTGCGTCTGCTCGGCCAGCACGCCGTGGAGATACGGCGCCAACGCGACTTGCTTGTACACCAGCTTGGCGTCTTCGCCATCTTTCGCCGCGGCCGCATCGATGATCTGTTGCTGCTTCTGCTGCATTTGCAGCGCATAGGCCAGGGCATCCTCGCCGCCTTGCATCAGGTTGGCCAGCGCCAGCATCGCGCGGATCAGAACGCGCTCGTAATCCTCGCCGGCGTAGGCCAGCACCTGATCGTCGGTGAGCATCGACAGCGCCAGCTCGCCCAGGTGCTTTTGCTCCAGTTCGTCGAATCGATCGCGCACCGTGCGCAGCAGTTGCTCGGCCTCGTCGGGCTTGCCCTCCGCCAGGCGAACCATCGCCTTATCAAGTTGAAGTACGTCCTGGTCGGGCTTTTTGCGGGCAAGCCCCTCCTCGATCATTTGCGAGGCCTGGAGCAGGTCGCCGCGGTAGAAAGCCCGTCGGGCATCGCGAATGCGATCGGCATGGGTTGCGCAGCCGGCAACCAGCAACATCAGGAGCCAGCACAGCCTGCGCGAAAGCACACGGCTCATGGCTTGCAACTCGCCGTTGGCGGTTCAGAGCACCGCATTACCACCAACTGAAGAACTTGCTCTTGGCCAGCGGGCCCGGCAGCCGGCTGCGCTCGTAGCCCTTGCGGATTTTGGCCGACTCCTTGTCGTAGTCGCCCGTGTGGACGTTCACGATCTCCATCGTGAGCAGGTAATCGCGCTGGTAAGCGTTGTCCTCGTGCGTGGTACCAGAGGTGATGGTGGCATACATCAGGCAGTTGATCGGCTGCCCGTACCGTCCCAACGTGGCCATGAAAATGCCCATGTTCTCGGGCACGAACAACTGGTCGGGCCGCAGCCGGGTTTCGCGCAGCGCGGCATCGACATAGCGCCGGCTTACGGGCCGATACAGGTTCGACTGCTCGATCTTGGTATCGATCAGTTGATAGATCTGCTCGCGGAAGTCGCCCAGTTCCTCGGCGCTCTTGTTCTCCACGCCCAGGAAGCACACCACCAGCGGCTCGCCGAGCGGGCTAACCGTCTGCATGCCGGAGTGATGGCGGCCTAATAGCTTGGCGACTGCTTCTTCGACCAGCGGCCCCCAGGTTTCGGCCCCGGCCGTCTTGTTGCCCACCAGGTCGGCCTGATCGTCGCGCAGGACCTGGGCGTGCTGTTTCATGCGGCACCCGGACAGGAAGATGCCTGCCATGCACAGGGCGCCGGACATTCGCAGAAACTGTCGCCGATCCATGCCCGCCTCCTGGGACGTCTCGCGGGAAACGGCGCACGGTCAGCCACCGTGCCGCCTTCGGGTACGAATCGGCCGGATGCATCGAAGAATTGAGTTTTGACGGCTGCGCCGGTCCTATCGCCCGCCACCCGCAGCGTCAGACGGGGGGATCGCAAGCGACTGGAGATCGCTCACATTCCCCTGCAGGGCGCGCAGCCTGTGCTGCACGCGATGCGCGCTCTGCCAGCGGCCCACAGAGCGAACGCCGCCGGCAAACCTTCCGCAAGCTGCCTGTTCCGCGGCGGCGAACGGCGGGAAAACTGGACAGGCGCCCATTTCCCTTGCTGCGCAGACCGCGGATAATAAAGAGCCAACGGAGTCTGGCGAAAATGCTTAGGCACCGTGTGGCCACGGCCGCTTCGGGCCGCTTCGCGGCTGGTTCGTCAGCCGGGGAGGCAGCCCCCCGCCTGCGGCTCGTGGAATCTTTGGTAGCCTTGATTTACAATCGATTTGTGCCTGTCCGGCACGGCAGAACCCGCCTGATGTGGCACTAGCGTGCGTCAGCGACTCGGGAAGGAAGCCGGTAGCGGGAAGGCAGCTTCGTCGCGGGAGGGAGGAGCTCTCGCACGGTCTGGCCCCGGTTGCGCAGGCACACGCTCGCTATGCCTTTTGCTTCAGCTCCATTCAATCTCAAGGATTACGCGGCTGCCGCACGCGAACAAACCGACCGCGCGCTGGACCGCTACCTGACCTTCTCCGACGCGCCGGAACCCCTGGGCCGAAGCTGCCCAGCCCGTCTCCGCGACGCCATGCGATACTCGGTGCTGGCTCCCGGCAAGCGGATTCGGCCGGTGCTGGTGCTGTTGGCCGCCGAAAGCTGTGGCGGACAGGCCGCCGCGGCGATTCCGGCCGCCTGTGCCGTGGAGCTGATTCACGCGTACTCCCTCATCCACGACGACCTGCCGGCGATGGACGACGACGACCTCCGCCGCGGTCAGCCCACCTGCCACAAGAAATTCGACGAGGCCACGGCCATCCTCGCCGGCGACGCCCTCCAGGCGTTGGCCTTTGAGATCCTCGCCCGCGACATTCAGCCGGCTGCGGCGGCCGCTGCCTGTTGTGCGGCCCTGGCCCGGGCGGCAGGCCCCACGGCGCTGGTCGGAGGGCAGGCCGACGACCTGGCCGCCGAGCATCAGCAAGGCTCGGTCGAGCAATTGGCGGCCATCCACGCCCGCAAGACCGCGGCCATGTTCGCCGTATCAGCCCAATTGGGCGGGATTTGCGCCGGGGTTGAAACTGCCCGGTTGGATGCGCTGGAAAACTACGGTTATAACCTCGGCATGGCGTTCCAGGTGATGGACGACGTGTTAGACGTGCTGGGGACCCAAGACGCGATGGGAAAACGCGTCGGTAAGGATGCAGATCGCGGGAAACTGACGTACCCGGGACTGCTGGGCGTGGAGCAAAGCGTCGAACGCGCCAGGCACTACGTCGACCAGGCGTTGGCCGCGGCGGCTCTGGCGGCTCCTCGCACGGATGGCTTGGAAGCACTGGCCCATTTCGTAATTCAAAGAGATCGGTAATGGACGAATTGCTCTCCAGGATCGAATCGCCGGCCGACCTGCGCAAGCTGTCGCTCGCTGAACTGGAACAGCTCGCCCGCGAAATGCGCGAGGCGCTGTGCAACCTGGTCAACGCCCGCAGCGCCCACTTTGCGTCCAACCTGGGCGTGGTCGAACTGTGCCTGGCCCTGCACACCTCGTTCGACTTCCGCCGCGATCGCCTGATCTGGGATACCGGGCACCAGATCTACCCGCACAAAATGGTCACGGGCCGCTACCCGCAGTTCTCGACCATCCGCACCAAGGGCGGCTTGATGGGGTACCCCAACCCCAACGAAAGCCTGTACGACCTGTTCATGACCGGGCACGCCGGCTGTAGCGTGTCGACGGTGATGGGCCTGAAGTCGGGCGACGACCTGCTGGGCGAAACCGACCGCTACGCCGTGGCCGTAATCGGCGATGGCGCTCTGCCCTCGGGCATTGTGTTCGAGGCGTTCAACAATGCCGGCGGCATGCGGCAAAAGAAGCTGATCGTCATCCTCAACGATAACGAGATGTCGATCTGTCCCCGCGTGGGCGGCCTGGCCAACTACCTGGATCGCCTCCGCAGCAACCCGATGTACCAGGGCCTCAAGAGCGAAGTGTCGCGGTTGCTCAAGGGGCTGCCCCTGGTGGGCGACTCGGCCGAGAAGCTGCTCTGGCAGATCAAAGAAGGCGTCAAGAGCGGCCTGCAAGGCGGCATCCTGTTCGAGGAGCTGGGTTTCCGCTACGTGGGCCCGGTCGATGGCCACAACATCGCCGAGCTGCGCCGCTACCTGAAGATGGTGAAGAAGGCCGATCGGCCCGTGCTGCTGCACGTCATCACCCGCAAGGGCCAGGGCTTCAAACCGGCCGAGGAAGACCCGGTATACTTCCACACGCCGGCCCCGTTCACGCGCGAACGGCAGTGCGTGATCAGCATCCAGAAGAGCACGTCGCGGACCTACACGCATGTGGCCAGCGATGCCATCTTCGACAACATGCGCCGCAACCCGCGCGTGACCACGCTCACCGCGGCCATGTGCCTGGGCAACAAGCTGGAGCCGATCCGCGACCAGTTCCCGGACCGCTTCTTCGATACCGGCATTTGCGAGTCGCACGCGGTGGCCTTCGCCGCCGGCCAGGCCAAGGCCGGCTTGCGGCCCATCGTCGATATTTACAGCACGTTCTTGCAGCGGAGCTTCGACCAGATCTTCCAGGAAGTGGCCCTGCAAAACCTGCCGGTGACGTTCATGCTCGACCGGGCTGGACTCACCGGTCCCGACGGCCCCACGCATCACGGCGTGTTCGACCTGGCCTACATGCGCATCTTCCCGAACATGGTGGTGATGGCGCCCGGCGATGAAGCCGACCTGCGGCTGATGCTCGACTTTGCCCTGGCCCTCGATGCGCCGGCCTCGATCCGCTACCCCAAGGACACGGCCGTGAAGCTGGACCGCCGCCCGGCCGCGATCGAAATGGGCCGGGCGGAAGTTCTCCGCACCGGTCGCGACGGCACGCTGCTGGTCTGTGGCACGCTGCTCAACGAAGCCATGAACGCCGTCGATATCCTGGCGGCCGAAGGCATCGACGTGGGCGTGGTCAACGCCCGGTTTGTGAAGCCGCTGGATACCGAAACCATGCTGGCGGCCATCGCCGACAGTCCCTTTGTGATCACCATCGAGGAAGGCTGCCTGATGGGCGGTTTTGGGTCCGCCGTGCTGGAAGCCGCCGCCGATGCCGGGATGGACGCCAGCCACGTCCGCCGGCTGGGAATCCCCGACCACTTTGTGGAACACGGCGAACGGGAAGAGCTGCTGGCCGACCTGGGCCTGGATACCGCAGGCATTGTCGCCGCCTGCCGCCGCGCGGCTGGCCAGGACGCTGTACCGCTCTCGGCGCCGCGCCGCGTGAGCTAGGCCGCCCTACCTTGCCCCAAAAACGCACGGCAAGCATGCACATTCCACGCCCCGACGACGATCGCTTCTACCGTGCCCGAGCCAGTCGGGCATTGCTGGCGGCGATGGAGGAGCTGGCTCAGCGCAGCGGCTGCCTGCTGCCCGAACTGGAAGGCGTGCCGATGGCGGAAGCCTTCCGCCTGGCTGAAACCACCTATGGCCCAGACCTGCCGGAGTTCTGGCAGATCTGGAAGGAGTGGCAGGAACCGCCTGACCTCTCGACTTTGGGTGAACTGTAGGTGGCGGCCTCTTCGACCAACCGCGCGAGCCACGCCGGGCCGCGTTTTGTCTTATTGGTGGTTACAGCCGCAGGCCGCAAGGCTCGCCTGACCGGCTGCCTGATTTGCGGCCAAATGCGGGAACCGCCCGGCGGGGCACTTTGAATTTGGCGGCCGGAACGCTAGATTTCTTGGTGAGCGCCGGTAATTTTCACCGGCGGCTCGCAATCAACGTGAGCAACCTCCGGGGTGTAGCGCAGTCTGGCTAGCGCGTCTGGTTTGGGACCAGAAGGTCGGGAGTTCGAATCTCCCCACCCCGACTTCTTCCAAGCACAAAGCCCTGCGGCAGAACTGCCGCAGGGCTTTTTCGTTGGCGTAAGGGCATGCGCAATGTGCCCGTAGAGTTCGGCGCGTGAATGTTCTCGGATCGTTTTCAAAACGTTCGCTCCCAAGCATCGCACATCTGTCGATGAGCTCGGCCGCCTCAAAAGGCTTTGAACGGCCGTACTGTTTCACACTACATCGCATCGGCAAAGTCAAGCCCTGGGCCGTGTCCTTGGCTCGCGTAGAATAGGTTGAACCACGTCACCGATTCATTTCGAGCAAGGAGACAGGCTGTTGGATCTTCACTTTGTTAAGTGCCGCGTTGGGGACAACCTTCACTACATCTGTCTGAATCACATCACCCTGCTCAAGATCATGGACAATGGCGATGGTCACGTGATCTTGTCCAACGGAATCGATCTCTTCCTCGATAAAGAAGAGGCCGACAAGCTGCTGGTACACATGGCTGATGAGTAAACGGCCCGGCGCAAACGCCGTTTGCGGTTGGCACCGCGCGCGTTGGCTGAACGTGGGCGGCTATCTGATCTTACGACACAACCAGCAGGCCACCGCCGCGAAAGCACACTTTTCGCAGTTCTTCGCTACTTTTCTCTGAGCCCTGGGGGGCGGTTCCAGAACATCGTACCCGCCCCCCCGCTGTGGTGCGTCGTTCTCGTCAACGGGGCTTGCCGAGTTCAGCCCCAGGCCCCGGAATGGTAGAGTAGGTGGAGCACTCCCAAACTCCTGCGCCGCCACATGCGGCCACCTACCTCAAGCCCAAGTCTCGACGAGCCATGACGCGTTTGCCGTTTCGCCTGCTGTCCTTGCTGCTGGTGACGTGGTGCCTGGCGGACACTGCTGCCGGCCAAGAGAAGAGCGTCAAGCCGGGCATCAACGATGCGTTCCGTAACCCCAACGTCCAGGAGTATGTCCAGCGGTTCGAAGGCGAGAGCCGCGAGGTCTTCCTGCATCGCCACAAGATCGTGGAAGCCTGCCAGATCCGGCCCGGCCAGACGGTGGCCGACATCGGCGCCGGAACCGGCTTGTTCACGCGCTTGTTCTCCGATGCCGTCGGTGAGAAGGGCCGCGTCATCGCCGTGGATATCGCCAAGGAGTTCCTCGACCACATCCGGGCAACCAGTGCCAAGCTTGGGCAGAAGAATGTCGAAACCGTGCTCTGCACGGCCGATTCGACCGAGCTGCCCGAGAACTCCATCGACGTGGCGTTCATCTGCGACACGTATCACCATTTCGAGTTCCCGCTCAAAACGATGGCCTCGCTGTGGCGCGCGCTCAAGCCGGGCGGCCGGGTGATCGTGATCGATTTCCATCGTATCCCGGGCAAGACCAAGGAATGGACGCTGAACCACGTCCGGGCTGGGCAGGAGGTGTTTGAAAGCGAGATCGTGGAAAGCGGCGGGTTCCTCAAGACCCGGGAGGTCAAAGGCATCCTCGACGAGAACTACTTCATCGAGTTCACCAAGAGCCCCACGCCCGGCTCGAAGCCGCCGCAGTATCCGATCATTCCCGGCTACGGCGGCGTGGTCGACGTAGCCAAGGCGACCGAGAAACCGCGTGCCGGAGCCAAGCTGTTGTTCGACGTGACCGCCTCATCGCCGGCGGATACCGTCCACAAAGGCCTCCAGCGGGCCGCCCGGCTGCTCAACCTGTACGGATTGGCCGGGCTCAAGGCGTCGGACATCAAGCTGACGCTCGTATTCCACGGCGATGCGACCAAGACCGTTCTGAACGACGACTTCTACCAGGCACGTTTTGGCGTCGAGCGCAATCCCAATCTGCCGCTGATCAAGCTGCTGCAGGACGCCGGCGTGGAGATCTTGGTCTGCGGCCAGGCCCTCAACTACAAAGGCTTCCCGGAAGACGCGGTCGAAAATTCGATCCGCATCGCCGACTCCGCGCTTACCGTCATCATCAACAGCCAGATGGATGGCTACGGGTATCTGCCGATCCAATAAAACGGCAACATCGACACGCCCGACTCGGATTGGATTGTCGTCTAGAACCGCACATTTTCGCCCCGCACCGCGCATAAATCGTCACGGCATTTGCACCACAACACGTGATGTGAATCGGCAAGAATTCCAGAGTGCCAGCCTAGAACCAGTTTCAAAACTCTGCTGAAGTAACCTTGCGCCCTGGCTGAAGTCACTGTATCAGGGCCATCGAAAGGAGCCCGTTCGATGGCCAGAACGCCAGAAGTCTATGTAACGGATGAGCATTGGGAGCGGTTCAAGCCGCATCTGCCCAAGCGGCCAAAGTCGGCCCGGGGCGGCCGCCCCCCGGCGGACGATCGCGCCTGCTGGGAAGACATTTTATGGGTGCTGCGCAGTGGTGCTCGGACGAGCAAGGGCTATTGGATTAGGACGAAATTTTCGTCGATGCCAGCTTCTCGCCTGTCAAAAAAGGTGCGACCGAGTCGGCAAGACCAAACGCGGAAAGGGTACAAAGTGGCTGGTGGTGGCAGATGGTCAAGGAGTTCCACTGG
>ERZ777003.146-NODE-146-length-142620-cov-13.857454_pt1 | contig 142620 bp, 123 predicted proteins | sample MGYA00374956_ERZ777003 | MGnify/ENA primary metagenome ERZ777003 (study PRJEB29302, sample SAMN06268252) | bioreactor metagenome | isolation source: Joint BioEnergy Institute, California, USA | place: USA:Joint BioEnergy Institute, California, USA | collected... | reverse complement strand
GGGCGATGCGCGGCTCGTGGTCGATGCGGACGACGCGCTCGACTCGCATCGGCTCGCGCTCCGCGTCCGGCACCGCCAAATCGCGGCCCGGCCACGTCGCGACCATTTCCGCGCACAGGTCCGCCCAGCGCTGGCCGATCATCGAGCTAGCTCCGCCCCGATCGGCGAGCGCCATGACCGTGCGGTCCAAGACAGCTGAGACGAGATCGCCACCGGGCAACGAGGAAGAACGGACAAACCGGCCTTCGTCGTGATCTGATTTGCCGTCGTGAAGCTCCAAGAAGTCCGTCCCTCGCAAACCCAGTCGCGGCATTGCCGCTCATCTATACGTAAGCATACCAGTCTCGGCTCACGGAGCGGTGATAAGATTGCGCGCCATGAATGTGCCACCGCCTTTGCGACGCCGAGCGAGGCTACGCGCAGCCCTCGAAGCCACTTCACCCCTTGACTCATTCCTCGTCCATTTGCTCGATTGGATCGCTCAGCACGACGGGAGTTACGTCCCCTCGCGGGACGCGCGGCAGGTCTCGGAGGCCTTCGATTGGCCGGCTCCGTTCCTGGAAGCGCTGCTGACCAGCGCTCGCTCGCGCCGGCTGCTCGTACCCGCCGAAGCGCGCCGTGGCCGCCCCCGTGGCACCTTGCTCATCTCCGAACTTGGCCGCGCGTGGCTAGAAGTACGCCAGCAGCAAGCAGGGGCCCCATCAGCGGACAATGCCAGCCGCGACGAAACGCTCGTCGAAATGGAAAGTGACGCGAGCGGTATCTCGCTCAACGAGTGAAACACGGGCCGAGATGGGGCCAACGCTCCAAACGCAGGAGTCGGGAATGACGGAAGTAATGACGGGCCAACAGGGGACTGAGACGCTCGCGGGAACGCCGACCGGCGCCGAGCTAGCGATCGCGATGCTCGAAGCGCACGGGGTCGAGACGGTCTTCGGCATCCCCGGCGTCCATACGCTCGCGCTCTATGATGCGCTGCGCTCTTCGCGCATCCGTCACGTCCTGGCCCGCCACGAACAGGGTGTCGGCTACATGGCCGATGGCTACGCGCGCGCGAGCGGCCGGCCCGGGGTCGGATTCGTCATCACCGGCCCCGGCGTCACGAACGTCGCAACTCCCCTCGCCGAGGCCTACACCGATGGCTCGCCGGTCCTCATCCTCTCGTCGAACAATCCCCGGCCATACCTCGACCAGATGCGCGGCTGCCTACACGATCTGAAAGACCAAATGGGGGTGACGGCGGCGGTCACGAAGTGGAACACGCGAGTGATGAGCGCGGCGGACGTCCCGTCGGCGTTGGTCGAAGCGTTCAGCCGCCTCGGGAGCGGCCGGCCTGCCCCGGTTCACGTCGAGTTCCCACTCGATGTACTCGATGAGCCCGCGAATGTGTCTGACCTGCCAGCTCCGGCCCGCCCCTTCCCGATAAAGCCCGATCCCGCGCTGCTCAATGAGGCGGCCGACCGCATCGCGCGCGCTCGCCGCGTCGTGATCTATTGCGGTGGCGGCGCGGTGCAGTCAGGAGCGGGAGAGTACGTCCTCGAAATCGCCGAGCGGCTTGGAGCCCCGGTGCTTACCTCAATCATGGGCAAGGGTAGCATCCCGGAGGACCACCCACTTGCGCTCGGCGCGCTTTGGTGGCCGGGAAACGCGGTGGATGAGCTCGTGGCTTCGGCTGACTGCCTCATCGTTTTCGGCTCGAAGCTGGGAGAGCAAGTCACACACGGCTTCAAGTTCCCGCTGCCCGCAGAGCTGATCCGGGTGGACGTTGATGAGCGTGAACTGACGCTCAACGCCACCCCCTCGCTCCCGATCCTGGGCGACGCGGCGCTCGCCGCCGAGGGAATCGCGTCGCTGCTCGCCGGCAAGGACGTGAGCATGGAATCGTTCTCGCGCGAGGCGATCGCGGCGGCGAGACAACAGGCAGAAGCGACCGCCTGGCATGCCGAGCGGCGTCCGTATGTCGCTGCGCTGCGCCGCGCCATCCCGCGCGACGGCATCCTCGTCGCGGACATGACGCAGATGAGTTATGTCGCGTGGGCGCTTTACCCGGTCTACGAGCCGCGTACGTTCCTTTTCCCGTCCGGGTACGGCACGCTCGGATTCTCGCTGCCGGCAGCGATCGGCGCCAAGATCGCGCGACCGGACACTCCGGTTGTCTGCATCATCGGCGACGGCGGATTCCAGTTCACGATGGGCGAGCTTGGCGTCGCGGTTCAGGAGCGGCTCAGCCTGCCGATCGTCATCTTCAACGACTCGACGTACTCAGCGGTCAAGGAGAATCAGGCGAAGACCCGGGGAGGCCGCTTCATCGGAGTGGATCTCATCAATCCCGATTTCCTGGAGATCGCGCGCGCCTATCACATCCCTGGCGAGTTAGCCAGGACGCCGGAGGAACTCGAGCGGGCGATCAAGACAGCACTGGGCCGCGATCTGCCCACGATCATCGAAGCGCCGATCGCTCCGTGGGTTTAGCAACCCGCCCTGGCCGTGGTGCACCAGCCAGCAGCCACACTATGAGAGCCGCGCCGAGGACGCAGCACGCTCGTGCAAGCCAGTCCCAGGCATCTACCACGTAAGTGAGCCGGATGTCGGCGGTTCCGGCGGGTACCGCGACGTCCATGTATCCATCCGGGCGATGCGCGATCGGTACCGGCTCGCCATTCACGCTCGCGCGCCAGCGTGGAAACCAGTTCAGGCGGATGGTGGCAACGCCGCCGGCGCTCTCGACCGTCGCGCGCAGCTCGCCGTTCCCAACCTCGACCTCGCGAGCGTTTCGATCTCCCACCGAGACGATGGTCCGCGCGTCCCGTACCAGATAGACGTCGAAGATGCCGTCGCGAATTGGCGTGAGATTCGGCGCGGATTCGGCGGCGATAGCCGCTAGCTGTGTGCGGGGCGTCTCCGCGATCACCACCGCGCCGATCCCGTGCCGCGTGAGGAAGTCGGGATCAAGCGTCTCCGCCATTCGCTCAGCGTCGTAGGCATGCTCGACGAACGGATCGTAGGGACCGGCGTGCTCTGCCTGCCAGTACCAGAGCCAGTCGTCGTAGAACAACGGGCGATCGCTCCACAGCGGCGCCCAAAGCTGCGTGTGCCACGTCAGCGGCGAATCAAGCGGTGAGCCCAGCACGAGGATCGCCGATCCAGGCAGAGCTTCCTCGTCAGCAAGCTGCACGCTCTCGCGCAGATCCGCGACCGCCGTTGTCGCCGCTGACGCGGGTGTCACCAGTCCGCGGTCGCCTTCCGGGATGACCGAAAGCGGCCGGATTACGTACGCCACCAAGATCAGCGCCGCCACTACGCCGAGCGCGACATCCGGGAGCCACGCCTCGCCGCGTGCCGCGCGGCGCAGTAATGCCACCGCTTCCCCAACTGCGAACGCCGCGAGGTACAGCATCAGGAATCGCTGAAACGGCATGAGCCGCGTCGCTTCTAGTTGCCCGGCGAATCCGCCGTCGCTAGCTCCGGCAGCCACGGCTGTTGCGCCGACATAGGCGACGAGGGCGAATGCGGCCGCTCGGCTCTGCACGCGATGCGGCACGGCGAACGCCAGCGCCAGACCAGCCAGCGCGACGATGAAGAACGGTCCAGAAACCGCCTGGATCGAGGATCGCCAATAAGCGCCCAGATTCTCGTAGCGTTCGTAACGGACGAAGTAATAGAGAGCGTCGAAACGGAGCAGCGAGAATAGCTCCGGCGCGGCAACAAGCGCGGCGATCCCCGCGACCGCGCCGAGTCGAACCGCTGTGCGGCGAACGTCTCGCGGTACTCCCGACCGCGCCAGGGCCGCGGCTCCCGCGCCGATCGCGACGGCAGCCAGCGCAATTGAGCTACGCGGATTGGCATAGACGGCAAACGCCGCTAACGCGGCGGCGCCCGCTCCGTCGCGCCCACGCCCGGTCTGCACATACGACGTCAAGAGGGGCAGGGTCAGTAGCGCTGCCGTCGCGCCGGCGACGTTGGTCACGAGCCCCCACTCGATCAGTTCCATCGAGCCGCCGGACCACCACCAGCCGCGAACCGCGACCTGTCCCGCCAGCGCCACCAGCGCGACACCCGGCGAGAGCCGGTCGCGCCGCGCCATGAGGAGATAGGCAAGACCGGGAAGCAGGAAGATCAGCCAGACGGCAAGCTTGTGGACAGCGCCCACCGGCAGGCTGCCGAGGAGCACCGCCCAGAGTCCGACCTCGAACCCTGCCGCGCCCAGCGGATAGAACTCGACGGGATAGCCACCCTGGTAATGCCCGATCCAGCGAAGCAGCCCACCATCGAGCAGCGTCCGCCTCAGCGTTTCGGCACGAACGATGTGGAAGGGATGGTCAACCGTGCCGTAGGTGTCTGGCAGACGAACCGTGCTTCCGTCGGGTAGCTGAACCGTCTGCCAGACGGAAAAGACTTCCAGGCGCGAGCCGACCCAAACCGCCAGGCCCAGAAAGGCAACCGCCCAAATCGCGGCAGGGCTCCAGCGACGCAACCTACGTGACTTCGGCGACGGCCGACGAGCAGCCGTCATTCCGTGCGATCGCCGTCGAGGCTCGGGGCGTCCGCTGCGCCTGCCTGCCTCTCCGCGCTCGCCTCCTCGACCACGGGTCCGGCGTCGAGAGCAATCCGCATGGCGACGACCGTCCCGCCCAGGATGATTAGGAGCGCAAGGAAGTAGCCGGTCACCATCAGGATCCGCGGCCCGAAATCAGGTAGGTCGTTGCGCAGGCGCCACCACACGTTCCACACCGAGCTGACGCCGCGCTCGGTCATCGTCTCATACGTGGTGAGACGCGCCAGGGCGATGAACCCGATCAGGCCGATCGAGAGCCCGACCCACCACACGTCGCGCCACGTCGAGGTTGTGGCTGACATAGCTTGCTCTTGCGGAGCGTCTGACGCGCCTTGCATCACACCCAGCCTCCCAGGCGATAGGGAATGACGTAGGCCGAGTAGATGACGAGATTGAGCAAGACGAGCGCGGCGACGATGGTCGCTTGGCCATAGCGCCGCCACCTCTCGGGCAACAGCGTACGCAGCCCGACCATCGTCACCATTGCCAGAGCGTTGATCGCCGGGAAGTAGTAGCGGGCCTGCGTGAGCTCGAACTGCGTGCCGAACTGCAGGATCGCGAAATAGGCGACCACTAGCGTGACGACGAGGAAGCCGACGGTCGCCGCCTGCCGCCCGCCAAAGAAGTCGCTCCACCCGGCGCCCTTAGCTTCGCGGCGCCGCATGAGACTCCGCACCGACATCACGCCGTAGACGACGAGTCCCACGATCGCAGCGGCGTGAGGAGCGGCTATGCCCCAGAGCAATCCGTCACTCAGGTGAATGCGTCGCCAGCCGAACTCTCCCCACGTCTCTCGCCAGCGCCAAACCGCGAACTCCTGGTTCCAGAAGAGTTCCCAGATCGTCGGCTTGTCCCGGCCCCAGTAGTTCCACCATTGCAGTGCCTGGAGCTGCTCGAACGCATCGAAATTGCCGTAGGTGCGGTACATGTGGAGGTACCACGGCCAGGAAAGGAGTGCCGCGATTCCCGCCACGAGCGCGCCACGAGTGACCCAGGTGCGGACGTTTCGGATGCCGATGCCGAAGATCATCGCGATGGCGATCAACGGGGCCGCCGTCAGCGACGTCCCCTTTGCAAGCAGCGCGAGACCGAAGGCAAGACCAAGCAGGACGCAGGTTCTGATTGGGAAGCGGTTGCGAATCCCGGATACCAGCAAATAGATGATCCAGCTGAAGAGCGCTATTGCCAGGATGTCGTTGTTCAGCATCGCCGCTTCATAGGAGATCTGCGGCTGGAACGCAACATAGGCGGGGACGGTAATCGCCAGGAATGCGTCGCGTGGGAAGAGGGCGCGCACTGTCAGGTACGACAGGATGACGGTGAGCAAGCCGAACGGGATCGCGGCGAACCGGAAGAGGAAGAGTCGTGTCTCCGCCGACGCCGAATTGCTCAGCCACGAGAGCGGCGTCATCAGGAGGTAATAGAGCGGCGGATGGGTCGCGGCGTATTGATACCCGACCGGCTTGAACCCGACGCCCATGGTGTACCGGACGACGTGGGGAGGATTCGCCGCGTACCACGGGTTCGCCGGCTCGCAGACATTTCCTCCTTGCCATCCGAGGATGTACAAGCAGTACCGGTATAAGTCGTCCGGGATGTAATCGCCCGGGGGAGGCGGCGGTTGCTCGGTGTTAGGCGGCGGCCAGCCGGTCAAGTCCGGTAAGACCGGGACACGATGCTCGTCCGCCACCGTCTCGACGTAGGCGTAGTGAGCGACTTCATCGTGTCCCGTGAAAGGCGGGAATATGACGACGGTGAGCGCCTGCTTGGCGAGGTAGACCACGCACAGGACGAGCAGGAATTTTCGGGTCAGCGGCCAAGCGCGGATCTGAAGCCAAGCACGCGCCGCTGCCCGGGCACGCCAGCTCGGACGGGCGGTTGCGTCCCGTGCCGGCGCCGGCTTCGCCAGCTCAACCATCCACCGGTCTCCGAGCGCCTGGAGCGTTCCGGCGACGCGGCTCCCACACCGGGTGCGACCGCGCCGCCGGCCATCGCCTACCGCCGGCCCGCGCCGACCGGCTCTTCCACCCGCTTGATCTCGTGGTACTCCTGCTCGGCATTGACCCGATCAAGGTCGTGCTTCTCGCCGAGGACGTTCTTCGCCGCTAGCAATCCCGTCTCGATGGAGTGGTCTGTGTTGTTGTAGCGGAACGTCCCGTAGCGGCCAATGATCTGCAGGTTCTCGAGCGAGTTGACGAAAGCCTTGATCTTGGCCAGGTGCTTGTCGTACCCGATCACGTATGACGGGTACGCCCGCGGGGCGCGCACGGTGAATCCGCCGAGCACCTCATTGCGGTCGATGAAGTGCAGGTCGTCGACCAGATGCTTGACCGTCTGCTCGACGAGCTGCTCTTCCGTCATGTTCCAAATCTCATCGCCGAACGAGCAGAAGTACTCGACGACCAGCGAGGTGTACTCGTCCGACGGCACCATCGCCGGGCTCCAGTTCTTCGGCTCGTGGAAGCGACCGAACAGGATGTTGCGGTCGTGCACGTAGAGCCACGTATCGTGCGTCACCTGACGCCGTTTCAGCATGACGTTGACGGTGATGATGTTGCGGAACGTCAGCTTATCGGCCGCTTCGAGCACGTCCGCCGGCGCCGCCGGCTCGATGATCTTGGCGAGCAGCGTCAGCGGGATGGACGAAATGAAGTTCGCCGCCTCGATCTTCTCGCTCCCGTTCGGCGTGCTCACCGTCACCGCTGTGACACGGTTCCCCTCGCGATGGACCCGCTCGACGCCGGTGTTCAGCCGGACCTCGTTGCCCATCCGCGTGATCGCGTCCGCCATGCGCTCAGAGAACCGGCCGAAGCCGTTGCGCGGGTACATGAACTCGTCGATCAGGCTGACAACCTTCCCCTTAGAGGGGATGATCGCGTCCTTGACCGCCGTCCAAAGAGACATGCCCTTCGTCCGCTGGGCAACCCAGTCGCCGCTCATCTGGTCGCAGGGCAGTCCCCAGACCTTCTCCGAGTATCGCTGGAAGAAGAGCCGATAGAGGGTCGGGCCGTACTGATCGATGTAGGCGTCCTCCATCGACACGATCGGGCGTGGCCACAGGCGGTGCCGGACACGCGTCTGGAAATAGTCGAACATCGCCCGCGCGGCCAGGACCGGCCCAACAGCTTTCAGAGCGTTGCCGATCTTCAGCGGGTAGTCAACGTAGCGTCCGTCGAAATAGATTCGGCTGATCCGGTTGACCCAGAGCAGCTCTTCGCCGACGACCTCCTTGAAGAGGTCGTTGAGCTCATCGTTCTTCGTGAACCAGCGGTGGCCGCCGATATCGAACTTGAACTCCCCGTACTCCGTCTGGTGGCGGATCGTTCGCGCCAAGCCACCGACGAACGGAGCCTTCTCTACCACGATGGCCGGTACGCCCGCTTTGCTGAGCACGTACGCCGAGCAAAGGCCGCCAGGCCCGGCGCCCATAATCAACGTCGTTTTATCGGCCGCGCTCTGGGATGCGCCTACCTCTTTGGGCTCCCGGCCGTTCGACGGGTACTGGCCATTGGACGGGGTAGTCATCCGCATCTCGTCCTTCCACGCAACGTCTATCCAAGCGCACGCGCTGCCCTGGTCGGCCACCTGGCCCGGGCCTCGACCTGTACGTCAACCGCGCGAGTGAGCCCGAAATCGTGGCGCGGCAGGCGTCGGCGCGCCACGTGGCCTACTGTATACCATCCGACTCCTGCCCTTGCCATCGGTTATGGCGCCAGGTCGGTCGCTGGCCAGACTGCCACCTGGTGCCGACCCCCAAGAGCGCACCGGTCGTCCAACCAGCGACAAGCACGATTGCAACGAGTAGCAGGATCAATGCCAGCCCCGGCACCCCGCTATCCTTCACCTCGCCACGCACAAACGCTCGCAGCGCCGTCAATCCGTCGAGCCGTGAGTAGCTCTTGATACTCCACAACGCGATCACCGCGTCCCGGTTCCGCGGTCCGCGCTCCACCCAGACGTAGAAGGACTTGCCGGCCGAGTCCTCGATCGCGGGGAAGCGGACCGTGATGAACGGATTCTCGAAGGCGGCTTTTCGGTGAAAGACTCGCTCCGACGCGACGCGGAGCGGTATCACTCGGAGGTCCTCCGCTCCTGGATCGGCTGGACGAATATGGATGACCAGATCGTATACCGTCTCAGGCGTGTAGGCGCGCAGGTCAAGGTCGAGCCGATTGAAGCCATCGTAGTTCGGACGCACGTACCCGCCGGTCACGGCGATGCCCCGGTCGAAATCGGCGGTCAAGCTGAAGCCGTAAGGGGCGCTGTGCCGAACGTCGATCGGGACGACCGTCGCCACCAGACCGGCGACGATGATGAAGATGATGCCGGCAATGACCGCACGCGGGACGCCGAGGCTCATCGTGTCAGCGGCGTGGCGCCCGAGGCGCCGTAGTAGAAGGGGATCACGAAGCGCAGGAACGTGATCACGTCAAGCATGAGCATGGCCGAAAAGAGCGCTATGGGAAGCAGTGAACGGTGCCGCGCCGGCAGCCAGGCCGCGTAGCCAACAGCGGTCAGCAGCGCGAAAGCGGGCATCGCCGGGAAGGCGAACCGCGACTGCGTGAACTGGATCGTCCCGACGTACAGCACGCCGCCGATCAGCGCAACGACCCACAACGCGGCGAGCACCAGCGCCTGCCATTGGAATCGGGAGAAGAGCGAGGGCCAGCCCAGCCGTCGCCTTGCAACCTCCGCGAACAGCAAGACGAGCAGGCCGATGCCCGCGACGCTCCACAGCGCGTAGATCCAGGCGTAGGTTCCCGGATCGAACGGGATCAGCCGCCAGCCGAAGTTCCCCCAGAAATCCTCGAGGCGGCCGCGCCAGAACTCGGCCGAGGACAGCATCTCCCACCAACTCGAGGCCTGCTCCCCGAAGTCAGAGATCTCGCGCAGGCGCTGGGCGCCGGTTGGATCGCCATACAGCCTCGCTGAGCGCACGAACCACGGGCTCATCAGGAGAAGCGGCAGCCCAGTCGCGCGCAGGAGCGCTCCGACAAGCCGGCGCAACGGCCAGCGCTCGTCGCGAGCGGCAAACAGCACGGCGACCGCCACGACGGGCAGCATTAGGCCGAAACTTACCTTCGTCCACAGGCCCGTCGCGCCGATCGCGCCCAACCAGATCAGGCGCCGGTTGGTGTACTCGGTTCGCAGACCGTCGAGTGTCGTTGAGACGAGCAATGTGGCGAGCAAAATGAGCAAGATGTCGTGATTGACGATGGCCGCTTCGAACGAGAATTGCGGTTGGAGGGCGACGAAGATCGGTACCGAAGCCCGCAGAGACGGCTCGTCAGGAAAGATCATCAGTGCGATTCGATACGAAAGCCAGACGACAACCGCTCCGACCCCTACCGAGACCAGCCGCAGCCCAAGAAGCTTGTCCAGCCGGTCGCCGGGAATGGCCCGATACAGCGGCGCGAGCAAGACGTGGTACAGGGGCGGCTGGATGACCTCGGCGTTGTTGGGATAGTCCGCGACATACGCGCGGTACGGCGATGCCCAGGCGGGCAGCCGAGTCTCGCCCACAACGCCGAGCCCATCGCCGTGGGCGAATCGCTCGATGTACGCGAAATGATCTACCTCATCGTGCCCAGTGAACGGCCCGATGAGGACAGCGAGCAGGATCCCCTTGAGGATGAAGAGCGTGAGGAGCGGTGTCAGCCAGCGGCGGTCGGTGGCCGGCGCGGCGGTGTCCTTCCACGCCGCCCACCGTCCAGCGCGGTGAGCCGCCAGCTCGATTGCGGCCATGCCAGGCTCGTGATCCCACGGCGCTATGTCCGCCACGTGATCAGATTATTCAGCGAGAAGTTCCAGACCGCGGCAAGACCGGCACCGACGAGGTTTGCCAGGAGGTAATGAACGTCGAAGTCTTGGACGAGCAGCGCAAGCACGCCGAAGTTGATGAGGAGGCCGACCGTGTTGATCGGGCAATACATGAAGAGCCGGTGGAGAATCGGACCGCTGCCCCGGTCGTGCCACGTCCAGCGCTCGTTGAGCGCGAACGTCACCGCCATCGAAATGGCAATCGCCGTCGGTGAGGAGATCGAGAGTCGCAAGCCGAAAAGATCGTGAAAGACGAACAACAAGCCCTGATTGACCGCCAGACCGAACGCGCCGACGACGAGGAACTTCTGAAAGCGCTGAGCCAGCGTCCAGAGCCGGACGGCGGGTTGTGGCCAGCTCTCCGTTGACATCACGTCTAGGTCTGCCTCCTCCGACAATCGGTCGCGCGCACGCTCGATACTTAGCCGACGAAACTACCAAGCGCGAGCCGTACCTTACCATGCCGGCCCTGGTGACGCGGCCTACCGAACGATGTTGCCCTCGCGACCCACCCTCCCAGCACCGCGTCCCGCCGACTCGCGAGTCTAGACGGGACGCGTTCCCCTCTTGCTCCTGTTTAGCCCATGCCGCTAGGCGGTCAGCCAGCTAAACGAAAGCACAAACGGTGCCAAATCGTAATGCACGCCGTCCTCGATCGTGCTTGGTTGCTCGACCTTGGCAGCCGGACGATTATCCGGCGCGTCTCCGCTCAGCGCGTCACTCAAGAGGCCGACGGCTTGCCGCACCTGAGTGTCTCCGCTGGCTTCGAGCTCCGCTGTCGAGACATTTGCGTCGTCGAACGGATTCAGCGGCTCGACTCCCGGCTCCAGTTCAATGGTGATAGTCGGCTCGACGCCCTTGTGCCACATTTGCTCACCCTTCGGCGTCAGCCACAGTCCAGTGCCGAGGACGAGCATCGAGCCGTCCTCGAGCAGAATCGGCGATAGGACGGTCCCAGTGCCGAAGGTGCGCTCGCCTACGACCTCGGCACGGCCGTTGTCTCGCATCGCGACCGCGACAATCTCCGCCGCCGAGGCCGAACCTTTATTGACCAACACGACCAACGGCAGATCTTGCCCTGCGCCCGGCCCAACCGTCAGCACCGGCCACGGCTTGGACCCGCGCTCCTGGAGCTGATAGATAACGCTTCCCTCAGGGAGGAACTGGCTCGCCACGCCGATCGCTTCGAAGACCAACCCGCCCGGATTGTTCCTCAGGTCGAAGATGACCGCTCGCGCGCCGGCGGCCTTCGCCTCCTCCAGGGCGCCCCGAACCGCTCTCGCCGCTCCGGCAGAGAATTGGCCGAGGCGGATCATCGCGATGTCGTTCGGCAGCATTGCCCAGCTGACCAGCTGGAGCTTGATCCGCTCGCGGGTGAGCGTCACCGTGTAGATCGTCTGGTCGGACGCCCGCTGAAGGGTCAAAGTGATCTCGGTGCCCGCGTCACCCCGAACGAGCTGGCGCACTTGTAATTCCGACATGCCTTCGGTGGACTGGCCGTCGATCTCGAGGATGATGTCGCCAGCCTGAACGCCTGCGCGGTCAGCTGGCCCGCCGTCAATCGGCGCGATGATGACCGGACGCGCGCCGGTGAAGTCCATCTGGACCCCGATACCGATCAGCCGTCCTTGCTGCTGGGCCCTGAACGACTCCGCTTCCTCGGGCGTCAGGAATGAGGAGTGTCCCGTGTCCCCGAGAGAATCCACCATCCCCTTTGCAGCGCCGTAGATGAGCGTGCGGTCGTCAATGGCCGACTCATCCACGTATTGGTTGTGGATGAGATCCCACGTCTGCTGGAGCGTTTCGAATTCGGGGAGATCCGTAAGCGAGGAAGAAGCGCCCGCATCCAAATGCGGTTGCACGACGAGATGGTTCGTCGCCGCGCCCGCGCTGAAGGTCAACACCACCAGGAGGGTGAGTCCGAGCCGTCGCCCGAACGACAGCCTGCGCCCTCGATTCTCGCGCCGGCCCTCCTGGCTCTCGAGTCCACGTCGGTCCACCACGCACGTCACCTTTCACAATCCCGACCGACTTGGGCACCGGAAGCCGCGCGCTGTATCGGCCACCCGGCAGATGCGCCATCGCATCTACGCGCCAGCAAGTGTACGCTTCCTAATGTCTGGAGGTTCCCAGCCGGTGCTCCTCGGACACGGCTAAGGATGTCTAGACGACCGATTCCGTATCAGCCATTAGGAGTGGTGAGGCAATCATGGCGGTTCGAGATCCTGATGCGCAAGTCAGTGTGACATTCGTTGTAGACGGCAAGGAATATTCGGCAACCGTTCGACGGGGACAGATCATCCACGAGGCCATCCACCTGGCCTTGCCCGAGGAGTTGACAGTCGGCCATAGGCTCTCATTCCGGACGCCGAATGGAGAGGAAATCTTCGCCGACAATTTCATCGGCGATATTCAGGACTACCTGGGAACCACGACGTACATCACCTCCGCGACGCCGATCGAGGCTCGCCCCGGTTCCTGGCGCAACATCACGTTCGACCATCTCGCGATCACCGTCGCCGACCGGGCAGACGCACGCGACTTCTTCCGCGACGTGCTCCAGATGCGCGTGATGCGTGATGACCCGCATATCACCGTGGTGGCGACGGGGCCGACCGCGATCATGCTCTTCGATGCGGGTCAAAAGGCGCCCCTCTCGGACGGGAGGCCGTCCACCTGGCACCACTTGGGATTCGTGGTGGACGACCTGGCAGCGGCGTACGCTCATCTCCAAGCACACCGTGACCGCCTCGCCTCCGACTTCACCGTCCTCGAGCGTGACGAGCGCTGGAGCATGTACTTTTTCTATCGCAACGGCGACGTCACCTTCATGATCCAGTTTTCCGAGATCAAGCCTGAAGCGCGGGGCATCCGCGATCCGGAGCGCGCCGGCTTCGCGCAGCTGATCTACGACTACGCTAGCCGCCCGTACGGCGTGCAGTGGGAGAGCGCGTTCGACTCCGGAACAGCCGCACCCCAGCTGGAAGCCGCGGCGAAGCGATGAGCGCCCGCCAGCGGGTCTACTCCGGCGCGCCCTGGGAGCAGAATTTCGGCTACTGCCGAGCCACCCGCGTCGGCGACCTTATCTACGTTGCCGGCACGACGGCCACGCAGGACGGCCTGCCCTATGCTCCTGACGATCCGGGTGCGCAAGCCCGGCACATCCTGGAGACCATCGCCGGAGCGCTCTCAGAGCTTGGCGCGTCGCTTGCCGATGTCGTGCGCTATCGCGTCTACATCACGGACCTCGCGCACGTCGAACCCGTCATGACGGAACTCGGACGATCCTTCAGTGACGTCCATCCGACGGGCACGCTGGTCGAAGTCAAAGGACTGATTCGTCCGGAGCCCTTGGTCGAAATCGAAGGTGACGCGGTCGCCGGGAGCGCGTCGCCGGTTGCGCGCCCCGCCTGATTGAAAGCACCCGCGAGCTAGGCCCGGGCATGCCGAAGCGGGGAGGGCAGCCGCCCTCCCCCAAGCCTCATACTCTGGCAGCGGCCGGCGTCAGCGCCCCGACCGGTGTCCGCCAGTGGTCATACTTCGTCTCCTGCCCCCGGACGACCCGCGCGAAAAGCGAATCCAGCTCTCGGGTCACCGGGCCGATCTCCCCATTGCCGATCGTGTACTTGTCGATCGAGACGATCGGGCTGATCTCAGCGGCGGTGCCGCACAGGAAGACCTCGTCCGCGACGTATAGCTCGGTCCTATCGACCGTCCGCTCGTCGACCGGTAGCCGTAGCTCCTCCCGGGCGAGCGTCAGCAGTGCATCCCGCGTGATGCTCTCCAGGATGCTGCTGGTCAGGTCGGGAGTGATCAGCCGTCCGTTTCGGACGAGCATGACGCAGGCACCCGGCGCCTCCGCGACCTTCCCCGCGGAGTTGAGAAGCAGCGCCGTGTTGTAGCCATCGAGCGCCGCCTCCATGCGCGCGAGCTGCCCGTTCCGGTAGTTAGACAGGTTCTTGACGCGCGGGGGCATCACGTCCTCAGAAATGCGGCGCCAGGAGCTAACGCGGGCGGTCATCGTCATGCCGGTGCCGAGGTGCGAGGGCATCCGCTTGGTCCAGATATGTATCGCCGGGCGAAGCTGAGGCAGGTCGTAGCGAGAGGCGTAGGAGTCCTGATGGTAGGCCAGCGGGAAGATGTACGTGTCCTCCCTGGGATTGTTGGCTCGCAGGAGATCCACAATCGCCTGAGTCAGCTCCTCGATCGAGTAATCAATTGGGAGTCGGACGAGCTTCATGGATCGGTGCAGGCGCTCCAAGTGCTCACGCAGGCGGAAGACGTAGAGCTCTTCGCGCTCCTCGTTCCAATAGGCGCGAATGCCCTCGAAGACCGCGCCGACTGTTGACCACCCGAGCTCGGAGATGTGGATCGTCCCCTCCTCCCAGCGACGGAGTTCCCCATTGAGCCACAGGTATTGCGGATATTGGATGCTCACTCAGCCGCTCCTCCACTTTCGCCGTCTCGCCGCGGACGCGGCGCGGCTGACCGATACCTGTGCCCGCCGAGCAAGCGTTGATATGCGGCTCAGGGGCCATGTCATGGTAGCCGACTCAGGCCGCTGGTGGCTGGCAGGCATGAGTCGTCACCGGAGGGTCTGTGTTCACGAGAAACGGGGGTTGCCGCCACCAGAGCTAGGCGAGATAACCAGGGGCGCCTTTGAAAGCGCCCCTGGATCGTCTCGTTCTGGTTGCTAGTCGTCCTGCCGGCCCTCGACGAACACTTTCGTCAGCATGCGGACGTAGATGTTGCCGTCCGGCACGACGTACCCCTGTTGGTTGACGGGCATTCCCTTGACCCACGGCTTGAAGACGTACTGATCCAGCCGGTAGACGAGCGGGATGTAGCCGACATCTTCCTGGATGATCTGCTCACACCGGCGGTAGATGTCGAGCCGCTTCTGCTGATCCGGCTCAGCCTTCCCCGCGTTGACCAGGTCGTCAAACTCATCGTTCGACCACGCTTGGCGCTTGCCAGAGGACTTGCGGCTGTAGAACATGTCCCCGTAGCCGTTGTTCGGGTCCGGGTAGTCGTACCACCAGCGAATGAAGACCAGCTGCCACTTGTTCTCGAAGAGCTGCTGCGAGAAGTTCGCCTGCGGCACCGTCTGGATCTTGACGTCCATGCCGAGATTCTGCCGCAGCTGGTCGACGATGTCGTTCGCCATGATGTCGGCGTTGTAGTTCTCTTCCTGTGCCCGCATCCACATCGTGATCTCGGGCCAGTTCTTGCCTCCCTCGAACTCCGTGCCCTGCAGCGCGGCCAACGCCTTCTCCGGGTCGAAGTCCTGGATTTCTTGAAGCGTCGGGTCGTCGAGGAAGCCGAACACACCCGGCGGCACCATGCAGTAGGCCGGTGCGACCAGCCCATTCGTCACCGTGACAAGCCGCTCCCGGTCGATGGCGTGGCTAAGCGCCTTGCGGACCTCCAGTCGGTCGAACGGCGGGATCCCGTTCGACGGGAGCAGCATCCAGATGCCTGGGTAGACGTAGGGCTGGAGCTGCTGCGAAAGCTCGGCGTCCTCCGCGTAGCGCAAGTAATCGGAGGAGCTGAGTACCGTCCAGTCGAGCCGCTGATCGCCGGTGCCACTCTCGTACGCCAGCACCGTGTTCGACGCCGGGATAATCGGGGTGATCACCTTCGTCAGTTTGATGTTCTCCGCGTCCCAATAGCCCTCGTTCTTGGACATCTCGATCTTGACGTCAGGTTCCCAGACGTCCACCTTGAACGGGCCGTTCGAGACGATCGGTCCCTGGGTGCCGAGCGCCCACTCGGGTCCGTATTTCTCGACTTCCCACCGCGGCGCCGGCACGGCCGCCTGATAGGCGACGACCTGCGGGAAGAACGCTCGCGGGCCTTCCATCGTCACCTCGAGCGTCCAGTCATCAATGGCGCGGACTCCGACATCCTCCGCCGTGGGAATCTTGCCGTGCAACGGGTCGTCTGGATTGTCGATTGGGGTCTGGGTGTTGAACGCTTCGGCGTATTTGATGTCAAAGAGGAATCCGGCATACGGCGCGCCCGTCGCGGGATCGAGCTGGCGGCGCCAGGAGTAGACGAAATCGTGGGCGGTGACGGGATTGCCGTCGCTCCAACCCTTGTTGTTCTCACGGATGCGAAACGTCCAGACGCTCGCATCCTCGTTGGAATTCCACGAGTACGCCCAGTCCGCCGTCGCGACGAGGTTCTCGTCGAAGGTCAGCAGCCCGGCAAATGTTTCTTCCTCGGCGTTGCAGTAGAGATTCGCGTTCCAGTCGAAGCTGACCGGGTTTTCCCAGATGCCGTCGTGGTAGAAGACTTGCTCTTCGCCTGACTGGGGACGGACGTAACGCAGCCGGCGACGACCGGTCAACGGCGACGCCGCCGCCCGACCGCTCGCGGCCAAGCTTGCGCCACCAGCCACGGCAGCCGCCGCAACCTTCATCACGTCTCGACGGCTCATCCCGGCTGTCAGCAACCGCTTCTTCATGATCGCCAATTGCTGATCGAGGTTTGGCTTGTCGGACACGGCTCCCTCCATCACTACGCCGCGACGCCGGCCCCACTTCCGACGCCATCACCGAGTCCCGTGGACCGGCCGGCAACTGCCACCAACCACTGGCCGGCATGCACATGATCCGGCCCGATCGCGCGACGCTGAATGCTCAATCATTCCCCTTCGGATCAAGCGCGTCGCGCAGACCGTCCCCCAAGAAAGTGAAACCCAGCATCGTCAGGCCGATTGCGAGAACGGGGAAGAGCAGCATGTGCGGATCGTTCTGGATGTCCCCCGCGCTGCGGGCGGCCTCACCGACCATCTGCCCCCAACTCGCGTCTGGCGGCCTGATACCGATGCCGACGAAGCTAATCGCCGCCTCCGTGAAGATCGCCGTCGGGATGCCGAAGGTGGCCGCGACGATGATCGGCGTCAGGCTGTTCGGCAAGAGGTGGCGAAAGATGATGTGCGCGCCGCTCGCTCCGCAGACGCGAGAGGCCATCACGAATTCCTGCTCGCGCAGACTCAGGAACTGGGCGCGGATGAGGCGCGCTTCCGTCACCCAGGCGATCAACCCGATGCCGAGGATGATGTTCTTCAGGCCGGCGCCGAACGCGTTGACGAATAACAGGACGAGGAGCACCTGCGGGATGGTGAAGACGACATCGACGACGCGCATCATGATGGTGTCGACGAGCCCGCCGTAGTAGCCGGCGATCGAGCCGACCGGGATGGCGATTGCCAGGACGATCGCATACGAGGCGATCCCGACGAGCAGCGAGACGCGGGCGCCGTACATCATCCGGCTGAAGATATCCCGTCCGTTGCGGTCCAGCCCAAACGGCCAAGTCCAGCTCGGTGGGTAGCGGGCGAGCCGGACATCCACGACCTCGCTCTCGCCGTATGGCGCCAACAGCGGAGCGAAAATCGCGATCAGGACGAACGTTACGACGATGACGAGACCGACGACGGCGAGGCGGTTGCGCACGAGGCGGCGCCAGGCGTCGCCCCAGAGACTCGCGCGGCGCCGGGTGGCCAACCGTCCCGCGTCGGTGAGCGCCGCTAGAGAAGCGTCCCGTGCCTCGTCAGTCGGCGCCGGCAAGGCTGCCGCGTTGGCCCGATTCGTACGGTCGACCTCATCGACCGAGACGTTTGAAGGATGCGCGCGCGAGTGACTCATCGGCGTCTCGTCAGTACCGAATGCGCGGATCGATGAGACCGTAGACCAGATCGACGACGACGTTCATGATCGCCAGGAAGATGCCGAAGATCAACGTAACGGCGAGGATCATCGGCTGATCCTTGGTGTCCATGCTCTCCACGTAATACCGGCCCATGCCCGGGACGTTGAACACTTTCTCGACGAAGAATGAGCCGGTGCCGACGATCGCGAAGATCGGGCCGATCATTGTCACGACCGGGATGAGCGCGTTCTTGAGGACGTGCCTGAGGATGACTCGGCGTTCCATCAGGCCCTTCGCGCGCGCCGTTCGCACGTAATCGGAGCGGATCACCTCGATCATGCAGGAGCGCGTGTAGCGAGCGATTGTCGCGAGAGGCGCGGCGCCGAGCGCGATGGTGGGGAGAATCCAGTCCTGTGGCCGCTCCCAGCCCCCGATGTTGAACCCTAGGTCAATGCCACGGCCGGGCAGCCAGACCACAAAGAGGAGGATGAGCAGGTAGCCCATCACGAAGCTAGGCATGCTGTAGAAGAGGATGGCGAGGGTGATCGAGAGATAGTCGAGGAAGCCGTTCTGGTTGACCGCAGCCAGGATTCCGAGTGTCATGCCCACGACGACCGCGAAGAGGGTCGCCATCACGCCGAGATGGAGCGAGACCGGGAACGTCCGGCCAATGATGTCTCGGACTTCTTGGCCCCGCCAGACGTACGACTCGCCAAAGTCCCCCTGCAGCGAGTTCCAGACGTAACGCGCGAACTGCTCATACAGCGGCCGGTCGAGCCCGTACATCCGCTCCAGGCGCGCGATCGTCTCGGGCGCGACACGATCCATGTGGCTCAGGGCGAACGGGCTCCCCGGCGTGAGGTGCATGATGATGAATGTGATGGCGGTCATTGCCAGGAGCGTCGGAACGAGCCAGAGAATCCGGGAGACCGCGTACCGAGCCATCGCGCCTCAACGCCCCTGAATGTGGTGGTGCCGGTGGTCGCAACGCCTGTGGCGCCACGCCAGTCGTTACACCTCGATGACGAGCGATCCGTGAGCGGCGGGACTGTATCACCGCCGCCGCGACCGATCAAGATGCACCGTGCACATGGCGCTTACGATGGAATTGTGCTGAATTCTGAGGATAAGAGGCGGGCAGCGCTCATTGGTCGCGCCGCCCGCTTGCGTTTACAGGATGAAGTTGCTCAGGTCCTCGTCCGCGGCGATCTCGCCGACGCGTCGTCTGACGAACTCGCGGTCGATGGTAACCGTCTGTCCCTTGTAGAGCGGCGCGTCGAACGAGATTTCCTCGACGACGCGCTCGATGATCGTCTGCAGCCGGCGAGCGCCGATGTCCTCCGTGCGGGCGTTCACATCGCTCGCCAGGCGAGCCATCTCGCGCAGTCCGTCCTCCGAGAACTGGAGATCGATCCCCTCCGTCGCGAGTAGCGCCTGATACTGCTTCGTCAGGGCGTTCTGCGGCTCGGTCAGGATCCGGTAGAGATCGTCCTCGGAGAGGCTGCTCAGTTCGACGCGGATCGGGAAGCGACCCTGCAGCTCCGGGATCAGGTCGGACGGCCGCGAGTTGTGGAACGCGCCCGCGGCGATGAAGAGGATATGGTCGGTACGGACCGGGCCATATCGCGTCATCACCACCGATCCCTCGACGATCGGTAGCAGGTCTCGCTGCACACCCTCGCCGGAGACGTCCGCGCCGTAATCCCCGTTCGACGTGATCGTCTTGTCAATCTCGTCAATGAAGACGACGGCCGCTTCCTCAACGCGGTCAATGGCTTCGTCTATCACCGCGTCGAAGTCAACCAGCCGGTTCGCCTCCTGCTGCGTCAGAATGCGCTTCGCCTCCCGCACCTTGACGCGTCGACGCAGCGTCCGGCGCGGCATCAACCCGTCGAGGAAGTCGCGGAACGTGCTTTGCAGCTCATCCGGCGCAAACTCGTCCGCCCACTCCAGCGGGTTATAGTCATCGTAGTCGTAGTCCGCGTCGATTTCGATCTCGACGGTTTCTTCGTCGAGCGCGTGGTCGTTGAGCAGGCGCAGCAATCGCTTCCGCTCCCGCTCCAGGCGACGCTTGGCCGCGAGATTCTGCCGCTCCTGCTCCGACTCGTCGTCGGCGGCGCCTTTCGCGCCGTGCTTGCGTCCATTCCGGGAAGGCCGCTTCTGGAGCAGCTGTTCGAGGAGCAGGTCGGCCAATCGCTGCGCCGCGAGCCGGCTCGCTTCATCCTTGACCTGTTCGAGCCGCTGCCCGTGCAGCATGCTGATCGCGATTTCGACCAAGTCGCGGATGATCGACTCCACGTCGCGGCCGACGTAGCCCACCTCAGTGAACTTCGTCGCCTCGACCTTGATGAACGGCGCATCGACGATCTTGGCGACTCGGCGCGCGATCTCGGTCTTGCCGACGCCCGTCGGCCCGATCATCAAGATGTTCTTCGGCTGCACCTCTTGCCGAAGGTGCTCAGGCAGCAGCTGACGCCGGTACCGATTCCGGAGCGCGACTGCGACCGCGCGCTTCGCGTCTTGCTGTCCAATAACGTATTTGTCGAGCTCGGCCACGATCTGGGCCGGGGTCAGATTCTCCATAATGACGCGCGGCCCCGACATTTCGGGACCGGAGCGCGTCGTCGAGCCGGACTTCTCCGCCCGGCGCGCCACTTCGGCCATTAGTCCACCTCCGCGTCATCCAATTCTTCGTCTTCGCTATGTCGGTGAGCGGACTCCTCGGCCTCGTCGTCCTCCTCTTCGTCGTCGCCCGGCTCCACGGCCGGCGGCGCGCCCGCGGAGAGCGGCAGCCCCTCGACCGAGCCGCCAGCATCCTCCGCACCTTCGGTCGCGTCCTCCTGGCTCACGACCTCGATCGTGAAGTGGTCGTTCGTGAAGATGCAGATATCCGCGGTGATTCGCATCGCGGCCTCGACGATCGAGCGAGCGTCGAGATCGGTGTGCGTCAACAACGCCTTCGCGGCGGCCGTGGCGTATGGCGCTCCAGAACCAATCGCCGCGACTCCGTCATCTGGCTCGATGACATCGCCGTCGCCGGACAGGACCAGGAGCGACTCGACGTCGGCGACGATGAGCTGCGCCTCCAGCCGCCGCAGGTAGCGGTCGGTGCGCCACTCCTTGGCCAACTCGACGGCGGCGCGCCGCAGGTTGCCGTCCCAGGACTTGAGCTGAGTCTCGAACTTGCCAAAGAGCGTCAGTGCATCCGCGACCGCTCCGGCGAACCCGGCGATGACCTGGCCATCATGCAGCAAGCGCACCTTGCGGGCGCCGTGCTTCAGGACGACATCTCCGATGGTGACCTGGCCATCGCCGGCCATGGCAACCGCGCCATCCCGCTTCACGCCGAGGATCGTCGTCGCGTGGATGCGCGGGCGGTTCATCATGTCAGGACGAGGAATCACAGAAAGAGGGTCCAGTCAGACGAATGCCGGGTGTCTCGCGGACCTCCCGGCGCCACATCAGACGCCATAGGCGCCCTTCTCACAGGTGAATTGTACTTCAGACGTAGGGGTGAATCAGCGCTGGCCGGCCACCTGCCTACTCCGGCCAGCGCTCGCGATCCTAACCAGTCTTCGCCAGGGTTTCGCCCTCGTGACCGCACTTCGGGCAGCGGACTTGACCGCGCCGGCCCGCCTCGACCATATACGAGCCGCAGCGCGGGCAGGAGGTCGCGACCGGCTTGTTCCACTCGACGAAGTCGCACTCCGGGTAGCGCTCGCAGCCGTAGAACGTCCGCCCCTTCTTGGAGCGCCGCACGACCACCTCTCCCTGCTTGCACGTCGGGCAGGTGACGCCGATCCGCTCCAAGAGCGGCCGGGAGTTGCGGCACTCCGGGAACCCGCTGCACGCGAGGAACTTGCCGTAGCGGCCGAGCTTGATCACCATCGGCCGGCCGCACTTCTCGCAGGTCTCGCCCGATGGCTCGTCCTTCAGTCGAACGCGCTGGATCGACTGCTCCGCCTGCTTGAGCGTCTCCGTAAAGGGCACGTAGAACTCGCGCATCGTCGGCACCCAGTCACGCTCGCCCGCGGCAATTTCGTCCAGCTCGGCTTCCATTTGAGACGTAAAGCCGATGTCGAAGATGCGCGGGAAGTGCTCGACGAGGAGATCGTTCACGATCATGCCGAGCTCCGTCGCCACCAGCTTGCGATTCTCGGTGGTGACGTAGGACCGAGCCTGCAGCGTGGCGATCGTCGGAGCGTAGGTGCTTGGCCGGCCGATCCCCTGTTCCTCGAGCGCCTTGACGAGCGTCGCCTCGGTGTAGCGCGGCGGCGGTTGCGTGAAGTGCTGCTCGGGCAGGAGCTTCAGCAGATCGAGGTCTTCGCCCTCGGCAAGCACCGGGAGTGCTCCGTTATCCAGCTCGTCTGTCTCGCCGTCGTCCCGACCCTGGGTGTAGACGGCCATGAATCCGGGGAACTTCACGACGGAGCCCGTCGCGCGGAAGACGAATGGCGGCTCGCCCGTCCCGGTTAGTTGCTCCGGCTTGCCGGCGGCGATGTCGACCGTCGTCCCGTCCAGGACCGCCGGCGCCATTTGGCTCGCAATGAACCGCTGCCAGATCAATTGGTAGAGACGGAACTGCTGCGGCGTCAGGTACTGGCGCACGCTCTCCGGTTCCCGCTGCGGGGAGGTCGGACGAATCGCCTCGTGCGCCTCCTGCGCCCCCTTCGCCTTCCGCGTGTAAACGGGAGGCTGCGCCGGAACGTACTCGGGCCCATACTTGACGCTGATGACCGCCCGCGCCGCTTGCTGCGCAGACGCCGCGACGTTGGTCGAGTCCGTCCGCATGTAGGTGATCAGACCCTGCGTGCCCTCGGGACCGAGATCGACGCCCTCGTAGAGCTCTTGCGCGATCTGCATCGTCCGGCGCACCGGGAAGTTGAGCTTCCGCGATGCCTCCTGCTGGAGCGTGCTCGTGGTGAACGGCGGCGCGGGACGGCGCTGAGTCTCGCGCCGGGTCACCTTCGTTACGCGATAGATGGCGCCGTCTAGAGCCTCAACGATCTGCTGCGCTTCCTCGCCGGTCTTGAGCTCAGCTTTCTTACCGCCGACCCGGTGGAGGGCGGCGCGGAAGATGTCCTTCTTCGTGGGAGCCTTGCCGGTCCGCTTCGCCAGCTCGGCGTCGAGCGTCCAGTACTCCTCCGGGACGAAGCTCTGAATCTCGCGCTCGCGCTCGACGACGAGCCGCAGCGCCGCCGTCTGCACGCGGCCGGCAGACAGCCCCCGCTTGACCTTCTTCCATAACAACGGGCTCACGCCGTAGCCGACGAGCCGGTCGAGGACACGGCGAGCCTGCTGGGCATCGACGAGGTGCATGTCGATGTCGCGCGGCTGCTTCATCGCCTCGGTGACTGCCTCTGGCGTGATCTCGTGGAAGACGACACGCCGCACCGGCTTCTGCCGCGCGTTCGTCGCCTCGACGAGGTGCCATGCGATCGCCTCGCCCTCCCGATCAGGGTCGGTGGCGAGGATGACTTCCTGGGCACGCTCGACGCTCTCCTTGAGCTCCTTGACGATCTTGGACTTGTCGCGCGGCACCAGGTAGGTCGGGGTGAACCCGTCGTCCACGTCGACGCCGAGGGAGCTCTTCGGCAGGTCGCGGATGTGGCCCATCGAGGCCTTCACGGTGTACCCGCGACCGAGATACTTGCTGATCGTCTTCGCCTTGGCCGGCGACTCGACGATCACAAGTCGCCCCCGGCCCGTGCCGGGGGCTAAGCCCTTCGCGGCCGAGGATCGCCCCTTCTTGGTTGTCTCATTCGTCTTTGTAGGCATAGTGTTCCTGCTAAGAAGTCGCACCGCTAGATTGTCGGCGCAGGGAAAATCGGTGGCACGGCGCCGCCAACAAGAGCGAGAGTCTACAACGTGACGGCTACCCGTCAGCAAACATAGCGACGGGGTAGGTGGGTGTCAAGCACAGGCCCTTCGGCCTATTGGTCCTCCAACTGGCCGCCCGATGGCCCTCCCCGAGTGGGCCAGACGTACCTTGGCGCCTTGCGGCCAAGACACCCTATCACATGAGAACGCTTTCACCTCTCCGGTCGTCAGACGCCCAATCGACCTCGCGTCCGGGATCGGTCCGCCTAGAGGCGGATGTAATGCTGCGCCCCCATGTTCCGAATGACGCCTTTCAACTCCATCATCGTCAGTAGCGCCGACGCCGCCGCGATCTCTAAGTTGGCAGCCGCCGCGAGATCATCAATGTGCCGCGGTTCCGATGTTACCAGCGCCAAGAGGCGGCGCTCCTCTTCGGTCATCGGCAGCGCCTGCTGGACCGCCACCTGCTCACGCCGGCGATCGAGATTGAGGTCCTCCAGGATGTCCGCCGCGCTCGTGACCGCCCGCGCCCCTTCGCGCAGAAGCCGGTTGCTCCCTTGGCTCGCGTGCGACAGGACCGAGCCCGGAACGACGAAGACCTCGCGCCCCTGATCGGCCGCGAAATCGCACGTAATCAACGCTCCGCTGCGCGCCGGCGCCTCGACGATCACGACGGCGAGGGAAAGCCCGGCGATGATCCGGTTGCGAGGCGGGAAGTTCACCGCGTCGGGCTTCGTGTCGAGCGGGTAGTCAGAGATGAGCGCGCCAGATTCCACGATGCGCGAGGCCAGATTCCGGTGTTCCGGTGGGTAGACCACGTTCACACCACTGCCGAGGACGGCTATCGTTCGCCCACCAGCCTCAAGCGCTGCCGCGTGGGCCACGCCATCGATCCCGCGAGCGAGTCCGGAAACGATCGTCACGCCTGCCTCGGCAAGCTCCCGCGCGATCCGGGATGCGACCTCTCGCCCCGTCGCCGTCGCCCGGCGTGTGCCGACGATCGCGACAGCCGTGGCATCCTCCGAGGCGAGTGTCCCGCGAACGTAGATGACGGGGGGCGGCGCGGGAATCTGAGCGAGCAAGGGCGGATAATCCGGATCCTGCAGCGTGATCGCCATGACGCCCTCACGCTCGAGGCGTTGCAGCTCCCGTTCCGGCGACAGCGTCTGGCGGGCCTGCACCAGACTCTCAACCGATCTTTCGTCCAAGACGCGCCGCAATGCCGCGGGCGTAGCGCGCCAAGCGTCGCGCAGCGAGCCGAAAGCGTCCACGAGCTTCTGGATACGCACGGGCCCGATGTACGGCACTCGATGAAACGCGATCCAGTGAGCCCGCTCTTCGAGCCCGTCCACACACGTAACGTTTTCCAGTTCGCTCACGCTCGTTCGCTCCCGCACCCTCGCCCTACTGAATGACGCGCGGGGCTAGAGCCCCGGCGCTCATGCGATAAGCCGGTTGAAACCGGTCTTGAGAACCTTATCGCTCGTGGCCTGTTTAGGATACGTGACGTTCGCCAGAAACGGAGTTATGCGCTGCAACGCAAGAGCGAAGGCGCCGGTCCAGAGGCACGCCACGCTGGCGGAAGAACGTCTGTGCGACTCTCGACGCGTTTCCCATTGTGTCTTTACGGGATTGATTGTTATTATGCAATCTGTCGGCCCGTCAGAAGTGCTGTGGCCTGGCGACGCGGGTGGCCGTCGCGGGCATCCACGACAGACGGAGCGCCAGTCCCGTCGGCACCACCCTTGCATCCTCGCGGTTGCCGGCGGAGATGCGTGTCGAAACGTCCGATCCGACCGAAGAGTATTAAGAGGCAGGAGCGAAGCCGTAATCGGGCGCACCGGATGGCGTTAAACCAACCGACGCTATCGCAAGAGGTTCTGACACACAGCATGCGCTCGCTCACGATCGGCCAAATCCACGGCATTGACGTCCGTATCCACCCGACATTCGGTTTGGTCTTCCTGTGGATTGCTTACCACTGGGGCTTTGCCGATGGCGGTGGATTGGCTTCGCTTGCATACGGCCTGCTGCTCGGCGCCTTTATTTTCGGCTTCGTCTTGCTGCACGAGTTCGGCCACAGCCTGATGGCTCAGCACTACGGCATCCGCGTGAGGGACATCACGCTACTGCCGTTCGGCGGGGTTGCGCGGGTCGAGCACCTGGCAATCCGCCCCTCGGCTGAGGCGCTGATCGCGGCCGCCGGCCCGGCGGTCAATCTCGCGATCGCGATGGCGTTGCTCCCACTCCTCGCACTCGACGGCATTCTCAGAGGCTACAACTCGGTCGGCGAATACCTCCAGAGCCTCGGCGGCGCCACACCCGATGGCATCCTCCTTTATCTCTTCGCCGCAAATCTGATGATCTTCGCCTTCAACCTGCTGCCGGCGTTCCCGATGGACGGCGGACGCCTCTTCCGAGCGGCGCTTTCCTCGCTGATCGGGCGCGAGCAAGCCACCCGCATCGCGGTTTGGCTCGGCACGGCGTTGGCCGTCTGTCTCGCGGGCGTTGGGCTCTGGTGGCGCGACATTGTGCTGCCGCTGATCGCCGCGTTCGTGATCATCGCCGCGTACGCCGAGGGTCGGGTGGTCCGGCTCGAAGAGGCCATGCGACGCCTGCGGGTCGGGCAGTTCGCCGTTTGGGACCGCGGCGGGGTCGAGGAAGACGATCTCTTGTCCTACGCGCTGCGCGGCGGGCCGCGCGACGTCGTCGTGACGCGCGACGGGCGCGTCGTCGGGATGGTGCCGCGCAACGCGCTTCTACAGGTGCTGCACGGCGGCGCCGATCACCGCACGGTCGGCGAAGCGATGGACACGGATGTCGTGACGGTGGATGCCGACGAGTCCGTCTATGACGTGCAGCGCAAGATGCAGATGCTCAATCGCTGGACGATTCCGGTCACGGAAGGCGGTCAATATCGCGGCGTCTTCACCGCGGACCGGGTCATCCACGTTTACCGATACCTCAATGCGCAGTCCGCTGAGCGACGGCGGTGGCAGGACGTGGCCGGCGCCGTCGGTGAATTGTTTCGCGCGGTCGGTCGCTGATCCGCGAACACGAGTCTAAACGCCCCACCACTTGACCCCGGTCGCTGGACGGGCTAGCATCGAATTGGCCAAGTCCGCCTTGTTGGCGGCGCGGAGGCATCATGAAAGTTTCGACTCGCGGTGAATATGGCGTCCGGGCAATGGTTGCACTCGCTCGCAATTATGGTGCCGGGCCGATGTCGATCGCCGCGATGGCGAAAGAGTCGGCGGTCCCGTACGCCTATCTCGAACAACTCATCATCCCGCTGCGAAAGGCTGGCTTGGTAGAGAGCAAGCGCGGCGCGCACGGTGGGTATCAGCTGGCGCGGCCGCCTGAGCAAGTCCTGGTCGGCGAGATTTACCGGGTTATGGAAGGTCCCGTCGCGCCGATGGATTGCGTCTCAGAGAATGAGGCCGACCAGACGTGCCCGCTGATCGCGGGGTGCGAAACGCGGCCCGTGTGGCTGAAGGTGCGCGACTCGATCGTCGCCGCGCTTGACTCGGTGACCCTGGCAGACCTGGTCAGCGAAAGCAAGCGTCGCCGCCCAATCGAGCCAGACGCCGCGGTGCCCGAACGGGCCACTGCCTGAGCCTGACGCCGGCCTTCAGACCCTCTCCGTTTCCGTTCATCGCGATCGGGATATCCCTGGCCATGCTCGACGACACGATTTACCTCGACCATGCCGCAACGACGCCTGTTGATCCGGTCGTCGTCCAGGCGATGCTGCCCTACTTCACGGAGCGGTTCGGGAATCCGTCCAGCATCTACCAACTTGGGCAGGATGGCCGCGCCGCGTTGGATCGCGCGCGCGCGACGGTCGCTCGCGTGTTGCGCTGTCAGCCATCGGAGATTCTGTTCACGAGCGGCGCCACCGAAAGCGACAACCTGGCCTTGATCGGCGTGGCCTGGCACCACCGTTTGCAGGCGCCGGATGGTCCCCTCCCGCACATCGTGACCACCACCATCGAGCATCATGCCGTGCTGCACACGGCCGCCTGGCTCGAGCGGCAGGGATTCTCGGTTACTTATGTCGATCCAAAGCCAGACGGGATCGTCGATCCGGCCGACATTGCCGCCGCACTCCGGCCGGAGACACGCCTCGTCTCGGTCATGTACGCCAACAATGAGATCGGCACCATCCAGCCGATCGCGGAGATCAGCAAGCTGACGCGCGAGCGCGGTATCACCTTCCACACCGACGCGGTCCAGGCGGCGGGTCTGCTTTCGCTCGACGTGGACGCGCTCGGCGTCGATCTGCTCTCGCTCTCGGCCCATAAGTTCTACGGGCCGAAGGGCGTTGGCGTTCTCTACATCCGTCGCCAGACGCCGATCGCCTACCAGCAGCACGGCGGAGGTCAGGAGAACGGGCGCCGGGGCGGCACGGAGAACGTGGCCGGGATCGTTGGCTTGGCCGTTGCGTTGGAGCGCGCCGAGGAGCGCCGCGAGGCGTACGTTGCTCACTGCGCGGAGCTGCGCGACCGCCTCTGGCAGGGTATCCAGGAACGCATCCCCGACGCGCAGCTAAACGGTACCGAGGATTGGAGCCGCCGGCTCGCCAACAACCTCAACTTCGCCATTCCCGGCGTGCAGGGAGAAACGGCGCTTCTCAGCCTCGACATGCAGGGGATCGCGGCCTCCGCCGGCTCTGCTTGCACCACGGGCCGCTCCGATCCGAGCCATGTCCTGGTCGCGCTCGGCCTACCGGAGGAGCGCTGCCGGGCGAGCCTACGGCTCACCGTCGGCTGGACGAACACGCCGGAGCAGATCGACGAGGCGGTCGAGGCGCTCGCCGAGACGGTCTCCCGCATCCGGCAGCTTGCCAGCGTCGTCTGATCAAGATTCGGCGCGGGACGGGCCATCTCCACGCAACACGCAGAAATAGACACAGATGACGCTCGCTGATGGGCAGCGAGCGTCCAATTAGGGTGATCTCTTCTCGGAAGACAGTGGGTTAGTCGGCAGCCAAGCCTCGGTCGCCGGGCTCCATCTCGGCTGCCGCGATCGCCGCCTCGAGCGCCGCGCCGAGATCGCGGCCATCCACCTGGCCAAGGGGCGGCAGGTCGGACAGGGATTTCAAGCCAAAATGCAGCAGGAACTCCGGCGTCGTCCCGTACTGGAGCGGATTGCCGACCGTCTGGAGACGCCCGACGACCTCGATCAGTCCACGGGAGAGAAGCGTCGTCAGCACGCCGGAAGAATCCACGCCGCGGACAGCCTCGATCTCCGCTCGCGTCACGGGCTGCCGATAGGCGATGATCGCCAGCGTCTCGAGCGCTGCGGTCGAGAGGCGAGTTTCGCGCTCCAGACCGAGGAAGCGCCGAACATAGGTGGCGAATCGTGGCGCGGTGGCTAGCTGGAGCTTGTCACCGATGCGCTGCACAACCCAGCCGCTGTGCTCGCGGCTCTCAAGCGCGGCCAACGCCTTTTCGATCCGGTTCGGTTCGACGTCAGCCGCGCGGGCAATGTCCTCGACGGACGCCGGCTCCGGCGCCACGAGTAAGAGCGCCTCGACCAGCGCTGGCAGCTCATCGTCCGTCAGCCCGCCAAGCCCGAGCGACGGGGTATGCGTCTCGCTCTGCTTGGCATCGAGGTCGAGGGCAACGAGGTCCTGACGAGCCTGCGGGTCTGTCGTCGTCATGACCATGAGTCATCTCCAGGGGCGATTGCGACCGGACCGATTACGCCGCGCCACGCCGCCGGTCGCCGGCGTAGGCGGATCTCCGAAAAAGGTTCAGCCTGCTCGGCATCCAAGATTCGCCGGCGGATCAGGACGAGCACGGCGAGAAACGCGGTCCGCACCTCGTGATTGTCCTGGCATTCCTCCGCCACGCGACTGAAGAGCACCTCGCTCTTGCCGCTCAGCGTCCGGAGCACGCGCTCGATCATCGTTGCCAGGGAGACGAGCGGACGCGCGGCGACAATCTGGCGCGGCGACGGCAGCGCCGCCAGTCGCCGCCGGAGCGCCTTGGCGAGCCAACTCGCTTCATGCGCGGCCAAGCGCGGGCGTTCGACCGGAGCGGGCGCGGCGATGGCGCCCAGCGACCGAGCGAAGGCGCCGGTTCCCGCCTGATCCCGCTCCGCGAGCTGCTGTGCAACCCGCTTGACCGCCTGGTACTCGATCAGCTGGCGGGCCAGATCACCCGTCTCCGGCTCCTCCTCCGTCGCCGGCGGGCGCGGCAGCAGCGAGCGTGACTTGAGCAGAACCAGGCGCGCGCCGACGGCGGCAAACTCCGCCAGCACATGCGGCGGCGCGCCACCCAGCTGCTCCACGTACGCCAAGAATTGCTCCGTAACCGCCATCAGCGAGACGTCGGTGATCGGAAGCTGGTTGCGCTCGATCAGGCGCAGCAAGACGTCGAGCGGTCCCTCGAACGTCGGGAGCCGAAGCTGGTAGCCGAGCAGTGGTAGTGGTTCTGGTGTGACAGCTTCCACGATAGACAGAGTGTACGCGAAATGTTCGTACACCGTCAGCCGGACGGCGCCAGTACCCGAATCATTCGGCGCGATCGGCGGCGATCAAGCGACAGAGCCCGGGATCCGGTGGCGGAGGATCATCCTCATGGTGGGCGATGAGCCAGCAGACGCGCTTCGAGCAGCCGAGCGTGGCTGCCCGTTCTGCTCCGAGCGTGGGGTGATGGACCGCGAGCGCAAATCCGGCGCGCCAGCGCGGCGCGGGCAGCCGCGCGAGCCAGCCCAGGAGGCCGGGAGCGAACCGAGCGAGGAGCACTCGCGCCACGCGGTGCGGCAGGCGAACCCGTCCTTCTGTCCCAACTTTGCCGATGTCGTGAAGAAGCGCCGCGATCAGCACGTCCTCATCCCGCTCTCCGGCGGAGCGGAGCCGCTGGTACACGCGGAGCAGATGCCGCTGGTCGAACGCGGGAAGCTGCCGGAACGCCGCTGCCTGCGCGGGAGTCAAGATCTCGCTGATGATCGCGTCGCGCTCCGGTGGTGGCGCGGTCGGAATGAGTGCCTGAACGCCTTGTCGGAGGCGGTCACGCCATGCCATGCGCCAAGTGGCGAATCAGAGTAGCGTACGGAAGAGGAACGACTGGAGCGGCGAGATCATCTCTCCGGTAATGGAGGCTCCGATCCGGCCGCTGACGAAGAAGATCAAGAAGAGGATCAGGAATCCGTAACGCTCCAGCGGCGCCAGGACCGGGTACCAGAAGTTCGGGAGAAGGCCAACGAGGATCTTGTGCCCGTCGAGCGGCGGGATCGGGATCATGTTGAACGATGCCAGCAGGACGTTCACCCAGAAATACCAGCCGAGGAAGAATGCAATTGAGCCGCGCTCGGATTGCGAGAAGAGCAGATTGCCGAAGTCAGCCGCACTCCAGCCTGCAAGACGCAGTGACAGGGCCGCGACCGCCGCTTGGACGATGTTCGAGACCGGTCCGGCGAGGGCGACGAGCGCCATCGCTCGCTTGCGATCGACGATGCCGGCGCCGCGTAGCCGGTTGGGATTGACCGGAACCGGCTTCCCCCAACCGATGAAGCTGTACCCGAGCGAAATCATGACCATACCGAAGAACCCGAACGGCTCGAAGTGCATGGCCGGGTTCAGCGTAATCCTGCCGAGGGAGCGTGCCGTGTCGTCGCCGAGTCGCCAGGCTGTATAGGCGTGCATGAACTCGTGGATGGTCGTCGCCACGATGAAGGAGCCGAGGATGGCGATGATCTGCTCCATCGGCGGGAAGCTGCGCCGGTCGAGCAGCTGCATCCCGAGAAGCAGGAGCAGGATGAGGAAGATGCCAGAGCTGGGATCGCCCCGTTGAACGAGGCCGAGACGACGGTCCATCACGATTGAGCTGGCAGGGCGTTTCGCGCCTGAAAAAAGGCGTGGGCTCCGAGCAGCGCTCCGGACGTCTCGCCCAGGCACCTAACGAGCGGCGCTCGATGCTCGAAGCCCACCGCTCCGGTCATGCGCCGGAGCCAGGATAGAGGTGACAGGCCACGTAGTGCCCGTTGCCCTGGTCGGCGAAGATCGGCTCGACCTTCTTGCAGACATCCATCGCGTACGGGCAGCGCGTGTGGAAGTGGCAGCCCGGCGGCGGGTTGATCGGGCTCGGGACATCGCCGCTGAGAATGATCCGCTCGCGTCGCTTCTCCACGACCGGGTCTGGAATCGGCACCGCCGAAAGGAGTGCCTTCGTGTAGGGGTGCAGCGGCTCGTCGTAGAGCGCATTGCGGTCGGCCAGCTCCACGATCTTGCCCAAGTACATCACCGCCACGCGGTCGGAAATGTGCTTCACGACCGAGAGGTCGTGGGCGATGAACAGATACGTCAGGCCGAACTGCTCCTGGAGATCTTCCAGAAGGTTGACGATCTGCGCCTGAATCGAGACGTCGAGCGCTGAGACCGGCTCATCGCAGACGATGAAGTCCGGATTCGCAGCGAGCGCCCGGGCGATACCGATGCGCTGCCGCTGACCGCCGGAGAATTCGTGCGGGTAGCGGTTGGCGAAGTATGGGTTCAGACCGACCGTCTGCAGCAGCTCTTGGACCCGCTGGTTGCGCTCGTTCTTCGGCACCAGCTTGTGGATCTGCATCGGCTCGGCAATGATGTTGCCGACCGTCATCCGAGGATTGAGCGAGGCATATGGATCCTGGAAGATCATCTGGAGGTGGCGGCGCATCTTGCGCATCTCGCCGCCGTCCAGCTTCGTCAGGTCCTTGCCGTCAAAGATCACCTCACCAGACGTCGGCTTGTAGAGCTGGAGGATGGCGCGGCCGGTCGTCGACTTGCCGCACCCGGACTCTCCCACCAGACCAAGCGTCTCTCCGCGCTTGACCGAGAAGGAGACGCCGTCAACCGCCTGCACCGCCCCCACTTTGCGCTGGAAAATGATCCCCTGGGTCAGGGGGAAGTGCATGACGAGGTTGCGCACCTCCAGTAACGTCTGTCCGTTCTTGTCGGCAGGCGCCGGAGTCGGTTGTGTCCGGCGATCGATCTCGACGGCCATTTACGCCTCCTGCTTCTGCCGCGGCGGTTCGCCGTCCTTGCTCACTTCCTCCCAGAACCAGCACGCCGAATAGTGCCCTTCCTTGACCTTGAGCAGCGGTGGATTCTTCTGCTCGCACTTCTCGCGCGCGTAGTTGCAGCGCGGAACGAACGGGCACATATCGGGCAGATCAATCAAGTCAGGCGGCAGGCCTCGGATCGGCTCGAGCTTCTCCTTGCGCTCTGCGTCGAGCCGCGGGATCGACTTGAGGAGACCCACCGTGTAGGGGTGTCTCGGATTGGCGAAGATTTCCTCAGTGCTGCCGGTCTCCACGACGTGCCCGGCGTACATCACCTGGATCCGGTCCGCCATCCCTGCGACCACGCCCATCGAGTGCGTGATTAGGATCACGCCGGTATCCCGCTCCATCTGGAGCGTGCGCATCAGATCGAGGATCTGCGCCTGAATCGTCACGTCGAGCGCGGTGGTCGGCTCGTCGGCGATGATCAGCTTCGGGTTGCACGACAGCGCCATCGCGATCATCACGCGCTGGCGCATACCACCCGAGAACTGGTGTGGATATTGGTCGATGCGCTCCTCGGCGTTCGGGATGCCAACCATCTTCAGGAGCTCGATCGCACGCGCGCGCGCCTGCTCCTTGGACATGCCCAAATGCAGCTGCAGCGCCTCGCTGATCTGGCGATTGATAGTCAGCACCGGATTGAGCGAGGTCATCGGGTCCTGGAAGATCATCGCGATCTTGTGACCGCGGATCTTGCGGACCTCGTTATCCGAGAGCTGAAGGATGTCCTGCCCGTCGAAGATGATCTCACCGGACACGATCTTGCCCGGCGGGCTAGGAATGAGGCGCATGATCGAGAGCCCGGTCATGCTCTTCCCGCAGCCGGACTCACCCACCACGCCGAGCGTCTCACCAGGCATGACATAGAAGGAGACATCGTCGACGGCCTTGACGATGCCGTCCTGGGTGAAGAACTGCGTCCTGAGGTTCCGCACCTCGAGCAACGGTTGAACGTTCCCGTTGCGTCCGCCGTTCGAGCCAGTTTGGGGTTGCGCCCGCTCTGGCACCCGCGACTCTACGGCCATCGTCGCTCCTCTCGCCTTTCGACCGATCCGCGCTCGGTTATCACGTCAAGTTCACATCTCTCTATCTGTAGGTATGTTGCTCGCCTTATTCAGTCCCTCACATCTGATGAGGGACAGCTCCCGCCCGCGTCGGACAGACTACGTTAGGGAAAGCGAACATCGGCGAAAGGATATCATGGGCCACGAAACACGAGCAATCCCGATCGAAAGCGAGTTTCGCGAATTGTGCACGCATCCCAGATGAAATAGATCCGCATTTGGGAACGCGAACAATCGCCGCGCGCTCCTTGTCACCACTGCGACGTTCTCCGAAGATTCCCCGGAGAATATCCCGGTGCGACCCACGTGAATGGCTGCCATGCGCCCGATCCGTTGGCCCACCAACCGTCGCCTACCACCCGCAGTGGCCGCGCCTATTGGGCTCGCGCTTCTCATCCTCGCGAATGCTTCGCTCAACGATCAGCGCCTCTCAATCCTGACCGCGATCGCCCTCGTTGCGGGGCTCTCCCTGTGGGCACTCACCGCCCGGGGAATGGAGAAGCCACCGAAAGCGGACTTGCAAGGGCACGTCGAGGAGGCGCGAGTTCGCTGGTGGGCGCTCGGAATTGCGGTTGGCCTCGCCACGGTTACTTGGTGGCAGTCGGCCGGAAACACTTTCCGGCCTCTCGGCGTTGCGGCATGGGTTGCCTCCTGCGCGGCATGGACAATCGCTTGGTGGCCGGCGCCGATCCGCCGACCTCCCTTGTGGCCGAGTGAAATCACCGCGACCATCAGCTCTCGGCTACCTGCCACGCTTCGAGGAAAAGCGCCTCTCTTGCTGGTACTCGGGCTGATCGTCGCGGTGAGTGTCGCCGCGCACTTCTATCGCCTCGAGGTCACGCCACGTGACCCAACGAGCGACCACGCCGAAAAGCACCTCGATGTAAAAGACGTGCTCGATGGGCAACGTCCGATCTACTTCGAGAGGAACACCGGCCGGGAGCCCGGCCAGTTCTACGTGACCGCCGCCTTGATCCGCGTGCTCGACCTGCCCAACGACTTCACGACGCTCAAGATCGGAACCGCGCTCGTCGGCGTGGTGACGATTCCCTTCGTCTATCTCCTCGCGGCCGAGATCGGTGGACGGCTAACAGGTCTGGCGGCTGCCTTCCTCTATGCGATGGGCAAGTGGCCAGTCGCGATCGCCCGGTACGGGCTCCGCTTCGCCTACGCTCCGCTCGCCGCCGCCGTGACCTTCTGGCTGCTCCTGCGCTGGTTACGCACGGGCGATCGCCGCGACGCGCTCGCCTGTGGACTCAGCCTGGGGATTGGTCTGTACGGCTACACGCCGTTTCGGCTCGCCGTACCCGCCATCGCGCTCGCCATCGGCGCCTCGCTCCTGAATGACCGACGCGATCGCCGTCAGATACTGCGGCAGGGTCTCTTGCTGATTGGAACTGCCTCCCTCGTCTTCGTGCCGTTGGCGGCCTACATGACAGAGCGACCCGACATGTATTGGTATCGCTCCGTCACGCGCGTCGCCGGCGAAGAGGGAGGCCGCGTCTTCGGGACACTCACGAGCAATCTCTCCATCTTTCTCCGCAACAATCTCAACGCCACGCTTGCCTTCAATTGGCGGGGCGATACGACGTACGTCAACATGGTCCACCTCGATCCGTGGTTGGACGTCGTGACCGGGGCGCTCTTGCTCGCAGGACTCGCTGTCGTCGCCGTTCGCATTGCACTTTGGCGCGACACGCGGTTCATCGCCCTGCTGGCGATGACGCCGATCCTCCTGCTCGCCTCGACGCTCGCGCTCAGCTTTCCCCGGGAGAATCCAAGCGTGAACCGATTGGGCGCACTAGCGCCAATCGTCTTCGCGATCGCTGGCCTAGCGCTTGCCCGGCTCCTCGCCGCGCTTTCAGCTATCCGGTTGGCATCCGGAGGTTTGCTCGCGGTGTTCGTAGCCGCGCTCATCACGCTCGCGGCAGCGCGGGAGAACTACGTCCGCTACTTCCACGATTACGATCGCCAATACCGACAGACCGTCGCGAACACTACTGAGATCGCGCACGCCATCCGGGGAGGAGCATCCGTCGGAGTCACGATTGACGATGCGTACCTGATCGACGGTCCGTTCTGGCTCGATGTCCGTAACATCGGGATCGCGTTGCACGACGAGAACTGGGCAGATACGCACACCATCCGGCCTGGAGAGCCGCTACCAGAGCAGCCGGCCGGACGTCCACTTTTCTTCATCTTGCGGGCGAGCGACCACGCACGGTTGGCGGAGCTACTGAGCCGCTGGCCGGCCGGCGTTATCACCGCCTACCCGGTCGAGGAGCCCGTCCACGCATTTCTCACCTACTGGGTTCCCGCCGCTCCCGGTGCCTCCTCTCCTACCTCGGCGCCCGGCGACGAAGCCGGCGCCTGACAAGGCTCACGACACCGATTGCCCGCCATCGTTTACTATGGGGAAAGGCTGCCGATATTAGCGGCGAAGCAGGTACGCGTCAGGGTCTTGGTGCCCGTTTCGAGGGTCGTGTATCATCCATCCTGGCGCGCGCCGCCTGGCCGCCGATTTGTGCTGGCCAGTCAGGGATTCTGCTGGCGGGCGCATTTCGAGAGGGTTTGGGGACGATCGCCGCGCTCATGCGGCGAGACGGCCACAGAGGAACCTGAGGGCCAGCGGGGCCGTCGGGCGGGAGGTGATTGGGTTGGCGACGGTTTTTGAGCGAGTTCGCAGCATCGTGGCTGAACGGCTCGGGGTCGATGAAGACAAGGTGACCATGGACGCCGAGTTCATCGGCGACCTCAACGCAGACTCGCTCGACCTCGTTGAGGTCATCATGGCGATTGAGCAGGAATTCAACATCGAGATTAAGGACGAGGACGCGGAAAACATCCGCACCGTCGGGGACGCTGTCCAGCATCTGGAGGAAGTCGTCGGTAATCAGTAGCCGGCTCGATGTTGCCCGTGGCGGCTGGCGTAGGGCGGCAGTGGTGAGGTAACCGCTGCTGAGCACCAGTCAGGTGGTGCGCTGCCATGTGCGTTCGGCAAGCGAGCTGGGATCCCGCAATCCCGTCGTTTGCCATCGAGTAACGTGGAGCCCAGGAGGGCCGGGGCGCCGCCAGCAGGATCGCGACGCGCCCCGGCAGCCATCATTTCAACCCAATGAGCGCCGGTGGCGGCTCCGCGTTCCGATGAGGAGAAGGCACAATGGCCCGCGCAATTCGTATACCGAAATTCCGCATTCCCATTCCAAAGCTTCCGAAGACGGATGAGCCGTACGAGGACGTCTTCGAGGAGATGACGCTGGCGGAGCACCTCGAGGAGCTCCGCTCACGTATCGTCAAAGCCTGCATTTCCGTTGCCGTCGCGTTCATTGGAGGCATCATCCTCGCCGGGCCGCTGCTGCGGCTCATCGTCCGGCAAGCCAACGCCGACACCGGCGGCGGCTTCGACATCAAGTCGCCAACCGATCCGATCGCGATTTACTTCAAGATCGCTCTCTACATCGCCATCGGCTTCGCGACGCCCGCGATCCTCTGGCAGATGATCGGCTTCCTCGTGCCGGGTCTAACGCGCAAGGAGAAGCGACTCCTCTTCACGTCGCTCCCGTTCGTCTCGCTCTTGTTCGTCGTCGGAGCGTCATATGCGTTCTTCTTCGCGGCTCCGCGTGCTTTCGACTTCCTATCCCGGTTCCAATCCAGCATCTTCCGCTGGGAGCCGGACGGCTCGGAGGTCATTAGCTTCTATCTCACGCTAATGATCGGCCTCGGCATCGCGTTCGAGCTGCCGGTGGTGATGTTCCTCTTGGCGAGGCTGAACGTCGTCAGCGCGCAGAAGCTCGCGAGCTACCGGCGCTACGCGATGGTGTTAGTCCTGATTGCGGCGGCGATCATCACGCCGAGTACCGACCCATTCAATATGGCGGTGGTCGCGATTCCGCTCTACATTCTCTATGAATTCGGGTTGATCATTGCGCGAATCGCCGGCCGCCGACACACTCCCAAGCCGGTCGGATAACGGTTACAACCAAGCGAACTAGGAGGGAGCCAGGTCAGCGCCCATCGCCGCTGGCCTGGCTTCTTTGCCCCGTGATCTCTTCCAGCGACCGCGGCCGGACGGCGATCGTCCGCTCATTACGGTACGTGACCATGCCCGGCCCCGCGCCTTTGATCTTCCGGACGAAGCGTCGGGGCGCCACATCCACCTCGACTCTGCCACTCTCGCGCGCGGCGCTGAAGTACGCCGCAAGCGACGCGGCAGCCTCGATCGTCTCTTCGTCCTCGTCGCCGCCTGGCCGCCACCGGACGATCACGTGTGATCCCGGAACGCCCCGCGCGTGCAGCCAGGTATCGTCCGGCGACGCGACATCGAACGTGATCGCCTCGTTCTCGCGGCCGCTCCTTCCGACATAGATCTGATTGCCATTGATCTCCGCGACCGGGCGAGGCCCACGCGGGCGCGTCGTTCGGCGCTGCTCCTTGTGGGGCGCATGTCCGCGATCGGCCTGGTACGCGGCCCACTCCGCCTCTAGCGCCTCGATCTCGTCGAAGCGCTCCGCTTGCTCGGCTAGGGTGCGTAGCTGCTCCAGATAGGCCAACTCGTGCTCAGCCTGCTCGATCAGCTCCGGGAGTTGTCGCGTCGCCGCCTGTGCCTTGCGGTAGCGCTCGAGATACGCCTGTGCGTTCTCCTTCGGGGATAGCTGAGGATCGAGTGGGATGACGATCCCATCGGCATCTACCGATGTGTCACCAGGATTGATCTTCCAGAGGTATGCGTAGATGAGCTCGCCCCATTCGCGAAGCCGGTCGGCCTCGGCGGCACCGGACTGCTCCGCGCGAAGCGACTGGAGTCGCGCGGCCGCGCGCTGGTGAGCCTCCTGCAAGGCCGTGACCAAGCGCGCCCTCCGCTGCGCGTGGCGCATCGGACCGGTCGTGCCGGCAATGGCGAGTTGAGCGGCTCGCGAGATGGTCTCGACCGCCTCCTCTTGGAGCTGTGCCGCCAGGTGCTGCATCGGCACGGCGGAAAATGCGACCACCTCGCGTTCCTCGTCCCGGTAGACACGAGGCTGCCAGTCGCTTGTCAGCAGCGGCTCGAAGAGGCGGCGCACCTCGCGCGCCAGTACGGCATCGCTGCCGGGTGGCAACTGACCGATCGTCGCGTCGGTCTGACCAGCCACCCGGTAGGCGATCTCGCGCGCCATTTGGCCGCTCATCGCGCGGAGCCGACGGCCCAGGACCGTCGCGAGCTCCACTTCAGGCGGCTCCTCGGCGAGCATCCGCGCCGCCTCTGTCGTCGTCAGACGCCGCGGATCCTGCTTGTCGATCGGGGGCGGGGGCTCGTACGGCAGCTTGGGCAAGATAGGCCGCACGCGGCTCATCTGCGGGGTGACTCGCTTGACGCTATCGAGGATTTGGCCAGCGTCGTCAACCAAGATCAGGTTGCTGTGGCGACCCATGATCTCGATGACGAGGTGCGTGTAGATCGGCTCGACTTCGTCCTCGAGCTCCTCGTCTTCGTCGTCTCCCACAGCCGCGTCCTCCTCGGGAGCCTCTCGCGCCCGCCCGGGCCATTTGGCTATACTGAGGCGAAGGAGACGCTCGAGCGGCGGCTGCTCGATCCCGACGATTCGGCCGCCGCGCGCGTATTTCCGAAGGAGCAGCGAGAACGGAGTGACGAGCTGAGTATCGAAGGCAGGCTCCTGATCGCTGAGGAAAGCGTACGGCACCTGGTTATTCGCGCTGGCAACCAGGTACCGCCGCTGGCGAGCCGCGTAGACCTCGATCCCAATCGAGCGAGGATCGAGATGACCAACTCGCTGCACGCGACCATCGAGGATCGATGCCGACAATTCATCAGCGAGCGCCGCAATGGTAAGTACGTCAAACACGACCGATGCTTCCGCCGAAGTAATGTCCGACTCTCGCGCCGGCGGGGCGGTGAGTCGTGATGGACGGGACACTGCGGTGACTCATCCACTCGATCCCACGGGCGAGAGTGGCGACCTGTTCCTGGCCGACCTACGTGCCCGGCGCCGCCCAAGGCTCTTCGTCATCTCGGGTCCGTCCGGCGTCGGCAAGGATACCGTCATCGAGCGACTCCGCGACGTTTACCCTGAGGCGCATTTCGCCGTCACCGCGACCACCCGGCCCCGCCGGCCGGGCGAGATTGACGGTGTGCACTATATCTTTCTCGACCCCGATTCGTTCGCCGCTCGGCTAGAGGAAGGCGAGTTCCTCGAATCCGCGCGCGTTTATGGGCATCTCTACGGCGTGCCGAAGGCTCCTGTGCGACATGCCTTGGCCCGCGGCCAAGACGTGATCGTCAAAGTCGACGTGCAAGGCGCGGCGTCCATCCGGCAAATCGCTCCAAACGCTACCTTCATCTTCCTCGCGCCGGAATCGATGTCGCAGCTGCTGCAGCAACTCCAGGCACGCAAGACGGACGATCCCGAGATCCTGATGGGCCGCTTCCTGGCCGCGGAGCGCGAGCTGCGCCACGCCCACGAGTTCGATTACCTCGTCTTCAACGAGCCGGACAAGATCGACACGACGATCAAGCAGATCTGCGCGATCATCGAGGCTGAGCAGAGCCGCATCCACCAGCCCGAGATCGTCCTCTGATACAGACGCGCCTTAGCGATCTGTGGCCTGGCCAGCACAGCCTATAATCCGAACTTCAACGGCAGCCGAGACATCGTCCCGGCACGTATACCCAGTGCGGCGAGCCGCGCACGCGCGACGGTCGCCGGATCGGAGTATTCTCGGAGAAGCTTGACGGCAACGTGTTTCCATTCGCTCGGCGCGGCTGGCTCAGGTCAACCGATTGCGCCAGGAGCGATGAAAGGCCGAGGTGTCCGGATGTCCCATCGCACGCACCCCCTTCTCTGTCGCCAATTGCCCGTCGTCATCGCCCTTGGGCTCCTCCTGCACGCGCTCGCCCTCATCGGGAGTCCAGTGACCGCGCAGGAAGACGTGACGGCGGTCATCACCCGCGCTGCCGAGCGAATGGCAAAGGTCCAATCGTTCCATTTCACCGTCACGACGCCGCGCGGCAAGACGCAGATTACTGAGCAGATCGAGCTCGCCGGAGTAGAAGGGGACATTCAGCGCCCCGACCGATTCCGCGCCTCGTTCACCGCGAAGGCGGCCGTGGTCACGCTGACCGTCAAGGTCGTTGGCATCGGCAATAAGATTTGGGTCACCAATCCGATGGCGTCGGAAGAGACCTACATTGAAGTGGACGGGGCCGAGATTGTCGCGCTCCCGGTGACCGACCTCCTCAATCCGGACCGCCTCATCACCGCCGCGGTCAACCTGATCGAGAACCCGGAGATCGCCGGGGAGGACAAGATCAATGGCGCGCAGACAACGCACGTCAAGGGCACGCTCGACCCGCGTCGAATCGAGGAGCTCGCCGGAACGCCCGTGCCGGAGCTGACCGACATCGAGCCGCTCGACGTCTCCTTGTGGATCGACGGCGAAGGGCTGGTCGTGCGCGCCGAGCTGACTGGCCGGTTGACGCCTTCCGAGACGGGGATCATCGTGCGCCGCCTCGACCTCTCAAATTTCGACGAGCCGATCACCATCGAGCCGCCGGAGAACGTCGAGACCGCCGGGCCATAACTCTGGTTCGCCTTGATACTTCAATTCTGAAAGCGAGTTACCGCTGGCGGCGGATGCCGCGCATTGCAGCGTCGTATCCGCATGAATCCATGCTGATGTGCACTTGCAACGGCCCTCCCTCGCCGGGTAAAGTGCTGCCCACGATCGAGCAGTAGAGTGAATCGGTTGATGTCTTCCGAGACGCCGACACAGACAGGCTCGCAGGCGGTCGAGCGGGCACTTGCGATCCTGGAACTCTTGCGCAACGCCTCTGGTGAGCTGGGCGTGCACGAGATCGCTCGCCGGCTGAACCTGCGGCCCCCGACAGTCCATCGCTTGCTCCAAGCGCTCGCCCGGCACGGCCTCGTGCAACGGCACCCGACGCGCCGCACCTACGGCCTGGGCTGGAAGCTCGTGGATTACGCCAATGTCGTCATCCACAACACTCAGTACGCCGCGGAGGCGGACGATATTGTCAAGGGACTGCGCGATCTGACGGGCGAAACGGCGGCGCTCCAGGTCCGTGTCGGTTTCGATCGTGTCTGTGTCGTGGAATATGAGAGTCACCAAGACCTGCGGCGCTCGATGGGAGTGGGACGGCGCATCCCGCTCCACGCCGGCTCGAGCGGACGTGCCATCTTGGCATTCTTGGAGCCCGGAGAGCTCTCCTTTATTCTGAAAACGTCTCCGCCCCGTCCCTCGAACGACTACGACGTCCTCGAGATCTCGACGATCCACCGGCTCCTCGAAGAGACGCGGCAGACGGGTTACGCGCAGAGCGAGCCACGGGAGGAGCGGGTCGCGGGAATCGCCGCGCTGTCGACGCCATTCTTTCAGTTCAACGGCATCGTGGCAGGGGCGCTGTCCATTTCCGGCCCGTCAGTGCGTTGGACGCGCGCTGCACGGCAGCGGTATGTGCCTGACCTCTTGCGCGCCGGCCAGGAGCTTTCACGACGGCTCGGCAGCCAGCGATGGTTTCCCTGGTACGAACGGTCGGACGCCGCCTCGTAGCCGGCGCGGCGCCATTTCTGAAAGACCAGAGTCAATTCGGAGGGCAATGTGACACAACAGACCGGTGACGGCGGCTCGGCGCCGGAGCGAATCCCCGTGCTGCTGGATTGCGATCCCGGCATTGATGACGCGATGGCGATCTTCTACGGCCTCGGCGCACCGGAGATCGACATCCTCGCGATCGGCACCGTCTGGGGCAACGTCCCCGTCGAGACCGCCACCTCTAACGCCCTCCGACTCTTAGAGATAGCGGGCCGCCCAGACATTCCCGTCGCGCAGGGCGCGCCCCGGCCGCTCATGGGGCCGGAACCAACCTTCTCCGGAATCATCCACGGCAAGGACGGTCAAGGGAACGCCAACCTGCCGCCACCAACGACGCGGCCGACAGGCGAGAGCGCAGCGGAGCAAATCGTCCGCCTCAGCCGCGAGCGGCCGGGCGAGCTGACCTTGGTCGCAGTTGGACCGCTGACCAACCTGGCAATCGCCGTCTCGCTCGATCCGACGCTTGCCAGCCGCATCAAGTCAGTGGTGATCATGGGCGGAGCGTTTCTCGTTCCTGGGAATGCCCGTCCGGTCGGCGAGGCGAACATCTGGCACGATCCTGAGGCCGCCCAGATCGTCCTTGACGCGGGCTGGCCGGTCACTGTCGTCGGGCTCGACGTGACCACGAAAGCGCGCGTCAGCCAGGAAGTCTTCGATCAGCTCCGCGACTCGGGCACATCCGCCGGGCGTCACCTTCACCGCATCGTGGGGACCTATCTAGACGCCTACGAGCAGCGATACGGCCGGCGCGAGGGCGCGATGCACGACGCGCTGGCGCTCGGCATCGCCGCCGATCCGACGCTGGTTCTGCGAGCGCCGCGCACCCGCGTCGACGTCGAGCTAACTGGCCAGCACACCCGGGGCATGACGGTGGCCGACCTACGCTGGTGGATCACCCGCGAGGACGCGAACGCGAGCGTGGTGTTGGAAGCGGATACGGAGCGATTCATCCAGCGATGGATCGAGGTGATCGGCGGCGGGACAGGAGCGCCCTAAGAGCGCTCCTTCCTCTTAGTTGGCACCCGCGCCGAGCGCCTTCAGGAGGTCTTCGGTGGTGGTGACGATCGTCCCACCCGAGGCTTCGATCCAATACTGCACCTGCAGATTGACGATCGCTCCCGGGTTTTCTCCCGTTTGTCGAAAGTCGGTCCGCAGCCCCCAAATGCGCTTCCCGAGCCCATAGGCGAAGCCGATTTCGCTCGCGGTTCCGGAGTCGACATCCACGCCATCTAGCACGGCAACCATCGCGTCCGATCGCCGGATGGCTGCCTCATTCGCGGCCGCGATGCGGTGATTGAGCTCGTGCATCCTTGCCGCGTACTCGTGCCTGTCTGTCAAGGCGTTGACCTTCTCGCGCTCCTCCTTGGGAATCGTCCCAAAGGCCCACGGGTTTTCGACGTGCGCGAACCGCTCCAAGGCTTGCACCAACTCATGCATGAACGGCCTGGTCGAGGTCGCGAACCCCAAGGGCGATGCGAGATAGATACGAATCATCCCCTCACCTTCTCCGCCGAGCTAACAGGCATTCACCGCCATTCAGCCGCGCGTGCGCGGATTACCCCTTCAGCGCTCCCTCCGACAATCCATGGACGATGAAGCGCTGGAACACGAGCACCAGCAAGACCACCGGCAGGCTGCCGACGATGCCCGCCGCGAACATCGTCTCGTAGGCGGTAGTGTCCTGGCCAATGTACTGTGCGAGCCGAACGGGGAACGTCTTTGTGTCGGAGTCTGTGAGGACCGAGGCGAGGAGAAATTCGTTCCAAGCGCCAATGAAGGCGAAGATGCCCGTGCTGACGAATCCCGGCATCGAGAGGGGCAGGACGACTCGGTAGATCGTCTGGAGCCGAGTCGCGCCGTCAACGAGGGAAGCCTCTTCCACTTCGTACGGCAGTGATATGAAGAAGGAGCGCAGGAGCCAGACGACGTACGGCAGCGTGAAGCTGAGATACGCCAGAATCAGCCCGGCGTAGCTGTAGAGCAAGCCAGCGTACCGGAGAACGACGAACATCGGTATGAGCAGCACCATCGTCGGGAGCATCTGGCTACCCAGGACAAATAGGAAGAGCGGCCGCTTGATGGGCACCCGCATGCGCGCGAAGGCGTAGGCGGCGAGCGTCCCGACGAAGAGCGACAGCAACGTCGCGAACGCCGCGACGAGAAAGCTGTTGGCGAGCGCCGAGAGGAGCGACGAGTCCGCGAGGACGGCGCGATAGTTCTCGATATAGATCTTGTTGGGGAACCAGCTCGGGGGCTTGGCAAAGAGTCGCACGCGCGGCTGGAAGCTGGAGACGAGCAGCCACGCCATCGGCGCCAGCGTGTAGGCGAGGAAGACGAGAGCCAGCCCCACCTTGAGCGCGCGAGACAAAGATGGGGCGGACGCTCTCGACCGTGGGCGAGCCGTGGCAAGGGATTTGGTTTCCGTGCGCAGCGTGGCCATCGCCCGATCTCCTCACTCCGCCGGACAGCAGCAAACTCGCGCGACGAGAGCCGCGCCGGGCTGATGGCCGCCGCCCGGCGCTGCCCCCAACACGCCGTTACTCGCCGACGATGCGGCGAACTCCCTCCTCCGCGTCCGCGAGCGCGTCCTCGACGCTCTTCGACCCGCGCAGGGCGGCGACCAGCTCGTTCGACAGCACTCGGTTGACCTCGCTCGACTCCGGAAGCGTGACCGACATCCCCATCTTGTACTGGGATTGTTCGGCAACGACCTGGAAGTTCGGATACTTCTCCAGGACCTCCGGATCGTTGAGCACGTCCGGGCGAGCCGGGATGCGGCCGAGGACGAGCGCCATCTGCTTCTGCTGTTCGGCGGTGGTCACGAATTTCACGAACTCCCAGGCGAGATCCTTGTTCTTGGAAGCCGCGGGGATGCCGATCGCGCCGGTCTCGCTGTAGCTCGCGCTCGGGAGTGTCGCGCCGGGAACGAGCGCGACTTTGACCTTCCCGACAATCTTCGACTTCTCAGGATCGTTGGCGGAGGCGAACACTTGAGGCGTGTTGAGCATCATGGCGATGCTGCCCTGGTTGAAGATGTCCATGGTGTTGCCGGTCGCGGTCAGCTCGAAGGATGCCGGATCGGTGACCTCCTTCTCGATGAACGCGAGCATCTCCTGCAGAGCCTCGCGCCCCTCCGGAGAGTTGAAGGTCGGCTGCCGCCCATCGAACAGCTCACCGCCCCTGGCGCGCAGGTGGATCGTGAAGTGATTGATGGAGAGCGTCGAGCCAAGCGTCATGATGTAGCCGTAGGCGCCGTCGCCCGTGTGCTGCTCCGCGAGCGTGAGCACGTCGTCCCACGTTTTCGGCGCTTCCTGGACAAAGTCGGTGTTGAAGTAGAACTGCCAGAGCCAAAGATAGCGCGGCACGCCGTAGACCTGGCCGTCGTAGCTCAGGTAATCGAAGCCGTTCGGGATGAACTCCTCCCGCATCTCCGGCGTGATCCGATCGGTGATCGGCTCGAGGAAGCCCTTCGACCCGAACTCGGCGACCCAGTCATCGCGCAGGTGGACGACATCGTAGTCGCTGCTGCCGCCGACGAAAGCGGCCAGGTACCGGTCGTGCAACTGCGGGAACGGAACGTCTTCGTAGTTGACTTTGATGCCGGTCGCTTCGGTGAACGCGGCCGCCTGGTCCTTCCAGAACTGCGGCGAGTCGAAGGCAATCGTGATCTCCCTTTGGTCCTGCGCACTGACGTGCCGGAGGAAGAACGGGCCAACGGCATTGGCGCCGAGAGCAGCGCTGCCCGCCGCTCCACCGGCAGCGGCGATGAACCTTCGCCTCGAGATTCGACGTCGTTCCACTGGCTTCTCAGTCATCCGGCCCTCCTTTCGCTCGGCACTCCACGATGCAACGCGCTCGGAACGATCAAGCACACCCCGCGGTTCGGGATCACCGCAGATCCTCCCGGTCACCGCGCAACGCAGCCACGTAGACGGCAACAAGCCCGAGAATCAGCACCGCGACGAAGTACGCGATCGACGCTCCGTAGCCAAAGTTGAAGAACTGGAACGTCTGCTGATAGGCGTAGACATTGAGCACGAGCGAAGAGTCGAGCGGTCCGCCCTGCGTCAGCACCCAGACGAGGTCGAACGCCTTCAACGCCCACATTGTCTCGATGATGAGGATGACGAGGAGGACAGGGCGCATCGCCGGCAGCGTGACGTTGCGAAACCGGTTGACCGGGCCAGCGCCGTCTACCTTCGCCGCATCGTGGAGATCCTTGGGCACGTGCTGCAGCGCGGCCAGGAACATCAAGCTGGCGAACGGCACCGCCTTCCAGATGTCGGCGAAGATGATGGCCGGCAGAGCGGTTTCCGGATCGCCGAGCCAAGAGCGATAGCGATCGATCAGGCCAATGCCCTCGAGGATGGCGTTGGCGACACCGAAGTTGCCGTTCAGAATCCATCCCCACATCAGGCCGTTCACGACAGATGAAAGCGCCCAGGGAACCAGAAAGAGGCTGCGCACGATACGCAGCCCTGGAATCGCCTCATTGATGGTGAGCGCGATCGCCATCGCCAGAACGATCGTTGCGATGACGCGCGCCGCAGTGAAGACGAGCGTCTGCCGGAGCGCCTGATGCAGCCGGGCGTCGTCCAAGAAATCGAGGTAATGCTGAAACCCGACCCACTCATACACCGGACGGCCGCCGACGAACGTCACCTCGTTCAGGCTAAGGAAGAACGCGTAAACCATGCCGCCGCCGACCAAGACCGCGATCACGATCAACGCCGGGGCGACGAACGCCAGGGCGAGCCGCCTCTCGCCGAGCATCATTTCCAGACTGCGCTTTGGCGGTTCGGCCGGAGAGGCAACGCTCTGGACCATGGCAGATCACCTCGGGGAAGGCTCGAATCTCCCCGCGCTACGCCACTAACGCCTCGAACCGCTCCATGATTCGCGGCCAGCGCTCATTGATCCTCGCTCTCACCTCTGCTTCGTCCACGAGGAGCAGCTCGCGGTCCTTCATGACAACCTGTCCGTCGACGATCACCGTGCGCACGTCGCGTCCGCTGACGCCGCGCGCGAGCGTAAAGGCCGGATCGTAAACGGGCTGCATGTCTAGCTCAGTCGGATCGACGAGGATGAAGTCGGCGCGCTTGCCGACTTCGAGGCTGCCAAGCTCGTCCCCGGCGCCGAGCGCGCGCGCACCGCCGATCGTCGCGATGACCAGGCAATCCTCCGCGCCCAAGACGGTTCGGTCGTACCAGGGTGTGCCAAAGTTGGACTGCTGCGCGACCCAGGCGATGCTGGCGAGCCGGAACAGGTCGAGCGTGCCGTTCGAGGCGCCGTCCGAGCCGAGTCCGATCGCAATCCCGCGCCGCCACATCTGCGCCACCTTCGGTGGACCGATGAGGTAGTTCCCCATCGGACAGTGCGCGGCGGTGACGCGGTGCTGCGCGTAGAGATCGACCTCGTGGTCAGAGAGCAGAATCGAGTGCGCGGCATGAACGTGCGAGCCTAGGGAGCCGATGCTGTCGAGATGCTCGGCCGGTCGCTTACCCCACCGCTCGGCGGCGAAATCGAGCTCGTAGACACCCTCCGCCAGGTGGGTGTGCATCCGCACGCCTAGTTGATTCGCCAGGTCGCGGAAGGCGATCCAAAGCTCCTCGCTGCAGACGATCAGCTGGCGCAGCGCCAGCCACGCGCGCACGCGTCCGCTCCCCTGAGAGCCGTTCCATCGCTTGACCAGTGCTTCATTCTCGGCAATGGCCTGCTGCGTGGTCATCTTCATCGAGGGCGGAACGCTTTCCGCGAAATCCATGTCCATCGTCGAGAGCGCGATGAAGCCGCGAATGCCGACCTCTTCCGCCGCTCTCCCCATTTGATCGGGAAACGGTCCGCCCGCTTCCGCGAAGCACGTTGTGCCAACGCGGATCATGTTGCTGTAGGCGAGGAGTCCACTCAGGTAGACGTCTTCCTCGTCCAGGCAGGACTCGAATGGCAGGAAGTAGTTGCGCCAGACGGGAAGCTTGAGCTGCCGGCGCCGGCTGATCTCGACGATCTTGCCGCGAATGAGCTGCTGCGCGGTGTGGAAGTGGGCATCGATCAGCCCGGGCATCGCGATCTGCCCTTGGGCGTAGATGGTCGACTGGGCATTGAAGAGGGTGCGAGCTTCAGTGGAGAGGCCTATCCAGACGATTCGACCATCGGCGACGGCAATCGCGCCGTCGCGAATCATCCGTCGCCCCGCGTCGAAGGTGACGATATCTGGTCCCAGGACCAAGAGATCGGCAGCCCGTTGTTGCTCCACGCAAAGCCTCCTTGGCGGCGTCTAACGCGGCCCGGCACATCCCGGCACGTTATTCGCGGCGCGCGACTGAATCAGCAACATCTGCTGTATATATTCCAATATATGGAATGTAAGTTCGAAACATGGTACGGGCAGTATAGGAAAGCGCCTTACTTCCCTGCAAGCGCTGTAACGCGACGCTCCGGTGATTCAATGCACGACGAGGATGTTGACGAGGAAATGTGACACCGCCTCAATCAACCAAGATTTGTCGGCGCGCTTACGCACGGCTGCCGCGCCGCGCCGCAGGACAGGGCGATCGTCCGCTATACTCGCGCGGCATGAGCGATTCACCAGCCACGCCGGCTTCCTTCAAGAACACCGCCCTCTTGCGGTCGCAGAGATTCCGCGATCATCGGGCGTCTCATCACCCCGAGCGCCCAGAACGGTTGGACGCGATTGACGCGGAGCTCGAGCGACAGAGACTGCTTGCCGACCCGCGCGACCTACCATTCGCGCCGGCCGAGCTGAACGACGTCGAGCGTGTCCACAACCCGTGGTATGTCGAGGCGTTGGAGCGCGCGTCGGAGCATGGCGGTGGCTGGCTGGATCATGACACCTACGTGTGCCCAGATTCCTACGAGATCGCACTGCTCGCCGCCGGGGCGGCGGTCGCCGCGGTCGACGCGGTTCTGGATGGCCACGCGCCGCGTGCCTTCGCGCTCATCCGGCCGCCCGGCCACCACGCGACGCCGGAACGCGGGATGGGCTTCTGTCTTTTCAACAATGTCGCCATCGCGGCCGGGCACGCGCTCTCCCGCGGTCTCGAGCGCGTCATGATCGTCGATTGGGACGTGCACCACGGCAACGGAACCCAAGATGCCTACTATGACACCGATGCCGTGCTGTTCTGCTCGATCCATCAGTACCCCTTCTATCCCGGCACCGGCTCCACGGCGGAGAACGGACTCGGCAAGGGAGATGGGTACACGCTCAACATCCCGCTACGCGCCGGCCAGCGCGATGAGGATTATCTTCGGGTGATGAACGAAGTCATCGTGCCGGCCGCACGGAAGTACCGCCCAGAATTGGTCCTCGTGTCCGCCGGTTACGATGCTCACGGCGCTGACCCCATCGGCGGAATGCGGCTGACGGAGGCCGGATTTGCCGAGCTGGCAAAGCGGGTCGCCGCGATCGCCGAAGAGCAGTGCGACGGGCGCATGGCGCTCGTGCTCGAAGGGGGCTACGACATGACGGCGCTCGCCCGCTCCGTTGCCGCCACCATCCGCGCTCTCGATGGGGAGTCGGCCGCCGAGTATGATGATCAGGCCACAATTGGAACGGTCCACGAGGGGGACTCGAGCGAATGATGAGCCGACCACCCGGTCCGAACACCTTCGTCCCGGCGTACCGGCAAGAGGACGAGCGCAAGCGGGACGAGGCGCGGCTAACCGCCCTGCAGAACCAGATTGACGAGCTCCGCCAGGCGCTGCGGGAGCTGGCGAGCCGGCAAGTGCGCATTGAGGAGGCGCTCAAGCATCACGAAGGCAATGCGGCGCAGAACCGTCTCATCCTCGACCAAATCCGGCAAGAGGCGCAGCAGACGGCGCAGGCGCGGGCGCTCGACGAGAACCGGACCCGGCAAGTCATCGCCGATCTCGAGCAGCGGCTGGACGACGCGATACGGCCAATCCGCTCGCTGCAAGCACACGTCAATGAGCTGGTCGAGGCGTCGCGTCGCAAGACGGATGACACAAGCCAGCACCTGAAACGTTATGACGAGCTGCGATCCCTAATCGAGCACCTATCCGCGGTCGGCGACCGCAACGCGGTCGTCGCGCACCAGCTCCGCGACTCGATCGACAACCTGCGCGGAGAGACTGATCAGCTGCGCCGGGATATTCTCCGGAACGAGGACGCCATCAAGATCGTCGATCAGGAGTCCCGCCGCCGCATCGCCGAGGTGGTCGAAGCCGATGCGGCGCTCTCCGCTCGGCTGGACGAGCTTCGCTCCGACGTCACCCATGCTCTCGACCTTATAGAGGAAACGCGACGGTCGATCGTCCACATCGACCCGGCACTCGAGGAGCTGCGAGGCGTCGACGCGACGATCAAACAGGATATCGCGCGAGTTCATACCCAAGCGGTCGAGCGACACGAGGTGCTGGTCGATCGCATCGAAGACCAGCGGCAGGCCGTGGACGCGCAATTCGTTGAGATTCGGCAGAGCGCGGAGCAGCGTTTCGAGCGGCTTGCCGAGCGCATAGACGAGGTGACGGAGCTGTATCGCGAGCTCGGTCTACGCATCGGCGCCGTCGCGCACCAGCTTGACGAGCTTCGGCTGGCCGATAGCTCCCTGCGCCGCGACATGTGGGCGCTCCACGAGCAGCGGGTCCGCTTGCGTCTCGAGCAGGCGCAGCAAGAGCTCGATCTCGTGACCAGCCAGCGACGGAACGCCGACGTCGACAGCGCCGACCATCGGCCAGCCTCTCGCCCCGCCGACCGGTAATTCCCGCCGCCAAACGGCGAGCTTCGCATATGCACGGTGGTTGGCTGTGGCGCCGCGCACTTAGCTTGCGCGACAAATTCCAGCCGGAAGCGAGTCTGGCAGGCGTCACGTTTGCGAAGCTTGCCCGCCGGGGACATTACCGGCGATTTCGGTGCCCTTGACGTGGCGGAGAGACACGAGCGGCTCACCGAGGACGAGCGAAGCAGATGACGGACTCCTACGCCATCGACGCCGAGACGGAGGCCGCGAATCGTGGTTGGTGGCGGCGCGATGCGGTCGCCGTTTCGGTGCTGGCGGTCGCGGTCGGACTCAGCTGGATCCGACTCGTTGCCGGCGGCACGATCATCGGACAGGACTCCGCCACGCAGTTCTATCCGTGGTACTCCTACCTCGGTGAGCGACTCCGTCAGCTCGATATCCCCTTATGGAGTTCCGCACAGTTCTCCGGCGCGCCGTTCGTCGCCGATCCGCAATCCGGCTGGACATACGTGCTGGCGATGGCGCTCTTCGCGACACTTCCGCTCGCGCTCGCGGCCAACGCCTATCTCCTCGCCCACCTCGCGCTCGCGGCATTTGGCGCCTATGGCCTGGCAAGAGCATTAGGCATTGGCTCGCTCGGGGCGTTGACGGCAGGGCTCGGCTATGGCCTATCCGGGCTCGTCTACGGCCGCTCAGTTTGCTGTCCGGCGCAGATTCAGGCCGCAGCGTGGATGCCACTCTTGCTGCTTGGCGCTGACATCGCGATCCGTCAGCGAACGCTGGCCGCCCGCGCCGCTTGGTGGGGCATTACGGGCTTCGCGCTGAGCCAAATTCTGGCGACCTGGCTCGGGCAGGTGAGCTACTACGCGCTGCTGGTCCTCGGTAGCTTCGTCGCCTATCGGACGCTACTTGACCCGCCCATCGCGATCCCCAGGTGGAAGCCACGACTCTTGACCCTGATCTACAACGGCAGCGCGATTCTGGCAGTCGGATTCGGGCTCGCCGCCGCAGGCATCCTGCCTCGCCTCGACTACAACCGCTGGACGAACGTCGCGGGCGGGGTCTACGGCGGCCCGCACGAGTACGCGGCTATTCTCGGCGGTTGGTCGCCGGAGCAGACGCCGCTCGGCGATCTGACACGGTCGCTCTATTACCCTGGTGGCGGGATCGCCGCGCTCGCATTGATCGGTGTCATTCTCGCAAGGCGCAAGTATGCCAGCCCCTACTTCGCCGGGGTGATCGTCGCCGCGTTCATTCTGGCCTTCGACCGAACGACGCCGCTCCACTGGCTGCTCTACAACACGCTGCCCCGCTTTGAGGACCTGCACCGTCACTGGCCTGAGCGGATCGCGATCGCCACGTTCATCGCACCGTCAATGCTCGCCGGCGCCACGGTCAGCGCAATCGCGTCATATCGAATCCCGGCGCGTCGATTGCTTGCGGCGGCGCTGGTCCCGACCGCGGTCATCGTTGGGGCAGCCACGATCTGGCATCTCGACGTGTCCGCCTCCTGGATTGGCGTGGGCGCGGCGCTCCTCGTCGCTGGTGTCGTCGCCGTGCGCGGCCTCCTCAAGTCTCCTCTCCTAGTGCGAGCGATTCCGGTCATCCTCCTCGGCATCGCCAGCGTTGACCTGGCGATCGCCGGGCCGAAGATACTCGACTCCGGCCCCTACGGAGGCTTCCACCGCGTCGATCTCGACGCGTACTACGCGCCATCCGGCGCCGTTCAGTTCTTGCAGGAGCAGCTGCGCGAGGAGCCGTTCCGATTCTTCGGCTACGACCCGGCATTGCGCGCCACGGTTTCGGGCCTGCCGGTCCTCTACCGGTACCAGTTCGTGAATCCCCGCTCAGCCGCGCTCATCGTCAACAACCGCGCCACGATCTTTGGGTTGGAAGACGTGCAGGGATACAACCCGGTTCAGTTTCAGCGGTATGTGGACTACATCACCGCGCTGAACGGAGCGCGGCAGGAATACCACGACGCTGCCGTCTTCCCCGCCGGCTTGTCCTCCCCCTTGGTCGACCTACTGAACGTCCGGTACATCGTGTTACCCGCCGAGTTTGGCGAAGACCGAGATGACATCCAGGAGTTGCTCGACCAGTTCCCCGTCGTCTACCGGGACGAGTCGGTTCAGATAGTCGAGAACACGGACGCGCTGCCGCGCGCCTGGATCGTTCACGACGTGCGCCAGCATACGGCCGAGGAGGCGCTCGAGATGCTCGCCTCCGGGGTAATCGATCCCCGCGTCACGGCTCTCCTCGAAGAGACGCCACCTGAGACGCAACAACCCGCCTCGCCCGACAACGATCGCGTGACGATCGTCGAGCGAAGACCAGAGCGGATGGTGATTCAGGTTACGACGGATGCGCCGGGACTCTTAGTCCTGAGCGAGGTGGCTACGCCGGGTTGGCAAGCGACTGTGGACGGGGAGCCGTCGACAATTCTGAGCGCCAACTATCTGTTCCGTAGCGTGCCCATCCCGGCCGGAACCCACGTCGTCGAGATTCGATACGAGTCAAATTTGACGACGCTCGGTCTCGTGGTGAGCGCCGCAACCGTATTCGGCATTGTCGCGCTCGCGCTGAGCCCGCTCTGGTTCCCTTCGGTTACGTCGTCCCGCATCCGGCGCCGCGTTAGCCCGGCGTTGCCGACTTGACTCGACTCACCTCAATTGGCGAGCCCTTGCGAGCCCAGATAGGTCAGAATAGGTAAGTGCGCGGCCCCAAGAGGCCGCCCGCGGGCAAGCGTCTTGCGTGCCCGAGAAAATCGTGCGGTTCTCCATTTCCACCCGATCTCACACGGCGCCGCGCTCGCGACCCAGCAAGGAAAGGCACCATGACAACGATCTTTCGCGACCGTCACGATGCGGGGCGCCGGTTGGCAGCGCGCCTGAGCACCTATGCCAATCGGCCGGACGTGTTGGTACTGGCCTTGCCGCGCGGGGGAGTACCGGTCGGGTACGAGGTCGCAAAGGCGCTCAATGTCCCGCTAGACGTCTTCCTGGTCCGCAAGCTGGGGGTGCCGGGCCATGAGGAACTGGCGATGGGCGCCATCGCAAGCGGAGGCGTCCGCGTACTAAACAATGAGGTCGTCCAGGCCTGGCACATCTCACCGGACGTGATCGAGGCGGTCACGGCGGATGAACGACGTGAGCTAGCGCGCCGGGAGCAGATGTACCGGGATGATCGCCCTGCCCCGGAGGTTCGCGGCAAGACGGTGATTCTGGTGGATGACGGATTGGCGACCGGTTCGACCATGCGCGCTGCCGCTCAGGCGCTTCGCAACCAAGATCCCGCCAAGATCGTTGCGGCGGTGCCAGTCGCCGCTCAATCCACCTGTGAATCGCTGCATGACGTCGTGGATGAGGTCGTCTGCGAGCTCACGCCGCCCGACTTCTACGCCGTCGGACTCTGGTACGCCGACTTTTCACCGACGAGCGACGACGAAGTTCGCACGCTCCTCCAAGACGCCGAATCTTGGAATCCGCGAACGGGCAACCGATCCGCGAGCGACGCTGTCCCGTCGCTGGCGACCGACCCGCGTCAGATCGCGCGCAACCTGGATAGCGTCACGGACACCGACACCTAGCTCTCCCCAATCGGCCGGGCTCGATCGCCTTCGTTCGCCAACCGGGCCTGAGCGCGGGAGCCACGACGTCCATGCACGCCTGCCCAATCTGCCAGATCGGCTCGGCGCCAAGATCCACGTGGCGGGAACGCACGCGGTTCAGCCGCTCATTCGGCCCGTGGCGTGGTAGCCCGAGGAAGCGCCAAAGCCCTCCCCTATCGGCAAGAGACGACTGCCGGCTCTCTAGCCATTCATCGCGACTGATGTATCAAATTGACCGCATCCGTTGTCGGGTGAATCGCCAGTAATTCGGCGTTCCACACTTCGTACATGGATGCGTGTCACCCGACTGGCTCGGACCAAGTCCGACGACGAGCCTGCCCTAACCCCTGCCCCTAACCCCTCCCCACTACCCCCTACGTCCTCCGCTTCTCTCGCCTGTTTAGGGCTTGACACTCCGCAATACGTCTGTTACCGTCCCGGTATCCCGACGCTCCGTTCCATTCATCGTGGCTTTGCAGATGGATGAGGATGGATGCGGAGCGCGCCAAGGCGAACAGTGCCGAGGCATTGGTTACTTCGACTCGACTTTGCTGCGAGTTGAACCGGTGCCCGGTTAGCTGTCGCCTCGCTCGCTGGCTGGAGCGAGTGATGTGGCTCCTCGGCGGTGGTGCGGCTGGGCGCCGCCGCCCTTTTCGAGGATCGGGAGGTGAGCCTTCGGGTGCATTGGGTCTTGACCAAGCAGCAGGGAGGCGAGACAGGTTTCCGTTTCCCGACGCCTGCGGGACGGCTGGGCTGGCTACCCGGCCGCAAAGAAGCCACGGGAGGGAAGGATCTTGGCTGGTCTATCCCGTTTAGCCCATCGTGGGCTGGTACTCGGTGCAATCACCCTCGTCTGCGCCGCACTGTTGGCGCCCATCCCCGCACTTGCAGACACGAATCTCGTCATTGGAGGTCAGGCGCAAATCGCCTACGCAAACGGCGATGACGTGCGCCTGCGCGCGGAGCCTGGGTACGGTGGCCGCGTTCTGACGATGGTGCCGGAAGGCGGCGTCGTCGACGTCCACGATGGCCCGGTTGAGGCCGACGACGGCTCCCTTTGGTACAACGTCTCCTACAAGGGCTTTACCGGCTACATCATCTCTGACTATCTCGCTGTCTACACCGGCAACGGTCCTGTCAACATCCAGGACGCCGCCAGCGGCAGCGCGCCGGGGGCGGTCATCGCGTACGCGGTGATTGCGGGCACGAACAACGACGGTGTCCGGTGCCGCGCCGCTGCTTCCTACGATGCTGCTGTCATCACCGTCGTTCCCGAAGGCGAGACGGTTGAGCTCACTGGCGACCCGGTGGGTGTCTGGCAGCCGATCAACTGCGCCGGCCAGGGCGGTTTCGTTCACACCGACTTCGTCTCCTACGACGGCTCTGGATCCGCGACCGGCGCTCCGGAAGCTGTTGGCGGCGAAACCTACTCGGCCGCAGCGGTGACGGGTTCGGCAGTGGTCGTTGGCACGAGCGGCGGCGGCCTCCGCTGCCGGGCGACCGCCTCGACCAACGCGGGCATCATCACCGTCCTCGCTGAAGGCACCGTCGTCGAGCTCGCTGGCAATGCCAGTGGCCGGTGGCAACCGGTGTTCTGCGCTGGCCAGAAGGGTTGGGTCCACACCGACTACATCAGCTATGACCTCTCTGCTGCCAGCAACGGTGGCGGCAGCGGCGGATCGAGCACCGTCACCGGCGAGGCGATGGTCTCCGGGACCAACGGCGACGGCCTGCGCTGCCGCTCGCGGGGCAGCTTCGACGCCAGCATCATCACGGTCCTGCCGGAGGGCTCTTGGGTTTCCCTCCGCGGCTCTGCTGAGGGCGCGTGGCAGCCGGTCGTCTGCGCCGGCAGCAACGGTTGGGTCCACACCGACTTCCTCTCGTACGACGGGACGCCGAAGGGCGGCAGCGGCGGTGGCGGTAGCACCTCGGCGTCCGGCGGCGACTCGGTGACGGGCACCGCCTGGGTCGCTGGCACGAATGGCGACGGCCTGCGCTGCCGCGCCGGCGCCAGCTACAGCTCCGGCATCATCACGGTCCTCCGCGAGGGGACGGCGGTCGACCTGCGCGGCTCGGCGAACGGCGAGTGGCAGCCGGTCTACTGCGAAGGCAGCAAGGGCTACGTCCACGTCGACTTCCTGTCCTACGACGGCCCGCCGAGCAGCGGTCGCGGCTCCGGCAGCGGAAGCAGTGGCGGCGGTGGCTCCAGCTGGGTCGGCGGCACCTACGCCCAGGTCAGTGGCACGAACGGCGACGGCGTCCGCCTGCGCAGCGACGCAAGCTTCGACGCTGCCATCATCCTGGTCGTCCGCGAGGGCGAAATCGTCAGCGTTCGCGATGGCAGCCGGGGCGCGTGGGTCGCGGTCTCCTACAGCGGGAATCGCGGCTTCATCCACGGCGACTACCTTGTGCCGAGCGATGGCCCGAGCAGCGGTGGTGGCGGCAGCAATGGCGGCGGCTCATCCAGCTCCGGCGGTGGCCGCCTCTCCGCGGGCGATCACGCGCGGACGACCGCTGACTTGAACCTCCGCTACGACGCGAGCACCAGCGCCGGAATCGCGGCCGTGGCGCCGCGCGGCACGGTCGTCGAGATCACGGGCGGCCCGAGCAATGGCTTCTATTCCGTGAACTGGGACGGCCTCCGCGGCTACATGCACGGCGATTACCTTGAGTGGACGGATGCCGCTCTGAGCAAGCGCGGTGGCTCCGGTGCGCCCGCGCCTGGCTCAGGCTCTGGCTCGAACATCGGTAGCGGCTCGGGTAGCGCGCTCGTCGACTTCGCTATGCAGTACCTCGGCTACCCGTACGTCTGGGCGACGCACGGACCGAGCAGCTTCGACTGCTCCGGCTTCACCTACTGGGTCGTGCTGAACGTCCTCGGCATTGACATCGGCACGGGCCTCTGGACGCAGGTGAGCGCTGGCCGGTCGGTCTCGTACAACGAGCTGCGGCCCGGTGACCTGGTCTTCTTCCAGAACACCTACACCTGGGGCCTGTCGCACGTGGGCATCTACATCGGCAACGGGCAGTTCATTCACGCGGAGAACGAGAATACCGGCGTGGTGATCAGCAATCTCTCATCCCCGTACTACTCGTCACGCTGGTACGGCGCCGTTCGCCTTACCTAACCGAGCAGTTGGGGGTCGTGTGAGGGGGCGCGGGAATCACTAATCATCCCGCGCGGGGGGACCAAGCCGGCGGGGATGACATTCCCCGCCGGCGCCCCGTTTCCTAGAGATCTGCCCATTACTCCGCGATGACCGTCCAGGTCGTCGCGGCCGCTTGTTGCAGCCGGCGATCGAGCCGGCTGATCTCTTCGGCGCGCAGAGGGTTCGTCTCTCCCGAGAGGCTCTCGCCGAACTCTCCCCAGCCATCAACGACCCGCCACCCAAGCTCCTCCAGCAGTGCCTCCAGCTCCCACGGCATGAGCAGGTTCATCGTGAAGTTGTCCGGCGCGAGGAAGCGCCGCCACGAGGAGCGATAGATCGGCGAAAGAGCGCCAGGGACGCTTGCCAGGAGGCGGCCACCGGGCGCCAGGACGCGCCGGAACTCACGGAGCGTCTCGACCACGTTTGGCACGAACTGAAGCACGACGCGAGCGTGGATGGCATCGTAGGCTGCCTCGGGATCCGCGAGCCGGCTGATCTCGCCCACTCGCCACTCCACCGTAACGCCCCGCTCTTCGCCGTGTTGCCAGGCGCGCTCGATCATCGCCGGGGCGAGATCCACGCCCGTCACACGGCAGCCACGTTCTGCGAAGGCAATAGCGAATTGTCCGGTGCCGCAGCCTGCATCGAGGAGCCGAGATCCGGGTTGCAACTGCAGCGCGGCGACCGTGCGCTCGAGATCAGCCGGTCGATCTGGCGCCCGCGCATTCGCCTCCGACATCTCGTCCCATTGCGCGGCACGCTCGTTCCAGGCAGCGCGAACGCGGTCAAGCCAGGATTTCGCATCGGCGTTCATCGTTCCCTCTCCAAGAAGTGAAGAGCGGCGCTGCGGCAGCGCGGCTCAGATGTCCGCTCCGCGCCCTCAGCGCCGCGATCTTAGGGTTATTGGTCGAACGCCGACGAGATTGTCGTGTTGGAGCGTTGCTAGACCGCCGAGAGCTCCTCGGCCGCCGTCGGCACGCTGCGACCAACGGCCCGCGCCACCGCCGCAACTTGCGGCATCAGCTGCGCGAACTCGTCGAAGTTGAGGGACTGGTTTCCATCGGAGAGGGCGTGATCGGGGTTCGGATGCACCTCGATCATCAGCCCGTCGCACCCGGCCGCGACGCCCGCCAGCGCCAACGCGCCGACATACTGCCGCTTGCCGGCCGCGTGGCTCGGATCAACGAAGATCGGCAGGTGAGAGAGCTTCTTGATCACCGGCACGGCGGCGATGTCCAGCGTGTTGCGCGTCTGCGTCTCGTAGGTGCGGATACCGCGCTCGCAGAAGATGACGTTGGGGTTGCCCTGCGACAGGACATACTCCGCGGCAAGCAGCCACTCCTCGATTTGCATGCTCAGGCCGCGCTTGAGCATCACCGGCTTGCCGGTCCGGCCGACCTCTTCGAGCAAGAAGTAGTTCTGCGCATTGCGGGCGCCGATCTGGAAGATGTCGGTGTACTGATAGACGGTCTCGACATCGGCCGGCGTCATCACCTCGGTGATGACCGCCAGACCGGTCTCCTCTCGCGCTGCGGCCAGGATCTCCAGGCCACGTTTCCCGAGCCCGCGGAACTCATAGGGCGAAGTCCGCGGCTTGTAGGCGCCACCGCGGAGGATTTTCGCGCCGGCTGCTTTCACCGCGCGAGCAGTCTGCAGCGTCTGTTCCTCGCTCTCCACGGAGCACGGACCGGCGATGATAATGACCTCGTCGCCACCGATCACAAAGTCGCGGATCGGGATGCGTGTCTTGAACGGATGGAAGTCCCAGCCGCTCAGCTTGTACTTCTTGGTGACGCGCAGCACCTGCTCAACGCCGGCGTAGGCCTCCAGCATCTCATCTAGGGTCGGCGGCAGCGGCGTCGTGCCGACCACGCCCACAATCGTCCGCTCCTCTCCCTCGGAGAGATGCGCGCCTAGGCCAAGCTCCTTGATCCGCTTGACGACTTCGTTGACCTGCTCCCGGGACGCACCCGGCGACATGACGACGATCATCTAGTTCCTCCGATGCCCTCGCTCGACGCTGGTTACTCCTCGCCGGGGCGCTGACGCGAAACTGATACTGGCGCTCGCCCCAGGATCTCGGCTACCTGCTCATCGGTATACGACCACTCGGGACGAAGCTGCGCTGCTCCCTTCAAGTAAACGTGCCGCATCTCCGCGGGGGATTTCGTGGTGTTGACATGGATCAGGACGCGCACGACCTTCTTCAGCGCGCCAGGCACATTCATCTCATGGGCGCACATCAGCGGAACCTCGGTCCAGCCGATGCTTCGCGCGGCAAGCGCCGGGAAGGTCGCCGTCAGATCCGTCGTCGTCGTGAAAATGACGCTCGCCACATCCTCGGGGCGGAGGTCATTCAGCGCAATCAGGACGCGCATCAGCTCGTCCGTCGCTTCGAGGATGTCCTCTGCGGTGTTGGTCGCCGCCGTCGTCGCGCCTCGAAGCCCGCGGCAGGTTAGGATGGGCGGAGCCGCCGTCGCGGCGCCAATCGCTCCTGTCTCCCGCTGATCAAGTCCGTCGTTCTGTCCCATTCCCATCCTCGGTGAAACTCTCCCGCGGTTACGTCGCCGGCTTCGTGGCGGATGCCAGCTCGCGCACGAATGCCGTCACTCCGTTGATGCGGTCCTCGTCCGGCAAGGTATCCATGTGATTGATCAACGCACTAGCGACGACCACGCCATCGGCCAGCGCCGACGCCGCTTGTACGTGAGCCGGTCGCGAGATGCCAAATCCGATCGCCAATGGCAGCGTCGTCTGGGCTCGCACGCGCCGGATGTAGTCCGGTAGCTCGGGAGAGAGCTGATCGCGCGCGCCGGTGACTCCGGTAAGCGAGACGCAGTAGAGGAAACCGCTCGCTCGCTTCGCGATCTCAGCGATCCTTGCATCCGTGCTCGTCGGCGCGACGAGAAAGATCAAGTCGCGGCCCTCGCGGCGCAGCGGCTCTAGGAACTCGTCACTCTCCTCGACCGGCAGGTCCGGCACGATGAAGCCGTCAACGCCCGCCTCAGCCGCGTCGCGTGCCAGCGCGTCGAGTCCGTACTGCATGAACGGGTTGCAGTACCCCATCAGCATCATCGGCACTCGCACGCCGCGTGAGCGGGCCGACGCGACGAGCGCCAAGCAGTCGGCGAGTGTGGTTCCCTGCTCCAGCGCGACCTGGCTGGCGCGCTGAATCGTTGCGCCATCGGCCAGCGGATCAGAGAACGGCACGCCGATCTCGATCAAATCGGCTCCGCCGGCAACGAGCGCATCGATCAGATCAGCCGACGCCGCGAGCGAGGGATAGCCCGCCGTGAGGTAGGGAATCAGCGCGGCGCGGCCATCTGCCTTGCAGCGGGCGAAGGCATCGGCGATACCGCTTGCCGTTCTCGTTGCCGTGGTTTGAGTCTGTTGCCCGACGATCGCCCCGCTCACAGCGTCACCCCAAGCGCACTTGCGACGGTATGCATGTCCTTGTCTCCGCGCCCGGACAAATTGACAAGAATCGTCTCGTCCGGGCGACGCTCCGCGGCGAGGCGGATTGCGAAGGCGACCGCGTGGCTCGATTCGAGCGCCGGGATGATGCCCTCCGTCCGGCAGAGCGTCTGGAATCCCTCGAGCGCCTCCTCATCGGTGACGGAGACGTAGCGAGCGCGGCCGCTGTCCTTCAAGTAGGCGTGCTCCGGGCCAACGCCAGGATAGTCGAGACCGGCGGAGATCGAGTGCGTCTCGATCACTTGGCCGTGCTCATCCTGCAGCACGTACGAGCGAGAGCCATGAAGGACGCCAACGCGCCCAGCGCAGAGCGTCGCAGCGTGCTGGCCGCTTTCGATGCCGTGCCCACCGGCTTCCACCCCAACCAACTCGACCGACTCATCGCCGACGAAGGGATGGAACATGCCGATGGCGTTCGAGCCGCCGCCGACGCAGGCGACCACCACATCCGGCAGCCGCCCCTCTTTCTCCAGCATTTGGGACCGCGCCTCCCGGCCGATGACCGACTGGAGATCGCGCACGATGAGCGGATACGGGTGCATGCCCGCGGCGGTGCCGAAGAGGTAAAAGGTGGTGCGGACGTTTGTCACCCAGTCGCGAATCGCCTCGTTAATCGCGTCCTTGAGCGTCTTGGATCCCGATGAGACCGACCGGACCTCGGCGCCCAGCAGCTTCATGCGAAAAACGTTGAGCGACTGCCGGGCGATGTCGATCTCGCCCATGTAGACGACGCACTCGAGTCCTAGCAGGGCGCAAACGGTGGCCGTCGCAACGCCGTGCTGACCGGCGCCAGTCTCAGCGATGATGCGCCGCTTGCCCATCCGCTTCGCCAGCAGCGCCTGACCAATCGCGTTATTGATCTTGTGCGCGCCGGTGTGGGCCAGATCTTCCCGCTTGAGATAGATCTTCGCGCCGCCGATTTCCTTGGATAGATTCTCGGCAAAGTAGAGCGGCGTCGGTCTCCCGACGTAGTCCTTCGCCAGCCGATCGATTTCCGCTTGAAACGATGGATCGGCTTTCGCCTCGCGATAGGCCGCCTCCAGCTCATCCAATGCCGGCATAAGCGTCTCTGGCGCGTACTTCCCGCCAAAGCGGCCGAAGCGGCCATGCGTATCCGGCAAGTCGGAGGCGAGGCCTGGCGCGTGGCGCTCGATGACGTCGGTGACCATTCGGAACTCCCCCAATGCGGACTCGGCCCGCGGCAGTCAGCCCGGACCGGCTGTGCATCCGTGGCCGATCGCTCCGATCAACGAGGTGTAACTATACCGTGAGTTTCGCAACTGCCGCACGGGGTCAGATGTGATCTGTGTCCACCTTGCTACGCGGATCGAGCGATAACGGCCGCGACCGGCGATGCGCGCGCGGCAGGAAGCTCGTCGGCCCCATGTAGGCGTACAAGAGCGGCCCGATGAACGGGAGTGTCAGAATGATTAGCCCCCAGAGCACCTTGTTGTTGCCACGCACGGTCGGGCGCCACATGAGGTCACGTATTGCCATGACGATGAGCGCGTATTGAGCGGCAGCCAACAGCAGGACGACCGCGGCGAGCAGCCAGCGTTCCCAGCTCATTTGGCATCCCTTGGAACTGCCAGCCAGCTCATTGGAGACCGTCGTGAGATCACGCTGCCGAGCCGGCGCGGGCGGCTACGCGACCGGCCGCAGGAAATCGGCGGCAACGTAGCCCGACTGCCGCGTCTCCGGGTTCTCCACCGGATACCAGGTAAAGCCATCCGCCTCCTCGGCCGGCCCCGTCACCGTCAGCCGCGTCCCAGCCGAAAGCTCGGTCACAATTTCAGCGCTCGTCGAGGGCTCGGCGCGCATGCGGACACCGCTCTCGGTCACCTCGACCGTCGCTCCCTCCTCGATTGGACCGGACGGCGCACTCGGCGCTGTGCCACTCCAGGAGAAATAGCGGACGTCCCGCTCGCTCTCGAACGGCTGGAGTCGAAGGAGCGCGGCGTTCGCATCGGGTGGTCGCTCGAATAAGAACCAACCCTCGCGGCTCCCGCCCGGGAAGTAGGCGCCGCTCAAATCTGGCGACGGTGGTGTCAGCGTCAGCGTGCCGTCGAGCGGCCGACCTCGGCTGTCCGCGAGCTGGAACGCCGTCGGCGGGAAGAATGACGGCGCATCTCCGGTGCGGTTGTTCGTCACGCGCACTCGGAAGGCGATCCAGAGCGGAACGTTGGCCCCGCCCTGCGAATCGGCCAGCGCCGTCGTCCGGTAATCCTCGGGCGGGAAGAGATCGTAGACGGCTTGTCCCTCCGCAACCTCGAGAATTTCCACCGCCCATTCGCGAGTGGCAACCACCTCGCCGATTCCGGCGGGCGCGGATGCCTGTCTCCCCGTCCGGTTGAGGCTGACCGCCCTGCGCTCGACAGCAGGAACGGCCGCGCCGTCTTCGAGAGCGAAGAGGCGATCCGCCCAATTTCCGCCCAGGCTAAGGCTGTCGAAGAGGAGCATCAGCGACGTCTCGCCTGACGCGGCTGCACCGACGATCCAGCCCTCCGCCGCCGCACCCGGCGCGACCTCTCCCTCGAGCGGAGGCTCGGGCGGGGCAGCCTCAACGAACCGCCAAACGACGCCCGACGCGCCGGTGACTCCAAAGTCCTCGCCCGAAATTCGCAGCGGGAGCTCGCCAGTGTTCTCGGCTCGGAGCCGGACGGCGACATATTGGAAGCCATCCGTGAGAGGCGTACTTGATTGTCTCGCTCCAGATACGATCTCAGCTGCTGCGTCGCCGGTGACGACTTCGAGCACCGTGATCCGCCACGGCCCCGCTTCTCCAGCCTGAGTAAGCGGCACCGGCTCGGCTCGCGTCTCGCCGACGGCCCGAGCAATCTCAGCGTTGCCTGCTGGTCCGCCCGGTGCTGCCACGACTGGCCCGACTCCAGCCAGAAGCAGTGCCGCGAGAGCGAGCACCAGCAGCGTCCGGTGGCCAAATCGGCGGTCCCGCTTCCCAAAGTGTTGGAGTGACCAACGGCGTGATAAACGAGGCATCGGGCATCCCCCGACGAGAGTTTCCGAACACGCGAATTGTACGAGTCCTCGATTGTGACACGCCAACTGCCGCCGTGTTTACAACTTGCCCGGAGCGGCCGGAGCGTGTACGTTGCTGCGACGACTGTGGCTAGACGGCGTCATTGGAAGGTTGGGAAGGTCACGATGAAGGTTGCTCCATACGGCTCTTGGGCATCTCCAATCACGTCGGAGCTGCTAGTCAGAGGTTCCGTTCGACTCCTCGAGATCAAAGTTGACGGTGACGATGTCTATTGGATCGAATCGCGACCGACGGAAGCCGGCCGATATGTGATCGTCCGCCGCACGCCCGATGGCCGAACACAGGACATCAATCCAGCTCCATTCAACGCTCGGACGCGCGTCCATGAATACGGCGGCGGCGCTTTCCACGTCGATAACGGGACGGTGTATTTTGCCAACTATGCCGACCAGCGCGTCTACCGCCAAGATCCGGGCGGCGCTCCTCGCCCGATCACGCCCGACCTCCCACTCCGCTACGCAGACTTCAACAGCGACCGGAGGCGCGGCAGGCTGATCTGCGTGCGGGAAGATCACCGGGGCGCCCACGGCCCCGAGCAAGACGCGGTCAACACAATTGTCGCCCTCGACTCGGACGGCGGCGACCTCGAGACAGGCGGAACCGTCCTACTCTCCGGCGCCGATTTCTACTCCAATCCCCGCGTTAGCCCGGATGGCACCCGGCTATGCTGGCTGTCATGGAATCACCCGAACATGCCCTGGGACGGGACGGAGCTTTGGGTCGGGACGATCGCCTCAGACGGTTCGATCTCCGATGCCCGCCTCGTGGCCGGAGGCGAGAACGAGTCGATCTTCCAGCCCGAATGGTCGCCAGACGGCATCCTCTACTTCGTCTCGGACCGCAGCGGCTGGTGGAACCTCTACCGCTGGCGAGAAGAGCAAATCGAGGCGCTGGCGCCGATGGAGGCGGAGTTCGGCGAGCCCCAGTGGGTTTTCGGGCAGTCGACCTACGCGTTCGCCTCACCGACACGGATCATCTGCGCCTACACGCAGGGGGGCCGCTGGTACATTGGCGACCTCGATCTCACCGGTCCGACCTTGCGCACGATCCCGGCGCCCTGGACCCTTGTCGACCTCATCCAAACCGGCCCTGGATTCGTCGTGTTCCGCGCCGCCACCCCGACCGAGCCAACGGCGATCGTGCGCCACGACCTCGCCACCGGTCAGACGGAAGTCCTGCGCCGCTCGGCGACCGTCGAGATCGACAGCGGCTACATCTCCGTCCCGGGCACTATCGAGTTCCCGACGGAAGGCGGCCTGACCGCCTACGGGTTCTTCTATCCACCCAAGAACAAGGACTTCACCGGCCCGGAAGGGGAGCTACCGCCACTGGTGGTTATTAGCCACGGCGGACCGACGGGCTCGAGCTCAGCGGCCTTCTCCCTCCAGACGCAGTACTGGACAAGCCGCGGCTTCGCGATCCTCGACGTCAACTACGGCGGCAGCACCGGCTACGGCCGCGCCTATCGCGAACGCCTGAACGGCAAGTGGGGCATCGTAGATGTGGACGATTGCGTCAACGGCGCGCGCTACCTCGCCGAAGAAGGGCTCGTGGACGGCAACCGGCTCGCCATCCGCGGTTGGAGCGCGAGCGGCTACACCACCTTGGCAGCTTTAACCTTCCGCTCGGTCTTCAAGGCTGGAGCCAGCCATTACGGTATTAGCGACCTCGAAGCGATGGTGCGAGATACCCATAAGTTCGAGTCCCGCTACCTCGATCGCTTGGTTGCCCCCTATCCCGAGGGCCGCGACGTCTATCTCGAGCGCTCGCCGATACATTTTGTTGACCGACTCTCCTGCCCACTGATCCTGTTCCAAGGGCTGGAGGACAAGGTCGTCCCGCCGAACCAAGCTCAGATGATGTACGAGGCGGTCAAGGCGAAAGGGTTGCCGGTCGCGCTCGTCCTTTTCGAGGGGGAGCAGCACGGCTTCCGGAAAGCCGAGAACATCCGCCGGGCGCTCGACGGTGAGTGGTATTTCCTGTCGCGCGTCTTTGGCTTCGAGCTGCCGGAGCCAATCGAACCAGTAGAGATCGAAAATCTACCGTCCTAGGGACTCAAGTCATTCCACCAGCGGCGGGCGAGCAAGGTCGGTGACGAAAACCGGCAGCCGTCCCGCCGCGACCGACAGGAAGCTCTCAGGACCAGCGCGGCGAATCGCTCGGTACTCGCTCGCATGCACCCCAACCGCCTGCAGAAACTGAACTCGCCCGTGCGGCGTGTCGATCGTGCTCAGCTCCGGATCGCGCACGAATAGGAGTGCAGCGAGGTCAGTCGTGACATAGCGCGAGATCGGCCCACCCAAATCGAGCGCGCTTCCCGGCGCAAACCCCTGGCCGGCGCGCAGCACGTGGCGGGCTAGCTGCTGAAGGAGCCAAACGGGCCAACCCGGCGGCGGTCCGCCGGTCGCCGCTAAGCGAAAGGTGAATTCGAAGCCCCAGCCACTCCACTCGGAATCTGGCCCAGTCTTTTCGTAGAGCTCACTGAGACCGAAACCAACGTAATGCCAGTGGGGGATTGGCTCGACGCGACTAATGATCGAGACAGCCTCGAGCGGATCCGATCCTCCCAAGAAGGTGGGCACGGGCGCCATCACCATCATCGTCTCGCTGCCGGGCGCCAGCCTCGCCACCGCCCGCTCAATCGCTGCCCACCCCGCTCCTAGATCGGCTCCTTGCGTCAACTCGGCCAGCACCACGACTCTCCCTCTCCTGTCCTTCTCATCACCCAAGTGAGAGTGTACGGACATGTGGCAGGGAACCGGGTGGGGAGTCATGTGAACATGGTCCCATTCGGGTCGGGAGCGTGGTCTATCCCCAACCTACTCATGCACCGGACAGAGTATGCGTCTACTAAGATCCTGCTTCTGAAGCCGAGAAATTGGACTAGATGCTCATAGCGCCAAGGGCTCACGTCGAAAGACGATGGGCGTGGCAGCTTTCTTTCTTCGACATGAGTCGAACACATGCTGCAGAGCTGCCCTAAACGCAACGAATGCCCCTCTCCCGCGTGGCACGGGAGGTGCCTAGTTGGCTCGGAGTAAGAGAAGAGCGACTAGGTAAGGAGACGACGTTTCATGCACGACGACGCGTTTCGGTACGACCTCGAATCAAGCTGGTTCACCGATGATCTCCCGTATTGGGAGTGGCTCGTTGAAACTTATCGGCCGCGCCGGGTGCTCGATCTTGCCTGCGGAACCGGCCGGATGACGTTCCCGCTCGCCCGCCGTTGCGCCGCGCTCGATCCTGGGAGCCGCGTCGTCGGACTCGACATTAGCGAGCCACTCCTCGACCGTGCGCGGGAGCGACTCGGGAGCGACCAGCGCGAACTGTCCGGCATCGTCTCCTTCGTGCGTGGAGACATGGCCAATTTCAACCTCGGGGAGCAGTTCGATCTCATCGTGATCGGATTCAATTCGCTCGCCTACGTCATCGGGTTGGAGAACCAGATCTCGTGCCTGCAGTCCGTCCGGCGGCACCTGGCCCCAGGCGGGCGTTTGGCGATAGATCTCCTCGTCCCGGCCCTGCGGCTCCTCGATCCGGTGACAGCTCCGCCGATGATGCACCTCGAGCTTGACCTCTCCGCGCCGGAGCAGGGCGTCCAGCGCATGCTCCGCTTTGCCACGATCCGGTACAACCCCGAAACTCAGGTGGACCGAACGCTTTACGTGTACGAAATGCAGTACACCGATGGTCGCCAGGAACGATTTTTCGACGACCTCGAATGGCAGATGTACTTCCCACGGGAGCTAGAGCTGCTGATGCGCTTGTCAGGGCTAAAGGTGGTCGAGCGATATGGCGCGTATGATCGGCAGCCCTTTGGGCCGAGATCGCGACAATACCTCTGGATCATGGAGGCGGACTCGGGCGCTTAGGAGTCGCGCATGCCAGCGACGAAGGCCACGACACCCGCTGCCTCGCGAATCACGTAATCGAGCTCTGCGCCGCTTCGCGGTCTGATCGGGCTATTCCGCGCCGGTATGCCGTACGCGGTGAGTCCAAGCTCACGAGCCATCAATTTCAAGCGAAAGAGGTGGAAGCCGTCACTGACGAGCAGCACTCGCGTCAGGTCCCGCTCATCGAGAATGGCCGCCACGCCTTGCATACTCTCCCATGAGCTGCGGCCCTCGTTCTCGGACAAGATCGCCGAGGCCGGTACCCCATGGTCAATCAGATACGCCCGCTCGGTCTCCGCCTCGGTGAAGCGATCGCCCTCCTGCCGACCGCCCGTCACGACGATTAGTGGCGCGAGCCCTGCCTGATAGGCCGCCAGAGCCGTCTCCAGCCGCGCCTCCAGAACCGGACTCGGCCGGCCGTCATACTGCGCCGCCCCGAGCACGACGATCGCATCCGCCGGCTGTGACTGGTCGAGGCGGGCTTGCCTGAAGATTGCGAGCAGGAGCGATCCGCTCAGGAGCGCGACCGCGAGGACGAGCGTGATGACTCCGGTGACCGCCCAACGCCAGAGCTCCGACAGGAACGGGCGGCGAAATCGGCGCCGTTTGAGCGCTTCGGCAGGAGGTGTCGCCGGCGGTGGCCGATGAGTCTCGGTGCGGGGCAGGGGGACACGCTCTGTGTCCTGGGCGCTTTGCATGACGGAAATGATAGCCGCGCGGGGCAGAGGCCGGCCTCTAATCCCTAAGGAGTGAATTCTGGCGGCTAGGACGCCCCGTTCGTTTGCCCTGCCCCGCGCTGCCCCCGATCCGAGACGTCTCCACGGGATGGAGTGTCCAGGTCCTCGTCACGTCGCCACGGGCGCTTGCCGAGCTTGCCCTCGGCGACCAGCGTGCCCAGGACGTCCTTGATGATCCGGACCCCGAGCACCGACGTCACATCGCCCACGTCATACGGTGGGGACACTTCGACCACCTCGACGCCGGCGAGCCCTTCCCGCGCGATCAAGTGGAGTATGCGCAGCGCCTCGCGCGGCAATAGGCCGCCGGCTTCCGGCGTGCCGGTCCCTGGCGCGAAGGCTGGATCAATGGCGTCGATGTCAAAGGAGAGCCAGACCGCTTTCGCGTTACGCCAGGCAATCTCCAGCGCCATCTCCGCGATGCGATCCACGCCCCACCGCTCAATGTCCGTAATCGTGATGGATGTGGCTCCCCGCTCCCGCACGTTGCGAACGCCAGGACGCGAGCCGGTCCACCCGCCGATACCGATTTGCACCAAGTTGGAGGGTGGCGCGTTGGGGATGTTCGTCGCGTGGAAGAACGGCGTCCCGTGCATCCGCTCGTCGAGATTGAGCTCGGACATATCGGTATGGCGGTCGAAGTGGATGATGCCGATGTTGCCGTCCACGAACGGTGAGAGCCCGCGGATGTCGGGATAGCCAATCGAGTGGTCGCCGCCGAGGACGACCGGGAAGACCGCCCGCTCGTGGATATAGGCGATGGCCTTGTCGATCTGATCGAAGCTCTTCTCGATATTGGCCGGGATCACTGAGACATCGCCGACATCCACGATGTCCAGCGCCTCGATCAGATCGACGCCGAGCTCGAAGTTGTAACCCGTGCCCAATGCTGAGACCGCCCGCATAGCTTGCGGTCCCCAGCGGGTGCCGGATCGGAACGTCGTCCCCGTGTCGAGCGGGACACCGACGACGGCGACATCCTGGCCGCCCAGCTCCCGCATGTCCTGCAGGAACGGCGCGCACATGAAGGTGCCGGAGTTCGAGTACCGCCAACGCCCCCGGTTGAAGAGCGGAATCATCCGGTCGCGGACGCTCTCCGCCGACGGCAACCCCCATTCGAGCTCCTGGCGACGTCGCTCTTCGCCGCGTTCGGATGGCAGGTCCGCTTCCCGCTGGAGCATGCGGCGACCGTGGAGGAACGCTCGGTCCATGGCTCCCTCCCCCTGGCGCCGCGACCCGCTCCGCTGCCAGCTACCGCGTGCCGAGGCGCCGGATCTCCTCCACCGCACTGGGATTCTCCAGTGCGGTCGTATCGCCGGGCGGCTGTCCCAAATAGGCCGCGCGAATCACGCGGCGCATGATCTTCGCGTTGCGCGTCTTTGGCAGGTCCTGCACGAAGAGCACCGCCGCCGGCCGCAGCGCGGCGCCCAGCTGGCGCGCCACCGCCTGCCGAATCTCCTCCGCGAGGTCCGTGGAAGCGGAAAATCCGGGACGCAGGATGCAGAAGAGCGTAACCGACTCGCCCTTCAGCTCGTCCGGCACGCCGATCGCACCCGCTTCCTGAACGGCAGGATGCGCGACCGCCGCGGACTCCACCTCCGCCGGGCCGATGCGCTTGCCTGCGACCTTGATCGTGTCGTCCGACCGGCCCCGGATGAACCAGAATCCCTCGTCGTCGATCTCCGCCCAGTCGCCGTGTACCCAGACATGCGGGAAGCGCGACCAGTAGGTGTCGAGGTAGCGTTCAGGATCGTGCCAGAAGCCGCGAGTCATGCCGACCCAGGGCTGCTTGATCACTAGCTCGCCGACAGCGCCGCGAACCGGCTGACCGGAATCGTCGAAGACGTCCGCGTCCATCCCGGGCACCGGCCCGGTAAACGCGCACGGCTTGATCGGCTGAATCGTCGTGCAGCCGACGATGCCGCCACCCGTCTCCGTCCCACCCGAGTAGTTGATGATCGGGCAGCGGCTCTCTCCGACCTCTTCGAAATACCACCACCACGGCACCGGGTTCCACGGCTCGCCCGTCGAGCCGAGTACACGCAGGGACGAGCGGTCGCGCCGCCGCACCCACTCCGGGCCCTTCGCCATCAGCGCCCGCACCGCGGTCGGCGCGATGCCGAGGACCGTCACGCCGTGATCCTCCACTAGCCGCCAGAGACGGTCTGGCTCGGGATAATCCGGCGTGCCCTCGAACGCGAGGACGGTGGCGCCGAGCATCAAGCCGCCGGCGATCGCCCACGGCCCCATCATCCAGCCGAGATCTGTCAGCCAGAAGAGGGTGTCGTCTTCCTGCAGATCGAAGCAGTACGCGAGATCGTGGGCAGCCTTGATCGGGAAGCCGGCGTGGACATGGACGGCGCCTTTCGGGCGGCCGGTTGTGCCCGAGGTGTAGATGATCATGTAAGGATCGTTCGCATCGGTCGGCTCGCACTCGCAGACGCGCGGCTGACCGGCGACCGCATCGTGCCACCAGACGTCGCGCCCTTCCTGCCAGGCGACCTCGCAGCCAGTGCGTCGAAGCACCAGGCAGGTCTTCACGCTCGGAGACTGCCCCATCGCCTCGTCGGCGATCGACTTCATCGGCACCAGTTTGCCCCGGCGCGGGAACGCGTCAGCGGTGATCAGGACTGAAGCCTCGCAGTCGCGCAACCTGGACGCGACAGCTTCCGCGCCGTAGCCGGAGAACATGGGGATGAAGATGGCGCCAATCTTCCCGCAGGCAAGCGTGGCGACGAACGTCTCCGGAGCCATCGGCAGGAAGATGCCAACCCGGTCGCCCTTGCGCACGCCGAGGCTACGAAGCGCGTTCGCCAGCCGGTCGGTCTCCTGGCGCAGCTCACGGTAAGTCAGCCGGCGGACCACGCCGTCGTCCCCTTCCCAGATCACCGCGAGCTGATTGCGCTTTCGTCCCACGGCGTGGCGATCGACCGCGTTGTAGACATAGTTGAAGCCGCCGCCAACGAACCACTCCGGCCAAGGAGCCCCCGCGGAAAGGTCGATTGGACGCTCGTAAGGGCGATGGAAGTCCAGCCCCAGGTCGCGGACCACGGCGTCCCAATACCGCCCGACATCCGCCGCCGCCCACTCTTGCAGCGCCTCGAGCGAGGTCAGCCCAAGGGCCTCGTAGAATCGGCGCAAGCGGCTGCGCGCGAGGTATTCGTCGGTCGGCCGCCAGGCGATCGCGTGATCGCGCGCGGCGGTGGTTTCAGCGTCTTGGAGCGTTGCCATCAGTCGTCATCCCCATCTGAACGTCGCAGAGATGTGACGCATTGTTGCCCCGAGTGCCGCGACGGTCAAGACACGACTGGTCATTCCTTTCGCACCAACTCGGGCATAGAGATCTGAGGAAGAGTGTGCCGTTCCTAGGTAACAGTGACGCATACGGCGATAGGTCACGTGCCTCAGTCTCCCAAGGATCGGCCTTGGTCCGCCAACAGTGACGACTCCGCGGACGACACCCAGGGAGTGTTCTCGGAGCCTACCGATCTCACTCTTTGGTCAGGGACATGGCCACCGACAGCTCACGCTCGTGCTGCCCAAGGTGTTGAGCCATCGCCTCGCGAGCGCCCGCCTCGTCGCCTGCTTCCACCGCCTTGAAGATTCGCTCGTGCCCCGCGATAGATGTCGGGATGATGCTCGGATCAGACGAGGTTGTGATGATCGACCCGATCCGGCGCAACGTATTGATTGGTCGCATGAGCTCGCAGATCAGCTTGTTCCCACTTGCGACCAAGAGCGCCTCATGGAAATCGATATCAACTTTGGTCTGCTCCTCTGGCGAAAGCCCGATCTTGTGCATCTCCTCAACGAGCTCCGCTAACCGCTTGAGGTGGCAGTCGCGCCGGTTCAACGCGGCAAGGCCCGCCGCCTCGACTTCCACCGCGCGCCGTACGCTGAGAAGATCCGGCACGAGATCCTGAATTAGCTGGGACGATACGCGAACCGCGAGCAGCTCCGGGTCGAGTTCGCGCCATTGGTCGCGATCCTGAACGATCGTTCCCAGACCTTGCCGAGCTTGGATCAATCCAATTCGTTGCAAACGGGCCAAAGCCTCACGAATGACCGTTCGGCTCACGCCGAATCGAGCAGTCAGCTGAGCCTCGGTCGGGAGCATCGAGCCAGGTTGGATACTCCCTGAAAGAATTTCGGTGGCTATTTCAGTAACGACAGCATCCGATAAAGGAGGGCGACGCAATACGTTCGTACTCATTTGAAAACCCCAGTTTCGGGGTACGCGGTCCCGAGCGGGATCCACGCCCCGCTAATCTACGAAGGACATAGCTAACAAACAACGAATTTCTTCGTCTATACCAAAAATGTCACGCTTATAGGGAGGTTTGCAAATCCAAGTTCCCAATTGAGTCGAGTAGATCAGAAATTCCCGACACGAGTGGGGGCTCTGCTCGACTGCCTGTCCACGGCTGCTTGAGACCATGTCCGGTCAGCAAGCACACCACCTTGTCACCCTTGGTAATCGCCCCCCGTCGCCGTAGCTCGGCCACACCCGCGATCGATGTCGCGGCCGCCGGCTCGACGAACAGCCCTTCCCGCTGCGCGACCACTTGACCAGCTTCGAAGATCACGCTATCTGGCACGGCAAGCGCCACGCCGTTCGTTTCGCGCACGGCACGTAGCGTCAGCTCCCCGTCCCCTTCGTACCCCACCAGTGGATCATTGAGTCCTGAAACGACGGTTTCGACTCGCTCCCAGGCCGTCACGTCGTCGCGATTCTCGTCGAATGACCGGGCAATCGGCGCGCACCCACTTGGCTGCGCGGCAACGAGTCGCGGCATCCGATCCGCGAGGCCGAACCGAATCAGTTCCAAGAAGCCCTTCCACACGCCGAATAGCAGCGGGCCAGAGCTCACCGGCACCACGATCCAGTCCGGAACACCCCCGAGTTGCTCAAAGAGCTCATACGCGACCGACTTGTTGCCCTCTATCGCGACAGCGTTGACAAACGTTGTGGTGAGATTCACCCACCCCTTCACGTGCCCGAGCTGTCGCGCAAGCTGAAACGATCGCGAAAAGTCGCCTTCCACGCGAAAGACCAATGCCCCGTGCGCCATAGCGACCGCGACTTTCGGAGCAGGAGTCGAAGCTGGAATAAGAATCACCGCGGGCACGCCCGCTCGCGCCGCATACGTCGCGACTGAACCAGCCGCGTTGCCGCTAGAGGCGCAAACGACAGCCTCGGCCCCGCGTTCGAGGGCATGAGCCATCCCGACGACGACGCAACGGTCCTTGAAGGATCCAGACGGATTGAGATGGTCTAGCTTGCACCAAAGATCGGGAGTGTCGAGGTCCTGACCCGCTCTTGAGGCCGGTATCAGCGGCGTCCCACCCTCACCGAGGCTCAGGCTTTGCAAGGGTCGTTCGACTGGGTAGAGTGGCGCGTACTTCCACAGATCGCGAATCTGCCCGTCGAACAAAGACCGCGCATCCACCCCCTCATAGTCGAGGTGGACCTCTTGTGGGGCTCCGCACGCCTCACAATAATCAGGAGGGAATCGCGTGTCCCTCTTGCCGCAGACCGTGCAACGAATTTCCCAAGCCTTGGCCTTCATTCCTTGACCGCTCCAAAGGTCAGACCACGTACGAGGTAGCGTCCGAGCAAGAACGCGAGCAAGAACGGCGGCAAGATGGTCACCATCGAGACCGCGGCGAGCTTGTGCCACTCCAGCTGGACATTGGTCCAGAAGCTTGCGGCGGCCACGGTGAGGGTCTGCGAATTGATGCTGCTCAGGATCAGCGCGAAGAAGAACTCGTTCCAGGAAAAGATGAAGGCAAAGACGGTGGAGACGACGATTCCGGGCGCTGCCAGCGGAAAAATGATGTTCACGAAGGCTCGCAGGCGGGTTGCGCCATCAACCAACGCAGACTCGTCGAGCGATCGCGGCACCTCCGCAAAGAAGTCCTTCATCAACCAGACCACCAAGGGCAGGTTGACCGTCAGGTTGACAAGGATCAACGCCGTCAGCGTGCCGACGAGCTCGAGCCGGCGCATGACCAGGTAGAAGGGGAGCACGACCGCGATCGGCGGCGCCATCCGGACCGAAAGCATCCAGAAAAGTAGGTCCTTTCGGCCGAAGAAGGTGAAGCGATCGAAGGCGTAGGCTGCGGGCACCCCCAGAATGAGACACACAGCGGTACTGCCTGATGCCACCAGGAGGCTATTCCATAGCTGATTGGAATAACCGCTCAGGATTGTCTCTCGATACGCCCCCAGCGTTGGCTTGAACCAGAAGACAGGTGGCGTGGCGAAGATCAGGTCAGGCGACTTCAGGCTCAGCAACAGGAACCAGATGACGGGAAAGAGAAACGCGAGCGTCGCCACCCAAACGATGATGGTGAGAAGCACACGGCTGCGGCTGTTAGATGTGAGCACCACGGTACACCCCTCGAATGAAGGCTTGGCTCAGAATGACGACCGAGATGAGAATCATGAAGCTGATCGCCGCCGCGTACCCCATCTCGAAGAAATTGAGCCCCTGCTGGAACCCGAAGTACGTGACCGTCATCGTCGTGTTGCCAGGACCGCCTCGCGTCGTCGCGTAGATGATGTCGAACGTCTTGACCGCGTCCATGATTCGGAGCAGCAAGACGACCAACAGCACGCGCTTCAGCATCGGCAGCGTGATCGAGTAGAGGATTTGCCAGGACGAAGCGCCGTCAACTTGCGCGGCCTCGATCGGCTCGTTTGAGAGGCTCTGAAGTCCAGCCGCGACGACGAGGATGACGAACGGCGTCCACTGCCAAACATCGATCAAGATGACCGCCGCCATCGCGACGCCTGGGGTCGCCAGGATTCCATCACTTACGACGATGCCAACCTTTTCCAATAGGTAGGGAACGATTCCGTAACCGGAAAAGAACATGTAGCGGCCAATCAGGCCGGCGATCACCGGCGCCACCATCGTTGGGGTAATGATCAGTGCCCGCGCGAGCCGAACGCCGGGCAGCTTCTGGCTGAGCACTAACGCGAGGAAGATACCGAGCACGAACTCGATGGTGACTGACCCGACTACAAAGACGACGGTATTCCTCACAGTCTCGAGGAACACCTCGTCATGAATCGCTTTGGCGTAGTTATCAAGGCCAACGAAACGTCGACCGACCTGCGGACGAGTGAGATTCCACTTATAGAAGCTCAGGACAAGGGCATAGACACTCGGGTAAGCCACCAATGCCGCAAGGGCGATGATTGCTGGCGCCACCCAAACGTACGGCGACAGGCGACGCCACAACTGTCGCCCGGACTTCGCGGCTGGCAACGGTGCACTCTCTTGACCAAGGTAGGCGGACCTGGCCAACGCCCCCTCCTCCCTGATTGAGAAAGCGCGGGAGGAGGTTGCCCTCCCCCCGCGCTAAGGGACCTACAGGTACCCGAAATCCTTCATGATCTCGACGATCTGCTCTTGAGCCTTGTCCAGAGCCTCCTCTGGCGTCAGCTCTCCAGTGAGCGCCTCGTTGAGGCGAACACCGAGTACCTCCTCCATCTGCACGTAGGCAGGGATGCGTGGGCGGTACTCTGGGTTCGCGATGGCAAGTGAGTTCTTGAGGGTTTCGGCCCACGGATACCGGGCCTGGAAATCGGGATGGCTAAGCACCGACTCCCGGTTGACGGCATCAAAGGTGTGCTCCGTCGTCATCCGGAGGAGGGTTTCGGTGCTGGTCGCCCATTTGATGAACTCCCAGGCCGCTTCCTGCTGCTGGCTGCGCGAGCTGATGCCCAGCGCCCAACCGCCAAGCTGCGACCGTGCGGAAGCTGGATCCAAAGCGGGCGGCATGCCTGCCGCGACATTGCCGACGATCTTGGACTGGCTCGGATCGGCCGCCAAGGAAGCATAAACGCTCCAGTGGTACATCATGGCGACCTGGCCATTCCAATACGCGCCGCCGGTGTCGAACCACTCGAAGTCCGTGACGTTGGGCGGAGCAAACTGCCGCAGCCCGACATAGAAGCGCAGCGCTTCCTTCATCGCCTCGCTGTTGATCGTCGGCGTGAAGTCCCACGGCTCCTCTGGGTACGACTGGAACCAAGTCGCGCCGAAGTTGTCAGCGTAGGCGAAGAAGTGGTGGACAATGGACGCGCCGCGCTTTCCATTGAACGCGACACCGTAGTTCGGCTGGCCGTCCCCGTCCCAGTCCTGGGTGAAGTACTCGGCCATGTCCCGGAACTGGTCCCACGTCTGTGGGACGATCAGGTCATAGCCGTACTTTTCCTTGAACTGCTGCTGGTGCGTGGGATCCTCCCACAGGTCCTTCCGGTACAGCAGCATCTTGGCGTAAACGCTGAGCGGAACCGAGTAGGTCTGGCCCTTCCAGCTGAATGCCGACCACAGGCCCTCAGACAGGTCCTCCCGGTTGACCTGCTCGGCATCCCGGGTGATGAGGTCGTCGAGCGGCAGCGCGTAGTTGCCCTCCGCGAACTCACCAGTCCACATCGTGTCGATGCTGAGTACGTCGTAGGTTCCGGAGCCACCAACGACATCAAGGACGATCTTGTCCCGAAGGCCCGCGTACTGGACTCCCTCCAGCTCAACCGTCGCGCCCGTCTTCTCCTCGAAATCCGGGATGAGGCTCTTGAGCGGCTCAAAGAAGGGATCCTGGATCGAGACGACCCTCAGCGTGACACCTTGGAGATCCTGCGCCGCGGCTCGTCGAGTCCAGTTGACCCCGAGCGAGCCGGCGGCGGCAAGACCCAGTGCCCCCTTGAGCATCTGTCGACGTTGAACACGTTGCTCCAACATCGCTACACCCCCTTGAGTGACCGGAAATCCAAGACACAGCGAGCCATTGCCAAGACGCAGTTAGGTCATTGGCTTCCCTCCTGAACAGGTCTGGTTGATTCGGGCTTAGTGCCCGGGCAGGCTAGCTCCCCAAGACCTCGGAGATCGAGACGGGCTTGCCAGATTCGACCGATCGCATCGTGGCTTCGATCATCACGGTGTTGATCAAGCCGTCTTCAAAGGTGCAGGTCGGCTGAACACCATCGAGGACGCAGTCAACGAAGTACCGCATCGGCTCGTAGAGGAAGTTGTCGAGTTTGCCGTACATGTTGCGAACACCGATCGGCATCCACGGATAGGAGTAGCGATCGGACGCGATGGCCAACCCGGCGTAATCCTGGTCGTAATCGATCTTCCCTTCTGAGCCGTATAGCGTGAAGTGGCAGTCGATGACGTTCGGATTGGAGTCCGGCACAATCCAGGAGGTTTCGAAGGTGATGAAGCAGGACGGAAACTTCACAATCGCCTGGATCGCATCCCAGGTGTCCACGCCCTTCGACTGGAGGACACCCTTGCTGCCAACCGCGTAGACCTCGACCGGATCCTCCTTGAGAATCCAGCGCATCAGGTCCATCGTGTGGGGGAATAGGAACCATTGCGGACCGGACTTACCCGCCCAAGAAAGCCAGTTCTGCGCCACCTGGATGGCGTCGCTCAATCGGACGTAGCCTAAGACAGGCTTACCCAACTTACCGGAATCCACAAGCTCCTTGATCGTCATATAGCTCGGGCTCCATCGAAGGTGGAAATCCACCATCCCAATGACGCCCTTTTCCTTGGCGGCAGCCGCGAGTTTCTTCGCTTCCTCAACATTCGTCGTGAACGGCTTCTCGACAAGTACGTGCTTGCCAGCTTGGATCAGAGTCATCGCCGGCTCAAAGTGCGCATGGTCAGGCGTCGCCACGCTGACGGCTTCGACGTCGCTCTCCGCGACTTCCCGGACATCGGTTGTCCAGGCACAGCCGTAACGCTCAGCGAACTCCTTCGCACGTTCCGCATTCAGGTCACAGACGATGGCCAGCTCGGCACGGTGATAGTCCGCGTAGACCAGCGGATGATTCTGGCCCCAGATGCCGAGCCCGACGACGCCCACCTTCAGCTTGCGAGACATCCGTTACGTCCTCCTAGCTTGCCATCAGTTCCTTGGATCCAAGCTGTCGCCTGAATTTCGACAGCGGATCAGCCTGCCCTCTTCCAAACTGTACGGGGAAAGCGAAGGTGAGCCTAGGTCGATTGTTGCGACAGGTCCTCCCCTACCTCCCCCCATCACTCGGCGCCGAATGAATTTGTCATACATATGACAACCTAGGTGGCCGCACGTTATCACGGGCCCCAAACCGTGTCAAGCACTTCGGGGAAGCCTTGCCGTGGACTGCTGTGTCACAATGGTCACCCAGAAAGGAGGTGCGGGAATGCCCCGCTGGCGCTTCTGGGATCGATCCAAACGAGAGCCAGCGACGACGCCGACGGAATTGCTGCCTGAGGCGGTAGTGGCACCCCGTGCACGGGGATTCCGCCCGCCGCCTCCGCGTACCCCGCAATCTCCGTCAGCCGCCGATCCCGAGCGTGCGGCGCAGCTCGAGCGCCTTGAGAAACGCCGCCAGGCCGTGCTCTTCGATGTCGAGCGGGCCGAGTCGGCATATCAGCCTGACAATCCGTGGCAGCAACGCATCCGGCTCCTCGATGAGGCGCTCGCAACCATCGAGGCCGATCTGGCCGCGCTCGACGCACAGCCGTCGCGTCCAGGAATCCCGATGCCGCCGGTGCCAATCGACGAAATCTCAGTCAAGTCCGAGGCGCCGGCGCGTGTCACCTTCCGGATCGGCGGCGAGTCCTTCCATTATGAGGAGGAGATTGACTGGGCGGAGCGTGGGCATCAGCTTGCGCGCCCCGAGCTGACGCGCATGGCCGGCGATCCCGGCCGACTCGCTCCGCCAGAGATTCCGGCCGACCAACGGGAGGCGCTCACCGAACATTTGACGGCGAGCCTGTTCGTCTTCGCGACAGATCTCCTGTATCGAGCACACGCTGGCCAATCGCTCCCCACGGCATCACTCGCCGATCTTGCCCGACCATGCCCGCGCTGCGGCGGCTGGGAGGATTGGCATGGGCTCTGCCAGGAGTGCCAACGCCGGGATTGGCGACGGAAAGAGCTCGAAGAAGAGGCCGAGCGTCTCCGCGCCGACCGCGAGCGTGAAGCGGAAGAGCAAGCGCGCTGGGCTGAGCGGCTGCCGATCGCGCGGCGTCGCTTGAAGGATGTCGAGGATCAGATCGCGGCGCTGGAGCGAGAACAGCGAGGCAAGCGCTGACCCGATTTCCGCGGCACAATGCGGCATTCAAGCCGTCTCGCGGGCAGCGCCGCGCGCCCTATGACCCAAAAGTCTCGACCGGATACGTGACGCCCGTCTTTCTTAGGTAGACAGTCGTCTCTCTGAACGGGACCAAAGTCATCCCAACTCGGATGACTCCCGGAGCCTTGCCGCGTATCATCGAAGCGGGAACCGTTTATGCTTGGGATCTCACGACGGTGCAATGGATCCAGGTGATGTTGTCATGCGTATATTTCGTCATGTAACCGCGAGGAGAACCCGCATGAGGCGCTACGGATTCCCCGCGTTGATCTCGCTGCTGTGCCTGTTCCTTGCCGTGTCGCCCGCGGGCGCCGGTAAGGGCTGGTGCCGATCCGACCCCATCGTGCGGATCAACGGCCAGACCTTGCAGATCTGGGTCGCGATTCCGCTCGAGGATCTTCCCGATGTGGTCGGGCCGATCTCGGTCAATCTCGTAGTGCCGCGCGGAACAATCAATGAGCTCGTCTACGTTGACGACGGATTCAACGGCTACGGCGAGGACTTCAATTGGATCCAAGGATCCAACACCGTCGCGGCAGATGGCTCGTTCAACGTCACCGCGCACATCAGTGTCCCGATGCGTGACGGCCGCTACGTGCCGATGCAGGTGGAGCTGATTCCTGGCAATGGCGTAGCGACCGCCGTCTATGGCCAGACGGTTGGCGTCTCGATCGACGTAACGATGCGCGGCTCCGGCATTGCCCGGACGGTCGTGAAGGGCGCCGACGCAAAGGGCGCCTCGTCGACGGGGAGCGCTGGCCAGACCGTGGTCGGTCAGTCCGCGATCGGCGGATCGGCGAAGGGCGCGGATGCCGTTGGTACGTGGGTGTCGACGAAGCCGAGCCCGACTCCCACGCCCGTTACCGATGACACCACGCAAGCTGATTCTGGCACCCAGGCAATCATTGACGAGACTCCGGCCGACCCGGTCGAGGCCGTGACCCCGACGACCGAGCCCGAGGACACGGCGACGACTGACGAGTCCACCGACGAGGTCTCTGACACCCAGGATGAGGCCACGACTTCGGACGAAGCTGAACAGACCTCGACCGACGGGCAGACCGAGGCGGCACAGGACGGCGAGGGGTCGACTGACGAGTCTGGCGAGTCCGAGGGTACAACGGAGGAGTCTCAGGAGCAGCCGACCGACGATTCGACGACTGAAGACGCCAGCGATGCTTCCTCGGACGAGGGTGGCGTGACCGAGGAGGCGACGACGGACGCCGGTGAAGGCGCCGATCAGCCGCAAGAGACTGTGGGCGAGGGCGATGCGCCGGAGGCGACCGATCTGCCGGCGCCATCTGAGGGCACCGAGACCGGCGATCAGGCCACGAATGAGGGCGTTGAGGACAGCTCGAGCGAGCAACCCACTCCGTGCCCGGCGCCCGATTCGCCCGATGTCGAAGACGAAGACGACGAGGAGTCTACGGTTCCGAGCTGCGAGGTCACGAGCCAGAGCCCTCACGACGAGTCCACGAACGAGGCAGACGTCGCGGAGGGCGTCACCGACGCCTAGCGTCGAGATTCAAGACAGCAACTTAGAGGGGAGCCGGTCTCGTCAATGAGCCGGCTCCCCTTCTTTCTTACTCCGCGCTACGGCGACATCCGAATCGCCGCAACCTTCGCGACGGCGCGAAAGATGCGAATGAAGTCGCGGCCGTCCGCCGGCTCGAAGGCCACAGCCCGTTCCCCAGCGCGGCTGACTCCCGGCACGAGCACGGCCTGATCGGCTCGCGCCTGGTGATCGAATTCGACCTCGACCGTCGCCCCTGCGGGCCACGTCCACGGCGGCGCGCCGGCTGCCTTTCGCACCGCCTCCTCGGCGCCTTGCCGGATCAGCTCTCGCGCCTTCTCCGGATGGAGATGCAGCGCGGCGAAGGTCGAAAGCCCCTCTTTCACCGCGACGCCGACGACGTGCTCGCCGATCCAATCGCGAGTCTGCTCGACGGCAATCCTATCCCCACTAACGAAGACGACTGGCACGCCGTAATGACCGGCGACGGCGGCGTTGATGCCGAATTCACCGGTCGAGCGGCCGTTGATGCGGACATCGTTGATCCAACCAGACCACGTGTGGGCCAGCGGCGCGTTGGGCGTGCCGGCCTTCGCGTGGTAGCCGGTGAACAGGACCGCGCCGACTCCCTCCAGGTCGACGCCCTGCATCATGCCGAGCGGCTTGTCGTTGCCGCTGATCCACCGGCATGCCGGATGAAGCTCTTCCGGGATCAGATTGCGCATCCCGTCGTGGCTGTCGTTGACGATGACCTCTTCCGCCCCGGCCTCGAGCGCCCCCTCGATCGCCGCGTTGACCTCACGCGTCATGCGGAGCCGAGCCCGCTCGTACTCCGTTTGCGACGACGGCGTGGAGCCGTACTCCGGTGGATCCACCTGAACCCAAGAGACGACACCACATGTCCCCTCCATGTCCGCAGAGATGAGAACTTTCACCCTTCCTTGCCCTCCACCTCGCGCTATGCCCGCATATCGCGGAACCTGCCGATCACTTCCTGGGCGGCATTGTGTCCAGGCGCGCCCATCACGCAGCCGCCTGGCCAAGCCCCCGAGCCGCAGAGATACAACCCTCGAATCGGTCCCTCGTAGCTGGTGCTGCCCGGAACCGGCCGCAGATCGAACGCCTGCTCGGGGACCAGCTCGCCATGGAAGATGTGGCCGCCAGTCAGCCCGAAACGCTCCTCCAAATCGGGCGGCGCCAGCACCTGCATGCCGACGACCGCATCCGGGATATTCGGCGCGTACCTCCCAAACTCCTTGAGGACGTGCTTCGCGATCTCCTCCCGGCGCTCCTCCCAGGTGCCTTCGGCCAGGGTGTACGGGAAGTACTGGGTGAAGATCGAGATCGTGTGCATGCCTGGCGGGGCAACAGTGGGATCGACCGCGGACTGCATATGGATGTTCATGAACGGCTCCGCCGAGGGTCGCCCGTTCCGAGCGTCCTCGTAGGCGCGCTGCATGGAATCGAGGCTCGGCGCGATGAACAGCCCGCCCGTACTCCCCTGGCGCTGCCGCTCCGGATCGTCGCCCAGGGCAGCGAACTTCGGCAACTCCCGCACCGCCAAGTTGATCTTCAACACCGGACTCTCGATCTGGATTGTCTCGATCATTCGCCGGTAATCGGCTGGAAGCTCGGACGCAGGAACCAACTTCAAGTAGGTGCGCTTCGGGTCGGCGTTCGAGAGGACGACCTTGGCCGAGATCTCCTCTCCATTCGTCAAGACAACGCCTGTCGCCCGCCCATCCTCAATTCGGATCTGGGCGACCTCCGCGCTCGTGCGGATCGTCGCGCCGCGCTTGCGTGCAACGTTCGCCAACGCCCGCGAGAAGGAGCCCATTGCGCCGCGAAGGTACGTCCACCGGCCGCGATGCCCCGTCGCCATGCCCATCGAGTGGTAGAGCTTGACGTAGCCGGTCCCTGGGTCACGCGGCCCGCGGAACGTCCCGATGAGCCCCGTCGCCGCGACGACCGCCTGCACCTTTTCGTTTTCGAAGAAGTACTCCGCGATGTCCGCTGCTGAGCCGAGGTAGAACTTCTGGAAGAGCAGCTTCTCCTCCGGCGTGCGGAACTCCGCGGCGACCTCACCCCAGGACGGCGGCCGGCGCAGGATGTACTTGTCCATCACCTGGCAGGCGCGCTCTAGCATCGCGTCATAGTGGTCCCAGGCGGCAGCGTCCTTCGGGGAGAGGCGCCGCAGGTCCTCGAGCCATCGCTCGTGGTCGTTCCAGTACGTCAGCGAGGAGCCATCGGGGAACGGGGCGAAGAATCGCGGATTGCGCTCGATGTATTCCAGGCCTTCGGACCAAAGATCCAGCTCGTCGATGATCTTGCGCGGCGCGAGCGAGAGGACGTAGGAGCCGACAGAGAAGATGAATCCGTGGACGATCTCCTCCGAGATCGCCGCGCCGCCGACCTCGTGGTACCGCTCCAACACGCAAACGCTCAGTCCGGCGCCCGCTAGGTAACACGCGGCGACGAGCCCGTTATGCCCGCCGCCGATGATGACCGCATCGAACGATTTCGCGCTGGACATGGGTCCCCTCGGAGATTCAATCGCCGGTGTAGTAACGCCGGCCATTGTCACTCGGCGGGATCATAGCACCGGGCCAGGCGAGCGGCGTCTTTACCCGAACCTCACATCGTGCTATCCTTTGGATAGTTATGGCGAGCCGTAGCACATTCTTGCCTGATATGGACGCAGAATCGCCGGACAAGGCGGCGCGGCGCGCGAGGCAACCCATGGACCCGACTCGGACGCTCGGCTGTCCCGTCGCCCGGACAGCGCAAATCATCGGCAACAAGTGGACGCCCCTCATCGTCCGCGACCTGGCGCAGGGTCATCGCCGGTTCAGCGAGCTCGAGCGGTCGCTGGTGGGGATCAGCCCGAAGACGCTTTCCGAGCGGCTCAAGCGGCTCGAGGAAGCGCAGGTTATCGAGCGGCATTGCTACGCCGAGGTGCCGCCGCGCGTCGAGTACTCGTTGACGGAAAAGGGTTACGCGCTGCTGCCCGTCATCGACAGCATGCGCGACTTCGGGAACCGCTGGCTCACGCCGGACGATTGCCCCACCGACGACGCGGACGAAGACTGACGCCGTCGCCGGACGTCGCTCGGCATCTCCGCTCCCTCGCTTCAACTCCCCTTCGGTGACGAGCGAAACGAGCTCTGCCCTATAATCCACGTGCTCGGCGTCAATCGTCGCTCGGTCGCGGGTCATCGCTCCGAGCGGCCACGCTGTGTTTTCAACTCCTGCAACACGCTGTCCTTTGGCTTTCGAGCCGTGCCGGCGAGCGCCCGGCACAAGGGGCGGAAGGGATTGTCTAGCGTATGACTGGCAGCAACGATCAACGGCGGAAGCGCGTCTTTTCCGGCATTCAACCCTCGGGTGTGAGTCACATCGGAAACTATCTCGGAGCGATCCGCAACTGGGTGAATCAGCAGAATCTCTATGACAACATCTTCTGCATTGTGAACCTGCACGCGATCACCGTGCCGGTGACGCGCGAGACGCTCCGCGAAAACACGATCGCGATGGCGAACACCCTGCTCGCCGCCGGCATCGATCCGCAGAAGTCGATCCTGTTCGTCCAGTCGGATGTTCCGGAGCATGCCGAGCTGTGCTGGATCCTGAACTCGGTGACGATGTACGGCGAGCTGCGCCGCATGACGCAGTTCAAGGACAAGACCGCCGGCAAGGAAGCGGATCAAGTTTCCGCCGGCCTCTTCGGCTATCCCGTGCTGCAGGCCGCCGACATCCTGATGTACGACACCGATCTCGTGCCTGTCGGAGAGGATCAGAAGCAGCATATCGAGCTGACACGGGACGTCGCGCAGCGGTTCAACTCACGCTACGGCGAGACCTTCGTCATCCCTGAGGCGGATATCAAGCCCGAAGGCGCTCGCATCATGGCGCTGGACGAACCGACGAAGAAGATGAGCAAGAGCGCGGCGAGCCCGAACAGCTACATCGCTTTGACGGACGATCCAGACACGATTCGCCGCAAGGTTCGGCGGGCCGTCACCGACTCCGGCACGGAAGTGGTCGCCGGACCGGACAAGCCAGCGCTCACCAACCTCCTGCAGATCTACTCCCTCTTCTCCGGCACCCCCATACCCGAGATCGAGGAGCGGTATGTCGGGAAGGGATACGGCGCGTTCAAGCAAGACCTCGCTGAGGTCATCGTCCAAGCCATACAGCCGATCCAGGAGCGCATCGCCGAGCTAAGCGCGGATCCAAGCATCGCCCTCGGCGTCCTCAAGGAGGGCGCGGAGCGCGCTCGCGAGATGGCCGTTCGCAAGATGGAGCAGGTGCGAGACCGCGTCGGATTGACGTTGACGGGCGAATAGGCAACAACGGCGAAGCGAGGGGGCAGCGTGCTCGCCGAATACATCGAGACCTGGCGGCTCACCGGCCCGGCTGGTCGGCGCTTCCTCACGGGCGGCACGCTCTTCGCCATCCGCATGTTCATGTTCTACGCGGCATTCCCGCTCTTCGCGAAGGAGCGCGGGTACGATGCCGCGACGATTGGCTGGCTGGTCGGCGGCGCGGCGCTCTCGCTGTTCGTCTTTGGCGTGCCGGTCACAGCCTTCGGCAGCCGCGGACACACGCGCCGCCTGCTGATGATCGGACCGCTCATCGCCTCGTCCGGCCAGCTCCTTCTCATCTACTTTGTCGGCCGCAGTTTCAGCATCAGCTTTCTGGCCGCCCTTGTGTCCGGCATGGCCAGCACCGTGTTCTGGATCTTGGGCGATCCGCTCCTCGCAGCCACGACGCCTCCACACAAGCGCGCTCACATCTTCGCCCTCAAGTTTTCCCTCGTGACTTGCGGCTTCGCGGTCGGGAGCGGGCTCGGCGGCTGGATACCGGCGACGCTCGAGTTGGTCGGGCTTCGCGCCCAGCGAGCGCTTGACGCGACAATCCTGGTCATTGCCTGCTTGGATATCGCCTCATCAATCATTTACTCGACGATCCCCGCAATCCCCACGCCCTCGCCAGCCAAGTCCTCACAACTCCGAAGCGCGCCGGCGCGATTCCGGATCAATTTCGGCATCCTGCTTTTCATCTTTCTCCTGACGGTGCCGGACATCGGGATGGCATTTGGCCACAACTCGATCCGACCATTCCTCAGCCTTTTCTTCGAAGAGCAGCTCGGTCTTTCGTCCGCCCTCATCGGGACGACGATGTTCTGCCTCGCGATGGCCGGAGGAATCAGCGCGCTGTTCATTCCGGGGATCGCGCGACGCCTCGGAAACCTGCGCGCGATCGGCCTGCTCAGGACGACGGGCGCGTTGATGATCCTCCTTTGCTTCAGCGGCGTCGGAACGCTCGTCGTCATCGCGCTGCTGATCAGCTACTACTCGATGGTCGACGGTACGGAGGCGACCTTCATCACGGAGGCGATGGAGCGGCTTCCTGTCGAGCAGCGAACGGTATTCAGCGGCATGTATTCGATGCTCTGGAGCGCTTCCTCCTTCTGCGCCTCGGCGCTGAGTGGCCGCCTGCAAGAGGATATCGGCTTCGGTGTGGCGTACAGTGTCGGCGTGGCTGGCTATCTGCTATCGGTCGCGTGGATTCTCGGCGTCTTCCCGCGCCTCCCGTCGCTGGGGGGCACGATGGAGCAAGCGACAGCGCCAGCTTCGGCGGTCGACGAGGTGGTTGTCGCCGGGAAGCGCTCGTAATGCTTGCGCCCAGCGGGGTTTTTCGCTCGCTGTGCTAGGATACCGAGCCGGTCGGGGCGAAATTCAGCACCGGCCCTCGAGAATCGGATCAACCCGGACGCGCGAGAAAAAGGAGCGGACGCATGGCAGCGCGGTCGAATGGCGGCAACTCGGCCGGCAGGGAGTTCCGGTTCGAGGAAATGACGCGCACCGAGCGGGTGATGGCGGCGGTGCGTGGCGAGCCGGTGGATCGCCTGCCCATTTGTTTCTGGCATCACTTTCGGCCGGAGGGGTCAGGGCGGCAGCTCGCCGAGGCATCGCTTCGGTTCTTCGATGAGACCTTCGACCTCGACATCGTCAAGGTCATGCCGGACATTCCGTATCCCTTCCCGCGCCGCTCGATCTCGACGGTAGACGGCTGGCGACTGATCGAGCCGATTGACGCGGACCGGTCCCGCTTCTTCCAGCAGCGCGCGGAATGCGTCCGCGTGCTCCGCGATGAGCTAGGATTCGACACACCGATTATCGTCACGGTCTTCAGCCCGCTCTGTGAGGCTTTGTACTTCGCGGAAAGCCGCGAGCGATTCTTCGAGCATGCCGCGCAGTCGCCCTCGGTCATCCACGAGGCACTCAGCATTATCGCGACCAATCTACGAGACCACATCCGCGACGTGATCGACGCTGGGGCAGATGGCGTCTTCTTCGCGCTACAGGGCGCCACGCGCGCGGTGATGACAGAAGAGCAATACCGGGAGTTCGGCCGCCCCTACGACCTGATCGCGCTGCAGGGCGCCGTCAACGGCTGGCTCAATGTCCTCCATATCCACGGCGAGAAGGATCTGCACTTCGAGCTGGTGCTCGACTACCCCGTCCAGGTGCTCAACTGGTCGGATCGCCTGGCTGGACCGAGCCTACGCGAGGCGCGCACGCTGACAAGCAAGTGCCTGATGGGTGGCTGGCACGAGTTCGGCGCCATCGCGAACGGTCCTGAGGACAAGATCCTCGAAGAAGCGCGCGACGCGGTCGCTCAGACCGGCGGGCGCAAATTCATCCTCGCCAACGGCTGCTCGGTGCCGGACGAGACAGACGAGCGCTGGCTCCACGCCGCGCGCGACGCCGTCGAGCAGATCGAGCTCGAGTAACACCGACCTAGGAACAACTGATAACGATTCCGTGAACCGGAGAATTCATCAGACGGTTCTGTTAGCGGCGGGCCTTTGACGGCTCGCCGCTTACCGACTGAGCGCACGCGGCTAAACGGCCGCACTTGCCCCTTTGCTACACGCCGATCAACTCCACGTTTGTTGTCCCTTCGATGCCACAATTTGACGCTGCGTCCGCCATGCCCTGTGGCAGATGTCACAGGAGGCAGAAGGCGACGTCCTGTTCATTGAGCTGGCGGGCTTGCGAGATCCCTCGCTCGTCGTGCCGACGATCTGCAGGTATTTGGGCGTCAGCACGCTCGGGACCGAGGCCGACGCCCGTGACCGTCTCCTCACCCGGTTGAGCGAGCGTCCGCTGCTGCTGGCCCTGGACACTCTCGAGCACTTGCTCCCCGCTCAAGCGGCGCTCGTGGACCTGTTGGAGGCATGCCCAACGGTCCGGTGCTCGCCACGAGCCGAATCGCGCTGCATATTCCTGGCTTGGCCTGGTTTGGGGACGAAGGCGCCCGCGCACGGGCGCTCCTCGATCGCGGCCCACGGCTCGCGAAAGTTCTAGGCTACCGTGTTGGAGAAGGACGAAACCTCTTCACTAGAGCGCTTTTCGCATGGCGGCGAGGCGACCGCGAGCAGATGGAGCAGCTCGGTCTGGAGTCGGCTGCCTGCTTACGAGAGTGGGAAGCGCATTTCCGGAATCGACATTGCCACGCGAGCGCTGCTCGACGAATACGAGCTCTTTCAGCAAGCGGAGAAGATGATCCCGTAGTGACATCACTTAGAGCCCATGCGGTGAGCCGCGATAGGAGCCAACCAAGTGGACGAGATCGCCGATTGCCCCTTTGAGCCCTAACAGATGGGCTAACTATCTGTCGTCCTTCATCTTCTATGGAGTCATAATCCTCTACTGGATGACGCTTCACTGGGGAGGATGGAACGCACTAGCCGGTGAGTTCACTGGCGCCGCGATTCACTGTCTCCTCGGCGCCTTCGTCGTAGCGGGCCTCGTCTGGCTGTGGTGGTCGACGCTGATATCGCGGCTGGCAACGGAGCTTGCATCGAGCCGCGGGCGGTCTGGCCTTACGTCGGAACCGCGATCAGATCATTGAAACCGCGTTTGAGCGAGTCGGCATTCGCCGTGCGGCAAGGCCGGTAAAGCAAACGGCCCGCCACGAGGGCAGGCCGTCGAATCAGTAAGTTCCTCTTGCCGCGCGGGACGTTTACGCTTCGCGGGCGGCCATGATGTTGGTCGAGTGACCGGGATCGAGCCGCGCCTTCGGATCGTAGAACGTGACCGCGTGGTTGACCGCCGTCACCGCCTCGGCGGCGCCGGTCGCGATCAGCTTGAACTTCGCCGGATACCAGCAAATGTCGCCCGCCGCGAAGACGCCTGGGATGTTCGTCGCCATCGTGATCTTGTCGACGACGATCTGATTCTTCTGCAGCTCGAAGCCCCACGTCTTGAGCGGCCCGAGATCGGCGACGAAGCCAATCGCCACGATCAGCTCATCGGCCGGGATCTTGAAGCGCTCGCCCTCGGCATTCTTGTACGTCACGGCGCTCAAGCGGCCATCGTCACCCGCGTGCGCCTCGACGATCTCGCAGCCCGGGTAGCGGAGCTCGACGCGTGACTGCTCCAGCTCCTTGACCGAGGCTTCGTGCGCCCGGAACTTCGAGCGGTGGATGAGCGTCACGTGCTTGGCGATCGGCTCCAGCGTCAGCGCCCAGTCAACCGCCGAGTCGCCACCGCCAACAATCACTACGTCCTTGTCGCGGAAATCTTCGACGCGCTTGGCGAAGTAGTGGACGCCCTTGCCTTCGAGCTCACGCACGCCCGGCGCATCCAACCGCTTCGGCTCGAACGCGCCAACGCCCGCGCAGACGATGACAGTCTTGCTGTACCGGACGGCCTTGCTCGTCGTCAGCTTGAGGATGCCGTCCGGCAACCGCTCCAGACCGAGCACCTGTTCCTTCAGGCGCAGCGTTGGCCGGTCTCGCATCGCCTGAATCACCATCTGCTCGACGAAATCCTTGGCGAGAATCTTCGGGAAGCCGGCGACATCGTAGATGTACTTCTCCGGGTAGATGGCCGTCAGCGCGCCACCGGGCTCCTCGAGAGAGTCAATGATCTGCGTGCGCGCTTGGCGCATGCCCGCGTAGAAAGCGGCGAACAATCCGGTCGGCCCGGCCCCGATGATGGTGATGTCATACAGGTCCATGTCCGGCTCGGACCCATTCGTCGAGATGGTCACTCCATCACTCACGTTGAGAGTTCTCCTGTGGTGCAAGACGTGGCAGGATCGGCTGAAGCATCTTCATCCAAAGCCCGCGGGCATTCTACCATCGGCCCTTCAGCGCCAAGTTGTACGCGGCGCACAAGGATGAGCGGGGCTGTTCCAGCGGACTGCAGCAACATCTACCCCGTTGCATCTCACTGACGCACGCCAGGATTGTTTCAGTAAGGAGACACTCGACACGAGTACAATCCGCGCGTTGGTAAGCACGAATCTGATTGAGGAGCACACACATGACGTCCACCTCGATCGCCGACTCAACCCGCAGCTACGAATCACTCTACTCCCGGCGCGGTCGTGAAGCGCCGCAGCCGCGGATCGGCGACCCGCGGGATTCGGCGAAGATGATTACGTTCCTTTATGGCTATCCCGATGCCGGCACCCTGCCGAAGCGAACTGTCGCCGAGGCGGCCGTGCGCGCCCTCGAGACTGAAGGCGAATGGGCCCTTCAATATGGGAATACGACCGGCGCACCGTGTTTGATCGACGCGCTCCGAGAAAAATTACAGCGCGATCAGGGCATCGTCGCAAAGCCTGAGCAAGTGCTGATCACCGCCGGTGGCTCGCAGGGCGTCCAGCTCCTGCTCGATCTTTTCATCGATTGGGGCGACACCGTGATTGTCGAGGCGCCGACGTGGATGGGATTCCTGTGGGCGCTGCAGAACGTTGGTGGCCAGGCCGTTTCCGTCCCGATGGACGATGAGGGCATGGACACCGAGGCGCTGGAGCGTGAGCTCGCGCGCCTCCGCGCTGAGGGAACGACGCCAAAGTTCATCTATCTCATCAGCAACTTCCACAACCCGACCGGCATCTCCACCTCAGAGACGCGACGCCGGCGCATCATCGAGCTCGCCGAGGAGTACGGCACGCTCATCGTCGAGGACGACGCCTATCACGACCTTCGCTACGACGGCGAGCGCATCTCCCCAATCTACTCGCTCGACCGCGGCGGCTCGACGATCTACCTCGGCACATTCTCGAAGTCCATGGGCGCCGGGATGCGCCTCGGCTGGCTGGTGGCGCCGGAGGAGCTGATCCTGAAGCTTTCGGTGCTCAAGGTCGACGGCGGCACGAACATCATCGGCTCGCACATCGCGGCTGCCTGGATGCCGGAGCATATGCAGGACCACGTCTCGACACTCCGCAACCTCTACCGCCGTCGCCGCGACGTGATGCTGGACGCCCTGGCGCGTTACATGCCGGAGGGCACGACCTGGACGACGCCGGCTGGGGGATTCTTCGTCTGGGTGACGCTGCCAGAGGGGATCGACACGGCGCGGATGCTGCCGCAAGCGCGGGAGCGGGGCGTGGAATATCTACCCGGCGCAACCTGTTACGTCGACGGCCGAGGCGCCAATCAAATGCGCCTCTCTTTCTCGTTCCCGACAGAGGACCAGATCGAAGAGGGGATTCGCATCCTCGGCGAGATCGCGCGCGGCGAGCTCCTCGAGCGCGGCTAGCTCACGCACGTGGCGATTCGCTTTCAGGGGCGGGTGTTGCGTCGATCCGAGAGACGCCAGCCCGCCCCTGGTCATTTGCCGCTGCTAGGCGAGACGGACCGCTCCGTAGTAGTGCGCGGCATAGTAGCCGCTCGTCAGGTCATCGATCGTCACCACGCCGGCCATCGTGGAAGCATGGACGAAGCGCCCACCGCCGATGTAGATGCCGACGTGCGAGACCCCCTCGTGGATCGGGTGGGTGTTCTGGAAGAAGACGAGGTCGCCTGGCCTGAGGTCCGCGTAGGCAACAGCGGTCCCGTAGTAGACCTGCTCGACTTGGTTGTAGCCGATATGGACGCCGAGCACGTTCAGCGCGACCCAATCGGTGAAGCCGGAGCAGTCGAATGTTGAAGGACCGTGCGTCGCCCAGACGTACGGCGCGCCGAGGTACTGAAGTGCGAACTCCACAATCGCGTCGCCGACCGTCCGCTCTGGCCCAAGCACTTCGATCGCGGCGACTCCAGCCCGGCCTTCCACGCCGTCGAAAACGATGTTCAGCTCCCCATCGAACACCTCGACGTCGAAAGTCTGAACGATGAGCTCCAGCGGTTCGTTCTCGCCGTAGACGTCCCAGCGGTGCAGCTCTCGCGGCCCGCCCTCGACATTGACGTTCATGACCCGCTTGCCGGTAAGAGTCGCGCCGTGGTGGTCACGGTAGGTGACGGCCACGAAATAGAGACGAACGGTGTACAGGTTTGTCTCGGGCACGGGAATGGCGTAGCGGAAGCGGCCGCCTGGCTTCGTGCTCCGCCGCTCAGTGCGGAAGAGCGCGTCATCGTCCGTCCCCGCGATTTCGGCATCGGAGCGTCGGCGGAACTCCTGGCCGCCTTTGAATCCGAAATCCGCGCTCCAGACCGCGCCGTCACTGGTGATGAGCTCCGGCCCGCCGGCGTTGATGCGCGCGACAACATCCCGCTGCGAGTATCGGCTGACCAAGTCCTGCGAGATCCAGAGCGGCGTCCCGCCGATGCGCGACGGCCAGCCGTACAGCGAGGGGTCATCTGGACCGGTCAGGATCGGCGTTGGTGACGGTGGCGGGGTACCCGTGGGCGTGCCGGTCGGCGTCTCGGTTCCACCAGGCGTCGTCGGCGTCTCGGTCGGTGAGGGCGACGGTTCCGTTGGCACTGGCGTCGGCACCGGCGCGCAGGCATCGCCGATGCCATCACCATCGGAATCGGCCTGGTCCGGATTGGGAACGGTCAGACAATTGTCTAGATCGTCGGTGACCCCGTCCCCGTCGCTGTCCGGAACCGGCGGCGCGTCGCAGGCGTCGCCGATCCCATCGCCGTCTGAGTCGGCCTGATCGCCGTTGGCGACGGTGGGGCAGTTGTCCGCGGCATCGGGAACTCCGTCACCGTCGCTATCGGGGGGCGGCTCAACGGGTGGTTGCTCCGAAGTCGGCGTGCCTTGTGCCGCGACTGGCACAGTGGCCAGCGCGGTTGGCAGGTATGCCGCACCGGTCAAAGCCAGCGCGAGCGCAAAGATCAACAATCGTTGCATCACAACATCCCCGTCGAGCCGCCGGCATCTATTCGCCTGACGGCTCGCGTAGTTAGCAGCGCGACCACTCCAGCACGGAGCGTTGATCGGAACGGTTCCCACTCTATCACGCGATTACCGCGAAGGAATAGCCCCAAGGTGCCGACGTCGACCCGCCAACTGCGCACAAACGTGCACGGCGGTCATCGGTCCAGAAGGCTCGATGAAATCGTGACTGCCTTACCAGTCTTGACGGTACGAGTCCCGCTTTGACTCGCCGACATGCCGCGCCTTGACAGCGCACAAGGTGTACGTATAGGGTTAGCGTGGGCGAGCCCTGCCGAACGCGGCCGGATTCTTGACCGGCGTCGCCGTGGGACGTCCCAGCCGATTCGCCCCGCTAGATGGCGAGCGCCGTGGCGTTTCTCGATCGCACTTTCCACGGCCGGCCCCGGTCCCACCTCCGATCTCACGCTCGCGTTCCGGCGTTGAGCCAAGGGAGATTCCTGACTTGGGTCGCGAGCGCGGTACCTCGCGTGCGACCGCGCCGCCGCCTCCCGCAGTCGCTCTCCCAGCCCCTCATCGGCGCTGGCGTGGTCTTGCTGCCGGCGGTCATCCTCGCTCCGTTCGGCTCCTCCCTTTCCGTCAGCACACCCGGCATCGTCCTCCTTGTCGCGGTCGCTTTCGCTACCTATCTCGCCGATCTCGCTGGTGGAGTCGTCTCGCTCCTAACCGCGCTGGTCGCGCTGAACCTCTTCTTCGTCGGCGACCGCCTACGGATGAGCGCGCCACAAAGCCTTAGCGAGGCGTTCGGATACGGCGCGACGCTCGTCTGCGGCACGCTGATGATCGCGCTGATCGAGCGGGTCAAGCAGCAGGGACTGGAAGATCGGCGCGCGGCGATCGTCGCGCGGTCGACGGCGAGCGTGCTGGCCGCGCTTCGCGCCGCGGCGGCCGATCCTCCCGGCGACGAAGCTGGCCGGCGGCGCGTCTTCGATGGCGCGCTCCGGGCGATGATTGGCGTGCAGCGGGCGCACGCCGGGGCGCTGTTCCTCGCCGACGACGTAACAGGAACGCTGACTCAGGTCGCTACCTACGGGTTCCGGCCACGCAGCAATGGCTCTGACCGGCTGCCGAGCCTTGAAGAAAGTCTCGCAGGACTGGTCGCGCGGGAGTTCCGCGCTCTCTCGATCGACGATCTGATTCGCAGCGGACGCTTCGATCGCGCTGCGCTCCGCGACTCGTCGGTCCGGTCGGCGGTCGGCGTCCCCATCTTCGGGCGGGATGGCCGCCTGGTCGGGGTTTCAGTCATCGGGCTACTGCCGCGCCACCGCTTCTCATCGGTCGAAATCGCGAAGCTCGAAGCGTTGGCCGGGCAGATTGCCCCGATCATCGAGGCGATGAGCGCCAGCGCCGAGCGCGAATCGCAGCTCCAACGCGCCCTCGCCGAGCAGCGCCGACTCTCGCTCGTCCTGACGGCGCTGCCGGAAGCCGTGGTGCTCGCCGCGCCGCCAGATGGGCGGATCATCGCCGCCAACGACGCGGCAACCACGCTGTTTGGCCCATTGCGGGAGGCCGATCTGAGCGGTCGCCTGCTCGCGGCGGACGGCTCCGAGTGCGGCAAGGAGGACTTGCCTATCGCCGCCGCTCTGCGGACGGGTGAGGTCGTCGTCGGCGTCGAGCTGATCGCGGTCGGGCCGGAGGGTACTCAGACTCCGGTGCTCGGCAGCGCCGCGCCGATCCGCGAGCCGGATGGCGAGATCGCCGCCGTCGTCGCGGTGTTCCGGAATATCGCCGCGCTCAAGGCAGCGGCGCGCGTCAAGGAAGAGTTCATCTCCGTCGTATCCCACGAGCTGCGGTCGCCGCTGACGCCGATCCGCGGCTTCGTCCAGCTCGTGGCGAGAGACCTGGCCCGTGAAGGCGGACACGAGTCCCAGGTAAAGCGGCTGAACGCCATTGCCGGACACGTCGACCGGATGACGCGCCTGGTTGACGACCTCCTTGATGTCTCGCGGCTACGCGCCGGCGGGCTGGAGATTCGCCGGGCGCCGACCGATCTCGTCCAAATCTGCCGCGACGTCGTCCAATCCCGCGCCGCCGCCGCGCCGGACCACCACGTGCGGCTCATCACATCGGAGCAGGCGATCGTGGGTGATTGGGACGCCGACCGCCTACATCAGATCGTCGACAACCTGGTCGCCAACGCCGTCAAGTACACCCCGGTGGGCGGACACGTCACGGTCCACGTCTGCCTCGAATCGCGCGGCCGTGAGGCGATCTGCCAAGTGATCGACGATGGTCCTGGCATTGCACCGGAGGACCGGGAGCGCATCTTTGCCGCGTTCTACCGGACCAGCGAGGCAACCTTGGGCGGGCAGGGCGGCCTCGGATTGGGTCTCTACATTTGCCACGAGCTGGTCGCGGCGCACGGAGGGCGGGTCGAAGTCGGAGAGGCGCCGGGTGGCGGGGCGGTGTTCACCGTCCACCTTCCTCTGTCGCGACAGGCGCTCGCGGCCTGAATGTCCTTGTATTTCTTTGAAATTGATGATTACCGCAGGCGGACCCGGCTCGGGGCGGCGCGACGCGGGGCGACCGGCCGTGGCCGGGCGCGAAGGACCGCGCTGCCGACGAGCATCACGGCGCTGAGCAGGATCAAGAACCCGAGACCGGCGGCGATGAACGGGAGCGGGTCGCGTTCCGAGTCGCCAGTGGTGCTCGCCGCGGGGACGCCCGCGACGAACCGGGTCGTCTGGGTGAGCGAGGTGGTGGCCGCCTGCCCGGATACGCTGACACCTGAAAGCGACTCGAACCCAACGCCGCTGACGCGATAGAGAGTCACCCCTTCTGGTGCGCCGTTCCGAAGCTCGATCGTGAGCTTCGCTGGTTTGAGGAGCCGCTCGACGAGCTCTCCTGTCGCTTTCGCGAACGTCACATCGAAGCCGGTGCCCGGGACGATCTGGACACGAGAAGATCCGGGCAGCTTGGTGTCCGGCACAGGCCTAATCGCCACGACAGCCGGCTCCTCGAGCGCTCCTGGCGGCACGACGAGCGTTGCGCCGGACGGGCAATGAAGCTCGCCGCCCTCTGGTCCGATCTCGAGCGCGACCATTCCGCTCGGATCGGTCGCAGGCGCGAGTGTCGGCGTGGGAACGGGAGTCGGCGTCGGTGGGCGGGTCGTCGGTGTCGGCTCCGCCCTCGCGGCCTGCGCAACATCCGCCGCGCGATCGAGCACCGAGATGTCGTAGTCGGGACCACCCGTCCCGTCTCCCACCGGCGTCTGTTTCGTCGTCAGAATCCGCTCAACGATCTCATCAATGTGCGAATCGACTCCAGTTCCGTCGCCGATGGATGATTCGTTGGACGGCAGCGGCGTCGGCGTGGTCTCCGGCTCGGCTTGAGCCACGACCTGGACGCCGCACTCGGCCAGGACATTCCCGGCGGAATCGCGAACGAAGATGTAGGCGGTCAGCTCGGCCTCCGGCGCGAGCCAGGAAAGCGTCACCTCGGCACCTGTGAGCTGCCCTTGCAGGACATCGCTGCCGTCCGCGGACGGTGCGAACGACGTATTCGGCTCCGCCGCCGGGAAGGTGCCGTCACTGGCGTCCACGGTGACGGATCCGCTCCCGGCGAGGTAGATCGAGCCAGTGTCACCTGGCACCACGGATTGCGGGCAGGTCAGGTACGACACGCTCGGCGCCTCGACAGGCGTGTCATCGGACGGCGCCGGTTGCTCCTCTGGCGAATTCGAGCCATCTCCGCCTTCGTCGCCATTCTCGACTGGAGTGGTGGCGAGCGGGATCAGCGCGTTTGCAAGGGAGAGCGAGTCGGTTGCGGTCAAGCCTTGGCTATCGACCGTGTAGACGACGCCGTTCTCCTCCCAATAGACCTTGTCGTAGATCGGCGTCAGGTCGTGATAGGCCGGGTACCCCCGCACCTGCGCGTTGACCTGAAGCTGGACGTTGCGGTCGTAGTATGAGAAATCGGGGATGGAGCCGCCGACCTCGCCCGTAATCATGAGGTACGTCGGCGGAGAGCCGGGAATCAGCCAGTAGAGGCTGTAGGCGCCGCCCGACGCATTGATGTCTGGCTCCCCGCTAAAGGGAGCCGGCACTTCCGGCGGGACGAGGACCGGAAAGGAGAGATTCAATCGCGCGGCCGAATCCGAGGATAGCCAACTCGGCGCTTGGCCCCGCGCAGCCATCGGCACCAGCGCCAGGATGATGGCGACGACGCTGGCGCGCAGGACGGCCAACCACCGGACCGACCCGGTGTGAGCGATCGGAACTGTTCCCATTGGGCGCTTCAATGGCGCGAATATCTCCCTCGTTCGGCAGCGGCCCCACGGTACGACGCCAGCCACGCCTGCGGGACCGCCTGCGGCTTGGCGGACCGAACTCGGACGGCAACAGCGTACCACCTTTGTTCGGACAGTGACGAGCGGGCACGGCGGCGCGGGAAAGCCGAATGTTATCTTGTAGCCACGATAGCAGATTCGTCTAGCGCCACGGCCCGTTTTGCGTCCCCGCGGGCGCTACCCCCATGTGAAGCGTCTGTGACGCGAAGTCGGACACAATCTCCACGACTCGCTTATTCTTGGCCAAACTTGCATACAATGAAGCAAACCTGGAGTTTCGGATGCGGAGCGCGTCCGATGAGCGACCATTGGAAGTTCTGTAACGTGATTGAAATCGCGGGCCGACGCGACAATGAACGGCCGTGTACTTGCACCGCGCGGCATTGTGGCGCCGCGAGAGGCGCGCGAAGGATGCAGCGGTGATCGTTCGACTGATTGTCCGGAGGCTGTTCTTCTTCGTCTTCGTCCTCTTCGGCCTCTCGCTGATCACGTTCACCTTGGCTCACGTCGTCCCGGCCGACCCTGCCCGAATGATCGCCGGGCCACGAGCGAGCCGGAACGCCGTCGAGAAAGTCCGGCGGGATTACGGTCTCGACAAGCCCCTCCCCTTGCAGTACGTCAATTACATCAAAGGCATCGTCCAACTCGACTTTGGCCGCTCGCTCGTCTCGCGCCGGCCGGTGCGTGAGGACTTGGGGCGATATCTGCCGGCCACCGTCGAGCTTGGCCTGTACGCCTTTGTGATCGCGACCGCGGTTGGCATCCCGCTCGGCGTCGCCTCCGCCGTCAAGCGCGGCACCGCGATTGATCACGCCGCCCGGTTCGTCTCGATCTCCGGTCTGGCGCTGCCGGTCTTCTGGCTCGCGCTCCTTGCGCAGTTCCTGTTCTTCGGGACGCTCGGTTGGCTCCCGGACGGTCAGCGCCTCCCGGAGGCGGTCGATCCGCCACGCTCCATCACGTCGCTGTACACGATTGACGCCCTTCTGACCGGGAACTGGACAGTCCTGAAGCTGGCGGTCGAGCATCTCATCCTGCCCGTCAGCGTCCTCGCCTACGGCTCGTTGGCCGTCGTGACACGGATGGTCCGAGGCTGCATGCTCGAAGTCCTCAACCAGGATTACATCCGGACCGCACGAGCGAAGGGACTCTCAAGCTCGGCCGTCCTCACTCGGCACGCGCTCAAGAACGCCCTCCTCCCGACGGTCACCTCGCTCGGACTCCAGATTGGGCTGCTCCTCTCGGGCGCGTTCCTCGTCGAGATCGTCTTTTCCTGGCCCGGCATCGGCCGGTACGCTGTCCGCGCGATCGAGTCAGTGGACTACAACGCCATCATGGCGACGACGCTGATCGTCGCGGTGATCTTCGCGCTGATCAATCTCGTCGTCGACATCATCTACGTCTTCCTCGACCCACGGATCAGCTACGAATGAGCGCGGAGCCAACCTTTTTCACCACGCCGAGAACGAGCCGGAGCGTCACGTTCACCAATCTGCCGCCGCGCTCTCAGCGCGCTGAAAGGTGGCGCGGCTTCGAGCGATTCATGTTCGGTAGCCTGCTCAACCTCGCCGGCTTCGTTATCGTCCTCATGTTCCTCTTTCTGGCGATCTTCGGCGCGGCCCTCTCTCCGCACGATCCGTACGCGCCTCCCGACCATTATGTCGAGCAAAAGCTTCAGCCGCCCTCGCTCGATCACCCGCTCGGTACGGACGAACTCGGCCGCGATCTCCTCAGCCGGATCATGACCGGAGCCCGCGTCTCGCTCCAGGCCGCGGTCGTCGTCCTGGCTCTCGCCGTTTCCCTCGGCACGCTCATCGGCGCCGTCTCTGGCTACCTAGGCGGCTTGGCCGATGAGGTCTTGATGCGCGTCACCGACATGTTCCTCGCCTTCCCGGCGTTCATCCTTGCGATCGCGATCGCGGCATCGCTCGGTCGCGACCTCAGGTACACGACGATCGCCCTCTCGACCGTCTTCTGGCCCTGGTACGCGCGCCTGGTGCGCGGTCAGGTTCTTTCGATCAAGGAGCGTGAGTACGTCGAGGCCGCCCGTTGTCTCGGGATGTCAGCCGGCCGGCTGATGTTCCGCCACATCTTGCCGAACGCGATCGCCGTCGTGATCATTCAGATCACCATCGACATTGGCTACGTGATCCTTTCGACCAGCGCCCTCAGCTTCATCGGTCTCGGCGCGCAGCCGCCCACGCCTGAGTGGGGAACGATGCTCGCCTCGGCCCGTCCTTATTTCCGTGACGCGTGGTGGTACATGACATTTCCGGGAGTCGCGCTGACGCTGACCGTCTTCGCCTTCAACGCGCTCGGCGACGGCTTGCGCGACACGCTCGATCCCCGCTCCAGGCAACGTTAGCCGCGGTCGGCAGCGACCGGCAGCGTGAACGTGATCGTTGTGCCCCGGCCAAGCTCGCTGGCCGCCTCGATAGTGCCCCGGTGCGCCTGGACAATGTGCTTGGCGATCGCCAGACCGAGACCGCTGCCCTCGCTCCGCCGCGCTCGATCCGCCTTGTGAAAGCGCTCGAAGATTCGCGGTAGCTCGCCTGGCGAAATGCCAACTCCAGTGTCCGAGACCGCGACCCGAACGACGGAGCCCTCGGAGTGGGCGCTAACGGTGATCGTCCCTCCGGGTGGTGTGAACTTGATCGCGTTGTGAATCAGGTTGAGCAGGACTTGCTCGATGCGCGAGCGGTCGGCAGCGACGCGAGGCAGCGCCACCGGAATGTCTACAACCAAGTGCAACCGCGCCCGCTCCGTCTGCGGCCGGAGCCGCTCGGCCGCGCGCTCGATCACCTCGCGGACCGAGATCTCCTCCACATCGAGCGGCATGCGGCCGGATTCGAGCCGCGCGAGATCGAGCAGCTCGTCGGAGAGCGCGGTGAGCCGATCGACTTCGGTCACAATCCGCTGTAGGAAGTCTTCCGCGACCTCCGGATCGTCCGCCGCGCCAGCTTGAAGCGTCTCTACCAGTGCGCGCACCGAGGCAAGCGGCGTGCGCAGCTCGTGCGAGACATTGGCCACGAACTCTCGCCGCACTGATTCCAGATGCCGAAGCGTCGTGACATCGCGCAGAACCAGGATCGCGAGCCAGGTTTCTCCCACCGAGACTGGCCGCGCCGCTGCTTCGATGATGCGCGCCGCGCGGGCATACTCGATCGCTAGCGACTGCGCCTCACCCGTCTCCAAGGCAGCGCGGACGAGCGCGACGAGGTCATGATCCCGCGTCACGACGACCAACGGCCGCCCGATAGCGTCGCGCGACTCGATGTCAAACATGGCTGCCGCCGCGTCGTTGAGGTGGAGCACTCGTTCGTCCTCGCTGATCGTCACCACGCCATCGCGAAGGCTTGCCAGGATCGCGGCTTGCTGGGCGCGCTCCCGCTCGCTCTCCGCCATTTGCTCTTGAACGCTCACCGACAGCGTATCGATGACGCGCGAGATGTCCGCCACCTCTACTGGAGCCGTCGGCGCCGGCTCACCGCTGGATCGCCCGGTAGCTGCGCCAACCGCTCGCTCCCGCACCGCCCGCAGCGGCCCCAATACCGACCGCGCGCTGATTGCGCCGACAATGAAAATCAATCCCAAAGACGCGGCCGCGCCGGCAAGCACCGTGCGCCGGATGCGAGCGATGGCATCCTCCGCTTGCTCCCGTGGAATCGCCACTCGCGCCACATAATCGCCATCTAGCAGGATAGCGACCGCGACTTCCTCGGCAGCCCAGTGGTCTCCCCGTCCGGCGTTTCGCGCTTCAGCGATTTCCGGCGACCTGGCGCTGACCTCGCGAGCCGACAACTCGCCTGCCGAGTCGGTAATGACCGTCCCATCCGGCGCAAGAAACGTGAAGCGTCGAGACGTTCCGCTCGCCAGCATCGAGACGACGTCGGCAAGCTCCGCTTGGGAAGCGCCGCTCACCAGCGCCGATCTGGAGGCGTTCGCCATAACGAGCGCCTCGTTGGCAAGCTGATCTGTGAGGCGATCAGCGTACCAATCGCGAACGGAGACGAGAATCCAGAAGGTCAGTGCGGCGACAACGAGGATGATGGCCCCAAACGCGAGGGCAAGCCGGCCCCAAAGCGTCCTGGGCACGTCGCCTCACTCCGCGCCTTGGCGCATCGGCCGTGACAGTTGCCAATCGGGCGAGCCGGCGCCGCTATTCCGATGCAACGAAACGGTAACCATGCCCTCGGACCGTCTCGATCCAGCGCCGGCCGGATGCCTCCTCGCCGAGCTTCTGCCGGAGCCAGCGGATGTGGACATCCACCGTCCGCGTATCGATCGGGACATCGTAGCCCCAGACCTCCCGCAGCAATGCTTCGCGGGACAGGACGATGCCCGGATGACGCATCAGATAGGCAAGGAGGTCGAACTCTTTCGGCTTCAGCGTGAGCGGCGCTCCATCCAGCCGGGCCTCACGACGAGGCAAATCGACAGTCAGGCCGCCAGCGCTCAGTGTGGAGGCGACGCGCGTTTCAGGAACCGCCGAGACCGATGCAGCCACCGTCTCCATCCGGTCCTGCTCCGTGCCATTCGGCATCACCTGAGCGCGTCGCAGCATCGCTCGCACTCTGGCGATGAGCTCGCGCATTGCGAACGGCTTGGTTAGGTAGTCGTCGCCGCCAAGCTCCAAGCCCAGGACGCGGTCGACCTCCTCAGCCCGCGCCGAGAGGAATAGGATCGGGACGTTCGACTCCATGCGCACCCGGCGCAGCACCTGGAAACCGTCGAGTCCGGGGAGCATCACGTCGAGGATGATGAGGTCCGGTCGCAGCGATCGCGCCTTGGACAACGCGGAAGGACCATCCTCGGCGATCTCGACGGCCCATCCCTCGCGGCGGAGGTTGTAGGCGATCGCCTGGTGCAGCGCCGCCTCGTCGTCCACCAGCAGGATGAGCGGGCGCCGCGCCTCGGAACTCGGTTCAACCATCAGCTACACCTCCGCCGGCGGAACGCGAACATCGCGCGACTCCGGCGTTACCTCGATGAGTATATCGGGTCCCCGTTGGCAGTCTGGTGACAAGGCGGCAATCGCCACCAGCGATCCAGGTCCGGTCGAACGCCGCCGTGGCCTGAAAACGCAGGCGTGTGGTAGAATTCCCTGTCGCGGGTGCATTCGGCACCCGATTTCGTGTGCGCAGCACTTGGCACGATGGCATTGGGACCAGGCGAGAAGTAATCATGAGCGATCCTGCATCCGAAGCGACGGCCGCGCCGGCCGAGAGCACGCAAGAGGCGGCGCCGGAGACGAGCGCAGAGCCGGCAGCTCAGCCTGCCCCCGCGGCGCCACGTTCGTCCAGCTACGCGATCATCGAGACCGGTGGCAAGCAGTACCGGGTCAGCGTCGGTGACACGATTACGGTCGAGCGGCTGGCGGCCGAGCCTGGCTCGGAGATCACAATTGACCGCGTGCTCCTGGTTGGCGGCGACGGCCAAACTCGAGTGGGAACGCCCGTCGTTCCCGGCGCGACAGTTCGGGCAAAGGTCGAGGACCATTTCCGCGGCGAGAAGATCGTCGTCTTCACGTACAAGCCGAAGAAGCGCTATCGCCGCAAGCTCGGCCATCGGCAGCCGCTGTCGCACCTGACGATTACGGCAATCAATGCCTGAGCGACCGCTCGCTGCCGGCGTCGCGGTCTCGTCCTGACACAGAGCGCACGGCCAGTCCGAGCGAACAGGCGAGCGGCGCGGGCCTAGGATTGAAGGAGAAATTACGATGGCACACAAGAAGGGCGTAGGAAGCTCTCGGAACGGCCGCGACAGCCAATCCAAGCGGCTGGGCGTCAAGCGGTACGACGGCCAGTTCGTTCGCGCGGGCACGATCGTCGTGCGCCAGCGGGGCACCCAGTTCTGGGTTGGCAACAACGTCGGGATCGGCAAGGATCACACGATCTACTCGCTGATTGACGGCGTGGTCAAGTTCGAGCCGCTTCACCGCAACAAGCGCCGCATCAGCGTTTATCCGGTCGAGGTCTATCCGGTCGGCGGCCGGCCGAACGGGGAGCTCTCGACTCCGGCGCCTCAGTCGACCGCGGCCGCGGACTGACACGGGCGGCGGAGACAAGGAGCAGTCATGAAGCCAGGCATTCACCCGCAGTACGTCGAGGCGCAGGTCATCTGCGCATGCGGCAATACCTTTACCACTCGCTCGACGAAGCCGGTGCTGCGCACCGACCTCTGCAACGTCTGCCATCCGTTCTTCACCGGTGAGCAGCGCATCGTCGACACGGCCGGCCAGGTTGAGCGCTTCATGCGCCGGCTGAGCAACGTCTCCACCGAGCCGTACGTCTCCAAGCGCCAGCAGCGGCTCCGGGAGCGGCAGGCACGGCTCGAGGCTGAGCGCCGGCGACAGGAGGAGCTCGCCGCTCAGGCCGCGGCTGAGGAGGCCGCTGCCCGCGCCGCGCGCGAGCAGTCGACTGAGGCCGAGACTGGCGACGCGGAAGCCGCGGCTGCAACTGAGCAGACTGAAACCGCGGAGACAGCAGAGTCCGCCGAGTAATTCACGCGCTACGTTTCATACTCATAATGTGACGGACCGGGCGCCGCTAATTGGGCGCCCGGTCTGCTTTTCCGTCTTGGCTCGCGGCTACAGCTAACATACGCTGCGCCATTCGAACGCTCGCCGCGTCCACCATGATGCCCTCGATCGCGATAGCGCCTCGGCCCTCGGCGGTCGCCGCCTCGTAGGCTTCGACCACCCGCCGCGCCCACGCGATCTCTTCCTCAGACGGCGTCCAGACCTCGTTGACGACCGGGAGCTGGCGAGGATGGATGCACCACTTGCCATCGTAGCCGAGCGCCCTGGCAATCTCGCTCGTCCGCCGGAGTCCATCCAAGTCCTGGTAATCGGCGTACGGGCCGTCGATCACCCGCAATCCTGCGGCCCGCCCCGCGACGAGGATGCGCGACATCGCGTAGTGCCATCTGTGCCCGGGATACCGCGCGTCCCACTCATCGAGCGTGCCGATGTCACGTCCCGGCATCCCCACAGAGGCAGCAAAGTCGCCTGGACCGAACACCAGCGCCTCGAGCCGGTCGCTCGCGGTCGCGATGCGCTCGCACGCCGCCAGGCCAGCAGCCGTCTCGATCTGCGCCTCGATCCCTATCCGGTGCGGGATGCCGACGGCCTGCTCCAGCTGTCCGAGCAGCGTAGCAACGGTGATCACATCCTCCGGCCGGTTCACCTTTGGGACGATGACGAGATCGACGTGGCTGCCTGCCCCCTCGATCACATCCACGAGGTCGCGGTAGCAGTAAGGCGAGTCAAGGGGATTGACGCGGATCGCTCGCGGCCGGCCGCGCCAGTCGAGATCGCGCAGCGCGGCAATGGCGTGCCCCCGAGCCGCGGCTTTCTCGCCTGGCGCGACCGAATCCTCGAGATCCAGGAACACCATGTCCGCCTCGGAGGCGAGCGCCTTTTCGGCCATCCGCGGCACCGAGGCGGGCACGGAGAGAACGCTCCGCGCCAGACGCGGTGTCATGTCTCCTTCACCACGGGCAAGATGACGCAAGACGGGTGTGCGGCGTCGTGCAAGACCGTCTGCGTCGCGACGACCGCCTTCGACGGGCCTTCCTTGCCGAGATCGCCGCCGGTGTTCAGGTTGCGATCCCATTGCGGGAAATCGCTGCTGGAGATCGAGAGCCGAATCCGGTGCCCCGCGGGAATGCGGGCGCCGACGGGACCGAGGCGGATCTCATACTCGTAAACGCGGTTCGGCTCGATCGGCTCCGCGTGCGTCGTCGAGTTCCGGTAGCGGGCGCGGACGATACCCTCTTGGAGATTGATCGAGACGCCGTTCGGATCGACGCGGCAGAGCCGAGCTGTCCAATCCGTATCGGCGGCGTTGGTGGCGGCGAAGAGCCGGACCGTGACATCCCCGAGCAGCAGGAGATCCTCCACCAGCGGCTCGCTCGTGTAGACGAGGACGCTGTTCCACTCCTCGCTAGCCGACTGGTCGGCTGGTCCCATCGGCGCGACCCAGGTGAAGCAGCATGAGTGCCCGCCTTGGCTCAGGTTCGGCGTCAGCGGGTCGTAGGTGTAGACATCGGCCGGCTCCTCCCCCGGCGGCTCGGTCGAGAGTTTGCCATCGCCGAACGAAGAGTTTGCCCGGCCACCGGAATGGAGATACCAGCGCGTCGGAGTCATCTCCTTCGGCGGCCAATCCTCCAGGTCGCGCCAGCGATCCTCGCCCATCACGAACACCGTCACCGGGGACTCGAGGACACCGGTCCAGCTTCCCTTGAGGAACTGATCGAACCACCGAAGTTGCCAATCATCAATGAGGCTCGGCGACGCATTATCGCCAGTGGTGCTCGCGGCCAGGGAGCGCCAAGGGATGTGGTACCAGGGCCCGATGATGAGTTTCTGCCCTTGGCGCGCTTCCTCCGAGCCCGCTTGCTCGCGCAAGCCAAGGAAGTTCTTGACCGTCCCACTTAGGAAGACGTCGTACCAGCCGGCGATGTGCAGCGCGGGAACCGTGATCCTGCTGTAGTCCTCGTCAATGCTCCAGCGGCGCCAGTAGTCGTCGTAGGTCGGATGGGCGAGCCAGTCGAAGAAGTAGGCGGTGTCTGGGAGGCGCAGCGGCGGGTACTCATCGAGCGGGAGATACCAGTCCCAGTTGAGCGCGTTGGCGAACGCGGTCGCATACTCCCGCACCGCCGCGTCGTCCCCACGGCGCTTCGCGCACTGGACGCCAAGACTCAGCGCCCACGACGCCGCGAATGCCAGTGCGAGCGCTCCTTGGTTGTAGGTCCAGCCTTCGTAATACTGTGACCCGGTCATGACCGGGCAGATCGTGACCAGGCTCGGCGGCCGGAGCGTCGCCGGGAGAAGCTGCGTCGCGCCGGCATAGGAGAAGCCATACATGCCGACGCGCCCGTTGGCGCCTGGCAGGCGCGCCGCCCATTCGATCGTGTCATACCCGTCTTCTGCCTCATGCAGGAACGGGTACCACTCCCCCTCAGAGGCGTAACGGCCACGCGTATCCTGACAGACGACGATGTAGCCATGACGCGCGTACCAGGATGGATGACTGTAGGCGACGTTCTCGGATTGCGTCTTGTCGTAGGGAAGCCTGATTAGAATGACTGGGAATGGTCCCTCCCCCTCGGGCCGGTAGACGTCCGCCATGAGCGTCGTCCCGTCCCGCACCCGGCACGGGACGTTCCGCTCAACCCAAACTCCAGGCACGCCCGGCACCGGCACACCACGCCCCTCAACCATGCCTCCCGTCCCCTTGCACTTGCGCGACGAATTCCGCGCTTGGTCAACCGACACACTCCACGACCGGAGCAGGTGTGCTGCATTGTCGCCAATCAGACGTATTTCTGCCCGGCACGCCTCTTGCGGAGCGACTGCGGCGACGTAGCGAGTTGCCGGTACGCTGCTTGTACCAGGTAAACTATGTGCTTGCGTGCCGCGCATCCGTTCGAGGGGCGCGAGCCCCCGATTTTCGGCTCCGGTACGAGGGAAGGGAGAGCCTGCCATCCAACGCTTGCAGCCAGATCCGGCAGAGACCACGAGGACCCCGCATACTGAGCCTCACGCCCCGCGACGCTCCAGCCGACGACGTCTGGTTCTCGCCGTTGGAGCGGTCTTGGCGCTGGCGTTCATCGCGCTCGGCATCCAAAGCTGGCGCGTGGTAAGCGCGATCGTTGATGCCGAAAAGGTCGCGGTCGTTCCGCTGCCGACGCGCGAAGCGGAGATCGCCTTTACCATCGGCGAGGAGAAGACGCCGACGAGCGCCGCTCCAACGTCTCAAGCCCTGACACCAACCATTGCGCCAACCGAAGCGCAATCCGCGGCGACGGAATCCGCGCCGACCACCAACGCCGAACAGGAAAGCGAGGCGGAGCCGACCAGCGACGATCCTACGCCGTCACCGACGTCGGTCAGCCAGCCGAGCCCTTCGCCAACGCCGACGCATCAGCCCGCGGCGCAAGAGGAATCCCTGTCTCGGCTGGAAGTCGTGCGTGAGATCGTCGAGGCGAGCATGGCTAACGGCGATCCCGGCAAGTCGGCCGTTTGGGATGGGAGGACCGATCTCTACGTCCTAGCGATCGGCGTTGACCGGCGGCCGGACGGCGGAGATCAGAACGCGGACGTCATCATTCTGACGCACATTGATCTCGTCAATCACCGCGTCTCCGCCGTCAGTATTCCACGCGATCTCCTGGTCGAGATCCCGGGCGTGGGCGAGGACAAGATCAATAGCTCGTATAACCATGGCTATCAGGCGAGGCCGGATGACCCTGTCGCCGGCGTGGCCAAGGTGCGTGACACGATCGAGCACGTGTTCCGCGTCCCGATCGATTACTACGTCCTCGTCGACTTCGACGGGTTCGAGGCGGTGGTCGACGCGATCGGCGGCATCGAAGTGGATGTCCCCTACGACATCGTCGATGACCAGTACCCGACCGAGGATTACGGCGTCCAAACCGTTGAGTTCAAGGCCGGGCGGCAGCATATGGACGGCGACACCGCGCTCAAGTACGTGCGCACGCGCCACGCCGACAGCGACGACGCTCGCCGCATCCGGCAGCTCGACGTGCTGCTCGCAATCTTTGAGAAGGGCAAGAGTTTCCATTCCATTACCCGCGCCGATGAGATCATCATGACGGTCGGCGCGTCCGTTCAGACGAATTTCACACTGGAGGAGCAGCTGACGCTCGCGCGCCTCGGACTCCAGCTCGATCGCGAGGACATTCGTCTCAGCAGCCTCGGCGAGCCATTGCTCCAGGGCGGATTCGCTCCTGATGGCCGCTGGGTCTACACGGGCGATCTCGACGCGATCGTCGCCTTCGTCCACGAGGCGCTCGACACGAGCGTCACCGTCACCGAGCCTTGACGAGGCGGCCAGAAAATTCTCGACAAGCTCAAGTCCGAGTCACCCTTCGCGCACGGACGGGGCGTCGTCTCGCGCGAATGCGAGCGTTGTGGCGAGGCCGGAGTACCCGATCGTGACCCGGGGAAAGATGGACGCCGCCTCCGCGAGAAAGGCTTCCGGATTTTCCAGCGCCGGGCTGAAGTGAGTCAGCCACAGCTCGCCCGCGCCAGCGTCACGCGCGATGGTTGCCGCCTCTGCGAACGTCATGTGCTGGCGCTCAATCGCTTTCGGTAGGTCGTCAGAGCTCCCGTAGGTTCCTTCACAGACGAGCAACTCGACGCCGGCGAGGAACGACGTCAGGACCAGCACCGGCCGCGTGTCCGTCACGTAGCCAAAGGAAACGCCCGGCCGTGGCGGTCCGAGCACCTGTTCCGGCTCGGCGGAGCCTCCGTCCCACTGTACCGACTCGCCGTTCTGCAGGCGGCGCCAGAGCTGGACCGGAATGCCCATCGCCACCGCGCGCTCGGCATCGAACCGTGGCGCTCTCGGCCGTTCCACCCGGTAGGCCAGGCACGGCACGCTGTGCTCTACGCGCAGGGCGTGGCCGATGAGCCCGCCCGGCAGCGGGAACGACTCTCCACCTTCGAGCTCCTGGACTTCGACGGGATACGGCAAGACTGGGGCGATCTCTCGTAGCCCGGCGACGACGCGAGCCGTTCCCGGCGGGCCGAAGATCTGCAGTGGCTCGACTTTTCCGGCGTTGGCGACCGTGTGCAAGAGCCCTGGCAGACCGGCCACGTGGTCGGCATGCCAGTGCGAGAGGCAAATCGCGCCCAAGCGACGGAATCCCCAACTGAAGCGACGCCAAGGAATCTGCGTCCCCTCGCCACAGTCGAACAGCACCAGATCCCCGCCGCTCCGAACGAGCAAGGCGGAGAGCCAACGATCGGGCAGCGGCATCATCCCGCCGGTGCCGAGGAGCAAGAGATCAATCATGGCCGTGTGTGGTTCGGTGCGCCGCCGGAAGCAGGTGGCCAAATTCTCGCGGCTCGGTTGAGAGGATGCACCAGTCGCGTCCCCCGAGGAATCGGCAATACCGGTCGAGCGTTTCGGCGATCGCCTCCGCGAGCTCGGCGCTCGGCGGGACACCCGGCTCAAGGTAAAGCGCCTTGATCGTCAGCCGCCCTTGCCGGCGATCGAATTGAGGATCGAGGCGTCCGACGAGCGCCCCACGGTGCAGGATCGGCATCACGTAGTAGCCGTAGCGTCGCTTGGCGGCCGGCGTGTAGCACTCGATCCGATACTCAAAGCCGAAGAGCGTGCTGGCGCGCTCGCGATACCAGATGAGATTGTCAAAAGGCGAGAGCAGCGTCGTGCGGCGGAGTTCGAGGCTGCCGCCGCGCAACGCCTTGAGCCACGGCAGGTACGACGCGTCCACCCACGTCGGCTCGTCAATGCCGGGCACGGCCACCCGGATCGCCTGCCCCTCTCGCTCCAAGGCTTGCAATTCCTTCGCGGCGATCCGGGAAGGAACATAAGGCCGTCCGCCGGTTCGGAAATAGTCGGCCACCCAGCGCGGCGTGGCAACGCCAAGAGCTGAGAGCGCGCGGGTGACAAACGTCCGCCGCTCATCCTCCTCGGTCGAAGCCGGCAGGGTTTCGAGCTCGGGATGGAGACGTTCCATGAGGTCGTAGAAGCGGATAAATCCCTCGCGCCGGTGAATGCCGAGCAATCCGCAGGTCCAGAGAAAATCGAGCGCCTTGTTCTCCGGCTTTCCTCCCCACCAGCTCCAGGCTTCCGGGCGCGGGCCGGGCGGCCGCTCGAACGCGCGGGAGCTTAGGGGTCCATCGGCGCGAATCCGCTCAAGAATCGCCGCGTTGAGGTCAGGCAGCGGTCGCCACGCCGCGTGCAGCGGCGACGATGCATCTCGGTACTGTTCCATTCGCCGCCGAAAGAGGGGCAGCATGGAGGCTGGGACGATCGCCGCAGCGTGCGCCCAATACTCCGCGACCAGCCGGCGCGGATGATACAGCTCCCAGACGAGCCTCGGATCGAACGCGCCGATCCGGCTCCAAATGACGGTCTCGTGGGACCGGGCGACGACGCTGATCGAGTCGAGCTGCACGCAGCCGATCGCCTTGATGAGCGCGAGAAGGTCGTGCGCCCCAGGCGTCTGATCGCGTTCGCCCTGTTCGAGCCGCTGCGCCAGGACGGCAATCGCCCGCGCTTCCGAGAGCGGCAGTGGTTCCAACCTCGTTGCGCTGGTCACGGATCCTCCCCCGGCGCACATCGAACGCGGCGCTGCACCGCTGCCGCAGTGGCGCGGCCGTCCCGCCGCCGGTGACTATACTCCGAACCGGGCTGGACGCCGGGGAGGGATCATGCGGGTTGCGCTCGTTCACGATTATCTCAATCAGTATGGCGGCGCGGAGCGCGTGCTGGACGCGCTGCATGAGCGCTTCCCGGAGGCGCCAGTATTCACCTCGATCCTCGACCTCGACGCCCTGCCGCCGCACTATCGCACCTGGCAGATCCACACCAGCCGCCTGAATCGGATCCCATGGGCGACGAGGAATCATCGCCTGCTGCTGCCCTTCTACCCAGCAGCATTCCGCGAGTTCGCGGACGCTCTGTCCCAGTTCGATCTCGTGATCGCTGACTCTAGCGCGTGGTCGCATCAAGCGCCGGTCCGGCCCGATGCGGTCCTGGTCTGCTATTGCCATAGCCCGGGCCGTTTTCTATACGGCGATCCGCACTACCTCCGGCCGGCCCGTTTGCCCGCTCCGCTGCGGGTAGTGACGCCGCCGCTCTTCGCCTGGCTCCGTCGTGGCGACCGCCGCGCGGCTGCTCGGGTCGATCGGTACATTGCCAACTCTCAGAACATCGCTCGCCGCATCCGCTCGATCTATGGACGAGACGCGACCGTCGTCTATCCGCCGATTGATACCGCCCGCTTCGCGCCGGAGCGTCCTCGTGAGCCCGAAGACTGGTACCTCGTCGTCTCGCGGCTTGTGCCCCATAAACGGATCGATCTGGCTGTCGAGGCCTGCACGGCGTTAGGACGGCGGCTCAAGATCATCGGATCGGGCCGCGTGGAAAACGACCTTCGGCAGCGAGCGGGTCCGACCGTCGAGTTCCTTGGGGTCTTGAGCGATGCCAAGGTCACCGATCACCTACAACGATGCCGGGCGCTGATCCTCCCCGGCGCGGAGGATTTCGGAATGACCGCGGTCGAGGCGCAGGCTGCCGGTCGCCCAGTCATCGCCTATGGCGCTGGCGGAGCGCTGGAGTCAATCATTCCGGGTGAGACTGGTCTGCTCTTCGATGCGCCGACCGTCGAGTCGCTGGCGGCAGCGATTCTGGAGTTCGAGCGACGGTGCTGGGAACCCGAGCGCGCCATGGCCAACGCCGCCCGCTTCAGCAAGGAGCGCTTTTTCGAGGCAATCGACGCGGAGATCGAGATGGCAATCAGCGAGACGCGGCGCCGGCTGGCCGGTGACTAAGAGCCGCAGATAATTCGCCTCCGGGAGAATCGGAGGCGCCAGACCATGATCATGGCTTCCAAAACGATTCGGCGCGACAGTTTCGACTTGCCGGCGACCCGGTCCACGAAGACGATCGGCACCTCGACGACGCGGCAGCCGCATTGAAGCGCCCTGTAGGTCGTCTCGATCTGGAAGCAATAGCCGTCGGAGCGGATCTGGTCTGGGTTGATCGCGATTAGCGCCTCGCGGCGGTACGCCTTGAATCCTCCCGTCAGGTCGGCAATCGGCACACCGAGCACGATCCGGGCGTAGAGCCCGCCTAGCCGGCTGATGAGTCGTCGGTGGAGCGGCCACCCGCGCGTGCTGCCGCCCGCGACGTAGCGCGAGCCGAGCACGACATCCGCCTGCTGGAGCACCGCCACCAACCGGGGCAAGGCCGCCGGGTCGTGCGAACCATCCGCGTCCATCTGGGCGATGATCGGGCTGCCGAGAGCAAGCGCCTCCCGGAATCCCGCCCGATACGCCGGCCCAATTCCGCTCTTCTTGTCGCGATGCAGCACGCGCACCCGACCGGGGTGCTTACTGGATAGCTCGTCGGCAAGCTCGCCGGTGCCGTCCGGCGAGTTGTCGTCCACGACGAGAATGCTGAAGTCTGGCCCAGCCTCCAGCACCCGGCGCACCAGCGGCGCGAGATTGTCACGCTCGTTGTACGTGGGAATGACGACCGTGACGAGGGGCGGGCCGTCGGCCGGGAGCTCGGGTGATCCGTGAGAAGGAGGAAGCACCGTCAGGTTTCGTCGTCCGTGCGCCGACGTGAGAGATGGAATGAGACCTGGGCGAGCAGCGCGTCGATATCGAAGGGTTTGGAGAGCGCAGCGTCCGCGTTTGTGAGATCGTCCGACTGCTCCCGGATGTTTCGCGCGGCGGACATGGCGACGATCGGGATGTTCGCGGTCACGGGGTCACTCTTGAGGCGACGGATGGCCGTTCCCCCGTCCACGCCCGGCAGCCGCACGTCCATCAAGATGAGGTCCGGGCACCAATCGCGGGCAAGCATCAGCGCCTGCGCACCGTCACGCGCGATTGCAACCGTGTATCCCTCGCCGAGGAGGACAGCCTCGATGAGATCCGCCACGGCTGGCTCGTCGTCAACGATCAGAATCCTCGGCGGCACCGCACCCTCCCAGGATTGGGTGTCAACAAACGTTGGACCTGCGCCTGCCTTCTGAGTTGGCCATTGTACGCTAAGCGCACGCCCGTCCGCCGGTCATGCCGGCTGTGCACGATGCATACCAGGGAGTTGGACGGATTGATGTAGCGCGGCTCAGGCGTTCGTTTCGACGATCTTCGCGCCCAACGCGCGCATCTTGTCGATCATGCCTTCGTAGCCGCGATCGATGTGGTGAACGTCCGAAAGCACGGTCAGCCCATCCGCGATCAAGCCAGCGAGGACGAGCCCGGCTCCAGCACGGATGTCGAGCGCCTTGACGTGCGTCCCGTGGAGCGGCGTTGGTCCGAAGATCTCGGCCATCGTGCCGTACTTGTTGGGCGCGTACTTCTCGACGCGAATATTCGCGCCCATCGCCACGAGCTGGTCCGTGTAGCGCAGCCGGTCCTCGAAGACGCGCTCGCGAATGGTCGAGCGGCCACGTGCCTGGGTCATCAATACGGCGAAGGCGGCTTGACAGTCTGTCGGGAAGCCAGGGAAGGGAAGCGTTTGGATCTCGACGGCGCGCAGCTCCCCCCGCGCACGCACTAGGAGCGACTCACCGCGAGACCAAAGCTCGGCGCCAGCTTCTTCCAGCTTCGCGCGCACCGGCAGAAGATCTGCCTCGCGCACCCGGTGCAACGTCACCTCGCCGTGCGTCAGCGCCGCGGCAATGGCGTAGGTGCCGGCCTCGAGCCGGTCAGGCAGGATCGACTCAGAGACGCCGCGCAGCCGATCGACACCCTCAATCACGATGGTCGGTGAGCCGAGCCCCGAGATGCGCGCTCCCATTCTGTTGAGCATGTTGCCGAGAGCGACGATCTCCGGTTCGCAGGAGGCGTTGACGATAGTAGTTCGGCCGTCGGCCAATACGGCCGCCATGAGCAGGTTTTCCGTGCCGGTGTGGCTCGGATAATCCATGTAGATATGGGCGCCGCGCAGGCCGTTGGCGCGAGCGACGATGAGCTGGTCGTTCGCGTCCACCTCCGCGCCCATCTGGCGGAAGCCACGCACGTCGACATCCACCGGCCGCGCCCCGAGCTGGCAGCCACCGGGCGTGGAAGACGTCACCTCACCAACGCGCGCGAGCAGTGGTCCGGCGACGAGGAAGGACGCGCGCATCTTGCCGACGAGCTCCGACGGCGCGGTCGTGCTCTGAATCTCATCTGCCTTGACCCAAATGCGGCGGTTGGCACGGTCGAACTCGACCTTGACCCCGAGAGCCCGGAGGAGGGCGATCATTGTCCGAATGTCGGAAAGATCCGGCACGTTGGAGAGCGTGCACTCCTCTTTGGTGAGGAGCGTCGCTGCCAGCAACGGCAGCGCGGCGTTCTTCGCCCCGCTGATCGTCACCTCGCCTCGCAGCGGGACGCCGCCTTCGATCAACCAGCGGCGCCCTGCCAAACTCTGTGTCGAGGGTCGGGGCGACTCAGTTTCAAGTCGGGGTGCCGTGACCATTCCTGGCTCCTCTCGGCAGTGCGGGGGAACAGGTCGCTCGCGCGCGGAGCACGGTAATGTGAGAGTCCGCGTACGGACGGACTATACCGCGCTTCCCGGTCCCTCGCCCACTCCTGGCGTGCGCTGCCGCCCGGTTTGGCGACGCTGCCCGACGCGAAGGCGAATGGCTGCCCGCCGCAAGGCGGCTTCCGCCTCCGCCAATTCCATCGCGGATTGTCGGCGCGCCATGGACTCTTCCGCCCGGCGACGTGCCGCTTCCGCTCGAGCCAGGTCGATCTCTTCCGCGCGCTCCGCCGTGTCGGCAAGGACGATCACGCGATCGGGCGTAACCTCCATGAAGCCGCCAAACACGACGAGGGATTCCTCGCGCCCGCCCTTCTTCACCCGCAGCTCACCTGCCGAGAGAGTCGTGATCAGCGGCGCGTGACGCGGCAGAATCCCGAGCGAGCCTTCCGCCCCCGGCGCTACGACCATATCCACGTCGTCTTCAGTGTAAACGACGCGCTCGCCGGTGATGATCTCGACGCGCAGCTTGGCCATCCGCCTCGCTCCTCATCAGAAACGCAGGCCGCCCGGCTCACGTTACGGTGGCGCGGACGGCCTGCTCGGTGCCTACGAAGCGCTACCCATCCGCTGGGCCTGCTCAACCGCCATGTCGATGTTGCCGACGTAACGGAAGGCCTGCTCCGGCAGATTGTCGTGGCGCCCTTCGAGGATCTCCTTGAACGAGCGGACGGTCTCTTCCCGCGGGACGTACTGGCCAGGAATGCCGGTGAACTGCTCGGCGGTGAAGAACGGCTGCGAGAAGAACTGCTCGATGCGGCGCGCGCGGGCGACGATCAGCTTGTCCTCTTCGCTCAGCTCCTCAACGCCGAGGATGGCGATGATGTCCTGCAGGTCGCGGTAGCGCTGCAGGATTCGCTGCACCTCGCGTGCCACCGTGTAGTGCTCCTGCCCGACGATGTTCGGGTCGAGGATGCGCGAGGTGGAAGCGAGCGGGTCCACCGCCGGGTAGATGCCACGCTCGGCGATGGAGCGCTCGAGCGCGATCGTACCGTCGAGGTGGGCGAACACGGTCGCCGGCGCCGGGTCGGTGTAGTCGTCAGCCGGGACGTACACGGCCTGGACCGAGGTGATCGAGCCAGTCTTAGTCGAGGTAATCCGCTCCTGCAGCTGGCCCATCTCGGTCGCCAGCGTCGGCTGGTAACCCACCGCGCTCGGCATGCGGCCGAGGAGCGCCGACACTTCGGAACCGGCCTGAACGAAGCGGAAGATGTTGTCGATGAACAGGAGGACGTCGCGTCCCTCGTCGCGGAAATACTCCGCCATCGTCAGGCCAGTCAGGCCAACGCGGAGGCGCGCTCCGGGCGGCTCGTTCATCTGGCCGAAGACGAGAACGGTCTTGTCGATAACGCCGGACTCTTGCATCTCCCGGTAGAGCGCCGTCCCCTCGCGGGTCCGCTCGCCCACACCGGTGAAGACGGAGTAACCACCGTGCTCGCGCGCGATGTTCGCGATCAGCTCGGTGATGATAACCGTCTTGCCGACGCCGGCGCCGCCGAAGACGCCAACCTTACCGCCCTTCGTGAACGGCGCGATCAGGTCGATGACCTTGATGCCCGTCTCGAAGACCTCAACCTTGGTCGACTGCTCCTCGAACGAGGGCGCCGGGCGGTGGATCGGATAGGCGGTCTTGACCTCGACGGGACCCTGCTGGTCGATGGCGTCGCCAACGACGTTCATGATCCGGCCGAGCGTCTCCGGGCCGACTGGCACCTGGATCGGGGCGCCGAGGTCGCGCGCCTTCATACCGCGTCGCAGCCCGTCCGTCGTGCTCATCGCGACCGTGCGCACGACGTCGTTGCCGAGGTGCTGCTGGACCTCCAGGATCAACCGTTGCCCGTCATCGAGGGTAATCTCACACGCGTTGTAGATCTCCGGCAGCTGATCGGGCGGAAACTCGATATCCACGACGACGCCGAGCACCTGCGTTACGGTGCCGACTGCGCCGCCGGTAGCCGTCTGTGGGGCGGTGGCGACCATGAGTGACTCCTTACTCCTGCTCCCCGAGCGCATCGGCGCCCGCCGCGATCTCCGAGACCTCGCGGGTGATCTGCGCCTGGCGCGCCTTGTTGTAGCTCAACGTGAGCTCCGCCTGGAGCTCCTTGGCATTGTCGGTGGCATTGCGCATCGCGACCATTCGCGCGGAGTGCTCCGACGCCACCGATTCGAGATACGCCTGGTAGATCTGGATCTCAACGTAGCGAGGCAGCAAATTCTCCAGGACCTCGCGCGGGCTCGGCTCGAAGATGTAGTCGACGTAGTGGCCCTCTCCCTCCGGCTGCGTGATCGGCACGATCTGGCGCAACTCCGGCGTCTGGGTCAGGGTGTTGATGAAGCGCGGGAAGAGGACGTAGACCGCGTCGACACGACCGGAGACGAATTCGTCGATCACGATCTGGGCGATCGGCCGAATTTCATCGAGCGAGGCGCGGTCGCCAAGCCCGATGAACTCCGCGAGTATCGGCTGACGCGTGCGGACCAGGAAGTCGCGCCCCTTCTTCCCGACGGCGATGGACTTGACCGGCACGCCCGCCTCCGAGAGCAGGTATCGGCTAAGGCGGCGGAGCATGTTCGAGATGAGCGGGCCGGTCAGCCCGCGGTCGGGCGTGATGACGATAACCGCCGCGTTCTTGATTTCCCGCTGGACGAGCAATGGATACTGCGCCAGGGTCTCCTGATCCGCTTGAAGCGCGGCCAAATCGCCGATCACCGCCTGCATCCGCTCGGCGTATGGCCGGCTCGCGAGCACGCGCTGCTGAGCCCGGCGCATTTTCGACGCCGAGACCATCTCCATCGCGCGCGTGATCTGCGAGATATTGCGCACCGAGCGAATTCGGCGCCGGATCTCGCGTGGACTTGGCATCCTCGTTTCCTCGGTTGGAGCGAGGGCCTACCCTAAGAGCCGCGACCCCGCTCCCCGCATGCTCCGAACGCTAGTCGGCTGCGGCTGCGGCCGGTCGCGCGCCGAACTGCGAGATCGACTTGAACTCCTCCGTCGCCTTCTTCATCACCTCGATCAGGTCGTCGCTCAACGCCTTCTCGGTCGCGATGCGCTGGAGGATCTCCGGCTTGGCAGTGCGCAGGTAGTCGAGGTACTGAGCCTCGAACGCCCGCACCTGATCGATCGGGACATCATCGAGATAGCCGTTCGTGCCAGCCCAGATGATGGCGACCTGCTCCTCGACCGGCATCGGCTTGTATTGATCTTGCTTGAGAATCTCCGTCATGCGAGCGCCGCGCTCGAGCTGGAAGCGAGTCGCCGCGTCAAGGTCACTCGTACCGAACTGCGCGAACGCCGCCAGCGAGCGATAGGACGCGAGGTCCAACCGCAAGCGGCTGGCCACCTGGCGCATCGCCTTGATCTGCGCGGCGCCACCGACGCGGGAGACGGAGATACCGGCGTTCACCGCCGGGCGGACACCGGCGTAGAACAGGTCGGACTCGAGGTAGATTTGGCCGTCGGTGATCGAAATGACGTTCGTCGGAATGTAGGCTGACACGTCGCCCGCCTGCGTCTCGATGATCGGCAGCGCGGTCAGCGAGCCGCCGCCGAGATCGTCACGCATACGAGCGGCGCGCTCCAGCAACCGCGAGTGGAGATAGAAGATGTCGCCCGGATACGCCTCGCGTCCCGGCGGGCGGCGCAGGAGCAGCGAAACTTGGCGATAGGCCCACGCGTGCTTGGAGAGGTCGTCGTAGACGCAGAGCGCGTCGCGACCGGACTCCATGAATTCCTCACCCATCGCGCAACCGGCGAACGGCGCGATGTACTGGAGTGGGGCTGGGTCCGCCGCCGAGGCGACGACGACGATGGTGTGATCCATCGCCCCGTTCTCTTCCAGGATCCGCACCGCCTGCGCGACCTGGGCGCGCTTCTGCCCGATCGCCACGTAGATGCAGATGACGTCCTTACCTTTTTGATTGATGATCGTGTCGAGAACGATCGCCGTCTTACCGGTCTGGCGGTCGCCGATGATCAGCTCGCGCTGGCCCCGGCCGATCGGAATCATCGAGTCGATCGCCTTGAGGCCCGTCTGCAGCGCCGTATCGACGTCCTGCCGCAGCACCACGCCTGGCGCGATCCGCTCGATCGGGCGGAACTTGTCCGTCGAGATCGGTCCCTTGCCGTCGATCGGCTGACCGAGAGCATTGACGACACGGCCGATCAGGGCGTCACCCACTGGCACCGAGGCGATGCGACCGGTCGTGCGGACCTCGTCGCCCTCCTCGATGTCGGTGTATTCGCCCATGATGATGATGCCGACCGAGTCCTCCTCCAGGTTGAAGGCGATGCCGAGGGTGCCGTTCTTCGTGAATTCGACCAGCTCGCTCGCCATTACCTGGCTGAGGCCATACGCGCGGGCGATGCCATCACCCACCTCGACGACGGTGCCGACGTTCGCCATCGTCGCCGTGTTGAGGGTGCCGGCGATCTGCTGCTTGAGAAAATCTGCGATCTCGGTTGCCCGTACCGCCATCTGTCAAACCCTCTCACGGTCGGCGGCGTCGCTGCCGCCATCGTTTCTCGGTCAGGCAGGTGCTGACCGCGCATGTACTCCGTACCATTATGCCCGTTCTTGCCACCGCGCCGAACCTACGCCGCGACGAGGCGAGCGCGCAGGCGCCGCAGCTGATTGACGACGCTCCCATCAATGAGCTGGTCGCCGACCCGCGCCACGATGCCGCCGATGATCGACGGATCGACGTGGAACCGCGGTTGCACCGTCTTACCGATGAGCTGGGTCAGGCGCTGCTGGACCATTTGCTGCTCTTGCGGGCCGAGTGGCTCGGCAGTGACCACATCGGCCACCGCGATGCCGCGCTCTTCCAAGACCATCTGCGCGTAGAGCTGCGCGATTTCCGGCGCGATCTCCATTCGGCCACGCTCGACGAGCAGGTGGGCGAGATTGCGCGCCTCCTGCTGGCCGCTTTCCAGCGCCCGGTCCACGGTCCGCAGTTTTTCCGCCTTCGGGACGTTCGGATTTCGGAAATACTCAGCGACAATGGGTTCGCTCATGAGATCGCTGAGAACCGCGAGGTCATCGAGCCAACGATCGAGCGTACCCTGTTCCTTTGCCAGGCTGAATACCGCTTGCGCGTACCGCTTCGCCGCGCTACTCGCCATCTCATCCTCCAGTCGTCCAGCCGAATGCCGACGCGGCCGGACGCCTGTTCTCCACCGCTGCCTACGCGACCGGCGCCGGCCCGTCCGTCCGGCCGGTGCCACCAGCCGCCGCCTCGGCGAGGGTCTCCTCGATCAGGCGGGTCTGGGTGGCAGGATCGAGCTCCTTCCGAATGATCCGCGACGCGGCGAGCACGGCCAGCTCCGCCACCTCTTGCCGCAGCTGGAGCCGAGCCTGCTCCGACTCCTGCTGCAGGGTCTCGCGGGCGCGGGCCAGATACTCCTCGGCCTGGCGGTTCGCCTGCTCCTGAGCCCGAGCGACCAGCGCATCACCCTGCTCGCGCGCCTGGGTCAGGATCTGCTGAGCCTCGCGCCGCGCCTCGGCCAGGATCTCCTCGTTGCGCGCCGCCGTGGCCTTGAGCTCGGCCTGCATCCGCTCCGCGGCCTCCATGCTCTCCCGGATGCGCTCCTGCCGTTGATCGAGGACCCGCGTGATCGGTCCGAGCGCCCAGCGCCAGAAGAGGATGATGAAGACCAAGAACGCGACGAGCTGGACGATCAGCTTCCAGCCGTCAATGCCTAACGCATCCATCCGCCTCGCATCCTTTTCCGCCTCGCGCGCATCGCACGCGTCCGAGAGGCGCTGGCGCGGCCCGCCTCGATGACCGTCTCACCGGCCGCACCAGCACCCGATTAGACGAACGCGATGATGATCGCGATGACGAACGCGTAGATGGCGACCGCCTCGGCAAGCGCCGCACCGATGATCATCGTGGTGCGGATATCGCCTGCCGCCTCCGGGTTCCGGCCAAGCGCATCCATCGCGCCGCGGACTGCCAATCCAATGCCCAAGGCCGGACCGAGCGCGCCGAGACCCATGGCAAGCGCCGCACCCATGTACCGTACGGCTTCCGGATCGGTAATCCCGTCAAACACTGACGTTCCCTCCTTCGCGCCCGGGCTCTCGTCGATGCACGGGCACCTCACTCAACGTACGAGAACGGCACCCGCCGCCCCCTCCCAAAGCACCTCTGGCGCTGGCCAATCCAGCGCCGCAGCGCGAACGCCGCCGCTTAGTCTGCCGGAGCAGAGGCAGCGCCATGACCAACTTCAGCGCCCGCTCCGTGTTCTTCATGATGCTCGTGATGCTCGTCGTGGTCGTGCGATGTCGCCAACGTGATGTAAATCAGCGTTAGCAGCGCGAAGACCAGCGCCTGGATGGCACCGAACATCAGCTCGAGCACGATGAAGACCACCGGGAACAGGAACGGGACGACCGCGATGCGGATCGCCGCCGCCATCGCGTACATCACCCCCAGGAGCACCTCACCCGCGAAGACGTTGCCGAAGAGACGGGCGGAGAGTGAGATGACCCGGGAAATTTCAGAGATGACTTCGATGGGGAATAGGAATGGGGGATTGGCCATGTGCTTGATGCGGCCGCCGACGCCCATGGCGCGGACGCCGAGCACCTGCACCGACACGAACGTGACCAGCGCCATCGCGAGCGTCATGTTGATGTCAGCCGTCGGCGCCCGCAGGAACGGAACCAGCACGCGGTGCGACTCTTCCTCGTGCTCTTCTTCCTGGTTCGCGCCCTGGCTCGCGAGGGCCGCCGCCTCGCCAACTGCCGCCAGCGTTCGACCATCGCCGACGAGCGCCTCTTCGTTCTCCGGAGTCGCGCTGTGGTCCGTCTCCTCAACGACGGCTCCGTTGTGCTCGGCGACCTCGGCCTCCTCCTCATGGTAGTAACCGATGGTGCCGACGCCGGGCAGCAGTCCCGAGTAATTGGCAAACAGAATAAAGATGAAGATGCCGCCGATCAGCGGGAAGATGCGCCGGCCCGCTTGCCGGCCCGCGGTGCCCTCCACCAAACCGAGGAGGAACTCGACGATCATCTCGAACACGCTCTGAAGGCGTCCCGGGACGACTTGTGCGCGCCGCGCGATGAGCGAGCCGACCAGGAGGAGCAATCCCATCACCACGAACATCGTCAGCATGGAATTGGTGACCGGGATCGGCCCGACGTGGAACAACGTCTCCGCTGCGATCTCGACGTGGACTTCCATGCTTCGTCGTTTTCCCTCCTGCTCAGCGCCGGGAATCTTCCCCCGGAGGAGACTCCTGCCCCGATCCTCGGGATTTTCCGCGCAGCGCCAGGCGCTCGACCTGTCGCGTCACCGGCCCCGCCGAGCGATCGCGCCTTCCGACCTGCGCGAGCTCGAACAGCTGGTAGCCAGCGACTACGAGGGCAAGCGCGACGCCAATGAGCGTGAAGATCGGTGTGGTGTCGAACTCGCGATCCAGCAGGACGCCACCGCCGATACAGAGAACAATGCTCACCACAATAGAGCAGCCGAGGCCTGCTGCCGCACCGGCTGCTCCAAGTCGCGCTCGTTCCTCTGGAGTGGGTAGGTGTTCCAAACACCACCCCCCGGACCTTCGTCCCGCTTGCGAACTTTATCACAATGTTTCTGACGCGCCAACGCGATAGGGCACCAGCACGCAGTTTCGGGCTTTCGCCGCTGAGTACGCAACCCCTTTTTCTCGTGGCAGATCCGCCTGCTTCCGGGCGTCCGTATACTTCCGCTCGCGGTGCGCCTCCACTGCCTGACCAGACGCTAAGGAATCTGCCGTTGAGCGCCCGGATCGACCGTTCTCGAAAGCCACGCCTGACCGGCCGGGGAGCCTCCGCGCGGCGGCGACGACGCCTGTCGCTTGGGCTGAGCCGCGACGCCCTTCTCCTCTTCTGGGGGCTCTTTTGGTGGGAATTCGGTTACGGGCTCTTCATGTACCTGCTGACGCTGTACATGCAGGAACTCGGGGCCACGTCGGTGCAAATTGGCACACTGGTCGGTATCCAGGGCCTCGCGCGCTTCTTGATGTACATCCCGTCTGGGATCATCGCCGAGCGGTACAGCCGGCGACTGATCATCATTTGGACGACCTTCGCGACCGCGCCCGCCGCCATCATGTATGCGCTGGCCCAAACGTGGTGGCACCTGATCCCAGGCTTGATCTTGTTCGTCGTCGCGAATCTCGGCACGCCTGCCTATTCGTCGTACATCGCGGAGGCCGGAGCGCCGAATCGCGCCCGGGCGTTCGCGTTGATCTATACAGTCGGTCCAAGCGCGTCGCTCGTCATCGCTCCGCTGTGCGGCGGCTGGCTGGCCGATCGCATCTCGATGCGCCTCGTTTTCGTCCTAAGCGCCATTTCATTCCTGATCGCGACGATCATCTTATGGCAACTGAGCGAGCGCCCGTTGGTTCGATCCAGCACGGCCAAGACGAGCTACATGGGTGCGCTGCGCACGCCGATCATCCGCGCCGTCGCGCTGTTCCAGCTCGCCGTCTTGGGCGTGCTCGGACTCGGCACGACGCTCCTGCCGAATTTCCTTCACGACGAGCACGGTCTGAGCCTTGCGACGGTCGGCAACTTCGGCTCGATCGCCGCGGTGGGCAGCATCCTCCTTTCATTCGCGGTCGGCCGGTCGGCTTGGTTGACGGCCATCCGCGCGATCGCCCTGGCTACGCTCGCCATTGGGCTCGTCTGCGTGGTACCGCTGCTGACCGGGAACATCTGGATTCTGGCTGTCGCCTTCCTGGGCCGTGGCGGGTTGACCGTCGCGTGGTCTCTCTTCGCGGCCGTCCTCAGCGACACCGTGCCGATGCATCTGCAGGCGCGCGCGTTCGCCTTGGCCGAGTTGCTGGGAGCGCTCGGCTTCGGCCTGGCCCCCTTTGCGGCCGGGGCGCTCTACGACTGGCACCACGGCTCGCCGCTCCTCTTTGCGGCGCTGGCGACACCCGCGTTGGCGGTAGTGGCGCTCTGGATCGAGCGCCGATTCGTGATCCCTTCGATGGCTGAGCGGAAGCTCGAGGCATCCGCCTTGGCGGACCAAGCAAGCCACAGCCCTCCGGCCGAAGGCATGGCCAACGCTTGACCTTCCAGATGTATCAGTCACACCAAACAGCCGAGTTGTCGGCTCCAGCCTTGCTTCGCGATGTTGTTGCGCGCAACATCAACAAGCGATGATCAAGTCACGGGCGACGGCACAGGCGCACTAATCGCCGTTCCTGAACTTCGGCATCCGCGAAGCCTTGCGTCCAGGTGGCATGGCATCTGCGGCATGGCAGGGGGTGCGCCAGCAGCGCACGTTGTCATTCGCAGAGCCCGAGGGCGATGGAGCCGAAAGGAGCATTTCGATGGCTAATGAGCTGCAGGGCAAGAGGATCGCCTTCATCGCCACGGACGGGGTCGAGCAAATCGAGCTGACCGAGCCTTGGAACGTGATCCAGCAGGCAGGAGGTCAGCCGGAGCTGATTTCGCTGAAGAAGGGTCAGATTCAGACCGTGAACGGCATGGACAAAGCCGACACGTTCCGCGCTGACAAGACCTTCGACCAGGCACGAGCGGCCGACTACGACAGCCTGGTCATTCCGGGTGGCGTTGCCAATCCGGACACGATGCGCATGGATGAGCGAGCGGTGCGATTCGTTCGCGCGTTCATCGAAGCGGGCAAGCCGGTGGCGGCGATCTGTCATGGGCCGTGGATGCTCGTCGAGGCCGACGTCGTGCGCGGCCGAACGGTGACCTCCTACCCTAGCCTCAAGACCGACATCCGCAACGCCGGCGGGATGTGGGTTGATGAGGAAGTGGTCATCGACCGTGGTCTCGTTACCAGCCGCAACCCGAACGACCTCCCTGCGTTCTGCCGGAAGATGGTCGAGGAGATTCTTGAAGGGGTTCACGCGGCGCAGGCACAGTCGATCCTGGCCGAGGCGGAGTCTCAGGCTCCACCCGCGTAAGGCGCGATAGGGTCGTCGAGGCGAACCGGAGGCAATGCGGGGCGGGCAGGGCACCCGCCCCGCGGAACTGCCTATACGCGGCCAGCGCGCCAAGCGTTACGGGCTGCGAACCTCGCGCACCTCCCAGGTGCTCAAGTTGAACTCGACCAGGGTCGTCTTGCCCCCTTCACGGATCGCGCCGATGGTGACCCAGTTGCCAGGTCGTAGCGGCTGGTTGGCCAACTCCTGCTCGCTGAGCAATCGCCAAGACACCCGCCGCTTCTCAAAGGCGTTTCGCGTGCGCCGCTTCTCGGCCACGCTGCCAAGCGCATGCTGCGCTCGGTCGCCAAACTGTTCGATCACCGCATGAGCCAGCGTGCCAAGGGGTTGATTCGCGTTCATTTCTCTTCCCAGCTCACCCTAAGAAGATTCCATCGCGGTTCAGCCATCCGATCCGGGTCGGTCAATCGCGCCGGGTATCACGGCATGGCCAGGAGCCAGCAAAGAGATATCGTTCAGCCATTTCCGCTGACCGAAGACGTAGCAAGTGACGTGCCACGTGGGCACACCATGGCAGCGACAATGGCCGCTTGGTATGCTGCGGGCCATGGAGAGCAAGGGCGGAATCGAAAAGGCGGACATCGGAATCGTTGGCGCCGGTCAACTTGCGCGGATGATGGTGCAGGCAGCCATCCCGCTTGGCATCCATATCCGTCTGCTTGCCGCGCGGCCGGACGACGGAGCCGCTCGCGTCTCCCCCGATGTCATGTTCGGCGCTCCCGACGATCCCAAGACGCTCGAGGCGCTCGCACGCGGCTGCGATGTGGTCACGTTCGATCACGAGCTGGTACCCGCCGCCGTTCTGCGGGATCTGGAGCGCCAAGGAGCGTCGCTGCACCCTTCGGCAGACGTGATGGCGCTCGCGCAGGACAAGCGGCAGCAGCGCGAGACATTTGCGGCGCTCGGCTTGCCGGTCCCGCCGTTCTCCGTCATCGCTCAGCCAGACGAGCTGGTGGCGTTTGGCGAGCAGTGGCGATGGCCAGTCGTCGTGAAGTCGGCCCGCAGCGGGTATGACGGTCGCGGCGTCTGGGTCGTTGAGAGCCCCGACGAGGCGCGGCAACTCGCGCGCACGCTCCTCGATACCGGCATCGAGCCGGTCGCGGAGCAATGGGTGCCAATCGAACGCGAGGTAGCGATCCTCATCGCTCGCCGGCCAAGCGGCGAGCGCGTCGTCTATCCCGTCGTCGAGACGGTGCAAATCCGCGGTATTTGCCGGGAGATCGTGGCTCCCGCCTCGATCCCCGCTCATCTCACCGACGAGGCGGCCGCGATTGCGCTCCGGATCGCGGAGTCAATCGGGCTCGTCGGCATCCTCGCGGTGGAGCTGTTCGTTAGCGAAGGCCGACTCATCATCAACGAGATCGCGACCCGTCCCCACAACTCCGGGCACTACTCGATCGAGGGCTGCGTCACCTCGCAATTCGAGCAACACCTACGCGCGGTCCTCGATTGGCCGCTCGGCGCGACCGACCTGACCGCGCCGGCAGTCGTCACGGTCAACATCCTCGGCAACGAGGCCGGTGAGGACCCACGAAGCCGCCTGCCCGAGGCACTTGCGATTCCAGGGGCCCACGTCCACCTCTACGGCAAGGAGGCACGCCCCGGCCGCAAGCTCGGGCATGTCACCGTCTGCGGAATGGATATGGAAGACGTTCGTGAACGCGCTCGGCGAGCAGCGGCGATCTTGGGCGCGGCACTTCCGGAGCCGGTCGCCGTATGAGCGCCGCGACTCTTGCGCCACTCGTCGGAGTCGTGATGGGCAGCGACTCCGACCTGCCGACGATGCAAGGCGCAATTGACGCCCTTCGTGAGTTCGGCATCCCCTTCGAGGTCCGCATCCTTTCCGCCCACCGCACGCCCGACGATATGCTGGCCTACGCGCGCGAAGCGGCAGGCCGAGGACTGCGCGTCATCATCGCCGGGGCAGGCGGCGCCGCGCACTTGCCGGGCATGCTCGCCTCGGCGACGCCGCTACCCGTCATCGGCGTCCCGGTGCCGATCACACAGCTTGCCGGCGTAGACGCCCTCCTCTCGATCGTCCAGATGCCGGCTGGGGTGCCGGTCGCGTCAGTCGCCATCGGCAACGCCCGAAATGCGGGGCTGCTCGCGGTTCGCATCCTCGGCGCATCAGATCCCGAGCTACGGTCGGCGATGGAGCAGTTCCAACGTAAGCAGGCAGAGCGCGTGCGGGAGAAAGACGCGAAGGTCCGCCGCGAATTCGGTTCCTGATCCGTCCGACCCATCGGGTCTCCGATCGTGCCGGTCTCGTCATACACAGAAGCCACGGCAAGTGTGCGGCAACATAGGCTGCTGAGTCGGAGCCAGCCTGGGCTATTCCCACCACCCCTTTCCTTCGACAACAACCCAACCTCGGTGGGTTGCGACTGTTTCGCCTAAGCTGCCCGGCAACCCCTAATCCGATTCGGCATTCTCGCCGAATCCGCCACTTCCTCCCGAGAGATCGGCTTGCAAGCAATGGGTGGCAATACTATACTTTCTATAGTGAGTAGTCACTGGAAAGCTGTGGACGGCGCGCCAGGGCTGGGCGTGCGTTCGATGCTATTTACCTCCAAGGAACATCGGAAATGAGTCAGGTCTACGACGTGCTTATCGTCGGGTCCGGACCGGCGGGCTGGACAGCCGCGATCTATGCGGCGCGCGCCAACTTCCGGACGGTCGTGGTCACCGGCATGCAGAGCGGTGGTCCTCCTGGCGGACAGCTTATGCTGACGACGTTGGTAGAGAACTATCCCGGTTTCGATGAGGGCATCCTCGGACCGGAGCTGATGGAGCGGATGCAGCGGCAGGCGCTCCGGTTTGGCATCTCCACCATCGAGGCTGACGTCACCCGGGTGGACTTCTCTACTCGCCCCTTCGTCGTCTACACGGAAGACGGCTTCGGCGAGAAGAAGCATGAGGCACGAGCCGTCATCATCGCGACCGGCGCCTCCGCTCGCTGGCTCGGCTTGCCGTCTGAAGAGCGCCTGCGCGGTCGCGGCGTTTCGTCGTGCGCGACATGCGACGGCTTCTTCTTCAGGGATCAAGAGGTGGCAGTCGTCGGCGGAGGCGACACGGCGCTCGAGGAAGCGATCTATCTGACCCGTCACGCCAGCAAGGTCACTGTCATCCACCGACGCGACCAGCTCCGCGCCTCCAAGATCCTCCAGGAACGCGCCAAGGCGAACCCCGCCATCGAGTGGCAGTTGAACAAGGAGGTCGTGGAGGTCCTGGGAGACGAGCGCGTCAAGGGCGTGCGGCTGCGCGACACCCGGACTGGCGAGGAATCGGTCTTGCCGGTCTCAGGCCTCTTCATCGCGATCGGTCACCGGCCGAATACGGACCCGTTCCGTGGCCAGATCGCGCTCGATCCGGACGGCTTCATCGTGACCGAGCGGAACACCCAGACGAGCGTGCCAGGAGTCTTCGCCGCTGGCGATGTCCAGGATCGTCGTTACCGGCAGGCGATCACCGCGGCGGCGTCCGGAGCAATGGCGGCGCTCGACGCCGAGGAGTATCTCACCGGTGAGCGACGGATCGAATGGAGCGAGGTGAAGCCCGAGCCGGCGCCAGCGCCCGCCGCGTCGTACACGACGATGGCGGTGATCGACTCCGCCCCGTCACCGGTCACGCGGACCGCGGAGAATCAGTCCTTGGGTCGCCGGCGGAAGGTCGTGATGTACACCACCTCTTGGTGCCCAGATTGCCAAGCCGCGAAGCGATTCCTGGCGCGACGCGGGGTCGAGTACCTCGAGGTCGATATCGAGAAAGACCCCAAAGCTGCAGAGATGATCGAGCGCTGGAGCGGCGGCTATCGCACCGTCCCGACGTTCGAAATCGACGGGACCATCATCGTCGACTTCGATCGAGAGGCGCTGGAAAAGGCCCTGAGCGGATCAACGCAGTAGTCCGCGCCCTCGTCTCGCTAAGGACGACTTCGAGGATCGCTAGCGAATCAGCCTTCTTTCGCCGCCTAGGAGCGGCGAGTCCTGGGCCGTGCCCTACGCGGTTGAACGCGCGTCCGCTGGCAACAGCTCCAGATTGTCGATGAGACGGACATCGCCGAGCCTGACGGCGGCGATGACGCGCGTGCCGGGGGTTACCTCCTCGACGGGCGCCAGCTCGTCCGGCTCGACAACCGCCAGATACTCGATCTCCAAGCCGGGCGCTTCCTCCAGTTGTTGACGACCGAGCGCGAGGAGATTCGCGGCCCGGCGCTCACCTTCCTTGGCAGCGGCGGCCATCGCGAAGAGGCTTCGCGGCAACGCGACTGCCGTCTGGCGCTGCTCGGGCGTCAGTCGCGCGTTACGGGAGCTGAGCGCGAGGCCATCGGGTTCTCGCACCGTGGGACAAGCGACGATCTCGCCGGGCAGCCGCAGATCCCGCTGCATGCGTCGCACAACCAGGAGTTGCTGGTAATCCTTCTCGCCGAAATAGGCGCGGCGTGGCCGCACCGTGTTCAAGAGGATGGTGACAACGGTCGCCACGCCCCGGAAGTGGCCAGGCCGCGCCTCCCCTTCCCAGCGATCAGTTAGACCGCCGACCTCGACGAAGGTCGAGAATCCCGGCGGATAGACCGTCTCCGCGTCCGGCGCGTAGATGACATCCGCTCCAGCATCGGAGGCGACCTCCACGTCGCGGTCGAGATTGCGGGGATACCGCGCGAGGTCGCTCGGATCGTTGAACTGCGTTGGGTTGACGAAGATGCTGACGACGGTGCAGGCGTTCTCGCGCGCCGCGCGCTCGATCAGCGCCACATGACCGGCGTGTAGGGCTCCCATCGTCGGGACGAACCCGACCTGTGCCGCGCCTAGCGCTTCACGCAGCTCATCGGGATCGGAGATGACGGGAGCCACTCGACTCACCTCGATGTCTCATGCGCCGGCGGGAGCGCCAGACTCTTCTTTGAGCTGCTCCAGGACATCCGCGGGCAGGGAGAATGAATGCTCCGGACCGGGGAATGTCCCGTCTCGCACCTCGCGAGCGTAGTCCGCGAAGGCGCGGGCTATCTCCTTTCCGAGCGTCGCGTACCGCTTGACGAAGCGCGGAGCGAAGCGCTCGTCCATTCCGAGGAGATCGTTCGCGACGAGGACCTGGCCATCGCAGCCAGCCCCGGCGCCGATGCCAATTGTCGGGATCGGCACCCGCTCGGTGATCAGCGCGGCGAGCTGCGCCGGGACCATCTCAATGACCATCGAATACGCCCCGGCCGCCGCGATAGCCTCGGCATCCTCGAGGATCGCCCGGGCAGCTTCGAGGTCCCGGCCCTGCACGCGAAACCCTTGCTCCAGCGCGGCCGACTGTGGCGTCAGGCCAATGTGCCCCATGACCGGGATGTCGGCTTCGACGAGCGCCCTCACCCGGCTGGCGCGCGACCGCCCGCCTTCGAGCTTGACCGCGTCGGCGCCGCCCTCCTGGATCAATCGTCCGGCGTTGGCGATCGCCTGCTCGTCGCTGAGATGGTAGGTCAAGAATGGGAGGTCGGCGACGATGTGCGTCTGAGGCGCGCCACGCCGCACCGCTCGGCAGTGATGGATGATGTCGTCGAGCGTGACCGGGACGGTTGAGTCATAACCGAGGACCACCATCCCCATTGAGTCGCCCACCAGAATCAGGTCGATCCCCGACTCTTCCGCGATGCGCGCCGTCTGATAATCGTAGGCCGCGATCATCGCCAGCTTCGGGCCTTCCGACTTTCGCGCCCGAACGTCGGCTACCCGCAGCTTCCGACGCTCTTGGTTAGCCATTCGCCTCCTGCTCCGCTCGTTTCGGGATGACGCCACGGCCTACACCACGCGTGGCCAATCGTATCAGGCCACGGCGGTGGTCAATCTAGATTACGCCCCGGTGAGCAATTAGTCGCTGGTGCCCGCAACCAACCGCTCGGAGTCCGCGCCGGCGTGGCTCAGAGCGCCGTTCAGCGGCAGCGCCCGCTGCGTCCCCTCCGGGAGCGTCTGCAGCGCCGCGCCGACGAAATCGCGGAAGAGCGGATGCGGCCGCGTCGGCCGGCTCCGGAACTCCGGATGGAACTGCACGCCAACGAAGAACGGATGGTCGCGCAGCTCCATGATTTCGACCAGCTGACCATCTGGGGAAACGCCGCTCGCGATCAGTCCTGCCTTGGCCAGCGTCTCGCGGTAGTCGTTGTTCACCTCGAACCGGTGCCGGTGCCGCTCGAACACCACCGGCTCGCCGTAGGCAGCCGCCGTTCGTGTGCCCGGCTCCAACCGGCACGGCCAGAGTCCGAGACGCATCGTCCCGCCCATTTCGACGCCGCGCTGACCCGGCATCAGGTCAATCACCGGGTGCGGCGTCTCGGGATCGATTTCCGTCGAGTTCGCGCCAGTGAGACCGCAGACGTTGCGCGCGACCTCGATTACGGCCATATGGAGTCCGTAGCAGAGGCCGAGATACGGCACGTTGTTCTCGCGCGCCCATCGCGCGGCCATTACCTTGCCCTCGGTACCGCGCGGCCCAAAACCGCCGGGCACAACGACCCCGGAGACGCGGCGTAGCTGCCGCTCCAACTCTTCTTCCGTCACGGTTTCCGAGTTGATCCAGACGATCTCCGGCGCCGCATCGTGCGCCAGTGCGGCGTGCGTCAGCGACTCCATGACGCTCATGTAGGCGTCGTGCAGATCGACGTACTTGCCGACCAGTCCGATCCGGACCGTCCGGCGCGGGGACTTCAGCCGATCAACGAGCTCTTGCCACTCGGTCAGATCCGGCGTCCGCTGCTCCAGCTGCAGGTGATCGGCGATGTACGCGCCAAGACCCGCCTCTTCGAGCATGAGCGGGACCTCGTAGATCGTGTCTGCCGTCGGCAAGGGGATCACCGCCTCTGGATCGACGTCGCAGAAGAGCGCGATCTTCTCCTTGACCTCATCCGGGATCGGGCAATCAGCGCGGCAGACGATCACATCGGGCTGGATGCCCATCGAGCGAAGCTCGCGCACACTTTGCTGTGTCGGCTTCGTCTTGAGCTCTCCGGTCGTCCCGATCTGGGGCAGCAGCGTCACGTGGATGTAGAGGACGTTCTGGCGACCGACCTCGCGCCGCATCTGCCGGATCGCCTCCAGGAAGGCTTGACCCTCGATGTCGCCGACCGTCCCGCCGACTTCCACGATGACGATGTCGGACGCGTGCTGGCGAGACGCGAGGCGGATGCGGCTCTTGATCTCGTTCGTGATGTGCGGGATGACCTGGATCGTTCCGCCAAGGTAGTCGCCGCGTCGCTCCTTGGCGATGACGGCGGAGTAGACCTGCCCGGTAGTCACGTTCGACGCCCGGGAGAGATTCTCATCAATGAAGCGCTCGTAGTGGCCGAGGTCGAGGTCGGTCTCGGCGCCATCGTCGGTGACGAAGACCTCGCCGTGCTGGTATGGGGACATCGTCCCGGGGTCGACGTTGAGATACGGGTCCAGCTTCATGATCGACACGCTGGCGCCCCGGCTCTTGATCAGGCGCCCGATCGACGCTGTCGTGATCCCCTTGCCCACGGACGAGACCACGCCGCCAGTCACGAAGATATATTTCGGCATCGTTCCCCTCCCTGCAGTCATCCGTTCGCCAGCGGCGTCTGTGCCGCGGCCGTGCGGGCAAAGGCGGACCACTCAAGAGGGGCGCTCACATCATCCGCATCGGGCGCCCCACCATAACGAGCGAGAGGCGGCGCTGGTGCGTCGCCTCTCGGCCGCTGAGTCGGCTGAATTAGAGTCGTTGGTCCTGGCTCGCTGATTGCAGCCGCTTCGCGGTCGCGCATAGGTCCGGCTATGGCACGCCGATCGTTCATCGCTTGACCGCCTCGCTATCGGGCCGCAGGACCACGACCCGCATCGTCTCTCCGAGATCGGACGGCCGCAGGTTCAGCTTCTCCTCGGCCGGCGGCACCTGGACTCCCAGATGCTTGCAGAAGACGTCGACTCCGCCGAGCGTCTTGTCGCCGAACTCGGTTGCGAACTGCATGGGAATGACGACTTTCGGCTCGAGCTGGCTGGTGATCTCCGCTGCTGTCGCGGCATCAATCACCGTTCCGCCGCCTGCCGGCACGAGGAGCACGTCTGGCGCGCTCAACGTCTCGATTTGCTCGGTGCTCAGCGGGTGCCCGAGATCGCCGAGATGGCAGACGACCATCCCTTCGATCTCAAGGAGGTAGACCGTGTTGTAGCCCCGCTGTGCCCCGCGCTCGGTATCGTGGTAGGTGCGAATGCCGGTGATGAAGACTTCGTGTAGCTCGTACTCGCCGGGCCCGCGCACGACTTGATATTCCGGGCGGACGGCGTCGAGGTTAGTGTGTCCGGGATGATCGTGCGAGATCGTCACGATGTCCGCGGTCTGCTTCGGCATCGCGTAGCCGGTCACCCGACCGACGGGATCGGTGATGATGGTCGCCTCCCGCGCGCGAATCCGAAAGCAGTTGTGCCCGTACCAACGAAACTCTGCCATGAACTCAATGTTCCGCCGACGCGCCGATGCGCAGCGCATCCAAACACCGCCAACGCCGCGTTCGCGGATGACGGTACAGTCAAGTTGTCGTAGGGGGCTGTCCGGATTCTACCTCGGCTTCGCTATTGGCGAAGCGCTGCGGGCGGAGCAACCAACTCACCATCGGCAGCAGGCATCCGCAGCCTCTCGCAGTGTACCACGCCACCGCGCCCCTCGCCAGCCCTGCTTCCCTGGCAAGAGGTGCGTACGTTCGCAGTATATCGAACGGGGTCGGACTTCGCTACACGTCGTCGTCGAGCGCCGGGTCTCCCTCCCCTATCTCCCCAAGCTCTCGCAAGACGGTTCGAACCGTCTCGTAGCTGAATCCTTTCCGCTGTAAGAAGGCTCCGAGCCGACGCCGAGCGACAGCTGGCTCTAACCGGCGATAGCTCGGCAGCTTGGCGCGCGCCAGCTCCAGCGCCGCGGCTGTTTCGTCCAGATTCGCTTCGTCGAGCGTGGCGCGGACGATCTCTCGATCGATCCCCTTCTGCCAAAGCTCTTGCTCGAGCAGCCTCCTGCCACGCGGCCGATTTGCTTCCCGCTGCTCCACCCAGTAGCGAGCGAATTCTTCATCGTCCACGTAGCGCCACGCTTCGAGCTTGGCGATGACCGCATCAATCACCGGCGGCGCGAAGCCATGACGCTCCAGTCGATCGCGTATCTCTCGCTCAGAGCGCGGCCGCCGCGTCAGGAGGCGGAACGCGGCCTCGAGGGCACGCTGCTGGTCGTCGAGCGCCCGCAGCGTCGCGACGCGCTCCGCGCTCAACTCTTCGCCGACCGCGAGGCCTTGCTCCGCCGCGAGGAGGCGCGTCATGCCGAAGGCGAAGCGACCATCAACAAAGACGTTGACGCGCTCCGGGTCGCGCGCCTGAGCGGATATCGCGGTGATGGTGCCAGAGACCGGTGTGGATGGATCGGATTGGGCTGGCGTGCGTGGACGGCGGCGCATCATACCGCCACGGTACCGCCCCGCAACGCTCCCCTGCAAGGCGGCCGCGCCCCGGCTGGCCTAATAGGGGACAGATTCGGGAGGAGCGACGCCCGCGGCACAGAGTGGACACGCCTCCGGCGTGAACGACGGGTAAATGCCGTTGAGCAAGGCGAAGACGTCGAAGCCCGCGATCGTATCCGGCCCACTGCTCCAGAGGGTGGCAACACCGATGACCGTCGCGCCATGAGCAACGACGAGCGTCGCAAGCTTCGTCATCGTCTCGCCGCTGATGATCAGGTTGTCGACGAGCAGGACTCTTTGCCCTTCGATCAGACCGGTCAGCTTCTCCGCGATCGTCAAGGCGTCGTCGCGCGGCGTGGCGTCAACGACTTTGGCCTTCGGCTCGAGGAAATAACCGACCCACTGCGCTAAACCGGCGCCCCAGATCGAAGGCGTCGCCACCGTGTGAATGTGCTCGGTGAAGAACTGCTTCGCGATCGCGTAGCCCATCCGGCTGGCCAAGCCCGGATCGGCCAGGAGGAGATCGCGGTCAAGCAGGCCGGCGCTGTGACGACCAGAGCGGTAGACGAAATGCCCCTCTCGCAACAACCCGTTCCGGCGCATTGTCTCCATCACCGCCGGATCGATCGTCGCGAGCACGCATCGTCTCCTCGTTGCAAGATCGGGTCAGGTCAGTGCGGCTCCGCGAACGAAGCATATCACGCGCCGGGAACGTCTACCTCATCCCGAGACTTTTCCGTCCACGGATGAAGCGCGCCCCGGCGCGAGTTAGGGGGGGTCAGCTTCTACTGCCAGCGCCAACGGCGCAGCGCCATGCTGCGCGCATCGCCCTCGATCCACAAGGCCGACTGCTGCTCGCGTTGACGCTGGACCGGCACCGTGCCGGCAACCACGCGCAGATGTGCCGGCTGGTCGCGCTGCGGCGCGGCCGGGTAATTGCTGGTGAGGGCGCGCCAATAAGCACGCAGTGTGCGGAGAATGTTCATAGTATCTCCCGGGACACAGAGACAATCGAGACGTTCCAATTTTGAGCCGCTACTACGGGGCCGGATTCGGCCAGAGATCTATTTCTCTGAATACGCCGACGGCCATTTCCGGGCTGCCAGTTAGCTCTTGGCACCGGTGAATCGAGATGCGTCGGTCTACCGTCGATTTTCCGGTGATGTACCCAACTAACGCGGGCATCGGGGCAACTTTCTCTACTCTAGCCAGTCTTACCCGCACAATCGGTACTTTCATCCTAACGGATAGGCCGCGGGCGTCCATGGCCGCGCGGTCCTATCGCGCGGTGACGAAACGACTCCGGCCGCCGGGAAAAAAGGCCCGCCGCCAATTGTGCTCTAATGCCTACGAGTCACGAGGAATTCAACGAGCCGCAGGAGACCGTCCCGCGCCTCGTTCGGGCCGTCGCCAGTGGCCGCGAGCAGCGCATCCTTGGCTCGGTCGTGGAACGCGGTGATCTCAGCCTCGACGATAAAGCGGATCCCGTGCTTTTCGAGCAAATCGAGCACGCGGGCAATGCCGGCTGGCGACACCTCCGCTTCGGAGAATAGCGCCGACAATTCCTCTCGCTCAGCCTCACTCGCGCGCTCGCGCAGCAGCAGAATCGGTAGCGTCTGCTTCCTGCGCCGAATATCGTCCGCCTCGGCTTTGCCGGTCTCGGCCGTCGTCCCCCAGATGCCGAGAAGATCGTCGCGCACCTGAAAGCCGAGGCCGAGCGCGAGACCGAACTCCGCAAAGCGATATGCGACATCCTCATCGGCGCCGCCCGCCAGTGCGCCGGCCCAGGCAGCGTACCGAACGATGTCCGCGGTCTTACCCGCGATCATGGTGTGGTATTGCTCCGGCGTGATATCGCCACGCCCCTCGAACTGCAGGTCGAGCACCTGCCCGCGCACGATTGCCAGGGTCGTCCGGTCGAACTCGGCGGCCAAGCGCAGCGTCAACGATTCGGGGACTCCCTGCTCGCGCAGGCGATAAAGGGCCAAGTGGGAGCACGCGAAGAGGGCATCGCCCGCGTTGATCGCTTGGCTGCTCCCCCACAGCGACCAGACGGTCGGGCGATGACGTCGCGTCGGGCTTTCGTCCTGGATGTCGTCGTGGACGAGCGTGAAGTTGTGAAGTAGCTCGATCGCGGCGGCGAGCGGCGCGGCCCTTTTCGGGTCGCCGCCCACCGCGGCGCAGCTGAGAATGGCGATGGTGGGTCGAATCCGCTTGCCTCGAACAGTGGCGCGCTCGTCCGCGGGCTGCAGATCCGGCGTCAGCCAGCCCATGTGATACCGCGCCATGCCCGCGAGCAGCGGCGCGTCGCCGTCTAGCTCCGCGACGGCCTCATGCAGATACGGCTCGATAATCGCGTCGACATCAGGCAGCAGCGATTGAGGTGATTTGACCATTCACGCGAATCCTATCGAGGGTTCTGCCAGCCCTTTTCGCGACTCATCCTTCGAGTGAAGCCGGCCGCTCTGGACAGCATACCGAACTCTCGCGACCAGCCGTACGCCAGCTTCGCGGAGCGTTATGTCGTCCTCCAGACCCTCCAATTCCCCGTATTTGTCGTACACTAAGGGTGTGTGGACGAACGAGAATGGTCCACTGCGGTGTGGATGCCATCCAGACCGTTTGGCTTAGTGTAACGTCTGGATCGGTAAGCGCCGAGAGTCGGAAAGACGGAGAGAGCGCATGTTTTTTGATCCCATGTATCTGATTTTCATGCTCCCCGGGATCCTGTTCATGCTGTGGGCGCAGAGCAAGACTCGGGGTGCATACCAGAAGTACAGCCGGGTTCGCAATTCGATGGGCATCACGGGCGCCGAGGCGGCGCGCCGGGTTCTGCAGAGCAGCGGAATCTACGACGTCCAGATCGAGCCGGTCGCCGGTGAGCTGACCGATCACTACGATCCGCGCAGTCGCAAGCTGCGCCTGTCGCAGGGTGTGTACGGTGTGCCGTCAGTCGCGGCGATCGGCATCGCGGCGCATGAGGCCGGGCACGCGATTCAGCACGCGAAGGGCTACGCGCCTCTCCAGGTGCGGACGGCGATCGTACCTGCCGTGAACATCGGCTCGAACCTCGGCTTCATTCTCCTGCTGATCGGTATCGTCATCGGCATTACGGAGCTGGCCTGGGTTGGTGTTGGACTTTTCGCGCTGACGACCGTCTTCGCCCTTCTGACGCTCCCGGTCGAGTTCGATGCCTCACGCCGGGCCCGCGCTGAGCTAGCGCGACTCGGGCTCGTTGACGGCGGCGTGGCCGGCGGGAGCGAGAGCAAGGGCGTCGCGCAAGTCCTGAACGCCGCCGCCTGGACTTACATCGCCGGGTTTGCGATCTCGGTCCTCCAGCTCCTCTACTACGTCAGTTTGATTGCCGGACGGCGCGACGAGTAGCGCTCAGCACAAAATTGGACCGGCAATTCCACGCGGGGCGGCTCAAACCGCCCCGTCTTGGTGTCCTCAGAACAAGTGTCACTCGGTACACTTCCGGCAGGTGCGCGAAGTCGAGCGCTTGTCAGACGACGTGCGCCGGCTTATGGGCCGCGTCGACTCCTCCGGTGTCTCCATCACTTTGACAGCCCTGGAGCGTCGAAACCTGGAATCGCGGCCGCACGTTGATGAGCGCAGGACAGTGCACGGAGGTCACGGAGAGGCACAACATGGCGAGGAGCTCGCATCAACAGATACTCAAGTCCCGTCTGTCCAGGCGTGGCGCGCTGCGCGCGGGCGCCGGCCTGGCTGGCGGGTTGGCACTCTCGGTGGGAGCCCACCTCGGCTGGGCAAAGGCGCAGGAAACGGTCGAAGAGGCGTCGGTCGATCGCAGCCGGTATTTCGCGGAGACCGGTCACAACCTGAAGAATCCGTTCCTCGAACGATGGCGCCAGGCAGGAGGCGAGCGGACGCTCGGCCTGCCAATCTCCGAAGAACGGTACGACCCTGACCTCGGAATCGCGCAGACCTTCGAAACCGTGACGCTCGTTTATGACCCGTCCCTGGAGCCGCCCTGGGACGTTCAGGCAGCTCACTTGCCACGGGATTTCGTCCGCGAGATCGCGCCCGGGTCGGCGCGGCGACGCGTCGACAGTTGCTCCAACTCCTCGGGTTCCTGCCGATTCTTTCCCGAGACGGGTCACACGCTGAGTGGCCGCATCGCCGAGTTCTGGTCGGAGCACGGCGATCTCCCGATCTTCGGCATGCCGCTCTCCGAGCCGTTCGATGATCCCAACTCCAGCGCGACGCTCCAGGTCTTTGAGCGCGCCGTGCTCGAGGAGCGGAACGGTCGGGTGCGCGTCCGCCCCGTCGCCCAAATGCTCGCGGAGGCAAACGGGCTGCTGAGCGATCCCGCGTTCCTCCCGGCGCCGCCGACTCGCGGCGAGACAAAGCTTGTGAAATCACCCGAGGGTCTGCGCCTGCGCGCTGGCCCGAGCCTGGACGATGAGATCATCGTCGTCCTGCCGGACAACGCCGAGTTCATCAGTGCGCCGAATAGCAGTGGCGACTGGATTCCCGGTTACGCCGATGGCTACTCCGGTTGGGTCTCGGCGGACTACCTCAAGGACCCGCCACCCCTTCCGCAGATCACGCGCGAGGAATGGAATCCGGAAGTCTGGCAGGGCGCAGCGCTCGGCGAAACGAACGTTCGTGCCGAGCCGACAACGGATTCCGAAATCGTCGACGTGCTCAGCTACGGCGACCCGGTCACCGTCACGGCGTGGGTAAAGGGCGAGGAAGTATTCCAAGGCGCCGATCAATGGGCGCTGATTGGACCGTCACGATACGTCTATTCTCGCAACATCGGACGGAACGCGCCGGTTCTCCCGCCACCGCTCCCGGCCGACGCGCCATCCGTGGGCCGCTGGATCGACGTTCACCTCACCCAGCAACTCATGACCGCATATGAGGACCGCGATCCCGTCCGCGTCGCGGTGACGACGACCGGCATGGCCGGCTGGGAGACTCCGCCGGGGATCTATCAGATCCTCGTGCGCGTTCCGAATGAGACGATGACGAGCGGCGCGATCGGAGCGGAGCACTACTACAAGCTCGAGGACGTCCTCTTCACCCAGTACTTCACGGACGTCGGGCACGCGATCCATTTCGCTTGGTGGCGAACGCCGGAGACGATCGGCCGCCCGGGCAGCCACGGCTGTCTAAACCTCCTCCTCGACGATGCCCGCTTCTTCTGGGACTGGGCGGACATCGGCACGGTTCTCTACATTCATCCCTAGACACTGCTGCAGGACACAAAGAAGAGCCGCCGGGGCGGCCGTTTGGCGGTCACCCCGGCGGCTCTTCAATTGCAAGCGACGCTTGCTACCCCTCGTCGAATCCGGCGAGAAGATCGTCGCGCGGCCCGACCTGCTGGTCGTAGGCGCGCTGCGGCACGTTCTGGCGGAAGATGACGAGCACGTCATCCGGCAGCTGCCGGCACTCGATGTACAGCGTCAAATCGGCAGAGTCACCGTTGTCAGCCGTGAAGGTGTAGTTCAGGGCCACCCAGGCACGGCGTGCGTTGCCGCCGCGAATCTCGTCGCCCGCGTCATCAAGGCGCGGCTCGACGTCGCTGTTCGTCTCCCGGGTCGGCAATTGCCGCTCGAAGAAGTCAACGCAGTCGAGGGCATTCACACCCGCCGCGGTCTGGCCAAGGAACGACACGTAGCTGAGCCCGTTCCAGAGGCCGATGAAATCGATCGGGCCGGAATCGCTCGGCTCGCTCGACTCCTGATCGACCTGCCAAACGGTCGGATCGTAGGTCACCGTGTAGCCGTAGCTCGGGCTGGTGTAGGTCGCCCCGCCCGACGGCGGTCCATCGTCATCGTCGGTGGTGTCGTCATCGTCCGGCGGCGGTGGCGGGCCATCGTCATCATCACTGGTGTCATCACCGCCGGCCGTCGTTCCGGCCAAGCCCTGCGCGAGGAAGACGCTCACCTGCGTCCGGTCTTCCCGGGCGCGAAGCCAGGCGACGCCGCTGTAGCCGGAGCTGTTCTGCTCGGCGAGCCCGATGTAGATATCCTCAGCCGATTCGCTGCCCGTGACATCGCCACAGGCGACCGGGTCGCCCGCCTCGTCCGTCACGACGACGGCGCTGCCATCAGCGACCAGATCGGCAAGTGAGACAGAGATCGTTCGGAACGCCGTTTCGACGCCCCCTTCTTGCACCGACAGCGCGCGCACTTCGCTCAGCACATCTTCGAGTCGGCTGCAGCTGCCGCTGTAGACAGCGGCCGTCCGCTCGCCGTCCTGCGCATTTGCGCCTTGCGTACCGATCCCGATCGCGACCATGCTGCTGAGCACCAAGATCGCCGCCGTCACTAGCGACGAGATGCGTGCCCTCATCTTCCGCTCCTCATTTCTTGACCCCGTCCGTCGCCATGCCCAAACTCCGCTCGCGTGACTCCCGGATGCTTCGCGGATAGCTGCGGCCGGCCCATCGGGGAGCAAGATTGCTGCCAATGGCGCCGGCCTGCACGGCTGACATCACGGTGAACGGGTCCGGGCATTCGACACCTAGACGAGGCTTCCAGCAATAGCCATCGTACCCCTAGGAGCCGCTATTCCGTGCCCGGTACTGCCTCCTCAAGCGCGGCGCGCCCTGCCTCGCGAGCCTCGTTGGCTCCGGTGGCAGCCGCCCCTTGCTCCGACTCACCCGCCTCCCGCTCAATACCCGAGGCGCCTTCAGGCTCGACGAACGAGCCACCCGTCAGCCCCTCGAGCGACTTCGAGCCGGCGGTGCTCGCGCTGGCTTCGCGCTCAATCGGGGATGAGGTCATGATGGCGCCAGCCTCGGCGTCGAGGCTAGCTGCCTCACGCGCCGCTTCGCGCTCAAACGGAGTGACGGCTTCCGCCAATGCGGCCTCGAGCGCCAAGCTACCCTCCTGGCGCGCCGCCTGGCGCTCCGTCTCGGTGATCGGCTCAGTCACGGAAACGATATCGGCCGATTGCGCGGCCTCCTCGATCGCTCGCTGCTCAGCCTCCGTGACCGTACTGGCTTCCGCCTGGGCCGGAATTTCCTCCTGCCCGGTCAGCTCCAGCGTCACGGCCTCGTCTGGCCAACCGAGGAAAGCGGCCCGAGCGGCGGCCTCCGGGGCGATGATGGGCGATGCCACACCGAGCCGATCGACGAAGGCGGCCATCCCTCGTCCGCGCGCATCGGCGGCGTCGAGCGATCCGCGCGCGGCGGACCTATCGACGATGTCCACGTCAACAAAGCTGCCGGTCACCAGCGCCTCGCGCGTAAGGCGAGAGGATTCCCGCTCTGGCCCGTTGGCCCTGGTCGGAATCAGCGGGTCACTCACAGCCGCGCGGCTCACGGCACGGGTCCGCCCGGCAACTGCCTCGATGCTGAGCGGCTCCGAGCCAGCGGCCGCCTTCGCTAAGATGGTGTCATCTTGGAGGAACGGAGAGGCTGAAGATTCGAGTACCGCCTCACGCACGATGCGCGCGAGGCCACCGGACGCGCCGGAATAAACCAGATCCTTTAGGTCGGATGCGGCCGCTTCCCGGGCTGTCACGGCCGGGTCGGTTTGCATTGCCGCCGTCCCGGCTCCGGTTCCGCCATTGACCGCGAGCATACCGGCTATACCCAATGCTGCCAGGGGTAGAGCGCGAGAGGACAGACGTCGCAGATTCATCGCTTGCCTCACATCTTCGTCGTGGCCGACGACTCCCTAATGGACCAGGCAGTCATCATGCCAAGAGCCGGAGAACGTTCCGACCAAGAGTGAGGTTGCGTTGCTCGCTTTACGCGACTCTCCGCAAATCTCTCGTCGGGGTTCGCCGCATCTTTGCACGATGCTCGGTCCCTGTCAAGGCCGGTCGCCCAATTGCGACCGCGGCGCACCAATCAAACGTCAACGATATGCCAAAGGTTCCCG
>ERZ777003.145-NODE-145-length-142727-cov-47.638997_pt1 | contig 142727 bp, 143 predicted proteins | sample MGYA00374956_ERZ777003 | MGnify/ENA primary metagenome ERZ777003 (study PRJEB29302, sample SAMN06268252) | bioreactor metagenome | isolation source: Joint BioEnergy Institute, California, USA | place: USA:Joint BioEnergy Institute, California, USA | collected... | reverse complement strand
ACACACCAACCCCACACCTCGATCAGGTGGGTCAGGATGTGCCAGGGCTATTTCGGAGGCCGCCCTGCGCGCCCCCGCCGGATCCGATCCGCGGCCGCGTTCCGGCCGCTCGTCCGGCGCCCCGTCCGCTCAGCGCCGCTTGCCGGATTCCGCGTCCGACGAGTCGCTCGTCTCGACGAACCGGTACAACCGCTCCCCCGGCCGGATCAACCCGTACCGCTCGCGGGCGAGCCGTTCCAGCGCCACGGAATCGGACTCCAGGGAGTCCGCGCGCGCGCGGAGCGCCGCCACCGAATCGCGCAGGGCTTCGAGGGCCGCCGCTTCCTGCTCATGCTGCCGGGCCAGCCGCCAGACTTCGTAGAGGCTGTACTCTCCGCCGAACACCGCGAAGTACGCGGCGACGCCGACCACCGCGGGGAGCAGGAAGCGTCGCAGCCTCATGGCGCCGTTACCAGGCGTTCCGGCCCGGGTACTCCGCCGAGTCGCCCAGCTCCTCTGCGATCCTCAGGAGCTGGTTGTACTTCGCCACCCGGTCCGTCCGGCTCGCGCTCCCGGTCTTGATCTGCCCGCTCCGCGTGGCCACGGCCAGGTCCGCGATGAAGGTATCCGCCGTCTCCCCGGACCGGTGGCTGATGATGTACCGGAACCGGTTCCGGCGGGCCAGCTCGATCGCGGCGAGGGTCTCGGTCAGCGTACCGATCTGGTTGACCTTGATCAGGATCGCGTTCCCCGCGCCACCCTCGATCCCCCGCGCGAGCCGCTCGGTGTTCGTGACGAACAGGTCGTCTCCCACGAGCTGTACCCGGTCGCCGATCGCTGCGGTCAGCGCGGTCCAGCCCTCCCAGTCGTTCTCATCGAGCGCATCCTCGATGGAGACGATCGGGTAGCGGTCCACCCAGGAGCGCCAGAACTCGATCATCGCCTCGGTGCTCTTCCGCTCGCCCGTCGACTTGTGGAAGACGTACGCCCCATCCCGGTACAGCTCGCTGGCCGCCGCGTCCAGCGCGAGAACCACGTCCTCTCCGGGCCGATACCCGGCGCGCTCGATGGCCATGAGGATGAAATCGAGCGCTTCCTCGTTGGAGGCGAGGTCCGGGGCGAAACCACCCTCGTCGCCGACCCCGGTGCTCTTGCCCCGCTCCTGGAGCACCTTCTTCAGGCTGTGGAACACCTCCACGCCCATCCGGAGCGCCTCCGTGAAGGTGTCCGCGCCGACCGGCGCGATCATGAACTCCTGGAGGTCGACGTTGTTCGTCGCATGGGCGCCGCCGTTCAGGATGTTCATGAGCGGAACCGGCAGGAGCGTGGCGTACGGCCCGCCAAGGTACCGGTAGAGCGGCAGATCCGCCTCCTCCGCCGCCGCCCGCGCCGTGGCGAGCGACACGGCGAGGATCGCGTTCGCACCCAGCTTGGACTTGTTCGGCGTGCCGTCCAGCTCGATCATCGCGCGATCCACACCGGCCTGGTCCATCGCCTCCATCCCGACGAGGGCCACGCCGATGATCTCGTTCACGTTCTTGACCGCCTGGCGGACGCCCTTGCCGCCGTACCGGCTGGCATCCCCGTCCCGCAGCTCGAGCGCCTCGTGCTCGCCCGTGGACGCGCCGCTCGGCACCGCCGCCCGGCCGCGCGCGCCGCTCTCCAGGATCACGTCCGCTTCGATGGTCGGGTTGCCTCGCGAATCTATGATCTCCCTTGCCCGGATCTGTTCAATGGCTGACATGGCCCCGTTCCGTTGGCGCCGCGCTCCGGATCCGATCAGGACACGCGGCGGAGTCCGCTCATTTCGTCGAGCATCCGCTGGATCGCTCCCCGGACTTTCTCGATCAGCTCGTCCCGGGTGCTCTCGTCGTACTGCTCGACGCGTATCGGTTCGGCGAAGCGTACGATAATGGGGCCCGGCCGTACGCGCCAGGCGCCCTTCGGAAGGATCCGTGATGTGCCTACCACGACCGTGGGCACGATATCCACCCCGGAGTGGATGGCGAGCATGAATGCGCCCTTCTTGAAGGGAAGGAGCTCGCCCGTCGGGGAGCGGGTCCCCTCCGGGAAGATGACCACCGAGCTGTTGTCCTGTTTCAGGAGCCGTCCCGCCTCGTCCAGCGCGCGGATCGCCGCGGCCCGGTCGGACCGGTCCACCGCGATGTGCCCCGCGGTCTTCCACGCGGTTCCGAATACCGGAATCTTGGCCAGCTCCTTCTTGGCCACGAACCGATACCGTTTCGGGATCGCCACCGCGAGCGCGAACACGTCGTACCACGAAACGTGATTCGACGCGAAGATCTGCGGCCGCCCCGGATCCACGTGCTCCAACCCTTCCACCTGCACCGGCGTGTTGCTGGCCCAGAGGATCCACGCCGCCCAGGTCCGCGCGCACCAGTCGTAGAAGTTGCCCTGGATCCTGAGCACGCCCGCGATGATGGCTGCGGACCCGATCACCAGCGTCGAAACCAGCAGATTCAACCCGGCCCAGAGACTACGAATCACTCGTCGGCCCCTTCGAAATGACCGTAACCTGTGAGCGCGAGGGGCTGGGCCGCCTGGCCCTCCCGGACGCCGTACACGCCGGCGCCCTCCTCCACGTACCCCACGCGCGTCAACGGAACTCCGAAGATCGTCTCGAACTCGGCTCGTAGCGGCTCGATGCGCTCCTCCGGGGCGCTGAAGCAGAGTTCGTAATCCTCGCCGCCGGTGAGGGCGAGGCGCAATGCCTCGTCGTCGGACGCCTCGCCGCGGCGCGCCCCCATGTGGACGGGCACGCGGTCGAGCTCGATCACGATCCGGACGCCGCTCGCCGCCCCGAGGTGCGCCGCGTCGCCCGCGAGCCCATCGGAAAGATCGATCATGGCGTGCAGGGGCGCCCTGTCCGCCAGCCAGAGGGCCTCCCGGGTGCGCGCCACTGGCGCCGCGAACGCCGCCCGCGCCTCCGGGTGGGGTACCGTCCCCGTGAGCCAGCTCCGAACCGCCGCGCCCGCTCCGCCGAGAGTTCCCGTGACCCAGAGCGCATCGCCGGGCCGTGCACCGCTGCGCAAGACCGGGCGCGGGCACTCGCCGATCGCGGTCACGTCGACGAGGAGCGGCCCGGGCGATCGCGCCACGTCCCCGCCGAGCAGCGCTCCGCCGACCGTTTCCACCGCCCGCCGCACACCGGCCATGAGCCGCTCGATCTCCTTGGGACCGCGGTCCCCCGCAGCGGCAACGGACGTCAGCACCCCGACCGGCCGCGCCGCGACAGCGGCGAGGTCGCTCAGCGCCGCCATCGTCGCCCGATAGCCGACCTCTTCCAGGGTGAGCCAATCGCGGCGGAAATGGACGTCCTCCACGGAAAGGTCCACGCTGAGGGCGATGCCGTCGCCCCGCACCACGGCGCAGTCATCCCCCGGCCCGACCTCCACATCGGCCCTACTCGCGTCGCCGCCAGGCCCACCGTGATCGCCTCCGCCCGCGGCCGGCCGCAGGATCCGCCGGATCAAGTCGAATTCACGTCCGGGACCGAACTGTGGCGCTCCGTCCTTCATCCGTCCGCCGCCCGTCCCACGGCCCGCGCCCGCGAGCTCGTGATCTCCATGGCCGCCGGTCAAGGTCGCCAGGGTATCCGCATTGCGCCGGCCGGCGTCGCTACCCAGATGTGGTCGCCGGTCGGCAGCACGCCGGTGATCGGCCCCTCCGGCAGGTCCCGGCCTGCCTGAAAGACCGTCCATTGCCGCTGCGATTCATCCCACTGCGCCACCCCCCGGTCGCCCGCCACCCAAAGCTGGCCGCCCGCGGCGGACAGCGCGTGCAGCCTGCCGAGGGAACCGCGGGCGTCACGGATCGGCCCCTGCCAGCGCGAGCCATTGAAGCGGTAGAGCGCGTCCGGTGTCAACGCGAAGAGAGCGCCGAACGCCGGACGCACGTCGACCACCATGCCCAGGAGGGCAGGCTGCGTTTCCGCCAGCGGCGCGCGGACCGGCTCGACCACGGGCCGCTGCACGTTCCCGCCGAGACCCGCGGCTCCCACGCCCGGCAGCATCCAGAGCCCGAAGTCCCCCGCGATCCAGAGCGTGTCCGCGCTCGCGACGAGCCGGTGTACGCGACGAGCGCGGAACAGCGTGCCGCTGCCAATGGTTCCCTCGTCGCCGACCCACGTCAACCCCCGCGTGGTCCCGACCCAGACGCCGCCCGGCGCGGGCGCCAGCGCCGTGGCCTCCACCGCGGGAAGCCCGTCGGACTCCGTGTACCTGCGCCAGCGTGATGTATTTCGATCGAAGCGGTAAAGCCCGTCCGTCGCAGCGAACCAGACTGCTGCCGTCGTGGGCAGGATCGCGTGCACGAACCCCGCGGGCGCGCCGTCGTACGCCGCCTCGAAGTACTGCCAGTCCTGGAGCGCTTCGTCCGCGAGCGTCACCCCCCGCCGATGTCCCCGCCCATCCCCGCCGAACCAGAGCCAGCCCCCGTCCGAGATGAGCGCGCTCACGCCGCGCGTCAGCGTCCCGAACGTGAACTGGTCGACGCTCATGAAGCGGCCATCGAACAGGAACAGGTTGCCCCCGTCCGTGGCGACCCAATAGCGCGACGGCTGGTCCGCCGGCACCACATCCGTGATCGGCCAGCGCCGCAGCCGATGGTCCGTCGAGAGCGTGCCGCGGAACGCCTCGAAGAACGGGTCCCGCCGTCCGATCCGTTCCATCGGGTCACCGGCCGCGGTCCGCAGCCCGGGCGGCAGCTCCCCCGGCATGACCGGCTCCGGGATCAGTGCGCCTCGGTCGAGCCGGTACCACCCCCCGGGCACGGCCAGGTACACGCCCGCACCGTATCCGTCCCCGCCCGGCACGATCCGGAGCACCGGCCCCGCGCCCACTACCCCCATCGACTCCCAACGGCCGATGGCGAGCCGGTACATGTAGAGGGATCCCGTGGCCGTGCCCAGCCAGAGCGCGTCGGTCGCCCCGTCGTACGCCAGCGCCGTGGGCATCTCGCCCATCGGGTAGCCTTCTTCGAACGCGATCGGCGGCTCCCATCGGCCGGCCACGTGGTCGTAGACCTCGATTCCGTGCTCGGACGCGGCATAGACCCGACGCATGTCCGTCGCCACCGCCGCGACCCGATGGTACGCCGTGACCAGGACCCGCTCGCCGGGCCGCCAGAGCCGCCCGGATTGTCCGGCAATGCTCCCGGCAAATGCCGCGAACAGCAGGCAGCACACGCTGACGAGTGGCAGGAACCGGCGGCTTCGGTAACCGGTCACGGAACTCACGTGGGAACGAGGAGGGCGGCGCCCAACGGCGCAGGACGACCGAGTGTTGTACCTGCCCACCCGGTGGAAGGTTCGGGACGACACCGGATCGGCGTGTGACCGCGGCTTTCCGCGAGGTCCGACGCCGCCGGAGCCCACGCCGATCGGCGCAGGCTCACCAACCCGCACCGTGCCCCCTCGTCGGGTCCAATGAGTGCAGCGTTCACCACCGCGGTGGCTGATCGAAGATGACGAAGGGGAGTCCGAGCGGTGAGGACTGCGGGCCCGGGTCCGCGAACGCCCGGGCGAGGTGCTCCGCCACGTCCAGCGGGGACAACGACCTGCCTCGACTGGCGAGCTCGGACGCACGGCCGCTGTAGAAGAGCCCGAGCGCCGCTGCTTCCCGGGCCGGAGAACCGGCGGCCAGCATCGCCCCGATCGCGCTCGCGAGCTGGTCCCCCATCCCCGCGGTGGCGAGATCCGACGAGCCCACCGTGTTGACCAGCACCGGCTCGCCGGGCGCCGCCACCACCGACGGCGATCCCTTGAGCAGGACCACGCAGCCCGTCTCCTCGGCCAGCTCCCGGGCGACCTCCAGGGGAGCCGCAACGATCTCCCCCGGCGCTTTGCCCGTGAGCCGACTCATCTCGCCCGGATGGGGCGTCAGGACCACGGGCCGACCGGCTGCGAGCTCGCTCAGGCGGCCCGGCTCCCGGGCCAGCAGCGTCAGCGCGTCCGCATCCAGCAGCGTCGGGAGCCCCGCACCCGCCTCCAGGACCGCCTCCAGCGCCGATCGGGCGGACGCGTCCTTGCCCAAGCCCGGGCCGGCCACCACCGCCTCCACCCCGACCACCGCCTCGGCCAGCGCCGCGCCGTCCGTCCGGTCCACGAACACCGCCTCGGGCACTGCGGTCTGCAGGATGTGGCGGTTCGCCTCGTCCGAGGCCACCCGCACCAGCCCGGCGCCCGCCCGTTGCGCACTCCGGGCCGACAGCACGGCCGCCCCCGCCATCCCGCGGCTTCCTGCGAGCACCAGGACACGCCCGACGCTCCCCTTGTGCGCCGCAGGCCCCCTCGGCCGTAGCCGCGCCGCACACCACGCCGGCGTGATCAGCTCCGCCCCGCTGGGGCCGGCGGGCGGCGGGAACCCGATCTCCACGGCCACGATCCGCCCGCAGTGCTGCCGCCCCGGGTTCAGCAGCAGCCCCCGCTTCGGCCAGCCGAACGTCACCGTCACCACGGCGTTCACCGCCGCGCCCGGCACCGCGCCCGTCGTCCCATCCACCCCGGACGGCAGGTCGAGCGCCACGATCGGACGACCGCTCCCGTTCATCGCCTCGATCACCGCCGCCGCCCGCGCCCGCGGCGCTCCGGACGCACCAGTCCCTAGGATCCCATCCACGATGACGTCCGCCTCCGCAAACGCCACCGCGGGATCCCCGCTCAGCCGCTTCAGCCCGTGGCCATGCAACAGCGCCGCGTCCGGCTCCCGCTCGCTCGCCGCGACATAGGCCACTTCCCGGCCCCACGTCGCCAGCGCGCGGAGCGCCACCAGCGCGTCGCCGCCATTGTTCCCTCCGCCCACCGCCGCCACGACCCGGCCACGCCCGAACAACCGGCTGATGACCAGCGCAGCCGCCCGGCCGGCATTCTCCATCAGCACGCGCTCCGGTACCCCCCACTCCTCCCGCGCTACCCGATCCAGCCGCGCGGACTCCTCCGCGCTCACCAGCGCCACGTGCTCCCGACCATAGACCCAGCGCGCGCCTCGCACGCTCGGCCCGGCTGCCGTCCGTTCCACCAATCTTCGATTCACGGAACCCGTCTCGCCTACGCCGCGCGCAACCGGCCCACGCGTCGCCTGGCCTCAGGAGGCGATGCCTACAACAGGATTGGCGGCACACGCCGCCAATCCTTCGGCTCGGTTCGGAAGGTCGGCTTACTTGTAGCTCTGGCTGAGCGTACGGCCGAAGCTGATCTCGCCGTTGTCGATCCGGATGTTGAACCCGCACTCCGGATTGGAGCAGACCCACGCCTTGTACGTGATCGGCGCCCCATCTCGACCATAGTCGGAGAGCGGGAGCATCACCCCATGATCACACTTCCGACACTGCGGGAACTCCACACTTGCCGCCATCATTCATCCCCTCCCCTCAGCAGGGACAACGCGAGCCGCCGGCCACCTCCCGGTTCGGCCCTATTCCAACTCCGGAATTCGACCTATTTAGCGCAATGCGCGTTCCACGTTCGCCCGAATCGTTCCACAGTTCGGGCACACTTCGAAAGATTGCCGCTTCGCCAGATAATCCTGGATCGCCGTCACGAACGACGCATGGCTCCAGATCAACGGCGTCACGGACATCGGCTGGCCCGTGTGCGGGTGCAGCTGCTCCGGCAACAATCCGGAGGACACCGCCCGCTTGGCTACCCAGATCAGCGGCTCCAGCGCCGCGTCCAGTGCGGTCGGCTCCTTCGCCCGGGCGATTCGCCACCGGGCGTGCCAGCATTGCGCGATGAACCACGGGTTGCCCGGTACACGATCCCAGTCGTGCGTCACTGCATGATAATAATCGCCGCGGTATCGGGCCAGGCCACCCACGTCCGTCCGGACCGTCAACGCCTCCACCACCGCTTCCAGCGTGGCCACCAGCCGCGGATCGTCCGCGTCGAACATTCCGAGGAAATGGAGCCCGAACAGCGAGCTGTCCGGCGTCGAGTCCCGCCCCACCGGACTCCCCGTCTGCGGGTCCGCCGGGATCAGCATCCGCAGGAACCGGCCGGACTCCTCGTCCCACAGGTGCTCCACCACCCCCCGGCGCACCTCCTCCGCGGCCCTCCCATAACGTAGCGCCAGTTCCGTGTCGCCGAAAGCGTTCGCGAACTGTCGGGCCGCGTCCAGCCCCGCCCACACCGCCGCGCACGTGAACGTCAGCACCCCCCGCCGTTCCTCCCAGAGATCCCACGACGGGAGCGGAAGTCCCGTGGCCGGATCCCGGTATTCCGCGAGAAAGTCCGCCGCCCGGACGATGAACGACCGGTACAGCGGCTGGACCTCCTCCACGTCGCCGAAGAGCTCGAAGTGCTGCCAGAGCGCCCACACCACCAACCCGGTCTCATCCTCCTGGATCGGCAGCACCTTCTGCCCGTGCGCATCCACCCAGGGGTGCCACGAAGACGCCAGCGTCCGGTCCGGGTTGTACTTGTGCAGGAAGTAGCCCTCTTGCTTGATCAGGTGCCCGGCGAAGTTGAAGAATCGGTACGCCAGCGTGCCATACCCCGCCCGGTCGAACGCTTCGGCGATCAGCGCCCCATCCCGGGGCCACATGTAGCTATAGGTGTCCCGCGCGAATTGTGCAATGTCCGAGTCCGTCGCCGCGATGATCGCGCCGCCGCGGTCCACGTGCGTGCGCATGATCAGCAGGCTGATCCGGTACAGCTTGACGATCTCGTCCGGCAGGCCCGTGAAGTCGATGCTGTGCCGCTCCAGCCAGAGCTTCCAATAGCTCGCGGTCCGCTCGATCAGCGCCGCCGGCCCCTCCGATCGGATCAGCGCATCGAGCTGCAGGAGCTCGCCATAGCGCTCGCCTGCCGCGATCCAGTAGTAGACCGTGGCCTCACCGCCCGCCTCGAGCTCCAGGTCCAGCGCGATCGTTGAATCGACCGACCCCTGCGCGATGGGGTTGCCGCTCAGCACCCCATCCCCTTCCGCGTCCCGCCACGTCCCCTCCGCACCGTGCACCCGCTTCTTCCCCGTCGCGAAGCGGCTGATCCGGTACCCTGGCGCGGCCCCGCCGCCGATCATGAAGTACCGGTCTCGCTTGTAGTGGATGATCGAATCCAGCTCCGGGTCGTACAGCGCCGTGTCCCCGACCTCGCTCCCCGAAATGTAGAAGTCGTGGTGCAGGAACACCCGCACCTTGCGCCAGTGCGGGCGTAGATTCCGGACCCGCAGCTCCCGGCAGAAGACATCGACCTCGAAATCGACCGCGTCCCGGCAGACCAGTTCGATGCCCAGTCCGTCGTTCCGCACCACCATGCGGCCGACCAGCGTGGCCTCCTCGTACTCGATCCTCCGGTACCACCCCTCATCCACCCAGTACGTGGCACCGTCTACCCAGACGCCGAACCGGAACGGATGACCCTCGGTGTGGTTCTCGATCCCGATCTGCGGATAGTAAATGTCTCGTATGCGGCACAGGTCGTCGAAGTTCAGCAGGAACCGGCCGTTTCCGAGAACGAGTGATCGCGCCATTCAGATACCGCTACTTCACGGAGTAATGATTGGGTCCGAAGCCGATCCGGCGCGGCTCGACCGCCCCGCCGTCCGACTCGGACCGGAGTCTCGCCGGGCGTGGTCCGCGTTCGCGAACGCCCCGCCCCTCGTTGCCCGGAAACGCCCGGGTTCCCGGCCGGCCACCCCACCGCGTCTCTCCACGACACGCCACCGCCCCCGTACCCTCCACGCTCCGAGGCCGGCGCCGGGCACCGGACCCCGGACGCGCCCCTCCCCGACGCGCACCGCGCGACCAATGAACCCGCCCCGTCAGAGGTTGGCCCCCCAGGGATAGTTGCGCTCGAAGGCCTCTTCGAAGTCGAACACGTCCTCGAAGTCCTCCGGCACGTCATCGTCCTGCCGGATCAGGATCCCGCAGTCAACGAGCGCGAACACGATCTCGCCGAGGTCGGACGTGGATCGGATCCCCCAGTACTCCAGCACCGTCCGGGCCATCGGCCCGAACCGCTCGATCGCCAGGTCGCGCACGCCTTCGGCCAGCTCGCGGCCGGAAATGTGCCGGGGCTCCGGCAGGCGCTCCAATACGTAGTTCAGCGCCGAGAGCACGAAGAGATACGCCGTCTCGTGGTAGCGCGGATGGCGCTCCCTCAGGCGCTCCATCACTTCCTGTCCGAAGATGATGCTGCTCATCCCTCGGCTCTCAGGACGCGGCTCGCTCCGGCGGACGAGCGTCCTCCTCGCCCCCGGCCGGATCAGACACCAGGGCACGCCCGATGGCGTCCGCCACGTCATCCATGAGTATGAACTCCATCGTCCCGGCCACCTCCGGGGGCAGGTCCTCCAGGTCGGCCTCGTTCCGGCGTGGCACCAGGACCGTCCGGATCCCGGCCTGGGATGCCGCCACGAGCTTCTCCTTGATCCCTCCCACCGGCAACACATGCCCCCGCAGCGTGACCTCACCCGTCATCGCCACATCGTGCCGCACGCTCCGGCCCGTGAACAGGGAGGCGAGGGCGACGACGAGCGCAACGCCCGCGGAGGGCCCATCCTTCGGCGTCGCACCGGCCGGCACGTGTACGTGCACATCCACCCCCTGGAACGTGTCGTCCGGCACGCCGAGGCGCGCAGCGTTCGCCCGCACGTAGCTCAACGCCGTACGGGCCGATTCCTTCATCACGCCGCCGAGATGCCCGGTCAGGTGGATCTTCCCCTGCCCCGGCATGCGTACCGCCTCGACGAATAGAATCTCGCCTCCCATCGGCGTGTACGCCAGGGCGATCGCGGTCCCGATCTCGTCCGCGCGCCCGGCGACTTCGCTCTCGTAACGACGCTTACCCGCGTAATCTGGCAGGTTCCGCCAGCTCACCCGCACCCACCCCGTCCCCTCGTCCTCCACCAGGCGCAGCGCCACCTTCCGCATGATGCGCGCGATCTGCCGCTCCAGCTCGCGCACGCCCGCTTCCCGCGTGTATTCCGCGATCAGTCGCCGGAGGGCCGCATCCGTGATGCAGACCCGTTCCGGGGACAGACCGGCCGCCTCGACCTGCCGGGGGATCAGGTATCGCTGCCCGATCTCGAACTTCTCCTGGCTCGTGTACCCGGCGAGCTCCAGGACCTCGAGCCGGTCCCGCAGCGCCGGCGGCACCGTGGCCAGCGAGTTCGCCGTCGCGATGAACATCACCCGCGACAGGTCGAAACTGACTTCCAGGTAATGGTCCGAAAACCCGTGATTCTGCGCCGGATCCAGCGCTTCCAGCAACGCGGCGGACGGATCGCCCCGGAAATCCTGCCCGATCTTGTCGATCTCGTCAAGCATGAACACCGGGTTCCGTACCCCGGCGTCCCGCAGCCCCCGGATGATCCTCCCCGGAAGCGCGCCCACGTACGTGCGCCGATGCCCGCGGATCTCCGCCTCGTCCCGCACGCCGCCCAGCGAGGCCCGCACGAATTTCCGGCCCAGCGCCTCCGCAATGCTCCGCCCGAGCGACGTCTTCCCCACGCCCGGCGGGCCCACGAAGCAGAGGATCGGGCCCCGCTGCTCCGGGTTCAGCTTCCGCACCGCCAGGTGTTCGATGATCCGCTCTTTGACCTCGTCCAGGTCGTAATGGTCCCGGTCGAGGATCTCCCGGGCCCGTTCGAGATCGATCTCCTCCGGACTCTCCGCCGACCACGGCAGGCTCGCCAGCCATTCCACGTACGTCCGGATGACGTGGTACTCCGGCGCCTGCGGCATGGTCCGCTCCAATCGGCGCAGTTCCCGCTCCGCGTGTTCCCTGGCCGATTCCGGGAGCCCGGCGGACTCCAATCGCCGGCGCAGCTCCGCCACATCTCCCTGCTCGCCCTCGCCCAGCTCCTCCTGGATCACCCGGAGCTGCTCCCGGAGCCAGAGCTCCCGCTGCGCCTTCTCCAGCTCGCTCTTCAGCTTCCCTTCCAGCTCCTGCCCGTACTCCAGCGCCTGCCGTTCCTTCCCCAGGAGCCCGGCGATCACGTCCAGCCGTCGCGCCACGCTCGGCTCTTCGAGCAGCGCCTGCTTCCGCTCCACCTCCAGGTTCAGGTTCGCGCCGATCACATCCGCGAGTTGCCCGGCGCTCCCGATCTCCTGGAGCAGCTCGCCGACCTCTGCACCGATGCCCGGCGTGCGGGCGGCGATCTCCTGGAAGAGCGCGAGGACCTTGCGTTGCAGGGCATCGATCCGCGCCCGGTCCCCGGCCTCCTCCTCGAATCGCTCGACGACGCCGTACCAGCGCCCGTCGTCGCAAGTGAACTCCCGTACCCGCAGCCGCCGCCGTCCCTGGAGGAGCAAACGCACCGACGCGTCGGGAAGCTTGATCATCTGGACGATGACCCCGTGGGTGCCGACCCGGAAGAACGGCGGGTCCGCAGGATTCGTTTCGGCGGCGTTCCGGCCCGGCCGCACCGTGAGGAGCAGGAGCTGCTTGTCCGTCCGCAACGCCTCCGTCACGATCTTCGCCGCCGGCTGGTCGCGGATGGACATCGGGACGAGGAGGCTCGGGAAGAAAACCATCTCGCTCAGAGGCAGGATCGGCAGGCGCTCCGGCAGCGGCTCCTCCGCCGGAGCGGGTACGTTCTCCCGTCCGTTCTCGCTCGGTCCCGCGTTCGGCTCGCTCATGGGCCTCCCCTGCGTCCGCTCGGCCCGTCCCGTCGGCCTGGGGCGGGTCATTACGGGCGGCCGGCTGTCGGCGCTTCCCGCCCGGTCGACTGCCGGCTCTCGGCCATGCCCGCCTGGCCTGATCGCCGAAAATCGAAAGAGCCGGCCTTGGCCGGCTCTTCCTCCTTGCAAGTTCCCCGCCGCTCCCGCGCTACCGCCCGAGCGACTCCTCGAGCGCGGCCGCGCCGATCGCCACCGTCGCGTCCGCCTCGGCGCTCAGGTCGCCATAGATCGGGAACGCGGCGCAGAGTTCTTTCACCCCCCTCGAAACCCGCTCGATCACGGCCTCCGAGTCGGGCGCGCTCAGCACGTCCGCGATCCAGCCACCGATCCGCCGCATCTCCTCCGGCCCCATCCCACGCGTGGTGAGGGCCGCCGTGCCGATCCGTACCCCGGACGTCACGAACGGAGACCGCGTCTCGCCCGGCACCGTGTTCTTGTTCACGGTGATCCCGGCGCGCTCCAGCGCTTCTTCCGCGTCCTTCCCCGTGATCTCCCGATTGCGCAGGTCCATGAGCACCAGGTGGTTGTCCGTCCCGCCGCTCACCAGGTCGAACCCACGCTCCAGCAACGTCTCCGCGAGCGCGGCCGCGTTCGCCACGATCCTGCGGGCGTATGCCCGGAACTCATCCGTCATCGCCTCCCCGAACGCCACCGCCTTCGCCGCGATCACGTGCATGAGCGGCCCACCCTGCGTCCCGGGGAACACCTGCTTGTCGATCGCCCGCGCGTGCTCCGACCGGCACACGATGAAGCCGCTGCGCGGCCCACGGAGCGTCTTGTGCGCCGTGGACGTGACCACATCCGCGTGCGGCACCGGGCTCGGATGTACACCGCCCGCCACCAGCCCCGCTATGTGCGCCATGTCCACGACCAGCGCCGCGCCGACCTCCCGCGCGATCTCGCCGAACGCCGCGAAGTCGATGATCCGCGGGTACGCGCTCGCTCCCGCAACGATCACCCGCGGACGCTCCCGCAGCGCCAGCTCCCGGATCGCATCATAGTCGAGGCGAGCGTCGTCCTCCCGAACCCCGTACGCAACGACCCGGAAGAGCTGTCCGCTGAAGTTCACCGGCGACCCGTGGGTCAGGTGCCCTCCGTGCGAAAGGTTCATCCCCAGCATCGTGTCCCCGGGCCGCAGGAACGCCAGGTACGCCGCCATGTTCGCCTGCGAGCCCGAGTGCGGCTGCACGTTCGCGTGCTCCGCCCCGAAGAGCGCCTTGCAACGGTCGATCGCGAGCCGCTCCACCTCATCCACCCACTCGCAACCCCCGTAGTAGCGCCTGCCAGGATAGCCTTCCGCGTACTTGTTCGTAAGCACGGAGCCCGCCGCCTCGAGCACCGCCCGGGAGACGAAGTTCTCGCTCGCGATCAGCTCGAGCGTCTCTTGCTGCCTTCGCATCTCCTGGCGGATCGCGCCGAAGACCTCGGGATCCGCTCGCCTCAACACGTTCATTCGGTTCGCCCCGTGCTCAGACCCAGGTGCGCTGGAGCTTGGCGATCTGCTCGATCCGGCGCTCGGCCACCCGGTCCGCCGCCTCCGACGACGGGATCCCCTGCTCCTTGGCCAGCTCGAAGATCTGCAGCAGCGTGTCGTAGATCTCGCCCGCCTTCCGCTTGGACCGCTCCGCAGACCACCCGTTCAGCTCACCGTACACGTTGATCAGACCGCCGGCGTTGATGGCATAGTCCGGCGCGTACAGGATCCCCCGCCGCATCAGCTCCGTGCCGTGCCGTTCCTCCGCGAGCTGGTTGTTCGCCGCGCCCGCGATGATCTGGAACTTGAACTGAGGGATCGTCTCGTCGTTGACCACCGCGCCCAGCGCGCACGGAGCGAAGATCTCGGCGTCCACGCCGTAGATCCGGTCCGGCGCCACCGCCTCCGCGTCGAAGTCACGGACCACCCGCTGCACCTTCTCCTCGTCGATGTCCGTGACGATCAGCTTCGCGCCCTCCGCCGCGAGATGGCTGCACAGGTGGTACCCGACGTGCCCGACGCCCTGCACCGCCACCGTCAGACCGTCCACCGAGTCCGCGCCGAACCGCTCCTTCACGCACGCCTTGATCCCACGGAACACGCCGTACGCGGTCACCGGCGAGGGGTCCCCCGAGCGCCCGGCGATCCCGGTCACGTACTCCGTCTCCATGTGGACGTAGTCCATGTCCTCCACGCTCGTCCCCACGTCCTCCGCCGTGATGTACCGGCCCTTCAGGGACTCCACGAACCTGCCGTGCGCACGGAAGATCGCTTCGCGATTGCGGGTCTTGGGATCGCCGATGATGACCGCCTTGCCCCCGCCCAGATTCAGCCCCGTCACCGCGGCCTTGTACGTCATCCCCCGGGACAACCGCAGTACGTCGATCAGCGCCTCGCGATCCGACTTGTACATCCAGAACCGCGTCCCGCCCAGCGCCGGGCCCAGCGTCGTGTTGTGGATCGCGATGATGCCCCGGTAGCCAGCCGCCGGCTCGTACCCGAAGATCACCTGCTCGTGATCGTGCTCGCTGATGAGCTCAAAGATCTCCATGATATCTCCTCGTTCCAGGACCGGCCCGTGCCGGCGTCGCCCCGCGGTTCCGACACCGCGGCGCCCGCCGCCTACGACCGGTACAGCCCGCGCGCAATCACTACGCGCTGGATCTCGTTCGTCCCTTCGTAGATCTCCGTGGCCTTCGCGTCCCGCATCAGCTTCTCCACGGGATAGTCCCGCATGTAGCCGTAGCCGCCGAAGACCTGCACGGCCTGCGTGGTCACCCACATCGCCGTCTCGCTCGCGAAGAGCTTCGCCATCGCCGAACGCGACGTCGACGGCTCCGCCGACGCGGCCTCCAGCAGCGCACGCGCCGCCGCAACCCGCGTCGCCATGTCCGCGAGCTTGAACTGGATCCCCTCGAACTCCCGCAGCTTCCGCCCGAATTGCTCCCGTTCGTCGGCGTACGACCTCGCGTGCTCCAGCGCCGCCTGCGCGATCCCCACCGCCTGCGCCGCGATCCCCAACCGGCCCACGTCCAGGGCCTCCATCGCCAGCGCAAACCCGCGCCCTTCCTCGCCGAGCAGGGCATCGCCCGGGACACGCACGTCACGGAAACGCACGTCCCCCACCTCGATCGGCCGCAGACCCATCGTCGTCTTCCGCTCGCCGATCTCCACCCCCGGCGAGTCCATCGGCACCAGGAACACGGAGAGCCCCCGGGACTTCGGCTGCTCCCCGCCCGCCGGATCCTCCGCCGTACGCGCCACCACCAGACCGAGACCCGCGAGCCGCGCGTTCGTCACCCACTTCTTCTCCCCGCTCAGCACCCACCCGTCACCATCCCGCCACGCACGGGTCTCCACCGCTGCCGCATCGGAGCCCGCGCCCGCCTCGGAAAGCGCGAAACACCCAATCACCTCCCCGCTCGCGAGACGCCCCAGCCACTCCCGCTTCTGCGCCTCCGTGCCGTGCGCCAGCAGCAGACCGACCGCGAACGCGCTGTGGATCGATACCGTCAGCGCCACGCTCGGCTCGCCCCACGCAAGCTCCTCCAGCACCGCAACGTACATCCCCAGGTCGAAGCCCATGCCGCCATACTCCTCCGGGACTCGCATCCCGAAGAATCCGAGCTCCGCCAGCTGCTCGAGCACCCCCGGGTCCAACCGCCGATCCCGGTCCCACTGCTCGACATGCGGCCTCAACTCGGACTCCGCGAACTGCCGCGCCAGCTCCCGGACCTGTTGACGTTCCTCCGTCATCGCCCTCTTCTCCTGGCTCCCCGCGGTGCCCCGTCAATCCCGGTCAATACTGGTAGAAGCCCCGGCCCGTCTTCCGCCCGAGCCACCCCGCAGCCACATACTGCCGGAGCAGCGGACACGGCCGGTACTTGTCGTCCCCCAGCTCCCGATGCAGAACCTCCAGGATCGCGAGGCAGACGTCCAGCCCAATCAGGTCCGCCAGCGCGAGCGGCCCCATGGGGTGGTTCATCCCCAGCTTCATCACCGTGTCGATCGCCTCCGCGTCCGCCACCCCTTCCATCAGGCAGTACACCGCCTCGTTGATCATCGGCATGAGCACCCGGTTCGACACGAAGCCGGGGAAATCGTTCGCCTGCACCGGCGTCTTCCCCAGATCGCGCGCGATCTCCATCACGCGCGCCGTCGTCTCGTCCGCGGTCTGCAGCCCCCGGATCACCTCCACCAGCTTCATGACCGGCACCGGGTTCATGAAGTGCATCCCGATCACCCGCTCCGGCCGCCGCGTCTTCGCCGCCAGCGCCGTGATCGAGATCGACGACGTGTTGGACGCCACGATCCCCTCCGGAACCACGTCGCCCACCGTTGCCAGGATCTCCGCCTTCAGGTCGAAATGCTCCGGGACCGCCTCCACCACGAGCCCGCTCCCCTCCGCCGCCTCCAGCGTGACCGCCGTCGTCAGCCGCCCCAGCGCCGCCGCCTTCTCCTCCTCGGTCAGTACGCCTTTCTTGACCTGGCGGTCCATGTTGGCGCTGATCGTGGCCTTCGCCGCTTCCAGCCGGTCCTCGCTCACATCGATCATCACCACTTCATGCCCGTGCTGCGCGAACACATGGGCGATCCCGTTGCCCATGGTCCCCGCGCCGATCACGGCGACCCGTTCCCGTGCCATCGCTCACTCCTCGCCCCTGCAGGGGCTCCGTTCGCTCATTTCCACGTCGGCCGGATGCCTCCACGGCAATCGGCCATCGCAACGGACGCCCGTCGTCGGGCCACCCCCGCCTTCACCCCATTCCACGCGCCTTCCGGCGCCGCCCTACTACCCGAGACGCGTGTCCACCAGCGGCGCCAGCTCCCGCATCTCCGGCGCGGGCCGGAAACCGGGAACCCGCAGCACCGCGATCAATGCCAGTACGAAACCGATCGTCCCCGCCAACCCGCCTTCCGGCCCGAACGCGCCGCCCGTCAGCCATTCCGGCCCCACCGGCACCCCGGTGTACACCGGGCCGTCGAAGTACTCCAGTCCGCTCACCGGCAGGTCGAAAACGCTCGCCATCATCCAGTTCCAGCCCAGATGGACCGCCGTCACGAACCAGAGGCTCCGCGTCCGGAGATACCCGATGGCAAGCATGACTCCGGCAAGGAAAATGTTGACGAGGGCAAAGATCCCGACATTCGGGTTCCAACCGTGCGCCACGGCGAACGCCGCACTGCTCAGCACGGTCGCCACGACCGGCCCCGTCCCCTGGACCAGCACCTGGAACGCGTAGCCCCGGAACAGCGCTTCCTCCGCGGCCGCGGCCACGCCCAGGATCAACAGGTCCACCAGCAGTGTGCCGAGCAGTTCTCCGACGCCGCCGGCGTCCGGCTCGAACCGGATCATGGACAGGAGCACCAGCGGCACCACCACCGCCGCCAGCGCCCCCGCACCCACCACCATTCCGCCCGCGAGCTCCCGGAGCGTGCGGGACGTCCACGCGAACCCGAGCGCTCCGGGCCTGCGCCCGTCCTGCCAGCGGAGCAGGAGCCAGCCCGCGGCGAGCGCCGCCGCCAGGGTGACCAGCCCCTGGTAGATGATCTGGACCGCCGGCGTCTCCAACCGCAGCACGGTCAGCGGGATCGCCCCGGCCACCACGAACGCCACGAAGAGGCCGGCGAACAGCAGGACCCGCCAGATGGTCCGGACGAGACCGCCCACCCCGCGGCGCTCCCCTTGACCGGACACGAAAAACCCTCGGTCTGTCAAACCAGACCGAGGGTCCGAGACCTCAGGCGCAGCGCTACGAGAAGCCCGGCGACTACCTTGAGCGCGTCGCCGAGGAGGAACGGTACCACGCCGAGCTGTACCGCGCGCACCGGATCGCCCAGGTGGATCGCGAGCTGGGCCACCCCTCCGGCCAGGATCGTCGCCGCCCCGGCCGCCAGCGCCAGCGCGACCCGCGTCACGCCCCAGGCCCGCGCGAACCCGCTCTCCTCACGCCCCGCCCTCAGGGCCTGGCCGGCGACCACCCCGGTCACGAACGCCGCGGCCGGGAAGGCCAGCAGGTACCCGCCCGTCGGACCGAGCAAGTGCGCGAACCCCGCGAAGCCCCCGTGGAAGACCGGGATCCCCATGACGCCCGCGGCTAGGTACGTGACCTGGGACGCAGCCCCGAGCCGCGGCCCGAGGAGCGCGCCCGCCAGGATCACGACCAGCGTCTGCATCGTCACCGGCACGGGAATGCCGGGCAGCCGCACCACCACGTACGCGCTCAACGCGGTCAGCACCGCGAAAACAGCCACCCCGATGGCCTGCCGGGCGCCCCGCAGGGCCACCGCCTCCGCCGCCCACGCGCGCGCCTTCACGATCGCTTCACCCATCTCAGATCCTCTCCACGGAAAGTGCGACGGCATCCCCGCCGCCGAGACAGAGCGTCGCCAGACCGGTCTGCGCGTTCCGGTCCTTCATTGCGTACAGCAGCGTGGTCAAGATCCGCGCGCCCGACGCACCGATCGGGTGGCCGAGCGCGATCGCGCCACCGTGCACGTTCACGCGGTCCCAATCCCAACCGAGCTCCTTCCCGTCCGCCAGCGCCTGGACCGCGAACGCCTCGTTCGCCTCGATCAGGTCGTAATCCCCGATCTGCTTGCCTTCCTTCTCCATCACCCGGCGCACCGCCCGGACCGGCGCGAAGAACAGCTCCCGGGGCGCCACCGCGCCCGTCGCGTACGCGTTGATCCGCGCCAGGATCTGGAGACCGTGCGCCTCCGCGTACGCCTGGCTCACCACCACCAGCGCCGCCGCGCCGTCGTTGAGCCCCGGCGCGTTCCCCGCCGTCACGACCGGCGTCTCCACCTCCGGCGGCATGTCCTGGCGGAACGCCGGCTGCAGCCGGCCGAGCGCCTCGAGCGACGTGTCCCGCCGCGGCGGCTCGTCCACGCTCACCACCGTCGGGCCCTTCCGCCCCGGCACCTCGACCGGCACCACCTCCTCCGCGAACTTCCCCTCATCGATCGCCCGGATCGCCTTCCGATGCGATTCCAGCGCGAACTCGTCCGCCTCCTGCCGGGTGATCCCCGCCTTCCACGCCGTGTACTCCGCGTGGCCGCCCATGTGACACTCGTGGAACGAGCACCAGAGCCCGTCGTGGATCAGCCCATCCACCACCGTCTGGCTCCCGAACTTCACGCCGTCCCGGTACCCCTTCAGGTAGTACGGCGCGTTGGACATGGATTCCATGCCCCCGGCGACCACCACCTTCGCGTCCCCCGCACGGATCGCCTGCGCCGCCAGCATCACCGCCTGGAGCCCGGAGCCGCAGACACGGCTCACCGCCATGGCCCCCACGGTCTCCGGCAGCCCCGCCCGCATCGCCGCCTGCCGCGCCGGCGCCTGCCCGAGTCCCGCGGAGACCACGTTGCCGAGGATCACTTCCTCGATCTCGCCCGGCTCCACGCCCGACCGCTCGACCGCCGCCCGGATCGCCACCGCGCCCAGCTCGGTCGCACTCAGAGGCGCGAGGCCGCCCAGGAACCGCCCGATCGGCGTCCGGGCCGCCCCCACGATCACTGCCGTCCGTTCCTTGTCCATTGTCTATCTCCCCTGCGCTCGCCGCGCACGTCATCCAGGGTAGCCGGCCTAAGATACCGCCATGCCGGGATCCGGGCCAGGCCCGCCGGCCGCGACGCCACGCGCGGACCGGCTCACCGGAAGAACTTCACCAGCGGAACCAGCGTGGACGGGGCCGGGAACCCGTCCAGCACGTACGCCCACGCCGTCCGCAACCGCAACGTCCGATAGCTCTGGAGCCCCGTCATCACGTCTGCCAGCACGCCGCGCATCCGCCGCCCCCGCCCGCACACCCGGAGCAGCGCCTCCACGAACCCACGCTCATAGAAGCGCGACGCGTACTCCGCCGCCTTGCGCAGCTCCGGCAGCACCTCCGCCGCCAGGAACCCGCGGTACGCCGCCAGCGACCCGGTCTCCAGGAGCGCCCGCGCCGCGAGCTGCCCCGACCGCAGCGCGTGGTGGATCCCCTCTCCCGAGATCGGGTCCACGAGCGCCGCCGCATCGCCGCACAGCGCCCAGTCCTCCCCGCCGAACCACTCCGGCCGGTCGTAGTCCCCGGGGTTCGGCAGCGGGATCGGATGCCCGTACACCCGGTGCTCCATCGACCCCCCGCGCGCGGCCACGTGCTCCCCCAGCACGCCCTCCAGTCGGGACTTCCCGACCCCGTGGTCCAGATGACACACGCCCACCGACCACATGCGCCCCCGCGGGAACTCCCATACGTAGCCGCGAAAGTCGGGCGGGAACCAGACCACGATCTCCGGGTCGGCACCCGCACCCACCGGTACGAACCGGCCTCGCGTCGGCGTGAGCCGGGGCCGGAAATCCGGCGCGAGCAGCCGCCGCATCCGGGACGTGGCTCCGTCCGCGCCGATGAGGTACGCGACGTCGTAAGCCCGACCGTCGTCGCCCGACAGACGCCACCCGTGCTCCGCCCGCGTCACGTCCAGGATCCGGCACCGCACCCGCCGCGCGCCCGCCACCTCCGCCCGACCGAGCTGGTACGCGCTCAGGATCCGCCGGTCCACGAGCAGGATCGGAGCGCCGGTCTCCACCACCAGCTCCGCCCCGTCCGGCCCGATGAGCCGCGCCCGCCGCGCCCACCGCCCTCGCCCCTCCAGTTCCCGCAGCTCCGGAAAATGTATGAAGCCGTGCGCCGGGATCCCACCCCCGCACGGCTTCTCCCACGGTGCCTTCGGGTCGAAGAGCAGCACTTCCCACCCGCCGGCGGCCAGGAGCTCCGCGGCCCGCGCCCCCGCCGGCCCCGCGCCGATGATCCCGACCGGCCCCCGGCGCCCGGGCACCCCCGGCATCGCCCCCGCCATGCCCGATAAAACTCCGCTCACCCCATCTCTGACAACGTCGGCCGCTCCTCCCCAGGGTCCAGGCGCCCCCACGCCACCACCGGATCGTGCTCGAACACCAGGAGCCACCCTTCCCGCTTCGCGCGCTCGAGGAGCTCGCGCTTCGTCTCCAGCGTGACCAGCGGCTCCACGTCGTACGCCATGATCCACGGAAGCGGCAGGTGCGCGGACGTGGGCACGAGATCCGCCAGGAAACACGCCCGCTCGCCCTCCGACTCCACGAGCACCGACTGATGGTGCGGCGTGTGACCCGGCGCCGGCACCAACCGTATCCCCGGAACCACCTCCCGCTCCCCCTCCACCAGCTCGAACCGCCCCGCCTCCACCACCGGCTCGAAGTTGTGCGGGAGATAGCTGGCACGGATCCTTTCGTTCCGGGACCGCGCGAACTCCAGCTCGCCTCGCTGCACCACGTACCGCGCCCGCGGGAACGATAGGCGGATCCGGCCCTCCCCGTCGAGGAACGTGTTCCCGCCCGCGTGGTCGAAGTGTAGGTGCGTGTTCACCACCACCTCCACATCCTCCGGAGACCACCCCGCCGCCCGGATCGCATCCTCGAGCCGCGTCGGCGCGCCCTCGTTCTCGATCCCGTAGATCGTCCGGAACTTCTCCGTCTCCTTGTTCCCCACCCCCGTGTCGATCAACACGAGCGCGTCCCCGGTCTCCACCAGGAGACACCGCATCGCGAGCGGGATCCGGTTCCGCTCGTCCGCCGGGATCCGCTTCTCCCACAACGGCTTCGGCACCACGCCGAACATGGCGCCCCCATCCAGCCGCTGCAGCCCCGCCTCCAGCGCGTGGATCCGGAAACGACCCACCCGCGCCGTCCGCACCAGTCTCTGCTCGCCTGCCGTCACGGTCACCACTTCAATCCATCGACGTCGGCATGGACCGCCGCTTCCGCCTCGGCGAACGCCGGCTCAGGAGCGCCTCCAACCCGCCCCACGACTCCACCTCGTGCTCCTCGATCCGCTCCAGGAGCCCCCGGAAGATCATCGCCGTCGCCAGGGCATCTCCCATGGCCCGGTGGCGCGCCTCGTTCTCCACCCCGAAGTACAGCGACAGCGAATCCAGCGACCGGCTGCTCACCTCCGGGACCAGCCGCCGGGCAAGCCGGACCGTGCAGAGCACCTGCCCCTCCGGCGGCACGCCCGTGGCCCATTCCAGCTCCGTGGAAATGAATCGCCAGTCGAACGCCGCGTTGTGCGCAACGAACACCCGCCCCGCGAGCAGCCGCTGCACCTCCGGCGCGATCTCCCGGAACGGTGGCGCGTCCCGCACCATGTCGTTCGTGATCCGCGTGAGCGCCGTGATGAACGGGGGGATCGGCCGCCCGGGGTTCACCAGCGACTGGAACTCCTCCAGGATCTCGCCCCGGCCGTTCACCCGGACCACCGCCACCTCCGTGATCCGGTCCCCGCGATACACGGAGCCGCCCGTCGTCTCCACATCCACCACCACGTACTCCAGGTCCCGGAGCCGGAGGTCCGCCAGCCCGTCCCCCCGCACGCTCCGTTCGCGACCCGCGCCGTTCCAACCCCCGCCCCCCGGCCGCGCCCCGTTCGTTTCGAAACTCACCAGATGTCCTCCCGCTCGACCGGCAACGTCATGCAGCGCCCGCCGCCCCCGCCCCTGACCAGCTCCCCGCCGCTGAAGGTGATGGCCACCCGCTCGCCGGCTTCGATTTCCACGTCTCCGGTCAGGAAATCCATCCCGTCGACGATCCGGTACCCCGCGACCCGCTCCAGTTCCCGGTACGTGTGCTCGTTCCGCGAATACCCCAGGATCACGCCCGGCCGCACCGCCACGAAGTTGCAGCCGCTCGACCACTGCTCACGATCCTGGAACACCCGCTTCGTGCCGCCGCAGTACACCGGCTCCAGCGGGAGCCCCAGCTCCCGCAGCGCGGTGAACAGGTTCGGCATCTCCCGCACCCCCGCGCGCCCCGCCTGATAGTGCAGCACCGCGCAGCGCGTCGGCCCCACGAACGTCGGCGGGTAGACCACGCAGTGATGCTCGTCCACCATCGTGAAGATCATGTCCAGGTGGATCATGGCCCGGTCCGTCGGCAGCACCACCACCAGTACGTCCCGAACCCCCACCTGTTTCACCAGCCGGTCCGTGATCACGTCGAATGCGCCCGGGCTCGACCGCTCGGACAGCCCCATCACCACCAGGTCCGGCCGTAGCACGTGGATGTCCCCGCCCTCCACCGTGTAGTCCGCCCGGCGCTCCTCGCTCCCATCGTAGATCAGGCCGCGGTTGCTCAGCAGCGGATGGTACGTGAAGAGCACCTTCATCAGGATCTCTTCCGTCCACCGCACCGTGTACCGCATCGACCCGATGATCACCCCCTCCCCCACCACGATCCCCGCATCCCGGGTGAAATAGAGGTTCGGCAGCGGCGGCAGCTCGTAGCTCGTCCTGTTCAGCATCTGCTGGAACGGACCGCCCTCCACCTCCCGCCCCTCGATGAACATGCTCACCAGCTCCGCCGCCGGCATTTCCAGCAACTGTCGCCCGAGCGGCTCCGACTGCGCCACGTCCATCACGCGCTCGATCAGGAACGCCCGGACTTCCGGCAGGTCCACCACCTCCTCGAGGAGATCCCGGACCTCATAGACCTCGCAGAACCGGGACAGGATCGCCTTGAAACGATGGTGCTCCCGCCGCGCCTTCTCCAGGTCGATGATGTCGTTGTAAAGGAAATCCTTACGCGTCGTCGGCGTGACCGCGAGCAGCTCCGGCCCCGGCGTGTGGCAGATCACCCGCTTCAGCGGCCCGATCTCGGACGTTACACGCACCCTCGATCCGCTCATGGTCGCACCCCGTCCTTCTTCACTCTCGATTCGCCCGACCCCGCCTCCGCGACACCGCCAACCCGTTCGCCAGCGCGTACGACAGACTCTCCAGCTCCACCGCCATGTTCACCGTCTTCAGCGCCACGTCCGGCGGAACGTGCAACTTCACCGGCGCGAAGTTCAGGATCCCGCGCACCCCCGCGCGGACCACCCGGTCCACCACCCCCTGCGCCGCCTCCGCCGGCACCGCCACGATCACGATGTCGATCTCTTCCTCGGCCAGCGCCTTCTCCAGCTCCGCGTCCGACCTCACCACCAACCCGTTCCACTCCTGCCCCACCTTGGCCTCATCCCGGTCGAACACCGCCTCGATGTAGAACCCCTGCCGCCGGAAATCCTGGTAGCCGAACAGCGCCCGCCCGATCCGCCCCGCTCCCACCAGCGCGACCCGCCACCTCCGCCCGAGACCCAGGATCCGCCGCAGCTCCTCCGTCAGCGCATCGACCGGGTACCCCAGCCCCCGCTTCCCGAACGTCCCGAAGATCGACAGATCCTTCCTCACCTGCGCCGCGGTCGTCCCCGCGCGCCTCGCCAGCTCCTCGCTCGAAACCGTCCCCACCCCAGACTCGCCCAGCTCCGTGAGCACGCGCAGATAGAGCGACAAACGCCCGACCGTCGGCTCCGATACCTTCTTCATCACCCGGCTTCCCGACTGCTTCCGTCCCTTGTGAAACCATTCACAATCAACCTACGCGACCGGAATCAGAGCGTCAATCGCGGACCGGAAGCCGCGCGTCACCCCGGGGGCCGGGTCGCCTCCACCGCGCCGGGACCGCTACGGAGTCGCACGCCGACCCGCGCCCCGGCCCCGGCACCCTCGCCGACGAGCGCACCGCCGAGCCCCTGCGCGATCCGGTGGGCCACGACGATCCGGGCGAGGACGCCTTCCGGGAGTCCGGTTGCGTCCGCGTCGCGGTCCAGGGATGTCGGACCCCGCCGCGCCGCGACCACGAGGGTCGGCGCCGCGCCCTCGAGCTCGATCCGCACGGCCCGGCACCCGTCCGGCCGCACCCCGATCCCGGGACGGCTGTCCGGCGCCAGCCGGCGGTTCGCGGACACGAGCAGTTCGACGATTCGCCGCAGGCGTTCCCGGTCGGTCCAGGCGGTGAACCCGGAGCCTCCGGCCGCGGCTCCGTCCTGGGTCGCAGCCGCGATTCGAAGCCCGTGCGCTGCGGAGATTTCCTGGACAAACGCCGGGAGGTCCACTTGCTCGTGGACCAGGTCCAGGCGCCCGCTCTCGAGCTCCACGAGTTCGAGGATGCCGCCCAGCATGGACTGGAGTTCCCGGGCGGCGTCCCCGATCCGTCCGACCGCCTCCGCGGCGCCGGGCGGGACCGGTCCGAGAACGCCGTCCTCCAGGAGCTCGTGGTATCCGAGGAGCGTGCTGATCACGGTGCGCAGTTCGTGACCCATCCCGGCGAGGAGGCTGAGCTCCTCGGAGGGTGGACGTGGCGTGCGCCGGGTCGTGGAGGATGCGACGTCGCCTGGAGCCCCCCGCCGTCCTTGGCCGCGTGCCGGATCCCGCCGCCTTCCGGCCTCCTCAGGCACCGGCCCGCTCCTCATCGGGCCACTCGCGAGGCGAGTCCGATACGGGGCGGAGGATGAAGTAGCTGATCACGATTCCGCCGAGCAGTGTGAGGACGGCCGTGGGCCGGCCCCAGCCGAGCACGTCGGCCACTAGCGCCCAGACGGCCGGGCCGGTGATGGCCGCGAATCGACCCACCATGCCGTAGAGGCCGTAGAACTCGCCCACCCGCGAGGGTGGCGTCAGCCGCAGCATGTAGGGCCGGTCGGCGGCCCACGTGCCGCCGAGCGCGATTCCGGCCAGGCATGGTACGGGCCAGAACGTCGAGCCCGGCAGGCCGAGGTAGCCCACGAGCGCGGTCCAGGCGAAGACGATGGCCCAGAGCGTGAGCACCAGGTTCAGCGACCGTTTGGGCCCGATCCGGTCCACCACCTTGCCCCAGGCGAACCCGCCCACCGCCGCGAACACGATCGCGACGAGCAGTACGAGCGACGCCTCGTCCGCGCTGAACCCCACCTCGTTCGTGACGTAGATGCCCATGAACGCGATCACCGTGTTCACGGCATCCGTGTAGAACACCCTGCCCGTGAGGAAGCGCACCAGGCCGGGGTATCGCCGGGTGGACCGCACCGTGTCCACGACCTGTCGCGCCGCCGCACCCACCGAGGCGAGGGAGAAGTGGCGATCCGCCCGCACCCGTTCCTTCACGAAGAAGAAGGCGGGGAGCGCGAAGATCAGGAACAGGATCCCCGTGGCGTGGAAGACCGTGGTGTACCGGGCCGTCTGTTCCGCCACCGGGAGCGCCTCCACGCCGTCGAGCAGCGCCCGTCCCACGCTGATCCCGATCAGCGAGCCCAGGTACCCGAATCCGACCCCGAGCCCTCCGATCCACCCCCGATTCGACTCGGCGCTGACCTCGGGCAGCAGGGCGTCGTAGAACTGGAGCCCCGCCTGGTACGAGATGTTCGCGATCGCGAAGAAGACCAGCGAGAACAACAGGCCGCCCTGCCCGAGCAGGAGCGTGAATGCAATGCAACTCAGCGTGGAGACGATCAGGAACGGCAAGCGGCGAGGCGCCTGGTCGGTCAACGCGCCGAGCAGCGGCGACGCCACGAACACCACCGCCATGGAGATGCTGTTCGCGAGGCCGTAGGCGGTGTCCGACCCGCCCATTACGTTGACGACCCAGAGGGAGAAGTAGAGCGAGACGATGTTCAGCGAGAAGATCGTGTTCGCCAGGTCGTACAGCACCCAGCTCGCCACGCTAAGCCGGGAGATGCGCGCGTCCGATCCAGGCGCGGTCCGGAGGTCGGATGTTGCGGGACCCATGCGGTCTCCCGGTCGCCTACGTCGTTTCGTCGCGCGGGGGTGAGTCCCGGCGTTCCGGGTACCCCAGCCGCCGGAGCGCCCGGGCGAGCCCGATGAACTCGTCCGGGGACAGCGTCTCCGGGCGTCGGTCCAGGTCGAGCCCCGTCGCCGATCGCAACGCATCGAGCGCTTCCGGCCCCAACCCGTACTCCCCGGCCGAGCGGAGCGTCTTCTGGAGCTGTTTGCGACGCCAGCTGAACGCCACCCTCGTCAGCTCGCGCAGATCCTCCTCCTCCTGGGCCTCGAGCCGCGGCGGGTGGTGGGGCGTGATGCGCAGCACCGTCGAGTCCACGTCCGGCACGGGCCGGAACGCGCGCCGCCCGACGTTGAACAGCCGCTCGACATCGGCCACCGCCCGCACGCCGACGGACAGCGCGCCGTACTCCTTCGACCCCGGCGCGGCCAGGATCCGGTCCGCCACCTCCTTCTGGACCATGACCACGAGTCGCCCCGGCCGGTGCCGGCGATCCAGGAGATGGAAGAGGAGCGGCGTCGTGATGTTGTAGGGGATGTTCCCGATGACTTTGAGGACGCTCGGATCGTCCGTCACGTCCCGGAGATCCAGTCGGAGCGCGTCCAGCTTCCAGAGCTCGAAGCCGGGCGTCCCGCCCAGCTCCTCGGTCAGTGCGTCCGCCAGCCGATCATCCAGCTCGACCGCCACCAGGCGCTTCACCCGCCCCGCCAGGTGCCGGGTCAGTGCGCCGGTCCCCGGCCCGATCTCGACCACCACATCCGTTTCGCCCGGCTCCAGCGCGTCGACGATCTTCCTCTGCAGGTTCGGATCCACGAGGAAGTTCTGGCCGAGCGACTTCTTGGCGCGCATGCTCCGATTCAGCTCCTGACCAGGACCGCAGTCCGGTCGTCCGGCGGAACCCTGAGTTTCGCGCGATCGGCCCGCTTGAAGAGGTGGTCCAGCACCTCCGCCGGCGCCCGATCGCGCAGCTTCACGACTTCGGCCAGCAGGTTCGCCTCTCCGTTGGCGCCGCGGGCGTCCGCGAACGCATCCGACAGGCCATCCGTGAACAGGCACAGCAGATCCGAGCCACCCTGCCAGTTGCACACCGCCTCGCCGTAATCCTCCTCCGTCGGCGTACCCAGCGGCGGGCGGCCCGGCCTCAGGCGAGTGACCGTACCATCGCCGTGTACGATGAACGCCTGGGGATGCCCCGCGTTCGAGTAGACGAGGGTCCCCGACGCCGGATCCAGCACGCCGTAGAAGAGCGAGACGAACATTTCCGTCGTCTCCAGCTCGTCCGTAATGGCGCGGTGTACACCCCGCAGCACCTCCGCCGGCGACCCGCCCTCCTGGGCATAGATGGCTATGGCGCTGATGGTCAGCGCCATGATCAGGGCCGCGGAGAATCCGTGACTCGACACGTCCCCGATGATCACCCCGAGGCGGCCGCCGCTCAGGTTGAACAGGTAGAAGAAATCCCCGCCCACCGAATCCGCCGGTACGCATCGGGCCGCGACACGGGCCACGTTCTGGAACTGCGCCGTGTCCGGGAGGAGCTTCAACTGGAGATCGTGCGCCAGCTCCAGCTCCCGTTCGAGCCGCTCCTGCCGCAGGCTTTCCTGGATCAGCCGGTGGATCTCGATCGCCGCCCCGATCTGGCTCGCGATCGCGGACAGGAGGCGCGCATCGCCCGCGCCGAAGTCCTCCCCGCTGTGGCGGCCGACCAGCGTGATCACCCCGACCGTCCGGGTGTCCCCCTCGGGTGACGTGTAATTGATCGGCACCGACAGGAACGGGTCCAATCGGAACGGCTGCGGCTCCAGCCGCGTGCCGCGCGGGGCCCGCGACCCCCGCGGCAGGTTCAGCGCCTGCCGCTCCCGGAACACCCGCGCCGTCACCGAGTCCGGATGGTCCACCGGGATCGGTCCCTTCAACCCTTCCACCCCGACCGCCGCCGTCAGGTGCAGCAGATCCGTCTCCGGCTCGTACGCCCACAGCGATGCCCGGCGCGCCCCGAGCACGTCCGCCACCTCCTCCAGGATCCGCGACGCCGCAGCCTTCAGCGGCAGCACCGAGCCAAGGATCTCGCTGATGGAATACAGCAGGTTGATCTCCTCGTACCGCTCCGCCAGCTCCTCCGCCGCCCGGCGCGTCTCGGCCTCGTAATCGAGGAGCCGGTCCAGCGCCACAGCCAGGAACTCCGACTGCGCTTCGCCCACCACCCCATCCACTTCCACCGCGAGCGGCCATTCCGACTCCCGGCCCAGCAAGCGTGGCCGCTCCGGGCCCGCGCCCGCCTCGTGACCCGCCGGGACCGCGAGCAACGGCTCCCAACCCCCGTTCCGCTTCGCCCAGATCCGGACCACCGCGCCCCCGTGGCTCCGGCTGAACGCGTCTACCAGCTCCACGACCGCCGCCGGCAGCTCACTCTCGCTCCGAGCCACTCCCGTCTTCACCGTCGGCTCCGTTCCCGGCACCTTCGCGCGGACCCATGTACAGTTCCATCGTGATCGAATTCCCGCACTCGTTGAATTCGACACGATCCATCAGCTTGCGGATCAAGAAAATGCCCCGTCCTCCCGAACGGTGCAGATTCACCGGCAACGTGGGATCCTCGATCGCGCTCGGGTCGAACCCCCGCCCCTGGTCCGTCACCCGTACCAGCACCGACCGCGGCGTGAGCGTCAACTCCAGCCGAACCCGCTTCTCCGGATCCCGCCCGTTCCCGTACAGCATCGCGTTCGCCAGCGCCTCGCTGACGCCGACGCGGAAATTCAGCCGCACGCGCTCGTCATCGAACCCGTGTTCCCGGCAACGGGCCGTCAACGCCTCGACCGCGCCTTCGATCGCGCGCAGGTCGTTCGGTAACTCTATGGCGTAATACGATTGCATCTCGGATCTCGGCGCCGCTCACTGCCTGTGTCGACGGTCGTTCGCAGCAGCGCCCTTTATCTCGTTTTCCAACGTGGAGCAGCCGCGGCCGGCCGCGCGCCGGCCGCGTCCTTCATGATATCGCCCGCTGAGGGCACGGGGTAGGATCAGAACGACTTGAGCGCCTCGTCCCGGGTGGCGGAGATCTGGAACAGCGTGTCCAGCTTCGTAAGCTCGAAGAGCGTCCGCAGATCCTCGTTCAGGTTCGCGAGCCGGAGCTCCCCGCCCTGCTCGCGGATCTTCTTGCTCAGACTCACCAGGACGCCCAACCCCGATGAGTCGATGTACCCCGTATTCGCGAAGTCGATCAGGAACTTGCGCCCACCCGCTTCCAGCTCCTGCAATACCTTCTGCTTCAACTCCTGCCGGTTGCCGACGATGAGCTGCCCTTCCACGTCGATCACCGTCACATCGTCGACCCGCGTCACAACGAAGTTCATTTGCCCCCCCATGACAGGAGTGGTATTACCGAACAACCCGCACCGGGGCAAGTTCGATGCCGCCCCGGCATCACGACTGCAATGCGGTGATGCACGCCACGTCTACGATGTCGTCCGCCGTGGCGCCGCGCGACAGGTCGTTGCACGCGCGGGCAAGGCCCTGGAGGATCGGGCCGATCGCCGTCGCTCCACCGAGCCGCTGCACCAGCTTGTAGCTGATGTTGCCCGCGTCCAGATCGGGGAACACGAGCACGTTCGCGCGGCCTTCCACGGGCGAGTCCGGCGCCTTCCTCGCCGCGACCTCCGGCACCAGGGCCGCGTCCGCCTGGAGCTCGCCGTCCGCGATGACGTCCGGCATCGCCTCCCGGAACAGTGCGACCGCCTCCCGCACCTTCGTCACGCTGGCCCCTTCGGCGCTCCCTCGCGTCGAATACGAGAGGAACGCCACCCGCGGCTCATCCCCGACGATCCTGACCCGCGCCTCCACCGCCGCCCGCGCAATGTCCGCGAGCTGGCGCGCGGTCGGATCCGGCACCACGCCCGCGTCCGTGAAGGTGAGGACCGTCTCGGAACCGGCTGCGTCCCGGGGCTCCAGGACCATGTAGAACGATGATGAGATGGTCTGGATCCCCGGCGCGGCGCCAACGCACCACAGCGCGGCGCGAAGCACGTCCGCCGTGGTCCGCACCGCGCCGGCCACCGATCCGTCCGCTTCGCCGGCCCTCACCATCATGGCCCCGAAGACGAGCGGGTCCATCACCCGCTCATCCGCGTCCGCGCGCGACCAGCCCTTGTGTCTGCGGAGCTCGTACAGTTCGGCGGCGAATCGGTCGCGACGCGCGTCCCGGAACGGATCCAGCACCGTGACCCCTTCCCCATCGCCGCCCCCCGCATCGATCGCGCGGCGCACCTTGTCCACCGGCCCGAGCACGATCGGCCGCGCGAGCCCCTCGCGCTGGATCCGCACGACGGCGGCAACGGTCCGCTCGTCCGTCCCCTCCGGGAAGACGATCCGGCGGTTCGCCTCCGCCGCCCGCGCCCGCACCGAGGCGAGGAAGCCCGTCATGGCTCAGGCAGCGTCCCCGCGGAAGGCCGCCTCGAGCTTCTTGCGCACCCCCGGCGACACGAACCCCGAGACGTCGCCTCCGAGAGACGCGATCTCGCGCACCAGCGACGCGGACAGGAACGAGTAGCGCACGTCCGGCGCAAGGAACACGGTCTCGAGCTGCGGATACAGCTCCCGGTTCATCAACGCCATCTGGAACTCGTACTCGAAGTCCGAAACCGCCCGGAGCCCCCGGATGATGACCGTCGCGTTCACCTTCCGCGCGAAATCCACGAGCAGGCCCTCGAATTCCTGGACCTCCACCCGCGGCTCGTCCCGGAAGACCTCGCGGATCATCTCGACCCGTTCCTGAATGCTGAAGAGGCCGCGTTTCGCATGCGTCGCCCGATGGGCCACGCCGACCACGATCCGGTCCACGAGGGCGAGGCCTCGCCGGATGATGTCCTCATGTCCGTTCGTGATCGGATCGAACGAACCCGGGTAGATCGCGAGCCGCTCTGCTTTCGGAGCCGTCATTGGGGTGCCGGGTACGAGGTGAGCGCCGTATCGCCGTAGCGTCGCGTGCGCACGCCGGCTGCGTCGGGCAGCCGTTCCTTGGCCGGATGCTCGATCCAGAGCCACCGGGCGAACGGCCTGGAAATGAACCGCTGGGCCAGTTGCTCCGCAAGCCCCACGCCGTACGGCGGGTCCGCCAGCGCGATGTCGAACGCCAGCGGCTCCAGCCGGTCGACGTACGCGAGCGCGTCGCCACGCACCACCGTCGTGCGGTCCTGCGCACCGAGTCTGGCCACGTTCGCCGAGAGCGCCCGCAGGGCCGTGCCCGACCGCTCGACGAAGGTCGCGTGCGCCGCGCCCCGGGACAGCGCCTCCAACCCCAGCGCGCCCGATCCCGCGAAGAGATCCAGTACCCTGGCGCCGGGCAGGTATGGCTGGAGCGCGTTCATCCAGGCCTCTCGCACCCGGTCCGGCGTGGGCCGCACGCCCCGCCCCGGCGGTGCCTGGATCCGGTGCCCGCGCCAGATCCCAGCGATGATCCTCAATCCGAGGACCTCACATCGATGAGCCGCGCCTGCACCTCCACCCTCCCGTTCCACCGGTTCTCCTGGAGCTGGAACGCCACATCGATGGGGCCCCGGGCAAGGTTCACGGTGTGCAGACGGTCCGCCATCCCGAACCCGATCGCGCCGAGGCGGGCCCCGCCCTGCACCAGGTCGAGCTTGAGGTGCCCGTCACCCACGATCCGCGGGTAGCCGACCACGCCCACCCGCCGCGCGTAGAACACCGGCGTCGGGTTCCCTACGCCGAACGGCCCGAAGTGCCGCAGCAGCCCGAACAGCTCCGCGTTGACCTCCGGCAGCCGGACCTCCACGTCCAGCTCCACCTCGGGAACCAGGTCCTCCGGCGTGAGTACGGACCGCGCGTGCTCGTTCAGGTCCATCCGGAACGCGTCGATCCGCTCCGGGCGGATCTCCAGCCCCGCCGCCTGCCTGTGCCCGCCGTACCGCTCCAGGTGCTCCTCGCACGACCGGATCGCCTCGTACAGGTCGAACCCCGGAATCGACCGGGCGCTCCCCCGCGCCCGCCCGCCCCCGGCCTCGAGGGCGATCAGCACCGTCGGCCGGTGCACCAGCTCCACCACCCGGGAGGCCACGATCCCGATCACGCCCGGATGCCACCCCTCCGACGCCAGCACCACCGCATAATCCCGCTCCGGGTCGTAATCGGCGGCGAGCAGCGCCGTCGCTTCCGCGAGCGTCTGCCGGTCCACGTCCCGGCGTTCGCGGTTCTGCTCCTCCAGCTCCCACGCAATGGCTTCCGCCTCCCCAGCGTCCTCCGCCAGGAGCAGCTCCACGCCCCGGGAGGCCGCGCCCATCCGGCCCACCGCGTTGATCCGCGGCGCGAGGATGTGACTGACGTGGCCCGACTGCAATCGCTCCACATCCGCCAGCCCCGCCGTCCGCAGCAGCGCCCGGAGCCCCGGCTTCTCCGTGACCGCCAGCACCCGCAGCCCGTAGTGCGTGAGGATCCGGTTCTCCCCCACGAGCGGCGCCAGGTCCGCGATCGTCGCGATCGCCACCAGGTCCAGCTCATAGCCCAGCGGGGCCGGATCCACCCCCCGCGCCGACAGGAGCGCCTGGCAGACCTTGTACGCCACCCCCGTCCCTGAAAGCACTTTCTCGGGGTACGGGCAGTCGGCTCGGTTCGGGTTGACGACCGCGATCGCGGGCGGCAAGGTCGGGCCCGGCGTGTGATGATCCGTGACGACGACGTCGATCCCCGCCCTCGCGGCGGCCTCCACCGCGCCGTGCGCCACGATCCCGCAGTCCGCGGTCAGGATCAGCGTCGCACCCGCCTCTTGCGCCGCCCGGATCCCCGACTCGCCGAGGTCGTACCCGTCCTGCAAGCGATGCGGCACGAACGGCTCCACCCGCCCCCCCAGCGACCGCAGGACCCGCGTGTACAGCGCCGCACCGCAGATCCCGTCCACGTCGTAGTCCCCGTGGACCAGGATCCGCTCCCCCCGCCTCAGCGCGAGATCCAGCCGCTCCACGGCGGCCGACATCCCCGCCAGCTCCCACGGATCACCCAGACGCTCCAGCCGCGGCCGCAGGTGACGCTTCGCGTCTTCCGGGTCCGCGTGCCCCCGCAGCACGAGGAGTTCGCACAGCACCCGCGGGAGCCGCAACGCCGATTCCAGTGCGGTGACCGCATCCCTCGGCGCCGGACCGCCGCGCAGGACCCAACGTCGCGCAGGTGGAGCTACCGTCGTCGGACTCGTCATTGACCGCAAAGGTAGCGGCCTCCGACGGGCCCCGGCAAGGCGAAAACGGGCCGCATCGCTAGCGCGACGCGGCCCATCAGCTTTCCGGGTACAGGATCACCCCGCACGATTCACAACGGATCAACGTCTTCCCCCGCCGGATCTCCATCTGCTGCTGGATCGGGATGATCCCGAAGCAGTGACCGCACGCCCCATCCGGCATCAGCGACGCCAGGACCACCCGCGTGCGCCCCGCCTTCACACGCTCGTACAGGCGCACCGCCGAGGGCTCCAGCCGGATCGCGTGGTTGTTGCGTCGATCCCGGAGAATCGCCAGCGCCTCGTCCGCCGCCGCCCGCTCCGCCAGGAGTGCCTGCCGCTTCGGCTCCACATCCGCGCGCAGCTGCTCCAGCTCCTTCCCCAGCTCTTCCACCTTGAGCGCCGTGCGCGTGATCTGGTCCATGAGCTCCAGCGCTTCCTTCTCGTCCGCCTCCGCCGCCCGCCGGATCAGGTCCAGCTCCGTGCGCGCCGCAGCCTCTTCCCGCATGTTCCGCACGCGATCGAGCCGCTCCTGATAGCGCCGCAGCCGCTCCCGCTTCTCCTCCGCCGCCCGCTCAAGCCGACGCACATCCGCCCGCATCTCCAGGAGCCGCGCGCCCAGCGCCTCGAGCTCACGCTCCAGCCCGTGGATCGGCGCGTCCAGCTCCTCGAGCTGGGGATCGAATTCCCTGACCCGCGCCTCGGCCCTCATCATCTCGAAATCCAGTTCCTGCAACTGGAGCAGACCTTGATACAGTTCGTTCATTCAACCTTCTTGCGCTGGAAGTCCAGGACGCGCCCGTCGCGCCCGTTCGAGATACGTCCGATACCGCCTGCTCACTCGATAGCCCATCGAACGGAGCTTCTGCGCCGCGCTCGCGTACTCCTGGAGCAGCGCCTTGCCCCGTTCCTCGTCCACCTCGAAGTCCAGCTCCCTGTCCAGCTCGTCGAGCCGGGCGAACAGGCGGTTCGCTTCGAGACGGCTCACCGTGTCGCTCAGGACCCGGTCCCAGTCGGACAGCACTTCCGGGTCGCCCAGCAGCGCCTCCAGCCGCGCCAGCCCCTGCGGCGAAAGCCCGAGCCCCGACAGGTCGTGGCGATCGAACAATCCGGCCGCCGCCAGCTTCTCGAAGACTTCACGGTTCACCGGATCTTCGATGGCTGCCGGATCCACCACCTCCGCGACCCGCGGGATCCGGTCCGGCGCCTGGATCATGAGCAGCAGGATGAGCCGCTCGACCGCGGCCGCCGCGGGTCGCTCCGCCGCCTCCGCCGCCGACGCGACCCGATCGCCACGCTTCGTGCGGCCGGGGGCCAGCGCCCCGGCATCCCCCTCCAGTTCCCGTTCGAGCGTCGATCTCCGTACTCCGGTCCGCTCGGACACGCGCGCCACGTAAATGTCCCGCAACGTCGGATCGGACGCCGCACGCAGCGTGGGGAGCAGGCTGTCGACCGCCCGGCGGGTCCGGTCGACGTCGTCGAAATAACCCCGCTCCTCCAGGATCTGGAGCTTCCGGTCGAGCACGTCCACCGCGTCGCTCAGCAGCGCCCGCAGCCGCGCGCCCCCGTCCGACCTCACCAGCGAATCGGGATCCTCGCCCGGCGGCAGCGTCACCACCAGCGGATGGACCCCCGCCTGGAGCAGCGCATCCCCGCTCCGGAACGTCGCCCGAAGCCCCGCCGTGTCGCTGTCGTAGAGGAGCAACGCCTGCTTCGTGTAGCGGCGCAGGAGCTCTGCCTGCTCGCCCGTCAACGCCGTGCCGAGCGGCGCCACCACGTTCTCGAACCCGTGGGCGGCGAGGGTCACGTAGTCCATGTACCCTTCCACGATGAGCGCCGCGCCCTCCCGCCGGATCGCCGACTTCGACCAGTAAAGCCCGTAAAGGACCCTACCCTTCTGGTACAGCGGCGTTTCCGGCGAGTTCAGGTACTTCGGGACGCCTTCCCGCGCGCGCTCCAGCGTGCGCCCGCCGAAGGCGATGACCCGGCCGCCCAGGTCCGTGATGGGAAACATGATCCGATCCCGGAAGCGGTCGTACGGCTCCTCCGCACGCTCGCTCTCCTTGATCAGCCCCGCCTCCAGCAGTACCGCGTCCTCGATCCCGACCGCGGCCGCGGCGCCCCGCACCCCACGCCAGTCGTCCGGAGCGTAGCCGAGCATGAAGCGCTTGGCGACGTCCTCCGGGATCCCTCGCGCCGCGAGATACCTCCGGGCGCGTTCACCCCCCGCTTCGTCCCAGAGCTGCCGGTGGTAGAAATCCGCCGCGAACGCCAGCGCTTCGTAGAGCGGCCGGTGCCGCTCCTCCACCTCCCGCGCCGCGCCCGGCTCCGGGATCTCGACCCCCACCCGCCGCGCCACGTACCGCACCGCGTCCTGGAAGCCGAGCCCGGTCCGCTTCATCACGAACGAGAAGAGGTCCCCGGATTCGCCGCAGCCGAAGCACTTGTAGAAGCCCTTGCTCGGCACCACGTAGAACGACGGCGTCTTCTCCTGGTGGAACGGGCAGAGACCCTTGTAATCCTTCCCCGCCCGCTTCAGCACCACGTGCTCCGAGATCAGCTCCACCAGGTCGGCTCGCGCCCGAACCGCTTCCACGATCGTGTCCGGGATCATGCCAGCTCCGCAATGGTGACGCCCGCGCCACCCTCCCCCGGCGTCCCGACCCGAAATGCACGGACCCGTGGATCTTCGCGCAGGAGATCGGCAACCACCTGCCGCAGCGCGCCCGTACCCTTGCCGTGGATGATCCGCAGGCTCGGCAGGTCCGCCATCACCGCCGCGTCCAGCGCCGGCTCCAGCCGGCTCGCCACCTCATCCGCCCGCAAGCCGCGCAGATCTACCTCCGGCGAGGCCTCGACCGCCGGCCCCGTCCACCCGCTCGCGCCCGGAACGATCGCCTCCCTGTCCCTGCGGCCAGGCGTCTTCGGCGCTTCACCCGCCTCCAGCGCCACGAGCCCCGACAGCGGCACCTGCATTCGGAGGCCGCTGGTCTCCACCGTCGCCCGGTCGTCCCGCACTTCCACCACCGTGCCCGTTGCGCCGGTCGCTTCAATGCGCACCCGCGTCCCCGGCTCGATCCGCCCCACCGGACGCGCCCGCTCCCGCACCTGCCGCGCCGCGAGCCGCTCCCGCTGCCGGAGCGCCGCCTCCTCCACCTTCCGCCGCGCGCGCCTCGCCGCCTCCTCGAACGATGCCCCGGACGCCCCGGCCGCCGCCGCTTCCCTCAGCTCCCGGATCGCCGCCTCCACCTCCGACCGTGCGTGCAGCAGCAGGTCTCTCGCCTGCTGCCTCGCCCGCTGCTCCGCTTCCCGCTCCCGCTTCCGGACCTCGTGCTCCCGCGCCTCCAGCGCCCGCCGCGCTTCCGCGACCTCCCGCGCCGCTCGCTCCGCCGCCTCCAGCGCCTCCTCGAGCCGCCGCTCCTTCTCCTCCAGCTCCAGGAGCAGCTGGCTCACATCCCGGTCCGCCTGCGGCACGAACGATTCGGCCAGCGCCAGCAGGTCGTCCGGGAATCCCAGACGCCGCGCGATCGCGAGCCCGTAGCTCCGCCCGGGCACGCCCTTCACCAGCCGGTACGTCGGCCGCAGCTCCCGGGCGTCGAACAGTAGCGAGGCGTTCACCACGCCCGGCTCCTCGCCCGCCATCAGCTTGAGCTCCCCGAGATGCGACGTCGCCACCGTCAACGTACCCCGCCGCGTCAGCTCCAGCAGGATCGCCCGCGCGAGCGCCGCGCCCTCCGTCGGGTCCGTTCCGCTCCCGATCTCGTCGATCAGGACCAGTGACCCCGCATCCGCGTGCTCCAGGATCTCCTTCAGGTTCTTCAGATGCGCCGAGAACGTGGATAGACTCGCCTCGATGGACTGCTCGTCCCCGATGTCCGCGAAGATGTCCCGGAACAGCGGGATCCGCGTGCCCGGGCCGACCGGCGGGATCACCCCCGCCTGCGTCAGCGCGCTGATCAGCCCGATCGCCTTGAGCAGCACCGTCTTCCCGCCCGTGTTCGGGCCCGAGACGATGAGCGTCCGTTCCCCCGGCTCCAGCACCAGGTCGAACGGCACCACCGGCTCGTTCCCCACCAGCAACAACGGATGATAGCCCCGGACCACGGCGTACCCGCCCGCGGCCGGGTCCAGTAGCTCCGGGCGGTGCCCGTTGTACTCCAGCGCGTAGCGCGCCCGCGCGTACAGGGAGTCGATGGCGACGAGGGACTCGAAGGTCTGCTGCAGGTCATCGGCGTGGGGACGGAGCAGGTCGGTCAGCTCCCTCAGGATCCGCTGGACCTCGCGCGCCGCCGCGAGCTCCAGCTCCCGTAGCCGGTTCATGGCCTCGATCGCGACTGGCGGCTCGACGAACAACGTCTGGCCCGTGGCCGATTCGTCGTGGACGATCCCGCCCACCTCGGCCCGGCCCTCCCGGCGGATCGGGATCACGTAGCGGCCGTCCCGGACGCTCACCGAAGCATCCGGTACTCGGATCCGCTCCGGCAGCGATTCCATGTACTGCTCGAGCCGCTCCACGATCCGGCTCCGGATCGCCCGCGCCTCCCGGCGGAGGCGCGCCAGTTCGGGCGACGCCTCGTCCCGCACCTCTCCGGCGTCGTCGATCGCCCGGCTGATGGCCGACTCCTCCGCCTCCAGCTTCGCCAGGCGGGACGCGATCTCGGAAAGTAGGGGGTACTCCTCGGAAACCGGCAGGATCGCGCGGCGGACGGCCCGCGAGGAACGCAGCATCGCCGCGGCGTCGCGCAGCGCGCTTCCCTCCAGCACGAAGCCGGAGATCCCCAGCCGCCGGAGCGGGAGGCGCACGTCCGGGATCCCCGGCACACCCCAGTCCGGGCGCCTCAGGAGGTACGCGGCCATCTGATCCACGCGCCGCAGCTCCGGCTCCACCCATGCACGCGCGTCCGACGGCTCCAGCCCGCGCACCGCTTCGGCGCCCGGTCCGCTCGCCGCGTACCGCGCCACCACCGAGAGCGCTTCCTCGAACTCCAGTACCTGCAACGCGTGGCGATTCATTCCCTCGCCCTGGCCAACTTCAGCGGATCCGGGCGCCCCGATCCACAGGACTGCCCGGCCCTGGTGCCCCAACCGGCCTCAGCCCAGCTCCTCCCGCGCGATCCGATTCGCTTCCCGCCCATCGAACCGGCCTTTCAGCCGGGGCATGATCTTCCCCATCACCGCGCCCACCGTGTTCGCACCGCCGGCGATCGCCTCCCGGACCATGGCGCGCACCTCCTCCTCGGAGAGCGGCGGCGGCAGGTACGCGGAGAGCATCGCCGCTTCCCCTTCCTCCTTCTCCGCCAGCTCCGGCCGGCCACCGGCCCGAATCTGCTCGGCCGCTTCCTTGCGCCGCTTGATCGCCCCGGCCAGCACCTCCACCACCTCGGCATCCGACAGCTCGTGGCCGACCTCGATCTCCCGGTTCCGGATCTCCGCCAGCGTCGTCGTGATCAGAATCGTGCGCCCGCGGTCGCGCTCCCGCCTCGCCGCGTTCAGATCCTCCCGCAGGCGCTCCTTCAGCGACTCCGCCATCCTCTTCCCTCCTTTCGCCCGTTCCTCTCCTCTCGCCCCGGGCGATCACCCCGGCGGCCAGCCGAACGGACGCCCGCCAAGGACATGCACGTGGATGTGGTCCACCGTCTGGCCGCCGTCCGGGCCCGTGTTGATCACGAGCCGGTACCCGTTCTCCGAGAGCCCCTCCCCCGCCGCAACGTCCCGCGCGACCATGAGCATGTGGCCCACCAGTTCCGCCTGATCCGCCGTCAGCGCGTTCGCGGACGGAATGTGCTGCCGCGGGATCACCAGTACGTGCGTCGGCGCCTGCGGATTGATGTCCCGGAACGCCAGCACCAGATCATCCTCGGCCACGACCTTCGCCGGGAGCTCACCCGCGACGATTCGGCAGAACACACACGTTGACGCGCTCATCCGACCTCCTCTCCATCGCGCTCGCAGCACCCGTCATGCGACTCGGCCCTGATATCCACCCACCTAGCTATGGCTTCGCCCCGCCCATGCCTACACCTTCCCGGGAGAAGCCTTCCGGAGGGTAGAGCCCATGTCCGACCTCGACCAGCGTATCCTCGATCTCCTGCGCGCGGAGTCGGCACCCCTCGTGCCCCTCACGAGGATCTACCGCGCGCTCCAGGACGACGTCGGCTCCGGACCCCGCGCGTTCTCCCGCCTGCGCGAGCGCGTCCGCCGGCGTCCGGAACTCTTCACCCTCCTCGAGCCCGAGCACCCCGCCCTCGATGCGTCCTGGCCCCTCGAGGTCCGCGAAGAATACGAAGCCGCGCTCTCCGCGGCCGGCGTCGAGCTCGGGCCCCTCGTCGCACTCGCCCCAGGATCCGATCCGAACGACGACGCCACCCCACGGACCGCGCACACGGCCCAGGAGACGCTCCAGCACCTGGACTCCACGCTCCTCGGATTATGGCACTCGGCCGCCTCCGACGCCACCGCGCGGGCAGACGTGCTGGACGCGATTCGCGAGGCGAACGAGCTCCGCCGTGCGCTCGGCCTGGCCGCCCCGACCTGATCGCACGTCCGGCGTTCCCCCGGCTTCACCTCCGCCCGGCCGAAGCGCGCCGCCACGCTCCGCGTGCCGGGCGCCGGCCCCTCTCCCGCCTCCTCAACGCATGTCCTCCAGGCGCCCGAAAAGCCCCGTCCACCACTCCTGCTCGGTATCGCTCGCGCGCAGCACCAGACCCGCATCGGAAGCCGCGGCGACCACGTCCGGCGCCTCCTGCTCCAGGATCCCCCCGAGGATCAGCCGCCCGCCTTCCGCGAGCGATCGGCGGAAGGCCGGAAGCAGCGGGATCAATACGCCGCTCAGGACGTTCGCCACGATGACGTCGAATCGGTTCGAACCCAGGTGGTCCAGATACGCCGGGTCCACATGCCCGTGCTCCACCACCACCCGCCCGGCCACCCCGTTCCGTTCCACGTTCTCGGCCGCGTTGATGATGGCGTCCGCATCGTTGTCGACCCCCAGGACCTCCGCCGCCCCGAGCTTCGCCGCCGCGATCGCCAGCACCGCGCTCCCCGTCCCGACGTCCAGCACGCGGTCCGACGGCCGCACCATGTCCTCCAGCATCCGGAGCGCCCCGCGCGTGGACGCATGCTCTCCGGTGCCGAACGCCATCTGCGGGTCGATCACGATGACGATGTCCCCCCGCCGCCGTTTCGGCCGCGTCCAGCTCGGCGCCACGATCAGCCGCCGCCCCACCCGCCGCGGCCGCAACCCCTGCTTCCAGAGCGCCGACCAGTCCTGATCCTCCTGCCACCGCCACCCGATCTCCAGGCGCCTGCCGCCGGCGATCCCCTCCAGGAGCTCCCGGGCCCGCGCCAGCATCTCCTCCGGCTCTCCATCCGGGAGCAGGTACGTCTCCAGCTCGGTCCCCCTCACCTCGACCGCAGCACCCCCCAACGCGACAAGCCCCCCGGCGAGCTCATCCATCAGCTCCTCCGAGGGGGCCTGGACCGTGATCACGAACCAGCGCCGCGGGTCCATGGTCACGCGCTGAATGCCCCGCGGACTCTGCTCCAGAATCCGCGCTCCCGGTTCTGTTCCGCGTCACGCTGCGGCGGCGGACTCTCCAGCTTCGCCAGCTCCCGGAACAGCGCTTCCTGCTCCGGAGTCAGGTCCGTCGGCGTCCACACCGTGATCCGTACGATCTGGTCGCCCCGCCCACCACCTCTCAGGTGAGGCAGCCCGCGACCCTTCATGCGCAGCAGCCGCCCGGACTGCGTGCCCGGCGGCACCCGGAGCCGCGCCGTCCCCGTGACCGTCGGCACCTCGACTTCCGTGCCCAGCGCCGCCTGGCTGAACGTGATCCGCAGATCGTACACCAGGTCGTTGCCCTCCCGCACGAACCGCGGGTCTTCCTCCACCTCCAGGACGACGACGATGTCGCCCCGGGCACCGCCCCGAGGGCCGGCGTTGCCCTGACCGCGCAACGTGATGTAATCCCCGGTGGACACGCCCGCGGGCACCTCGATCTCCACCGTCTTCTCCACCGGCGCGACCCCGCGCCCACCGCACTCCTCGCAGAAGTGCTCGATCACCTCGCCGTCCCCACCACACGTGGTGCACGGCGTGACGCTCACCATCTGCCCCAGGATCGACCGCTGCACCCGCCGCAGCTCTCCCGTCCCGCCGCAGGTGCCGCAACGGACCGGCGGCGCGCCGCCCGCCGACCCCGTGCCAGCGCACGCCTCGCACGGATCCATCACCGGAACCCGGATCGTGCGCCGCACGCCCGCCGCCACGTCCGCCAGCGTCAGGCCCACGCTCACCCGCACATCCGAACCCCGACGGCTCGCTCCGCACCCACGCCGCCCCACGCGCCCGCCGAAGAGATCCTCGAACGCGCCGAACCCGCCGAAATCCCGCATGAAGATTTCGAGCGCGTCCGCGAAGTCGAACCCACTGAACCCCGCGCCGGCCCCGACGCCACCCTTCACCCCGGCGTGGCCGTAACGGTCGTACGCCGCCCGCTTCTCCGGGTCGCGCAAGACCTCGTACGCTTCCGTCGCCTCCCGGAACTTCTCCGCCGACTCCGGCGAGCCGTTGTTCCGGTCTGGGTGGTACTGGAGCGCCAGCTTCCGGTACGCCTTCTTGATGGTCTCCTGGTCAGCGTCCCTCGGTACGCCCAGGATCTCGTAATAGTCCCGCATCCACTCGTCCTCGATCGCGCGTGCCGCGCTCTGGAGTACGTTCGCCGCACACCCGCGGCATCACGACCTCAGATCTCCACCCCGATCGATCCGCTCCGAATGCCCCGGCAGCGCCGTCAACTCCGACACCAGCGCGCTCGTGTACTCCACGATCGCCGCCACCTTCTCGTACGGCATCCGCGTCGGACCGATCACTCCGATCACGCCGGACAGCGAGCCCATCCTGTACGCCGACGTCACCAGCGTGAAACCCTGCAGCGCGGGATGCCCGTGCTCCGATCCGATCGTGATCGTGAGCTTCGTCTCGTGCGCCCGATTGCTCAACACATCCGCCAGCAGCTGCCGCTGCTCCGTCAGCTCGATCAGGCTCTTGAGCTGGCTCTCGCTCGAGAACTCCGGCTGGTTCGCCAGTACGCTCGCCTGGCCGAGATGGATCTCGTCCGACGTCAACGGCGGCAGATCGAACAGGTCGTCCGCCGACTGGATGAAGATGTTGAGCAGCTCCGTGGTCCCCGGATCATCCGGGTTCGCCGAGTCCCGCAACCGCTCCGGCAACGTCTGCCTCACCTGGTCGAGGCTCAGCCCCGCCAGCCGTTCGTTCAGGATCATGGTCACGGAGACCAACGCCTCCAGCGGAACGCTGATCGGCAGGTCCACGTACACCGTCCGGACCACGCCCCCGCTCAGCGTCAGTACCAGGAGCACCCGGTCGCTGGCAATGGAGGCCAGCTCCAGCTTCTCCAGGATCGCCTGGTCCATCCGCGGCGTGATCGCCAGGCCGAGCTCATCGGTGAGCAGACCGATCACCTGCGCGGACCTCCGGATGAGACGCTCGATGGCGTTGCCCCCGTCGCCCCCATCCTCCAGCTGACGCCGCAACCGACGCTGCTCGGCCGGGGTCAGGCGGACCGGGCGCATCAGCGTATCCACGTAGTACCGGTACGCCCGATCCGTGGGGACGCGCCCCGCCGACGTATGGGGATGGTACAGGAACCCCTTCTCCTCCAGGTCGGCCATGGTGTTCCGCACCGTGGCCGCGGAAACTCCCAGCGAGAACCGCCGCGCAACCGTGCGGCTCCCCGCCGGCTCCGCCGTCTCCACGTACGTGCGGATGACCGCGTCGAGGACCTGTCGTTCCCTGTCGCTGAGCACGTCGGCGCTCATGGTACTGCACTCCGGCTGTCAGGGCCGTTTCCGATTCGAATGTGCCTTGCGGGGCGGAGCTACGTCAAGCGGCCCCCTCCAGTTCCACCGCGAGCCGGTCGAGGAGCAGCCAGCCTCGTGGCGTCAACCGCACGGCGTCCGCATCCTCGCGGACCCACCCCTCCGACCGCCATCTGCGCAGGAGCCGTTCCTGCCCGGCGCTCCACGCCATGCCCTCGATCCCTTCGGCGGTCCTGAGTCCGAGCCAGATCCGCTCCAGTGCCGCAGCGCTCCCCGTGACCCGCTCCTCGCCCGCCACCGGCAGTTCGCCGCGACCGAGCATGGCCACGTACGCATTCCAATCCCTGACGTTCCAATAGCGCCGCGGCGGCAGGTAGGAGTGCGCGCCCGGGCCCAGACCCACGTACGCTTCGCCGGTCCAGTACGCCCGGTTGTGCACGGACTCGCGACCCGGCTTCGAGAAGTTCGACACCTCGTAGTGCACGAACCCGGCGGCGGGCAGCCGCTCCGCTGCCAGCAGGAACTCTTCCGCGTACGCCTCCTCGTCCGGCAGCACCTCCCTCCCCGCCCGCACCCACCGCCCCAGCGGCGCGCCCGCCTCCGCCGTCAGACCGTACAGGGAGATGTGTTCGGGTTCGAGCTCCAGGGCGCGCGCGAGATCCGATCCCCAGTCCCGCCCGAGCCGGGCCGGGAGCCCGAAGATCAGGTCCACGCTCACGTTCGTGATCCCCGCCTCCCGCGCGGCCCGCACCGCACGCTCCGCCCCGTCCGGCCCGTGCAACCTGCCCATCCAGCGGAGCGCCGGCTCATGGAACGTCTGGACTCCGAGGCTGATCCGGTTGACACCCGCCGCGCGCCAATCCCGCGCCAGCTCCGCCGTCAGGCTCTCCGGGTTCGCCTCCGCGGTCCACTCCTCGACCCCGTCGAGCTCCACGTACCGGGAAAGCTGCTCCCGCAGCGCGTTCATTGCGCCCGGCCCGAGCAGCGACGGCGTGCCCCCGCCCACGTACACCGTCCGGAGCACCGGCTTCTCCGTCCACCCCTCCCGGCGCACGACCCCCGCCAGCTCCGCCTCGATCGCGGCCAGCCAGGCGTCCACCGGCGGCGTGCGCGCGACGTGCACCGCAAAATCGCAGTAGCTGCACCGGCGCGCACAGAACGGAACGTGTACGTACAGGAATCGCGGGCTCACGGCAACTTATACACCTTACCGATCTTGCGGTTGCCGCGCGCCTCCCCGCTGCGGGCCCGCGCCATCCCCCTCCGCGCGCCGACGCGGAACCACCGGAAAACCATCCTCCGACTCCGGACCCGGCACTCCATGACCGGTGATCGGAGGCGACGCATCCCCTGCCGACTCACCCGAACCCGCCCGCTCCTGGCGGCGTCCATTCCGTCGCGCGCTCCCCCCGAGCACCTCCCGCCGCCGTCCCAGTCCCGGCTGCGCCGCTCAAACCCGTGCATACCGCTGCCCGGCCACCTGGCACGCCATGCCCACCAGCTCCAGTTCCAGGAGCGCGGCCAGGACCTCGCCCGCAGCCAGACCCGTCCGCGTGGTCAGCTCGTCCACGCTGATCGGCTCGGAGCCGAGCGCGCCCCACACCCGGCGGGCTACAGGCCCGGTTTCCTGCGGAGGCGACGTCGCCCGATCCTCCTTCGTCGCCCACGGACCCATCAGCGCATGGAGCTTCCCATACTGCACCACGTCCGCGCCGCTCGTGACCAGATGTGCGCCTTCCTGGATCAGACGGTTCGTCCCTTCGCTCGTCCGCCGTCCCACCGGCCCGGGTACCGCGCATACCTCCAGCCCCAGGTCCAGCGCGTGATCGACCGTGATCAGCGCGCCGCTCTTCGCGGGAGCCTCCACCACGACGACGCAGTGCGAGATCGCGGCCAGGACCCGGTTCCGTTTCGGGAAATGCCCCCGCATCGCCGGCTCACCCGGCAGGAACTCCGACAGGAGCAGCCCCTCCACCCCGATCCTCTCCTGCAGCCGGGCGTGCTGCTGCGGGTAGGGGACGTCGATCCCGCACCCGAGTACCGCAACCGTGCCGCCCTCCAGCGCTGCCACGTGGGCGGCGCCGTCGATCCCGAGGGCGAGGCCGCTCGCGACCACCGCGCCCATCCGGGACAGCTCCCCGGCGATCGCCTTGGCCATCGCCGCACCGTATTCCGTACACCGCCGCGTTCCGACGACCGCCACCACGACCCGATCGAGGAGCTCGGCCCGCCCGAGTGCGAACAGCACGGCCGGAGGATCGTGCAAGCGCTCGAGACGGGTGGGATAACCCGGCTTGCCCCTGACGAGGACGCGGATGCCGAGCCGGTCGATCGTCGCCAGGGCCCGGTCCAGCCGCTCGAGCAACCGCCGGGAGTCGCGCGTTTCCGCCGCCCGCGCACCGAGCTCCGCCGCCGGGGCCTCCAGCGCCGCTCGCGCCGACCCGTACCGCTCCAGGAGTCGCCACAACCGGAGATCGCCGATGCCTGGCAGCAGGCGCAGGTGGAGGAGCGCCCGCAGTTCCTCATCCATCGGATTCATGGGGCCGCAGCTCCGTCCCTCGATCTCGCGTTACGGACCGACGTGCTCACACCGCGACGACTGCCGGTGCTCGCGCGGTGCCGCCGCGTTTGCGACCGACCGCTCTCGCCCGCGAACCGGTCGCCCCCTCGCCCGGCCGCCCCGGTTACGCCATTACGGCTCGGGCGTGTCCGCCCACGGCTCCTCGGCCGCCCCGAACCCCGCCGTCTCCGCCAGCTTCCGCCAGAGCCCCTCCAGCAGTTCCTCCAGCCCGCGGCGCGCGACCGCCGAGATCTCGAATCGCCCCCACGCCTCCGGCGCATCGACCGCGGGGGCCGGCTCGTCGGGGCCGAGCAGGTCCATCTTCGTGATCACCAGACAGTGCGGACGCTCCGCCAGCTCCCGGGAATACGCCGCCACCTCGCGACGCAGCCGCTTGTACTCCGCATCCGCGTCGTCCGAGTTGGCCGGCACCAGGTACGCCAGCGTTCGCGTGCGCTCGATGTGGCGGAGGAATCGCAACCCCAGGCCACGGCCCTCATGGGCGCCCTCGATGATCCCGGGAATGTCCGCCACCACGAACGTCCGGTGGCCGGGCAGCTGCACCACGCCCAGGTTCGGCGTCAGGGTCGTGAACGGATAGTCCGCGATCTTCGGCCTCGCCGCCGAGATCGCCGCCAGCAACGTGGACTTCCCGGCGTTCGGCTCGCCGACCAGCCCCACGTCCGCGATCAGCTTCAGCTCCAACGCAACCCGGCGCTCCTCCCCTTCCTCCCCCGGCTCCCAGTGTGTCGGCGCCCGCCGCGTCGGCGTGGCGAAGGCCGCGTTTCCGCGCCCGCCCCGCCCGCCCCGGGCAACGATGATCTCGTCGCCGTCCTCGATCAGCTCCCCGAGCAGCTCGCCCGTGTCCGCATCCCGGACCACGGTGCCCGGTGGAACGCGCAGGATCAGGTCCTCGCCGTCGCGGCCCGCGCGGTTCTTCCCCTGGCCGTGTTGCCCCCGTTCCGCCCGGTAGTGCTGCTGGTAACGGTAGTCCAGGAGCGTGGCCAGGTTCTTGTCCGCCCGGATCCTGACGTCGCCCCCCTTCCCCCCATCCCCACCCGATGGCCCGCCGCGCGGCACGCCCTTCTCCCGGCGGAACGCGACCGCGCCCGACCCGCCCGTGCCCGCATACACGTTGATGACGACGTAATCAACGAACATTGTTGCCGCCCCTACCCTCCAGCGCGGCGGCGCCCTCGCGCCGCCGCCGCACCTCGGACCACACTTCCCACGCCGTGCGCGCCCGATCCTCGCTCGCGTAGTCCAGTGCGCACGCCAGCGCCGATTCCACCTCGGCCATCTCCGCCCCCACGTTCAACGCGCCGCGCAGGTGAGAATAGAGCTGGACTCGCGCGCCCCGCACCGCGAGGATCGCCACAATGCACAACTCCCGCGTCTTCAGCGCCAATCCCGGCCGGCCCAGCACCTTCCCGTACCCCTCCACCACCATCCACCGCTCCATGTCCGGGTGATACCGGGCGATGTTCGCACGCAGCCGCTCGTACTGCCCTCCGTAGACCGCTGCGCAGACCCTCGCCCCACGATCCGCCCAGGCACCCCAATCCTCCGGTGCCGGATCCCCTGCCGGACGCCCGGAACGCTCCCGCCAGACCGCCAGCCCTCCGAGCGCCGCCGGGTAGCCGAGAAACAGATAGCTCTGGAGCAGGGCCTCCTCGACCGCGACCGGATCCGCATCCGCGATCGCACGATCCACCGCTGCCGAAAAAGCCTCCGGATCTTCTGCGGCCAGCGCCGCGGACAACGTCACCAGTGCACGCGTTTCCTTATCCAACGCCGGACTCCAGCGCCACGGACGCCCGGATGACGCCCACGACTTCCCCTCGCGTGTTCGCTACCTCCGGGTGCGCGTGCCGCGCCAGGCGCGCCACCTCGTCCTCCGACAGCAGACCCAACGCACGGAGCACCGCAATCAGCATCGGCTCCGCGGCCCGCCGGGCACCGTCATGGACCTTCAACGCAACGCCGAGCTCCGCGCCCGGGATCGCCGCGACATAGACCCCCTCCGCCCCGATCTTCGCCAGGATCCGCCCCCCTGCCGCGTCCACGAGCTCCGTGCAGAGCCGGTCCGTCCCCCCGATGTACCAGGGGGCGCGCACCATGGCATCCGCGATGACCGCCGCTCCGCCGTCCCCCGCCCGCGCCGCCGCCGCGAACCGCGCAAACGCACCCGCCAGCGCGGCGAGCGGCATGCTCACCGTGGGCACGCCGCAACCATCCACGCCCACGCCGAGATCTTCCACCGGGATCCCGGCCCAATCCGCCACCTCGGCCAGTATGCGACGCTGGACCGGATGATCCGCCCGGTGATAGCCCGAGCGCGGCCAGCCATGGTGCAGCGCCAGCGCCAGCATCCCGGCGTGCTTGCCCGAGCAGTTGTTGTGCAGCCGCCCCGGCGTCTCGCCGAGCTCCCGCAACCGCCTCGCCGCCGCCTCCCCCAGCGGCTGCGCCGGACCGCACGCCAGCTCTCCGGGGTCCGCGCCGATCCGCTCGAGGATCCGCGACACCGCCTCCAGGTGCCCCGGCTCTCCGTTGTGCGAGGCACAGCACACCGCGAGCTCCGTGGCCCCGAACCCGAACCGCCGCGCCGCCCCATCGGTGACCAGCGGCAATGCCTGGAACGGCTTGATCGCCGATCGGGCGTACGTGACCAGATGCGGTTCACCCGCCCACGCCCGCAGCCGGCCCGCCGCATCCACGACGGCAACACTCACGTCGTGGCGGGATTCGACGACCGCGCCCCGCCAGACTTCGACCCGCGCCGCCATCAGTCGAGGCGCCTCCCCGCGACCTTCGCAATCAACGCTCTTTCTCCCCGATTGTCCATGGATCGAGCGGCCAATACGATCGTAGTGCGGGCCAGCCCCGGCGCTCCGGTCTCGCCCCCTCAGGCCGCTAGCGAGTGCTTCCGCCCCGCCCCGGCCCCACCCGCCACGTGCCCAGCGCGATCCCCCCGAGGATCAGCGCCCCACCGACGACCGTTTGCGCCGATGGCACCTCCCCGATCGACGGGAGGAGCCAGGCGATCAGCGTCGCGCCGATCGGCTCGCCCAGCAGACTGAGGTTCGCGACGTACGCTCGGACATACCGTAGTGCGTAGTTCACACCGGTATGGCCGAGCAGCATCGGCCCGAGGGCGAGGGCGGTGAACACCAGCCAGTCCCGCGCGCCATGGCCGGTCAGCGACACATCAGCCTGGACCAGGCACGCCGCCACGAGTAGCGCCGCGGCGATTCCGTAGACGATCCCCGTGTACGTCCAGAGGTCGAGCCGCTGGCGCAGCCGTCGGCCGATCACGTAATACCCCGCGGCCAGCACCGCCCCGCTCACGGCGAGCAGGTCGCCGAGGAGCGCCGCGCGGCCCGTGCCGAAGTCCCCGAACCCGATCACCACGGCGCCGGCAACCGCGATGATGATCCCGAGCCACTGCCGGCGCGCCGGACGCTCCCCCAGGAACGCAGCCGAGAACGCGCCCACGAACACCGGCTGCGTGGACACCAGGACCACCGAGCTCGCCACGGTCGTCAGCTCGAGCGACGCGATCCACGTCCAGAAATGCCCTGCCAGGAGCAGCCCGGAGAGTCCGGCGAGCGCCCAGTCCCGAGGGGCCAGCTCCCTGGCCGCCCGCAGGGCGTCGCCTCGCAGGGCCAGGATCGAGCCGATGATCGCGACCGACAACACGAGCCGCCACGCCGCGATGACCACCGCCGGCGCCGTCGCGAATCGCACCAGCGGGCCCGCCCAGCTCATGGCGAGGACGGCCACGAACAATATGAGCCCGGGGCTCGGCGTCGGCCGAGTCCGGGCCCTGGATTCGTTTCGCAGCTTCGGTGCCCTCGGTTCCCCGGCAACCGTCATTGGTCGCCAATATAACGCCGCGCCGCAGTACCGGCCAACCACCGCCCGAGGTGCGTGGACGGCCCCGCATCGAGACGCGCCCGGCGCAGCGCCTCGATCCCATCGATCCCGTACCACGCCGGAAGGATCCGGAGATCCGCCCCCACCTCGGCCGCGCGCTCGATCATCCTCCGGTATGGCGGCCGTTCCGTGAGGGGCAGCGATTCCAGCATGGGCTCCGCCATCGACCAGGCCGCCGCCCGCACCCCGATCAGGTAATACCCGTCGCCCTCCTTCGGGCCCACCACCACGTCCGCCTCTCGCAGATCGGACAGCGCCGCCGTCAGGAGACCGTCCGGCAGCGTGGGCGCATCGCTCCAGAGCACGATCGCCGACCGCGCTTCTCCGGCAAACGACCACGCCAGCGCATCCCTCACCCGCTTCCCGAGCTCGCCGCCCGTCTGCGCCACCCGGGGCACGTGGGGGAACTCCGCCTCGAAATATCGGCCCGCTCGCGCCGCGTCTTCGTACCAGATCTCCACCCGCGCGCGCTCCCGCGCCGCGAGCGCAACCACATCCCGGAGCCCCGCCTCGTACGCCGCAGCCGCATCATCCGGCGGAAGCGGAGGCGTGAGACCGTGCATCACGTATCCCGCCGCCGGCCTCGCCGCCAGGATCACGAGCCGGTCCGTCGCCATCCTCGCAGCGTTTCCCCGGGGCGGCCCGCCCGCCACCCGCCGTACCCGCCCATAGTCAGAGGATCGATCGCAGGTTGTCCACGATCAGATTCACGCCCATCAGCATGAAGAAGATGGCAAAGATCGACCGCAGCCGCTGCGTCGGCATGCGCCAGTTCACCGCCGTGCCGACCCGCACCGCCGCCAGCGCCCCGATCGCCAGCGGGAGCGCCGCCCACAGGTGTACGTAGCCCACGCTCCCCTCCGGACGGCCCAACACGCCCGCGCCGCTGACCATGTACGTCCCGGCACCCGCCGCCGCCGCGAACGCCACCACCGCGAGCGACGTCGCCGCAACCCGATGGAGATCGAGCCGCACGACGTACACTAGCAGCGGAACCCCGACCAGCCCGCCGCCGACCCCCATGAGCGCCGAAAGCAACCCGACCGCCATGCCGACCGGCACGGTCACCGCCAGGCCGACCCGCCGCTCCGCCGTCCCCGACTCCACCCGACGTCCGAAGATGAGTTGCAGCCCCGCGGCTACGAGCACCACGCCGAACCCCAGCTTCAGGGCCTCGCCCGGCAACGCCGGCGCCAGCCGCGCCCCGAACACCGCCGCAACCATCGCGCCCACAGCGATCGGGATCGCCACCCGCCATACGACCAGCCCTGCACGGTGGTGCGACCACGCTCCCAACGCCGCCGTCGGCACGATGATGCACAGGCTCGTCGCGTGCGCCACGATCGGCGCCAGGGAGGGAGCCACCTCCACCCCCGACCAGACGCCACTGCCGTAAAAGAAATAGAGGAAGGGTACCATCAGTACCCCTCCTCCTATGCCGATCAGCCCGGCCAGGAACCCGGCCGCGAGCCCGACGCCCACGAGGGCGAGAAACGCGAATACGCTCAACGCTCGTCTATCGCGTCGCGCTCTCGCCCACCCACCGCCTCACCGCTCCGGCGGCGTCACCGCCGGGGCCGCTCCGCCCTCGACCGCCGCGGACGCCCCCTGCTCCGCCGCGTACGCGGACGCCAGCGCGAAAAGCGACCGCACATCCTTCGCCTGCCGGAGCAGCCGTGCAGCGAGCTGGACCTTCGTATCCTCCGCGTTCAGCCGCTTCCGCCACTCCTCCTCGCCCCACTTCGAACGCGTGATCTCGATCCCCAGATCCCGGCTCACGAGCCGCCGCGCGCTGTCGTACAGCTCCCGGTCCACCTCCACCCCGGCCGCCACCAGCTCCGTATACAGCTCGGACAGCATCGCCCCCGTCACCTCGAAGCCCGGCCGCAGGTTCGGCCGCTCCCGCCCGTACCGCAGCGCGTACGCGTAGACCGCGTCACGGTACTTCGAACCGTGCCGCTGTACCGCACGCATGAACTCCACCTCACGCGTGGTCAGCGTATCCGGCGGCACCGGCACATCCGGCCGGATCCCACCACCACCGTACACGATCCGCCCGCCATCCGTGCGATACGGCTCGCCCAGCGACGCGCTGTCCGCCTCCTCCGACTCGTCCGCGACCGCGAGCGGAAGCCCGTTCGCGCCGTACGGCTTCTGGATCGACCGCCCCACAGGCGTGTACCACCGCGCCGTGGTTAGCTTCAGGTAGTTCCCGTTCGCCAGCGGGAACACCGACTGCACCGACCCCTTCCCGAACGTCGTCTCCCCGATCACCAACGCACGGTCGTGGTCCTGGAGCGCGCCCGCCACGATCTCCGACGCCGACGCGCTCGCCCGGTCCACCAGCACCACGATCGGCAGGTCCGGATACATGTCCGGACTCACCGCCGTGTACTTCTGGTTCAGCATCGCCATCCGGCCCCGCGTCTCCACCACCACCTTCCCCCGGTCCAGGAACAGGTCCGCCACCGACACGCCCTGGTCCAGAAGCCCGCCAGGATTGTGGCGCAGGTCCAGGATCAGGCCCCGCATCCCCTCGCTCCGCAGCCGGTCGATGGCCTGGCGGAGATCGTCCGTCGTCCGCTCGCTGAAATGGCGGATTTCCACATACCCCACCCCGCCATCCATCAGGTACGCCGCCGGAACGGACTTGATCTCGATCTCCTCCCTCACGATCCGGAACGGGATCGCCTCATCCACCCCGGCCCGCGAGACCTTGATCTCCACCGCCGTTCCCTTCGGACCCCGCAGCCGCGACACCGCGTCGTCCGCCGTCCACCCGCGTGTCGACTCGCCATCCACCTCGATGATCTTATCGCCGGCCTGGAGCCCCGCGCGCTGCGCCGGTGTCCCCGGCAACGGCGAAATCACCGTGACCCAGCCGTCGCGCACGTCGATGTGGATGCCCAGCCCCCCGTACTCCCCCTGCGTCTGGACCCGGAGCCCTTCGTAGTCCTCCGGCGTCATGAAGCTCGTGTGCGGGTCCCCCAGCTCCTTCAGGAGTCCGTCGATCGCCATCCGGTACAGCGTCGCCGGCTCCTTCTCATCCACGAACTTCTCCGAGACGTGGCGCAGCACGTCCTCCAGGAGCTGCATCTGGAGGTATACGTTCCGCTCCTGGCTGACCCCCCGCTGCAACAGCCACCCGCCGGTGACCAGCGCCACCAGCGCCACCACCACGGGAGCCAGGATCGAACGCCGCATTCTCATGAGCCCTCCACATGCATCGGAACCCGGCCGCGACTCGGCCGACATCGTCTACTAACCCGGCCCGAATGCGAATGTTTCCGGAAATCGCGCAGCCAGCCGCGCCCGGATCTCCTCGTGCACACGGTCCGCCGGCCCCGTTCCGTCGACCCGCTCGATGGCCGGTTCCTCGCTCGAAAGCAAGGCGTATGCCTCCGCCACCCGCCGGTGGAATTCCCGGCCCGCACGCTCGATCCGGTCAGGACCACGGCCCGCCGCCGCCCGCCTCCGCTCCCCCTCCTCCTGCGGCACGTCCAGCACCACCGTCAGGTCCGGACGGACTCCTCCCGTCGCAAAAGAATTGAGCCGGCGCACCTCGTCGAGCGGCAGCCCCCGCCCGTACCCCTGGTACGCCAGCGTCGATAGCTCGAAACGGTCCGTCACCACCACCTTCCCCGCCTCCAGCGCCGGGACGATCACCTCCCCCACCAGCGCCGCCCGGGCCGCGAGCATGAGGAGCAGCTCCGCACGCGCGTCCACTGCTCCGCCCTCCAATAGGATCTTCCGGATCTCCTCACCCACCGGAGTGCCGCCGGGCTCCCGCACGGCAACGTGCGGGATGCCACGGCGCTCCAGCCACTCCACCAGCTTCCGCGTCTGCGTCGTCTTCCCCGATCCTTCGATCCCTTCGATCGCCAGGAAAATGCCCCGGCTCATTTACTCGTAGTACTCGATGCCCAGATGCGTGATCTGCTCCTCACCCATCAGATACCGCAAGGTGTTCTTCAGCTTCATGTGCTGGATGAACAGATCGTGCTCCGGATACAGCTCCGGCGCCGTCATCGGGCTCTTGAAGTAGAACGACAGCCACTCCTGGATCCCCGACATCCCCGCGCGATGCGCCAGGTCCAGGAACAGGGCGAGATCCAGGACGATCGGCGCCGCGAGAATCGAGTCACGGCACAGGAAGTCCACCTTGATCTGCATCGGGTAGCCCAGCCACCCGAAGATGTCCAGGTTGTCCCACCCTTCCTTGTTGTCTCCACGCGGCGGGTAGTAGTTGATCCGGACCTTGTGGTAGACCTCCCCGTAGAGCTCCGGGTACAGATCCGGCTGCAGGATGTACTCCAGGACCCCGAGCTTCGACTCTTCCTTCGTCTTGAACGAATCCGGGTCATCCAGCACCGCGCCGTCCCGGTTCCCCAGGATGTTCGTGCTGAACCACCCGGAGAGCCCGAGCATCCTGGCCTTCAGCCCCGGCGCGATGATCGTCTTCATCAACGTCTGGCCGGTCTTGAAGTCCTTGCCCGCAATCGGAACGCCGCGCTCCCGCGCGAGCTCCGTCAGCGCCGGAATGTCCACCGTCAGGTTCGGCGCCCCGTTCGCGTACGGGACCCCCTCCATCAGCGCCGCCCACGCATAGATCATCGACGGCGCGATCGACGGGTCGTTCCGCTCCATCGCCTGCTCGAACGCCTCGATGGACGCGTGCGCCTCCGTCGGCTTCATGAAGACCTCGGTCGAGCCGCACCAGACCATCACCAGACGAGCGCACCCGTGCTCTTCCTTGAACCGCCGGATGTCCTCCCGGAGCTGCTCCCCGAGGTCCCGCTTCGTCCGGCCCTGCTTCACATTCGTCCCATCCAGCCGCCGCACGTACGCCTTGTCGAACACCGCCGGCATCGGCCGGATCGACTTCAGGAAGTCCGCGATCGGCGTCAGGTCCCGCTCCTCGAGCACCCCCGCCGCCCGAGCGCTCTCCAGCGCATCGTCCGGGATCGGGTCCCACCCCCCGAACTCGAGCTGCTCCAGCGACGCCAGCGGCACGAAATCCTTGATCTTCGGCTGACGGCCCTCGGTCCGCTTCCCCAGCCGGATGTGCCCCATCTGGCTCAGCGAGCCGATCGGCTTCGCATACCCCCGCCGCACCGCCTCCACACCCGCAATGAACGTCGTGGCAACTGCGCCCAGGCCGGGCAGCAGGACCCCGAGCTTGCCCTCCGCCGGAGCGATCTTCACTCCCTTACTCACGCTCGTCCTCGTTCGTTAAGGTACCTACCGTGGCCGGCTCATCCTCCAGCGGCACGCCCCGCGCGTGCTGGTATACCCATACGATCCGCTGGAACGCGGTGATGTTGGTCAGAATCGCCAGAAGGAAAATCACCACCTTGAGGACCAGGCCATCCCACGATTCGCCGAAGAACAGCGACGCGCCGCCGATCAGCACCACCCGCTCCGCCCTCGGCATCAGCCCGACCCGGCAGTCGAGCCCCAATGCCTCCGCGCGAGCACGAGTATAGCTGATCATCAGGGACCCCGCCATGGCCAGCATGATCAGGTAGATCATGCCCACATCGCCCAGCTCCAGCCGGTAGTCGTTGTACAGCGACAGGATCCCGAAGTACACGGCGATCTCGCTGATCCGGTCCAGCGTCGAATCGTAGAACGCCCCGAACTTGCTCCCCAGACGCGTCAGCCGCGCAATGCGGCCGTCCAGGATGTCGAAGAGTCCACCCAGCAGGACCAGGAATCCCGCCAGATGGACCCGATGCTGGTGGAACGCGATCGCAGAACTCACCGTGACCACGAATCCGATCGTGGTCAGCAGGTTCGGATGTACCCGATGCCGGGTCAACCAGTCCGTGAGTGGTTGCAGGACCCGGTACGCGCCGCCACGCAAGGACTCCAGCTGGATCATCGATCGATTTCTCAGGACGGAAGGATGATCCTCGACTGCGCGCCCGCCTCGATTCCCTTGCCGATCTCCTCGTTCACGCGCGCCAGCAGCCGGTCGAAATTGGCCTGACCGGCAACGAACTGCTGGTACGCGGGGCTCGCCTGGAGTTCGTTGAAGACCTGCTCGTACTCGGCCTGGAGCGCCTCCGACGGCGTCTCGCCCCGCTGGAGCGCCTGCGTGATCTGCACCTCCAGCACGCTCAAACGCTGGATCAGCTCGTTCGCTTCCCGGTCTTCCCCGATCCGCTGCCGTGCCCGCTGCAGTGCGCGGTATTCCTCCGTCTGTCCGAGCAGACGGCCGAGCTCCCGGGCCTTCTCGAACGTGTTATCGAGCATGCTCGCGCCCTTCCTTCCCGTTGGCAAGAGATCCGTACTCGGCCAGTACGACCCTCTCCCGATTCGCAAGATCCCGCACGATTCGCGCGGGGGTGAACACTCCTGTTTCCCGGATCAGGTCCGCAACGGTCCCCGCCTGCCCGTACCCCACCTCAAGCGCGAGCAGTCCCCCGGGTTTGAGGTGCGCGGGCGCACCCTCAATGATGGCCGTCAGCACGTCGAGGCCTTCCGGCCCGCCGAACAGCGCCGCCGCCGGCTCCCAATCCACGACCTCCCGCGGCAGCGTGTCCCGCTCGGTCTCCGCAACATAGGGCGGGTTCGACACCACCACGTCGAACCGTTCCCCGCGCACCGGCTCCCAGAGCGCGCCGACACGCAGGTCGACCCGGCCCTCGAGCCCCGCCCGGCGAGCGTTCTCCGCCGCCACCTCCAGCGCATCCGCCGATACGTCCGTCGCCACGACCGTGCCGAACGGCCCCTCCAGCGCCAGACTCAACGCGATCGCTCCCGAACCCGTCCCCACGTCCAGCGCGGTCAGCGATCCGGCGTCGCGCCGTCCGCTCCGCACCCGCTCCCACGCCCACCGCAACACCGCCTCCACCAGCACCTCCGTCTCCGGGCGCGGAATCAGGACCCGCCGGTCCACGAGCAGCTTCAGCTCCCGGAACTGCGTCCACCCCACGATGTACTGTAGCGGCTCGCCCGCTGCGCGACGCCGCACGGCGGCCTCCAGCGCCGAGAGCTGCTCCCCGGTCAGCTCCTCCTCCCGCCGGAGTAGCAGGTCCAGCCGCTTGCAACCCAGGACCCCGGCCAGCAGCTCCCCGGCTTCCAACCGCGCATCCTGGATGCCGCTCGCCTCCAATGCCGACGCCGCCCGGTCCAGCGCCGCTCCGACACGCACCGACGCCCCACCCACCTCACGCCACCTGCGTGGATTCCAGTTGCTCCGCCTCCCGCGCGAGCTTCAGCGCCTCCACCAGCTCGTCCAGGTCCCCGTCCAGGATCTCCTGCAGCCGGTACAGCGTGAGCCCGATCCGGTGGTCCGTCACCCGGCTCTGCGGAAAGTTGTACGTCCGCACCTTCGCGGACCGGTCCCCGGTCCCGACCTGGAGCTTCCTCGTCCGCGCCCGCTCCGCCTCCTGCTCCGCGAGCTTCATGTCCAGCAGCCGGCTCCGGAGTACCCGCAGCGCCTTCGCCTTGTTCTTGTGCTGCGACTTCTCGTCCTGGCACGTCACCACGAGCCCCGTCGGCAGGTGCGTGATCCGCACCGCCGAATCCGTCGTGTTCACCGACTGCCCGCCAGGACCCGACGAACGGTACACGTCGATCCGCAGGTCTTCGTCCCGGATCACCACGTCCACCTCCTCCGCCTCCGGCAGCACCGCCACCGTCGCCGCCGACGTGTGGATCCGCCCCTGGCTCTCCGTCTCCGGGACCCGCTGCACCCGATGCACCCCGGATTCGTTCCTCAGGTCGCCGTACGCGTCCCGGCCGCGCACCACGAACACCACTTCCTTGTACCCGCCGAGCTCCCCCTCCGACGCGTCCAGGAGCTCCACCGTCCAGCCCCGCGACTCCGCGTAACGCGTGTACATCCGGAACAGGTCCCCCGCGAACAGGCCCGCCTCCGCACCCCCGGTTCCGGCCCGAATTTCCACCACCGCCGCACGATCCGCAAGCGGGTCCTTCGGCACGACCAGCTGCCGCAGCCGGGCTTCCAGATCCTCGACCCGCGCCTCCAGCTCCGCGACCTCCGACCGCGCCAGCTCGGCCAGCTCCGGGTCATCCGAGCTCCGCGCCAGCTCCCGCGCCGACTCCAGCTCCGACTCCGCCCGCTCCAGCGATTCCGCCGCCTCGATGATCGGCACCAGCTCCGCGTGCTCCCGCGCGTACGCCCGCAGCCGCTCCGGATCGCCGAGCACCGCCGGGTCCGCGAGCCGCTCCTCGAGCGCCTCGTACCGCCGCTTGACCTCCTGTACGCGCGTTCGCCACATCGACGCTTCACCCCCTTACACCGAAAGAGCCGGGATCCCCCGGCTCCTTATCATACCCTCTTCGCGCTGATCGCGCACCAGCCGTCGAACCGCTCACCGCCATGGCGCCCGGCTGCCCCGGTCGCCAACGGCCATGCTCCGTCCTGCGCCCGCCCCGCCGACTCGCCCGCGCCGGACCATGGCCACCGCCACGCCCGCTACGCGCGTCGACCAGGCGGTCACCCGCCGGCGGCGCGCACGGCCGGGAACACGCCCCCGCCCGCGCCCCGGCTCACCGGTTCACGACTTCCGCGCGCCGCTCGTGTCGCCCCACTTCTGGCGGAACCGCTCCACGCGCCCCGCAGTGTCGACCAGCTTCTGCCGGCCAGTGAAGTACGGGTGGCACACCGAGCAGATCTCCACGTTCAGCACCTTCACCGTGCTGCGCGTCTGGAACGTGTGCCCGCACGCACACTGGACCGTCGCCACGTCGTATTCCGGATGGATCCCCTGCTTCATTACCGTCCGCCTCACCTGTGGATCTGAGCACCCCGATCGGGCAGTCAACCCATTAAAATAACGTCATCTCGCCATGCGATCAAGCGAAAACGCCCCACCGCCCGTCGAGCCGCGATGGATCATGACCCGGGCGACGGAGGCATGGTGGCTCGCCCTCGAGCGGCCCGGCGTAGGAGCCCGCCGTACGAGGTGCTCGTCCGAATCGGGCCCCAGGCCCGGGGTGTTCCCGAGCTAGATTGCAACGCCCCGCCGCCCCCGGCCGCGCGCCGCGACCAGCAGAGCCGCCGTCGCCAGCGCGCACGCCGCGGGGAGCCATGCGCCCGTACGGGCGAAGAGGGTGCGTTCGTCCGTCGTCGGCGCCACCGCCGTGTACGCCGCCGGCTCGCCCAGTGCGGATCGGCGGTGGACCCGGCCGAGCGGGTCGAACACCATCGAATACCCCGTGTTCGCCGCCCGGGCGATCCCCCGGCGCAATTCCATCGCGCGCATTGCCAGGTGTGCGGCGTGCTGCTCAAATCCGCCCGTCCGGGGGAGCAGCCGCGTCCCGCCGAACCACGCATCGTTCGTGATGCTCACGAGGAACTCCGCGCCGGCATTGACCTGCGCGCGCGCAAGCTCCGGGAACGCCGATTCGAAGCAGATGAGCACGCCGAAACCCGTGTTCCCGGCCGCCATCGGCAAGGGCGTTGGGGGCCCGGGGAGGAGCGAGGCGTAGCGCCCGTCCCGTGCCGCGACCCGTTCGGCCCAGGCGCCCGGCAACAGCGGGATGTGCTCGAAGAACGGTACCAGCCGGCGCTTGTGGTACACGGCCGTTGCGTCCCCCTCAGGGCGCACCAGCAGCGCCGAATTGTAGCGTCGCGAGCTCCCTTCCACGCCCGCGCCGTACGCTCCCGCGAGGATCGGCGCGCCTGCCCCGGCCGCGAGCGCCCGGACCTGGCGGATCGGGCCGTCCTCGTCCCCGGGGTCGAGCACCGCCGGGATCGCCACCTCCGGCCAGACCACGAGATCCGCGCTCCCCGGCTCGATCGTCCTCGTGAGCCGCGCCAGCGCCGTCATCGAGGAGTCGACCGCGATCGCCCGATCCCGCTTCACGCCCGGTTCCACGTTCGGCTGGATCAACGCGACGTGCGCCGCCGCACGCATCTCGAGCGTCGCGACGCGCCACGCCCCGTAAACCGCCGGCGCCGCCACCGTGACGGCCAGCGCCACGGCCGCCCTGACCATCGGGCGGCGAGGCCCTCCGGAACGCCCCATCCACCCGATCATCCCCGCCGCCATCCCGTTGACCAGCGCGAGCCAGAACGTGAGGCCGCCCGATCCGACCAGGTCCGCGGCTCCGGCCAGCCGCGGGTACGGCGCCAGCGCCGTGCCGAGTCCGAGCCAGGGGAAAGAGAACGGGCCCAGGTGACCCTGGGCCCATTCCATGGCCGTCCACACCACCGCGGCGGCGAGCGCGAGTGGCATCCTGGTCCGCTCGAGGATCAGGTGGAACGCGGCGCCAACGGCAGCGGGGAACAGCGCAATGCCCGCCACCACCACAATGTACGCCGGGATCGCGAACCGGCTCACGTGGGCGAGCGCAACCGCGAGCCAGTGCAGCAGGATCCCGTAATAGGCGACGCCGAGGATCCACCCTCCACGCGCGGCGGCCCGGCGCCCCGCAGGACCGCCGGGCAGCGATGCGCAGTACGCCAGGAAGGGAGCCAGCCCGACGAACGCCGGGACCAGCAGCTCGAACGGCGGGAACGCCAGCGCGAGCAGCGCGCCGGACAGCGCGGGTATCCACCCACCGCCGTACGGCGCACCCCGACTCACGCCTCCACTTCCCTCCCCTCTCTGGCCGACTGGTACGCCAGCGCCACGAGCCGCATCAGCTCCACCTGCTCCGCCGGCGGCTCCAGCGGCCGCTCCCCGCGGATCGCCTCCACGAAGTGGACCAGCTCCCCGCGGTACGAAGCGGTGTACGGGTTCTCACGGCCCGGCTCGAGATGCGGCGTCACGTCCAGCAGCCCGTGCTCCACCTCCTTGTGCACCGCGAGCGGCGAGAGCGACGCAGAGCCCTTGCTCCCGAGCACGTCGAGGTAATGCCGGTCCCGCTCCGCGAACAGGCTCCACGTGACCTCGATCGAGATGACCGGCCCCTTCTCCACCTCGAGAAGCACCACCGCCGTGTCCTCGACCTCCATCCGCTCCCCCTTGTGCATCTGCGCCACGATCCGCCGCACCCGCGGGAAGCCGAGCAGCCAGAGCGCCAGATCGAGCATCTGGACCCCGAGGTCCATGAACGCGCCGCCCCCGGCCGTCTCGATCTTGTGCCGCCACGTGGACCGCACGACCCGCACCTTGCGGTTGAGCCACCCCGCCTTGATCAGGAACGGCTGGCCGAGCTCGCCCCCGCGAACGAACGGCCGCAACGCCTGGACGTCCGGTCGGTACCGCGTGTTCATCGCGACGCTCGCCAGCCGCCCCGTCTTGCGCGCCGTGTCCAGCACCCTCCCGGCATCCTCGGCGCTCAGCGCCAGCGGCTTCTCCACGAGAACGTGCTTCCCGCCCTCCAGCGCCGCGATCGCCTGCTCCGCATGAAGGTAGCTCGGCGTGCAGATCAGGACCGCATCGATCTCATCCGACTTGAAGACTTCCTCATCTTTCCGGAACACCTCCGGCACGTTGAACCGGCTGGCGATCGCCGCGGCCTTCGACCGGTCGGCGTCGCACACCGCACGCACCCGCACCCCCGGGAGCTGCGTCAGGATGGGAAGGTGCACCACCTGTGCGATCGCGCCGGTGCCCAGCAGCGCGACCCGGATCTCGTTCCCTTCGCTCATGGCCTGCCCCGTCTCACGATCCATGATTCCTCACCCTCAGCGCGCCAGCCGCCCCTGCCGCCCGGCATCTCCGTCCCGACGGCCCATGCGCGCCACATCCCCGTACTGCGGCAGCATCACCGCGCCCCCGATGCGCAGCGTGCCGAAGCGTACGTCGCTCATGAACGTATACCTGGCCTCCCCATACAGGCGGAACCGGTCGAAGAGCGCGTACTCCAGGCCGGCGAGCCCCGTGAGGCTCGGCGTCACCGAGTCCAGGAGATCCTCCACGAACGTCCCCTCGATGACCTGCCCCCGGCCGTTCAACACGTACACCCCCGCACCCGCGCCGAGGTAGGCCAGCAACCGGGTCGGTGCGAGCCACACGTATTGGCCGTCCAGGTTGAGCCCGATGGCGCTCAACTCCACCGTGCCCAGATCCCGCCCCGTGATCGAGACGCCCCGCTCCCGCAGCGGCGGGATGCGGTTGAGCTGTCCCGCCAACCGGTCCAGCTCCGCCGCCCGCATCTCCGAGTTCCAGAATGTGAGCGACGGCGCGATTCGCACGCCCGGCCCGAGGTACCCGAGATCGGCCCGGATCCCCAACGCCGGCGCACCCTTCACCTTGTTCGGGAACACGTAGCCCACGTCCACCCCCAGCCCCCGGAAGGTCAGGTTCTCGTAATCGTAGTCTTCGAGCGACTGGGCCTGCACCCCTGCTGCGGCTGCGAACAGGATGCCGAGACCGAGCACCAGTGAGCGGCTGCCCTTCATGATCTGCTCCATCGGCTGCGCATAGGGTTGTCGTTGGGATTGTCCGTCACTGCGAGCGCACGTGCCCGAGTGTGTGCGCACGCGGATCGCGGCGGCTCGGCCGGGACCGTCAGTACAGCCGCGTCACCTCGGTGTCACGGTAGTACGCGCGGAGGATCCGCCGGTAGTCATGCCCCGCCCGGGCCCGCCCGATGGCTCCGACCTGGCACATCCCCACGCCGTGCCCCCACCCGCCCCCTTCTACCACCAGCCGTACCACCTCGCCTCCCGACCGGTCCTGCCGCAGCTCGAACCTCGAGCTGTTCAGGATCCCCCCGCTCGGCGGCGCCAGCAGCCACCGCGTCGAGTCGCCCCGGATCACGTACTCGCCCCCGTCCACCACCACCCGCACCGCCTCCACCCGGTTCGAGGGTGTGCGCCCGGTCACGCTCACGTTCGTGATCCTGCGCACCGATTCCGGCGGCGCCCCCGCCACGCCGACCAGCGTCCGCGCGAGCACCGTGACCAGCTCGGCCCCGCTCCACGTCACGCTCCACCGGAAACGGTTCGAGAAGTCGCAGTAATAGCGCCCGCTCCGTCCGATCTCGTCGGACACGGATTTCAGGTACGGCTGCGGGGGGCGAGGCCAGACCTCCTCCACCGCCGCCGTCCGCCCGCCGCACGTCGAATGGTAGTAGGCCAGGATCGGCGTCCCTCGATACGTTACCACCTCGCCCCGCGTTTCACGCACCGCCCGGCTCGCCACCGAGTCTTCCGCTTCCTCCCCGCCGTATACCTGGTCCTCGATCGTCGCGAAGACGTCGAATCCGTAGCGCTCCCGGCTGCCCAGCGTCGCGATCGCGTACGTCCTGGCGGCGACGGCCTGCGCCTTCACCGCTTCGATCTCCGACGGAGGCCTCGGGCCCAGCTCCCGCGGGACGACGCCCAGCAGGTACGACTCCAGCGCCACCAGGTTGACCGCCGTCAACCGCCCCGGCCCCGCGCTCCGCACCAGCGCGCCGCCCCGGAACGGCCGCCCGTCGATCAGCACGCGCCCGCCCTCCGATGGGTCGATCCGGACCATCGCCGATACCGGGCCCAGCGTCCGGCCAGCCGCGTTCCGTCCGAGCACCCGCCCCGCCTCATCCGCCGTGAACGTCCACACCTCGCCGGCGCCGGCCGAGATCCGGGTCTCCGTCCCGGGAACCACGAGCTCGTAAGGCGACGAAGCGCTGATCTCGACCCGCGGCGCATCCACCGCCACGCCGACCCGCACCACCGGCTCGCTCGTCGGGATCCCCCCCGGGGACGCCGCGCCTCCGAACGGCCCCGCCGGCCTGCATCCCGCCAGCGCGATCAGCGCGGCGACGGCGAATACACCGGCGCGCCGCAGCATTACCCCACCGCCTCCCGCAGCGCGAGCCGCATCTGCTCCAGCGTGTAGTCGATCTCCGCCCGGGTGTGGGCCATGGACAGGAAGGCTGCCTCGAACGCCGACGGAGGCAGGTACACCCCGCGTCGCATGCACGCCCGGAAGAACCGGCCGTAGAGCGCCGTGTCCGCCCGCTTCGCATCCGCGAAACTCCGGACCGGGCCCTCGGCGAAGTGGATCCCCCACATCCCGCCCATCGCCCCACCCCAGAACGGCACTCCGAGCGCCTCCGCTTCCGCCCTCAGCCCCGCCACCAGCTCCTCGCCGAAACGCTCCAGCCGCTCGTACGGCATGGCCTGGCGGACCAGCCGGAGCTGCGCCAGCCCCGCCGCCATGGCCAGCGGATTCCCGGACAGCGTGCCCGCCTGGTAGATCGGGCCCGCCGGCGCCACCTGCTCCATCAGCTCCCGCCGGCCGCCGTACGCCCCCACCGGCAGGCCGCCCCCGATCACCTTCCCCAGCGTGGTGAGGTCCGGCTCCACCCCGAACCGCTCCTGCGCACCGCCGAGCGCCACCCGGAATCCCGTCATCACCTCGTCGAACACCAGCAGCGCGCCGTACCTGCGCGTCACCGCCCGCAGCCCCTCCAGGAACTCGGGCTCCGGCGGGATGTATCCCGCATTCCCCACCACCGGCTCCACGATCACGCACGCGATCCGCTCGCCCTGCGCCGCGAAGACGTCCTCCACCGCGGCCAGGTCGTTGAACGGAACCGTCACCGTCAACTCCGCGAGCGCCCGCGGCACACCGGGCGAGTCCGGCAACCCCAGCGTGGCCACCCCGCTCCCCGCCTGCACAAGGAACGAATCCGCGTGCCCGTGATAGCAGCCGGCGAACTTCACGATCACATCCCGGCCCGTCGCCCCCCGGGCCACCCGGATCGCCGACATGGTGGCCTCCGTCCCGCTGTTCACGAAGCGCAGCATCTCCACCGACGGGACCGCGGACGCCACCAGTTCCGCCAGCTCCACCTCCACCGGGCACGGCGTGCCGTAGCTCGTGCCGCGCTCCGCCGCCGCCGCGATCGCCCTCACGATGTCCGGCTCCGCGTGGCCGGCCAGGAGGGCGCCCCAGCTCAGCACGTAGTCGACGTACGTGTTGCCATCCACGTCTTCCAGCCGCGCGCCCGCCGCCCGCGCCACGAAGATCGGATCGCCCCCCACGGCGCGGAACGCACGCACCGGCGAGTTCACCCCGCCGGGGATCCGGGCCAGCGCCCGCTGATACAGCCGACCGCTCTCGGACCTCACGCGCCTGCCTCCCCCGATGCCATCACTCGCTCGCCCGCCAGGTCGTACTCCAGTGCCTCCGTGATCCGGGCCCGGATGAATTCTCCGGGGCGCGCGCCCGCCGCGCCGCGGACCCGCACGACCCCGTCCACTTCCGGTGCCTGCCGCGCCGTCCGCCCGATCACGACCTCGCCCAGCCGATCCCGGACCGGCCCCGCGTCGTCGTCTTCGTCCAGCCCCAGCTCCCGGGACGCTTCCTCCGGGGTCGCCACCCGATCGACCAGCACCGTCAGCTCGCGCCCGACCTGGGCCTCGTTCCGCGCCAGCGAGATCCCCCGCTGCACGTCCATGAGCGCCTCGAGCCGCTCCCGCTTCACCGACTCCGGCACCTGGTCCGGCATCGCCGCCGCCGGCGTGCCCTCCTCCGGCGAGTACGGGAACGCGCCCACGTGGTCGAACTCGATCTCTTCCAAGAGCTCGAGCAGCGCCTCGAAGTCTTCCTCCGTCTCGCCCGGGAAGCCCACGATCACCGTGGTCCGCAGCGCCAGGTCCGGGATCGCTTCCCGGAGCCAGCGCACCCGCTCCCGGATCGTGGCCTGCCGCTCCGGCCGGCGCATCCGCTTCAGCACCGCGTCCGAGCCGTGCTGGATCGGCATGTCCAGGTACGGCACGATCCGCGGCTCGCTCGCCATGAGCTCCACCAGCTCCGGCGTGATCCCCGACGGGTACATGTAGTAGAGCCGGAACCAGGGGATCCCCGTCTCCGAGAGGAGCGCCCGGAGCAGCTCGGGGAGTCGGCCCGGCCCACCCGCGCGGCGTCCGTCCCCGCCGCGCAGGGTGAGGTCACGCGCCGGGGGTGGATAGGCGACGTCGCCCGATCCGACACCCCGTACATCCGCCGCCTCCGACGCCACGTGCCGCATCCGCGGGAACACCCGGCCGACGAACAGCTCCCCGTCCGCCCCGCCGGGTCCGCCGGTACGCCGCCAGTCCCGCCCGTACCACGTGGTGTCCTGGCTGACCAGGCCGAGCTCCACCACGCCGGCCGCCTCGAGCTCCTGCGCTTCTCGCACCAGCCGCTCGATCGGCGTGGACCGATGCTTCCCGCGCATCAGCGGGATCGCGCAGAACGCGCACGTGTGGTCGCACCCCTCGCTGATCTTCAGGAACGTGGAGTGCCGGGAACGCCCGGTGAGCAGGCGAAGCGGCCGCTCCATGTTCGGCACCCCGTCGTCCCCCCGGCCCAGGAGCCCCCGCGCCTGCAGCTCCGGCACCAGACGGTCCATCTCCGTGAGGCCGAGGAACAGGTCGACCTCCGGGATCTCCGCCTCCAGCTCCGTCTTGTAGCGCTGAACCAGACAACCCACCGCCACCACCGCCCGGACCCGGCCGGCCGCCTTCCACCGCGTCGCCTCGAGCACCGCCTCGATCGATTCCTCTTTGGCAACGTCGATGAACCCGCACGTGTTGATCACGACCACGTCCGCGCCCTCGGGGCCGGGCGCCACTTCCGCGCCGGACGCCGCCAGCCGCGCGAGCAGCCGCTCACTGTCCACCGTGTTCTTGTCACAGCCCAGCGTGACCAGCCCGATCCGCACACCCGCACCGCCGGCCCCGCGCTGCGGCGCCTCGGTGACAGACACGGAACGGGGACTGCCCGCAGCGTCCACGGGCGTTCCGGACGCGGGCCCGCTTCCTTGCGGCCGCGCCGGAAGCACCGGCAGGCTGCGGCTCTCCACTCGCCTCTTCATTACGCTTGTTCAGGGGATTGTCCACGCGGCGCGCGGCGAATTATACCGGCGCCGCCCGAGGGGATCAACGTCGGGGCGGCCGGCCCCCGACGCCTCAGCTCCGGTCCACGATCCGTGCACCCGGCGGCGGCGTGAACCGGAACAGGTCATCGTCCAGCCGCGGGTTGATCCGCAGGTCCCGGAGCTCGAAAGCGCGCGTATTGCTGTTCGCTTCCACGATCTCGAAGCGCCGGACCAGATGGTCGGCCGCGTCCACCCAGACGCGGAGCTGCCGGTACCCCACCGGCTCCCTTGGCACCAGCGTCAGCACGTGCGCCTCCCGGCCCGCGGCCGCGTCCTTCCCTTCCAGCTTCGCCTCGAACCGCCGGACCGGATCGCCGACGAACTGGGACCGCAGGTCCACCGCGCCCGCGTTCCCCTGCCGGACCGGCATCCGGATCACCTGCTTCTCGTCGACGCTCGGATAGTAGACCCAGAAGTATTCGCCATCGCTCACGATGATGTCGCCCGCCGGCTCCTCGAACTTCATCAGGAAACGGTCCGGATGGCGCTGGTACATCATCCCGCGGCTCACCACCTGGGTGCCCAGGACGCGGTTGTCCATCCGCTGCGTGAACGCCGCGCTGAGCGACGTGACCCGCTCGTACGCCGCCGATGCCCGCCGAAGGATCTCCGTCGCATCCTCCGACGCGGCTGGTTCCGGCGTATCCGACGCCGTCGCCTCCGGCTCCGCGCCGCCCACCCGTTCGCTCACCTCCGACGCCGGCAGCACGCCCGGATCGGCGTCCGGGCGGGGAACGGCTCCTCCGGCTGTCGGCCCGTCCCCCACGCCGGCGGGCGCCGGACCGGACCGGGACGTCGTGTCGATGTCATGCCCATCCTGCTCGCCACGACCCTCGGGATCGCCGAACACGACGGGCGAGTCCGCGCCCGCCACGCCGCCCGGCGCAGGCGTGGCGGGCGCCTCCTCCACCGGCCCATCCGCCGCACCGGGCTGCGCGCGGCTCGCGAACTGGTTCCGCGCGCCGAGCGCGATGACCACCGCCACGACCCCCGACCCGACTGCGATCAGTATCTTCCTCATGGTCACCGCATGAAAAAAGGTCCCGATGACCATCGTGGTACACGGTCACGGAACCTGCGTTCCTGGGCGACGCCCCCTGCGCCGGGACGCCGTGCTCCGGCATCCTCCTCGGCCCGACCCCGCTACTCTCGTTCCTCCAGGGCGTGCAGCGCCTCGTAGCCGACCAGCACCTCCCGCGGCTTGGATCCGTCCGGCGGCCCGAGGATCCCCGCGTTGTGCAACTGGTCGATGATCCGCGCCGCCCGGCCGTAGCCGATTCGCAGGCGACGCTGGAGCAGCGACGTCGAACCCTGCTGGAACTGGATGCACACCTCCGCCGCCTGCATGAAGAGCGGGTCCCGCTCCTCCACGGCCGCGTCCGCAGCCTCCACCCCGGCCTCCTCCGCCTCCCGCGCTCGCACGTACTCGAGGATGTCCTCTTCTTCCTCCACCGGCCGGGCCCGGTTCTCGTCCCTGAACCAGGCCATGATCCGCTCCGTGTCCGCGGTCGGCAGGAACGCGCCCTGGATCCGCACCGGGTCCGACTGGCCGGGCGGCAGGAAGAGCATGTCCCCGTTCCCGAGCAGCGCATCCGCCCCGTTCTGGTCCAGGATCGTCCGCGAATCCACCTTCGAGCTGACCCGGAACGCGATCCGGCACGGGAAGTTCGCCTTGATCAGCCCCGTGATCACGTTCACGCTCGGCCGCTGCGTGGCCACGATCAGGTGGATCCCGATCGCCCGTGCCTTCTGCGCGAGCTGCGCCAGCGGCTTCTCGATCTCCGCCTGGACCGCCATCATCAGGTCCGCCAGCTCGTCCACCACCACCACGATGTACGGGAGCGGGCCGTCACGATAGATCCACCGGTCCGGATCCCCTTCCTCGCCGTCCGGCGCCGGCCGCCGGATCACCGCCCCATCCGCGACCCGCCGGTTGAACTCCGCGATCGACCGGCAGCCGTTCTCCTTCAGGAGCTCGTACCGCCGCTCCATCTCGTACACGGCCCACTTCAGGACGACCGATGCGTCCTTCGGGTCCGTCACCACCGGATGCCGCAGGTGAGGCAGATCCGAGTACATGCTCAGCTCGACCATCTTCGGGTCGATCATGAGCATGCGCAGCCGCTGGGGAGGATGCCGGTAGATGAGGCTCGTGATGACCGTGTTGATGCACACCGACTTGCCGGACCCTGTGGCACCCGCGATCAGGAGGTGGGGCATGCGGGCGAGGTCGGCCACGTACGGCCGACCGGTGAGATCCTTCCCGAGCGCCAGGGGGAGTTGCGCGCGCCCGCGCCGGAACTCCGGCGTCTCCAGGATCTCCCGGAGATAGACCACTTCCGGCTCCGGATTCGGCACCTCGACGCCCACCGCCCCCTTCCCCGGGATCGGCGCCACGATCCGCACGCTCGGCGCCTTCAGCGCCAGCGCCAGGTCCGCGTCCAGCGCCGCGATCCGGTTCACCTTCACCCCCGGCGCCGGAATCACTTCGAACTGCGTGACCACCGGGCCCGTGGTGCGGCCGCCGATGCGACCTTCGACCTTGAACGTGCGCAGCGTCTCGATCAGCACGTTCCCCAGCCGGTCGAGCTCCTGCTCGGTCAGCGAAGAGCTCGACGGCGGCGCTTCGGACAGCAGCTCGAGCGGTGGGCGGTCCTCCGAGCCCGGGTCGCCCGGGTCTTCGAGCTCCAGTTCCGGCGCCCGCTTCGGCTTCGCCGGCAGCGCCCGCGGCCGTCGCTTCCCCGGCTCCGCGATCGCCGCCGCGCCTCCGGCCACCGGCTCCGGCTCCGGTTCCGGTTCCGGGTCCGGCTCCGCTTCGGCCGCAGCAGCGGCCGGCCGCTCCTTGGCCCGCCGTTCCGCGAGCGCCTTCCCCGCGTTAAAGCCCCACCGCACCCCCGCCGCCAGCAGCCGGGCGGCCCACGCGCCGCCGCGGGCCAGCGCCGATCCCGGATTCCACCCGACCGTCGCCACGAACAGCGCCAGGGTGAGGAAGACCAGCGTCAGTGCCGTGCCCAGCCACCCCAGGACCTGGCGGAGCGGCTCGCCGACCGTCGTGCCCAGCCAGCCTGCCGGCGTGACCCCGGACCACGGAATCAGCGAGAGCCCGATGGGAACGAGCAGGGCGAGCCCGAGCCCCAGCCCGCCCCACCGCAGCGCCTTCCCCCGGTCCAGCCAGCCGAAGCAGACCGCGCCGCCCAGGGCGGGCAGCAGAACGATCACGGGGATCCCGACGCCGAGGAACCGATAGCCCCAATCCCGGATCCGCCCGCCGAGAACGCCCATGACGTTCCCGGACGGAAACACGTCCACCACGCGAACCGCCGCTTCCGGCACCAGGCTCAGCAGCAGGAACAGCGCGAGCGTCAGCAGCGCAAGCCCCAGCAGATCTTGCCTCTGCGACGGATTCAGCATGGCCCTCCGTAGCGCCTCAGCCGGCTACCGTGATCTGGTGCTGGCGAAACTCCGGCACGATCGCGACCCGGTCCACCGCCGCGCAGAACTCCACGTCCGCCCCCAGTCCCGCCTCCACCAGCTGCCGGGCCGCCGCCGTCCGCCTCATCGCCTCCAACGGCGATCGGCCGAAACCCCGCGCCATGGCCACGGCGACCGCGCCCGCATCGTTCAACACCAGCCCCCGTCCGAGCTGTTCCCGCAGCGCGAGCGCCAGGTGCCCGGCGCACACCGCATCCTCCAGCGCGAACCGGCGCTCCCGCCCCGCGCACACGATGCTCACCGCCTCGCCCTCTTCCGCGAGCTCCCGTGCCACCGCCGACAGGTTCAGGTACCCGGCCACCAGCACCCGCCGCGCGCCAGACGCAGCCAGCAGCGCCGGCGTCCCGTTCGTCGTGCTCATGACCAGCGTCTTCCCCGCTACCTGCTCGGCCGTGAACTCCAGCGGCGAGTTGCCCAGGTCGAACCCCGGAATCTTCAGACTCTTCCGCTCACCGCACAGCAGCACGTGCTCGCGCCCCAGCTTCTGCGCCAGCACCACCGCTTCATCCGTCGTCCCCGCAGGGCACACCGCCCGCGCTCCGTTCGCGAGCGCCTCGATGATCGTGCTCGTCGCCCGGAGCACGTCGATGACCACCGCCGTCCGCCCCTCCAGGTCGGACGCGCCCAGCTCGGCCGGGGTGAAGTATACGTCGAGTCTCACGTCGCCGCCGTCGCCCGCTGCTCTACCCACCGCTCCAGGAACTTCGTGTCCACCTGCCCCGCCCGGAACTCCGGCGTATCCAGGATCTCCAGCAGGAACGGGATCGTCGTGTGCACGCCCTGGATGATGAACGACTCCAGTGCGATGCGCATCCGCGCGATCGCTTCCTCTCGCGTGTTGCCGTGTACGATCAGCTTCCCGATCAGCGAGTCGTAGTAGGGCGGCACCCGGTATCCCGCATACGCATGCGTGTCCACCCGGACCCCGGGCCCGCCCGGCGGATGGAACGTCGTGATCGTGCCCGGACTCGGCTGGAAGTTCCGCGACGGATCCTCCGCGTTGATCCGGCATTCGATCGCGTGCCCACGGAACTCCATCCCGCTCTTCACCGAGTCGCTCAGCCGCTCGCCCGCCGCGATCCGGATCTGCTCCTTCACCAGGTCGACACCCGTCACCAGCTCCGTGACCGGATGCTCCACCTGGATCCGGGTGTTCATCTCCATGAAGTAGAACTTGCCGTCCTCATCCAGCAGGAACTCGATCGTCCCCGCGGACATGTACCCGATCGCCTCGGCGCCCCGGACGGCCGCTTCACCCATCGCGGCCCGCAGCTCCGGCGTCACCGCGGGCGAGGGCGCTTCTTCGATCAGCTTCTGGTGGCGCCGCTGGATCGAGCACTCGCGCTCGCCCAGGTGCACGATCCGCCCGTACCTGTCGCCCAGGACCTGCACCTCCACGTGCCGCGGCCGGGCCAGGTACTTCTCCAGGTAGACCGACGGATCCCCGAACGCCGCCTTCGCTTCGTTCTGCGCCAGCTGGAACTGGCCCACGAACCCCGCCTCGTCGAGGGCGACCCGCATCCCCTTGCCGCCCCCGCCGGCCGCCGCCTTGATCAACACGGGGAATCCGATCTCCCGCGCCGCCTCCAGCGCCTCTTCCGGATCGCTCACCGCGTCCGTCCCCGGAACCGTCGGCACGCCCACGGCCGCCATCGTCCGCCGCGCAACCGCCTTGTCTCCCATCAGCCGGATCTGCTCCGCCGTCGGCCCGATGAACACGATGTCCGACCGCTCGCAGATCTCCGCGAACTCGGCGTTCTCCGCGAGGAACCCGTACCCGGGATGGATCGCGTCCGCCCCCGTGACCTCCGCCGCCGCGATCAGCCGCGGGATGTTCAGATAGCTGTCCCGCGCCAGCGGCGGACCGATGCACACATCCTCATCCGCGAAACGCACGTGCAACGACTCGCGATCCGCCTCGCTGTATACCGCGACCGTCCGGATCCCGAGTTCCCGGCACGCGCGGATCACCCGGAGCGCGATCTCGCCCCGGTTCGCTATCAGGACTTTCCGGAACATTCCGATTCTGGCCCCTGTGGTTCACCGGCCGATCCGGCCATCCCCTCAGCCACACGACCGCCCACCGGCATCGGCCGATGGGCGCCGTGGCTGCCGCTCCCGGCTGCGGGGACGAACCCCTGGCGCACCCGCCAGGATTCGGCCCCTCTCGTTACTTGCCGGTCGGCTCGATCCGGAAGAGCACCTGTCCGTACTCCACCGGGTCCGCGTTGTTGACCAGGATCTCCCGTACGATGCCGTCCACCTCGGACTCCAGCTCGTTCATGAGCTTCATCGCCTCGAGGATGCACAGCGTCTGACCCTTCGTGACGTGCGACCCCACCTCGACGTACGGAGGCGCTTCCGGAGCCGGCGCCCGGTAGAACGTCCCGACCATCGGGGACTTCACCTCCACCAGGTTGCGGGCAGGCGCCGCGGCCTCCGCCTCCGCGGCCGCTTCCGAAGGCGCGGATGCCGTCCCTGCCGCCGGGGCGGGGGGCGGCGCCGGCTGCTGCTGCGGCGGCGCGGGCAGATAGACCGGGGCGCCCGGCATCCCGGCCGGCACCTGCGCCACGGCGGGAGCGCCCACCACCTGCGCCGCCGACGGCGGCGTCTTCGAAATACGGATCCGCGTGCCGCCCCGCGTGATCTCCAGCGTATCTATCCCGCTCCCATCCACCGCCTCGATCAGGCCACGTACAAAATCGAGATCGATCATCGCACCATTGGCTGCCGTTGGCACAACCACGCCCAGGCCCCCGCCTTCGCCGTTGCGCGCGGCGCCGCGCGTTGCGCCTTCCCGTCCATTCATCGGGTTCGCGGCCCCGCCCGCTCCGTCCAGCTTCTCGTCCACCCCGGCCACAGATCCGCTCTCCCCCGCTCCCTCGACTTCCTGCTGCGCCGAGACCTGCTCGTCGCCAATCTCCATTCCGTCCTCTCCCTCTCGACTCCTGTGCCCGCTCCCCTCAACCCGACCCTCGAAGATGGCTGACCAGCCCTCGAATGCCAAGGAGGTAGCTCTCCACCCCGAATCCCGACACCGTCCCCACCGCCTTGTCGGCGAGCAGCGACCGATGTCGGAACCGCTCGCGGGCATAGATGTTCGATAGATGGACCTCCACGAACGGACGGCCCACGCCGACCAGAGCGTCGCGCAGCGCGATGCTCGTGTGCGTGTACGCGCCCGCGTTCACCACGAAGCCCGCGACCCGCTCCGCTGCCTCCTGCACGTAGTCCACCAGCCCGCCTTCACTGTTGGACTGGAACGTCTCCACCTCCACGCCCAGGTGGCGGCAGAGTTCAAGCACCGCATCGTTCACCTCGGCCAGCGAGGCCCGACCGTAGACCTCGGGCTCACGCCGACCCAGGAGATTCAGATTCGGGCCGTGGACGACGCCGATCCTCAGCGCTTCAGGCTCTGGAGCCACGCCCGGAACATCTCCAGGTCATCGTCATCATCCGGGTCGGAACCGCTCCCGGACCCGTCCTGCGGAGCACCCGCCGCATCCGCGGCCGGCGCCGGTCCGCCGCCCATCCCGCTCCCGGGGCCTTCCGCCCGCGGCGCAAACAGCGCATCCACATCATCCATCCCCGCCGGCTCTCCGACCGGTACCCCGAACCCCTCCACGACCGCCCGCGCCGGCCGCCACGCCAGCAACGATTGCAGGTACGCCGAGACCGGCGCCTCGTCCGGCTCCGCGGCGGCCTCCACCGGCTCGTCCAGGCCGTAGAGCGCGTCCTCCCCCGCAGCGTCTCCCACCACCGCTCCGCTGCCACCCGTCCAGAACGACTCTACCGACTCCAGCTCCGATTCGTCTTCCATCGCCTCCGCCGCTCCACCGGCCCGATCATCCGCCTCGGGTCCCATAGCCCGCACCTGGCCGGTCCCCGCGAGCGCCTCCCTCAACCGCTCCTCCAGCACCGGGTCGCCCGGCCGACGCCGCAGGAGCTCCTCGTAGACCTCGACGGCCCGCTCGTTCAGACCCTGCGCAAGATACAGCTCCGCGAGCGTCTCCGTCACCACCTCGCCACCGAACGCGTCCTCCTCGTCGTAGCCGCCCGGCCCGGCGAACGGATCCACGTCCGCTTCCTCGACCCCTTCCGCGGCGAAGCCCTCCACTGCCGCGATGCCGGCGTCCGCGGGCTCGACGACCTCCTCCGTTTCGCCGGCTTCCAGCTCTGCCTCGAGTTCGTCCGCCGCCGGCTCGGCCTCCGCGTCCGGCGCGGCCGCCTCCACGCTCGACTCCTCGAACTCCGCCCAGGGTTCCGCGATCTCCGACACCGGCTCTCCGGATTCCGCCTCGTCCCCGACGTGTTCGGCCACTTCATCGCCAAACTCCGGGGCAGGCTCCCCGTGAGCCGCGACCGGCTCCTCGAGATCCGGCGCCGCCTCGCCAACCCCCCAGGCCTCGGCGGCGATCCCCGCCGCGCCTCCTGCGGCCTCGAACCCGGCCGATTCGAATCCCTGCGACGGCGCCTCGGCCTCCGGCGTCGGCTCCCCATACTCCGACGCCTCCCCGATCATCTCCGTCACCGGCGCTTCGGGCTCCCACGCCGGTTCACCGGCATCCTGCACCGGTTCGCCGAAATCCGTCGTCGACGCTTCGAACTCCGACGCCCCCTCCGTCGCCCCGTCGGCAGAGGCAGCGGCCCACGGCTCATCGCCTGCCGACTCCCCTCCCGTCCAGGGCTCCGCCACCGCCCAGGTCTCCTCGGCGCCGACGTCCTCGAAGTCGCCGCCGGTCGGCTCTTCCTGCGTCCAGTCGTCGTAGGCGCCTTCATCCCAATCGGCCGCGGTCACCACGTCGTCCACGTCCCACCCGTCCTCCGCCTCCCACGTCGTACCGGCCGGCGTCGCCGCCTCGTGATCCGCAGTGGGCTCCTCGACCGCCGCGCCTTCTTCCCCGGCGTCATCTCCCGCCATGGACGCCCCCGATCCCGCCTCGAGAGCTTCCGCCTCGGCCCAACCCGCGCCGCCGGATTCGTCACCGGCCCACCCGGCACCGGAGGCCTCCGGCTCGGCCGCCTCGTAGCCGCCGGGCTCGGGTCCGGATTCGGCGACATCGAGCTCGCCCTCCGCGGCGCCGGCCGACGGTTCGTCACCGGATTCCACCACCGCCAGATCGAAGTCGATCGCCCCCCCGCTTTCCGCGGCCGTGGCGCCCGGCTCCACCTCATCCATGTCGATCCCGGTCACGTCCCAGCTCGCCACGGCGTCCATGGACTCGATCGATGCACCGCTCCCGATCGTCACGTCCAGCAGGTCATCCGCATCATCCTGCGACGTCGACCCCGCGAACGCGCCCGGCGCGAATCCCACCGGCCTCGGGTACTCCTCATCCCCGGCCTCGGCGGCTTCCTCCCAGCCCGCCCCGTCAGCCCCCATCGCGGGCTCGCTCTCCGCCCCCACGACTTCGTCCGGCCCCGGTCCGGGCCAGTATTCGGATCCGGGGTACTCTGCCTCGACGCCGTCCAACCCGGTAGCCGCCGCATCGCCCTCGAAATCGATCGGTTCCGCTTCCCAGCCGCCCACGAAATCGTCGGCCGGGCCCCACGGGTCCGATCCCGCACCGACGGCCTCCACCGGGTCGGCCGACCAGCCTCCAGGCGCGCCGTCCGCCGGCACCGCGTCCCCGCCGTGCCCCGGCCCCTCGCTGTCGTACGGAGCCGCCGCGTCCCACGCCACGCCACTCACCTGCCCCTCGAGCGACCGGACGATCTCATCCAGCTCCGGGTTTCGTGCGTCCACCTCCTGGAGCTTGCGGTAGTAGCCCAGCGCCTCCTCGATCTTCCCCGCGTCCCGCGCCAGATCCGCCAGCGCCCGCGTCGCCACCAGGTTCTGCGGATCGAGTTCCAGGACCCGCCGGAACGCACGCTCCGCTTCCTCCGCCCTCCCCAGATCCACGAGGACCCGCCCGAGGACGACGTGCGCACTCGCGTACTCCGGATGACGCCCGAGCCCCTGCTCCAATATCTCCCGCGCCCGCTCCGGCTCGCCCGCACGCCGATACGCCTCCGCGAGATGTGTGAACACCCGCCCATCCGGATTCTCGGAGTAGAGCGCTTCCAGCTTCGCAATTTCATCGCGCCGGGACTCGGCCATGGAACCCAACTCCACGGAGGTTCTTACGGAAAGATGCGTGGGTGAGATGCCGAAGATAGAGCGTGCGCAGCCCCGCTGTCAACGCAGCCATCGTCACCCCCGCACTCCCCCCGATCGCCGCAAACGTCCGCCGCCAACGCCCTTGCCCCGGCCGCGCCGGCCGTCCCCTCCCACCCCGACCGCCGCCATCGCCTCCCCCGCCCCGCCCCCCTCCGGCGCCGGAACTTCGCCCGCCCAATCGGGTTGAAACTCCGGTTCCACATCGTTAACTTGTAATTCTTTGATCTGGTAGCCTTTTCCACACCGTCCGGTGGCGGGAGACGCGGTATTATGATGCACAAACTCCGCGAGAAGACGAAGGTGATCATGCTGATCACCGCGCTCGCCTTCGTCGGTCTCATGGTCTTCGAGTGGGGCATGGATTTCAGCGGCCGGAGCAGCGCCGCGCTCACCGGCGGTGAGATCGGCCGCGTCAACGGTGACCCGATCACCGCCGATGAGTACAACCGGGTCTATCAGAACCTGTACGACCAGCAGGCCCAGCAGCAGCGTGAGCCCATCACGACTGCCCAGACCCGGCAGATCGAGGATGCCGCTTGGAACCAGCTCGTCCTGCAGCGGCTTCTCCAGCAGGAGCTCCGCCGCCGCGGGATCCAGGTCACCGAGACCGAGATCCGACAGGCCGCCCGTTTCTCGCCTCCGCCCGAGTTCCTCGAGAACGAGCTGTTCCACACCGACGGCCAGTTCGACCTCGCCAAGTACCACCAGTTCCTCGCTTCGCCCGCGGCGGACGAGCAGTTGCTCCTCCAGCTCGAGGCGTATTACCGGGATGTCATCCCGCGCGCGAAGCTCTTCCAGCAGGTCGTGGCGGGGATCTACGTCCCGGACTCGGAGCTCTGGCGGCTCTGGCGCGACCGTGAGGAAAGGGTCCGGATCCGCTACCTCGTGCTCGATCCGGCCCGGCTCGTGGCGGACACCGACGTCTCCGTCACGCAGCAGGAGATCGAGGCGTACTACAAGGCCAACAAGGACGAATTCCGGCAGAACGCCCGCGCGTCGGTCCGCATGGCCGTGCTCGAGAAGGCCGTGACGGCGGAGGACAGCGCGGCCGCCCGCGCCAGGGCTGAAGCCCTGCGGGAGGAGATCCTCGCCGGCGGGGACTTCGAGGAGATCGCCCGGCGCGAGTCCGCGGATCCCGGCTCCGCTGCCCAGGGCGGCGACCTCGGCACCTTCTCCCGGGGCCAGATGGTCCAGCCGTTCGACCAGGCCGTCTTCTCGCTCCCGATCGGCCAGGTCAGCGAGCCGGTCCTCACGCAGTTCGGCTACCACCTCATCCGGGTCGAGAGCCGCAACGGCGACGAAGCCCGCGCCAGGCACATCCTGATCCCGATCGAGTTGACGCCGGAGTCCGAGGATCGCCTCCTCATCCTGGCGGACTCGCTCGAGACCCTGGGCGAGAAGGCCGCGAGCCTGGAGGAAGCCGCCCAGCAGCTCGGCCTTGCGGTCCGTCCGGCGGAGCTGGTCGAGGGCTTCGCGTTCGTCCCGGGGGTCGGTCCCGTGGATGATGCCGTTGAGTGGGCATTGAACGAGGCCGAGCCCGGCGACGTGAGCCCGGTCTTCGAAACGCCGTCCGCGTTCTACATGGTCGAGCTCGTCGAGCGCTTCCCCGCGTCCGTGCTGCCGCTGGACGAAGCAACCCCGAGCATCCGGACGACGCTCGCGTACCAGAAGAAGCTGGAGCGCACGCGTCAGATCGCCCGGGGCTACGTGGATGAGATCCGCCAGGGCCGGACGCTGGATGACCTCGCCGCCGCCCATCAGCTCGAGGTCGGCGAGGCCGGTCCCTTCTCGCGCTTCGAATTCGTGCCCGGGATCGGCATGCAGAACGCCGTGATCGGCACCGCGTTCGGTCTCGCCGAGGGGCAGATCAGCGGCGTGGTCGAGGCCAACAACGCGGTCTACATCGTCCAGACCGTCGAGCGCGTCGAGGCGGACCGCGAGGCCTTCGAGGCCCAGAAGGAACTGCTCCGCTCGGTCGTCATGGCCAATCTCGAGCAGGATCGGGTCAACCAGTTCCTGAACGATCTCCGCGATCGCGCGAAGATCGTCGACAACCGACAGACCTACCGCCAGCAGGCAGCGGCCGCTACCGCGGGAGCGTTGGGCTGGTGATGACCAGGGTGTGATCCAGGCGGATCCCACGGCTGCGCCCGGATGACCTGAAACGAGAAGCGCCCGGCAACCTCCGTTGCCGGGCGCTTTCTTCAATCGTCCTGTCAGCCCTGCTGCGCTTCAGCCTCTTTCGGCCTCTCCGAGCTGGCCGCCACCGTCGAGCCTCCCGCCGGCGGGACCGCCGCCGTGTCCCGTCTCGGCTGGAGCTCCCGGACCTGGTCCACCGGCTCGTTCAGCTCGGACTGGATCTCCCGAACGGACCGCCTGAACTCCCGGATCCCCTTGCCGAGCGCCCCGCCGAGTTCCGGCAACCTGCGGGCGCCGAACAGCAGCAAGAAGATGACCAGGATCACCACGATCTCGCCCATGCCCAGGCTACCAAACGGCATTTGCTTCTCTCCGCGTTCGGGCTAGAGCCAGTTCCGTACGATCAGCGCCACGATCAGGACGCCGACCAGGCTCAGCGCATTCAGATTGATGGTCAATGGACCGAGTACGAACGCCACCGCGAGCAGGTCGATTCCCAGGGGGCCCAGGGAGGCGGAGACGGTGGTCGTCAGCACCTGCCGCGTCGCGCTGTCCGGCAGGTACATCGTGGCGAGCTGCGTCAGCAGCGCCCCGATGAACAGACCAATGACCGCTGCCCAGACCAGCCGACTCAGACTCCGGCGTCGCGGGCCGATCATCTTACCGATCCTACTTCAAGGGGTTCCATACAACACAGCTACCGTCGTCTGTCGATCACGTAGGTGATCGCGTCCCGGAGCGCGTCCGTCGCCTCGCACGGCGGCAGCGTCGCCAGCGACTCCGCCGCCAGCGCCCCGTACTCCTCGGCGCGGTCCCGGGCATACTTGAGGCCACCGTGCTCCCGGACCAGCTGGACGACCCGCTCGATCCCTTCGTCCGTCGGCTCCGGATCGGCGAAGAACGCCTCGATCTCCCGCCGCTCCGGTGGCTCCATCACGCCGTACGCCGCGATCAACGGCAACGTGACCTTGTGCTCCCGCAGATCGTGTCCGGACGGCTTCCCCGTGACCGCCTCCGTCTCCGTGTAGTCCAGGAGATCGTCCGCGATCTGGAACGCCATCCCGAGATAGTGGCCGAACCGCGCGAGCGGTTCCCGGTACGTCTCATCGCCGACCAGCGCGCCCATCTCGCACGCCGCGGACATGAGCGACGCCGTCTTGCACGCAATGAGCCGGTAGTACTCCGTCTCCGTGAAGCGCAGCACGTCGCTCGCCATGAGCTGGCGCATCTCGCCAACGCTCATCTCGTTCGCGGCTCGGGACAGCACGCGGATCAGCTCGATCCGCCCGAGCGCTGCAAGTTCCGTGACCGACCGGCTGTAGAGATAGTCGCCCATGATGACCGCGGTCTGGTGATTCCACAACGCGTTCACCGTGGGCATGCCGCGGCGCAGGACCGAGTGGTCGACCGCGTCGTCATGGACCAGCGTCGCCAGATGCACCAGCTCTACCACGGCCGCGAGCGTGACCGCTTCCGGCCGTGGCCGGTCGCCGATCTCGTTCGACAGCAGCACGAGCATGGGCCGGAACAGCTTCCCGCGCAGCCTGAGGAGGTACTCGTTCACCTCTTCGATCGGCGTGAAGTCCGCGACGACAATGCGCCGCAGCTCCTCCACGACCGCTTCCAACCGGTCGCGCACGGGCCGCTGGATCTGGGCGAGCTTCGGCGGTGCAGTGCGAAGCATCTACTCCCTATGGGGGTCAAGGGTTATCACGAACGGCCCAAAGGTATTGGCCGTCCCGCTCATTGTCAAAGCCGCGCCAGCCGTTCCGCTACATCGCCGAAGTTCAGATCCAGGCTGATCACCCGCTCGTACGCGTCCCGGGCCAGCTCCGCCTTGCCCAACGCCTCGTAGCAGCGACCCATGTGGTAGTAGATGCCCAGGAGCTCCAGCTCGTTCGCCGACTCCAGCTCCAGGGCGCGCTGGAGGATCTTCACCGCCACGTTCGGCTGATCCTTCAACATGAAGCAATGGCCGAGCTCCTCGTACACCTTGAGCGGCGCGTGCCCGCCCCGCAGCGCGATCTGGAACTCGGCGATCGCCTCGTCGATCAGTCCCATCTCCTTGAACGCGATGCCCAGATCGTAATGGCTGGCCCGGTCATCCACCGCGACGTGCTGCCGCAGGTGCGTCTTGAACTGCTCGAGGATCTCCGCGAAGTCCCGCTCCTCGTCCCCGGACGGCTCCTCGTCCGGCACCACGAACCGCGTGGTCGCCTCGCCCTCCTCCTCCCGCAGCAATCCGCCGAGGTCGATGTAATCTCCCTCGTCCCCGGCCGCGGCCGGGCCGCCCTCCGGCACCGCGCTCCCACCCGCCACCCCTCGGAGCGCGGTCCGCGCCCCTTCATACTCCGGCCACAACTCCAGGACGTGCCGGTACACGGACTCCGCCTTCGCGGCCTCGCCAGCCCGCTCCAGGCAGGCTCCGAGGTCCATGTACGCCGCGAGCTGACGCTGCTCGTCCCCCACCATGACCGCGTACTGCACGCGGCTCTGATGCGCGCTCACGTTGTCCGGATCGAGCTGCACCAGCTCTTCCGCGGCGCTCAGCGCATCCCCGTACCGTTCCGCCGCCGCCAGCGCTTCGTGGGCCCGCTCCAGCCGCCGCACCGCCTCGGTGATCTGTCCGACCGCGGCCAGCGCCCGGCCATCGTCGATCAGGGTGAGGGGATCCTCCTCCCCGGAGTCCAGCGAGACGCTCCCGGCCCACATCTCCTCTTCACCGGTGACGTCCAGCAGCCCGGCACCTTCGCCCAGCGATACCTCCAGAGCGGGAGCGTCCTCCGTCCCGGTTTCGATTCCCGCCGCCTCCACCGTCGGCCCATCGTCCAGGTCCAGGTACGGCAACGGCTCCGTTGACTCGGCGACGTCGTCCCCGTACTCCTCCTCGCCCGATGCCTCGACCTCCGCGGCTTCCGGCTCCACCCGGTCCTCGGCCGCCGGCGCATCCACCCCGGCCCCGGCGGTCGGCTCCGCCTCCGCGGCCTCCGCCATCCACGCCGCGGGGGCGGGTTCCACCGCGGCGGAGGCCTGGACATCGTCGCCTTCTTCCTCCGCCGCCCTGCGCTCCTCATCCGCACCCGCAGCCGGACCCTCCAGGGAGATCGCCCCCAGCGACAGCGGGTCATACGCCGCCACCGCTGCCTGGCGTTCTGCTTCCTCCGCGATCTTCGCCGCCACTTCCGCTTCGATCTGGGCGAAGTCGATCTCCGGATCCAGCTCCAGCAGTTCCGCCTTCAGCTTCTCCAGCTCCTCCTCTTCCCCCGCCCGGTACCGCTGCTCGTACGCCAGCACGAACTGGGTGCGCGCTTCCTCCGTCAGCCCCTGCAGCTTCAGATGCCGGCCCAGGATCTCCCGGATCGTCGGATCCGCCGACAGGTCCGCGAATTCCTGAAGCGCCGAGAACGCATCCCGGTCCGAGCCGCGCAGCATCATCTGCTCCGCGTACTCCAGGTACCAGCGCCGCGCATCGTGCATGAAGCCCTGCGCCGCGCAGTATTCGCCCAGCCGCCGCAGCAGGTGCGTCTGCTCCGGCATGTACCGCAACGCCTTGTTGCACAACGCAATGGCGTTGTTGTACAGCCCCGCCTCCGCGTAACGCGCGGCCGCCGTCTCGTAATAGTTCACCGCCTCGGCCACCCGGCCGAGCCGGAGGTACAGGTCCCCGATCCGGTTGAATACGCTGAGTTCGACCTCGCCCTCACGCTCATCTCCCGCACGGATCACCTGGAGATAAGCCTCGATGGCCTCCTCCCAGCGCTCCTCCTGCTCGTGGAGCCTGGCCTTCTCCTTCAGCTTCGTGATCGACCTCATTCGTACCGTGGGACAGGGGATTGCTCGACGCGTGACAGGTATGCTGCAAGACGACGGGACAGGAGCCGGTCCATCGTCGCATCCCGCAACGACAGCCGCTCCACCGCCGCCGGGAAGACGAGCTCGTCCGGGATCATGCCGATCACTTCCACCCCGTTCGTCCTCCCGCCGCGCGCCTCGACCATTTCCTCGATGCGACGCAGGACCGCGAGCGGCGAGGTCTCCGTGACCTCCGTGAGATTCATCGAAATCTGGATCTCCCCGCGCGACGGGAGCTCCAGAGCGAGCGCGCGCAGCCCCCGGAATCCACCGCCTGCCTCCCGGATGGCCGATGCGATCCGCGCCGCTTCCGCGAGTTCGAGCCCGGTCACGTAGACGTTCCAGGCAAGGAGCAACGACCGCGCACCCACACAGACCGCGCCGGCGGTCGGGTGTGCGCCCGGATAGGGCCATCCGGCCGGCAGCAGGTCCGGCACCCGATCGTCCGGCCAGCCCCGCACCAGGCGCTCGTATCCACCGCGGCGTAGCTCCGCCAGCTCCCGGCCCCTCGGCTCCGACGCCTGACCGTAGAAGTAGACCGGGATCCCGAGCTCGTCCGCGATTCGCGCCCCGACCTTCCGGGCGCTCCGCCGCGCATCCTCGAGGTCCAGGCCGGCGAGCGGGACGAACGGAAGGACATCGAGCGCGCCGATCCGCGGATGTACGCCCTTGTGACGCCGCAGGTCGATCGCGTCCCGCGCCACCCGCGCCCCCGCGACCGCCGCGTCCTCCACCACCTCCGGCGGCCCCACCATCGTGATGACGCACCGGTGATGATCCGGATCCGCGGACCAATCGAGGACCTCGGCGCCCGCTCCCTCGATGGCGCCGACGATCGCCCGGACCACGCCGAGGTCCCGGCCTTCGCTGAAGTTCGGCACCGATTCCAGGACCCGCATGGTCATCCGACCAATGATACCAGCGACCGTCCGCGAATACAAGAACTCATCGCACCCGCTCGCCTCGCTTCCACACCCCGCGGACCAGCGGTGCGCCGAACCGGTACGGGATCTGGCGATGGTCATCCACGCCCCACAACACCAGGTCCGCCGGCGCGCCCACCCGCAACGTGCCCCGCCCGTCCTCCAACCGCAGCGCCCGCGCGCCGCCCGCCGTGGCCGCAACCAGCGCCTCGAGCGGCTCCATCCCCATCTGCGAGCACGCCATCGTCATCACCAGCGGAAGCCCCGAACCCGGTGCGGAGCCCGGATTGAAATCCGTGGCCAGCGCCACCGTTGCGCCCGCGTCGATCAGCCTACGCGCAGGCGCATAGTCCCGCTTGCCCAGGAAGAACAACGTGGCCGGAAGCAGCGTGGCAACCGTGTCCGAGCCCGCGAGCGCCCGGATCCCCTCGTCGCTCACCCGCCCGAGATGGTCCGCCGACGCCGCGCCCAATTCCACCGCCAGCTCCGCGCCCCCGGACGGCTCCAGCTCATCCGCATGCAGCTTCGGGATCAGACCGTGCTCCAGCCCCGCCTCCAGGATCCGCCTCGCCTCCTCCCCGCTGAACACGCCCGGCTCCATGAACACATCACAGAAAACCGCCAGGCCTCCTTCGGCCACGGCGGGGATCATCTCATGGATCACCAGCTCCACGTACCGGTCGCGCCGGTCCCGGTACTCCGGAGGCACCTCGTGCGCGCCCAGGAAGGTCGGCACCAGGTCCATCGGCCCCTCCTCGCCGAGCCGGCGAATCACCCGCAGCATCTTCAGCTCGTCTTCCGTCCGGAGCCCGTAGCCGCTCTTGACCTCGGCCGTCGTGGTCCCGAGCGACAGCATCTCCGCCAGCCGTACCCGGGTGAGCTCCACCAACTCGTCCTCGGAACGCTCACGGAGATCCCGCACCGACGCATTGATCCCGCCGCCCCGCCGCGCGATCTCCATGTACGACATCCCCCGGCAGCGCAGCATGTACTCATCCGCCCGCCACCGGCCGAACACGGCATGCGTATGCGAGTCGATCAGCCCGGGCGTGAGCACGCCGCCGGCGCAGTCCACGGTCTCGGCTGCGGGATGCCGCGCCACGAGTTCGGACTCCGGACCCACCGCGGCGATCCTGCCCCCCTCCACCACCACCGCCACCCCCCGCAGCACGGACGTCTCCGCGGTGGACTCGCACGTCACCACCTCCGACGCGCCCCGGAACAGCAGCGCGCTCACGCCTCCACCTCCCGCGCCGAACGCGCGATCGCCGCGAACCGGCCCTCCCGGATCATCCCTTCCACCGCCGCCAGCTCGGCGCCCAGCTCCCGGTCCCGCTCCAGCGGCTCCGCGACCTCACGGATCAGCCCGTACGCCACCTCCACGCCCTTGCCCGGCCGCAGCGGCTTCAGGAACTCCAGCGCCTGCGCCCCCGCGAGGAGCTCCAGCGCCAGCACCGTCTCGAGCAGCCGAACCGACTCCCGCGCCTTCAGGGCCGCCGCTACCCCCATCGAGACGTGGTCTTCCTTGTTCGCATCCGTGGTGATCGAATCCACGCTCGCCGGCACCGCCCGCAGCTTGAGCTCGTTGACCAGCGCCGCAGCCACGATCTGCGCCATCATGAACCCGGAGTTCAACCCCGGATTCTTCGTGAGGAACGCCGGAAGCCCCGAGAGCGCCGGGTCGATCAGCCGCGCGAGCCGTCGCTCGCTGATCGACGCCAGGTCCGCGCACACCATCGCCAGCAGATCCAGCACCTGCGCGACCGGCTGCCCATGGAAGTTCCCCCCGCTCAGGATCCGCCCCTCGTCCGCGAAGATCAACGGGTTGTCCGTCGCGCTGTTGATCTCCACCTCCAGCACCTGCCGCACGTAGGCCAGCGCCTGGCGCGCCGCGCCGTGCACCTGCGGCATGCACCGGAGCGAGTACGCATCCTGCACCCGCGGGTCGTTGTACCGGTGGGACTCCCGGATCTCCGAATCCCTCAATAGGCCGCGCAGCGTCCTGGCGCTCTCCAACTGCCCCGGATGCGGCCTCGCACGCTGGATCGCTTCGTCGAACGCGTCCGGCGTGCCCCGCAGCCCCTCCAGGCTCGTCGCCCCCGCCACCTCCGCCGTGTCCAGCGCACGCTCCGCCGCCAGCAGCGCCAGCGCCCCGATCCCCGCGTGGACCTGCGTCCCGTTGTTGAGCGCCAGCCCCTCCTTCGCCTCCAACTGGAGTGGCGCCAGCCCCGCCCGGGCCAGCGCTTCGCCACCGGGGAGCTCCTCCCCCTGGTACGTCGCCCGGCCCTCGCCCATCAGCACCAGCGCCAGATGGGAGAGCGGCGCCAGGTCTCCGGACGCGCCCACGCTCCCTCGCTCGGGGATCACCGGATGCACCCGCCGGTTCAACATTTCGGCCAGCAGCTCGATCACCGCCGGCCGTACCCCCGAATAGCCCAGCGCCAACACGTTCGCCCGGAGCAGCATCACCGCCCGCGTCTCGTTCTCCGGGAGCGGAGCCCCTACCCCCAGCGCATGGCTGCGGATCAGGTTCTCCTGGAGCTCCCGCAGCCGGTCCGGCGGGATCACGACCTCGGACAGCGCCCCGAAGCCCGTGGTGATCCCGTACACCACCCGCCCCTCCTCCACCGCCCGCTCCACCACGCGGCGGGACGCCTCGACCCGCGCCCGCGCTTCCTCCGAAAGCCGGACCTGCGGCGATGCACCCCCGGCTACGCGCTCCACGTCCTCCAGGCGCAGCCGGTGCCCGTACAGCTCGAGGATCTCACCCATGGATTGACCGACGTTGGCTGCGGCGTCCGACCCGGAGCCCCCCCCCGACGCCCTCGGGCCTAGAAGGCGCCCGGCCGCCGCGACCCCGCGCCCCGCTGTTGGTAGTCGACCTTGATGTCCGGGTTGGCGCGCAACCGCACGTTCACCGTGAAGCTGAAATTCCCGTTCTGCGCCTTCACGAAGCTGAAGATCGCCTCCCAGTCGTGCAGGTCGCGCGTCAGGTTCAGGATGTGGTCGCTGAAATCGCCGTCCGTGATCGAATAGCCCGTGCTCCACGTGACGCTCCAGTTCTCCGTCGGCTGGAGCATCACCCGCGCGTTCAGCACCTGCCGCTCGTCCCCGAAACCGTCCCGCGGCCGCGTCAGCATGTAGTTGAACGATGCGTTCCACGTCCCCGCGGAACCCCGGGGCCCGGTGGACATCATCGACCGGCGCCGGTCCACCATGCGGGTCCCCGTCTCCGATGGCTGCCCCAGCGGATCCTCCGTGGGCTCCGTATCCGCGGCCTCCTCCACGCCCGCCGACGTGCGAGGCGCCCCGGCCTCCCGTCCGCCGCGCCCGAGACCGAGCAGCCGCGCCAGCCACGAGTCGCTCCCGATCGAGAACGACGCATTCAGCCCGCTCAGGTGCATGTCGAACGCCCGGTTCCCCGGCTTCGTGCTGTCCGTCCGGAACAGGTCGTGGGTCACGCTGAGCTGCAGCCCCCTCAACAGGTCCGACGAGATCTGCGACGAGATCTGCCGCGTATCCAGACCCGCCTGGTCCTCCCGCGCCTTCACGAAATCGTACGCGATCGCGCTCGTCGACAGCGAGAGGAGCGTCATCTTCCGCTCCTGCGGACGCCGCCTCGGCTCCCCGTCCGGCGATGCCTCCGGCTCCGCCGCCGACTCTCCCTCCCCCTCGCTCGCACCGCCGTCACCCTGCCCCTCCGTTTCGCTCGACCGGAACTTCGCCTCGAACGTCTGGTTCAGCGACAGCGTGATCCGGTTCTGCTCCCGGATGTTGTCCAGCCCCGTGAACACCTCCCGCTGCCGGTCCGTCGCCGTCGGCTCCGGCGAATACGCGTACGAAATGCTCGGCGAGATCTTGTGACGGATCCTGCTGAACGGCCCCACGCCGCCCCAGAACCCGAAAATGTCCGTCCTCAGCTCCGACCCGAACTCCAGCCGCACCGGCGCCGCCACCAGCTCGTTCCCCGTGGCGTCCGAACCCACCATCTCCCCACGGAGCGCGAGTCGTGGCGTCAGCGTCGTCGTCCCGATCAACCGCTGCTGGTAGTTGAGGCTCGAATTCCAGCTCACCGACCGCCGGGCATCCCGCGGCAGCACCGAATCCGGCGACTCCGGCGTCGGCACCGCCTTCGCGTGGTTCACCGTCTGCGACGCCTGCACCTGCTGCGACCAGGAGAACTTGCCCAGATTGAAGCTGCTGCTCGCATTCGCGTTCACCTGGTCCATGTTCCGCGCGTTCCGGATCGTGTCGTTCACCTGCCGGAGCTGCCGCGTGAAGCTCGCACTCCCCGTCCAGCTCGCGTTGCTGTACCACCGCTCCTGCCCCGGCAGCGCCCGGAACAACGTCACGTTCGACAGGTTCACGCCGAACTGCGGCAGCGTCAGGTCCACCTGGTCCGTGAGCAGATGCTGCCGCCGCGACGCGCCCATGTTGATCGAACCCCAATCGAAACGATGACTGAGGCTGGCGCCCGAGTTGACCGTCCGGTTCAGTTCCGTGGGATCGAACGAGTTCCGCCGCACGAAGTCCGACGACGACGCGTAGCTCCCGGACACCGTCACCGACGTCCGCTCCGTCGGCTGCCAGTTGTTCTGCGTGTTGACCGTGAACTCCGTACTCCCATCCTCACGCCAGAACCGCTGGAACGTCACCGTGCCGTTCAGGAACTGCCGCAGCCACCGGTAGTCGAACGTGCCCGCCAGCGCCGTCCAGTTGTCCGCGAACCAGTCCAGCGCCACCTCGGCGCCCATGTAGTCGTTGATCGCCCAGTAGAACCCGATGTTCTCGATCCGGCGGTTGTAGTTGGAACTGGTGCGCGCAATGTCGTTGATCCCGAAGCGCGGCGTCAGGAGCCCGCTCCGCCGGCCGGTCTTCATGCTCTGCACCATGAACGGCAGCCAGAAGACCGGCACATCTCGGAAATTCAGCGTGACGTCCCGCGCCACCAGGATGTTGTCCTGGATGATCTTGACCTGACCCGCCGCGAAGTGGTAGTGCGGCTCGTCCAGCTCGCAGTCCGTGAACAGCGCCTTGTGTGCGTAGACCCGGTCCGTGCCCACCGTGTAGACCCGGTCCCCGTGCACGATCCAGTTCGCGCCCTCGTAGAACGTCGTACGCGCGCCGAGCGCCGTGCCCACCTGGCGGTTCAGGTCGTAGCACACCTGGTCGCTCTCCACCGGCGAGCCCTCGCCCGACAGGACCGGGGTGCCGTACCCGCAGACCACGCTCGTGCGCTCATCGAAGACCAGCAGCGAGTCCGCCGTCATGCTCTGGCCTTCCCGCCGGATCTGCGCTCTCCCCTGGAGTTCGACCCGTCCGCTGTCCGCGCTGTACCGCACACCCGCACCGGTGTACTCGGTCGCGATGAACTCCTCCAGTGTGAGCAGCACCGTCATCACCGAGTCCCGGTCGAACGCGAGTTCCGGTGTGCCCTCCGACCGGCGTTGCCCCGGACGCCCGGTCTCCCGCGCCCCGGGTTCCCCGCGCCGCTCGCCCCCGGCCACGGCCGTCGAGTCCCCCGCCGCAACGCTGTCCGCCTGCGCCGCGTCCGCGCCCCGCAGCTTCGCCAGGAGCCGCTCCCGCTGCGCTGCCGATGCAGGCGGCGGCTCCTGAGCCAGGCCGTACTCGACCCCCGGACCCAGTAGGCCTACCACCACGAGCGCCATCCTCACCAGCGCCCACACCGTACGCATCAATCCGCTCCGGCCCACTGGCTCTCCTGACTTGCAGCCTCCACCTGCTTCCGCTCCACGAACTTCGCCAGCCCGATGCTGAGTTCGTAGAGGAGCATCAGCGGCGCGATCAGGAACAGGGTCAACAGGACCACGTCCCCCGGCGTCAGCACCGCCGCCACGACCGTGATGATGAAGATCGCGTGGCGCCGCTTCTCCGCCAGCATCTTCGAATCCACGATCCCCAGCGCCGCCAGCGCCAGGATCACCACCGGCAGTTCGAAGAGCACCCCGAACGCCAGCAGCAGCTTCACCACGAATCCCAGGTACGGCCCGATCACGATGTTTTGTTCCAGACTCTCCGCCTGGAACCCCATCATGAACCGGAGCGTGATCGGCAGCGCCACGAAGTACGCCAGCGCAACGCCCATGAGGAACAGCACCACCCCCATGTACAGCGCCGGCACGATGTAGCGCCGCTCCGTCGCCGTCAGCGCCGGAGAAATGAACGCCCAGAACTGATAGAAGATGATCGGGAAGGCCAGCAGCAACCCCACCACCAGCGCCAGCTTGATGGTGAGGAAGAACGGCTCGGTGGGACTCAGATACTTCAGTTTCGTTCCACCCAACAGCGGCCTGATCGGCTCGATCAGCAGGTCCAGGACCTGGAACTTCTGAACGATCACGAAGCCGATCGCCGCGCCGATCAAGAGCGCCACCAGGCTCCAAAGGATCCGCCACCGGAGCTCCTCCAGGTGCTCCAGGAACGGCATCTCGTCGTTGGGCCGGGCGGTCCGGAAGAATCGCATCACGGTAAGAGGGGAAGTTCTACCTGGCTCGCGTCCTGCGCCTCGCGCGCCCTACGCGCGCTCAGCTCACGGAGCGCTTCCTGGAATTCGTCGATGTCCTGGAACCTTCGATAAACGGACGCGAACCGCACATACGCCACGTGGTCCCGAGCCTTGAGGCGCTCCATGACCAGCTCCCCAATGGTGCGGCTCGGGACCTCGTCCGTCGCAAGCCGTATGATCTCGTCCTCGATCTCGTCCACCATCGCCTCGATCTCCGCCGGCGTGATCGGGCGTTTCGCGCACGGCAGCCGAAGCGATCGGAGCAGCTTCCGGCGCTCGAACGGCTCCACGGAGCCGTCCCGTTTCCGCACCTGGATCGGCCGCTGCTCCACGTATTCGTACGTGGTGAACCGCCGCCCGCAGCTCAGACACTCCCGACGGCGCCTCACCGCGCTGCCCGATCGGCTGACGCGGGAGTCCACCACGCGGTCTTCGGTCTGATGACAGTACGGGCAGCGCATGGGGCGAAATCGTGAGCGGGACCTGTCTTCGGCCGCAGGCTCGCCTCAACGCCGCAGCGTCCTCAACTTCTCCGCCGCGAGCCGCGCTTCGTCGGACCGCGGCCAGCCCGAGGCGACGCGTTCGAAGTACTGCCGCGCGGCGGTGTTGTTCCCCCGCTCCTCATGGATCACGCCCGCACGGTACAGCGCCGCCGGCGCTCGCGCGGAGTTCGGGAACATCTGCACGACCTTGTCGAACTCCTTCAGCGCCTGGTCGTAGTTGCGCTCGACCACGTACGACTCCGCGATCTGGAACTGCGCGTCCGGCGCCCGTTCATGGGTCGGATGCTCCCGCAGGATCTGCTCGAACGCGCGCCGCGCCGTGGTCGCGTTCCCGCGCTGCAGCTGCTCCACCCCCGCCGTGTACAGCTCCTCCGCCTCCCCGTGCGATGCCACGACCACACCCGGCTCCTCGCCCGCCGCCGGCGCCGAAGCGAAGGTCTGCGACCGCGCTTCCCACTCCGCCCGCAGCTCGGCGATCCGCCGCTGACTCTGCCCCGTCAGCTCCTGGACCGTCAGGATGTGCTGCTCGAGCTGCAGCAGCTGGTTCCCCAGCTCGCCCCGCACACGGTACATCAGCTCGTTCAGCGTCCGCATCGTGTCCATGAGCGCCGTGTTCTGCCTCGCCAGCTCCCGCACGAGAGAATCCTGCCGCGCCTGGAGCGCCACCACCTCCGCCCGGAGATCCTTCAGGTCCCGCTTCGTCGCACAACCCGCCAGCGGCGCCGTCGCGGCCGCCATCGCCACCATCCACGTCAGGCGACGCCATCCCCGTCCGGCCACTCGCCGCACGCTCCCCTCGCGGCGTCCGCACCGACGCGCGCGACTCACCGACTCGATCTCCTTCATGCTCGCCTCCGAAGTATCGCTTCGCCTGAAGCCGGATTCACGCCGCTCCGCTCAGGGGTTGTCTGCCGCCAGCGTCGTCGCCCGCTTCAACGTCGGGGACCAGTCCGGCAGCCGGAATCCGCCCCCGCCGACGATCCGGCGCTCCCGCCCGGTCCTCGCGTCGATCGCGTACAACCCGCCCCCGCCTCTCGAACTCACGAACACCAGGTGCCGCCCATCCGGCGCCCAGCTCGGGTCCTCGTTCTCGCCTTCCGTCGTCAACTGATACACGATGGAGCCCGGACGGGAACTCACGACCATGATCTGGAACCGCCCCCGGGACCGCCCGTGGAACGCGATCATGCTGTCCGTCGGCGACCAGTCCGGCGAGGTGAAGTAGGCCGGCTGCCCGTAGGTGTAGGGCGTGATCAGCGTCGCCTCCCCGCCATCCGCAGGAATCGTGTAGATGTGCGGCTGCCCGATCCGGTCGGAGTTGAACGCGATCCGCCGCCCGTCCGGCGAGTAGGTCGGCGACACGTCCAGCCCCGGCCCCGACGTGAGCCGCCGGAGACAGCAGTTCTGCGAGATGTCGTAGTCGTAGATCACCGGGTTCCCGCCCATGGACAGCCCGAACGCGATCCGCCGGCCGTCCGGCGAGTAGGCAGGCGTCAGGAGCTGCGCCCCCGCCCGGACCCGCAAGACCCGGGTCTCGCCCGTCCGGAGGTTGCGCTCGTGGATGTTCCACCCTTCGTCGTCCCCCACCGCGTACGCGATCCGGTTCCCATCCGGAGACCACGTGGGCGAGTACAGGATCTTGTCCGTCGAGAAGATCGTCCGGAGGTTCTCTCCGTCCGAGTCGACGACGACGAGCTCGTACCGTCCGCGCGACGACCTCACCGCAACGATCCGGGACGCCGCCATACCCGGCTCGTTGCTGATCCACCGGACCACCTCATCCGCCACCGCGTGCACCGACATCCGGAAGTCCGGCGACGATTCCGGCGGCAACGAGAACGCCTGGATGTTCTTCACGGCGTTGTACACGACGTCGTGCAGCGCAAGCCGCAGGACGTACCCCTCGCCGTCCCGCTGCACTTCCCCCGTCACCAGGAACTCCACGCCCAGGTCGTTCCACGGCCCGTACAGGATCGGCCCGACCGCGAGCCCCTCCGGCACCAGCACCATCTGGTACCGGTCGCTGTAGTCCAGGTCCCGCTCTACGATCCCGTGGATCAGCCTCGCCGCCTCCGCCACCTCCGGACTCGAGGCGAACGGCCGCACCGCGACATGACGCCGCGGCACCGTGTACTGGAGTCCGAGCTGCACGCCCACCGGCTCACGGTCCTGCTGCGCCGCGAGCGGGGCCGCGCTGAATAGGACGAGGAGCACCAGAATCCGTCGCATCGCTATCGATCCATCTGTGGAGGATTGTCGGCCGCCAGGTCAGCGCGGCGGGTAGAACGTGAAGGAGACCGGAAGACGGTTCGGGACGTACCCCTCGGGGAGCGGCCCGAACGCCCCCCGCGCGGCCGCCGTCTCCACCGCGCCCAACGCCTCGAAATCGAAATGCACGTTGCCCGACCCCTGGAGGACCCGCAGGTCCGAGACGGAGCCGTCCCGATTGATCACGAAATACAACCGCGCCGTCAGGCCGGAGGGTCCCGACCACCGGAAGAAGCGGGCGATCTGTCTCGTGATGTTTTCCAGATACTCCGGGTACGGGAACGCCTCGCCGTCGATCTGCACGTTGAGGTTCTCCCCGCCCGGGCTGTCTTGCCGCGCCGACGCTCCCGTCGTCGGCTTCGGCGGCTCGGGCTTCGCCTCCTCCTGCGCCGGACGGGGCTGCGGACGTTGCGGCTGCGGTTGCGGTCTCGGCTGCGGCGCCGGCCGCGGCTCGGGCTGGACCACCCGCTGCGGCTGCTGCACCACCGGCTCGGGAGGACCCTCCACCTGCGGCGGCGGCGACACGATGTTCACCCGGTAGACGATGAAATCCGGCAGATCCGGCGCGGCCGATCGGCTCGCGTACCACGCCGCCACGCCCACGAGCACGTGGAGCAGGACCGAGCCCAGGACTGCACCCCGCCCCGGCCTCCGCCGCATTACCGGTGTCGACGCCGCGAGCTGCGCCATCCGCTACCGCCTCTGGAGCTCTCGAGGTTCGGCCACCAGACCGACTTCCGCAATGCCCAGCCGCTCCAGCGCCCCCATCACCTGCACCACCCGGCCGTACACCACGTCCTTGTCGCCCTTGATGTACGCGAACTTCGCGTTCTTGTTCTTCATCACCTCCGGGAAGACGCGCTCCAGCTCCTCGATCGATGCCACCGGCACGTCCCCGACGAACAGCTTCTCATCCTTCGTGATGCTCACGATCACCGCATCCGGCGACGTGATCGGCGCCGCATCCGCCTTCGGGAGCTCGACCTCCACCCCTCCCTGCAGGATCGGTGCGGTGATGATGAAAATGATCAACAGCACGAACGCCACGTCCACCAGGTTCGTGATGTTGATGTCCGCGTTGAGCCTCAGGTCCCGGCTGCTCCGCCGCATCCCCGGCATCATCCGCTCACAGCCTCCCTTCCCGCGCCAGCGCCCCGATGAATTCGCTCGCGAAGCCGTCCAGCTCGCCCACGAAGCCGTTCAGCCTGCTGACGAACATGTTGTACGCGATCACCGCGGGGATCGCCACCGCCAGCCCCGCCACCGTCGTGACCAGCGCTTCCGCAATCCCTGGAGCCACCGCCGCAATGCTCGCGTTCCCCACCTGCGCCACGCCCAGGAACGAGTTCATCACCCCGATCACCGTCCCGAGCAGCCCGAGCAGCGGCGACACCGACCCGATGACCGCGAGCCACGTGAGCCCGGCCGCCAGATCGTCCCGCTCGTCCATCTGCACCTTCTCCAGCGTCAACTGGAGCGCCTGGAGCTGCGCGGGCGACAGGCTGACCTGCGTACCGCCTTTCGCCGCCACCGACTGCAGGTCCCCGAAGAACGAGAGGCCCTGCCGGAAGACCCGCGTGTACGGCGAATCCGGTAGCCGGAGCGCGGACCGCGCCAGCTCCTCCAGCTTCGTCGCCCGCTCCGTCGTCTTCAGGAACGTCTCGCCCTGCTTCTTGACCCTGCGGAACTGGCCGAGCTTCCAGAAGATGATGACCCAGCTGATCAGCGAGAACGTCGCCGTCACCAGCATGATCGCCTGGATCGCCGGGCTCCCGCCGAACACCATCTCCATGACTCCGAGCCGCCCGCCCGGCTGCTGCATCGCCAGTATCATTACCTGCCGGCTCCCTCACCTTGAATGTACGCGAATGTCCGGGCCAGCCCCTCCCGGAGCGTGGTCCGTGGCTCCCAGCCGAGCGCCCGCAGCCGCGCGACGTCCAGGCAGGAGCGCTGGAGCTCCCCCGCCCGGGGCGCCGCGTGCTCGACCCGCGCATCCCGCCCCGACACCTCCATCAACCGGTGCGCGAGCTCGTTGACCGTCGTCTCCACACCCGTCCCCACATTGTACGCGCGCTCGTCGATGCCGTCGGCCGCCAGCGAACCGGCGTCCGACACGAGGAGGTGGGCATCGACGACGTCGCCTACGTACACGTAGTCCCGCGTCTGCTCCCCGGTCCCATAGACGATCAGCGGCTCGCCCGCGCCGATCCGGCGCGAGAACAGCGCGACCACGCCCGCCTCCCCGTGCGGGTCCTGCCGCGGACCGTACACGTTCCCGTACCGCAACGCCACGTAGTCCAGACCGTGCAGCGACCGGTAGCAGTTCAGGTAGTACTCCGACGCGAGCTTTGCCACACCGTACGGCGAGAGCGGCCGCTTCACCGCATCCTCCGGCGTCGGGAACTCCGTCGCTTCCCCGTAGATCACCCCGCCGGACGAAATGAAAACGAACCGGCCGACGCCGTGCCGCCGCCCGCACTCCAGCACGTTCAGCAGCCCGTCCAGGTTGATCGATGCATCCATCCGCGGGTCCGCCACGGACTTGCGCACGTCCATCTGCGCCGCGTGGTGGCTCACCAGGTCGAACCCGCCCGCATCCCGGAAGACGTCATCCAGCTTCGCATCGCGGATATCCATCCGGATGAACTCGGCCCCCTCGGGCACGTTCTCGAGCCGCCCCGTCGAGAGGTCGTCCACGATCCAGACGCGATCCCCGCGCGCCAGGTACGCTTCCGCGACGTGGCTCCCTATGAAACCCGCTCCGCCAGTGACCAGCACACGCCTCGGGCTCACTCGACGGTACCTCCTGGTTGTTCCCGTAACCGAAACAGGTATCTCGCCGCCTCGACCACCTGGACCGCGTTGCCGTCCGCCGCCGCCTCCCGCAGCCGCACCGTCGGGTCGTGCAGGACCTTGTTCAGGATCTGCTTCGTCAGCGCCTCGACCGCTTCCCGGTCCGCCTCGCCGAGATGGGCCAGCTTGCGCATGACCCGCTCGACTTCCGCCTGCCTCACGCGCTCCGCGCGTTCCCGCAGCTCCCGGATCAGCGGCGCCACATCCCGCGACACGTACCACGCCCAGAACGCCTCCACCCCCTCCGCGATCAGCGCTTCCGCCCGCGGTATGTCCGCCCGCCGTCTCTCCAGGTTGCCCTCGACGATCTGCTGGAGGTCGTCGACGTCGTACAGGAAAATGTTGTCCATCTCGCCGACCGCGGGATCCACGTCCCTCGGCAGCGCGATGTCGAGGACGCAAAGCGGATGGCGAGGTCCCCCGGGCAGCACCGACTCCACCATCTCCCGCGTCAACACGACGTGCGGCGCCGCCGTCGCCGCCGCCACGATGTCCACCTCCGGGAGCGCCATCAGCATCTCGTCGTACCGGACCGGGCGCCCCCCGAACCGCGCCGTGATCTCCCGCGCCCGTGCCTCCGTGCGGTTCGCGACGACGAGGCTCTCCACGCCCTCCGCCACCAGGCACTCCAGCATCAGCTCGCTCATCTCGCCGGCGCCCAGCACCATGGCCCGCCGGCCCCGTAGCGAACCGAAGATCTTCTTGGCCAGCTCCACCGCCACCGACGGCACGGACGCGGCCCCCACGCCGAGCGCCGTCTCGCTCCGGACCCGCCCCCCGGTGTGCAGCGCCATCTCGAACAGACGCGACAGGACGGGGCCTACGGCGCGCTCGCCCCCTCCTCCCCCCTGCGCCGCCTCGTACGCCGTCCGGACCTGCCCCTGGATCTGCGCCTCCCCCACCACCATCGAGTCCAGGCTCGACGTCACCCGGAAGAGGTGCTCCACCGCCCGGCGGCCGACGTGCCGGTAGAGATGCTCCTCCGCCTCTGCCCGGGAGTAGCCCGCCCGCGCCGCGAACAACTCGACCGCCGCATCGAGCCCTCTTCCCGCCCCGAGCCGCAGGTACAGCTCCGCGCGGTTGCAGGTCGAGAGCAGCACCGCCTCCTCCGCCACACCACCCGCCGTCAGGGCGGCCAGGATCGCACTCGCCTCCTTCCGCCCGAAGACATACCGCTCCCGGACCTCCACCGGTGCCGTATGATGGCTCAACCCTACGACCGCGAGCGTCATTGCTCCCCGCTCGTCACCGCCGCCGGGCCCGGCTGGACCACCCCACGCGGGCCTCGAGCACGCCCTGGGCCCACGCGTCCCCGGCGTGCACCGCTGTGCCGGATCCGGCCCGCGCACCCCGCCCCGGTCCGGGCTCCCCCGCGGCGCCCCGCGCGGCCGTCGTCATACCCCACGCGATCGGGGCCGAGTTCCTGCGCCCGAATCTGCGCCACCGGCCGCGGGCTCGCACATCACCGACCATCAGAGGAAAACCCGCCCCTCCCCGGCACCGACCCGCAGGATCACGTAGACCGCTACCACCACCATGAACCCCAGCACACTCGCCCACGCGCCCCGCCGATCCCGGCCTGCGGGCCCGGACCGCGCCGCCAGCGCCAGCACGAACACGAGCCACGTCACGAGCCCCCACCTGACCTGCGGATTACCGAGCAGGATCCCGCCATCGAACCGGAGCGTCCACGCCCACGCCAGGACGAGGGCTAGGCTCCACGCAGGAAATCCCACGGCCAGCGCGAACCGGCCGGCCCGGTCCAGCAACGCCAGCGGCGGCGAGAACCGGAACATCCGGCCGAATCGCTTCCCCTTCAACGCCCGGAATTGTAGGAGGTACAGCACCCCGGAGGCGAACGCAACCGCCAGCCCCGCGCAACCGGCGAAGCCGAGAAGCACGTGCAGCGCGAACCACCACCCCTGGAACGTGAGCGGCTCGCCCGTCGGGCGCACCCCGATGATCAGCGCCGCGCCCACCAGCAACGCAATCAGCGGCGCCAGGACCAGCCCGATCGCCCGGACTTCGCCCAGCGCCGCAAAGATGACCAGGTACGCGCCGATCAGGAATCCCAGCGTCGACAGCGATGGCGCCAGGCCCACCAGCGGCAGCTCGTGATGCACCACCGCGTACGCGCCCAATCCCAGCCCGTGCAACACCACCGCCACCGGCAGCACCGCGCCGCCCCACCTCGGCAGACCGCTCCGCCCCCTCACCAGCGAGGCGCCGAGAAGTCCACCGGCCGTGACGTATAGCGCCAGGGCCCCAATGTGCAACGCGACCGTCATCTCTCTCCCGTACGAACACACGGGCGCCACATGGCGCCCGTGTTCCGTGGAAGCCGCACGCCGCCGTGCACGGATCGACCGCGCACGGCCAACCCGGCCCTGCGCTTCAGTCCGTGCCCGCGATCACCGCGTCTGCCGAACCACCCGGACGGGTAGCCCGTCCTCCAGGACCGGCTGGTCCAGACGCGTGATCTGCACCGTGGCCGTCCGGTCCGTCGTGCGCACCACGATCATCCGCGCCACCGGCTCTGCCGGCAGCCGCTCGCTCCCCAGCCCGCCCGAACGCCGCTCCGGGAGATAAGCCACCAGCTCATCCCCGATCCCGATCCCGTTCGCGGCCCCGAGATTCACGAACGCCAGGTCCGTCGGACCGTACAGGGCCTGCGGCTCGACGAACGCCACCAGCTCACCCTGCAGGTCCGCCAGCGCCGGCCCCAACTCCGCCCCCGGCCGCAGCGGGAACCGCTCCAGCGGCAGGGCCACGTCCCCGTGCTGCACCCGGGTGAACTGCTGCTCCACCACGACCGTCATCACTTCCGGCGCATGCTCCGTCACCCGCACGATCGCCGTGGGCTGGATCACCCGGCCGAACGAGCGCACGCTCCGGCCGATCCGGACCAGCAGCAGCGCGTCCCCGATCTGCGGCGCCGCGCCGCCCTCATAGCTCAGGTACAGCGCCTCGTGCGGGTGCGCCCCCTGGTCTTCATGCCGCTTGAGCTTCCCACGCCCCGGCTTGTCCACGAACCGGCCGACGACCGGCAGCTCGCCCGGCTCCGCGAGCCAGGCCGCCGAGTAGTACTCGCCGGGTTGGACCGGGTACTCCTCGACCTCCTCCCGGTCCGACGCCTGCCAGACCTGGCCCGGTTCCTCGTCCGTGACCGTGACCGCGCCCGCGAAGAACCGCGTCCGCGCCCCCGGCCGCGGCTCGTAAGCCGCGACCGGCACCGGCGCGCTCGCCTCGGCCTCCGCCACCTCCGCCACCTCCTTCACCGCCACCGCCGTCGATACCGGCGGCGCAGCGAGCGAAGGGATCGCGAGCCGTTGGTTGGGATAGATCAGGTGCGGATTCCGGATCTGGCTCCGGTTCGCATCGTAGATGTCCGGCCAGAGGAACGGGTTGCGGAGATAGCGGCGCGCCAGGTCCCACAGCGTGTCGCCGCGCCTCACGACGTGCTGCGTCTCGGACTGGGATCCCCGCGCGCTGTCCGGCCGTTCCTGGGCAGCCAGCCCGCCCGCGAGGATGAGGATGAGCAGCGGGAGTGTCGTCGTTCGGATCAGGGTGTTCACGGCAGGCGACTCCTTCAGAAGGGCAGGTCATCATCCGCATCGAAGCCCGCGCTCCCGCGCGATGCCCCTTCCGTTCGCCGCGATGACCGGTCCCCTTCCGTGGACTCGCCGACCGATCCGCCCCGGGTGGCCCACGTCGCAGACGCCTCCGGAGTACCCGCGCCCCCGCTCCCCAGGAGCATGAGGTCCTGCGCGATGATCTCCGTCGCGTACCGGGTCTGGCCAGCCGCATCCTCCCAGCTCCGGTACTCGATCCGCCCTTCGACGTACAGCCGCTCCCCTTTCCTGACGAACCGTTCCACGACCTCGGCAAGGCGATCCCAGGCGACGATCCGATGCCACTCGGTCTTCTCCTGGTCCTGACCGGAACGCCCCGTCCACCGCCGGCTCGTCGCCAGCGAGAACGTCGCGACGCGCGTACCGCCGGCCGTGGTCCGGACCTCCGGATCCGCGCCGACGTGCCCGATCAGCATCGCCTTGTTGAGACTCCGGCTCATCGCCGCAAACCTGCGGAAGTGCCCGGGGAGATCAGGCGAAAAATAGGCGCCATGTCACCGGCGTGTCAATCGCTTGCGATCTTCGCATGGCGCCTGCGCGCTGCCCGGCACCCGCCCCCTCAGCCGCCCAGACGCGCGAATTCCCGCGCCCAGTACGTCACGATCAGGTCCGCGCCCGCCCGCCGGATCGAGGTGAGCGCCTCCTGCATCGCCCTCGCCCCGTCCAGCCACCCGCGCTCCACCGCCGCCTGGATCGCCGCGTACTCGCCCGAAACGTGATACGCGCACACCGGATAGCCGGTCTCCTGTTTGACCCGCCAGATCACGTCCAGGTACGCCAGCGCCGGCTTCACCATAATGATGTCCGCCCCCTCCCGGATGTCCGCCCACACCTCCCGCAGCGCTTCGTTCCCATTGGCCGGATCCATCTGGTAGCCCCGCCGGTCGCCGAACTGCGGCGCGCTCTCCGCGGCCTCCCGGAACGGACCGTAGAACGCCGACGCGAACTTCGCCGCGTACGAGAGGATCGCGACCTCCCCGTACCCGGCGTCGTCCAGCGCCCGCCGGATCACCCCCACCCGGCCATCCATCATGTCGCTCGGCGCGACGATGTCCGCCCCAGCCCGCGCGTGGCTCAGCGCCTGCCTCGCCAGCAGCTCCAGCGTCGCGTCGTTGTCCACCGCCCCTTCCCGGATCACGCCGCAGTGGCCATGCGACGTGTACTCGCAGAGGCACACGTCCGTGATCACGACCAGCTCCGGCAGCTCCCGCTTCAGGGCCCGGACCGCCCGCTGCACCACCCCATCCTCCGCGTAGCCGCTGGTGCCGAGCTCGTCCTTGTCGTCCGGGATGCCGAACAGGAGCACCGCCGGGATCCCCAGCGCCGCCGCCTCTTCCGCATCCCGCAGGAGCTCGTCCACCGAGGTCTGGAATACGCCCGGCATCGACCGCACCGGACGCCGGATCCCCTCCCCGCCCACGACGAAGAGCGGGAGGATCAGGTCGTCCACCGTTACCCGCGTCTCCCGCACCATGCGCCGGAGCGTCTCGGTCCGCCGCAGCCGCCGGAAACGCAGTTCGGGGAAGGATGGCATCATCGTCCGATCACACCGGCGCCGCCTCGCGCCGCTCAGATGTCCAGCAGTTTGCACATGACCAGCGCGTCCTCGGTCGGCACGCTGTAGTAGTTCTTCCGCCGCCCGACCTCCCGGAACCCATGCGTCTCGTAGAGACGCCGCGCGGGTTCGTTCGACACCCGCACCTCCAGGAACAACTCCCGGACCGCCCGCCCCCGCGCCTGCTCGATGACCGCCTCCAGGAGCTTCTTCCCCCCCCCCCGCCCCCGCCAGTCCGGCGCCACCGCAATGTTGCCCAGTTCGCCCTGGTCCGCCACCACCCAGAACACCGCGTACCCGACCAGCCGCCCCTCGGCTTCGGCGCCGAGGATGACCGCATCCGAGCGGCGGAGCAGCTCCCGGAACGTCGCCTCGGTCCACGGCGTCGTGTACGACGCGTACTCGATCCGCATGACCTGCGGCAGGTCCTCGAACCCCACGCGCCGAATCACGGGTGCCACGCTCATCGCACGCCCCCCGGCGTCACCCCGGGCGCCCGCACGTACTCCGGCTCCCATGCGGCCGGATCCCGGACCCGGCCCGCATCCGCCGCCACCTGCGCGAGCCACAGCAGCGCGCCACCCCGCGGCGCCCTCAGGAACCCGGGCACGACCCGCGCGCCCGCCGCTTCCAGCTCCGCCCGGTTCCGCTCCGCGCCATCACCCGTGAAGATCGGCTCGTACCCGGCGCAACGCGCCAACACCGCGTCCAGGCGATCCGCCGTCGGCTCCACCAGCGTCTCGACCCCCGAAAAACCCGGGAACCGGTAGCACGCCGCGTACACCTCGCCACGGCGGGCATCGAAGAGCGCGCACACCGGCCGGTCCGCCGCGCCCACCGACGCGGCCGCCGCCATGAGGCCGGAATACGCATAGAGCGGGACCCCCAGCGAGTGACAGAGCCCCTTCGCCGTCGCCGCCGCGATCCGCAGCCCCGTGAACGAGCCCGGCCCGCCCGAGACCACGATCCCGCCCAGCGCCCCCGGCTCCAGGGACGATGCTCGCAGCGCGTAGTCGATGGCCGGCAACAGCGACTCCGAGTACCGCGCACTCACGCCGACCACCACCTCCGCCAGCAGCCGATCGCCCACCCCCACCGCCACGCTGCCCAGCCCGGTGGACGTATCCAGTGCAAGCAATGGCTCCATCCCCGTACGACCTCCCCGGCCGCTCAGCCTCCGGGCGCCGGCAGCGCGGGCGCTGCGCCCCTCCGGATCCCGCTCACCCGCCGCACCGCCGATCCCGCGCTCGGAATCTCCAGGTAGATGTCCCAACGGTCCGGCGGCAGCAGCGCCTCCGCCCGCTCCGGCCACTCCACCAGCACCACCTCCGGACCCTCGCCCAACTCGTACCACCCCAGCTCGAGGACCTCACCCGGATCCTCGAGCCGGTACAGGTCCAGGTGCACCACGTCGATCCCCCGTGCACCCCGGTACCGGAAAACCAGATTGAACGTAGGTGACGGCATCGCTCCCGTCACCCCCGCGCCTCTCGCCACCGCCCGCGCCAGCACCGACTTCCCGGCTCCCAGCTCGCCCCGCAGCGCCAGGAACACCGGCACCTCCACCTCCCGCCCGATCGCCTCGCCCCACGCCCGCAGCTCGGGCTCCGTCAGCTCCACCGGTCCGAATCGATCGGTCATCGCGCGCCGAGCCGTGCCTTCACTTCCAGCAACTGGTCACGGAGCACCGCCGCACGCTCGAAATCCAGCATCGCCGCCGCCTCCCGCATCTGATGCTCCAGGATCTTCGCCCACTCTTCCAGGTTCACCTCGTCCGCGTAGTCCGGCTTCGGCTCCGCCACCACCCCGCCCTTCGCGGCGCCCGCCGCCCGCGCATCCGCGACCCGCGTCGTGAGCAGCGTCTCCTCCACGCTCTTGATGATCGTCTGCGGGATGATCCCGTGCTCTTCGTTGTACCGACGCTGCTTCTCTCGCCGCCGGTTCGTCTCCGCGATGCACCGCGCCATCGAGCCGGTGATCCGGTCCGCGTACATGATCGCCTTGCCCTGCGCGTTCCGCGCCGCCCGCCCGATCGTCTGGATCAACGACCGCTCGTCCCGCAGGAACCCCTCCTTGTCCGCGTCCAGGATCGCGACCAGCGAGACCTCCGGCAGGTCCAGCCCCTCTCTCAACAGGTTGATCCCGACCAGGACGTCGAACTTCCCCAGCCGCAGGTCACGCAGGATCTCCATCCGCTCGATCGCGTCGATGTCCGAGTGCATGTACCGCACCCGGATCCCCAGCTGCTGGAGATAGTCCGTCAGGTCCTCCGCCATCCGCTTCGTCAGCGTCGTGACCAGGACCCGCTCCCCCTTCTTCTCCCGTTCCCGGATCTCGGCGATCAGGTCGTCGACCTGGCCCTTCACCGGCCGGACCTCCACCTCCGGATCCAGGAGCCCCGTGGGCCGGATCAACTGCTCCACCACGACGCCGCCCGAACGCTCCAGCTCGTAGTCCCCCGGCGTCGCCGAGACGTACAGCACCTGCGGCACCAGCGACTCCCACTCCTCGAACGTCAGAGGACGATTGTCCAGCGCGCTCGGCAGCCGGAACCCGTGCTCCACGAGCGTCAGCTTCCGCGCCCGGTCCCCGTTGTACATCCCCCGGATCTGCGGCACCGTCTGGTGGGACTCGTCCACGATCACCAGGAAGTCTTCCGGGAAATAGTCGAACAGGCACGCCGGACGCTCCCCCGCCGCCCGGCCGGTCAGATGCCGCGAATAGTTCTCGATCCCCGGGCACGTCCCGATCTCGAGCATCATCTCGATGTCGAACAGCGTGCGCTGCTCCAGCCGCTGCGCCTCCAGCAGCTTCCCCGCGCTCCGCAGCTCGAACAACCGCTCGTCCAGCTCCTCCCGGATCCGCTCCACCGCCCGCTCGATCGTCGCGCGCTGCGTCACGAAGTGCGTCGCCGGGTAGATCGCAGCCCGCGGGAGCCGCACGATCGTCTCACCGGTCAACGGATCGAACCGGCTGATCCGCTCCACTTCGTCCCCCCACAGCTCGATCCGGATCGCCTGCTCGTCGTACGCCGGGAAGACCTCGATCACGTCGCCCCGCACCCGGAACGCGCCGCGCACGAATTCGTAGTCGTTCCGCGCGTACTGGATCCGCACCAGCCCCTGGAGGATGTCCCGCCGGCTGATCTGCTGCCCCACCTCCACGACCAGCATCAGCTCCCGGTACTCCCGCGGATCGCCCAGGCCGTAGATGCACGACACCGACGCCACGATCACCACGTCCTCCCGCTCCATCAGCGACGACGTGGCCCGCAGCCGCAGCCGGTCGATGTCCTCGTTGATCGAGGCGTCCTTCTCGATGTACGTGTCCGTCGCCGGGACGTACGCCTCCGGCTGGTAATAGTCGTAGTACGAGATGAAGTACTCTACCGCGTTGCGGGGGAAGAACTGCTTCAGCTCCCCGTAGAGCTGTGCCGCCAGCGTCTTGTTGTGGCTCATCACCAGCGCCGGCTTCCCCAGCGCCGCGATCACCGACGCCATGGTGACCGTCTTCCCCGAACCCGTCACCCCCAGCAGCGTCTGCGCGCGGAGCCCGGACTGGAAACCGCGTACCAGCTCCTCGACCGCCTGCGGCTGATCCCCCCGCAGCGGGAACGGCAACTGCAAATCGAACTTCATGCGTGAATCGTACCCCGACACCGGCCGGACGATCGGCGGCTGACGCCCCGGCCGGCTCCGCGTGGGTGGGAGCGTTCTGTCCTGTGGGATGGATCCGGGCGGGACGGCGGTCTCTAGCGCCTCACGCCTCGAAGTCCGCCTCCGCCAGGTGCTCCCGGCGCTCCACCGAAAGCACCCCGTTCACCCCCCGGATCGCCTTCATCACTTTCTTCAGATGCGCCAGGTCCTGCACCTCGACCATGAAGCGCCCCGTCATCCCGCCCTCGACCGCCTTGATCTCCGCCGACTGGATGTTCGTGCCCGTCTGCGTGATCGCCGCCGCAATGTCGGACAGCAGGCCCCGACGGTCCGTCCCTTCCACCGCCAGCCGTACGAAGAACCGGTCCCCGGCCTCCGCCTCCCACTCGATCTCCACCCGCCGACCCGGGTTGTCCGCCAGGTTCAGGATGTTCGGGCAGTCCACCCGGTGGATGGAGATGCCCCGCCCCCGCGTGATGTACCCGATGACCTGGTCTCCCGGCACCGGCTGGCAGCACTGCGAGTACCGAACCATCAGGTTCTCCAGACCCTGGATCCGGACCCCGCGCGACGAGCCGCGCACCCGGTCCATCAGCCGCTCGAACGCCGATGCCGGCCGCGGCGGCGCTCCCCCGCCCTCGTCCGGGTACAGCGCCTTCAGCATGGCCGTCGGACCCAGATCCCCACGCCCCAGCGCGGCCAGCACGTGGTCGAAGTCCGGCATCGCGAGCGCCGCCGCAGCAGCCTTCATCTGCTCCTCGGTCGGACGCTCCCGCCGCGCCTTCTTCAACTCACGGTCGAACAGCTCCCTCCCCAGCGCCACCGAGGACTCGAATTCCTCCTGTCGGATCCACTGCCGGATCTTTTGACGCGCCCGCGCCGTCTTCACGAACGCCAGCCAGTCCCGCGACGGGCGCTGACGCTGGTCCGTGATGACCTCGACCGTGTCCCCGTTCTTCAGCTCCCGCGACAACGGCGCGATCCGGCCGTTCACCTTCGCACCCGCACAGTGCAATCCGACCTCCGTGTGCACCGCGAACGCGAAGTCGATCGGCGTCGCCCCCTTCGGCAGCTGCTTCACGTCCCCCCGCGGCGTGAAGACGAAGATCTCGTCCTGGAACAGGTCGATCCGAAGGAACTCCATGAACTCCTCGGGCTCCTTCGTCTCCTGCTGCCACTCCAGGACCTGCCGGAACCACGTCAGCGTCTCATCGACGTCGCTCGTCGTCGTCCGGTTCCCTTCCTTGTACCGCCAGTGCGCCGCGATACCGTACTCCGCGGTCCGGTGCATTTCGTGCGTCCGGATCTGGATCTCGTACAACCGCCCGCCCGGCCCGAAGATCGTGGTGTGCAGCGACCGGTACATGTTCGACTTCGGCGTGGCGATGTAGTCGTGGAACCGCTCCTGCAGCGGCGTCCACTTGTTGTGGATCACGCCCAGCGCGTGATAGCAGTTCGCCACCGTGTCCGTGATCACCCGGATCGCCATCAGGTCGTAGATCTCGTCGAACGGACGGCCCCGCTTGATCATCTTCCGATGGATCGACCACAGATGCTTCGGCCGCCCGTACACCTCGCACGGGATCCCCGCGTTCTTCAGCTCCTGCTCCAGCGGCTTCCGCAACGCCTCGATCTGCTGCTCCCGCTCCGCCCGCCGCTCCGCGACCTTCATCGCCAGCTCGCGGTACGCCTCCGGCTCCAGGTGCTTGAACGCCAGATCCTCCAGCTCCCACTTGATCTGCGCCATCCCCAGCCGGTGCGCCAGCGGGGCGTAGATCTCCATCGTCTCCAGCGCGATGCGACGTCGCTTGTCCGGCCGCAGCGGGTCCAGCGTCCGCATGTTGTGCAGCCGGTCCGCGAGCTTGATCAGGATCACGCGCGCGTCCTGCGCCATCGAGAGCAGCAGCTTGCGGTAGTTCTCCACCTGCTGCTCCGTCGTGGACCGGAACTGCACCTTCCCGATCTTCGTCACCCCGTCCACGATCTGGGCGATCTCGTCACCGAACTCCGCCCGCACGTCCTCCAGCGTGGTCGTGGTGTCCTCCACCACGTCGTGGATCAGCCCGGCCGCGATGGACGCCGTGTCCAGGTGGAGGTCCGCCAGGATCTTCGCCACCTCCACACAGTGCACGATGTACTCCTCGCCCGACGCACGACGCTGCCCCTCGTGCGCTCGCTCGGCGAACCGGTAGGCCCGCGCGATCGTGTCCACGTCCAACCGCGACGCGTATGGACGCACGGCTTCCTTCAGCCGCGGAGGCAGCGCCTCCAGGCCGTCGCTCGTGACTTGGGCGGTCGCCGTGGTTTCCATCGCGTCGGTCCCCTCTGGAACTGCGACCTTCATATCACACTCGCATCACGCCTGCACGAACCGGGCACGACTGATGACGGACCCTTCCTTCCACGACTCCAACGCCGCGTGGACACTGGCCGGCGACAACGCACCGCAAGCCTCCGACCACGCCTCGCCGGTCCGCCGCGCACGACCCGCGGTTGCCTGGTCTATGCGAGGCAGAACCGGTTCAAGCTATCGATATTGATACCCGATTGCCAGAGACGCGTTGCGCTCGATACGGCCGCTCCGCCACGCCCGCCGGGCCGGATCGCCCCGTGGAACCGACCCCTCCGACGAGCGCGAGCCCGGCGCTCCCCGACGAGGTCCGAACACTACAACGCTCGCCCGCCCCGACCCGTGACGGCCGACGATCGTTCGTGGAGCCCGCGCTCACTGCGCCGGCATCAGCCCCGCTTCCACGAACGACACGTACCGCGCGTCGCCTATGATGACATGATCCAGGACCGGGATCCCGATGATCCGCCCGGCCTCCATGAGCTGGCGTGTGACCTCCCGGTCCTCCCGCGAGGGCGTGGGATCACCCGATGGATGGTTGTGTAGCAGGATCACCGCCGCCGCGCTCTCCGCGATCGCGGCCCGGAAGACTTCTCTCGGATGCACCACCGATGCGTCCAGGATCCCCCGCGTGACCACGAACTCCCGGACCACCGCGTGCTGCGTGTTGAGGATGAGGACGTGGAACTCCTCCTGCTGGAGGTCGCGCATCAGCGGTGCGCAGCGCTCGTAGACGTCGCCCGGACCACGGATCCGGTTCCGCTCCACCGGCCCCTCCCGGGCGAGACGCCGGCCGAGCTCGAGCGCACCCGCGAGACGCGCGGCCACCGCCGGGCCGATCCCCCGGACCCTCTGCAGCTCCTGCGGGGACCACGACGCCAGCTTCCGCAGCGAGCCGCCGGCGCTCTGGAGCAGCTCCCCCGCAATGTCGACCGCGGACCGCCCTTCCGTGCCGCTGCCGACCAGGATCGCGATCAGCTCCCGAGTCGAGAGCGCCGCCGGCCCGATGGCCAGCAGGCGCTCCCTCGGCCGGTCCGGCGCCGGCCATTCGTTGATCCGGTACCGTAGCATGGGCCCGCGCCGCCCCTCCATCACCTCGATGATGGTTCGTCGGCCGGGCCGGCCCCGCCCGGCCTACCGGCTCAGACCAGCCCGCTGCCGTGGCACTTCTTGTACTTCCGACCCGACCCGCAAGGACACGGATCGTTCCGGCCGATCCGCTCGTCCACCGTCACCGGACGCGGGGCCGCCCCCCCGCCTTCTCCCCGGTTCGTTTGCAGGCGACGCACGTCCGGCCCATCCACCGGCGTCATGCCCGCCAGCACCGAGCGCCCACCGACCCCGGCCGGAACCCGCTCCGCCTCCTCCTGCCCCGCAGGCAACGGCTCCGTCGCCCCGAGCCGGCTCACCGGCGTGTCGCTCGGACCGCTGAGCACCAGCCGGCGCGGCGGCGGCGGAGCCGCCGGACGCACCGCGAGCTGCGCCCGGAACACCAGCGACGCCACCGACTTCCGAATGTCCTTCATGAGGTCTACAAACATGTTGTAGGCCTCTTGCTTGTACTCGATCAGCGGGTCCTTCTGGCCCCACCCCCGGAAGCCGATCGACGCCTTGAGATGGTCCAGGTCGTACAGGTGGTCCCGCCACTTCTCGTCGATCACGCTCAGCAGCACATACGACAGGATCCGCTCGTCGTGCTCCCCGAACGTCTTCAGCTTCCGGCGAAACGCCTCCCGCACCCGGTCCAGGACCAGCTCCTCCACCGCCTTCGGCGTGTCGAACGGATGGTCCGCCGTGTTCTCCGCCGGGAGGTCCTCCACCACCACGAAGTAGTCCAGGACCAGACGGTTCCGCAGCCCGGCGAGATCCCAGTTCTCCGGGTGCTCGTCCGCGTCCACGTACTCCCCGATGGTGTCCCGCACCGCGTGCTCGACCATCTCCAGGATCTCGCCCTTCAGATCCGCGCCGCCTTCCAGCGCGAACAGGCGGAGATCATAGATCACTTCGCGCTGCTGGTTCATCACGTCGTCGTAGTCCAGCAGCCGCTTCCGCGCCTCGAAGTTCTGCATCTCCACGCGGCGCTGCGCCCGCTCGATCGAACGCGTGATCAGCGGGTGCGTAATGACCTCCCCCTCCTCCGCACCCAGCTTCGTCATGATCGCGGCGATCCGGTCCGAGCCGAACAGCCGCATGAGATCATCTTCCAGCGACAGGAAGAATTGCGATGCCCCGGGGTCGCCCTGCCGCCCGGCGCGTCCGCGCAGCTGCCGGTCGATGCGACGGCTCTCGTGACGCTCCGAGCCAATGATGTGCAGCCCCCCGACCTCCACCACGTAGTCGTCCGGCTTCCCCTCCAACGACTCCGCCTGCGCCGGGTCCGCTGGCACCAGCGACTGAAGGTCGATCCCGCGCGACCGGATCCAGCCGATCGTCCGCGGCTCCTTGACCCCCGGCCCGAGCTTGATGTCCGTGCCGCGACCGGCCATGTTCGTCGCGATCGTGACCGCCCCGGCCTGCCCCGCCTGCGCCACGATCTCCGCTTCCTGCTTGTGGTACTTCGCGTTCAGCACGTTGTGCGGTATGCCCCGCCGCTTCAGCATCCGCGACAACGTCTCCGATACGTCCACCGAGACCGTGCCCACCAGCACCGGCAGCTCGAGCCGGTGCAGCCGCTCGATCTCATCCAGGATCGCGTTGTACTTCTCCCGCTTCGTCCGGTAGACGAGGTCGTGACGGTCCTCCCGGATCACCGGCTTGTTCGTCGGGATCACCATCACGTCCAGACCGTAGATCTGGTGGAACTCCGCTTCCTCCGTCTCCGCCGTCCCCGTCATCCCGGCGAGCTTGTCGTACATGCGGAAGTAGTTCTGGATCGTGATCGTCGCAAGCGTCTGCGTCTCGCCGCGAACCGTCACGCCCTCCTTCGCCTCCACCGCCTGATGCAGCCCGTCCGACCACCGCCGCCCCAGCATCTTCCGGCCAGTGAACTCATCCACGATGATCACCTGGCCGTCTTCCACGATGTACTGCTCGTCCCGGTTGTACAGCGTGTACGCCTTCAGGAGCTGATGGATCGCGTGGATCTTCTGGCTCTTCTCCGCGTACTCCCGCTCCAGCGCCGCGATCCGCTCGCGCTTCTCATCCACCGACAGCGACGCATCCCGCTCGATCGCACCCACCGCCTCCGACAGGTCCGGCACGACGAACGCTTCCGGATCCCCCGGCGAGAGCTCGTCCAGACCCTTGTCCGAGAGGTGCACGTTGTGCCCCTTCTCGTCCATGGCGAACAGCAGCATCTCGTCGATCTCCGCCAGCGTCTTGTCGCGCATGTGCAGCGCTTCGAGCTGCGTCACCAGCTTCTGCAACGCCGGCTGATCCGCGAAGAGCTTGAGCAGCCGCTTGTTCTTCGGCGCACCCCGCCGCGCCGCCAGCAGCTTCTCCCCGGCCGCCCGCTCGTTCCCCGCCTCCAGCTCCGCCTCCGCCTCCGCGATCAGCTCGTTCACGATCCGCGTCTGCTTCCGGAACAGCGAGGCCACCATCGGATTGTATCGCCGATAAATGTCCGACTGATCCTCGCCAACCGGACCGCTGATGATCAACGGAGTCCGCGCCTCGTCGATCAGGATCGAGTCTACCTCGTCAATGATCGCATAATAGTGCCCCCGCTGAACCCTCTGGTCCAGCGAATGCACCATGTTGTCACGGAGATAGTCGAACCCGAACTCGTTGTTCGTACCGTACGTGATGTCCGCCTGGTACGCCTCCCGCCTCTGCGGACTGCCCGGCTCGTGCAGGTCGATGCACCCCACCGTCAGCCCCAGGTAGCGGTACACCGTCCCCATCCACTCGCTGTCGCGCTGCGCAAGGTACGAGTTCACCGTCACCAGGTGCGCGCCCCGCCCCGCCAGCGCATTCAGGTACAGCGGCATCGTCGCGACCAGCGTCTTCCCCTCGCCGGTCGCCATCTCCGCCACCTTCCCTTGGTGCAGCGCGATCCCGCCGATCAACTGCACGTCGTACGGGACCATGTCCCACACCATCCGCTGGCCCGTGACCGTGATCTCCGTGCCCAGCAGCCGGCGGCACGCCTCCTTCACCGTCGCGAACGCCTCCGGGAGGATCTCATCCAGCGCGGCCTGGATCTCGGCCTTCAGCTCGTCCTCGACCTCCTGGATCTCCAGCGACAGCGCCTCGCGCTTCGACGCATCCTCCGTCTGGCGCTTCGTCTCCCGCAGCTCCGCCAGCCGCTGCTCCAGCGGCTCCGTCCGGGACTTCACGATGGCGCGGAGCTTCGGCGTCTGCGCCTTCAGCTCCTCGTCCGACAACGACTGCAACCGCTCGGCGATCGCGTTGATCTCGTCCACCAGCGGCTGCAGCTTCCGCACTTCCCGCTCGTGCCGCGTCCCGAATACTTTGTCTATCAGGCTCTTGAGCATGGATTCGTATTGTCCAGCGGATGAACTAGGGACAGTCTTTCCATCTACCCCCGCACCGCGCGTTCGGTCCGCGCAGGCCGCCCCTTAGACCGACGGCCGCGCCGGGACTCCGGCCCGGTACAGCCCTTCCCTCTCGATGATCGAGCGCACGCCGTCCGGGACAAGGTACCGGATCGGCTCGCCGGCCGCGACCCTTCGCCGGATCTCCGTTGCGGACACGTCGATCCGCGTGACCTCGAGCCCCACGTCCGCCCCCGCACCCGACGGCCGCGCCGGCTCGCCGCTCCGCGACAGCACGACCACCGTCGCCATCGAGCGGATCGTGTCCGGTTCCCGCCACGTGTCGAACTGCGTGTACTGATCCACGCCGATGAGGAGATACAGCGTGGCCTCCGGATACCGGTGCCGGTACTCCCGCACCGTGTCCACCGAGTACGACGGGCCCGGACGCCTCAACTCCAGGTCATCGATCGCAAACCGGGGATCATCGCCGCACGCTGCACGGAGCATCTCGAGCCGCAGCTCCGCGCTCGCCTCGACACGCCCCGCCTTGTGCGGCGGCACCGCCGCAGGAACGAAGACCACGCGGTCCAGCTTCAGCGCCGACCACGCGTCCTGCGCCACGATCAGATGGCCGATGTGGGGGGGATCGAACGTTCCGCCCAGCAGCCCGATTCTCACGGAGCGGTCGCGAGCGAGATCGCCTCGGCTTCCTTCGCCTCGGCGGTGTCCGGATACTCACGGAGAAGGCGCTCCCGGGCGGCCTGGGCTTCCTCGGCGTAGCCGAGCTGCTGGTAAATGTGCACCAGGCGCAGCAGTGCCTTGGGCGCCGCGGCCGTGCGCGGGAACTCCTTGACCACGTCCTCGAAGTACAGGATCGCCGAGTCGTACGCGCGCCGCTTCTCGTAGAATTCGCCCCCGCTGTACACCTTGTCCGCGAGCTTCTCCGTCAGCTCCCGGATCAGTTCCTGCGCCCGAGGGACGTACTCGCTCTCCGGGTAATACGTTATGAGCGATTGGCAGTGGTCGATCGCCGCCCGCGTGTATTCCTGGTCGAGCTGGACCTTCGGCGAGAGCTGCCGGTACGCTTCGCACACCTTGAACCGCGCGTCGTCCGCCCACGGCCCCGACGGATAGTCCGTGGCGAGCCGCACGAATTCGCTCGCCGCCGTGAGGTACTCCTTCCGCATGAAGTACGCTTCGGCGAGCCGGAATCGCGCTTCCTGGATCCTGGGGTGGCTCGGGCTCTCGAGGATCAACCGGTCGAATGCCCGGATCGCATCCGTCCACCGCTTCGCCTCGAAACTCGCCATCCCCCGCTCGAACAGCTCGTCCGGCCCCAGCCTGTCCACCGTGGGGCCCCGCGATGCGCAGCCCGCGGCGAGTACGCCCGCCAGGATCGCCAGACAGCTCGCTCTGATCATTCCAATCGTCGCTCGCATCAGGCAGTGCTACACTCGCGTCAGGACCCTGGTTTCAATGATCGTGCAGACGCCGGGCCATGGCCATGGCCCGGTGGGTCGCCAATGCTAGGACCCGAATCGTATCTGGTCGATCCGCCGCTGGGCCCGCTCGACCAGTTGCCCGGTCCGCGCCGGATTCAACTCCAGTACCTTCCGATAAGCGGCGTGGGCCTCGTCGAACCGCCCCAGCACGAAAAGGATCTCGCCCCGTTCGAACCAGGCCTGATCCTGAATGTTCTCCGGGACACCCAGCTCCAGCACCAGATCAACGTACTCGAGGGCATCGGCCGGACGCCCCTCCTGGTGCGCCCTGCGCGCCAGTTCGAACGCGCAGCTTCCCATGTGCCAGCGCGCCTCGTTCGCCCGGTCCCCGTCCGGCGCCTGTCGCCCGTACGCCTCGAAGTACCCGATCGCCTCCTCGCACAGACTGAGCGACTCGAAGAGCGTGCCCAACTCGTAGAGGAGACGGACCGCCGACTCCGGGGACGACAGCGTCAGCGCCCGTTCATAGAAGACGAGCGCCCGCTGCGGGTCTCCGATATCGGAGTAGTAGCGTCCCAGGGCCGCGGCCAGGTCCGGCAATGGGAGCTCCGGCCGGAGTGCCTGCGCCGCTTCCACCGCGCCGGCCATGCCGTACCGATCGCCCCGCTCCGCGGCATTGCGGGCGAACTGCAGATAGTCGTAAACCGCCTGGTCCGCCCACTCCGGGTGCCTTGCCAGGAGCTGGTCGTACGCCTCCCGGGCCCGCGACAGCTGGCCCGTCCGGATGTACGCGTGCGCTACCCGCGCCAGGATCGCCTCGTCGCCTCCGCTCTGCCGGAGCGCCAGGCGGTACTCCGCGAGAGCGCCCGTGTAGTTCGAGTCTGCCCACAGCCGATCCCCCCGCGCCAGCGCCGGATCCGGACTCTCGCACCCGCCGACCCCCAGCGCGAGCCCCATGCACGCGAACGCCGCGAACGCAGCGAATGAACGCCGGCCTGTTCGGCGATCCGGCCTCGTTGCCGGCGCCGCGGACCCCGGAGCCTCCTGCACGGCCCCCGTCACGGGCACCTCAACTGTTGGGTTGTATGGGATCGTGGGCGACGGACCGTCGCTCCAGCAGGGATAGGAAGGACCGGACCTGCGGATGGTTGGGGTTCTGCTCGCGGCAGCGTTCCCACTCCGCAGCCGCGCGATCGACCTCTCCTCGACGGTGGTAGACGAGCCCCAGGAGCAGCCGCGCCTGCAAGTACCGAGGATTTCCTTCGACCGCGACACCCAGCTCCGCCTCCGCCCCGGCGAGGTCGCCCGTATCCATGAGCACCCGCGCGAGCTTCGTCCGGATGTCGTGATACGTCGGCCGGAGTTCCAGCGCTGCTCGGTACTGCGCGATGGCCTCGCCGTGGACGCCGGCCTCCCGGTAAAGGTCGCCGAGCGACGCATGCGCATTCGCGATCCGCGCCATCAGCACCCCGGGGAACCGTCCTCCCAGCTCCTCCTCGTGGCGACCCGCCTGCTCGAACGCCGCCTGCGCCTCCTCGTACCGCCCCAGCTCATTCAGCGTGATGGCATAGTTGAGGCGCGCCTCCACATACCGCTCGTTCACCGCAAGCGCCCGCTCGAACTCCACCAACGCCTCCTCGGCGTAACCCAGCAGGCTGAGGCACACGCCAGCGAGATGCCGGATGTCCGCGTACTCCGGGCGGTGTTCCAGGACCTCCCGGAAATCCGCGAGCGCGGCCTCGAAATCGCCGCGCTCGAACGCCTCACGGCCCCGCATCATGATCTGGTCGACTCGCATGGCCTCGGCGAATAATAATGCCGGGTTACACTTCTCGCCACCGGCCCCGAAACACGGCCCCTACAGGGGGTGGCCGACCGACCACCCCCGCTCGGCCCGCCGCATCTCCTGAACCCGACTCAGTCCGCGGCTGCCGGCACCAGCGGCATCACCGGCTTCCGCCCGATGCTGTAGTACTCGAAGCCGGCTTCCCGCATTCGGTTCGGATCGAAGAGGTTCCGCCCGTCGAATATAATCGGTTGACGCATGAGCCCCTTGATCCTCTCCAGGTCCGGCCGCCGATACGGTTGCCACTCCGTCAGGATCACGAGCGCATCCGCGCCGGCCACCGCATCGTAGTTGTATTCGCAGTACCGCACACGGGTTCCGAAGTGCTTCTGCGCAACCGCGAGCGCCTGCGGATCGTGGACCTGGACTTCCGCCCCCCGGTCCAGCAGCCCGTTGACCACCACCAGCGACGGCGCCTCGCGCATGTCATCCGTTTCCGGCTTGAAGCTGAGGCCCCACACCGCGATCGTCCGTCCACGCAGGCCGGTGTCCCCGAACCGCCGCTCGATCGCCTCCAGCAGCAGACGCTTCTGGTCCGCGTTGACCTGCTCCACCGCCTTGAGGATCCCCGCGTCCACGCCATAGTCCTCGAGCGTGCGGATCAGCGCCTTCACATCTTTCGGGAAGCAGCTCCCTCCGTAGCCGCAGCCCGCGAACAGGAACGACGGCCCGATGCGCGAATCCGTCCCGATACCGATGCGTACCTGGTTGATATCCGCCCCGACCTCGGCGCAGAGGCGCGAGATCATGTTCATGAACGACACCCGGGTGGCTAGCATCGCGTTCGCCGCGTACTTCGTGATCTCGGCCGAGGCGATGTCCATGAACAGGATCGGATTCCCGGTCCGCACGAACGGGGCGTAGAGCTCCTCCAGCACCCCCCGCGCATACTCCGAGTCCACGCCGACCACGACGCGGTCCGGCTTCATGAAGTCCTCGACCGCGGCGCCCTCTTTCAGGAACTCGGGATTCGAGCACACGTGGACCGGGTAGGACGTCCGCTTCTCGATCTCCGCCTTCACCCGCCCGGCCGTGCCCACCGGCACCGTGCTCTTCGTCACGACGATCTTCTCGCCGTTCATGTTCTCGCCGATGGTCGCCGCCACCTTGAGAACGTGCTGCAGGTCCGCCGACCCGTCCTCATCCGGCGGCGTGCCGACGGCGATGAAGATGATGTCGGACTCCCGTACCGCGAGCCCGACATCCGTCGTGAATTGCAGGCGCCGATCCTCCAGGTTGCGCCGGACCAGCGGTTCCAATCCGGGTTCGTAGATCGGGATCACGCCGCGGTTCAGACCCGCGATCTTTTCCTCATCGATGTCTGCGCAGATGACGTCGTTGCCCGATTCCGCCAGACACGCACCAACCACGAGTCCCACGTAACCCGTCCCAATGACCGCAACACGCATGTTTGACCTCGTCGAGTTTCGGATTGCCCCGCGGTTTCGTGCGGTTCTGCTCTTTACGCACGCGCCGTGCGGCGGCTGCAAGGTCGATGCCGTCCCTCCCGGGGTAGGACGGCGCCAACGACGCAGCCGGCCGGTCGGCCGCGCCCTGCCCTGCTCAACGTCGCTCTCGCCCGTAGAACGCCGCGATCGATTCCACGACTTCCTCGAGCTGTTCCGCTGGCAGCTCGGGGTAGATCGGCAGACTCAAGACTTCCCTCGTGGCGAGCTCGCTCTCGGGAAGGTCCCCTTTCCGGTAGCCGAGAGGTTCGAAACACGGCTGGAGATGCAGTGGCTCCGGGTAGTAAACGGCGCTCCCGATCCCCCGGGCATCCAGATAGGCCTTGAGTTCGTCGCGCCTCGCCGCCCGGATCGTGTACTGGTTGAAGACGTGCTCGTTGATCGGCAGTCTCACCGGCGTGCGGACCTCCGGAACCGCGGCGCCCAGCAGCTGGTCGTACCTGTCCGCGTTCGCCCTCCGCCCCGCCGCCCAGCGGTCCAGGTGCGGCAACTTCGCGGAGAGAACGGCGGCCTGCAACGCATCCAGCCTCGAGTTCGTCCCCACGACCTCGTGATGGTACATCTGCCGCCCCCCGTGGACCCGGCGCTTGCGTACCATCTCGGCCAGCGCGTCGTCGTTCGTGACCACCATCCCCCCGTCCCCGAAACCGCCCAGGTTCTTCGTCGGGAAGAAGGAGAAACAACCCGCCAGGCCCACGGTCCCCGCCGCGACCCGGCGCCCATCCATCTCCTGCGTCGCGCCGATCGCCTGGGCCGCGTCCTCGATCAGCGCCAGCCCCTTCGACTCCGCCAGCGCCACGAGCGGCCGCATGTCCGCCATCTGGCCGAAGAGATGCACGACGATCACTGCCCGCGTCCGGTCCGTGATCGCCGCCCGTACGGCCGCTTCATCCAGATTGAAGGTGCCCGGCTCGATGTCCGCGAACACCGGCCGCAGGCCGGCGTTCCACACCGCGCCCGCCGTCGCGAAGAACGTGAACGCGGGAACGATCACCTCATCGCCCGGCTCCAGCCCGAGCGACTGGAGCGTCAAAAGGAGCGCGTCCGTGCCGCTCGCACACCCGATCGCATGGCGCACCCCGAGCCGCTCCGCCACCTCCGCCTCGAACCGCTCCACTTCCGGGCCGAGGATGAACTGCTGCGACGCGACCACCCGGGCCACCGCCGCATCCACTTCTTCGCGAATCGACGCGTATTGCGCCTTGAGGTCCAGAAATGGCACCGCCATCACTCGCCGTCCGCCCCCACCCCGGATCCCGCCTGCACCGCCGCGCCCCCGGCTCGGCTCCCCTCCTCGACTCCGGCCCCGCCCCGCACGAACCACTCGATCGTCCGCCGGAGCCCTTCACTCAACGAAATTTCGGGCGAGTACCCGAGCACCGCCCGCGACCGCTCCAGCGACGCCAGCGAATCCCGAACGTCCCCGGCCCGAGGCGGCGCATGCACCGCCTCCACCTCCGCCCCCGTCAGCTCCCGGATCCGCTGCCACAACAGGTTCACGCTGATCCGATCGCCACACCCCACGTTGAACACACCGCCCGCAGCGCCGGGCGCCTCGCACGCCAGCAGGTTCGCACGCACCGCATTCCCGACGTACGTGAAATCCCGCGTCTGCTCCCCATCCCCGAAGATCGTAGGCGACTCGCCCCGTAGCGCCGATACGATGAACTTCGGCACCACGGCCGCGTACTGCGACGTCGGATCCTGCCGAGGCCCGAAGATGTTGAAATACCTCAGCACGACCGTCTCCAGACCGTAGCTCTCATGGAACGCCCGGCAGTACGCCTCGCCCGCCACCTTCGACGCCGCGTACGGCGACAACGGCTGCGGAACCTGCCCCTCGTGCTTGGGCAGCTCCGCCGTGTTCCCGTACGCCGACGACGAACCGGCGAACACCACCCGCTTCACCCCTGCCGCGTGCGCCGCGCGCAGTACGTTCAACGTGCCCGTGACGTTCACCCGGTTCGTCGCCACCGGATCCTTGATGGAACGCGGCACGGACGGCAGCGCAGCCTGGTGGAGCACGTAGTCCGCTCCCCGGAACGCCCGCTCGCACAGCGCTTCGTCCTCGATCGATCCTTCGATCAGCTCGATCCGGCCGAGCACCGGCGCGAGATTCTCCCGCCGACCCGTCGAGAAGTCGTCGACCACCACCACCTCGTGCCCCGCCGATACGAGCGCCTCGACGAGATGGGAACCAATGAACCCTGCACCGCCCGTGACCACGTATCGCATATCGTCCGCCGTGAACGTTGAAGGAGCCCAGTCTGCGAAGGAAACCTATGGGCACAGATAGGTGCCGGCAACGGCAACAGCACGGCCCGTGCCGACCACCACACCGCTCCGCCCGCCCCGACGCCCCTCGGGCATTCCGACTGCGCACGTTGCATGCTATCATTCTTCCCCGACCGCCGCTGTGGCCCCGCAGGAACCGGGCTCCGGCGCGCGTTCAGGTCCGCTCATCCGGCCATGAATGTGTGGCGCCCGCGCCGCGCTGATTGCAGCGATACGTCCACATTCACGGTCCGCCCGAGCCGGTGCGGCGGCCACGACCCGATCAACCTTCGTGACCCATGGAACGCCATTCGGACACTGTTCTGGTCACCGGCGCCGCCGGCTTCATCGGAAGCCACCTCGTCGAGCACCTCCTGCGCCGCGGTGATACCGTCATCGGACTCGACAACTTCGACCCGTTCTACGATCCCCGCGTGAAGCGGCGCAATCTCGAAGCCGTGTCGAGCGATCCCCGCTTCCGGCTCATCGAGGCCGACTGCGCCGATCTCGACCAGGTCGAACAGGTGCTCGGGGACACGCCCATCGATGTCATCGTTCACCTCGCGGCGAAAGCGGGCGTGCGGCCATCCCTCCTGGACCCGTTCGGCTACACCCGCGCGAACGTGGTCGGCACCCAGGTAATGCTCGAGTACGCGCGACGCCGCGGAATCCGCCGGTTCGTGTTCGGATCCTCCTCCTCTGTGTACGGGGACCGCTCCCAGGTGCCCTTCCGCGAGGATGACCCCGCCGACCGGCCGATCTCGCCTTATGCCGCCACGAAACGCGCCGGCGAGGTGATCTGCCACACCTACCACCACCTGTACGGCATCGGCATCGCCGCGCTCCGATTCTTCACCGTCTACGGCCCGCGTCAGCGGCCCGACCTCGCCATCCACAAGTTCACGGCGCTCATGGCGCGCGGCCAGCCGATCCCCGTCTTCGGGGACGGCACCACCGAGCGGGACTATACCTGGATCGACGACATCGTGGCCGGCGTCATCGCCGCCATCGACCGCTCCGCCACGACCTCGGACTTCCAGATCTTCAACCTCGGGGAGAGCCAGACCACCTCGCTCAACCGGCTGATCGAGCTGATCGCCGCCGCCCTGGGCGTCACGCCGCGCATCGAGTCCCACCCCATGCAGCCGGGTGACGTGCGGCGGACCTGCGCCGATGTGTCGAAGGCGGCCAGCCTGCTCGGCTACCGGCCGACCATGCCCGTGGAAGAAGGAATCCCCCGCTTCGTCCGCTGGTGGCTGGAGCACTACGACCACTAGCTATAGAACGGCATCGTTCTTGCACCGTCGGTCTTGCCCATCGCTCGCCGGCGGCCGCGTGATCCGACGATCCGAGCAGCCCCGGGCCGACGGGGTCAGCGGCGCGGGCGGACCGAACGGCTCGAGAACGACTGCGGACCAGGTTCCATGATCAGACCCATTCAGTGGCGGTTGCGGCCGCACTGCCCCGGAGTTCCATCCCGTGAAGCGCCCCGGGTCGTCGTCATCGTTCCGGATGCCGGCGATCGGGGCGTCATGCAGGAAGTCCTGGACTCGATCCGGCGCCAGCGGGACATCCAGTTCGAGGCCGTCGCGCTGACCGAGTCCGATCCTGCGCGCGGGCCATACGCCGCAACGGACCCGCATGAGGCCATTGCGTTCTTCCCGATCGGCCTCGTGCACGGCTTGCCGACGCTCTACAACCTGCTGCTCGCCGACACGCGGGCCGATTGCGTCTTCACCCTCCCGCCCGGCGCCGCGTTCGCCACGGAGCACGGGCTGGCCCGCATGGTCGAGGCGCTGGATGCGGAGCCCACGGCCGCCCTCGCGCTCACCGCCGCGTCTCGGACGCCGCTGCCCGCGCCGGGGGCGCCGCCGGCCACACGATCCACCCCCCGGCGGGCATCGTCCTGTCGGCGCAGCGAGCCGCCGAACCTGTTCATTTCCTTGATGCGCGGGTCCTACGCACTTCGCCTCGGCGTGCTCGCCCGCTGCGCGGCGATCCGCGCTCTCGGAGGACTCGATCCCCGATTCCCGACGACCGGCGAGCGCTTGCTCTGGCTCCGCCTGCTCCTCACGCACGACGCGCTGCGGGTGCGGGAACCGATCCTGACCCGGATGATGTCCGCCGCCTCCGCTCTCGACCTCCCGGCCTCGGGTCCCGCGTCCGAGGAGCTCGCCATGTTGCACGAACTGAAGTCTTTCGCTCCGCCCGACCCCCGGGTGAGCCACGCCATCGGCCGGGCCATCGACCGGTGGATCCGCCACCGCGCTCACAGCACGCCAGGGCAGCCATGGAGCCGCCCCCGCTCGGCTGTACCCGGCTACCGCCGCGCGCCGCGCGTCCTTGTGCACGGATCCGGAAACGCCTAAGATTTCACAGTAATGCGTATATTGATCACTGGCGCGTCGGGATTCCTCGGGTCGCACCTCTGCGACCGCTTCCTCGCCGATGGCCACGAGGTCATCGGTATGGACAATTTCATCACCGGCACGTACGACAACCTCGCGCACCTCGAGGACAATCCCCGGTTCACGTTCATTCGTCACGACGTCACGAAGTTCATCGACATCGATGGCCCTCTGGATGGCGTGCTCCACTTCGCGAGCCCGGCCAGCCCGGTGGACTACCTCGAGCTCCCCATCCAGACGCTGAAGGTCGGTAGCCTCGGCACGCACAACGCCCTGGGCCTCGCCAAGGCGAAGGGCGCCCGGTTCCTCCTCGCTTCCACTTCCGAGGTCTACGGCGATCCCGAGGTCCACCCTCAGCCCGAGTCCTATTGGGGGAACGTCAACCCCGTAGGACCGCGCGGCGTGTACGACGAGGCCAAGCGCTTCGCCGAAGCCATGACGATGGCGTACCACCGCTATCATGGCGTGGACACGCGCATCGTCCGGATATTCAACACCTACGGCCCGCGCATGCGGCCGCAGGACGGTCGCGTGGTCTCCAATTTCATCGTCCAGGCCCTGCGAGGCGATCCGCTCACGGTCTACGGCGACGGCCGCCAGACCCGGTCTTTCTGCTACATTGCGGATCAGGTGGAGGGCATCTACCGCCTCTTCCACTCCGACTACAACGAGCCGGTCAACATCGGCAACCCTTCCGAGTTCACCGTGCTCGAGCTCGCCCAGCTCGTTCTGGAGCTCACCGGAAGCTCTTCCCAGATCGAGTTCCGGCCGCTGCCCGCCGACGACCCCAAGGTCCGGCGTCCGGACATATCGCTGGCTCGGCGCGTTCTCGGGTGGGAACCGACCATCTCTCTGGAAGAGGGTCTGCGCCTGACCATCCCCTACTTCCGGGCACTGGTCGAACGGACGGGCGCCGCCGCCCGGTCTCTCTGACCACCCGGCGCCGCGTACCAGCATCCCCGTCCACATCCACGGCTCATATTTCGGGCGACGTCGTCGCTGCCCCGCTCCGCGCCCGTCGGCAAGCTCCATCGCTGCCGCAGGATTCGGTGCGCCGACCTCCATGCCCATCCGCCCGCTGCACCGCTATCCCGTTGTGAGATCACCTCCGGCACGATTTGTGCATCCACCCTGTCACACCCATTCCAACATGGTCCCGTATCGCGCCAAGGAGTCGTTTCATGTCTCCCGAATCGCTCCCCGTGAAACTACGTCAGGCTCGCCGTACCATGTCTCTCGCCGAAGCCGCTGAGCGATCCGGGATCCCGGAACATCGCATCCGGATGTACGAGGAGGGGGAGCGACAGCCGTACCGCAAGACGCTGAAGCGGCTGGCCGAAGCGTACGGCGTCCCGATCCAGGAATTCCTTGGCAACGGCGAGGCGACCAGAAGCGGGCGCAAGACCCAGGCTCCCGCGGCGCAACCCCGGCGCCGGCGTCGCCGCCCTCGTGCGCACCTGACCGCCACCGGGAGCACGCTCCAGATTCCCGTGGAAGTGGAAAACGGTCAGGTGGTGAGGCTGGTGATCGAGCTCGTGATCAGGCCGCAATCGACCGGGGTCACGACGTCCGATTCGACCATCGAATCGGATGCCGTGACCGATGGCCGGGCCGGAGCCGCACGCGACCTCGACACCGATCGGCCCCGCGGGGAGACGCCCGCTCGGAAGGACCCGTGGCCGGCCCGCGTACCCGCCTTTGGGGCACCGTCCAACGCCCATGGACTCCGGTCCCCCATTGCCGCGGCCCCGTCCGATCCCACCAGGTCGGCGCCGTCGGACGCCCGGGACCCCCTCATGGAGTTCCGCCGCGCCTATCGCGAGTTCCGACGGGACAAAAAATAAGGAGCCCCGATCTCGGCTCGGGGCTCCGACTGGCTCAGTTTCCGGCTAGGGCCAGGGGCGGGGCTGTCGCGTTCCCCGGGGCCCACGCCGGGCCGCTCAGGCCGACCACATTCTCCCGCGCGTGGCCGCGGGTGGCATTTCGCGTGTCCACGACCAGCGGGGCGTGCGCCACGACGAAGCCGTAGTCCACGTTGCTGTGGTCGGTCGTGATCACGACGCAATCGGACGCGCGGAGCTCTTCCTCCGTGAGCGGCACGCTCGTCCGGGCCATCCCTTCCTCCCGAATCTCGTGCACGAACGGATCGTGGTAGCGCACGACCGCGCCCTTCTCCTCCAGCAGCCGCATGACGTCCAGCGCCGGGCTCTCGCGGATGTCGTCCACATCCTTCTTGTACGCGACCCCGAGCACGAGGATCTGGCTGCCGTGCACCGCCTTCTTCACCCGGTTCAACGCATCCTGCACCTTCGTTACGACGTAGTGCGGCATCTCGGCGTTGACCTCGCCCGCCAACTCGATGAACCGCGTCTTGTAGTTCAGCGTCTTCATCTTCCAGGCGAGGTAATGCGGATCCAGCGGGATGCAGTGACCGCCGATCCCCGGGCCGGGCACGAACTTCATGAAGCCGAAGGGCTTCGTCGCCGCGGCCTCGATCGCCTCCCACACGTCCACGCCGAGCCGATCCGCGACCTGCGCCATTTCGTTCACCAGCGCAATGTTGACCGCGCGGAACGTGTTCTCCAGCAGCTTCGTCAGCTCCGCCACTTCCGTCGAGCTGACCGGCACGACCTTCTGGATGACCCGCGAATACAATGCGGCGCCCATCTCGACGCAGGCCTCCGTGATCCCGCCGATCACCTTCGGCGTCTCCCGGATCCCCCACACCGTGTTCCCCGGATCGACCCGCTCCGGGCTGAAGCAGAGGAAGAAATCCCGTCCCACCTTCAGCCCCCGCGCCTCCAGCTTCGGCAGCATCAGCTCGCGGGTGGTGCCGGGGTACGTCGTCGACTCCAGGATGATCAACTGACCGGGGCGCAGCACACGGGCCACGGCCTCCGTCGCGGCCACCACGTAGCTCACATCCGGGTCCCGCGTCTTGGAGAGCGGTGTAGGCACGCAAATCGAAATCGCATCGCATTCGGCAAGGCGATCCATGTCGAGCGTCGCCTCCATCCGACCATCCGCAACGAGCTCGGCAACGACGTCGTCGGACACGTCCTGGATGTGCGACCGCCCCGAGTTCACCGTCTGCGCCACCGCAGCCGACACCTCGAAACCGAGAACGCGCTGTGCACCCCGCGCGAGCTCGACGGCCAGCGGTAGCCCAACGTACCCGAGACCCACTACGCCGCAGACCGCGCGTCCCGAATCGATGCGTTCCCGGAGCGCCTTCTTCGCATCGGATGCCTCTGCGATCATCGTCTGTCTCCCATCGATTGGTTCCAACGTGCTTGCGCCTTCCATGCCCTTGCCGGAAACGCCTACAACACGCCCTGGCTCCGGCGCCATATCCCTGCGGCGCGGCCATGCCCCGCGCCAAAGTATGCTGCCAATCCCTGGACCAGACCCGGAATCGTGTGGGGATTCGCCTCGACCTGAACAGGGAGCCCGCATGTCCGGGCTGTCTCCGATGTGATCGGACCGATGGTCGCCACGATCGCGCCCCCGGTTTCGGCACCGACGCTCTGGACCCACCCCTCCACCGTCGAGGACGACGTGAACGTGATGACGTCCACTTCCCCCTGAATGACCCGACTCCGCATGACCCCGGCCCCGTGTGCTTCCGGAACGGTCCGGTACGCGACCACATCATCGACGTGCGCGCCCCTCGCGCGCAACTCATCCGGCAACACCGCTCTCGCACCCGCTGCACGGGCCAGCAGGATCCGCGCGCCCCGCACGTCCGCAGCTTTGAGCATCGCTTCGAGCACGCCCTCCGCTACGTGCGTCGAAGGGACCACATCCGCCCGAATCCCGCACCCCGCAAGGGCCGCCGCCGTGGCGGGTCCGACGCACGCGACCCGCGCGTTCCCGAACGCCCGCGCATCGCGCCCGACGGATTCCAGCGCCCGCCAGAACCGCTCGACGCCGTTCGCCGACGTGAAGACCACCCAGTCGTAGGACTCGAGCGATCGCGCCGCGGCCAGTAGCGGCTCGGGGTCCGCGGGATCCTCGATGCGAATCGTCGGAAAGATGACCACCTCGGCGCCCAGCGCCTCCAACGCTTCCACCAGTTCTGCAGCCTGGGCCCGCGTCCGGGTCACCACGATCCGAAGTCCTTGCAGCGGCCGCCGCTCTCCGGCATCGCCCACCGGCCCGCGCTCCACCGTCTCGCCGACCATTACGAGTACCGGGCCGTACCAGCCGCGCCGCTCCACCTCCGCCACCACATCCATCAGCCGGCTCACGAGCGCACGCTGGCCCGACGCGCCCGGTCGTTCGATCACACAGAGCTCCGTATCCGGCGCCCACCCCTCCCTCACGAGTCGCTCCACCACCGTGGCCAGCGCCATCGTGTGGGACTCGATCAGCAGGGTACCCGTACCGATCGCTGACACTTCCCACGTCCGGGCAGAAGTTCCTCCGACCGCGCCGGGATCCGGACGCGTGAGCACCACGGTGTCCGCCGATTCGCCGGCCGTGATGGGAAAACCTGCCAACACCGGCGCCGCGATCGCTGCCGTCACCCCGGGCACCAGCTCGCACGGCACCCCCCGCGCCCTGAGCGCCCGGGCCTCCCACGCGCCTTCGGAGAACACGTACGGATCGCCAGCGATCAGCCGGACGACCGTCTCCGCCCGCGCCGCCGCCTCCGCAAGCACCTGCACCGTCCCTGCCCGGCCCGCTTCACACCGCTGCCCACCCCCACCGACCGGTACCACCTCCGCCCCGAAACCGATCAACCCCCGGATCCCATCCCCGACCGCCTCGTCGCATACCACCACGTCCGCATTCGCAAGGAGGCGCGCGGCCCGAAGCGTCAGGAGCCCGGAATCTCCCGGACCGGCACCCACAACATAGACGACGCCCAAGCTCCCTTGCCTCCTCGACAACGAACTCCCCCTTGCGAAGCCCGACCCCAACCCATCGAAATGTGAAAGCGGCGCCAGGCACCTCATCCCGGTGCCGGGCGCCGCCACGCCGGTCTCATCCGTACGACTCGCCTCAAACGGCCTTCCGAATCTTGCCGGCCGATATGCACCGTGTGCACACCCGGACGTGCTTCCGCGTGCCGTTGTCCGTGACCACGTGGACCCGCTTCAGATTCGGCAGCCACCGCCGACGGGTCTTGTTGTTCGCGTGGCTCACGTTGTTGCCCACGCCTGGGCCCTTCCCGCAAACATAACACGTGCGAGCCATGACTCCCCTCTCGCTTCGATCTCCAGTTCGCTCGCGCCCCCGCACCGGCTCGCACCCCATGACGGAACCCGGGGCCGCGACCGGCTATGCGTCACTCCGACGCGGGAGTGCTCCCCCCGACCCGCGCCCGGATCGCCTCCAGGAACGTCGTCGCAAACAACACTTCCGCCTTCTGCCCCTCACCCTGGATCGCGCCCGACGCCTCCCAGGCAGCCACCACCGAATCCGTCATCTGATGCACCCGCCCGAGCACATCCACCGGATCGCCGGACTGGACCGCGAACCCCTCCGCCACAAGGGCATCGCTCATCTTCACCAGATACGGACTGCCAGACGGAAGCTCCACCCAGAACGCCTGCTCCCCGACCCGGCCCGCAACACGCAGTCCACTCAGGTTCACGGTCTGGCCAACGTACTGCGCTACGTTCGCTTCGAACTCCTCGGCAGTGACCGACGCGCCCGCCGACTCGGTCGTCTCTTCAGTGGTCGTCTCGACCATCGCGACCGTGCTCGGCTCGCTCGTAACCGCCAGCCACACCATGAACGCAGCCACCACTACGATGGCCGCAAACATCCACAGCTTCGTGTACAGGCTCCCGGGCGCGCTCCGCCCCGCTTCCGTCTTTGCCATGGCAGTTACTCGACGAGTTCGATGATCGCTACATCGGCGGCATCACCGGCGCGATGGCCCAACTGCAGTACGCGGGTATAGCCGCCCGGCCGTTCCGCGTACCGCGGACCCAGCTCGTTGAACAGCTTCGCCAGCGCAGTACGATCCTGGATCTTCCGCGCCACGAGCCGGCGCGAATGCAGATCGCCACGCTTCGCCTTTGTTATAAGCGGTTCCGCGTACCTCCGCAACTCCTTCGCCTTCGCAACCGTCGTCTCGATCCGCCCATGCAGGATCAACGAAGTCGCGAGATTCCGCAGCATCGACTCCCGATGCTCGGCGGTCCGCGAAAAATGCCGCCCCTTCTTCCGGTGCCTCATTTACGCCTGCTCCTCGTCGGCCGCTTTCGCCACCTCGGCGTCCCCTTCACCCCCGGCGCTCGATTCGTCCAGGAGATACAGCTCGCCATCTTCCCCTTCCTCCAGCTTCATCCCGAAGTGGAGATTGTGATCCTCGAGGAACTGGCGAATCTCCTCCAGCGACTTCACACCGAAGTTCTCGATGCTCAACATCTGCTCCTCGGTGCGCTTCACCAGGTCGCCGAGCGTGATGATGTTCTCCTTCTTCAGAGAATTGACCGACCGGACCGACAGCTCCGCCAGCTCCTCGATCGGCCGGCGGAACAGCTCCCGCAGCGGCACCGGCACGCGCACCGCACCCGGCACGGGCGGCTGCGGCTCCGCCGTCTCGCCGAACCGCAGCATGTACTCCAGGTGCTTGCGCGCCAGCTCCGCCGCATACGCCAGCGCATCTTCCGGCTGGATGCTGCCGTTCGTCTCCACCAGCAGCGTCAGCCGATCGAAGTCCGTCCGGTCGCCAACCCGCGTGTCTTCCACCGTGAAGTTCGCCCGCAACACCGGGTTGTAGATCGAGTCGATGCGCACCAGGTCATGCGGCGCACCCTTCGTCAACGGGTGCTGGTCGGCCATGACGAAGCCGCGCCCACGGTTCACGTACAGGACCATGTTCATCTCCCGATCGTCCTGCAGCGTGAACAGATGATGATCCGGGTTCACGATCCGCACCGCGCCCGTCTTCTCGATCGCGCGCGCCGTCACCGGCCCCGCCTTCGTGACCCGGAGCTCCAGCTCCGCCTGGTCCTGGTCCCCATCCAGCACCAGCACCAGCATCTTCAGATTCTGGATGATCTGGTGCACGTCCTCCACCACCCCCGGAACCGTCTGGTGCTCATGGAGGACACCGTCCATCCGGAACGCCCAGACCGCCGCCCCGGGCAGCGACGAGAGAAGGACCCGGCGTACCGTGTTGCCCAACGTCTGCCCGAACCCACGCTCGAGCGGCGAGATGACGAACTGCGCCGTCCGGCCGTCCTCCGACCGACGGGCCACCTCTACCCGCTGCGGCAACACCAATCCCGTGAGATCTAGCTCCACGGCCTACCTCCCCGGCCTCCGGCCGGCTGGTCGTCTTCGAATTCGCCTCGACCCGTATCGCCTCGCCAGCTCCCGGGCAGCCCGGCTTACTTGGAGTACAGCTCCACGATGAGCTGCTCCTGGACCGCCAGCGGGATGTCCGCACGGCTCGGCCGCTCCAGCACCCGACCCGTACGCGTACCCTCATCGACCGCCAACCAGTTCACCATCGGCGGCCGACTCTTCGATTCCAGCGACGCCTGCACCGGCAACAGATCCTTCGATCCGGCCTTGATTCGGATCTCATCCCCAGGCCGCACCTGGTAGCTCGGAATGTCCACGATCCGGCCATTCACCTCGACGTGCCGGTGCTGCACGAGCTGACGCGCCTGCTTCCGGCTCGACGCGAAACCGAGCCGGTACACAATATTGTCCAGCCGCGTCTCCAACATCACCAGCAGGTTCTCGCCCGTCACCCCCGACTGCTTCGCCGCCCGATCGAACAGCGTCCGGAAGTAACGCTCCGAGACCCCGTAAATCCGCTTGACCTTCTGCTTCTCGCGGAGCTGCTGCGCGTAATCCGATACCTTCCGCCGCCGCGCCTGCGCCACACCATGCTGGCCCGGCGCATAGTTCCGCCGCTCAATGGGGCACTTCTCCGTGTAACACTTCGTCCCCTTGAGGAACAGCTTCTGCCCCTCACGGCGACAGAGCCTGCAGACCGGTCCCGTATAACGACCCATGCGTACCGTCTTCTCCTGTCTTCCCGTCGTCCAGACTGCCGCGACTTCCTCCCGCCCGACGGTCGTGGCGGTTTACGTCGCCTCCACCAGAATCAGACCCGCCGCTTCTTCGGCGGCCGGCAACCATTGTGCGGAATCGGCGTCACATCCCGGATCGAGCGGATCTGCAACCCCGCACTCGCAAGCGCCTGGATCGCCGACTCGCGCCCGCTCCCCGGCCCCTGCACCCGCACGTGGACCCGCTTCATCCCGAGATTGACCGCCTCCCGCGCAACCTGCTCGGCAGCCACCGTCGCCGCGAACGGCGTGGACTTCTTCGAGCCCTTGAAACCCGCCTTCCCGGCGCTACCCCACACCACCACGTTCCCCGCCAGGTCCGTGATGGTCACCAGCGTGTTGTTGAACGTCGCCTTGATGTGCGCGACGCCCTCAGCGTCAACCTGCTTCCGCGTGCGCTTCGGCCGCGAGCCTTTCTTCGGATTCGCCATTCCCGCTCCGTGCCTCGTTCGAGCCTCGGTCCCGCCCGCCGTGCCTCACACGACGGCCCTAGCCTGGACCACGATCCCGAGACTACTTCTTCGGCGGCTTCTTCTTCCCCGCAATCGCCCGCCGCGGACCCTTGTGCGTCCGCGCGTTCGTGTGCGTCCTCTGCCCCCTCACCGGCAGCCCACGGCGATGCCGCAGACCCCGGTAGCAGCCGATGTCCATCAGCCGCTTGATGTTCATCGAGACCTCGGTACGAAGCGCGCCCTCCACCTTGTACTGGTTCTCGATGACCCGACGCAGCCGGTTCACCTCGTCATCCGTCAGCTCGTGCACCCGACGCGACGACTGGACACCCGTCTGCTCCAGTATCTTCTGCGCCGTCGTGTGGCCGATCCCGTAAATGTACGTGAGCGCTACCTCTACTCGCTTGTTCCGCGGTAGATCCACACCTGCGATACGCGCCATGCCCTTACCCCTGCCGCTGCTTGTGACGCGGGTTCTTCTTGCAGATGACCCGCACGACCCCCCGGCGTCGGATCACCTTGCAATGCTCACAGATCGGCTTCACGCTGCTTCGTACCTTCATAGCCTGTTACCCCGGTTTCTCGGACAGCTATTTAATATACCAGGCATCGCAAGCCAGATCAAGGTCGTACCACCCTCGTCCAACCCGCACCCGGCCGTGTCTCCCTCGATCCATCACCTGGTGAGCACCCGGACGCCGTCCTCCACGATCGCGACCGTGTGCTCGAAATGCGCGCTCCGCCGACCATCCACGGTGGCAACGGTCCAGCGGTCCTTCAACGTACGGACTTCGCTCGAGCCCTCGTTGATCATGGGCTCTATGGCCAGCACCATCCCCGGCAGGAGTCGCAGCCCCCGGCCCGGCCGGCCGAAATTCGGAACCTGCGGCTCCTCGTGCGGCTCCCGGCCGATCCCGTGCCCCACCAGCTCACGCACGACGCTGTAGCCCGCCGCAGTCGCCGTCTCGTAGATCGCGTGGCCAATGTCCCCGAGCCGGTTCCCGGGCCGCGCCTTTTCTATGCCCCGCTCCAGCGCCAGCTTCGTGACCTCCAGGAGCCGCTGGGCCTCCGCGTCGATGGTCCCCACCGGAAGCGTCCGCGCGGCGTCGGCGTACCACCCGTCGAGGCGCACGCCCACATCCACGCTCACGATGTCACCCTCCCGGAGGAAGCGGCGCGGACTGGGTATGCCGTGGACGACCTCGTCGTTCACGGACACGCACGCGGACGCCGGAAACCCGTAGAGTCCCTTGAACGCCGGCTCCGCGCCCGGGTGGCTCCGGATGAACTCCTCGGCGAATTCGTCCAGCTCGGCCGTCGACATCCCCGGCCGGACATGGGCAGGGAGCTCCACGAAGAACGCGGCGAGGATCCGCCCGGCCTGCTCGATGGCGTCGATCTCGGCACGGGTGCGCAGGTGGATCACGACTCGAGCGCCTTCCGGACGGCGAGGTTCACCTGCTCCACGGTGCCGTTCCCATCCACGTAGTGCACCGGCGTGTCGCTCCCCTCGTAATACGCGATCACCGGCGCGGTCTGCTGCTGGTACACCTCGAGGCGACGTCGCACGGTGGCCGCGTCGTCGTCCGCCCGCTCCACGAGCGCGCTACCACACGCGTCGCACACCCCCGCTTCCCGCGGCGGCTCGAAGTACACGTTGTAGACCGCGCCGCAGTTCGGACACAGCCGCCGGCCGCTGAGCCGCTTCACCAGCACATCGGCCGGCACGTCGATGACCACGACCGCGTCCAGCGGCAGCCCCATTTCCGCCAGCATCTCGTCGAGCGCCCGCGCCTGTTCCACCGTGCGCGGGAACCCATCCAGGATGAAGCCCTGCCCGCGCTCGCCAGCCGAACCGCCGCCCGCGGCGATCGCCTCCCGGGCCAGATCCAGGATGATCGCATCCGGCACGAGCTCGCCCGCATCCATGTACGCCTTCGCCGCGAGCCCGAGCGGCGTCCCCCGCCGGACCGCGTCCCGGAGCAGGTCGCCCGTGGCGATCCGGGGAATCCCGTACTGCTCGGAAAGCAGCGCCCCCTGGGTTCCCTTCCCGGCCCCGGGAGCCCCAAGCAGAATCAGGTTCATCCGTCCGCTTGCCTCCACCTCGCCCGGTGCCTCACAGCCCGAACCGGGGCCGGAGTCGAGACTCCGCGCCCCGGCCCGCGCCTCGCACCGCTGAGAATCCCGTACAGCCCGACCTCACATGTACCGCTGCCGGCCCCGGAACCGGACCCGCCCCTTCTTCATGAACCCTTCGTAATGCCGGAGCAGCATGTGCTGCTGCATCTGCTGCACCGTGTCCAGCGCCACGCCGACCACGATCAGCAGCGAGGTCCCGCCGAAGAAGAAGGTCTGGATGTTGAAAATGTCGAAGATCCAGAATGGCAGCAGCGCGATCACCGCCAGATAGATCGAGCCCGGAAGCGTGATCCGGCTCAGCACCCAGTCGATGTACTCCGCGGTGCGCGCACCCGGCTTCACGCCCGGAATGAACGCGCCCTGCTTCTTCAGGTTCTCCGCCAGGTCGACCGGGTTGAAGATGATCGCCGTGTAGAAGTACGTGAAGAAGACGATCAGGACGGCGTACGTCAGGTAGTACAGCCAGTTGTTCGGCTGGAACAGATCCGACACCGCCCGGATGAACCCGACGTTGCTGAACGCCGCGATCGTCCCGGGAACGATGATGATCGACTGGGCGAAGATGATCGGCATCACGCCGGCCGAGTTGATCCGCAGCGGGATGAAGCTCTTCTGCCCTTCGCGGATCCGGCCGCGCCCCATCACCTTCCGCGGGATCTGCACCGGGATCTTCCGCGCCGCCATGGTCATGGCCACCACGCCCGCCACCACGCCGACCATCACGGCCAGCAGCACGATCAGCGAGACCGGCCCGATCACGCCCGTGACCAGCGACTCCCACGTCCGCGCGATCGCCGCCGGGAAGCCCTCGATGATCGAGAAGAAGATCAGGAGCGACATCCCGTTGCCCACGCCGCGCTCCGTGATCTGCTCACCGAACCACATCACCAGCACGGCGCCCATGGTGAGCACCAGCGCGGTCGTGAACAGGAACCCGAAGCCAGGCGAGAGCACAGCCCCCTGGATGCTCTGCAGGAAGACGGCGTAGCCGTACGCCTGGATGAACGCCAGCCCGACCGTGGCGTAGCGCGTCCATTGCGTGATCTTCTTGCGACCCTCTTCCCCTTCGCGCTGGAGCTTCTCGATCGTCGGGATCACCGCCGCGAGCAGCTGGAACATGATGCTCGCGGAAATGTACGGCATGATCCCCAGCGCGAAGATCGTGGCCCGGGAGAGCGCGCCGCCCACGAACATGTCGTAGACGCCGAACAACGTCCCCTGCAAAGCCCTGAACTCTTCCTGCAGCCCGCTCACGTCCAGCCCGGGCACGGCGATGTGCGCCCCCACCCGGTAGATGAGCAGGATCATGAGCGTGAAGAGGATCTTCTCCTTCAGCTCAGGGACCTTGAACAGGTTGGGGATCGGGTTGGCCATGAATTCAGCTCTCCAACAATTCTACGGACCCGCCAGCCGCCTCGATCTTGCTCCGGGCCGAAGCGCTCACCGCATGCGCCCGGACAACGACCTTCCGCCGGATCTTGCCGTCCCCGAGCACCTTGACCGGCCGGCCCGTGCCCAGGTCGATCAGCCGGTACGCGTGCAGCACCTCCGCCGTGATCGTCTCCTCTTCGACCCGATCCAGGTCCCGGAGGTTCACGATCTCGTAGACCTTCCTGAACCGGTAGTTGTTGAACCCACGCTTCGGAATGCGCCGCTGCAAGGGCATCTGGCCGCCCTCGAAGCCACGCGGCGTGTTTCCGCCCGAGCGGGCCTTGTGACCCTTGTGCCCCCGCCCGCTCGTCTTCCCGATCCCCGACCCCGGACCACGGCCCACCCGCTTCGCGGCCCGGTGGGCGCCCTCCGGGCGACGGAGGTTGCTCAGCTTCGTCATTACGCCTCGCCTCCGCCCAGCTCCTCGACCTCGACCAGATGCTGGACCTGGAAGATCATCCCACGGATGGCCGGAGTATCTTTCTGCACGACCGAACGCTGGTGCCCCCTCAGCCCCAGCGCCCGAAGGGTCGCACGGTGCTTGGACATCCGGCCAATGCCGCTCCGGACCTGCGTGATCCGCAGCAGCCCCGCCGACTCCGTTCTCACTTCCTTCTTAGCCACGGCGTACCCCCAGTTCTTCCACCGAGATCCCTCGCTCGGCCGCAACCTGCTCCGGAGTCACCAGCTCCTTGAGCCCGGCCATCGTGGCCCGCACCATGTTGATCGGGTTGTTCGAGCCAAGGCTCTTCGTCAGCACGTCCGTGATCCCGGCCGCCTCGAGCACCGCGCGCACCGGCCCACCGGCGATCACGCCCGTACCCGGACGCGCCGGCTTCAGCAGTACGCGACCGGCACCATGGTGCCCCAGCACCTCGTGGGGGATCGTGCCATCGATCAGCGGCACCTCGATCATCTCGCGCCGCGCCTGCTCGAGGCCCTTCCGGATCGCCTCCGATACCTCGTTCGCCTTCCCCAGCGCGATCCCGACGTGCCCGTCCCGATCCCCGACCGCCACCAGCGCAGTGAACGAGAACCGGCGTCCGCCCTTCACGACCTTCGCCACGCGGTTCACGAACACCACGTTCTCGACCAGCTCCGCATCCGGCCGGGGACGACGGCCGCTCGCGCCGCCTCGCTGCTCTCTCGCCATGCGTTACTTCTCCTCGCCCCTCCAGGCGTAGCCCTAGAACTCGAGTCCGCCGGCGCGCGCGCCTTCGGCAAACGCGGCGACACGCCCATGATAGAGATAACCGCCGCGATCGAACACGACCCGCTGCACCCCGATCGCCTTCGCCCGCTCCGCCAGCAGCTTCCCGGCCTCGCGGCTCAGATCCGTCTTCGTCGTCTCCGGGTTCTCCCGCAGCGCCTTCAGCTCCGGCGCCTGCGTCGAAACACCGACCAGGACCTTCCCGCTCACATCGTCGACGAGGTGCCCCTGAATGTGCTTCAGCGAGCGGAACACCACCAGCCGCGGACGACCCGGATGACCTGCGATCTTCTTCCGCACCCGACGGTGCCGCCGCGCACGGCGCACCCGCCGCTCCTCTGCATTCTTTATGATCGCCATCGCTCAGATCCCCCGCGACTACTTCGAGCCCGCCTTGCCGGCCTTCCGCCGGACCTGTTCACCCTGATACCGGATCCCCTTGCCCTTGTACGGCTCCGGCGGACGCACCGCCCGAATCTCCGCGGCCGTCTGCCCGACCCGCTCCTTGTCCATACCCTCGATCACGATCACCGTAGGACTCGGCGTCGTGATCGTGATACCCTCGGGTTCCGGATACTCCACCGGGTGCGAATAACCCACGTTCAGCACCAGCACGTTCCCCTTCTTCTCCGCCCGGTACCCGACCCCGACCAGCTCCAGCGTCTTCCGGAAGCCCTCGACCGTGCCGTGCACCATGTTCGCGAGCAACGCCCGCGTCAGACCGTGGAACGCCCGGTGCGTCTTCGCGTCAGACTGCCGCTCCACCACGATCCGCCCGTCGTCCACCCGGATCGAGACCTCCGGACGGAAGGTCCGCTGCAACTCGCCCTTCGGACCCTTCACCCGTACCGTCGCCCCGTCGACCGTGACCGTCACCCCGGCCGGAATCGGGATCGGCTGCTTCCCAATGCGCGACATCGTTCCTCCCGCTTACCAGACCAGGGCCACCACTTCGCCGCCAATGTTCCGCGCCCGGGCCTCCCGGTCCGTCATCAGGCCCTGCGACGTCGACACAATGGCGATCCCCAGCCCGTTGCGTACCCGCGGCAGCGTCTTCGCCCCCGCGTAGATTCGCCGGCCAGGCCGCGATACACGCTCCAGATTCCGGATCACCGGACGCCCGTTGTAATACTTCAGGTAGATGCGGAGCACCCCGTGACGCCCGTCGTCGAGGTGCTTGTAATCGTGGATGAAGTGATTCTCCTTGAGGATCCGGGCAATCTCGGTCTTCATCTTCGACACCGGCATGTCGACCCGACGATGCCGCGCATGACCCGCATTGCGCAGCCGCGTCAACATGTCGGCGATCGGATCGGTCATCATCGCTTCTGCGTCTCCTATAGTATCCGGCTCCCCGCCGGACTTGTAGGAATCGATTCGGTGCCTACCGCACCGGCCCCGCGCGCCGTTCCCGCCGCGCAGGACCCGACATCACCAGCTCGCCTTGCGAACGCCGGGGATCTCCCCCCTCAGGGCCATCTCCCGGAAGCAAATCCGGCATATCCCGAACTTCCGCAGGAACCCCCGCGGACGCCCACACCGCGTGCAGCGGTTCCGCTGCCGCACCGCAAACTTCGGCTTCCGCTTCGACTTCTCGATCAGCGCTTTCCTCGCCATGTCCCTCTCGTCGTGGACCGGGGCTATGCCTCGGATTAGTCTTCCAGACCCGAACCGTCGACCACTACAGGCGTCATCCCGCGGAACGGCAGGCCCATCTCCCGCAGCAGCGCCATCGCCTCATCGTCCTTGTCCGTCGACGTGACGATGACGATGTCCATCCCGTGGATCTTCTGGACGCGATCGTAGTCGATCTCCGGGAAAACCATCTGCTCCTTGATCCCGAGCGAGTAGTTCCCCCGTCCGTCGAACGACCGCGTCGGCAGACCACGGAAATCCCGGATCCGCGGAATCGCGATGTTCACCAGCCGGTCGAGGAACTCGTACATCCGATGCCGCCGCAGCGTGACCATCGCCCCCACCGGCATCCCCGCGCGCAACGCGAAGTTCGAGATCGACTTCCGTGCCCGCGTGACCACCGGCCGCTGCCCGGTGATCAGGCCGAGCTCCTCCACGACCGAATCGAGTAGCTTCGGGTTCCTCGGCGCTTCGCCCAGACCCACGTTGACCACGATCTTCACCAATCGCGGCACCTCGTACGGGTTCCGGTAGCCGAACTCCTCCATCAGCCGCGGACGTACCCTCTGCTCGTAGTGCTTCTGAAGCCTGGGCTTCGCCTGGGTGATCATATGCTATGCGCTCGCCTTCGGTATCGGATTGCCGCTCCGAACCGAAATCCGCTCCTTGGTTCCATCCTTGCCGATCCGCGTCCGAACCCGGGTCGGCTCTCCAGTCGACGGGTCAATCAGCATCACGTTCGACGCATGGATCGGTGCCTCGAACGTCACGATCCCACCCTCCGGATTCTCCGTGGTGGGCCGCATGTGACGCTTCCGGAGATTCACGCCCTCGACGACGACGCGGTTCTCCTTCGGAATCACCCGCAGCACCGTGCCTTCCTTCCCGGCGTCGTTGCCCCGCATGACCCGCACACGGTCACCGCGCCGGACGTGCATCTTCCGGTGCTTGCGCGACTCCTCGCCCTTCGGCCGCTGTCCGCGGCCTCCGATCGTCCTCCGGGCCATCTCAGATCACCTCCGGCGCGAGAGAGACGATCTTCATGAACCGCTTCTCGCGCAGCTCCCGGCCTACCGGGCCGAAAATACGCGTCGCCCGAGGCTCCCCTGCATCGTTGATGATGACCGCCGCGTTGTCGTCGAACCGGATGTACGACCCATCCCTGCGACGCATCTCCTTCGACGTCCGCACCACGACCGCCTTCGCCACGTCCCCCTTCTTCACCGTGCCGTTCGGGAGCGCGTCCTTGATCGCGACGACGATGACGTCACCGACACGCGCGTAGCGCCGCTTCGAACCGCCCAGCACCCGAATGCACTTCGCGCGCTTGGCGCCGGAATTGTCGGCGATCTTGACCATCGATTCCTGCTGAATCATCGCCGCCTCACTTCGCCCGCTCTATGATCTCGACCACGCGCCACCGCTTCAGCTTCGACAGCGGCCGCGTCTCCATGATCCGGACAACGTCGCCCACACGCGCCGAGTTCTCCTCGTCGTGCGCGTGGTACTTCTTCGTACGAACCACCTGCTTCGAGTACAGCGGATGCGAGACCCGCCGCTCCACGGCCACGACCACCGTCTTGTTCATCTTGTCGCTGACCACGGTGCCGATACGCACCTTCCGGCGGCCCCTCGTGTTCTCCGTCGTCATATCAGCCATTGGCCTTCGCCCGCTTCCGCTCGTTCAGGATCGTCTTCATCCGCGCCACATCACGACGGAGCTTCCGGATCAATGCCGGATTCTCGAGCTGCTGCGTCGCGGACCGAAACCGCAACCGGAACAGCTCCTCCCGCGCCTCCGCGATCCGCTGCTGGATCTCTTCGTCCGTCAGCTCCCTGATCTCCGCCGCGTTCATGCGCTACCTCCTTCGGCCACGGTCTCACGCACCACGACACGGCACTTGACCGGAAGCTTCGCGGCGGCCAGCTCGAACGCACGGCGCGCGACCGGTTCGGCCACCCCCTCGAGCTCGAACATCACCCGACCCGGCTTCACCACCGCAACCCAGTACTCGGGATTCCCCTTCCCCTTCCCCATGCGGGTCTCAGCCGGCTTCTTCGTGATCGGCTTGTCGGGGAAGATCCGGATCCAGACCTTGCCGCCGCGCCTGATGTGGCGGGTCATCGCCACACGCGCGGCCTCGATCTGCCGGTTCGTGATCCATCCCGGCTCCAGCGACTGCAGGCCGAACTCCCCGAACGCCACCGTGTTCCCACGGTAGGCCGTGCCGCGCATCCGGCCCTTCTGCTGCTTGCGATACTTGATTCGCTTCGGCGCTAGCATCTTCGATCGTCCTCGTCACGCGCCCGTCGAGTACGTGCGGCCGCCACGCTCCTCGATCACTTCGCCCTTGAAGATCCAGACCTTGACCCCGATCGTGCCGTACGTCGTCTTGGCGGTCGCCTGGGCGTAATCAATGTCCGCCCGAAGGGTGTGCAGCGGAACCCGCCCCTCGAGATACCCCTCGGCCCGCGCGATCTCCGCGCCGCCCAGCCGTCCGCTCGTCTGGATCTTGATGCCCTCCGCCCCGGCCCGCATCGCTGCCTGCACGGCACGCTTCATGGCCCGCCGGAACGAGACCCGCTGCGTGAGCTGGTGCGCCACGCTGTCCGCCACGAGCTGCGCATCCAGCTCCGGCCGCTTCACCTCTTCGACGTTGATCGAGACCTCGCTCTTCGTCAGATGGGCGAGCTCATCCCGGAGCTTGTCCACCTCCGCGCCCCGCTTCCCGATGACCACCCCCGGCCTCGCCGTGTGCACCGTCACCACGATCTTCTGCGGCTTGCGCTCGATCTCGATCTCCGACACCGCAGCGTGACCGAGCCGCTTCTGCAGGTACCGCCGGATCGTCTCGTCCTCAGCCAGGAGCGCCCCGAAGTTCCGTTCCGCGTACCAGCGGGACTTCCACGGCTTGATGATGCCGAGCCTGAACCCACGCGGATGCGTCTTCTGTCCCATGCTTACTCCTTACGCCCCTGGCCCCGGACCCCGGGCCTCTCCGTGCCCACTACGACAACCACATGGCTCGTCGGCCGACGGATCGGCGCAGCCCGCCCCATCGCAGCCGCACGCCACCGCTTCAGCCGCGGGCCCTCGTTGACGTAGGCCTCCTTCACGTACAGCTCGTCCACATCGACGAGCTCACCCGCCTCCTCGGCCTTGTTGCGGGCGTTCGCCACCGCGGAGCGCAGCGTCTTGTCGATCGCGTCCGCAGCCCGCTTCTTCGAATGCCTCAGGATCGCGTACGCCTCACCGACGCTCCGACCCCGAATCAGATCGATCACGAGGCGCATCTTGCGCGGGCTCTGCCGGATATACCGGCTGACGGCTCGGGCTTCCATGGCCTCCCTACTTCCCCGCTCGTGAACGCTTGTCGGCGAGCTTGCCTCCGTGCCCGCGGAACAGGCGCGTCGGCGCGAACTCGCCCAGCTTGTGACCCACCATGTTCTCGGTGATGTACACCGGGATGAACTTGTTGCCGTTGTGGACCGCCAGCGTATGCCCGACGAATTCCGGCGAGATCGTCGAGGCGCGTGCCCACGTCTTGATGACGCGCTTCTCGCCGCGCGCATTCATCGCCTGGATCTTCTCCAGGAGCCGCGCGTCAATGTACGGTCCCTTCTTGATCGATCGCGCCATGGGCTTGCCCAGTCTCCTGCCGTTTCCGGTCCGTTACGACGTCGCCTTACCCCGGCGGCGACCCCGGACGATGTACTTGTTCGATTCCTTGTTCCGGCGCCGCGTCTTCTTGCCTTCCGGCTTACCCCACGGCGACACGGGCGGCCGACCGCCGGACGTGCGCCCTTCACCGCCACCCAGCGGGTGGTCGATCGGGTTCATCGCAACGCCGCGCACCTTCGGCCGACGGCCCCGCCAGCGATTCGCACCGGCCTTCCCGACGCTCCGGAGCTCGTGGTCCAGATTCCCGACCTGCCCGATCGTGGCCAGGCACTCCTTGCGAACCATCCGCACTTCGCTGGACGGCAGCCGCAAGGTCACGTAATCCCCTTCCTTCGCCACGACCTGCGCGCCGGCCCCGGCCGAACGCACCATCTGCCCGCCCTTCCCGGGCTTGAGCTCCACGTTGTGCACCACCGTGCCCAGCGGAATCTCCGCGAGCGGGAGGGCGTTCCCGATCCTCACGTCCGAGCCGGGCCCGCTCACCACCGTGTCGCCCTGCTTCAGACCGACCGGGTGCAGGATGTAGCGCTTCTCCCCGTCGATGTAGTGGATCAGCGCAATGTTCGCCGACCGGTTCGGATCGTACTCGATCTCCGCAACCCGGCCCGGAACGCCGAACTTGTCCCGCTTGAAGTCGATCCGCCGGTAGAGCCGCTTCGCACCACCGCCCCGGCGCCTCGACGTCACATGCCCGTGGTGGTTGCGCCCGCCCGTCTTCTTCAGCGGTTCGGTCAGCGACCGCTCCGGCTCATCCCGCGTGATTTCATCGAAGGCGCTCACCGTCCGGAAGCGCGTGCCCGGCGTTACCGGCTTGTATTTCTTGACCGCCATGGCTCCCTCACACCCCCTCGTACACGTCGATCTGCTCACCCTCGGCGAGCTTCACGATCGCCTTCTTCACACTGGGGCGGCGGCCCAGGCTCCGGCCGACCCGGCGCCACTTGCCGCGGCAGTTCATCGTCCGCACGTCCTTCACCCGCACGCCGAACAGCGCCTCGATGGCCCGACGGATCTCGATCTTGTTCGCATCCCGCGCCACGATGAACGCGTACGCCCCCTGATCCTCGATCATGGCCGTCGACTTCTCAGTCACCACCGGCCGGATCACCACATCGCGAGGATCACGCATGCGCCACCTCCGCGGCGCGTTCCAGCGCCGACTCCTCGATGATCAGTGTATCCGCCCACAGAACGTCGTACGCCGATTCCTGCCCGAACGGCAGCACCTGGACCTGCGGGATGTTGCGCGCCGAGAGGTACACCAGCGGCTTGTATCCGTCCGTGAGCACCAACACGTTCCCCTGGGCACCGGCATTCTCGAGCAGCCGCACGACTCGCTTCGTCTTCGGCTCACCGAAGTCCAGCGACTGCACCAGGATCACGTTCCCTTCCTCGGCCCGCGCGTTGTACGCCGAGCGCCGCGCCAGCCACTTCACCTTCTTCGGCACATCCTGGCGGAAGTTCCGATTCGGCTTCGGGCCGAACACAACGCCGCCGCCCCGCCAGTGCGGCGCACGCGTAGAACCCTGCCGCGCCCGGCCGGTACCCTTCTGCCGCCACGGCTTCTTGTTACCGCCCGATACCAGCCCACGGGTGCGCGTCCCCGCCGTCGCCTGCCTCTGGTTCGCCAGATAGGCCTTGACCGTCTGCCAGAGCGCCGGCTCGTGCACCGTGCCATCGAAGAGGGACTCAGGGAGCTCCCTCTCCGCCGTTCGCTCACCCTCGGCCGTGAAGACCGGTGCCTTGTACATCGCTGACTCTCCCAATAGCGCCCGCGTTCACGGACCCTAATTCTTCCGAATCACGACCAGACTGTTCCGTGCTCCCGGCACCGCGCCCCGCAGGAAGATCAGGTTCTTTTCCCCGTCCACCCGCTCGACCCGGATGTTCCGAACCGTCTGCCGCGTGTTCCCCATCCGGCCCGGCAGCTTCTTCCCCTTGATCACGCGCGAGGGGTTCGTGCCCGGCCCCAGCGTACCCGGGTTCCGCGCCTTCGGATGCCCGTGCGAGCCCGGACGACCACCGAACCCGTGCCGCTTCATCACACCCTGGAAACCACGCCCCTTCGTGGTCCCGATCACCTTCACACGCTCGCCGGCCTCGAACTGCTCCACCGTGAGCTGCTGACCCGGCTGATAGTTCTCCGGATCGTCGACCCGCAGCTCGCGCAGCATCGCCGGCACGTAGTCCAGACCCGCCTTCACCGCATGCCCGCGCTCCGGACGGGTCGCCCGCTTCGGCTTCCGAGCTCCATAGCCCAGCTGGATCGCCGAGTACCCGTCCGACTCCGGGGTCTTCACCTGTACCACCGGACACGGCCCGGCTTCCACGATCGTCACCGGCACCGCGGCGCCCGTCTCGTCGAAGATCTGGGTCATGCCCAGCTTGCGACCAATGATACCCGCCATCTTCAGACCCCGCTCAGTCCACCTTGATCTCGACGTCCACGCCAGCCGGCAAGTCCAGCTTCGTCAGGGCGTCGATGGTCTGCGGACGCGAGTCGATGATGTCGATCACCCGCTTGTGCGTCCGCAGCTCGAACTGTTCACGGCTCTTCTTGTCAATGTGCGGCGAACGCAGCACCGTCCAGCGCTGGATCCGCGTCGGCAGCGGAATCGGCCCGCTCACCCGCGCTCCGGTCTTCTCCGCCGTACGCACGATGTCCGCGGCCGTCTGATCGATCACCGCGTGATCGAACGCCTTCAGCCTGATTCTGATCTTGCCAGCCATAGCCCCGGAGCTTCCTTGATCACTCGAGGATTTCGGTGACGACGCCGGCGCCGACCGTGCGGCCGCCCTCGCG